>Ga0209269_1000002_pt1 | contig 726553 bp, 650 predicted proteins | sample MTBAKMMethaMetaG_FD_187455 | JGI IMG/M metagenome (GOLD analysis project Ga0209269, IMG submission 187455) | Enrichment culture microbial communities from Arthur Kill intertidal strait, New Jersey, USA, that are MTBE-degrading - MTBE-AKM (Arthur... | ecosystem: Environmental > Aquatic > Marine...
GGACGGCAGCGGGTACCCCCTCGGGCTGTCCGGCGACGCCATCCGCATCGAGGCCCGGATCATGGCCGTGGCCGACGTGGTGGACGCCATGGCCGCGCACCGGCCCTACCGGGCCAGCCTGGGCGTGCAGGAGGCCCTGGACGAGATCCAGGCCAAGCGCGGGATCCATTATGACGCTCAGGCGGTGGACGCCTGCCTTGCCCTGTTCACCAAGGATGGCTACACCCTGGAGATGTCGGACGTGACCATCGGGCCGGCGTTTCTCACCTGATCCCGAGGCGGCCTGCGTACCGCATGGTTCTGCTGTCCCCTGGCTTTGCCCATCAGCCTGAAGAGGGTTGGCCGTGCCCCAAGAACCGGTCCCGTTCTCCTCGTGTCTCGAGGGCGTCTTCGAGAATGATCTCGTCGGATTCGCGATTGTGCAGGGCGGACGGATGGTTTCCTGTAATGCCTGCCTGGCGCGGATGCTCGGCCGCGAAAAGTGCGCCGATCTGGCGGGCATGGCGATGCCGGACCTGGCGGCCCCTGGCGAGTCCGAAGACATAGTGCAGGCCCTGGTTGCGCCGGAAGGCGCAGCAGGCGAGGCGACAGGAGAACTGTATCTCCAAAAGCATGACGGGACTCCCGTGGCGTGCCGGTACTGTTGCCGGCCGTGCCCCTCAAGGGAGCCCGGGCCTCCTGTGCTCTTGTTCATCATTCAGGACAGAACCGATTATTACAACGCGCTTGATGAATACAAGAAAACCATGCTTGATCTGGAGGATGCCAAGCTGGTTCAGGAAGAAAACGCAAACATGCTTTCAGACATGATTGTCCAACTGGAACTGGCGGAAAAGGTGAAGCTCGAGAAGGAGAGGATGCAGGGCATCCTCCAGCTGGCCATTGCGGCGGCCCATGAATTGAGCCAACCTTTGCAGGCATTGCAGAACGACATTTATTTCCTGCTCGAGTCAACACCCGAGGGGCGCGAGGAGCAGCAGGCCCTGGACGCCATGAACGCGGCAATCGCCGACATGGAGGCCATCATCTCCAAGATCCGCAAGATAGCGTCCTACAAGACCACGGAGTATACCAAGGGCCTCACCATGTTGGACATCGACAAGTCCACATTGCCCGAAGACACAGACAAGACCGACTAAACTCTGCTCCGGTTCGCGCCTAGTGTCGCGGCTTACGCATTGTAGCTCCTTCCCCGCACACCCCGCACCCCTTCCCGACTTTCCCCTTCCCGCTCCCTATGATCCGCACGCATGAACAGCGTGCAACTCTCCCCCCATTTCTCCCTTTCCGAATTCACCCGCTCCCAGGCCGCGGCGTGGCTGGTTGAGCCTGCTTTTCCTAGAGTTCACAGGGCCATCCTAAGGCTAAACGTGGTGCTTAGCTAGGACAGCCCCTTTAGAAAAAGAGAAAGCCGGCCTAACTGGCCGGCTTTCTTCGATTTCGTGGTGGTGGGCGATCCGTGATTTGAACACGGGACTTCCACCGTGTGAAGATGGCACTCTAACCGCTGAGTTAATCGCCCACGAGGGAAGGGACCATAAGCAAAGAGCCCGGACGAATCAAGTGAAAAATGCAAAAAAATTTCTAGCGGCCCGCGCCCTTTGACGCCGCAGGGTTTTGGGGTACAAACCAGCGGTCGGCTACCGACCAAACCCTCTTCCCAGGCGAGCGTATGCGACTTTTCGTGACCGGCGGCTGCGGATTCATCGGCACCAATTTCGTCTACCACGTGCTCCGGGAGCGGCCGGACGCCACGATCCTCAACTTCGACGCCCTGACCTACGCCGGCAACCGGGCCAACCTGCTCCCCCTGGAAGATGAGGCCGCGGCGACCCTGGCTGCGGGCCGCGAGCCCCGCTACCGCTTCGTGCGCGGGGACATCGCCGACCCCCGGGCCGTGGACGCGGCGCTCACCGAATTCAAGCCCGACGCGGTGGTGAACTTCGCGGCCGAGACCCACGTGGACCGCTCCATCGACGACCCGGCCCCCTTCGTGACCACCAACGTGCTCGGGACCCAGACCCTGCTGACCCTGGCCCGGGAGCATCAGATCCCGCGCTTCGTCCATATTTCCACCGACGAGGTTTACGGCAGCCTGGGGCCCGAGGGCCGCTTCACCGAGCACACGCCCCTGGCCCCCAACAGCCCGTATTCCGCGTCCAAGGCCGGGGCCGACCTGCTGGTGCGGGCCTTTCACGAGACGTATGGACTGGACACGGTCACCACCCGCTGCTCCAATAATTACGGCCCGTACCAGTTTCCCGAGAAGCTCATCCCGCTCATGATCTCCCGCGCCCAGGCCGATGCGCCCCTGCCGGTCTACGGCGACGGCGAAAACGTGCGCGACTGGATCCACGTGGAGGACCACTGCCGCGGCGTGCTCCTGGCCCTGGAAGAGGGCCGGCCAGGCGCGGTGTACAATTTCGGCGGGGCCGCGGAGATGCAAAACCTGGCCGTGGTCCGCGCCATCCTCAAGGAGCTGGGCAAGCCCGAGTCGCTCATCTCCTTTGTGAAGGACCGGCCCGGCCACGACCGGCGCTACGCCATGGACTTCACCCTGGCCGGCACGGAGCTGGGTTACGCGCCCACCCTGGACTTCGCCGCGGGCATCAAGGCCACCGTGGCCTGGTACCTGGAGCACGCCGACTGGGTGCGGTCCGTGGAGAGCGGCGAATACCGGTCCTTCATGGACCGCTGGTACGGGGAGCGGACATGAGCGAGGCCCCCAAGGTCTTGGTGCTGGGCGGCAAGGGCGGACTGCTCGGCGCCTGCCTGGCCGCGGTGCTGGAGAAGGCCGGTCGCAGCGTGGCAGTGACCGGCCGGCCGGGCCGGGACGTCTTCGAGGCCGGGGCCATGGAGGAATTGCTGGACCGGCTGGAGCCCGACGCGGTGTTCAACACCTGGGCCTACACCCAGGTGGACCGCGCCGAGGACGAGCCGGCCGAAGCCCGGCGCATCAACGAGGCCCTGCCCGCTCTGCTCGGCCGCCTGGTGCAGGAGCGGCCCATCAAGCTGGTGCACTTCTCCACGGACTTCGTGTTCGACGGCAAGAAGGACAGCCCCTACGCGCCCGACGACCCCACCGGCCCGGCCTCGGTGTACGGCGAGACCAAGCTGGCCGGGGAGCGCGCCCTCCTCTCCCTGAACCTGCCCAACCTGCTCATCGTGCGCACCGCCTGGCTCTTCGGCCCGGGCAAGAAGAACTTCGTGCGCACCATCCTGGACCTGGCCGCAGAGCGCGACGAACTGCGGGTGGTGCACGACCAGGTGGGCTCGCCCACCTACGCCTGCGACCTGGCGGCCTGGGCCGTGGCCCTGGCTGCCAAGGACGCCACCGGCATCTTCCACGTGGTGAACGCCGGCCGGGCCAGCTGGGCCGAACTGGCGGCCGAGGCCATCCGGCTGGCGGACCTGCCCTGCCGGGTGGTGCCCATCCCCTCGTCCGAATACCCCCAGAAGGCCAAGCGGCCGGCCTACTCGGTGCTGGACACCGCGGCCTTCAGCAAGGCCACCGGCATCACCCCCCGGCCCTGGGCCCAGGCCCTGGCCGACTACGTGTACCGCGAGGCCGAGTCCTCGCCGGACCGCAGAGACTAGGCCCCGCCTTGACAGGCCTTACTGCGGTGGTTATCGCCTTGGCACTCCCGAAAAGAGAGTGCCAGAGGTGAAGGCCCGCATGAAACTCGACCCGCGCGAACTCGAAGTCCTACGCACCATCGTGGAGGACTACATCGCCCACGCCGCGCCCGTGGGCTCGCGCACCGTGTCCAAGCGCTCCGGCCTCACCCTGTCCCCGGCCAGCATCCGCAACACCATGGCCGACCTCACGGACATGGGCTTCCTGGAGCAGCCGCACACCTCGGCCGGCCGCGCGCCCACGGCCAAGGCCTTCCGCTTCTACCTGGACCACGTGCTGCGCCCCACCATGCCCTCGGAGCAGGAACAGACCCTCATCACCCAGTACCTGGGCAACGCGGGCCTGGAGCTCACCGACATCCTGCGCCAGTGCTCCAAGCTGCTCTCCTCCCTGTCCAACCAGGTGAGCATGGTGCTGGCCCCGCCCACCGACGACGTGCGCTGGAGGAACATCGATTTCGTGTCCGTGCGCCCGGGCCTGGCCATGGCCATCCTGGTGCTCGAGGGCGGGATGATGCAGAACCGGCTCATCACCGTGGACAAGAACCTGGGCCAGGACGACCTGGTCACCTTTTCCAACTACCTGAACCACCACTTCACCGGCCGGACCCTCACCGAGGTGCGGCTGCGGGTGCTGCGTGAGCTTTCCGGCGCCAAGGAGCGCCTGGACGCCCTGACCCGCCACGCCCTGCGCCTGGCCCGGGACGCCTTCGAGACCTCCCGGGAGCGGGACCTGTTCGTGGACGGCACCCTGAACATCCTGTCCCAGCCCGAGTTCGCGGACATGGCCACCATGCGCGAACTGCTCGCCCTCCTGGAGGAGCGCACCCAGCTCCTGCACATCCTGGACAGCACCCTGGAGGGCGGCAAGATCACGGTCTGCCTGGGCCGCGAGGAACTGGACGAGCTCAAGGACTATTCCCTGGTCACCACGCCGTACGGCAGCGAGGACAGCGCCCGCGGGGTGGTGGGGGTCATGGGCCCCTTGCGCATGGACTACGCCAAGGTCATGCCCCTGGTTGACTTCACTGCCCGCATGCTTACTGAACTGCTCAAAAAGCGTTTCTGAACAGGATACTGCAACGCCCGCCCCGCGCCCTGCCGCGGGGCCGGACTTCAGGAGGACAGGCCCGACCATGTCTGACGACCTTCTTGCGACCCAGCCGGCCGACGCGGCCCCCGATCCGGACGAGACCCAGGCCGAGACTGCGGCCGAGGCCCCGGAGCTGACCCTGACCCCGGAGTTGACCTTGAGCGATGAAGAGCTGCGCGCCCTGTGCGCTGCCCGGGTCTGCCCGGCCTGCCCGGAAAAGGCCGAGTTCGACGACGCCCGCCTGCGCCAGATGGCCGAGCTGGACAACACCCGCAAGCGCCTGCAGCGCGAGATGGAGGAGTTCCGGAAATACGCGGCCGAGGGCGTGCTGGCGGACCTGCTGCCCATCCTGGACAACCTGGACCTGGCCATCGAGCACGGCGGCAGCGACCCGGCGTGCAAGAACCTGCTCCTGGGCGTGGACATGACCCGTAAGCTCTTCCTGGACGCCCTGGCCGCGCACGGCCTGGTCCAGGTCGGCTGCGAGGGCGAGGAGTTCACCCCCGAACTGCACGAGGCCGTGGGCCAGGAGGCCCACCCGGACCACGCTCCGGGCACGATCTGCAAGCTCCTCAAGAAGGGCTACAAGCTGCGCGAGCGCCTGCTCAGGCCCGCCATGGTCATGGTGAGCGCGGGGAGCTAGACCGGGGGGTTAGGCAATATTTCCCCATCCCCCCCTTTACACCCGGGCATTGCGCATTAATTTCACGGGCACGGAACACAGACGCGGCCAGGCAGCCGCGTGAATTTCAGGAATACTTCAGGAGGACATGGACCCATGGGCAAGACCATCGGCATCGACCTGGGCACGACCAACTCGTGCGTGTACATCATGGAGGGGAAAGACCCCAAGTGCATCACCAATCCCGAAGGCAACCGCACGACGCCCTCCATCGTGGCCTTCACGGACAAGGAGCGCCTGGTGGGCGAGCTGGCCAAGCGCCAGATGGTCACCAACCACGAGCGCACCGTGTTCGCCATCAAGCGCCTCATGGGCCGCAAGTTCGACGATCCGGTCCTGTCCCGCTGGAAGGACCACTGCCCCTACAAGATCGTGTCCGGCAACAACGGCGACGCCTACGTGGAGATCGCGGGCAAGAAGTACGCCCCGCCCGAGGTATCGGGCATGATCCTGCAGAAGCTCAAGCAGGACGCCGAGGCCTACCTGGGCGAGCCGGTCACCGAGGCGGTCATCACCGTGCCCGCCTACTTCAACGACTCCCAGCGCCAATCCACCAAGGACGCGGGCAAGATCGCCGGCCTTGAGGTCAAGCGCATCATCAACGAGCCCACCGCGGCCTCCCTGGCCTACGGCTTCGACAAGAAGGTCAACCAGAAGATCGCGGTCTTCGACCTGGGCGGCGGCACCTTCGACATCTCCATCCTGGAGGTGGGCGACAACGTCGTGGAAGTGCGCGCCACCAACGGCGACACCTTCCTGGGCGGCGAGGACTTCGACCACCGGGTCATCGAGTACCTTGTGGCCGAGTTCAAGCGCGAGAACGGCATCGACCTGGCCAGCGACCGCATGGCCCTGCAGCGCCTCAAGGAGGCGGGCGAGAAGGCCAAGAAGGAACTCTCCTCCTCCATGGAGACCGAGATAAACCTGCCCTTCATCACCGCCGACGCCTCCGGGCCCAAGCACATGATGGTCAAGCTCAGCCGCGCCAAGCTGGAGAAGCTGGTGGAGGACCTGGTGGACCGCACCATGGGTCCCTGCAAGAAGGCCCTGGAAGACGCCAAGCTCAAGGCCGCGGACATCGACGAGGTCATCCTGGTGGGCGGCATGACCCGCATGCCCCTGGTGCAGCAGAAGGTGAAGGAGTTCTTCGGCAAGGAGCCCAACCGCTCGGTGAACCCGGACGAGGTGGTGGCCATGGGCGCCGCCATCCAGGGCGGCATCCTGGCCGGCGACGTGAAGGACGTGCTGCTGCTCGACGTGACCCCGCTCTCCCTGGGCATCGAGACCCTGGGCAGCGTGTTCACCAAGCTCATCGACCGCAACACCACCATCCCCACCCGCAAGAGCCAGGTGTTCACCACCGCGGCGGACAACCAGCCCTCGGTGCAGATCCACGTGCTCCAGGGCGAGCGCCCCATGGCCGGGGACAACATGACCCTGGGCCGCTTCGAGCTCGCCGGCATCCCGGCCGCGCCGCGCGGCATCCCGCAGGTTGAGGTCACCTTCGACATCGACGCCAACGGCATCGTCAACGTGCACGCCAAGGACCTGGGCACCGGCAAGGAGCAGTCCATCCGCATCACCGCCTCCTCGGGCCTGTCCAAGGAGCAGATCGACCGGATGATGAAGGACGCCGAGTCCCACGCCGAGGACGACAAGAAGAAGCAAGCCCTGATCGAGGCCCGCAACAAGGCCGACCAGATGGTCTACACCACCGAGAAGTCCATCCGCGACCTGGGCGACAAGCTCGACCCGGTGCTGCGCGGCGAGATCGAGGGCAAGGTGGAGGCGCTCAAGGCGGCCATGCAGTCCGACGACGCGGCCCAGATCGAGAGCAAGTACGACGAGCTGGCCCAGGCCTCGCACAAGCTGGCCGAGCAGCTCTACGCCCAGAAGAGCGGCGGCGACGGCTCCGGTCCCCAGGGCCCCGAGGCCGGCGGCCCCGAAGGCGGCCAGCAGCCCCCCCGCTCCGACGACGACGTGGTGGACGCCGAATACAAGGAAGTCTAGCAGGCCGTTGAAAACTCCGCGATGGCTACGTTGCTGCGAACACGTCAAATCCTCACGTATGTCGAATACGCTTCGGCCTTGACGTGTTCTTGCGCCTTGCCCTCGCGGTTTTTGAACGGCCTGCCCGGAATGGGCTAGCGTTGCTAGCTCTTGCCAGGGCGGTAAACGCTACGGTATAGCAACGGCCTGGCTGCGAGAGCGGCCAGGCCGTTTTCCTTTGGGCCGGCCCGCCGGCCCGGGAATCCCCCTCTTGCAAGGCTGACCCCATGAACCGCACTTCCCGCATATCCGCCGCGCGCCGGCTGTTCCTGCTCCTGGCCGTCCCGGCCCTGGGCCTGGCCCTGGCCGCTGCCGGCTGCGAAAAGAAGGTCATCCCGGTGCAGGTGCCCCGGGTGCAGAAGCAGCAGGAAGCCCCGTCCCCCGCTGCCCCGGCTCCAGCCCAGGACCCCTGGTCCGCGGCCGAGGCCGCCTGGCGCGCCGGCAACCACGCCGAGGCCGAACGCCTCTACCGCATGCTCCTGGACCAGGGCGGCCTGCCGGCCGCTGACCAGGCCACGGCCCTCACCCGCCTGGCCGCGGCCTCCCTGGAGAACCGCCACCCCCGCCTGGCCCTGGAGACCCTGGACCGCCTGTCCCGGATGCAACCCGCGGCAACCGGAACCTGGGACTGGCAGCGCAGCCGCGCCCGCGCCCTGTGGGATGCCGGCCGCCAGGGCGAGGCCATGGCCGGCCTGGACACCCTGGCGAACGACACGGCCCGGCCCTTTGACCTACGCATGCGCGCCGCCCTGGCCCTGGCCCGGGCGCGCTGGATAGCCGGCCAGCCGGAGGCGGCCATGTCCGGCCTGGCCGCGTTCTACGCCGCCGCCCCGGCCGAGGCCCTGGCCACGGGCCCCTCGCCCCGGGCCGAGTTGGAGGCCGGACTTGGCCGCGACCTGGCCGGGGTGGACGACCGCACCCTCGCCGCCCTGGCCCTGGCCGCGCCCGACCCGGTGGCCTTCCCCGGGGCCATGGTCACCCTGGAGCAGGCCCGCCGCCAGGCCCAGGACCCGGCCATGCTGCCCGCGGCCCTGCAGAGCCTGAACACCCTGGCCCAGAACGGCACCCTGGCCGACACCGGCCTGGTGGACGCCCTGACCCGCCAGATCCTGGCCACCCATGCCGGCCCCTCCCACACCCTGGCCCTGGCCCTGCCCCTGACCGGCCCCTACGCGGACTTCGGGTTCAAGGTGCTGCGCGGCGCGGCCGCGGCCCAGTGGGACATGGCCGGGCACGGCGCGGGCGTGGACATCGTGGCCGTGAACACCGAGTCCCCCCAGTGGCCGGACAACCTGGCCGGCCTTCCCGCGGACACAATGCTCCTGGGCGGCCCCCTGCGCGCCGAACGCTTCCGCTCCCTCACTGCCGCCGGCTACAACCGCCGGCTGCCGGTGATGGCCTTCCTGGCCGGCCTGTCCGAAGCAATGGAGGGCCAGGACGCCTGGCGCTTCTTCCCGGGCCTCGGCGACCAGGTGCGCACCCTGGCCCGACTCTGCATCACCGACCTGGGCGTGGCCAACCTGGCGGTGCTGTACCCGGAGGAGCCCTTCGGCAGCAAACTGGCCGACGAATTCCGCCAGGCCGTGGCCGCAGAGGGCGGCGCCACCCTCAAGGCGGCCTCCTATCCGCCCCGGGAGCCCCAGAAATGGAGCGAGGCCGTACGCCTGTTCCTGGGCGCGGAGAAGAGCACGGGCAAGGTCCCGCCCCTGCCGCCCGAGCCGGAATTCCGCGCGGTGTTCCTGCCGGACGGCTGGTCCCAGGCCCAGGCCCTGGCCCCGCAGTTCTTCTTCTACGACGAGGAGCGCCTGGTGCTGCTCGGCCCCAGCCTGTGGGCCCAGAACATCACCCCGCTCAAGGAGATGGAGATCGGCTACTTCCGGCTGGCCGCCTTCCCCGCTGCCTTCTGGCCGGACAACCCCGCGCCCGGGGCCCGCGCCCTGGCCGCAACCATGGACAAGCAGGGCCTGGGCGCGCCGGACTTCTGGACCGCCCTGGGCTTCGACTTCGTGCGCTTCGCCGCCTTGCTGCCGCCCCTGCCCCAGGCGTGGACCCCGGCCGAGGTGAATGCGGCCCTGGCCCAGACCGCCTTCCAGGGCAGGGGCCTGGACTGGAGCATGGCCCCCCTGGCCTGGGACGCCTCGGGCAAGGCCAGCCAGTCCCTGTTCCTGTTCCAACCCTCCAGCACGGGCATGGCCCCCCTGAACCTGGCCACCTTCCTGGTGAACATGGAGCGCAGCCTGCGCCGCCACGAGGCGCGGGTGAAGATGATCGAGGAGATGAAGGCCAAGGCCGCGGCCAAGGCGGCCGGCCTGCCCGTCCCGGGCGAGGCCCCGGCCCCTGCGGCGAATGACGGCGCCCCTCTGGCCCCGGCCCCCCGGGTTGACGACTAGCGAATTCCGGCAAGGAGACCCCGATGCAGTTCACACCTGAAGACGTGGCCAAGATCGCCAAGTTGGCCCGGCTTTCCCTGTCCGACGAAAAGCTGGCGGCCTTTGCCGGCCAGTTCAACGACATCCTGGGCTACATGGAGGAACTGGGCCAGGCCGACACCGCCGGGGTGGAGCCCCTGTACAGCCCGGTGGAGCAGGCTCCGGCCCTGCGCGAGGACGTGGCGCGCAAGGACTTCGACCGCGCCGAGATCCTGGCCAACGCCCCCCGCACCGACGGCGCGTTCTTCATCGTTCCGAAAATCGTGTAGGGGAGCCTTCAATGTCCGACCTCACCAGCCTGACCCTGGCCCAGCTCCGGGACGACCTGGCCGCCGGCCGCGCCACCGCCTGCGCGGCGGTGGAGGATTGCCTTGCCCGCATCGCGGCCACCGAGCCCAAGCTCTCCGCCCTGCTCACCGTGCCCGCCGAGGAGGCCCGCGCCCAGGCCCAGGCCCTGGACGCCGCCGGCCCGGACCCGGCAAAGCCCCTGTGGGGCGTGCCCCTGGCCATCAAGGACGTGATCTGCACCAAGGGCTTGCGCACCACCTGCGGCTCGCGCATCCTGGAGAACTTCGTGCCGCCCTACGACGCCTTCGTCATCACGAAGCTGCGCGAGGCCGGGGCGGTGATCGTGGCCAAGGCCAACATGGACGAATTCGCCATGGGCTCGTCCACCGAGAATTCCGCGTTCGCGCCCACCCGCAACCCCTGGGACATTGAGCGCGTTCCCGGCGGGTCCAGCGGCGGCAGCGCCGCGGCCGTGGCCGCGCGCCAGGCCTTCGGCGCCCTGGGCACCGACACCGGCGGGTCCATCCGCCAGCCCGCGTCCTTCTGCGGGTGCGTGGGGCTCAAGCCCACCTACGGCCGGGTATCGCGCTTCGGGTGCGTGGCCTACGGCTCCAGCCTGGACCAGATCGGCCCCCTGGCCCGCACGGTCGAGGACTGCGCGGCCATCCTCCAGGCCATCGCCGGCCACGACCCCGCGGACTCCACCAGCGCGGACCGTCCGGTTCCCGACTATCAGGCGGCTATCAATAGCCGCAGCGACCTCAAGGGCCTGCGCATCGGCCTGCCCGCCGAGTACTGGGGCCAGGGCCTGGCCCCCGAGGTGGAGGCCGCCTGCCGCGGGGCCATCGAGGCGGCCGAGAAGCTCGGCGCGACCCCGGTGCCGGTGGCCCTGCCCCACACCAAATACGCGGTGGCCACCTACTACATCGTGGCCATGGCCGAGGCCAGCTCCAACCTGGCCCGGTTCGACGGGGTGCGCTACGGGTTCCGGGACACCGAGGCCCAGGAGCTCATCGACATGTACGTGGCCAGCCGCTCCAAGGGCTTCGGCGACGAGGTGCAGCGCCGCATCATGCTGGGCACCTACGTGCTCTCGGCCGGGTATTACGACGCCTACTATCGCAAGGCCGCCCAGGTGCGCCGCCTGGTGCGCCAGGACTTCCTCACCGCCTTCGAGTCCTGCGACGTGATCGCCGGCCCGGCCTCGCCCGTGCCCGCCTGGAAGCTGGGCTCACTCACAGCGGACCCCCTGCAGATGTACCTCATGGACATCTTCACCATCAGCCTGAACCTGGCCGGCCTGCCCGGCCTGTGCCTCCCCGCCGGCCTGGGCAGGGACAGCGGCCTGCCCGTGGGCCTCCAGCTCTTCGGCCCGGCCTTTGGCGAGGACCTGCTCCTGTCCGTAGGGGCGCAGCTCGAAGCCGCCCTGCCCGGCCTGGGCGAGCCCAGGGGACTCTAGGCCGCAAGGAGCCTGCATGCGCGTGGCGGTTGCCGTGTCCGGCGGCATGGACTCGCTCCTGGCCCTGGCGCTCCTCAGGGAGGCCGGGGAGGAGGTCCTGGCCCTGCACGCGCACTTCCTGCCGCCGGACACTGGGGCGCGGGGGCGGGTGGACGCCCTGGCCGCGCAGTGCGCAAGGCTGGGGGTCGACTTCGCGGCCGTGGATTTGTCCTCCGAGTTCCGGGAACGCATCATCCGGCCCTTTGTCGCGGACTACGCCGCCGGCCGCACGCCCAATCCCTGCGCGGCCTGCAACCCGGGCATGAAGTTCGGCCTGCTCTTCGATCACGCCCGCACCCGGGGCGCGGACCGCCTGGCCACGGGCCACTACGCGCGGGTCATCGACCATCCCGAATTCGGCCTCACCCTGGCCCGGGGCGCGGACCCGGCCAAGGACCAGAGCTACTTCCTCTCCCTGGTGCCGCGCGACCGGCTGGACAGCGCGGTGTTTCCCCTCGGTGAAATCCACAAACGGGACGTGCCCGCCATGCTGGCCGAACGCGGCCTGACTCCGCCCATCCCGTCCGAGAGCCAGGAGATCTGCTTCGTGCCGGGCGACGACTACTGCGCATACCTGAAACGCGAGGCCCCGGCCCTGGGCGTGGACCTGCCGGGCGAGGGCCCCATCCTGGACCAGGTGGGCCGCGAACTGGGCCGGCACCGCGGCCTGTGGCGCTACACCCCGGGACAGCGCCGGGGCCTGGGCGTGGCGCACACCGAGCCGCTCTACGTGTTGGACAAGGACCCGCAGCGCAACGCCCTGCTGGCCGGCCCGGCGGATGCTGCCCGGGCAGCGGGCTGCACGGCGGCGCACGTGAACCTGCTGGTCCCGCCCGGGCGCTGGCCCGCCGAGCCCCTGGCCCGCATCCGCTACCGCCAGCAGGCCAAGCCCTGCACTGCGGATTTCGACGGAACGACCCTGCGCCTGACCTTTGCCGAGCCCCGCTCCCTTCCCGCCCCGGGCCAGGTGGCGGCGCTGTATGCCCCGGACGGAACGGTGCTGGCCGGCGGCATCATCGCCACGGCCTGGGGCGGCCCCGGCGCGGCGCTCACGGGGGCCGCGCCGTGACCCGCTTCCATCTCGCCACCCTGGGCTGCAAGGTGAACCAGTACGAGTCCCAGTCCCTGCGCGAGGCCTGGACCGCGCAGGGTTACGCGGAAGCTGCGGACCCGGCCGGGGCCGACGTGGTGGTGGTGAACTCCTGCGCCGTGACCGCCGGGGCCCTGGCCGACTTGCGCCAACTCGTGGCCCGGGTGCGCCGCGCCAACCCGGGCGTGCGCGTGGTGGTCACCGGCTGCGCGGCCCAGGCCGTGCGCCACGAGGTGGAAGCCATCGCCGGGGTGGACCGCATCGTGCCCCAGGCGGACAAGGCTGCCCTGCTGACCGGCATGCCACTGGCGGAATTGCGGTCCGAACCCACCAAAGACGCCAAGCGCGGCCGGCGCGCCTACCCCGCGTTCACCGTCGCGGCCTCCCCGCGCGCCCGGGCGCAGGTGAAGGTGCAGGACGGGTGTTCGCACGGGTGCACGTACTGCATCGTGCCCCTGGCGAGGGGCCGCGCGGTGAGCCGCGATCCCGAGGATGTGCTGGCCGAGTGCGCGCGGCTCTTGGCCGGGGGCTGGCGGGAACTGGTGCTCTCGGGCATCAACCTGCGCCAGTACCATGCGGGCAAGCGCAATTTCTGGGGGCTGCTGCGTTTCCTGGACGAGCGCCTGGGGCCGGAGTGGGCGGGCCGCGCCCGGCTGCGCCTATCCTCCCTTGACCCGGGCCAGCTCGGGGCCGAGGCCCTGGACGCCCTGGGGGCCTCGCGCCTGGCCTGCCCGCAGCTCCACATCTCCATCCAGGCGGGCAGCCCGGGCGTGCTCGACCGCATGAACCGGGCGCATTACGGTCCGCAGCACATCCTGGGCTTCCTGGCCGGGCTGGACCGAATCTGGCCCCTGTTCGGCCTGGGCGCGGACCTGCTCACCGGGTTCCCGGGCGAGAGCGATGCGGAGTTCGCCGAGACCCGCGCCCTGGTTGCGGCCCTGCCCCTGACCTATGCCCACGTGTTCCCCTACTCCCCCCGGCCCGGCACCCCGGCCGCGGACCTGCCCGGCCAGCTCCCCCCGGAGATGAAGAAGGAGCGCGCCGCCATCCTGCGCAAGCTGGCCGGCCGCAAGAAGGCCGCGTTCCTGGCCCGGTTGGCCGGCCAGGACGAACTGGCCATGGTGCTGGAGGACCCGGCCACCGGCCGCGGCACCTGCCAGTACGGGACCGACTGCCGCCTGGACCGGATTCCGTCCGGAGCCGCGGCCCGCGCCCTCATCCGGGTGCGGCCCGTGGACCTCACCCAGTCCGGGCTGCGGGTGGAACCCGCGGACCACGCGCCGTGAGGACCCTGCGCGCACCCCTGCCGGCCCTGGCGGTATTGTCCGTACTCTCGGCCGATTGGGGGCCGTGGTGGCCGGATATCCGGGACCAGCTCGCCCCGGTGTTCGGGGAGTGCGATTTCGTCTCCGATCCCCTGGATTTTTCCCACACGACCTACTATGATGACGAAATGGGGACGCCGCTGACCCGCCGCATCCTGGCCTTCCGGGACCTGGTTCCCCAGGAGCGGCTGACGGACCTCAAGCTGGAGGCCGTACGGCTGGAAACGGCCCTCGCCCGGACCGACGGCACCCGGCGGGTGAACCTGGACCCGGGCCTGCTCACCCAGGAACGGCTAGTGCTGGCCACGGGCAAGAACTTCCCGCACCGGGTGTACCTGGGCCGGGGCATTTACGCGGACCTGACCCTGGTGTACACCCGCACCGGCTGGCAAAACCAGCCCTGGACCTTCCCGGACTACGCCTCACCCGAGATGCACCGCCTCTTCCTCGGGCTGCGGGAACGCTACCGGGAGCGGCTCGCCGCCCTGGGCCTGCTCCCCGCGCGGGACCGGGCCGGACGCGGTTGAAAGAGATTTGCGAGAATTTTTCCCGGAAATGTTTTGACCCAAGGGCCCCCCAAAGGACTCACATGTTGCGCAGCATGACCGGATTCGGCCGCTTCATCGGCCAGGAGGAAGGCTTCACCCAATCCTGGGAAGTGAAGAGCGTGAACAGCCGGCACCTGGACGCCAAGTGGCGACTGCCCTCCTTTGTGCGCAGCCTGGAGGCCGGCTGGGAAAAGGTGCTGCGAGAATACGCCTCGCGCGGCCGGGTGGAGCTGTCCCTGAACGTGCAGGCCAGCCGCTCGGAGCTGCTGGGGCTGGCCTTCAACGAGCCCCTGGCCACGGCCATGCTCGACCGGCTGGACGCCTTCGCCGCGGCCCGCGGCCTGGACTTCGCCCCGGACCTCACCCGGCTCATGGGCTACTCCTTCCTCTGGGAGGACGGCGGAGCCGAGCCCGACCCGTCCCTGGCCGAAGCCCTGGGACAGGGCCTGCGCGCCGCCCTGGAGGACTGGAACGAGAGCCGCGCCACCGAGGGCAAGGCCCTGGCCCGGGACCTGGCCAAGCGCTTCATCCGCCTGGAGGAGTGGCAGGGCCTGCTCAAGGAGCGCGCGCCCCAGGTCAAGGCCGAAAAGGCCGAGGCCCTGCGCGGCCGCATCCAGCAGGTGCTGGACACCTACGCCCTGGAGCCGGACGAGTCCCGGCTCATCCAGGAGATCGCGGTGCTCTCGGACCGGCTGGACGTGACCGAGGAACTCACCCGCCTGGCCGCCCACCTGGAGCAGCTCTCCGGGCTGCTGGCCGGCGAGGGCGACGCGGGCAAGCGCCTGGACTTCGTGCTCCAGGAGTGCTTCCGGGAGATCAACACCTGCGGCAACAAGGGGCAGGACCCCCAGGTGAGCCGCATCGTGGTGGATTTCAAGGCTGAACTGGAAAAATGCCGGGAACAGGTGCAGAACCTGGAATAGCCGGCTGGCTACAACAACGGAAAGGACGCCATGCAGAACAAGGGACTGCTCAACATCGGCTTCGGCAACTTCGTGGTTTCCAACCGCATCATCGCCATCGTGAACCCCTCCTCCTCGCCCATGCGCCGGCTGCGCGAGGACGCGCGCCAGGCCGGGAGGCTGGTGGACGCCACCCAGGGCCGCAAGACGCGCTCCATCATCATATCGGACTCCAACCACGTGGTGCTCTCGGCCATCCAGGCCGAGACAATCGGCCAACGCTACGCCTCGGAGGATGAGGAGAATGACGGAAAGTAGCCGCAAGGGCGTGGTGCTGGTGGCCTGCGCGCCCTCGGGCGCGGGCAAGACCACCCTGCTCTCCCGGCTGCGGGCCGAATTCCCGGGCCTTCGCTATTCCGTGTCCTGCACCACCCGTACCCCGAGGCCCGGGGAGCGGGACGGGATGGACTACCACTTCCTGGACCGCGACGAGTTCCTCAGCCGCCGGGAGGCCGGGTACTTCGCCGAGTGGGCAGAGGTGCACGGCAACCTGTACGGCACCCCGCTGCAGGCCGTGCTCGACAACCTGGACGCGGGCCATGACGTGCTCTTCGACATCGACGTGCAGGGCGCGGCGCAGCTGCGCCAGAACCTGGGCCTGGGCCTGTACGTGTTCATCCTGCCGCCCTCCCTGGCGGTGCTGGAGGCACGGCTGCGCGGACGGGCCAGCGATGCGGACGAGGCCGTGATCCGCCGCCTGAAGAACGCCCCGGGCGAGATCGCCCGGGCCGCGGAATTCGACTGCTGGGTGGTGAACGACGACCTGGACCTGGCCTACGACCAGTTCCGCGCCGCCTACCTGGCCGAGACCCTGAAGCCCGCCTGCCGGCCCGGCCTGTTGGACGAAATCCTGGGGAACAAGGGCTAGACAGTGGCCGCCACCCCTCAGCTTGTGGTCGCCCTGGACCTGCCGGGCGCGGACGAGGCCCGGGCCATGGCCGGCCTGCTGCCTGCCGAGTGCTGGGCCAAGGTGGGCCTGGAGCTTTTCACCGCGGCCGGGCCCGAGGTGGTGTCCGGCTTGGCCGGCGACGGCCGCCGCGTCTTCCTGGACCTCAAGTTCCTGGACATCCCCAACACCGTGCGCGGGGCGGTGCGCGCAGCAAGCCGGCTGGGCGCGGCCATGGCCAATGTGCACGTTCTGGGCGGTTCGCGCATGCTGGCCGCGGCCCTGCAAGGGCGCGAGGACGCGGCCGCCGAGGGCTTCACCCGGCCACTGTTGTTGGGTGTCACCGTGCTCACCAGCATGGGGCCGGGCGATCTGCCCCTGCCCGGGGCCGGCGACCCGGCGGGCCTGGTCCTGGACCTGGCCCGGCTGGCCCGCGCCGAGGGCCTGGACGGGGTGGTCTGCTCCGGCCATGAGGCGGCCGCCATCAAGGAGGCCTGCGGCCCGGACTTCCTGTGCCTCACCCCGGGCATCCGCCCGGCCGGGGCGGACGTCGGCGACCAGCGCCGCACCATGACCCCGGCCCAGGCCGTGGCCGCGGGCGCAGACTTCCTGGTGGCCGGCCGGCCCATCACCCAGGCCCCGGACCCGGCCGCCGCGGCCAGGGCCATGCTTGAACAAATCCGCGGCGCGTGCGTATAAAGGCCGTACAGGGAGAGCAGCATGGACGAGCAGGCAACGCCCCAGGCCAACGGAACGGCCAACGGCGTGAAGAAGCACGACAAGATCAACGGCGTCTTCTCCACCCAGATCATCTCCAAGGTCGGCACCGGCACCACGGTGCGCAAGACCGTGAAGAAGACCTACTGGATGGTGGACGAGCAGGACACCGGCGAGGTGGAGATCCAGCCCCTCAACGTGAACTACGTGCCCTCCGGCCCCAAGCGCAAGGTCTCCAAGGACGAGTTCCTGGAGAAGTTCTCTCCCGAGCCCGAATTCTACGTCAACACGGTCTATCCCAAGATGCGGGAGATGAACATGGCCGTGGTGGAGGGGGAGAAGCACCGGGAAAAGGGCGAGTCCTTCAGCGCGGAGCTGGAGTTCAACCACGCGCTGACCATCGACGAGGAGAACGTGCGGGCCAACTTCGGCCTGGGCCTCACCTACCTGGAGCGCGGGGACGACTCCAAGGCCAACGACATCTTCCAGCGCCTGGTCAAGCTCGAGGCCGCGTTCGAGACCGAACACAAGCACCTGTTCAACGAGTTCGGCATCAACCTGCGCAAGAACAAGATGTTCGACCAGTCCGTGGAGTACTACCAGCGCGCCCTGGGCCTGTCCCAGGTGGACGAGAACCTGCACTACAACATCGCCCGGGCCTGGTTCGAGAAGCAGAACTACGCCAAGGTCAAGGAACACCTGGACGAGGCCCTGCGCCTCAACCCGGCCTTCGAGGAGGGCAAGAAGTTCCTGGACTACCTGGCCAAGAAGAACCTCGTCTCGGGCGGGTCCGGCGCGCCCGCCGCAGCCGGTGCCAAGAACGGGGACAGCGGGGACGCACCCTCCTCCTCCGGCCCCATCAACGTGGACCTTTGATGTCCCATGCCCGCGGCCAGGCCTTCCTGGAAGAGCTGCCCCGGCTCCCGCACCGCCTGCCCTACTCCCCGGGCCTGTTGGCCGAACTCTTCACCCTGACCGGCGAGGCCAGCCTGTCCTCCCTGGAGGACATCGGCCACACCATGGCCCAGGACCAGGGCCTCACCGCCCGGGTGCTGGCCCTGGCCAATTCCGCGTACTACGGGCTCCAGGCCGAGGTCACCACCGCCGGCCGGGCCGTTGCCGTGCTGGGCCTGAACGAGGTGCGCACCCTGGTGCTCACCGTGGGGGTGGCGGCCATGGCCCGCGACCACGTGCCCCCGAAGCTCCTGGACCTGGGGACCTACTGGCGGCACCAGGCGATCACCGCCCTGGCCGCGCGGCTCCTGGCCCGCCGCCTGGGCCTGGACACCGACGCCCTGTACACCGCGGGCATGCTGCACGACCTGGGCAAGCTGCTCACCGCCATGCACCGCCCCGGCGACTGGAACGCCATCCGCGCCATGCAGGCCGGCATCCTGCCCTGGCACGAGGCCGAGGACGCCTACTGGGGCATCGACCACGCCATCGTGGGGGCCATGACCCTCTCCTCCTGGAACCTGCCCCTGGCCATCACCGACCCGGTGAGTTGGCACCACGCCCCGGACCTGGCCCTGGAATCCAAGGCCGAGGCCGAGGTTCTGGCCCTGGCCGACACCCTGGCCCATGACGCGGACCAGACCCGGATTCCCACCGGGCTGGACCTGGCCGCCGGCCTCAAGAAGCGCGGCCTGGACCCGGAAGAGATCGTGGGCGAGATGGCCGCCGCGGTGGCCGACCCGGGCCTGGACCAGCTCCTGCGCCGCCTGGCGGTGTGACGTGCCGCGCAACTGGGTGAAACGCAACGACCGGCCGGCCAACCCGGCCACGGCCGACTGGGCCGGCAAGCTGGGCATATCCGAGCGCCTGTGCGGCCTGCTCTGGGACCGCGGCCTGGACAGCCTGGCGGCCATGGACGTGTACCTCTCCCCGCTTCTGCGCCATCTCGCACCCCTGGAGGACTGGCCCGGCGTGGACGCCGCGGCCCGGGTGCTGGCCCACGGCCTGGCCGCGGGCAAGAAGCTCGCAGTGTGGGGCGACTACGACGTGGACGGGGTGACCTCCACCGCCCTGGTGCACCAGGTGCTGGCCGGACGCGGCATCGCGGTCACCACCTACCTGCCGGACCGCACCGGCGAGGGCTACGGCCTGAACGTGGCGGGCGTGGAGGCCCTGGCCGCCCAGGGCGCGGGGCTCCTGCTCACCGTGGACTGCGGCATCACCGACGTGGCCGAGGTGCGCCGGGCCAAGGAGCTGGGCCTCACGGTGGTGGTGTGCGACCACCACCTGCCCGGGGCCGAGCTGCCGCCCGCGGACGCGGTGCTGGACCCGAGGCTGTGCGATTGCCCCTGCGCGGACCTGGCCGGGGTGGGAACGGCCTTCCTGCTCCTGGCCGCGGTGAACCGGCTGTTGCCCGGCCCAGGCCCGGTTGACATGCGCGAGGTGCTGGACCTGGTGGCCGTGGGCTCCATTGCCGACGTGGTGAAACTCACGGGCCAGAACCGCATTCTGGTCAAGAACGGGCTGCTCAAGGTGGCCGAGGCGAGGCGGCCGGGCCTGGCCGCGCTCAAGGAGGCGAGCGGATTCTCGCCCACCGCCGCGCTGGGCGCGGGCCAAGTGGGCTTCAGCCTGGCCCCGCGCATCAATGCGGCGGGGAGACTGGGTTCGGCGCGCGACGCCCTGGACCTGATGCTGGCCCGGGACCACGCCGCGGCCGCGCCCCTGGCCAAGCGGCTGGACGAGCTGAACGGCCAGCGCCAGCACACCGAGCAGGCCATCCTGAACGAGGCCCTGGAGCAGGCCAAAGCCAAGCTGGACAAGCCCGGCCTGGTGCTCTTCGCCCCGCATTGGCACGCCGGGGTCATCGGCATCGTGGCCTCGCGGGTGGTGGAGGCGCACTACCGGCCCACCCTGATCCTGACCCAGGACGGGGAGCGGCTCAAGGGCTCGGGCCGCAGCACCGAGGAGGTGGACCTGCACGGGGCCATCGCGGCCTGCGCCGGGCTGTTGGCCGGGTTCGGCGGGCACCGCCAGGCCGCCGGGCTGTCCCTGGCCCCGGAGAACCTGGAAGCCCTGGAGGCGGCCTTCTGCGCCGCGGTGGTGGAGCAGATCGGCCCGGAGCCGCTGACCCCCACCCTGCGCCTGGACGGGGAGCTGCCCTTCAGCGCGGTCAGCTTCGACCTGCTCAAGGAGCTGGAGCTCATGCAGCCCTTCGGCCCGGGCAACCCCGAGCCCACCTTCTTCTCGCCGCCGGTGAAAGTCAGCGGCCACAAGGTGTTCGGCAAGGGCCACGTGCGCCTGTCCCTCCTGGACGAGGCCAGCCGCATCACCCTCACGGCCAAGGCCTGGCGCCAGGCCGAATCCCTGCCCCGCAGCCTGGCCGGCCAGACCATCCAGGTGGCCTTCCGCCCCCGCATCGACCGCTACAGCGGCATTCCGACGATTGAATTGGATGTGAAGGACTGGCAGGAGCCCCAACGCTCCTGAATCGAGAGCGGATTTTGGAGGGTGAGGGGGTGAGAGCCCGAGAGAGGGGGAGCGGGAACCTTTTGCCGCGAGAAAAAGGTTCCCGCTCCCCCTCTCTCGGTTTCCTACACGAACTCGCCGGCGTGGTAGGAGCTGCGGACCAGGGGGGCGCAGAACATGTGGGGCACGCCCAGGGCGCGGCCGTAGTCGGCCAGGGCGGCGAACTCGTCGGGGTGGACGTAGCGATCCGGTTCCGGATGCGACTTGGACGGGCGTAAATACTGGCCGATGGTGATGATGGCAACACCCCGGTAGTGCAGGTCGCGGATGACCTGGTGCACCTCCTCGATGCTCTCCCCGAACCCCACCATGAGCCCGCTCTTGGCGGGCAGGCCGGCCCGGACGGCGCGCTCCAGGAGAACGAGGCTCTGGACGTAGTCTGCCTGGGGCCGGATGCGGGGGTAGAGGCCGGGCACGGTCTCCACGTTGTGGTTGAGCACGTCGGGCTTGGCGTCCAGGACGATTTGCAGGGCCGCCGCGTCGCCCTGGAAGTCCGGGATGAGCACCTCGACCGTGGCTTCCGGAAGGGCCTCTCGCAGGGCGCGGATGGTGGCTGCGAAGTGGGCGGCCCCGCCGTCGGGCAGGTCATCGCGGGTCACCGAGGTCACCACCGCGTGTTTGAGCCCCAGCCGGCGCGCGGCCTCGGCCACCCGGGCGGGCTCACCCGGGTCCACGGGCTCGGGCCTGCCCAGGCCGATGTTGCAGAAGGCGCAGCCCCGGGTGCAGGCGCGGCCCAGGATGAGGAAGGTTGCGGTGGAGCGGGCGAAGCACTCGCAGATGTTGGGGCAGCGCGCGCCCTGGCACACGGTGTTCAGGCCCAGGTCCGCCACCAGGTCGCGGGTGCGGGCGAAGGTCCTGTCCTGAGGGAGCTTGATGCGCAGCCACTCAGGCAGGCGCGAAGATCTCGGCGAAGGCTTCTCGGAGGGCATCTTTCACCTGGTCCATGGATGGTTGGGGCGTGGGCTCGGCCGCGCCGGGCTGCTTGTCCAGCTCCAGGAGGATGGAGGTGGGCCGGGCGTCGGGCAGGCCGCACAGGGTGATGCGGTCGAACAGGGACAGGTCGCGGCCCACGTTCAGGGCCAGGCCGTGGTACGTGACCCAGCGCCGGACCGCAACCCCGATGGAGCAGATCTTGCCCTGGCCCACCCAGACCCCGGGCCGGCCCTCCCAGCGGGCGGCGGCCACGCCGAAGCGGGCCACGGTGCGGATCACCGCCTCCTCCACGTCGAAAAAGAACTGCCGCACCCCGCCGGGCCTCCGCTCGATGCGGAACACCGGATAGGCCACCAACTGGCCCGGGAAATGGCAGGTGATGTTGCCGCCCCGGCTGATGTGGTGCAGCTCCACTCCCTGGCTGGCCAGGAACTCCGGGGGCGCGTGCAGGTTCTCCAGCCCGCCCTGGCGGCCCAGGGTCACCACGGGCGGATGCTCCAGCAAAAACAACGTCTCCTCGCCCCCGGCCATGACCTGCTCCACGGCCTCCAGTTGCAGGGCTTCGGCCTGCTTGAAAGGGATGAGCCCCAGGTCGCGCACGATCATGCGGCAGCGCCCCCGTCGCCTGCGCCCATGTGAAGGAAGCGCATACGCGCGAGATACGCGGCCTGGAATCCGGGGTCGTCCGCCAGGTCCAGGACCCGGCAGCGGCCGGGCAGGGCCTCCACCCAGGCGCGGGCCGCGGGATCGGTGAGCGCCAGGGCCGCGCCGGCCAGGGAGGTGTTGCCCACGGCCCGCACCCTGTCGCCCAGGCCGGGCGGCAGGAAGCCCAGGGCCTCCAGGTCGGCCGGGGCCACGTGCCGGCCCAGGGCGCCGGCCAGGCAGACCGCGGTGAGGTCCCGGGCGGCCAGGCCGGCCTCGGCCAGCAGCCGCGAGATGGCCAAGTCGAAGGCGGCCTTGACCTTGAGCAGCTCCTCCACGTCCCGGGCGGGCAGGTGCAGGCCGCCGGGCAGGCCCAGGCAGGGCTCGCCCCCCCGTTCCCCCAGGCTCGCGGCCACCTTGCGGGCCAGGGGTGTCTGGCCCGGGACGAAGCCCCCGGCCTCGTCCAACACCTCCAGGGAACGCAACCGGGCCAGGAGGGAGAGGTAGCCTGTGCCGGTGATGCCCGGCACATCGGGGCCGCCGGGCAGGCGCACCGGGGCCAGGCCCGCGGGGGTGAGCAGGAAGGCGCACACCGCGCCGGGCTCGGCCAGGCGGCCGAAGCGCATGCCCACGCCCTCCAGGGCCGGGCCCAGGGGCACGCTGGCCAGGAGCGCCTCGCCGCCGGGCAGCACCAGGGCGAACTCGCCGTTGGTGCCCAGGTCGGCCAGGACCCAGGGCGCCGTGGGCGCGCCGTATCCGTCCGGGTCCAGGCTCAAGGCGGCCAGGCCCGCTGCCACGTCGCCGCCCACGAAGGGCGCGAGCTGGGGCAGGATGTATGCCTCCGGAAGGTCGGGCGCCAAAGTTTCCGTGCTCGCGCCCCGGTAGTCCAGGCGATAGGGGGCCGCGGCCAGGCCGGACACGGGCCGGCCGAGCAGGAGCAGGGTCATGGCCGGGTTGCCCGCGATGGCCAGGGTCCGGACCCGGCCGGGCAGGCCGGCGCAGGCCCGGCGCAGGGCGTCCAGCACCAGGGAGCGCAACTGCGCCGCTCCGCCGGGCGCGGCGGCGTGGGCCAGGCGGGACATGACCTCGGCCCCGGCCCCCATCTGGGGATTGAGCTCCCCGCCCCGGGCCACGGCGTTGCCCTCCCGGTCCAGGGCGGTCCATTGCAGGCTGGTGGTGCCCAGGTCCACGGCCAGAGCGAGGTCCACGCCCCCTGCCGCCTGCGGAGCCAGGGGACCGCGCGGGGCCACGGGAATCTCCATGGCCATGCCGGGCTCGGCCGGATGGCGGCACCCCAGCCGCCAACCCGCAGCCAGGTCCTCGGCCGGCAGCAGGGCCGCGTCCTCCGGGCCGGGCGCGGGCGGGGCATCCAGGAAGCGCACCCGGCAGCGGCCGCAGCGGCCCAGGCCCGAGCACAGGGCCGGGGCCGGGAACAGGCCGGACAAATAGGCTGCCTGGGCCGCGGTCAGGGGCCGGCCGTCCGGGTCCCGGGCCGGGACCTGGCGCAGTCCTCCCGCGGCGTCGCGTATGGTCAGGAATTCAGGCATGGCGCAGGGGCGAGGATAGCCCCAGGCGGGGCGAAAGGAAAGGGCGCGGACCGGGCCTCAGCGCAGGAGCAGCCGGCCCTTGCCTGACTCGGCAGGCAGGATGCGGCCCACCTCGACGGCCAGCTCGCCGGCCTCCAGCAACATGGCCCGGGCCTGGTCCAGCAGGCGCTCGGGCACGGCCAGCAGCATGCCGCCCGAGGTCTGGGCGTCGAACATGAGGTCCAGGCGCAGGGGGTCCAGGCCCGGGGCGGCGTCCACGGCCTTGGTGCAGAAGCCCTTGTTGGCGAAGCTCCCGGCCGGAATCATGCCCATGCCGGCCAGGTCCAGGACGCCCTCCATGAGCGGCACCGCGTCCACCCACAGTTCGGCCTCCATGCCCGAGGCCCGGGCCATCTCCAGCAGGTGCCCGGCCAGGCCGAACCCGGTCACGTCGGTGGCGGCCTTGAGGCCCAGGTCGCGGATCACCGCGCCCGCGGCCTTGTTGAGCCGGCCGGCCCAGCGAAAGATCTCGTGCTCCAGGGCCGCCACGTCGCCGAACCTGCCCTTGAGCGCGGTGGCCAGCACCCCGGTGCCGATGGGCTTGGTCAGCAGGAGCCGGTCGCCGGGCGCGAGCCCCTTGTTGGAGGCGATCCTCCCCTCCTCCACCACCCCGGACACGGCCAGGCCGTACTTGATCTCCGCATCCTCCACCGAGTGCCCGCCGGCCAGGATCGCGCCGGCCTCCTGGATCTTGTCCAGGCCGCCGCGCAGGATGTCCTTGAGCACGGTCGTATCCATGGTCTTGGCCGGAAAGCACACGATGTTCATGGCCGCCAGGGGCTCGCCGCCCATGGCGTACACGTCGGACAGGGCGTTGGCCGCGGCGATCTGGCCGAAGCGCCAGGGGTCGTTCACCAGGGGGGTGAGGAAGTCCACGGTCTGCACCAGGGCCCGGCCGGCCGGAAAGCGCACCACTGCCGCATCCTCGTTTCCCGAGGATCCCACCAGGACGCGCGGGTCGGGCTTGGGGTCAAGCTCGGCCAAAATCTCCTCCAGGTCCCCTGGAGGGATCTTGGCCGCTCACCCCGCGGCCTTGACCTTGTCCACCAAAGTCACGCCGGGCGTGCGCTCGTCAGCCATGGTGCTCCCGTGGCAACCGGCCTAGGCCAGATTGCAGCACTCGTTCTTGAGGAACTCGGTGAAGATCCGGGCCACCGGGAACAGGTGCCGTTGCCGGTGGTGGATCACGTAGAAGGTGCGGCGCAGGGCGAGGCCGGGCGCGGGCACGGCCACCAGTTCGCCGCTGGCGATGAGCTCGGCCGCGGCCAGCCGCGAGGTCACGGCCAGGCCCATGCCGCCCCGCACGCATTGCAGGAGCGCGGTCGTGGTGTCCACCACCGCCGCCACCTTGAGCGCGCGCAGGTCCAGGCCGGCTTCTGCCAAGGCGGCCTCCAGGGCGGCCCGGGTGCCGGAGCCTGGCTCGCGCATGACCCAAGGCATGGACTCCAGCTCGGCCAGGGTGAGTTCGACCCGGCCCTCGGCCAGCCGGTTGCGGCCCAGCACCACGGCCAGTTCGTCCTCCATGAGGGGCTCGAAGGCCAACTCGGCCTGGCCGGTGTTCGCGCCCACCACCCCGAGCACCGCCTCGCCGCCGGCCACCATGGCCGCAGCCCGGGCGCTGTCGCCCACGTTCATGCGCAGGGAGACCTCGGGATACGTGTCCGTGAACTTGGCCATGACCCCGGGCAGCAGGTAATGGGACGGGATGGTGCTGCCGGCCAGCACCAGGCTGCCCGACACCTTTTCCCGCAAGAGGGCGATCTCGGCCCGGGCGCTCTCCAGGCTGGCGAAGGTCTCCCGGGCGTGGCGGTAGAGGATGTCCGCAGCCTGGGTAGGCAGCACCGAGCGGCCCAGCCGGTCGAAGAGCCGCACGGCCAGCTCGCTCTCCAGGGTCGCGATATGGGCGGAAATGGTGGGCTGGGACAGGTAGAGCTTCTGGCCGGCCTTGGAGAAGCTCCCCAACTCGTAGACGCTGGCGAATGCTTCGAGTCGTCGCATATCCATGAACATCTCCATTACCTATTATCTTTACCTATGGCAAGACGCAAAAAAAGGGCGGGCCGTTGCCGGCCCGCCCTGACAGTGCGGTAATGCGCCTACTCGGCCTTGGGCTCGTCTGCGGGAGCCTCGGCAGGAGCCTCGGCAGGCTCCTCGGCCTTCTTCTTGCGGGGCTTCTTGGCCGGGGCCTCGGCAGCGGCGTCCTCGGCGGAAGCCTCTTCCTTCTTGGCCTTCTTGGCAGGGGCCTTCTTCTTGGGCTTTTCGTCCGCAGCCGGGGCTTCGGCCTCGACGGGCTTCTCGGACTTCTTGGCCTCCTTGGCGGGCTTCTCGGCCGGGGCCTCGACCTTCTCGGCCATGCGGGTCAGCTCGATGATCGCCATGGGCGCGGCGTCGCCAGGCCGGGGCAGGCCGAGCTTGACCACCCGGGTGTAACCGCCGGTTCCTCCGGCGTAACGGGGGCCGATCTCGTCGAACAGCTTCTTGACCAGCCCATGGTTGCCCAGGACCTTGTAGGCCAGGCGACGGGCCGGCAGGTCGTTCTTGAGCGCCAGGGTGATGAGCTTGTCCACCACCCCGCGCAGAACCTTGGCCTTGGTCTCGGTCGTGCGGATGCGCTCGTAGGTGATGAGCGACTTGGCCATGTTCCGGAACAGGGCCTTGCGGTGGGCGGTGTCCCGGCCCAGTTTCTTTCCGGCGTTTCTATGCCTCATCTGCGTCCTTCCTCTTCAGCCATTCCTGGTAGCGTTCTTGGAAGTTATCCACGACCTGGCCGAACTCCAGGCCCATGTCGGCCAGGACCCGGCGGATCTCGTCCAGGGACTTGCGGCCGAAATTCTTGGTCTTGAGCATCTCGGCTTCGGTCCGCTGCACCAGTTCGCCCACCAGGGCGATGTTGGCGCTCTTCAGGCAGTTGGTGGCGCGCACCGACAGTTCCAGCTCGTCGATGCTCTTGAACAGGTTGGGGTTGATGTCCCCGCTGGACCTGCCGCTCTTGGACTCCTCGTCCGAGGACTGCTCGTCGAAGTTGATGAACACGGACAACTGGTCCTTGAGGATCTTGGCGGAGTAGGCCACCGCGTCCTCGGGCAGGAGCGAGCCGTCGGTCCACACCTCGATGATGAGCTTGTCGTAGTTGGTCATCTGCCCGACGCGGGCCTGCTCCACCGCGTACGCGACCTTGCGCACCGGGGAGAAGCCGGCGTCCAGGCGGATGAGCCCGATCTCGTCGGACAGGGTGTCGTACATCTCCGCGGGCACGTAGCCCTTGCCCATGTGCACGTCCAACTCCAGGGACAGCTTGCGGTCCTCGGACAGGGTGCAGATGTGCAGGTCCTTGTTCAGCACGGTGACGTGCTGGTTCTCGCGAATCGCCGCGGCCGTGACCGCCCCCTTCTTGTCCGCCTCGAGCATGAGGCGCTGGGGCTCATCGGTGGTCATGGCCAGGCGAACCTGCTTGAGGTTCAGCACGATGTCCGTCACGTCCTCGATGACACCGGGGATGGTGGTGAACTCGTGCTGGATGCCCTCGACCTTGACCGAGACGATGGCCGCGCCCTGCAGGGAGGACAACAGCACCCGGCGCAGGGCGTTGCCGATGGTGGTTCCGAAGCCGCGCTCCAGCGGTTCGCACACGAACTTGCCGTAGCTGGCGTCGGACTTGGGGTCGCGCGCGATCTGCTCGGGTTTGACGAGCTCGGACCAGTTGCGCGTATTGATCAGTCGGTCGCCGGTATGAATGATCATCGGTGCTCCCGTGTTCGCTTACTTTGAGTAAAGCTCGACGATGAGCTGTTCGTTCATGGGGAACTGGATGTCCTCGCGCTGGGGCGTGGCCTTGACGGTCCCCTTGAAGTTCTCGCCGTCCACCTCAAGCCAGGAGGGGCAACCGCGGCGGGCAATGACCTCGCGAGCCTCCTGGATGACCGGGACCTTGCGGGACTCCTCGCGGACCTCCACCACGTCGCCGGGGCGGACCTGCAGCGAGGGGATGTTCACCCGCCGGCCGTTCAGCTTGAAGATGCCGTGGCGAACGAGTTGGCGAGCCTGGTCGCGGGAGTTGGCAAAGCCCAGGCGATAGACCACGTTGTCCAGGCGCTGCTCGAGCAGGGCCAGGAGGTTGGTGCCGGTCACGCCCTTCATCATGTCCGCGGAAGCGAAGTAGTTGCGGAACTGGCGCTCCAGCACCCCATACATGCGGCGGACCTTCTGCTTCTCCCGCAGCTGCACGGCGTAGTCGCTCATCTTGCGACGCAACCGGCCGTGCTGGCCCGGGACGTAGGGACGGCGCTCGTAGGCGCACTTGTCGGTAAAGCAGCGGTCGCCCTTGAGGAACAGCTTCGTGCCTTCGCGCCGGCACAGCCGGCACTTGGCTTCGCAATATCTGGCCAAGGTATACTCCTCCTGGAGGCTACGGGGTTAGACCCGGCGGCGTTTGGGCGGACGGCAGCCGTTGTGGGGAACCGGCGTGACGTCGCGGATGAAGTTGACCTTGAAGCCGGCGTTGTTGATGGCCCGCATGGCGGCCTCGCGGCCGGACCCGGGGCCCTTCACCAGGATGCCCACCGAACGCATGCCGTTTTCCTGGGCGCGCCGGGCAGCCGACTCGGCCGCCACCTGGGCGGCGAAGGGCGTGCTCTTGCGCGAGCCCTTGAAACCGGACTGGCCCGAGGAGGCCCAGCTCACCACGTTGCCCTTCAGGTCGGTGAAGGTGATGATGGTGTTGTTGAAGGTCGCCTGGATGTGGGCGACGCCCACCGGGATGTTCTTCTTCTCTTTCTTCTTCCCGGTACGGCGGGGTCGTGCTGCCATGGTCTATCCCCTTTCTGTGTTCAAGAGGGTCGGCCCAGGGGGGCCAGAACCCGATTACTTGCTTTTCTTCTTGCCCATCACCGAACGGCGCGGACCCTTGCGGGTGCGGGCGTTGGTGTGCGAACGCTGTCCACGGACCGGCAGGCCCTTGCGATGGCGCAGGCCACGGTAGCAGCCGATGTCCATCAGCCGCTTGATGTTGGCCGTCACCTCGCGCCGCAAGTCACCCTCGACCTTGTGGGTGGTCTCGATTTCCTTGCGGATGGTGTTGACCTCTTCCGGGGTCAGGTCGTCGCTGTTCTTGGTCCAGTCCACGCCCGTGGCGTCCAGGATCTGCAGGGCCGTGGCCTTGCCGATGCCGTAGATGTAGGTGAGCGCGATGTCCAACCGCTTGTTCTTGGGCAGATCAACGCCTGCGATACGAGCCACAGTTCTCCCCCTTTAGCCCTGGCGCTGCTTGTGCCGGGGATTTTCACAAATGACCCGAAGCACGCCCTTGCGCCGGATGATCTTGCACTTCGGGCACATCTTCTTCACCGAGGGTCTTACTTTCATCTCACTACTCCATGGTCCAACGGGAGGGTCGCCCCTGCCCTGTTCCGAGAAATGTATCCGCCGTCCTGTCCGGCGAGTTCCACCCCGGCCTATGCCGGGGACAGACTCAGTATCTCCGGGCCGTTCGCCGTGACCGCCACCGAGTGCTCGAAGTGGGCGGACAGGCTCTTGTCCTTGGTCACCGCGGTCCAGTGGTCCTCGAGGATTTCCACCTCGGGGCCGCCCACGCAGACCATGGGCTCTATGGCCAGCACCATCCCCGCCTTGAGCGGCAGGGCCGTGGCTCCCTTGGGCACGAAGTTGGGCACCTCCGGCTTCTCGTGCAGCCGCCTGCCTATGCCATGCCCCACGAACCTCCGCACCACTGAAAAACCAGCCTCTTCCACACATTCCTGCACCGCGCGGGACACGTCGTGCAGGAAATTCCCTGGCTTGGCCTGGGCCAAGCCCAGCATGAGGGACCTCTCGGTCACCTCCATCAGGCGGCGGGCCTCGCCGCTCACCTGGCCCACCGGGAAGGTCCGGGCCGAGTCGCCATAGAAGCCGTCGTACACGACCCCCATGTCGAAGCTCACGATGTCGCCCTCCTCGAGCTTGCGCTCCGAGGGGAACCCGTGCACCACCTGCTCGTTCACCGAGCAGCACAGGGCATAGGGGAATCCGTTGTAGCCCTGGAAGGCCGGGCGAACCTTGAAGTCCCGGCACATGTCCTGGGCGATCTCCTCGAAGCGCCTGGTCGGCGCCCCGGGGCGGACCTCTGCCCCCATGCTGTCAAGGATCCGAGCCACGATACGGTTGGCCTCGCGCATGAGCGCGATCTCCGCATCATTCTTCAAAAAAACCCCACGAAACTTCTTCAACCGCGCCGTCCCTTGACCCGAGTGGACTTGGAGATGAGCCCCTCGTACTGGCGGGAAATCAGGTACGACTCGATCTGGCCCATGAAGTCCATCGCCACGCCCACCACGATAAGCAGGGACGTGCCGCCGAAATAGAACGGCACGTTCAGGTTCGCGATGAGGATCATGGGCAGGACGCAGACCACCGAGATGTAGGCGGCGCCCCACAAGGTAATGCGCGCCAACACCTTGTCAATGTATTCGCGAGTCTTGGCCCCGGGACGGATGCCCGGGATGAACCCGCCCTGCTTGCGGATGTTCTCCGCAATGTCCTTGGGATCGAAGATGATCGCGGTGTAGAAGAAGCAGAAGAACACGATCATGGCGATGAAGCACAAATTGTAGAGCACGGTCTGGGGCGCGAAGAAGGCGGAGATGTCCTTGAGCCACTCCACCTGGGAGAACTGGGCCAGCGTCGCCGGGAAGAGCAGGATGCTCGAGGCGAAGATGGGCGGAATCACGCCCGCGGTGTTGATGCGCAACGGCAGGTGCGTGGTCTGGCCGCCGTACATCTTCCGCCCCACCATGCGCTTGGCGTACTGGATGGGGATGCGCCGCTGGGCTCGCTCCATGAACACGATGCCCGCCAGGACCGCCACCATGAAGGCCAGGATGAGCAGCACCACGAACAGGGTGAGCTCACCCGCGCTGATCAGGCGGAAGGTGTTGACCAGGGCCCGCGGGAAGCCCACCACGATGCCCGCGAAGATGATGAGCGAGATGCCGTTGCCGATGCCCTTCTCGGTGATCCGCTCACCGATCCACATGATGAGCACCGTGCCCGCGGTCAGGGTGATGACCGTGATGAGCTTGAACCCGATACCCGGGAAGAGCACCACCGGGGCGCCCGAGGGGCTGTGCATGGCCTCCAGGCCCACGGCGATGGCCAGGCCCTGGACCACGGTGATGAGCACCGTGCCGTACCGGGTGTACTGGGTGATCTTCTTGCGGCCGGCTGCCCCCTCTTCCGAGGACAGCCGCTTGAGTTCGGGGCTGACCACGGTGAGGAGTTGGATGATGATGGAGGCCGAGATGTAGGGCATGATCCCCAGGGCAAAGATGGACATGTTGGACAGGCCGCCGCCCGAGAACATGTCGAAGAGCCCGAACAGGGTGTTCTGCACGCTGGCGAAAAAGTCCGACAGCGCGGCAGTGTCCACGCCGGGCGTGGGCACATGGATTCCTATCCGGTACACGGCCAGCAGGAAGAAGGTCCAGAGGAGACGCTTCTTCAGCTCAGGCAGCTTTGCCAGGTTCTCGACGCCCGCCAGCGACATGCCTTACTCCTGGCCCTCCAGGGCCTTCGCGGTCCCGCCCGCGGCAACGATCTTCTCGGCCGCGGACTTGCTGAAACGGTGGGCCTCCACCGTCACCTTGGCCGACACTTCGCCCACTCCCAGCACCTTGACCAGGGAGCCCTTGGGCACCAGGCCCTTGGCGTAGATGTCGTCCAGGCTGATCTCGGCCATGCCTTCGAAGGCGGCCACCAGCTTGCCGACGTTCACCGGGCTGTATTCGACCCGGAAGGGATTCTTGAAGCCGCGCTTGGGCAGGCGCCGGGCCAGGGGCATCTGGCCGCCCTCGAAGCCGGGCTTGACCGTGCCGCCGCTGCGGGCCTTGGTGCCCTTGTGGCCCTTGCCCGCGGTGCCGCCCTGGCCGGACGCGCCGCCGCGGCCGATGCGCTTGCGTTCCTTGCGCTCCTCGGGGAAGGGGTACAGTTCGTGCAGTCTCATGCCTCGATTACCTCGACCAGATGGTTCACCCGATGGACCATGCCAAGGGTGGAGTCGTTCTTGGGAAGTTCCCGGACCTGGCGGATGCGCTTGAGCCCCAGGGCCCGGAGCGTGTCCTTCTGCTTGGGCGTGCAGCCGATGTAGCTGCGCGTGAGTTTCACCTTGATGGTCGCCATGGCCCTCTCCTACTTGCGCGGCGTCTCGACGGCCTTGCCGCGGAGGTTGGAAACCTCCTTGGCGCTGCGCAGGGAGCGCAGGCCTTCGATGGTGGCCTTGAGCACGTTGTGCGGGTTGTTGGTGCCGATGGCCTTGGTCAGGATGTCGTGCACCCCGGCGGCCTCCATGACCGCGCGGACCGGGCCGCCGGCGATGATGCCGGTACCCTTGGACGCGGGCTTGAGAACCACCTTGGCGGCGCCGAACCGGCCCAGGACCTCGTAGGGCAGGGTCCCCTCCAGCAGGGGCACCGGCTGCATGGTCTTCTTGGCCTGCTCGCTGGCCTTGCGGATGGCCTCGGGCACTTCGATGGCCTTGCCCAGGCCGTAGCCCACCGAGCCCTTGCCGTCGCCCACCACCACCAGGGCGGAGAAGCTGAAGCGCCGGCCGCCCTTGACCACCTTGGCCACGCGGTTCAGGTGGACAATCTTCTCGATGAAGCCCAGGTCTTCCTGCTCCCGGCGTGAGTCCTTGTTCCGGGGGCCCTGATCCTTGCGGGATTCCTTGCGTTCCATGTGTCGTCCTTCGCGCGCGCTTAGAATTTGAGCCCGGCTTCGCGGGCGCCGTCCGCCAGGGCCTTGATGCGGCCGTGGTAGATGTAGCCGTTCCGGTCGAAGACCACGGCCTCGATGTTCTTTTCCTTGGCCAGGCGGGCAATCTCCTGCCCGACCTTCACCGCGGAGTCCTTGTTGGACTTGAGCGCCGCGCCGCCCTTGTTCAGGGTCAGGGTGGAGGCGGCGGCCACGGTAGCGCCGGCCACGTCGTCCACCAACTGGACGTAGATGTGCGCGTTGGAGCGGAAGATCACCAGCCGCGGCCGATCGGCAGTGCCGTTGACCTTCTTGCGGATGCGGATCTTGCGACGCCGGCGCGCGGCTTCCTTGTTCAGGCTCATGAGCGTCCCCCTACTTCTTGGCGCCGGACTTACCGGCCTTGCGCCGGATGTGCTCGTCCGCGTACTTGATGCCCTTGCCCTTGAACGGCTCGGGCGGACGGACGCGGCGGATCTTGGCCGCGGTCTCGCCGACGAGCTGCTTGTCGATGCCGGAAAGCGTCAGCTTGTTGCCTTCAGCCTTGGCCTCGACGCCCTTGGGCAGGGCGAAGTTCACCGGATGGGAAAAGCCCACGGAAAGGACCACGGTGGCGCCCTGGACGCTGACCTTGTAGCCCACGCCCACGACCTCAAGGGTCTTGGAGAAGCCCTTGGTCACGCCCTCCACCATGTTGGCCAGGAGGGTGCGGCGCAGGCCGTGCTGGGCCCGGGCCACGCGGGTGTTGTCCTTGCGGGACACCACCACCGCATCGTCGGCCTTCTCGTAGGCGACCTTCTCGTGCACCGGGGTGGTCAGGGCGCCCTTGGGCCCCTTGACCTCGATGCTCATCTTGCCGAGCGTCACTTCGACCCCCGAAGGGATGGCGACCGGCTGCTTGCCGATTCGAGACATGTCGGCTTCCTCCTACCAGACTTCGAACAAGAGTTCGCCGCCAATGTTCTGGGCCTTGGCCTCACTGCCGGCGAGCACGCCGCGGGAGGTGGACAGGACGCAGATTCCCAGGCCGTTCTGCACGCTGGGAATGTCCTGGGCCCCCACATAGACCCGCCGGCCGGGCTTGCTCACGCGCTTCATCCCGGCGATGAGCGAGGTACCGCCCTCGTACTTGAGTTCCACGGTGATATCCCGCTCAGCAGCAGAATAGTCCTTGATGTAGCCCTCGTTCTTCAGAATCTCGCTGATGGCGAGCTTCATTTTGGAACGGGGCACGGCCACCTTCTGGTGCAGCGCCTGGTGGGCGTTGCGCAGACGGGCCAGCATGTCCGCAATGGGATCAACCATGATATGCTCCTTGCACCCTTACCAGCTCGATTTGCGCACGCCCGGCAGCTCGCCGGCCAGGGCCATGTTCCGGAAACAGATACGGCAGAGGCCGAACCGCCGCAGGAACGCCCGGGGCCGACCGCAGATGGGGCAGCGGTTGTAGCCGCGGCTTGAGAACTTGGGCTTGCGCTGGGCCTTGAATTTGAGGGCTAAGCGGGACACTCGCCTTCCTCCTTACTTCTTGAACGGCATGCCGAGCAGGTCGAGAAGCATCTTCCCTTCCTTGTCGGTACGCGCCGTGGTGACGATGGTCACGTTCATGCCCTTGGGCTTCTCCACCCGGTCGATGTTGATCTCCGGGAAGATGGAATGCTCGCGCACGCCCAGGGTGAAATTGCCGCGGCCGTCGAAGCCCCGATCGGGCACGCCGCGGAAGTCACGCACCCGGGGCAGGGCGAAGTTCATCAGCTTGTCGATGAAATCCCACATGCGGTCCTGGCGCAGGGTGACCCGGCAGCCCACCGGCATGTTCTCGCGAAGCTTGAAGGCGGCGATGGACTTGCGGGCCCGGGTGACCACGGCCTTCTGGCCGGCGATCATGGTGAGCTCGACCACCGCGTCTTCGATGAGCTTGTTGTTCTGGCTCGCCTCGCCCAGGCCGATGTTCAGGCTGACGGACTTGATCCGCGGCACTTCCATGGGGCTCTTGTAGCCGAACTCCTGCATGAGAGCGGGAGCGACCTTTTCCTTGTACATTTGTTCAAGCCGAGTCATGGCAGCACCTACCCGATCTGCTCGTTGCACTTCTTGCAAAAGCGCACCTTCTTTCCGTCGCCCGTGGTCCGGTAGCCCACACGGGTGGGCTTGGCGCAGGCGTCGCACATGACGGCCACGTTGGAAACGTGGACCGGGGCCTCTTTCTCTATGATGCCGCCCGGCTTCTGGGCATAGGGGTTGGCCTTGGTGTGGCGCTTGACCATGTTGACCTTCTCCACCAGCACGCGGTCGTGCTTGCGGTCAACCTTGATCACCTTGCCCACCTTGCCCTTGTCCTTGCCGGCCAGGAGCATCACCTTGTCGTCCTTGCGGATCTTACACGATTCCATGGCCTTACTCCTACAGGACCTCGGGAGCGAGGGAGACGATCTTCATGAAGTTCTTCTGCCTCAGCTCCCGGGCCACGGGGCCGAAGATGCGGGTGCCCACCGGCTCGAGCTGGTTGTTGAGCAGCACCGCGGAGTTCGAGTCGAACTTGATGTAGGACCCGTCGGGCCGGCCCACTTCCTTGGTGGTGCGGACGATGACCGCTTTCATCACGTCGCCCTTCTTCACCTTGGCGTGAGGCATGGCCTCCTTGACCGAGACCACGATGATGTCGCCGAGGCTCGCATAGCGCCGGCGGGAGCCGCCGAGGACCTTGATGCAGGCCACACGCTTGGCGCCGGAGTTGTCGGCCACGTCGAGATTGGATTCAACCTGGATCATGGGCTTCTCCTAGACCGCCTTTTCCATGATGTTCACCAGCGCCCACCGCTTGCGCGCGGACAGGGGCCGGGACTCGATGATCTGCACCTTGTCGCCGACGCCGCAGTCATTGCCCGGATCGTGGGCCATGAACTTTTTCTTGCGGCGGATGAATTTCTTCACCAGCGGATGCTTCACCAGGGTCTCGACCGAGACCACGATGGTCTTGTCAGCCTTGCTGCTCACCACGTAGCCGACGAGGGTCCGCTTGTTGGACTTGCGTTCTTCGCTCATCTTAGGCCCCCGCTTCCTTTTCCTTGAGAATCGTCTTGATGCGCGCGATGTCCTTCTTCACGTCCGGCAGCCGGTGGGTCTTCTCGAGCTGCGCAGTGGAATGCTGGAAGCGCAGGGTGAAGAACTCCTTCTTGGACTCGACGAGCTTCTCGTTCAGCTCGGCCGCGGAAAGTTCGCGCAGTTCCTTGGTCTTCATTACAGCCCCTCCCGCACCACGATGGCGGTCTTGACCGGCAGCTTGTAGGCGGCCAGGCGCAGGGCCTCCTTGGCCAGCTCGATGGACACGCCCTTGATCTCGTAGAGGACCCGGCCGGGCTTGACCGGGCAGTACCAGCCCGCCGGAGCGCCCTTGCCCGAACCCTGCCGAGTCTCGGCCGGCTTGGAGGTGTACACCTGGTCGGGGAACACCCGGATCCAGACCTTTCCGCCGCGCTTGATGTGCCGCATCATGGCCACGCGGGCGGCCTCGATCTGCTGGCTGGTCAGCTTGGCGTGGTCCAGGACCTTGAGGCCCACGTCGCCGAAGGCGATGGTGGCGCCGCGCAGGGCGTTGCCCCGCAGGCGGCCCTTCTGGCGCTTCCGGTATTTGGTCTTGTTGGGGGACAGCATTACTGGTCAACCTCTTGGTCCAGGATTTCACCCTTGAACACCCACACCTTCACGCCGATGACCCCGTAGGTGGTCTTGGCGATGGCGTAGCCGAACTCGATGTCGGCGCGCAGGGTGTGCAGGGGCACGCGGCCGTCACGGTACCACTCGGAGCGGGCGATCTCGGCCCCGGCCAGGCGGCCGGCGCAGGAGACCTTGATGCCCTCGGCCCCGAACTTGCGGGCCAGGCTCACGGTGCGCTTCATGGCCCGGCGGAAAGCCACCCGGCGCTCCAACTGCAGGGCGATGTTCTCGGCCACCAACTGGGCGTCGATCTCGGGGCGACGGATCTCGTTCACCTCGATGGAGAACTCCCGGCCGAACTTCTGGCGCAGGTCGCCGCGCAGCTTCTCGATCTCCACGCCCTTGCGGCCGATGACGATGCCCGGCCGGGCGGTGTGGATGATGAGCCGCACCTTGCCCCCGGCCCGCTCGATCTCCGTCTTGGAGATGCCGGCATGGTACAGGAGCTTCTTGACGAACTTGCGGATGCGGCTGTCCTCGTAGACATTGGCCGCATAGTCCTTCTTGCTAAACCACCGGGACAGCCAGTTCTTGTTGTAGCCCAGGCGGAACCCGTAGGGATGTACTTTCTGACCCACGTAACGTCCCTCCTTAGGACTCTTCAACCACCACAGTGATGTGGCTGGTGCGTTTGCGAATGCGGTAGGCCCGTCCCATGGCGCGGGGGCGGATGCGCTTGAGCATCGGCCCGCCGTCGACCTGCACGTTCTTCACCACCAGGGAGTCGACGTCGATTCCCGGCAGCTGTTCGGCATTGGCCACGGCCGAGACCAGGACCTTCCTGATCAGTTCGGCGGCCTTCTTGGGCGTGAAGGTGAGGACGTTCAAGGCGTCCTCCACCGGCAGGCCCTTGACGGTGTCGGCCACCAGCCGCGCCTTCTGCGCGGACACCCGGACGAATTTGGCGACTGCTCTGGTTTCCATTTCCGTACCTACTTCTTGACCTTGCTCTTCTTGTCCGCAGCGTGCCCGAAGAAGGTGCGGGTGGGGGCGAACTCGCCGAGCTTATGGCCGACCATGTTCTCGGACACGAACACGGGGATGAACTTCTTGCCGTTGTGCACCGCAAACGTCAGGCCGACCATCTCCGGGATGATGGTGGAACGCCGGGACCAGGTCTTGATGACCTTGCGGTCCTTGTTCTCCACCGCCTTGTCCACCTTCTTCTGCAGGTGGTCGTCCACGAAGGGACCTTTTTTCAGGGACCTGGGCATATGGACTCCTTACTTCTGGCCGCGGCGCTTGACGATGAGCTTGTTCGAGGCCTTCTTGCGGTTTCTGGTCTTGTACCCCTTGGTGGGCTTGCCCCAGGGGGTGACCGGATGGCGGCCGCCGGAGGAACGGCCCTCGCCGCCGCCCAGCGGGTGGTCCACCGGGTTCATAGCCACGCCGCGCACTTCGGGGCGCTTGCCCAGCCAGCGTGAGCGGCCGGCCTTGCCCAGGCGAACCTGCTCGTGGGAGAGGTTGCCCACCTGGCCCACGGTGGCCACGCAGGTGGCCAGCACGTTGCGCACCTCGCCCGAGGGCATGCGCAGAAGGGCGTATTTGCCCTCCTTGGCGATGAGCTGGGCGTAGGTGCCCGCGGCGCGGCAGAACTGGCCGCCGCGGCCGGGGTGCAGTTCCACGTTGTGGATCACGGTGCCTACCGGGATGCGGGCCAGGGGCAGGGCGTTGCCGGGCTTGATGTCCGCGGTCTCGCCGGCCACCACCACGTCGCCCACGGCGATGCCCACCGGGGCGAGGATGTAGCGCTTCTCGCCGTCCGCATAGTGCAGCAGCGCGATGCGGGCGGAACGGTTGGGATCGTACTCGACGGCCGCAACCTTGGCGGGAACGGTGACCTTGTCCCGCTTGAAGTCGATGATGCGGTACAGCCGCTTGTGGCCGCCGCCGCGCCGGCGCGAGGTGAGCCGGCCGAGGTTGTTGCGGCCGCTCTTCTTGGTCAGGCCCTGGGTCAGGCTCTTTTCCGGACGGTCCGCGCTGATCTCCTCAAAGGCGGAGATGGTCATGAACCGGCGGCCGGCGGAAGTGGGCTTCAGTCTGCGCGTGGACACGACTAGACTCCTTCGAAGAATTCGATCTTGTGGCCTTCGGCCAGGGTGACGTAGGCCTTCTTGTAGCCGGACACCCTGCTCGAGACGCGGCCGCCCCGGAGGCGGTGCATGGCCCGCTGGCGGACCACGTTCACCGCGGTGACCTTGACTCCGAACGCCTCTTCCACGGCCTTGCCGATCTCCACCTTGTTGGCTCCGGGGTGGACGAAGAAGGCGACCTGGTTGGCGGTTTCCTTGGCCAGGTTGGCCTTTTCGGAAACCAGCGGCTTGAGGAGTATATCGGTGTATTGCATGGCTACTTCAACCTCTCTTCCACGGCCTTGGCGGCCTCCTCCAAAAGGACCAGCTGCGGGTAACGCAGCACGTCGAAGACGTTGAGCTGGTCGTGCAGGAGAACCTTGATTCCGGGGATGTTCCGGGCCGAAAGAGCGAGATTGTTATCCTCTTTGGGCAGGACAATCAAGGCCTTTTTCAGCCCGAGGGTCTTGGCGATTTCCACGAACCGCTTGGTCTTGATCTCCGGCACCTCGAAGGCGCGGACCACCGTGCAGCCGCCCTCCTCCAGCACCCGCGAGGACAGGGCCATGCGCAGGGCCAGGCGGCGGACCTTCTTGTTCACCTTGAACTCGTAGGAACGCGGCTGGGGGCCGAAGATGGTGGCGCCGTGCCGCCAGATGGGGGACCGGGAGGAACCCGCGCGGGCCCGGCCGGTGCCCTTCTGCCGCCAGGGCTTGGAGCCGCCGCCGGTGATGAGTGCGCGGTTCTTGGTGGCGTGGTTCCCGGACCGGACCTTGGCCCGCTGGGAGCGGACCACCAGGTTCAGGATCTCGGGGCGCACCGGCACCTCGAAGACTTCGGGGGCCAGGGTGATCTCGCCCACTTCCTTGTTATTCTGATCTATCACTTTGACCTGCGCCATGACGCACTCCTCGTTACTGCTGCTTGCGGACCATCACCAGGCCGTTCTTGGGCCCGGGCACCTGGCCGCGCAACAGGATAAGGTTGTCGGCAGGCCGCACATCGACCACTTCCACGTTGATGCAGGTGACCCGGTCGCCACCCATGACCCCGGCCATGCGCTTGCCCTTGAAGACCTTGGAGGGGTAGGCGCACTGGCCGATGCCGCCGGGGGCTCGGTGCTTCTTCTCGTGGCCGTGGGAAGCCCCCAGGCCGGAGAAGCCCCAGCGCTTCATGGGACCCTGGGTGCCCTTGCCCTTGGAGGTGCCGGTGACCTTCACCTTCTCTCCGGGCGTGAACATGTCCACGGTCAGGTCCTGGCCCAGCTCGTAGCCGTCCACCGAGTCCAGGCGAATCTCGCGCAGGAAGCGGTAGAAGTCGTCCTTGCCGGCCTTGGCCTGGTGCCCGCGTTCGGGCTTGTTCACCTTGCGCTCGGGAATCTGTTCGAACCCGATCTGCAAGGCGCTGTATGTATCCTTGGTGGTATCGCTCTTGATCTGCAGCACGGGGCAGGGGCCGGCGGAGATAACGGTCACCGGAATTGCGGTGCCGTCGCTGCCGAAGACCCTGGTCATGCCCAGTTTGCGACCCAAGATGCCAAGCGTGTCAGCCATTACGTCATCCTCGCGCTAGAGTTTGATCTCTACGTCAACGCCCGCGGGAAGGGAGAGCTTTCCCAGCGCGTCCACGGTCTGCTGCGTCGGCTCCAGGATGTCGAGCAGGCGCTTGTGGATGCGCATCTCGAACTGCTCCCGGGACTTCTTGTCCACATGGACCGACCGCTGCACCGTATACTTGTGGATGTTGGTGGGCAGCGGAATGGGGCCAGCAATGCCCGCACCCGTGTTCCGGGCCGTGTCCACGATCTCGGCCACGGCCTTGTCCAGAATGCGGTAGTCGTAGGCCTTGAGCTTGATCCGGATCCGATCGCTTTGCATGGACGCCATGGCTTACTCCGAGATTTCCGAGACCACGCCCGCGCCCACGGTGCGGCCGCCTTCGCGGATGGCGAAGCGCAGGCCCAGCTCCATGGCGATGGGGGCGATGAGTTCGACGTTGAAGGTCGCGTTGTCGCCGGGCATGACCATCTCCACGCCCTCGGCCAGGGTCACCACGCCGGTGATGTCCGTGGTCCGGAAGTAGAACTGCGGACGGTAGCCCGAGAAGAACGGGGTGTGGCGCCCGCCCTCTTCCTTGGACAGCACGTACACCTCGGCCTTGAACTTGCGGTGCGGGGTGATGGACTTGGGAGCCGCCAGAACCTGGCCGCGCTCCACGTCCTCGCGCTTGATGCCGCGAAGCAGAGCGCCGATGTTGTCGCCCGCCTGGCCCTGGTCCAGGATCTTGCGGAACATCTCAACGCCCGTGCAGGTGGTCTTGGTGGTGTCCTTGATGCCCACGATCTCGACCTCGTCGCCCACCTTCAGGATGCCGCGCTCCACCCGGCCGGTCACCACAGTGCCGCGGCCGGAGATGGAGAACACGTCCTCGATGGGCATGAGGAACGGCTTGTCGATGTCGCGCTGCGGGTCCGGAACGTAGTCGTCCACCGCAGCCATCAGGTCGAAGATGCACTTGGCGTCGTCAGACTTCGCGTCGTCCGCCTCCAGCGCCTTCAGCGCGGAACCGGAGATCACCGGGATGTCGTCGCCCGGGAACCCGTACTTGGTCAGCAGCTCGCGGACTTCCAGCTCCACCAGCTCCAGGAGCTCGGCGTCGTCCACCAGGTCCACCTTGTTCAGGAACACCACCAGGTGCGGAACGCCAACCTGGCGCGCGAGCAGGATGTGCTCACGGGTCTGGGGCATGGGGCCGTCGGTGGCCGCCACCACCAGAATCGCGCCGTCCATCTGCGCCGCGCCGGTGATCATGTTCTTGATGTAGTCGGCGTGACCGGGGCAGTCCACGTGGGCGTAGTGGCGACGATCGGTCTCGTACTCCACGTGCGCGGTGGCGATGGTGATGCCGCGCTCCTTCTCCTCAGGGGCCTTGTCGATCTCGTCGAAGGCCACGAACTTGGCCTTGCCCTGAGACGCCAAGGTCTTGGTGATGGCCGCGGTCAGCGTGGTCTTGCCGTGGTCGATGTGGCCGATGGTGCCGATGTTTACGTGCGGCTTGGTCCGCTCGAATTTGGCCTTGCCCATTGCGGTACCCCCTAGTTCTTCTTGATGATTTCTTCGGCGAGCCCGGAAGGAACCCGCTCGTAGTGGTCGAACTGCATGCTGAACGTCGCCCGGCCCTGGGTCTTGGACCGCAGGTCGGTGGCGTAGCCGAACATGGCCGAAAGAGGAACGTTGGCCCGCACCACCTGGGCGCCGGCCCGAGCCTCCATGTTGGTGACCCGTCCCCGGCGGGAGTTGAGGTCGCCCATGACGTCGCCGAGGTAGTCCTCGGGGGTCACGACCTCAACGCCCATGATGGGCTCGAGCAGAATGGCCCCGGCCTTGCGCATGGCCTCCTTGATGGCCATGGAGCCGGCCACGTAGAAGGCCTGCTCCGAGGAGTCCACCTCGTGGTAGGAGCCGTAGACCAGCTTGACCTTCACATCCACCACCGGGAACCCGGCCATGATGCCGCTTTTCAGCGCGTCCTGGATGCCCTTGTCCACAGCGGGGATGTATTCCTTGGGGATGACGCCGCCGCTGATGGCGTTCTCGAAGGCGTAGCCGCCCTCGGCGTTGGGCTCCACTTCGAGCACCACGTGGCCGTACTGGCCGCGGCCACCGGTCTGCTTGGCGTACTTGTGGTCGATCTTGGCCGGGCTGGTGATGGTCTCGCGGTAGGCCACGCGGGGCTGGCCCACGTTGGCGTTCACGTTGAACTCACGCAGCAGGCGGTCGACGATGATCTCCAGGTGCAGTTCGCCCATGCCGGCGATCAGCGTCTGCCCGGTCTCCTCGTCGCCCTTGACCCGGAAGGAGGGGTCCTCCTTGGCCAGCTTGCCCAGGGCGTCGGAAAGGCTGTCGCGGTCGGCCTTGGACTTGGGCTCGATGGCCACCTCGATGACCGGCTCGGGAATGTTCAGGGACTCCAGCACCAGCGGCCGGGAGGCGTCGCACAGGGAGTCGCCGGTGGCGGCGAACTTGAGCCCCACGGCGGCCACGATGTCGCCCGCGCCGGACCACTTGATGTCCTCGCGCTTGTTGGCGTGCATCTTGAGCAGGCGGCCGATGCGCTCCTTCTTGCCGTTGGAGGAGTTCACCACGAACATGCCGCTCTCGATGTGGCCGGAGTAGATGCGCAGAAAGGTGAGGTGCCCGATGTAGGGGTCGGAGAAGAGCTTGAAGGCCAAAGCGGCCAGGGGCTCGTCGTCGTTGCACGCGGCCACGACCTCTTCCCCGGTGTCCCCGTGGATGCCCTTCATCTGCACCACTTCGATGGGCGAAGGCAGGTAGTCCACCACTGCGTCGAGCAGGGGCTGGACGCCCTTGTTCTTGAAGGCCGAACCGCAGAGCACCGGACAGATGGTCAGGTTCACGGTGGCCTTGTGGATGCCGGCGATGAGCTCCTCGGGGGTCAGCTCCTCGCCGGCCATGTACTTGTCGAGCAGGCCCTCGTCCTCTTCGGCGATGGCCTCCAGCATGGTCAGGCGCTGGGTCTCGTACTCGTCCTGCAGCTCGGCAGGGATGTCCGAGAAGGCGAACTTGGCGCCCATGGTCTGGTCGTCGAAGATGATGGCCTTGCCGTGGATGAGGTCCACGATGCCGGTGAACTTGTCTTCGGAGCCGATGGGGATCTGGAGCGGAACGGGCTTGGCCCCGAGCCGGTCCTTGATCATGCCCACGCAGCGATCGAAGTCGGAGCCCACGCGATCCATCTTGTTCACAAAGCAGATGCGGGGCACATGGTAACGGTCGGCTTGGCGCCAGACGGTCTCGGATTGGGGCTCCACGCCGGCCACCGCGTCGAACACCGCCACCGCGCCGTCGAGAACGCGCAGGGAGCGCTCCACCTCGATGGTGAAGTCCACGTGGCCCGGGGTGTCGATGATGTTGATGCGGTGGTTGCGCCAGAAACAGGTGGTGGCGGCGGAAGTGATGGTGATGCCGCGCTCCTGCTCCTGGACCATCCAGTCCATGGTCGCCTCGCCATCGTGCACTTCGCCGATCTTGTGCGAGACGCCGGTGTAGAAGAGGATGCGCTCGGTAGTCGTCGTCTTGCCAGCGTCAATATGGGCCATGATGCCAATATTGCGCTGCATGGGAATGGGAACAACTCGGGCCACGATACTCTCCAGCGACTACCAGCGGTAATGGGCGAAGGCCTTGTTGGCTTCGGCCATACGGTGGGTGTCTTCCTTCTTCTTCACCGCGCCGCCGCGGTTGTTGTAGGCGTCCAGCAGCTCGGAGGAGAGCTTGGAGACCATGCCCTTCTCGCCGCGGCCGCGGGCGTAGCTGATGAGCCAACGAATGGCCAGGGAGACCTGGCGTTCGGGCCGGACTTCCATGGGCACCTGGTAGGTGGCGCCGCCGACCCGGCGGGACTTGACCTCGAGGTGCGGCTTCACGTTGTCCACCGCCTTCTCGAAGGCCCGCAACGGATCTTCCTGGGACTTGTCGGCCAGGATGTCCAGGGTCTCGTACATGATGCCCTCGGCCACGTTCTTCTTGCCGTCATTCATCATGCGGCTGACGAACTTGGCCACCAGCACGCTGCCGAACTTCGGGTCCGGCAGGATCTCACGCTTGGGGACGGGTCCCTTTCTCGGCATGGCGAATCTCTCCTCGGAACTACTTAGGACGCTTGGCGCCGTACTTGGAACGGCCCTGGCGACGATCATTGACGCCGGCGGTGTCGAGCGCGCCGCGGACGATGTGGTAGCGCACGCCGGGAAGGTCCTTGACGCGGCCGCCGCGGATGAGCACCACCGAGTGCTCCTGCAGGTTGTGGCCCTCGCCCGGGATGTACGAGGTGACCTCGTACCCGTTGGTCAGCCGCACGCGGGCGACCTTGCGCAACGCCGAGTTGGGCTTCTTGGGCGTGGTGGTGTACACGCGGGTGCACACGCCGCGGCGCTGGGGACATTCGGTCAGCGCCGGAGTCTTCTTCCGCTTGACCTGCTTGGCCCGCTCCTTGCGGATGAGCTGATTGATGGTCGGCATCCACTCCTCCGAAAACGTGTTCTTGCGAAAATCGCCGGGCGGATACGCCGCTGCCGGCGGGGCCCGTGCTTGGGCCAAAAAAAAACAGGGGGGAAGTTCCCCCCTGTCAACAACAGGATCTGACTTCCACTCTCAGAGGACCCGACGGGTCTTTAGCAGTGGATAACTGCGATATGCTCGTGAGACGCGCTTTCTATGCCAGGCCTCCGCGCTTGTCAAGCACGATCCGCATTTTTTTTCGCCCGGGATGAAAAAGGCGGGGACCTTTCGGTCCCCGCCCTGTCCATTATCCTTAGATATTAGAACCGCGCGTCGATGAGCAGCGGGTCTTCCTCCAGGTCCTCCAGGAACTTGTCGGGCTTCTCCGGTTGTTCCGGGACCTCGATGTCCGCGTCCATGTAGCGGCGGTAGCCGGTGCCCGCGGGGATGAGCCGGCCCACGATGACGTTCTCCTTGAGGCCCCGCAGGGAGTCCTCCTTGCCCATGAGCGCCGCCTCGGTGAGCACCTTGGTGGTCTCCTGGAAGGAGGCCGCGGAGATGAAGGAGTCCGTGGACAGGGAGCTCTGGGTGATGCCCAGCACCAGGGGCTCGGCCATGGCCGGCTTGAGGCCCTCGCCCACGGCCCGGTGGTTCTCGTCCATGAACCGGGCTTTGTCCACGTGCTCCCCGGCCAGGAAGGTGGTCTCGCCAGGGTCGGTGACCGATATCTTCTTGAGCATCTGACGCACGATGATCTCGATGTGCTTGTCGTTGATGCCCACGCCCTGGAACCGGTACACGTCCTGGATCTCTTCCACAAGGTACTTGGCCAGGTGCTTCTCGCCCTTGATCTTCAGGATGTCGTGCAGCTCGGGGTAGCCTTCGGTCAGGCTCTCGCCGGCCTCCACGAAGTCGCCCTCGTGCACGGTGATGTGCCGGCCCTTGGGGATGAGGTATTCCTTGATGTCGCCGGTCTCGGGCGTGACCAGGATCTTGCGCTTGCCCTTGGTCTCCGGGCCGAAGGACACGATGCCGTCGATCTCCGAGACCACGGCCAGGTCCTTGGGCTTGCGCACCTCGAACAACTCGGCCACGCGGGGAAGGCCGCCCACGATGTCCTTGGTCTTGGAGGTTTCGCGCGGCTTGCGGGCGATGATGTCGCCGGCCCGCACCGTGTCGCCGTCGCGCACCATGAGCAGGGCGCCCACCGGCAGGGGGTAGACCGCCGGGGTGGTGGACGCAGGCCGGGACAGGGCCGCGCCGTCGGGTCCGCAGATGGAGATCGAGGGCCGGAAGTTGGTGGTCCGGTACTCGATGATGGTCTGGGTGGCCCGCATGGTGGTCTCGTCCACCTTCTCCTGGAAGGTCTTGCCCTCGATGATGTCGGTGAACTTCACCGTGCCCTGCACGTCGGTGACGAAGGGCTCGTTGAAGGGGTCCCACTCGGCCAGTATCTGGCCCTTCTTGACGTCCTGGCCGCTGGCCACGTGCAGCTTGGCGCCGGAAGGCAGGATGTACTTCTCGCGCTCGCGACCCTCGTCGTCCACCACGCCCACCTGGCCGCTCTTGCCCAGCACCATGTGCTGGCCTTCCGAGTTCTGCACGGTCTTGACCCGCGAGAACACGCTGCGGCCCGAGTGCTGGGCGATGATGGAGGACTGCTCCACTTCCTTGGACGCGGTGCCGCCGATGTGGAAGGTGCGCATGGTGAGCTGGGTGCCCGGCTCGCCGATGGACTGGGCCGCGATGATGCCCACGGTCTCGCCCACGTTGACCAGGTGCCCGCGCGCCAGGTCGCGGCCGTAACAGTAGGCGCACACCCCGTGCTCGGCCTGGCAGGTCAGGGTCGAGCGGATGGTCACCGAGGACACGCCCGCGGTGTCCAGCTTGTCCGCGTAGATCTCGTCGATGATGGCGTTGGCCGGGATGAGCTCCTCATAGGTGTCCGGATGGTACACCGGGAACAGGGTCACGCGGCCCAGCACCCGCGAGGAGAGCTTCTCCTTGATGTCGCCGCCCTTGACCAGGTCGGTGACCTCAAGGCCGTCCACGGTGGCGCAGTCGATCTCGGTGATGGTCACGTCCTGGGCCACGTCCACCAGGCGGCGGGTCAGGTAGCCGGAGTTGGCGGTCTTGAGCGCCGTGTCCGCCAGGCCCTTGCGTGCGCCGTGGGTGGAGATGAAGTACTGCAACACCGACAGGCCTTCGCGGAAGGACGAGGTGATGGGCGTCTCGATGATCTCGCCCGACGGCTTGGCCATCAGGCCGCGCATGCCCGCGAGCTGCCGCATCTGGTCCTGGTTGCCTCGGGCGCCCGAGTTGGTCATCATGTAGATGGGGTTCAGGCTGGTGTTCTTCTCCTCGCGGCCCGTCGCCGGGTCCGTGAGGATGTCCACCGATATCTCCCGCAGCATTTCCGAGGACACGTCGTTGGTGGCCTTGGTCCAGACGTCGATGACCTTGTTGTACTTCTCCGTCCGGGTGATGATGCCCTCGCGGTACTGGCGCTCGATGTTCTCCACCTCGGCCTGGGCGTCGCCCAGGATCTTGGGCTTGGAGCTGGGGATGTTCAGGTCCTTCACCCCGATGGAGACGCCGGCGCGGGTGGCGTATTCGTAGCCAAGGTCCTTCAGCCGGTCGCAGAGGATGACCGTGGCCTTGGTGCCGGCGCGGCGGTAGGCCTCGCCCACCAGGCGGCCGATGGACTTCTTGTTGAGCACGGTGTTGACCAGGCTGAAGGGCACGCCCTCGGGCAGCACCTCGCTGATCAGGATGCGGCCCGGGGTGGTCTTGACCAGCTCCCCGTCCAGGCGAACGTCAACCAGGGCGTGCAAAGTCACGGCCCCGGCGTCCAGGGCCGCGATGACCTCCCACTTGTCCGCGAACTTCTTGCCCTCGCCCTTGGCGAAGGAGCGCGAGGTGCTGATGTAGTAGAGGCCGAGCACGATGTCCTGGCTGGGCACAATGATGGGCGCGCCGTTGGCCGGGGACAGGATGTTGTTGGTGCTCATGAGCAGCACCCGGCACTCGATCTGGGCCTCCATGGAGAGCGGCACGTGCACCGCCATCTGGTCGCCGTCGAAGTCCGCGTTGTACGCGGTGCAGACCAGGGGGTGGAGCTGGATGGCCTTGCCCTCCACCAGGGTGGGCTCGAAGGCCTGGATCCCTAAGCGGTGCAGGGTGGGGGCGCGGTTCAGCAGGATGGGGTACTCGCGCACCACCTCCTCCAGGATGTCCCACACCACCAGTTCCTCGCGCTCCACCATCTTCTTGGCGCTCTTGATGGTGGTGGCCAGGCCCCTTTCCTCGAGCTTGGAGTAGATGAAGGGCTTGAACAGCTCCAGGGCCATCTTCTTGGGCAGGCCGCACTGGTGCAGCTTGAGCTTGGGGCCCACCACGATGACCGAACGGCCCGAGTAGTCCACGCGCTTGCCCAGGAGGTTCTGGCGGAACCGGCCCTGCTTGCCCTTGATCATGTCGGACAGGGACTTGAGCGGCCGGCCGTTGGTGCCGGTGATGGCCCGGCCGCGGCGGCCGTTGTCGAACAGGGCGTCCACCGCCTCCTGCAGCATGCGCTTCTCGTTGCGGATGATGATGTCCGGCGCGCCCAGCTCCAGGAGCCGCTTCAAGCGGTTGTTGCGGTTGATGACCCGGCGGTAGAGGTCGTTCAGGTCGCTGGTCGCGAACCGGCCGCCGTCCAGGGGCACCAGGGGCCGCAGTTCGGGCGGAATGACCGGGATGACCTCCATGATCATCCACTCGGCCTTGTTGCCCGAGTCGATGAAGGCCTCCACGATCTTGAGCCGCTTGGTGAGCTTCTTCTTCTTGGTCTGGGACTTGGTGGACAGCGACTCCTCGCGCAGCTTGGCGCGCAGGTCCAAAAGGTCGATCTCCTCCAGGAGGGAGCGGATGGCCTCCGCGCCCATGCCCACCTTGATGGCGTCCTCGCCGTAGTGGTCCATGACCTGGAAGTACTGGTCCTCGGAGATGACCTGGAACTTGGCCAGGCTGGTGGCCCCGGCGTCCAGCACCACGAAGGAGTCGAAGTACAGCACCTTCTCCAGGTCGGCCATGGTCATGTCCAGCAGGGTGCCGATCTTGGAGGGCAGGGTCTTGAGGAACCAGATGTGCGCCACGGGCGCGGCCAGCTCGATGTGGCCCATGCGCTCGCGCCGGACCTTGGAGGCGATGACCTCCACGCCGCACTTCTCGCACACGATGCCGCGGTGCTTCATGCGCTTGTATTTGCCGCAATTGCACTCGTAGTCCTTCACCGGGCCGAAGATCTTGGCGCAGAACAGGCCATCGCGTTCCGGCTTGAAGGTCCGGTAGTTGATGGTCTCCGGCTTCTTGACCTCGCCGAAGGACCATTCCCGAATGCGTTCCGGGGAGGCCAGGGAGATCTGGATGGATTTGAGCATCCGGCTGGCCTGGCCGCTGCCGACGCTCCCGCGGACGGCGAAGAGATCGTCCAAAGACATGTGCGTCCCTCGCTTGCTTTACGTATATGGGGCGGGGCCCGTTGCCGGGCCGCCGCTCGCTAGTTCATCAGACGCCCGGGAGCTTACTGCTCCCGGTTGTTCCCGCCGGGACGGCGCGGCTTGCGCTCCTCCCAGTGCAGGTCCACGTCCAGGCCCAGGGCCATGAGCTCCTTGACCAGAACGTTGAAGCTCTCGGGCAGTCCTGCCTCCAGGAAGTTCTCGCCCTTGACGATCTTCTCGTACATCTTCACCCGGCCGGCCACGTCGTCGGACTTGACGGTGAGGAACTCCTGGAGCAGGTACGCCGCTCCGTAGGCCTCGAGCGCCCAGACTTCCATCTCGCCCAGGCGCTGGCCGCCGAACTGGGCCTTGCCGCCCAGGGGCTGCTGGGTCACCAGGGAGTATGGGCCCGTGGACCGGGCGTGGATCTTCTCGTCGACCAGGTGGTGCAGCTTGAGCATGTACATGGTGCCCACGCTCACCCGGTTGTGGAAGGGCTCGCCGGTGCGGCCGTCGTAGAGGATGGCCTTGCCGTCCTCGGGCAGGCCGGCCCGCTGCAGCCAGCCCCAGATCTCGGCCTCGGAGGCGCCGTCGAACACCGGGGTGCGGCACACTATGCCGTTCTTCAGGTCCTTGGCCGCGGCCACGAACTCCTCGTCGCCCAGGCTGTCCACCAGCGCGTCGATCTCCTTGGAGTTCATGATCGCCTTGACTTCCTTGCGCACGTCCTTGAGGTGGTCGCCGCGCTGCACCATGTCGGAGATCTGCTTGCCGAGCTCGGCCGCGGCCCAGCCCAGGTGGGTCTCCATGATCTGCCCGATGTTCATGCGCGAGGGCACGCCCAGGGGGTTGAGCACGATGTCCACCGGCCGGCCGTCGGCGAAGAAGGGCATGTCCTCCTCGGGCAGGATGTTGGACACCACGCCCTTGTTGCCGTGGCGGCCCGCCATCTTGTCGCCCACCGAGAGCTTGCGCTTCACGGCCAGGTAGACCTTGACCATCTTGATGACCCCGGGAGGCAGGTCGTCGCCCTCGGTCACCTTGCCGCGCTTGGTGTCGTAGATGTTCTTCACGAAGCGCAACTGCACCGCGTAGTCTTCCAGCACCTGGATGACAGCGTCGTTGACGTCCTTGCTCTTGAACAGGCCGGCCAGCTTCTTGACGGGAACCCTGGCCAGGTCCTCCTCCTTGAGCAGGTGTCCGGCCTCGGCGATGATCTCGCCCTTCTTCTTGCCCGCCAGGTTTGTGGCGATCTGCTTGCCCTGCACCACGTCCCAGAGCTTGGCCCGGGCCGCGTCCTCAAGGGCGGCGGCGTGCAGGGCCTCCTTGCGGTCCAGGCGGGACAGATCCCACTCCTCAATGGCCTTGGTGCGGTCGTCCTTGTCGCCGGAGCGGCGGTTGAACACCTTCACGTCGATGACCGTGCCCTCGATTCCGGGCGGAACCTTGAGGGAGGTATTCTTCACGTCCCGCGCCTTGTCGCCGAAGATGGCGCGCAGGAGCTTCTCTTCCGGGGTGAGCTGGGTCTCGCCCTTGGGGGTGATCTTGCCCACCAGGATGTCGTCCGGGCCCACATTGGCCCCGATGCGGATGATGCCGCTCTCGTCCAGGTTGCGCAGCATCTCCTCGCCCACGTTGGGGATGTCCCGGGTGATCTCCTCGGGTCCGAGCTTGGTGTCGCGGGCGACCAGTTCGAACTCCTCGATGTGCACCGAGGTGAACACGTCCTCGCGAACCACCCGCTCGGAGATGAGGATGGAGTCTTCGAAGTTGTACCCGCACCAGGGCATGAAGGCCACGGTGAGGTTCTTGCCCAGGGCCAACTCGCCGGTATCGATGGCCGGGCCGTCCGCCAGCACCGCGCCCTTCTTCACCACCTGGCCCACCTGCACGGTGGGCTTCTGGCCGAAGCAGGAGTTCTGGTTGGACTTGTGGTGCTTGAGCAGGTCGTAGGCCACCACCCCGCCGGTATCCGGGGACACGCCGCCCGCGTAGTTCACCACGATGCGCTCGGCATCGGCGAAGTGGACCACGCCGTCGGCCGCGGCGATGAGGCAGGAGCCGGAGTCCTGGGCCAGGCGGGCCTCCATGCCGGTGCCCACCAGGGGCTTCTCGCAGCGCAGAAGCGGCACGGCCTGGCGCTGCATGTTGGATCCCATGAGGGCGCGGTTGGCGTCGTCGTGCTCCAGGAAGGGAATGAGCGCCGCGGACACGGACACGATCTGCGAGGGCGAGATGTCCATGAGGGTCACTTCCTCGTTGGGCACCATGGACACGTCGCCGCCGCGCCGGGCGGTGACCAGCGGGTTGGAGAAGCTGCTCTTCTCGTCCAGGGGGGCGTTGGCCTGGGCGATGCACTCCTTGTCCTCCTGGGAGGCGTCCAGGGAGCGCACCTTGTCCGTGACCTTGCCGTCCTTGACGATGCGGTACGGGGTCTCGATGAACCCGTAGTCGTTCACCGACGAGTGGGTGGTGAGCGACACGATGAGGCCGATGTTCGGGCCTTCCGGAGTCTCGATGGGGCAGATGCGGCCGTAGTGCGACACGTGCACGTCGCGGACTTCGAAGCCCGCCCGCTCCCGGGTCAGGCCGCCGGGTCCCAGGGCCGAGAGGCGGCGCTTGTGGGTGACCTCGGACAGCGGGTTGGTCTGGTCCATGAACTGGGAGAGCTGGGAAGTTCCGAAGAACTCCTTGAGCACCGCAGCCACGGGCTTGGGGTTGATGAGGTCGTGGGGCATGAGGGTGGCCACTTCCTGGAGGCTCATGCGCTCCTTGATGGCCCGCTCCATGCGCACCAGGCCGATGCGGTACTGGTTCTCCACCAGCTCGCCCACGGGCCGCACGCGGCGGTTGCCCAGATGGTCGATGTCGTCGGCCGGGCCGTGGGTGTCCTTGAGCCAGCCCAGGTGCTTGATGGCCCGCAGGATGTCCTCGTTGGACAGGGTGCGGGTGTCCAGGGGCAGGTCCAGGCCCAGGCGGAAGTTCAGCTTGTAGCGGCCCACGGCCGAGAGGTCGTAGTAGTCCGCGTTGCGGAACAGGTTGTCGAAGAAGGTCTTGGCGATCTCCGGGGTGGGCGGGGAGCTGGGGCGCAGCCGCCGGTAGATCTCGATCTGGGCGCTCTCCTCGTCCGCGGTCTTGTCCAGCATGAGGGTGTCACGCATGGAGGAGGACACGTCCAGGCCGCGGGTGAAGAGGATGGGCAGCTTCTCCACCTTGGCTTCGCGGAACTTGTCCAGCAGCGCCGGGGCCAGCTCCTCGCCGGCCTCGGCCAGGATCTCGCCGCTCTTGGGGGCGACGATGTCCTGGGACAGGAAGAGGTTGGCCAGCACCTCGGGGTCGATGGGGTACTCGGTGATCCCCTTCTTGAGGAACTCCTTCCAGACCCGCTTGGTGATGGGCTTGCCCGCGGCCACGATGACGTTGCCGTCCTTGTCCTCCACCGCGGCGTAGGCGCTCTCCTTGAAGTAGAAGCGCTCGTCCACCTGGCGCAGCACCTGGTCCCGGTGCAGGCGCAGGTACTCGGTCTCGTAGAAATAGGCCAGGATGTCCGCCTTGGTCATGCCCATGGCCTTGAACAGGATGGTGGCGGGCATTTTCCGGCGGCGGTCGATGCGGACGTAGAGGATGTCCTTGTGGTCGTAGTCGAAGTCCAGCCAGGAGCCGCGCATGGGAATGATGCGGCAGGAGTACAGCACCTTGCGGCTGGAGTGGCTCTTGCCGGAATCATGCTCGAAGATGATGCCCGGGGAGCGCTGGAGCTGGTTGACGATGACCCGCTCGGTGCCGTTGATGATGAAGGTGCCCTTGTCGGTCATGAGCGGGACGGTGCCGAAATAGATGTCCTGCTCCTTGATGTCCCGGATGGTGCGGGCCTGGGACTCCTCATCCACGTCGTAGACCACCAGGCGGACCTTGATGCGCACCGGGGCCTCGTAGGTGAGGCCCTTGGAGATGCACTCGGGCTCGTCGTACTTGGGCTCGCCGATCTCGTAGCTCACGTATTCGAGGCTGGCGGTGCGGTTGAAGTCCTCGATGGGGAACACCGAGCGGAACACGCCCTCCAGGCCCTCGTCCCGGCGGCTGGCGGCCGGGGCGCCCATCTGCAGGAAACGGTGGTAGGAGTCCACCTGCAGGTTGAGCAGGTGGGGGATGGGGAAGGCATGAGATATCTTGCCGAAATGCTTGGAGAGTTGCGCCATAGTATCCTCACACGTGACGGGAAGAGTCACCTCTGGCTGGGGTGGACCCCAAGGCTCGTCCGGCTACAACGCCGACGGGGCCGACATCGGACAGAAAAAGCGCAAGAGCGGCGCAGGGCGCACCGCAGCGCGGGCGCAGTAAGGGAAGGACCCGCGCGCCATAACGACTGGGGAATAAAGGTTCGGAAATTTCATGGGCTGGTGTTCGGATATTCTCCGTGACCGCAAATTTGTCCTATTAGCCAAGTTCGCGCCACTTGGCAAGAGGCAGGAAGCACTTTTTTTCGAAAAGAGAAGAAAAGGCGCGGCGCCCAGCCGGGCGCCGCGCCTTGAGCGCACTCGGGTGCGAAACTACTTCACTTCGACGGAGGCGCCGGCCTCTTCGAGCTGCTTCTTGGCCTCGGCAGCCTCGTCCTTGGACACGGCTTCCTTGATGGCGGAGGGAACCTCGTCCACCTTGGCCTTGGCTTCCTTGAGGCCCAGGCCGGTCAGGGCGCGGACGACCTTGATGACGTTGATCTTGTTGCCGCCGGCAGCGGTCAGGACCACGTCGAACTCGGTCTTCTCCTCGACCTCGGCAGCGGCCTCGGCCGGGGCGGCCATGGCCATGGCGGCCACGGGGGCGGCGGCGGACACGCCGAACTTCTCCTCGAGCTCCTTGATGAACTCGGACAGCTCCAGAACGGTCATGTTGGCGATGAATTCGACAACCTGCTCTTTGGTGACGTCAGCCATGGGATGTTCTCCTTGTGATTCTTCGGCTCGGTGAAGGTTGGGAAGGGGCCTAGGCGCCGGCCTCGGACTTCTGGTCCTTGAGGGCGGTCAGCACGTTCAAGAGGCCCCGCGGCACGTTGGCCAGCAGGCTCACGAAACCGGTAGGCACGGCGTTCATGGTGCCGAGCATGCGGCCCAGCAGTTCCGGCCTGCCCGGGAGCTTGGACAGCTCCAGGATGCCGGCGTCGCTCATGAACTTGCCCTGGAGGCTGCCGAAGCGCAGCGCGAACTTCTTGCTGCCCTTCACGAAATCGGCGAGGGCCTTGGCGGCCACCACCGGGTCGTCGTAGCCAAAGGCCACGCCGCAGTTCTCCTTGAGCTTGTCCTTCAGGACCTCGTGGGGGCCGCCGTCCATGGCGATGCGGGCCAGGGTGTTCTTCACAACCTGGTAGTCCACACCGGCCTGGCGGAGCTTCGAGCGGAGCTGGGTCAGCTCCTCCACCTTGAGGCCCTTGAAGTCCGTGACCACCGCAATCTGGGCCTTGTCAGCCTTGGCCTTCAATTGGGCGATGATCTCAGCCTTCTGGGTTCTTTCCACGATCACTCCTTCCTCTGTCAGTTGTTCCGACCGGGAAAGATGAGCCAAAGTCCGGTCTCGGCAGGAGATTAAGGGCTTTCGCCCGCCTGCTGTCTTCGACTCGTCTTATCCCACGCGCCGGCTTGCGCCGGCTCTTGGCCATATCCGCCGGGCGAACCCGGCGATGTATGTCAACGGCCGGGATGTCTCCCGCCGCCGGTTGCCAAAGGTCCCTACCCCGCCATCTTGACCACGGTGGAGGGATCGATCTTGATGCCGGGGCCCATGGTGGAGGCCACGGCCACGGACTTCAGGTACGCGCCCTTGGCCGACGAAGGCTTGAGGCGCATCACCTGGTCCACCAGGGCGGACAGGTTCTCCAGGAGCTTCTGGGCGCCGAAGGAGACCTTGCCGATGGGCGCGTGCAGCACCCCGGCCTTGTCCACCTTGAACTCCACCCGGCCGGCCTTGAGCTGGCGCACCGCCTCCCCGATGTTGGGGGTCACGGTGCCGGTCTTGGCGTTGGGCATGAGCCCGCGGGGGCCCAGGATGCGGCCGATCTGGCCCACCAGAGCCATCATGTCCGGGGTGGCCACGGCCTTGTCGAACTCCAGCCAGCCTTCCTTGACCTTGGCCACCAGATCCTCGGCGCCCACGGCGTCGGCGCCCGCGGCCTTGGCCTCGGCTTCCTTGTCGCCGCGGCAGAAGGCCGCCACGCGGACATCCTTGCCGAGCCCGTTGGGCAGGCTCACCGCGCCGCGGACCATCTGGTCCGAGTACTTGGGGTCAACGCCCAGGTTGAGGGCCACGTCCACGGTCTCGTCGAACTTGGCGAAAGCCGACTTGACCACCAGGCCGACCCCCTCGTCCACCGTGTAGCGGACCGTGAGGTCAACGTCCTTGACGGCGTTGTTGAACTTCTTCCCGTGCTTGGGCATGTGCGTATCCTCGGAAAATGGAAACGTGCTAGACGATCTCGATGCCCATGCTGCGCGCCGTGCCGGCGATGGAATGCATCGCGGCCTCCAGGTCCTTGGCGGTCAGGTCGGGCATCTTGAGCTTGGCGATCTCCTCCACCTGGGCGCGGGTCACCTTGCCTACCTTGTTCCGGTTGGGCTCCCCCGAGCCCTTGTCCAACTTGGCGGCCTTCATGAGCAGCACCGAAGCCGGGGGAGTCTTGGTGATGAAGGAGAAGGTCCGGTCGGCGTAGACCGTGATCTCCACCGGGATGATGGTGCCTTTCTGCTCCTGGGTGCGGGCGTTGAAGGCCTTGCAGAACTCCATGATGTTCAGGCCGTGCTGGCCCAGGGCGGGACCCACCGGCGGGGAGGGGTTGGCCGCTCCACCGGGGATTTGCAGCTTGATCTTGGCAGTGACTTTCTTGGCCATGGCGTAATCCTCTGTTGCCGTGTACGGCGCTTGGTGCGGGGCCGGAAGCGGCTAGCCCTTGCTGACCTGGACGAAGTCCAACTCAACCGGGGTCTGGCGACCGAAAATCGAGACCGAAACCCGCAACTTGCCCTTGTCGTAGTTCACGTCTTCCACCTGGCCGTTGAAGCCGGAGAAGGGGCCATCGATGACCCGCACCTCGTCGCCGCGCTCGAAATTGAACTTGGGCCGCGGCTGCTCCTGTCGGCGCTCCATCATGGACAAAATCTTCTGGGCCTCGGAGTCGCGCATGGGCGCGGGGCGGGTCTTGCCGCCCACGAAGCCGGTCACCCGGGGGATGGACTGCACCAGATGCCAGCTGGCGTCGGTGAGCACCATCTTGACCATGACGTAGCCCGGGTAGAACTTGCGGGTGGAGGTCTTCTTCTCGCCCTTGACGAGCTCGATGACCTTCTCGGTCGGCACCACCACCTGCTCGATCTGGCCGTGGTCCTGCTTGGTGCGCATCATCTCCAGGATGGTCTTCTCCACCCGCTGCTCGAAGCCCGAGTAGGTGTGCACGATGTACCACCGGGCCTTAGGCGTGGTGATGTCCAATTCCTCGGTCATGACGGCTCCTTGCGGTCCCGGGGTCCCTACGAGAGGATGGCCTCAATGGCCTTGGCCAATCCCAGGTCCACAAGACCGAGGAACAGGGCCATGACCAGCACCAGCACCACCACCGCCGCGGACGTGGCAATGGTCTCCTTGCGGGTGGGCCAGGTCACCTTCTTCATCTCGACCAGGGACTGATCGAAGTAATCCTTGAGCTGCCGAGCCTTGCCCTGCAGGCCCTCCCCGTCTTCCTGGGAGGTCTTGTGGGTGGCTGCCGCAGCCTTGGAAAGTTTCTTCGCCATCGCTATCCTCGTGGGCGCGCCTGCGCCCTGCATTTCAAATGGCAGGCCAGGAGGGATTCGAACCCCCAACATCCGGTTTTGGAGACCGGCGCTCTACCGTTAGAGCTACTGGCCTGCAAACCAGGGCCGGTGGGCCGGCCCCGGACGAAACCCTACTTGGACTCCTTGTGCACCGTGTGCTCGCGGTCCCACGGGCAGTACTTCTTGATCTCCAGGCGTCCGGTGGTGTTCTTCTTGTTCTTGGTGGTCGCGTAGTTCTTGCGCTTGCACTTGGTGCAGGCGAGCTGGATATTGATGCGCATGATCTACTCCGAAATCTCGGACACAACGCCCGCGCCCACGGTGCGGCCGCCTTCGCGGATGGCGAAGCGCAGGCCCAGCTCCATGGCGATGGGGGCGATGAGTTCGACGTTGAAGGTCGCGTTGTCGCCGGGCATGACCATCTCCACGCCCTCGGCCAGGGTCACCACGCCGGTGATGTCCGTGGTCCGGAAGTAGAACTGCGGACGGTAGCCCGAGAAGAACGGGGTGTGGCGCCCGCCCTCTTCCTTGGACAGCACGTACACCTCGGCCTTGAACTTGCGGTGCGGGGTGATGGACTTGGGAGCCGCCAGAACCTGGCCGCGCTCCACGTCCTCGCGCTTGATGCCGCGAAGCAGAGCGCCGATGTTGTCGCCCGCCTGGCCCTGGTCCAGGATCTTGCGGAACATCTCAACGCCCGTGCAGGTGGTCTTGGTGGTGTCCTTGATGCCCACGATCTCGACCTCGTCGCCCACCTTCAGGATGCCGCGCTCCACCCGGCCGGTCACCACAGTGCCGCGGCCGGAGATGGAGAACACGTCCTCGATGGGCATGAGGAACGGCTTGTCGATGTCGCGCTGCGGGTCCGGAACGTAGTCGTCCACCGCAGCCATCAGGTCGAAGATGCACTTGGCGTCGTCAGACTTCGCGTCGTCCGCCTCCAGCGCCTTCAGCGCGGAACCGGAGATCACCGGGATGTCGTCGCCCGGGAACCCGTACTTGGTCAGCAGCTCGCGGACTTCCAGCTCCACCAGCTCCAGGAGCTCGGCGTCGTCCACCAGGTCCACCTTGTTCAGGAACACCACCAGGTGCGGAACGCCAACCTGGCGCGCGAGCAGGATGTGCTCACGGGTCTGGGGCATGGGGCCGTCGGTGGCCGCCACCACCAGAATCGCGCCGTCCATCTGCGCCGCGCCGGTGATCATGTTCTTGATGTAGTCGGCGTGACCGGGGCAGTCCACGTGGGCGTAGTGGCGACGATCGGTCTCGTACTCCACGTGCGCGGTGGCGATGGTGATGCCGCGCTCCTTCTCCTCAGGGGCCTTGTCGATCTCGTCGAAGGCCACGAACTTGGCCTTGCCCTGAGACGCCAAGGTCTTGGTGATGGCCGCGGTCAGCGTGGTCTTGCCGTGGTCGATGTGGCCGATGGTGCCGATGTTTACGTGCGGCTTGGTCCGCTCGAATTTGGCCTTGCCCATTGCTTACCCCCGTTGAGTAAACGGTTCTTCTGTGAGTCTATCGCCACCAAAGAAAGATGGAGCCCACGATCGGAATTGAACCGATGACCTCATCCTTACCAAGGATGTGCTCTACCTACTGAGCTACGTGGGCTTTGCCAACTGCAAGGAGGATTTCAGGATGTGCTGGCGTGGAGCGGGAAACGGGACTCGAACCCGCAACCCTCAGCTTGGAAGGCTGATGCTCTAGCCAATTGAGCTATTCCCGCGCACATTCCTGCAGTCCTCGCGACAGCCCCTTCGCGGACCATCTCCTGCAGCTTTTCACGTCCAGTATGTGGTGGAGGGGGGAGGATTTGAACCTCCGAAGGCTTACGCCGACAGATTTACAGTCTGTTCCCTTTGGCCACTCGGGAACCCCTCCAAGCCGTCTGGAGCTGGCGATGGGACTCGAACCCGCAACCTGCTGATTACAAATCAGCTGCTCTGCCGATTGAGCTACGCCAGCAGCAGAGCGGGGCATATACCCCGCGCCGGGGGAAATTGCAAGGGCCAAATGGCCGTTTGGGCAATTTTCCCGTTGCCGACGCCCGTCGCCAACACAAACCCGCCCCGGCCTTTCGGCGCGGGGCGGGTGCTTCTCTATGGCTCGCGGCCGGCAATGTCAACCGAAAACTTTTCAGGAAGCCAGGGCGGCCTCGCCCACCCCGGCCGGAGCCGGGGCGGAAGCCTGGCGCGCGGCGATCCGGGCCGGAGCGGCCACGGTGTCCAGGCAGGTGGCGGCGTTGTCCAGGACGTAGCGCAAAAACTCGTTGTTCAGGGCATGGCCGGAGCAGCTGATCTCGAACCGGCCCAGCAGGGGCAACGGCGACACGGCCATGTCGCCCACGAAGTCCAGGACCTTGTGGCGCACGAACTCGTCCTTGAAGCGCAGGCCCTCGGGGTTCACCACCCCGTACTCGTCCAGGACCACGGCGTTGTCCAGGGAGCCGCCCAGGGCCAGGCCGGCGCGCTGCATGCGCTCCACGTCGCGCAGGAAGCCGAAGGTGCGGGCCTTGGCAAGCCGGCGCACGAAGCTGTCCGGGGTGATGTCCAGGCTCATGTCCTGGCGGCCGATGAGGGGATGCTTGAAGTCGATGGAATAGTCCACGGCGAACCCGTCGTAGGGCGTGACCCGCACGGACTTGCCGTCGCGCGTGAGGGCCATGGGCCGGGTGACCTTGAGGAAGCGGCGCGGGGCGGCCTGCTCCACCAGGCCGGCGGAGCGCAGCAGGAACACGAAGGAGGCCGCGCTGCCGTCCATGATGGGCACCTCGGCCCCGGAGACCCGAATGTGGATGTTGTCCAGGCCCAGGCCGCTGATGGCCGCCAGGAGGTGCTCCACGGTGGAGAGCTTGGCGTCGCCGTCGGACAGGGTGGTGGCCAGGCCGGTGTCGCTCACGTTGTGCGGGCCGGGGGTGATGTGCCGCCAGTCCTCGCCATGGCGCACCGCGAATACGATGCCGGTGTCCGGCGCCGCGGGCGAGAGCGTGAGCTCGACTTTGCGGCCGGTATGTAGGCCAATGCCCGAGCACTGCACGGGCTTGCGGATGGTCTTTTGGTGCATGGTCCCCTCCGAACAGCCGTTCAGCAAGAAATGTACCGTTGCGAGAAAATCTTTAACATGATAAAATTATTGTGCATTTTTCTCAAGCCAAGGCGAGAATTTTGTTTTCAAAAACACACGCCGTGTGCTATAGGAAACACTCCCTCCGCTCCCATGCCGGTCACCCCTGCCGGCGCGGAGGGTGGCGGACGCACCCCCCGACCCCGCGTCCGCCCAAGGCCAACGGCCGGCCGTGGGAACCGCATTCCCGTCCATCCCCTCCTCCCGCGGCCGGCCAGGCTTTGGTCCTTCCCGTGGGGTCCATGCCGGATGCACGCACCGAATCTTTTGGTGCATGTTGTTTATATTCCCCTGTCATTCCATATGGATACAGAGGCAGCGCCAGATCCTGTGCGGATTTCGCACACCCAGGTGTAGGTTTCGTGCGGGATTCCAATGAGTTCGGAAGAGGGCCGGGGAAGGATCTCCCCTCCGGGATTCGGCCGGACTGAGGCGGAGGTTACACGCGGGGATGCTGCGGCGTCAGGCCCGGGCCACGGCCACGCGGTCGCGGCTGGCCAGGTCCTTGCGGATGCGGACCTCGGCGAACCCGGCCGACTCCAGGATGCCGCGCACCGCGGCGGCCTGGGTCCAGCCCATCTCCAGCAGGAGCAAGCCCCCGGGCTTGAGCGCGGCGCGCGCGGCCGGGGCCAGGGCAACGATGGCCTCCAGGCCGGTGGGTCCTGGGGTGAGCGCGCCTTTCGGCTCGAAGTTCCGAACCTCGGGCGAGACTTCCACGTACTCCGCGGCGGACACGTAGGGCGGGTTGGCCGCGATGCAGTCCAGGCTCCCCGGCTCCACGCCCAGGCCGGCCAGGTCCGCGAAATCCCCCTGTGCGAAACAGAGCCGCTCCCCCACCCCGTGCCGGTCCGCGTTGGCCCGGGCCACGTCCAGGGCCTCGGCCGAGAGGTCAACGGCCAGGCCGCGGGCCTGGGGGAAGCGCACCGCCAGGGCCACGGCCAGGCAGCCGCTGCCCGTGCCCAGGTCCGCGAAGGCCAGTTCTCCCTCGCGGGGGAACCGGGCCTCGGCCTCTTCCACGATGTGCTCGGTCTCGGGTCGGGGGATGAGGCAGGCCGGGGTCACGGCAAAGGCCAAGCCGTAGAATTCCTTTTCGCCCAGGATGTAGGCAACGGGCTCGCCCTGGCCGCGGCGGCGCACCAGGTCGCGGGCCTTGGCCAGTTCCGGTTCGGCAAGGGGGCGGTCGGATTGCAGGAGCAGGTCCAGGCGGGTCAGGCCCAGGGCCTTGCCCAGCAGGAGTTGGGCCGAGAGCGACGGGGAATCCACTCCCCGCTCGGCCAGGAAGGCCGAGCTCTTGTGCAGGATGTCCCGGACCGTGGGCGCGTTCACGCCTCGTCGGCCTGCTGCTTCAGGGCCTCGGCCTGGTAGTGGGCCACCAGGGCGTCGATGATCTCGTCCAGGTCGCCCTGCATGACCTCTTCCAGGCGGTAGAGGGTCAGGCCGATGCGGTGGTCCGTGACCCGGCCCTGGGGGAAGTTGTAGGTACGGATGCGTTCGGAGCGGTCGCCGGTGCCCACCTGGGCCTTGCGCGCCGCAGCCTGCTCCGCGTGCGCCTTGTCCTGCTCCGCCTGGAGCAGCCGCGCGCGCAGCACCTTGATGGCCTTGGCCTTGTTCTTGTGCTGGCTCTTCTCGTCCTGGCAGGTGACCACCAAGCCCGAAGGCAGGTGGGTGACCCGGATGGCCGAGTCCGTGGTGTTCACGCTCTGGCCGCCCGGTCCCGAGGAGCGGAACACGTCGATGCGCAGGTCCTCGGGCGCGATGTGCACGTCCACCTCTTCGGCCTCGGGCAGGATGGCCACGGTGATGGCCGAGGTGTGGATGCGGCCCTGGGACTCGGTGGCCGGCACCCGCTGCACCCGATGCGCCCCGGACTCGAACTTGAGCCGCGAGTACACCCGGTCGCCGGCGATGGCGGCCGAGACTTCCTTGAGCCCGCCGGTGGCGCTCTCGTGCTCGGCCAGCATCTCCACCTTCCAGCCCTTGGCCTCGGCGAAGCGCAGGTACATGCGGAAGATCTCGGCCGCGAACAGGGCCGCCTCCTCGCCGCCGGTGCCGGCGCGCACCTCGATGATGACGTTCTTCTCGTCCAGGGGGTCCTTGGGCAGGAGCAGGACGCGCAGGCGCTCCTCCAGCTCGGGCAGCTTATCCTTGAGCTCTTCCATCTCGGCGCGGGCCAGCTCGCGGATTTCCTTGTCGGAGTCTCCGAGCAACTCCTCGTTGTCCGCCAGGGCCTGCTCCGCTGCCCGGTATTCCCGGAAGGCGGCCACCACCTCGCCCAGGTCCGAATGGGCCTTGGTCAGCTTGCGGTAGCGGTCCTGGTCGTCGAAGACGTCCGGGGCGGAGAGCTGCTTCTCCAGGTCCTCGTACTTGCGCTCGATGGATTCCAGCTTGGCGAACATGGTCACTTCCGGTCGTCGGTCGCGCCCTTGAGGGCGGCTAGGGCCACTTCAAGTTGGGAGTCGTCGGGCTCGAAGGTGGTCAGGCGCTGCATGGCCAGGCCGGGCCAGCACAGGGTGCGGCACAGCAGGGTGTCCGCCTTGCGGCCCGCGTAGCGGATGAGTTCGTAGGCCAGGGCGCTCACCGGGACCATGAGCAGAAACTTCACGGCCACGATGTAGGTCTGGCGCAGCACTGCGCCCCCGGGCGCCCACAGGGCGGTGAGCCCGGGGATGAGCACCGCGTGCAGCACGATGGAGATGGCCAGCACGAAGAGTAAAAACGCGGTGCCGCAACGCGGGTGCAGGCGGCTGTGGTTGCGGCAGCCCTCCGGGGTGAGCTCGCCCCCGGTCTCGAAGGCCCAGATGGCCTTGTGTTCGGCCCCGTGGTACTGGAACACCCGCCGGATGTCCGGCACCAGGGACACCGCGCCCAGGTAGCCCAGGAACACCGCCATCTTGAAGAATCCGTCCCAGACGTGAAAGGACAGGGAGTCCGTGTTCCCGCTCCAGCCCAGGGCGTTCAGGCCCAGGGACAGGAGGTGGGGCAGCACCACGAACAGGAACAGGGCCAGGCCGATGGCTGCGGCGATGGTGACCACCAGGTGCCAGGGCTTGATCTCGGACCCGCCCTTGGCCGTGCCATCCTCACCGTCCTTGCCCTCCTCCTCCACCGCGATCTCGGCCGAGAAGTTGAGCGCCTTGACCCCGTTCACCAGGGTCTCCAGGAGCACCGGGAACCCGCGCACGAAGGGCTTGCGCAGCCAGGGCCAGGAGGCCAGGGTGTACCAGGGCCGAAGCTCCAGCAGGATCGCGCCGTCGGGCTTTCGTACCGCGATGGCCAGCCGGTCGCGGTTGCGGATCATGACCCCTTCCATCACCGCCTGGCCGCCCACGGACGAGGGGGCCAGGGCCAGCAGACGGGCCAGGGCGCGGAACGGGCGGACGGCCAGTCCAGTGAATCCGGTGCGGGTGTCCATGGAGTAATGATATAGGACGCGTCGGGGAAAAGGAAAGGGCCGCATGCTCCCCGGGCCGAAACCCGGGCGGAGCCTGGCGGCCCTCCTCTCCGGCCCGCGGGCCGGGCGGCTAGGCCTTTTCCTGGCCGAGCTTGGCGTACTTCTTGCGGAAACGGTCGATGCGGCCGGCGGTGTCCACGAACCGCTGCTTGCCGGTGAAGAACGGATGGCAGTTGGAACAGATTTCCACTTCCACCTTCTCGCCCTTGGTGGACAGGGCCTCGACCTCGAAACCGCAGGCGCAGCGAATCGTGGCCTTGTAGATCTTGGGATGAATGCCTTCTTTCATGGGATGCCTCCGTATGAGGGGCCGACGTCCCCGCGTGCGGTATAGCCGGCCAATAGGTTCGAACAAGGGAGAGACCAGTATACCTTTTCCCGGAACTTGGCAAGCCCCCCGGGGCGGACCGCTCCAGGGGGCGCACGAGTCAGGTCCCGGAATCAGGAGATGTTGATGTCGCTCTGGTCCAAGTCGACGTGTGCCGGACTCTGGATGGTGGCCACCAGGCTCTGCCCGCCGGAGGCGTCGCCGTTGCTGTCGTACCAGAGCTGTTGGCTCGCGCTGTCGTACACAAAGGCCGCATCCGTTGAGCCGACCCCGGCCGAAGCGCCGTCGTATCCCGCGCCGCCCGAATCAAAGGACACGAGGCTGGCGGCCGGATCGAACGCGCTGGCGTCGAAGTGGAACGAATCATCGCCCTTGACGAAATTCTGGATAAGGTCGCCGCCTTCGCTCGGACTGGAGTAGCTGAACACGTCGGAGCCGTTGCCGCCGTCCAAGGTGTCGGCCCCCAGGCCCCCGTGCAGGATATCGTCTCCGCCCTGGCCGTTGAAATAGGTGTTGCCCGCATCGCCGGTCAGGGTATCCGCGTGGCTGGAGCCGTAGAACTTCTCCACATCCGTGAAGGTGTCGCCCGCCGCCTCGCCGCCCAGGCCACCGCCAGCGGACAGGTCGACCCAGACCCCGGACGTGGCCGAGGAATAGTACACGTTGTCCGTGCCCGCCCCGCCGTGAATCTGGTCAACCCCTTCGCCTCCCCAGAACAGGTCGTCGCCGTCGCCGCCGAACAGGACGTCGTCACCCTCGTCACCCTTGAGCTGGTCGTTGCCGTCGTCACCGTACAGGGTGTCGTCGCCCTCGTCGCCGTACAGGCGGTCCGCGTCGTCGCCGCCATGAATCAGATCCGCGCCGTCGCCGCCATACAGGGTGTCATGCCCGGCTTCGCCGGATATGATGTCGTCGCCCGCAAAACCCGAGAAGTGGTTGTCGGTCGCGTCGCCGGACAGGGTGTCGCCGTAACCGGAGCCGATGATGCGCTCTATGTTCTGGTAGGTATCGCCCGCGGCCTCGCCGCCCAGGCCCCCGCCGGCAGCCAAGTCTATCCACACCGCCGCCGTGGCCTTGGTGTACAGGGCCATGTCAAGCCCATCCCCGCCGTCGAGCAGGTCCGAACCCGCGTCGCCCCAGAGTTGGTCATCGCCAGAGCCGCCGTGCAGGATGTCGTCACCCGCATCACCGTACAGGCGGTCCGCGTCGTCACCACCGAAAATCAGGTCAGCGCCGTCGCCGCCGTACAGGGTATCCAGCCCGGCTCCGCCGGATATGACGTCGTCCCCGGCAAAGCCCATGAAGTAGTTGCCGTTCGCGTCGCCGGCCAAGGTGTCGCCGAAACTGGAGCCGATGATGAGCTCGATGTCCTGGTAGGTGTCGCCCGCGGCCTCGCCGCCCATACCGCCGCCGGCAGCCAGGTCCACCCACACGCCCGCCGCGGCCTTGGTGTATAGCGCAGAGTCGCTGCCGTCGCCGCCGTCGAAGAAGTCGGCGCCCTCGTTCCCCCACAGTTGGTCGTTGCCCGCGCCGCCTTGCAGGGTGTCGTCGCCCTCGTCCCCGTACAAACGGTCCGCGTCGTCGCCGCCGGAAATCAGGTCCGAGCCTTCACCGCCGTACAGGGTGTCCTGCCCGGCTCCCCCGGATATGGCGTCGTCGCCGGCAAAGCCCATGAAGTAGTTGCCGCTCGCGTCGCCGGCCAAGGTGTCGCCGAAATTGGAGCCGATGATGAGCTCGATGTCCTGGTAGGTGTCGCCCGCGGCCTCGCCGCCCATACCGCCGCCGGCAGCCAGGTCCACCCACACGCCCGCCGCGGCCTTGGTGTACAGCGCAGAGTCGCTGCCGTCGCCGCCGTCGAAGAGGTCGGCGCCCTCGTCGCCCCACAGCTGGTCGTTGCCCGCGCCGCCTTGCAGGGTGTCGTCGCCCTCGTCCCCGTACAAACGGTCCGCGTCGTCGCCGCCGGAAATCAGGTCCGAGCCTTCACCGCCGTACAGGGTGTCCTGCCCGGCCCCGCCGGATATGACGTCATCCCCGGCAAAGCCCATGAAGTAGTTGCCGCTCGCGTCGCCGGCCAAGGTGTCGCCGAAATTGGAGCCGATGATGAGCTCGATGTCCTGATAGGTGTCGCCCGCGGCCTCGCCGCCCATACCGCCGCCGGCCGCCAGGTCCACCCACACGCCCGCCGCGGCCTTGGTGTACAGCGCAGAGTCGCTGCCGTCGCCGCCGTCGAAGAAGTCGGCGCCTTCGTCGCCCCACAACTGGTCGTCGCCCGCGCCGCCCTGCAGGGTGTCGTCGCCCTCGTCCCCGTACAAACGGTCCGCGTCGTCGCCGCCGGAAATCAGGTCCGAGCCTTCACCGCCGTACAGGGTATCCAGCCCGGCTCCGCCGGATATGACGTCGTCCCCGGCAAAGCCCATGAAGTAGTTGCCGTTCGCGTCGCCGGCCAAGGTGTCGCCGAAATTGGAGCCGATGATGAGCTCGATGTCCTGGTAGGTGTCGCCCGCGGCCTCGCCGCCCATACCGCCGCCGGCCGCCAGGTCCACCCACACGCCCGCCGCGGCCTTGGTGTACAAGGCAGAGTCGCTGCCGTCGCCGCCGTCGAAGAAGTCGGCGCCTTCGTCGCCCCACAGTTGGTCGTCGCCCGCGCCGCCCTGCAGGGTGTCGTCGCCCTCGTCCCCGTACAAACGGTCCGCGTCGTCGCCGCCGGAAATCAGGTCCGAGCCTTCACCGCCGTACAGGGTGTCCTGCCCGGCTCCGCCGGATATGACGTCATCCCCGGCAAAGCCCATGAAGTAGTTGCCGCTCGCGTCGCCGGCCAACGTGTCGCCGAAATTGGAGCCGATGATGAGCTCGATGTCCTGGTAGGTGTCGCCCGCGGCCTCGCCGCCCATACCGCCGCCGGCCGCCAGGTCCACCCACACGCCCGCCGCGGCCTTGGTGTACAGCGCAGAGTCGCTGCCGTCACCGCCGTCGAAGAAGTCGGCGCCCTCGTCGCCCCACAGCTGGTCGTTGCCCGCGCCACCCTGCAGGGTGTCGTCGCCCTCGTCGCCGTACAAACGGTCCTCGTCGTCGCCGCCGATAATCAGGTCAGCGCCTTCACCGCCGTACAGGGTGTCCTGCCCGGCCCCGCCGGATATGACGTCATCCCCGGCAAAGCCCATGAAGTAGTTGCCGCCCGCGTCGCCGGCCAGGGTATCGCCGAAAGCGGAGCCGATGATGAGCTCGATGTCCTGGTAGGTGTCGCCCGCGGCCTCGCCGCCCAGGCCCCCGCCGGCCGCCAGGTCCACCCACACGCCCGCCGCGGCCTTGGTGTACAGCGCAGAGTCGCTGCCGTCACCGCCGTCCAGCAGGTCGGCGCCTTCCCCGCCCCACAGCTGGTCGTTGCCCGCGCCGCCCTGCAGGATGTCGTCGCCCGCGTCGCCGTACAGGCGGTCCGCGTCGTCACCGCCTTGCATCAGGTCCTGGCCGTCGCCCCCCGCCAGGGTGTCGGCGCCGGTAAGCCCCACTAACGTATCGTCGCCGCCCAGGCCCTGCAGGGAATCGTCACCCGCGGTCCCCTCCAGCAGGAGGTTGGCGTACTGGATGTCCAGTTGGTCCTCGGCCCCCCAGTTCACAAAGGTCAGGCCCGAAAGGTCTAGGCTCCCGTCCGCGTCCAGGATGGACAAGGTCTCGGCTCCGGCCCCGCCGTAGATGGTGAGGACCTGGCCGTTGAGTTGCTCCGCGGTAAAGGCCGCAGTCACGCCGTCTCCCAGGGCCACGGCTTCGAGATTGGCCAGGGTGCTGGCTGAAAAATCGGTGTCCGCCGCCACCTGCAGGGTATCGGTCCCGTCGCCGCCGTCCAGCACCGCGTCCGCGTCGGCCTGGAGCAGATCGTCGCCGGCGCCGCCCTGCAAGGTGTCCGCGCCTTCGCCGCCGGACAGGACGTCGTCGCCCAGGCCACCGGCCACCAGGTCCGCTCCCGCACCGCCGTCCAGCAGGTCGTCGCCGGTCCCGCCGTGCAGGGTGTCCGCGCCCGCGCCGCCCAAAAGCGTGTCCGCGCCGCCCGCGGTCCACAGCAGGTCGTTGCCGTCCCCGCCGTCCACCAGCACGGAGCCGTAATCGAAGGTCGGGCTGGTCAGGTCCACCACGTCGTCGCCGTCGCCGGCAAGGATGGCCTCGATGTTCGCAATGCGCGGACCATTGCCGTTAGGGCTGTACGTGTCGTGCAGGAACAGGGCGTCGTTGCCGTCGGTCAGGGCCAGGGTGTCGGACCCTGCCCCGCCGTCAAAGGTGTCGTGGCTGCGGTTCAGGCCGGTGATGGAGTGGATCTCGCCCGTGGCGTCCTCGCCCGCGCTGCCCGCGTGCCGCGCTCCCCAGCCCGAGGGCCAGGAGGCATCCGCGGAATACAGGAGATGGTCGTCGCCGGCTCCGCCCTGCAAGGTGTCCGCGCCCGCGCCGCCGGCCAGGGTGTCGTCGCCCAGGCCGCCGGCCACCAGGTCGTTGCCTGCGCCGCCGTCCAGCAGGTCGTCGCCGGACCCGCCGTGCAGGGTGTCCTGGCCTGCGCCGCCCAGGAGCGTGTCCGCGCCGCCCGCGGTCCACAACAGGTCGTTGCCGTCCCCGCCGTCCACCAGCACGGAGCCGTAGTCCCAGGTGGGACTGGTGAGGTCCACCACGTCGTCGCCGTCGCCGGCAAGGATGGCCTCGATGTTCGCAATGCGCGGCGAGCCGCCGCCCGGGCTGTAGGAGTCGTGCAGGAATAGGGCGTCGTGGCCAGCGGTCAGGACCAGGGTGTCCTGGCCCGCGCCGCCGTCGAAAATATCGTAACTGCGGCCCATGCCGCGGATGGAATGCACCTCGCCGGTGGCGTCCTCGCCCGCGCTGCCCGCGTGCCGCGCTCCCCAGCCCGAGGACCAGGAGGCGTCCGCGCCGAACTGGAGCAGGTCGTCGCCGCCGCCGCCCTGCAAGGTGTCCGCGCCCGCGCCGCCGTCCAGGACGTCGTTCCCGGCCCCGCCGTTCAGGACATCGTTGCCCGAGCCCCCGGACAGAACGTCGTTCCCGGCCCCGCCATCCAAGAAATCGTTGTCCGCGTCGCCCGACAGGGAGTCCGCGCCGTCGCCGCCGTACAGGCTGTCGCGGCCGCTGCCCCCGGACAGCACGTCGTCGCCCCCCCCGCCGTCGAGCAGGTCGTTGCCGCTGCCCCCGGACAGGGTGTCCGCGCCGTCGCCGCCGTACAGGCTGTCGTCGCCGTTGCCGCCGTCTAGGACGTCGTCGCCCGAGCCTCCGTCCAGCAGGTCGTCGCCATTGGCCCCGGACAGGGTGTCTGCGCCGTCGCCGCCGTACAGGCTGTCGTCGCCGTTGCCGCCCTCGAGCAGATCGTTGCCCGACCCGCCGTCCAGCAGGTCGTCGCCGTTGCCCCCGGACAGGGTGTCGTTGCCCGCGTCGCCGTGGAGAAGGTCGTTGCCGTTGCCGCCATCCAGGACGTCGGCGCCCGCGCCGCCGTGCAGGGTATCGTCGCCGTTGCCCCCGGACAGGGTGTCGTTGCCCGCGCCGCCGGACAGCAGGTCGTCGCGGTTGCTCCCGGACAGGAGATTGCCGGACCCGCCACGGTTCCCGTGGTCGTCATCGCGCCCGGACGGCGAAATCCGCCCGAACACCCGCAAGGCATCGCGGCTGCCGGTGGCGGAGCGGAAAGCCGCAACTGCGGCTGAATACAGACTTTTCGGCATATGTACCCGAACAGCGTCGGCATTCCCAATGAATCCCGGGCAGTCCTCTCCTCCCTAAAAATATTTCGCACTCTATCTCCCCCAGCACATTGCGTCAACATCTTCCCGAACTTCTTGGCAATATCAAGCAAACCTCGCGGTATGCATACCAAGTTACATTCCCGCTTATTTGGTGGAATATTCTTCACCCCGCATTTAACCCGTGATCGTGTTGCCAGACCTTGAAAAGATGGTGTATCAGGCTGCCCAGTGGTCATTCGAGGGGGGCAACCATGCTGCGGGTATTTTTCCTGTTCCTGGCCCTGGCGCTTGCCGGGAGCCCGGTCTTTGCCGTCTGCCCGGCCCAGGCCGCGGAAACCCGGACCGCCTTCACCCTGGGGCCGGGGGATCTGCTGCACATCTCGGTGTGGAACGAGGAATCCCTGACCCTGGACGTCACGGTGCGGCCGGACGGCTTCATCTCCTTTCCCCTCATCGGCGACGTGCCTGCCGGGGGGCGGGAGGTGGAGGACGTGCGCAGTGACCTGGCCCAGCGCCTGCGCGAGTTCGTGCCCGACGCGCCGGTCACGGTGATCCTGGCCGAACTGGGCAGCGCCCGGGTGTACGTGGTGGGCAAGGTGGCCAAACCGGGCATGTTCCCCATGCCCGGCGAACTCCGGGTCCTGCAGGCGCTGGCCATGGCCGGCGGCCTGACCCCCTTTGCCGACAGTTCCGGCATCCTGGTGCTGCGCAACGACGGCAAAGGCCGCACGGCCATTCCCTTTGACTATGACAGGGTGGTACAGGGCAAGGACATCGGCCAGGACATCATGCTCAAACCCGGTGACACCATAGTCGTTCCGTGATGGTCGCAGGCCATGGAATCCCGTCTGCGCAGGCCCGCGCCCGTCAGCTCCCTGCCCTGCCCCTGGCGCTTGCGGCCCTGCTGTTCCTGGCGATGCACGCAACGACCCAGGCCGAACAGGTGCCGGCCCAGGGGGATGAGACGGGCAATACCCGCGCCGTGCGCGGGGTGGGTACCCCGCGGCTGCTTAGCCTTTTCCAGGACTGGTGCGCCGTAGCCCGCGCCGAGTCGCCGGGCCGGAGCCCAGGCTACGCGTCCCCCCCCCTGCTCAAGCCCCAGGCGGGCAGCCTCTCCGCGGCCAATCCCGTGGCCGGAACCGAATTCACCCTCACCCCTTCGGTGCGCGTGCAACAAGCCACCGACAACAACGTGATGTTCCAGGACGTCTCCGACCAGGAGTACCGCCTGAGCCCCCAATTGGAGGGACGCCTGCGCACCGAGCGGACCATCCTCACCATGCGCGCCGCGGCCGACGTGCTGCGGTATGCCCGGTACAAGGAATTCGACCGGACCAACCAGGAATTCTCCCTGGGAATGCGGTATGCCGCCACGAGGAGGACGGGGCTTGAACTCCGCGGCCACGCCCGTAGCGACCACACGTTAGAATCAGCACTGGAAGAGTCCGGCACGGTCGCGGTCAAGAGCCCCCGCCACAATTACGGAATCCAGCCGACCCTGGCCTACCGGCCGGACGAACGCACCGAAATCCGCCTGGGCGGCGAAGCCACGACCAACAAGTCCCCCCACCGCCACCAGAAGGACGCCCTGACCCAGGGCGGGTTCCTGGGCCTTTCCCGGAACCTCGGCTCGACAGCCGCGGCGCTCCTGGTCCGGACCGGCTTCACAACCACATCCTACGACACCGGCCGCCAGAGCACCGCCACCCTGGCGGGCGGCATGGAGTGGAAGATCACCGAGACCCTCTCCTGCCTGCTGTCCGTGGGCCCATCCATTTCCCGCGATCGGTTCTCCACACGCTCCGAAGGCGAGACCCACCGGGGCCTTGCGGGCGAGGGCCGCATCCGGCTGGAGCTGGAGCGCGCCACGTTGGAGCTGGGCGCGGACATGGGCGCCATCCCCGGCTCGGGGGGGGAGGATACCTTGCGCCGCCGGATCCTGGGCAAGTCGGTCATCCACCTGACAGAACGCCTGGACCTGATCCTGAACGCCGCCTGGTTCCGGTCCCGAACCCTCGACCTGGTCAGCAAACAGGACAACACCGTGGTGCGCCTCTCCCCGGGCCTGGAATACGCCCTGGGCGAGCATACCGACCTCCACCTGGGATACGACTATACCTGCATTGACGACCATGTGGCTGGGGTCTACAGGCAAAGGCAGCAGATATTCCTCTCCCTCCGCCTGGAATATCCCCGCATGCTGCAGTAGGTGGAGGAACATTCAGCATGCAACACACCGCCCCGCAACTCACGCCGCTGGCCTTCGTCAAGAAGCGCTTCTTCCCCATCGCCGCCACGTTCTGCGTGGTCATGGTGGCGGCAGCGGTGGTGATCGCCTCCCGGCCGTCGATCTACCGGTCCTGGGGAACCCTGCTGGTGGAGGGCCGCTTCGCCCAGACCGACCTCTTGCGCACCTCGGTCACCGGGCTGCTCCTGGAACACCTGACCAGCGTGCAACAGACTGTGCTCAACCGCAGCAACCTGCTCTCCATCATCGAGGATTTCGACCTCTATCCCGATATCCGCAAGTCCCTGGGCGAGGACGAGATCATCGACCGCATCCGCCAGGACATCATCCTGGACATCACCAAGTCCTCGCCGGACGAAGTGTCCATGTTCGGCCGCATGCCCATGGACACGGTCACGGTGCGCATCGAGTACCACTCCAAGACTCCCCAGACCGCAACCACCGTTGCCATCGTGTTGCTCAACCAATTCACCCAGGAGAGCGGCCGCCGGCGGGAGGCCAAGGCCCAGGAGACCTACCTGTTCCTGCAGAACCAGGTCCGGCAGACCAAGCTGGAGGTGGAGGGCGTGGAGCAGGAGATAGCCCGGTTCAAGAAGAGCCACTTCCGCTCCCTGCCCGAGCTTATGGACATGAACCTCCGGTCCATGGACAACATCCAGAAACAGATGGACACGGCCCAGATGGAAATGACCCTGGCCAAGGAGCGCGCCCTCTTCCTGGAGGGCCAGTTGGCCATCCAGGAGCCCTTGCGCCACACCGTCACCACCGAGGGGCAGAAGGTCCTGTCCCTGGAGGAACAGATCCGACAGATGCGCAACCAGCTCCTGGCCCTGCGCGCGGTGCAGTCGGACAAGCACCCCGACGTCATCCGTCTCACCCGGCGGCTGGAGGCCCTGGAGGGAGTGGTCTCCAGCCGGGAGCAACTGCGCGGCGTCTCGACCCGGCTGCAGGAGCGCGAGACGCACCTGGAGGAACTGCGCAAGAAGTTCTCCCCCCAGCACCCGGACGTGGCTGCGCTGGAGAATGAGGTGGCGCTGCTGCGCGAGGAGGCTGAACTGCTCTCCTCCCAGAACGCCTCGACCCGGGAGGCGGCCAAGGAATCGCCGGACAACCCGGCCTACATCAACCTCTCCACCCAACTCGCCCAGGCCCGCCTGGAGATCGAAGCGAAGCAGTCCATGCTCGACGACCTGGAGGCCAAGTACTCGGAGTTCCGCCAGAGGATCGAGGACACCCCGGGAGTCGAGCAGGAATTCATCGATCTGCAACGCCGCTACGAGACCCTCAAGTCCGGCCTCCGGGACATGTCCGCGCGCCTGCAGAGCGCCAAAGAGGCCATGGATATCGAAAAGGACGAACTGGGAGAGAAGATCACCATGCTGGAGATGCCGGTGATCCCCGAGCGGCCCTTCAAGCCGAACCGGTCGCTCCTGCTCATGCTCAGCCTGTTCCTGGCCTCGGGCGCGGGCGTGCTGGCCGGGTTCGCGGTGGAGAGCTTCGACCCCACGGTGCACAGCCCCCAGGAGGCCGCGGGAGTGACCGGGCTGCCCCTGCTCGGGGTTCTCCCCACCCTGGAGACGGTCGCAGAGCGCGCCGCCCGGCTCAGGCGGCGACGGATTTCGCTGATGGCCGGCGTGGGCGTCGTCGCCGTTGCGGTGGCGGTCTGGGCGCTGTTCTCCCCGCTCTGCGTGCTGTGCGCAAAACTTTCGGAGTTGTGGCGCAGCCTGCTCTAGGCCGGCCCGGATCATGACGGAAAGATACCCATGAGCAAGATATCCAAGGCCCTGGAACAGGCAAAACGGATACGTAACGGGGAAGCGCCCGCTCCGTCCGCGCCCCCGTCCGCGCCCCAGGCCACGGCTCCGGCCGCCTCCCCGGCCACGGCTCCGGCCGCCTCCCCGGCCAAGCCCCGCCGGCCGGGCGACCGGCGCATGAACACTCCCGGGCCTCAGCCCTACGGTTCGGAACGCCGACGGTCGCGGTCCGCGGAATCCTGGGACCGCCGCCAGGTTGACATCGGCCCCCCGCCGGGATTCCTGGACCGCCGGTCGCTGTTTTCAGACACGGCGCCCATTCCGGACACGCCCCTGGACACCACCTGCAAGCTCATCGGCTTCGTCAAGAACCGTCCAGCCCACCTTGAGCGCAGCAAGGTCATGACCTTCTGCAACGATCCCCGGGCCATCGACGCCTGCAACTTCATCCGCACCCGGGTCCTGGAGCACACCCGGGAGAAGAAGCTGACCACCCTCATGGTCACCAGCGTGAACCCCGGCGAGGGCAAGACCCTCACGGCCATCAACCTGGCCCTCTCCATCTCCCGCGAGGCCAAGCAGACCGCGCTCCTGGTCGAGGCCAACCTGCGCCGGCCCGCGGTGGCCAAGCGCTTGGGGATATCCAGCCCATGCCAGGGGCTCACCGATTACCTGTTCCAGGACCTGGATGCGAGCGACCTGCTCATCAATCCGGGCCTGGGCAGCATGTTGCGCGTCATCCTGGCCGGTGCCCCCTCGGCGGGCTCCACGGACATGTTCAGCCTGCCCAAGATGCAGCTTCTGGTGCGCGAGCTCAAGGCCCGCTACGACGACCGCTACATCATCTTCGACGGGCCGCACCTCAAGGGCATGCCCGACGCCCACATCCTGTCGTCCTACGTGGACGGCATCATCCTGGTGGTGGAATCGCGGAGCACCTCGCGCTATGACCTCGCCCACATGCTGGAAAGCCTCAAGGGCAAGACCATCGTCGGCATAATCATGAACCGGGGGCCCCACTTCTAGCTTCCCGGGAGCACATTAGGACCGCCATGTACCTCGGATTCTACGGACTGACCCGCCGCCCCTTCAGCATCACCCCGGACCCGGACGTGCTGTATTTGGGCGACACCCATGCCGGGGCCCTGGCCCACCTGGAATACGGGCTGGCCGAGGACTCCGGGTTCACCCTGCTCACCGGCGAGGTGGGCGCGGGCAAGACCACCCTGGTGCGCCGGCTGCTCAAGGCCATGGGCGAGCGCTACGCCGTGGCCCAGGTCTTCAACACCAACGTCACCCCCACCGAGCTGCTCAAGCTGGTGCTGGCCGAATACGAGATCGCGCCCGGCGCGGACAAGGCCGAGCACCTGGGCCGGTTGCAGGAGCACCTCATCAGTCTCTTCTCCCAGGGCAAGCGGGCGGTGCTGGTGGTGGACGAAGCCCAGAACCTCTCCCGCGAGGCGCTGGAGGAGATGCGCATGCTCTCCAACCTCCAGACCGAGACCGAGCCCCTGCTGCACATCCTACTGGTGGGCCAACCCGAACTGCGCGACCGCATCCGTGATCCCGGCCTGTCCCAGTTGGCCCAACGCATAACCGTGCACTGCCACCTGGGCCCCATGTCCCAGGAGGAGACGCGCAACTACGTGGACTATCGCCTGAGCGACGCCGGCACCCCTCACAAGGACATCTTCTCGCCCGAGGCCGTGGACCGGATCCACGAGTTGGCCCTGGGCCTGCCCCGGGCGGTGAACACCCTGTGCGACGCCTGCCTCATGACCGGCTACGTGGAGCGCACCGCGCGCATCAACCTGGACATGGTGGAGGCGGTACGGAAGGCCCGCGCCGAAGGCCGCACCCTGCCCAGGTTGCCCGAACACATCCCCGTGCCCACGGTCCCGCAACGCGCCCCGGCACTGCGCCAGGCGGCACCCCCGCCTCCACCGCCCCAGGCCCCGGCGCAACCCCAGGCCGCGTACCCGGATCCCCTGCTGGACCCCGAACCCATGCAGGCCCCGGACCCCATGCTGGACCCGGACCTGCTGGCCTCGCCGGCCGGGCCCACGGCGCCCCCCCCGGCCATGTCCGAAGAGGCCCTGTTCCACCAGATGGCCGAGCTGAACAAGCGGCTGGCCGCCCAGGAGCGCGCCTATCAGGCCGACCTGCGGGCCTTGCAGGAACAGGCCCAGGCCGAAATAGACGAAGTGCTGGAGGACGCCCCCCCGTCGCTGCCTCCCGCCCCCCGGGGATTCGTGCAACGCCTGAGGGCAAAAATCCGCGCCTGGCTGGACTCCTGACCTCCCCGGGAGAGCCATCCCTGCGCCAAAGGTAACCGCCACAGGTCAAACGCATGTACCACGTCCAAGTCCAGTTGTTCATATTCCTCCTCATGCTAGCGGAGGCCTTGGTGGTGGTGACCTGCATCTCCCTGGCCAGCACCCTGTGCCATTTCCTGGGCAGGCCCCTGCAACCCGCGGGGACCGGACTGTACCTGGGCCTCGCGGCCTACATGGTCCTGGTCTGCAACTTCTTCATGCTCAAGTTCGGCCTGTATTCCGAACGCCGTCCCCGCACGCTCCGCCTCTCCCTGGTGAAGATCGCCTCGGCCGTGGCCCTGTCCATCGTGATCCTGGGCTTCACCCTGTATGCCGTGAACGTCCCCCAGATAGGCGGCTTGTTCCTGCTCATCTGCGGGCTGTGCCTCTTCGTGTGCCTGGGCCTGGTCCGGCTGCTGGTGGAGTACGGGCTGACCCGCCAACTCACCGGCAGGTTCCACAGCCGCCGCATTCTCATCGTGGGCAGCGACCGCCGCGCCGACATGATCGCCAAGCTCCTGTCCAACCAACGCAGTTGGGGACACCGCCTGGTGGGTTTCGTGACCGAGACGCCGGAGACCCCGGCGGTGGTGTACGGGCTGCCGCAGCTCGGCTCGCTGCCGCAGTTGGAGGATATCCTGATCAAGGAGGTAGTGGACGAGGTCTTCTTCGCGCTGCCGGACTACAGCCACGACATCAGCAAGCAACTGGCCGCGTGCGAACGGCTGGGGGTCACCTATTATATCGTACCGGCCATGTACGACCCCACCGCGCCCCACAAGCTCATGATGGACGTCATACAGGGCGTGCCCACCCTGGCGAGGGTCATGGTGCCCTTCAACCCCTCGGGCTACATCTACAAGCGGGTGATGGACTATGCCCTTGGCCTGACGGGATTCCTCATGTTCCTACTCATGTACCCGGTGGTGGCCGCGGCCATCAAACTCGATTCGCCCGGCCCGGTGCTCTTCACCCAGAGCCGGGGCGGACGCTTCGGCCGGGTGTTCACCATGTACAAGTTCCGCACCATGTGCGCGCAAGCCGAGAAGCAGCAGAAGGACTTGCAGGACTCCAACGAGATGAACGGGTGCATATTCAAGCTGCGCAATGATCCCCGGGTGACCCGGGTGGGCAGCTTCCTGCGCCGGACCTCCCTGGACGAATTCCCCCAGTTCATCAACGTGCTCAAAGGGGAGATGAGCATTGTGGGCCCGCGGCCCCACCCCGTGTACGAGGTGAACAACTACAGCAACGAACACCGGCGGAGGCTTTCGATGCGGCCGGGGCTCACCGGGTTGTGGCAGATTTCCGGACGCAGCGACCTTAAGGACGTCGATCAGACCATGGAGCTGGACCTGGCCTACATCGACAACTGGCGATTCTGGACCGACGTCAGACTCGTGTTCAAGACCCTGCTGGTGGTCCTGCGGGGCAGCGGTGCGCACTAGCTAGCTTCGGAGACGTCCCTTCATGGCCTCCCCATCCTGCCTTATCAGTCGCATCAAGACACGAGTCCTTGAAGTACACTTTCAGGAGATCATCCGCGGCGCGTCCGTGGCCTTCTTCTTCAAGGTGCTGGGCACGGCTGCGGCATTCGTCTTCAGCCTGCTGCTGGCCCGATCCCTGGGGGCGGAGCAGGTGGGCCTCTACTTCCTGGCGATCACCGTGGCCGAAGTCCTGAACAAGGCCAGCCGCCTGGGCCTGGACCAGAGCGCCATAGCCCTGGTCGGCAAGCATTCGACCCGCCAGGAGTGGGGCTCGGTGCAGGGCGTATTCCGGAAGAGCGTCCTGCTCATCCTCCTGGTCTCCCTGGCCCTGACCGTCGTCTGCTATCTCCTGGCCCCGGCCATCGCCGCCACCTGCTTCCACGAGCCGAGGCTCTCCGGGCTGTTGCGCGTCATCTGCCTTTTCATCCTGCCCGTGGCCCTGTTCAACTTTTTCGGAGAGGCCCTCAAGGGACTCCGCAGCCTGCACAAATCCCAGTTCATCATCAGCGCCTGCCACCCCCTGCTCCTGCTGTCCGGCATCGTCCTCCTGGCCGGCGGGCTCAACGTCCTGACCATCGCCTGGGTCTATGGCATCGCTGCCTGCGCAACGGCCCTGGCCGGTTTCACCTTGTGGCGCCGGACGACACGGCATCTTCTCCCCCCGACCAGCCAGTTCCCGACGGAAACGCTCCTGGCGACCGCCTTGCCCCTGTTCTGGGCCAACCTCCTGCTGTTCGCCAACGACAAGATGGGCACCTTCGCCCTCGGGTATTTCGCCTCCCCCTCGGACGTGGCGGTTTTCACCATCGCGTTCCGCATCTCCATGCTGGCCACTATCGTCCTGATGGCTTTCAACGCCATCTGCGCCCCCAAGATCGCGGCGCTGCATGGCCAGAACGACGTGCCGGGGCTGTGCAGGGTGGCGAGGAGCACCACCCTGCTGCTCGTCATAACCGCCTCTCCCCTGCTCCTGGGCATGCTCTGCTACCCGGGCTTGGTCATGGGTCTCTTCGGGGCGGAATTCGCCAACCATGGCGCAGTGCTCGTGGTCCTCGTCATCGGCCAGGGCTGCAACATAGCGACTGGTCCGGTTGGCGTCCTCCTGACCATGACCGGCAGGCAGCACTACCTGCGAAACATCCTGTTCGTGACGACACCGCTGCACATGCTGCTGCAACTCGTCCTTGCAAAATACCATGGTCCCATGGGCGCCGCCTGGGCCATCACCGTCAACATCGCCCTGGTGAATTTCTCCGCCCTCTTCTTCGTGCACAAGGAATTCAACTACGTTAACTTCCGAGCAAAGGCCTGAGCCTTTCACCAACGACATGAAAAGCACGCTCAAGAAGGTCTGTTCTCTTGCCAGCAAGGTTATGACATTGCTCAGGACGTACTATTATTACCTCATATACTACCCATTCATAACCTCAGGGAGGCGATGCAAGATTCACAAGGGTTTCACGATTAATGAATTCAAAACTAAAACAGACAAAGATGGTCTCCAGATTATTTTGGATGGGCACAATACAATCGGAATTTATTGTCTATTTCAAGGTTCGGCCAAGATTCATTTTGGCCTGAATTCATATTGCGCAGGATACAATGTCCTCGGAGCCAATGCTGGCATTGAAATTGGAAAAAATGTCATGATTGCGCCACACACGACAATACGCGACACAGACCACAGAATTGAAGATGTGGATATTCCGATGTACACCCAAGGCAGAGAATCCAGGAAGGTGACCATCGAAGACGACGTGTGGGTTGGCCATGGCGCGGCCATACTCAAGGGGGTGACGATCGGTACCGGAGCCGTTGTCGGCGCCGGCGCGGTCGTCACCAAGGACGTCCCCCCCTATGCCGTAGTGGGTGGCGTCCCCGCCAGGATATTGCGATATCGCAAGGCGAACGGAGACACCGAGCCACCCCGCAGCAAGGCCCCCTCGGAATGAGCCAGTCAACGCCCGAACAGCAGCGCAACCTCCCGGCATTTTTCGTGCTCGGAGCCCAGAAGGCCGGCACGACGACCCTGCACCATTGGCTCACGCAGCAGCCGCCCCTGGCGCTTCCCAAGACCAAGGAAACCCACTACTTCAGCCATGACGACAGGTACTCCAGGTCTCTGGACTGGTATCTCCGCCAGTTTCCGGAACACGCTCCGGGCCGCATCATGGGCGAGGTCGACCCGGAATACCTCTACTTTCCCCAGGCCGCCGAGCGTATGGCGCGACTCGGGCTGCACCCGCGCTTCGTCGTGATCGTCCGCGACCCTCTGGCCCGGGCCTATTCCCAGTATCGGATGTCGGTGCTCCGGGGCATTGAGAACCTGTCCTTCCCCGACGCCCTGCGCGCTGAAGCGCAACGCCTGGCCCAGGCCTCTCCCCTGAGCGTGAACCACCACTGCTACCTGGCCCGGGGGAGGTATTCGGAACAGATCCGCCGCGTCCAGGGGCAGTTTCCGGACGCGCCCATGCTGGTTGTCGGATTTGATGAGCTCTTTGCCCCGGAAACCCGGAGCGAGGCTTACGGCCGCATCTGCCGGTTCATTGGGCTGGAGCGCCCACGCCCTCTTCTGGACGGCAAAACAGTGCGCAACCCTGCGCAGTTGGCGAGGTGGCGATTTCTCAACGGGGTGATCTGGGACAAGTCCAAACTCGGGCTGCTTCGCAACCTGTTCCATATTGTCGTTCCCTTTCGCGGGGCTCGCGGCTTTCTGGCGCGAACCATCTATGCGGCGAACCAAAGATCCGCTCCGCAACAGGCCGACTGGCTTGAGGGGGTAGACGAGGTCTTCATTCAGGAAGCCAACACTGAGGCCAAGCGGCTAGCCGAAGCCTTTGGCATAGACACCAGCGCCTGGTTGCGGTAATTGCAGTCAGGGGAAAAACACAGCGACATGCACACATGGCGCTCTTTCCAGACGCGCCCACTCACTACATGGCTCCTGCGACAAAACAACATCTCCATACTGCAATGACGAACGAAACTCCTAGTATCAGCATAATAATCGTCAATTACAATGGGTTCATCTATCTGGATGATTGCATTCAATCAGTCATGAAGTCCGTCAGCCTGCCTCACGAGATAATCATCGTCGACAATGCCTCGACGGACCAGAGCGTTCCCCATTTGGCCACGAACTACCCCGGCATAATCCTGATAAGAAACAGTGAAAACGTTGGGTTCGCCAAGGGCAACAATATTGGCGCGGGATGCGCTCGCGGCAGGTTCATACTCCTATTGAACAACGACACCGTTCTTTGCAGCGACATAGCGCCAGCCATAGACCTGCTGGAGACAGATACTTCCATAGGAATCATTGGCGCCAAGATGCATGACACGGACATGAACTATCGCCACTCCGCGAGATATTTCCCCGCGCCACACAGACTTCTCAAGCTCACCACACGGATAGTCCAATCCGGCCCGTTCAAGACGGGAAATTTTCATGAGAGCACAAAAGAATTCCACATCATCGACGCCATAGAAGGTTCATTCCTCTTGACGACAAAGCGCATCTGGGACGAACTGAACGGACTGGACGAGACGTTATTCATGTATGGGGAAGACGTGGAGTTTTGCTATCACGCCAAGATGAAAGGCTACGCCACGGCCTACCTCCCCGCAATACGATACATACATCATGGCGGATTCAAACCGAGCAGGGAGCATCTGGTCATCGCGGGGATACGATACTTCCACAAGAAATGGTCTTCCCCCCCCAAATACACGCTTGTTTGTGCAATACTCTACACCAGGCTGGTATTACGCATCGCCTTCTACTCAACGCTCTTCTTTTTCAATAAAAAAAATTATTTCAAGGAGAAGATTGAATCTTCGGCCAGCTCGCTGAGCAAGTCGTTCGGCAGTCCGCACGACATCTCCATAAAGTAGAGCACAAAATGCACCAAGCAAAGAAAAACATTCTCATAGTCCACCAATCATCCGAACTCTACGGATCCGACAAAAACATTCTCTCCCTTGCGAAAGGGATCGACAAAAACATATTCCATCCCATAGTCGTCGTTCCGGGTGCCGGCCCTCTCGAACATGAACTCAAGAGGCATGGAGTAGAATGCCACGTATGCGATTTGATAAAAATATCCCGGGCGACCTTCACGATAAAAAATCTCTGGGCGCTCCTTTGGAGAATAAAATCAAGTATTGTTTCGATCGACAGAGCTGTTGATGGCAGAGATATATACCTCGCACACAGTAACACGCTGGCCGTATTGTCCGGCGCCATCTGGGCAAAAAGACGAAGGATACCTCATCTATGGAATGTCCGAGAAATGATAGTGCATCCCACAATCGCTAGATATATCTTCCCGCTGCTTCTCCATATCTTCTCCGACAGGGTTGTCACCAATTCGAGCGCCTCCAGAAAACTGCTCGTCGACGCGCTCCCCACCCTGGCGCGCAAGTCCTTTGTGGTGTGGAACGGCATTACCCGCGATGCACTTGGCGAGGAGAGAAGCGGGGCCATAACCAAAAGCGAACTCAACATTGCGGAAGAATGCACATGCGTCACCCTTGTCGGAAGAATCAACCGATGGAAAGGACACGATGTGTTCATCAAAGCGGCTAACCATCTTTGGGAAAAGGGGATACGCAACATAGCATTCCTCATGGTCGGCAGTCCCCCCCCGGGCCAGGAGGCCTTTGAAACCGATCTCCGGCAGGCGATAGAACGGTCTCCGGCGAAAAAATCCATTACGCTCAAAGGATACGCAAACGACATCTGGCCGATCTGGGATCTCACCGATATTGCCGTTGTTCCATCAACCGAACCGGAACCCTTCGGGATGGTCGCGATCGAAGCCATGCTGGCGGGCAAGCCCGTCATAGCCTCCAACCATGGAGGATTGACAGAAATCGTTCTTCCTGGAATCACGGGAGAACTCGTACCGCCCAATGACTATATCGCGCTCGCCGACAGCATATTGAAACTCGCCAGCGACAACGACTACGCCAAACGCCTCGGCGACAGCGGCAAGCAACGCGCGATGCATGATTTCTCAATGGATTCGGTCATCGCCAGTTTCACCAGCCATTATCATGCCGTAGCGGGGCATAGTGATGAGTAAGTCGATCTTCATTATACTACTCTGCTGGATTTTTATATTTCATCTCGCACCATGCCAACCATCCTCGGCAGATGACGCGCCTCCCAATTGGCCGTGGCGAGGATTTGTACTGACCAGCAATGCGGCGTCCTCTCCCGAGGATATAGTGACCCTGAAAAAAGCGTTCTCGATCAACGCGCTACGCTTGACATTCAAGCCGCGGCACTACAGTCACGAGAAAAAAATTCCGACTGGCGAAGTGTGGGATAAAGTCGTTGAATGGCTCAACCGCATGCTGGACACTTGCAGAGACAACGACATCACCGCCATCGTCAGCTTCAGCCAAATCCTCTATGCCTATGGCATCGACCAATGGAATCCGGAATTCTGGGATGACATCAGATACCAACAGATCAAATTGGCGACCATTACCAAGCTTGTACGGGTCTGCGCATCCAGGGGCCCTGAATTGGGGGCCTATGAATTTTTTACCGAGCCGATCGTCATACGGGACACTAAAAAGATGCGTCCAGATTCCTGGCCATCTTTCATGAAAGACATCGTTGCCACGGTCAGGAGATACGACAAGAATCGGTACATCTGCATCACACCAGGTCCCGGAGCCCTGCCCACCGGGTACAAGGACTTCAGGCCGCTGGATGATGAGCACATAATATACACTGCCCACATGTACTATCCCTACAAGTTCACATACCAAGGCATACATAAATCACTCGAACCCCTTTCATACCCCGGAATGATGGCAGGAAATGACATAAATTACGACGCACTTGCCAATTTTTTCCAGCCATTGATTGAATTTCAAAGAACATACGGCAAAAGGTATGTCTGGATTTCCGAATTCAGCGCAGCAAGATGGGCGCAAGGTTCTGACCAGTACCTAAAAGACAGCACAGACATATTTGAACACAACCGCTGGAGCTGGACGTACTTCTCGTTCAATGGCTATCACGCGTGGAATCCTTTCTACAACACATCCTACAGCCCGGATGACAGGTCCATCTTTTCCAAACAATACGTCGGCATCCAATCTGAAAGATGGCGCACCCTGCAAGACATATTTAACAAAATCAATGCAACCAACTCACCGGACAAAAACAGTGAAAAACCAGATTAGGACAAAATCCCTATAGCTCCCGACGCTTGCGCGCCAGGTCCGCTGAAGTTAGGCTGAAGCAATCAGAGGGGACCTGAACCAACCTGGACCGCGGCGACGACACTCCCGGCGCACGTATCAAGAGAAGAACACCTGCGAGCCATGCACTCGACAAAGCCATGTATCTTTTCACCACGCTAAGCATCTTCGTCCTCTCGAACAGCTTTTTCTACCTGTTCTGGTGGAGCAGGATTTCAGGTGTCTTCAACACAGCGGACATTGGACTATTCATCCTTGCCTTGTCTCTTTTTTTTGTTTTTTCCATGTCACATGAAAAGCGTTTACTCTTCAATAGAATCTCCGCGCTCATCGCTTTTCAGCTTCTTTTTTGTGCATTCCATATTTTCTTCGTGGTGTTACGGTTCGACTATTCCCTATTCAACTCCATAGTGGCCAGCAGAAGCTTTCTATACTATTTTTGTTTTTTCTTGTTTTTTTTGCAGCTTGATACGAGGCAAAAGGCGATCAACGCGCTAAACGCATTGAACACAATAATGCTTATCATTATGATATTGAGTATTCTCAACTATTTTGGTCCTACGATATTTCACCACGAATGGGCAGCGGGCCATCACGAACGAGCCGGCATCAAGCGAGCCTTCATACCAGGCATGCCGATTCTCAGCATGATGGCCATCTGGTCTTTCTCCAACATGTATGCGTCGGGATTCTCCAAACTCAATTGGAATATATACAGCGTGGCATACATCATCGGCCACATATTCCGACAGAGCAGAATGCGGCTGTTCGGTGTACTGCTGTGCCTCTTGGGCATCAGCCTCTACCAGCGTCGTTTTCTCATGATAGCGGTGGCGTTGGGCATGGTTGCGATTTCCTCCCTGGTCCTGCAGGAAGTTCTCGAGGTGGACATCCTGGGTGAAAACGTGACGATGACCGTTGAAGATATCAGCAAAACCAAAGGCACCTTCCGCGTGAGGATGCTTTTCATCCGTGAAGCCTTGAAGGAATACCTGGAATCCCCCATCGTCGGAACCGGCGGCAGCGCGATCCGACCATTCAAGGGGGCATACGACGACATAACCCGGCAACAATTCCAGCAATTCTCCATTCTCGGCAAGCAGACGGACATCGGCATCCTGAACTGGGTCAAGGACTTCGGCCTGCTCGGCTTGGCATGGATCGTCACCTTTTTCTTCACCTTGTCCCGCCTCGCCCTCCACGCCCTGAAGAATCCGGACGAAGACCGGAGGTTGGCCCTGTTCTGCGCCTTCTTCCTCTTTTTCGTTATGGCCACCTCCCTGACACTGGAACACCTCATCACGTCCGAAACAATCCCGCCGGTGATGTTCGTCAGCGCCATACTGGTCAGGATGCGCTACGGATGGCGGGAAGACACGAACCGAACCGGGCCCCCCTCGCAGCAGGGGCTTGATTCCTTGCGGGCGTGGAGCCTATGAACCGACCGCTGCGCATCGCCATGCTGGGCGTCCGGGGCGTGCCCGCGTCCTACGGCGGATTCGAGACCTGCGCGGAGGAGGTGGGCAAGCGCCTGGCCGCGGCCGGGCACGAGGTCACGGTCTATTGCCGCTCCTCGCACTATGCCGAGCACCCTCCCACCTTCGCCGGCATGCGCCTGGTGTATCTGCCCAGCATCCGGAGCAAGTCGTTGGACACGTTGACCCACACCACGCTCTCGGCCATCCACGCGCTGGGGTGCTCCTATGACGCGCACTTCGTGTTCATCGCCGCCAATAGCCCGTTCGTCGCCCCCCTGCGCCTGGCCGGCCGGAAGATCGCCCTGAACCCGGACGGGCTGGAGTGGAAGCGCTCCAAGTGGGGTCCCGTGGGCCGCGCCTTTTTCAAGTTCGGGGAACGGGTGGCCTGCCTGGTGGCGCACCAACTCATCACCGATTGCCCGGGCATCCGCGACTACTACCGCGCGACCTACGGGCGGAACAGCGAGGTTATCGCCTACGGCGCCGCCATACAGGAGTGCCCCCGGCCCACGGTGCTGGGGGACTATGGCGTGGAGCCGGGCCGCTACTTCCTGCAAATCACCCGGTTCGAGCCGGAAAACCACCCCCTGCTGACCATCGAGGCCTTCCGCCGGCTGGGCACGGACATGAAGCTGCTGCTGGTGGGCGGCAACCCGTTCGACACGCCCTACGCGCGGGAGATCAAGGCCGCCGTGGGCGACGGCATCATCCTGCCCGGCTACGTCTACGACCAGGACACCTTGCGCCAGCTGTGGTGCAACTGCCACGCCTACGTGCACGGCAATTCCGTGGGCGGCACCAACCCGGCCCTGCTGCAGTCCATGGCCTCGGGCTGCTTCACCATGGCCGTGGACGTGCCCTTCAACCGCGACGTGCTGGACAAGGCCGGCATCTTCTACCCACCCACTGCCGCGGGACTGGCCCAGGCCATGCAGTGGTCCCTGGACCACGCCTCGGAGCTCCAACCCTACAAGGACCAAGCCGTGGCCCGCATCCGGGACCACTACGACTGGGACGACGTGGCCCGGAAGTACGAGCAGGTCGCCCTACGCCTGGCCGCGCGCTGACCGAACTCGCCTCCCTCGCTTCCCTGCCCCCGCTTCTTCTGCTACGGTGGGTGAAACCCTCTTCTCCCTGCGAGGCCCGCCATGCACACCCTGGTCCTGGTCCGGCACGGACAGAGCGCCTGGAACCTGGAGAACCGCTTCACCGGCTGGACCGACGTTCCCCTCACCCCCCTGGGCGCGGCCGAGGCCGCCGAGGGCGCTCAGCTGCTGCGAGACGCCGGCTACGACTTCGACCTCTGCCACACCTCCCTGCTCTCCCGGGCCATCGCCACCCTGGACATCATCCTGCGCGGCATGGACCTGCAGTGGCTGCCGGTGTTCAAGTCCTGGCGGCTCAACGAACGGCACTACGGGGCCCTGCAGGGCCTGAACAAGGCCGAGACCGCCAGGAAGTACGGGGACGAGCAGGTGCTCGTCTGGCGGCGCAGCTACGCCACCCCGCCCCCGGCCCTGACCCCGGACGACCCCCGCTATCCCGGCCATGACCCGCGCTATGCCGGGCTCACCCCGGCGGAGCTGCCCCTGGCCGAGAGCCTGGCCGACACCGTGGCCCGGGTCCTGCCCTACTGGAACGCCGAGGTCGCCCCCCAGATCAAGGCGGGCAAACGGGTGCTCATCGCGGCCCACGGCAACAGCCTGCGCGCCCTGGTCAAGCACCTGGACCACATGAGCGAGGAGGCCATCCTCGGCCTGAACATCCCCACCGGGGTCCCCCTGGTCTACGAACTGGACGACGCCCTCGCGCCCATCCGCCATTTCTACCTGGGCGACGCGGACGCCGTGGAGGCCGCGGCCCGGGCCGTCGCGGCCCAGGCCAAGGCCGGATAGGCGCACCCCAGGGGGAGCCCAACCGCGGGATAGGCGGATTTGCTCCTTTGCATGCCGTCCCTTTTCCTGTAAAAAAAATCGGACCAGACCGGCAACAGCCCGGAACTGCGGCGCAACGCAGGAACCGGCACCGGCCCAACCCGTCCCGGACCATGGCAGAAGAAAACCTGTCCTCCTCCCTGGCCGACAAGCTGCGAAGGCTTTCCGGCCTCACCGACCGCCCGCCGCCGGAGCGGGTGCGCGGCGACATCGCCACCCTGCTGCGCGGATTCTGGCCGCCGGTGCCCGTGGAGGGCGACGATCTGCTGGCCGTGCAGCGGGCCCTGTCCCTGGCCGCGCACCTGCTGTTGCGCCGCGCCCTGGCCGCAGGCGAGGACAAGGATCTGGCCGCCTTCTATCTCCAGTGCCTGGCCGGCCTGGGGCCTGCTGCCGAGCCCTGCCTGTGCGGCTGGGTCCTCCGCCGCCTGGAGGCCGGCGCCACCCCGGCCCAGGTCCTGGACGAGGTCCCCGAGGAGGCCCTGTTCCCGGTCCTGGACCGGCTGCTCATCCGGCGCCTGGCCGTGCCGCCGGACCTGGCCGACGCCGCCGCGCGCCGGCTCTCGGCCGCGGCCGAGGCCGATCCGGACCGCGCCGCCGCCCTGCTCAAGCGCCGCTCCGAGGCCGACCAGTACGTGTCTTACGCCCTGCGCCACGCCCTGGTCACCGGACGGTTCGCGGAACTGGCCAGGGAACGGCTTGCCGCGGCCGCGGCCGACACCGCTGCGGGACGCAATCCCGACGAGAGCCTTACCGACCTGCTCAAGCAACTGGCCTGCCTGAGTCCCCGGGAACTGGCCCAGGACCTGGCCGAACTGCTGGGGCTCAAGGCCGTGCCCCCGCTCCTGGCCCTGCTCTCCGTGCTGGCCCGCATGGGCGGCCCCCGGGACGTGAAGCTGGCCAAGCCGGTGAGCCGCCTGCTCATGCACCCCAACCGCCGGGTGCAGACCACGGCCATGGAGGCCCTGGCCGCCCTGGCCCCCAAGGACATGGGCCGGCTCTTCGCCGCCCTGTTCGCCAAGAACGAGGCCCTGCGCACCGCGGTGCTGGCCCGCCTGCTCCTGCTCTCCCGGGCCGAGTACGACCGCTTCCTGGAAGCCCTGCCCGCCACGGCCCGGGCCGCGGTAACCCTGCCCCTGTTCAAGGTCCTGGCCCGCCTGAACCCGGGCGGGGCCGACATGTGCCTGCACGACGCCGAGGACGGCTCGCCCAAGGCCTGCGCCGCCCTGCTCTCCCACCTTCCCGTCCCGCCCAAGGCCCCGGACCTGGCCAAGGCCCGCGCCGCCATGCAGCCGGCCAAGGCTGCTGAGCCGGCCCCGGCCAAGGGCAAGAAGGCGGACAAGGGCCTGTTCTCCTTCGGGGGCGGCGGCAGCGACGCGGGCATCAGCATCTCCTTCGGCGAGGGCGGGGGCTCGCGCCAGGAGCGCGGCGCGGGCAAGGGCGGCGCGGTGTCCGGCAAGACCTACCAGGACCAGACCCTCCGCTCCCCGGATTTCGCGGCCCATCTCCTGGAGAAGGTGTCCTTCACCGGCTGCACGGTCACCGGCGGCCGCTTCGCGGGCAGCCTGCTGGCGCAGTGCCGCTTCGTGCGCTGCACCTTCGAGGAGTGCGATTTCGAGGGCGCACGCTTCTTCGACTGCACCTTCGAGGACTGCTCCTTCTCCCTGTGCTCCCTGGCCGGGGCGATCCTGGCCGGCAGCTCGCTCCTGGCCGTGCGCCTGCACGAATGCGCCCTATGGGGCCTGGGCCTGTACGACACCGCCCTGCGCGGGGTGCGCCTGCGCGGCAGCGACCTGTCGGGCGGCCTGTGGTCCGGGGTGCGGGCCGGGGGCCTGGAGCTCATCCTCTGCGACCTGAACCACGCGGCCCTGCACGGGCTCACCGCCACCACCACGGAGCTCTACGCGGTGTCCTTCGCGGGCACGGCCATCTCCGGGCTCATCAGCGAGAACCCGCAGCTCCTGGCCGCCGAGGACGCCTGGCTGGACCGCCTGGCCGCGGCCGCCGAGTCCATGCCCGCGGACGAGGTGTTCGCCGGCCCGGCGGATGCGGCCGCCGCCCGCCTGGCCGCGGCCGTGGCGGCCCGCTACCTGGACCTGCGCGACGCCCGGGCCATGGGCCGGGCCTTCCTGGCCAACAACCAGCGCCGCATCGACTGGTGCCTGGAGCGCATGGGGCCGGAAAAATCCGAGTGCTACCTCATGGCCCCCTTCCTCCTGCACACCGAGGTGTTCGAGCGGTTCAGCGAAATACCGCCCCTGGCCCTGCCCTGCCGCATGGCCGGCTACACCCCCACCTGCACGGTGCTGGACATCGCCCGCAAGCACTTCCCCGAGGTGGACCTGCCCCGGGAGGAGCCCGACCCGGTGCTCATCCAGGCCCTGTACACCATCGGCAGCGTGGGCACCGTGGCCCAGACCGGAGCCTCGGACCTGGACTACTGGGTGTGCTACGACCCCGAAGACATGCCCGAGGTCATGGTGGACGGGCTGACCTACAAGCTGGAGGCCATCGAGCAGTGGGCCGACGCCACCTTCGACGTGGAGGTCCACTTCTTCACCATGGACCTCACCAAGATCCAGGACAACAACTTCGGGGTCTCGGACGCGGAGAGCTCGGGCACGGCCCAGGCCATGCTGCTCAAGGAGGAGTTCTACCGCACCGTGCTGGTGGTGTCGGGCAAGCTGCCAGCCTGGTGCGTCACCCCGGCGGGTTCGGACGACGCGGCTTACGGCAAGGTGCTGGACTTCCTGGCCGCCAGCCCCATGGCCGAGTTCTTCATGGACCTGGGCAACCTGGAGAGCATCCCGGCCGAGGAGTTCTTCGGGGCCTCCCTGTGGCAGATCGTCAAAGCGCTCAAGAGCCCCTTCAAGTCCATCATGAAGTTCGGGCTGCTGGAGAAATACATCGCGGCCGCGGGCAGCCCCGCGGGCCAGGAGCTCACCCTGCTCTGCGACCGGCTCAAGGCCAACGTGCTGGCGGGCCAGGTGTCCCTGCTCACCGCCGACCCCTACATCCTGCTCTTCAAGGAAGTCACGGACTACTACCGCCAGGCCCAGGACAAGGAGTCCCTGCACCTGGTGCGGCTGTCCTTCTTCCTCAAGACCAAGGTGCGGGAGATGTGCGTGGACACCCCGGCCATCGCCCGCTGGGAGGAGAAGGAGATACGCGACCTGTTCCTGAGCGCGAACTCCGCCCTGGGCGCGGCCGGGGACGAGGCCGGCGCGGAGTGGTCCTTCGACCGCCTGCTCAACATCGGCGGCCTGGTGAACAAGTTCATCATCCGCACCTACCTCAAGGTGCGCGACCAGCAGGCGGGCGACACCACCATCGCCATCACCCCCCAGGACCTGACCAAGCTGGGCCGCAAGATCTTCTCCTCGTTCTCCAAGCGCAAGAACAAGATCGAGCACATCCCCTTCGTGTCCCTGGGCGGCGTGCCCTTCAGGGTGCTGCACGTGGCGGCCCACGGCAAGAAGCTGGGCTCGCCCGAGGACTGGACCGTCACCGGGTCCCAGAAGGTGTCCTCCTCCGCCCTGCTCAAGCCGCAGAACTTGCGCGCGGGCAAGGACATCGTGGAGATCCTCACCTGGCTGGCCTCCAACAGCCTGTACAGCTCCAAGATGGTGGTGCGCGGCGACTACTCCATCTCCCCGGTCACGGTGCGCGACCTGGAGGGCCTGCTGGCCAAGCTCCAGTCCTTCTTCCCGGGCTCGGCCACCTTCAACACCGACATCAACGAGACCCTGAACCCCGAGCGGGTGGTCAAGGCCCTGTTCGTGCTCAACTTCACCAAGCAGCGGGAAAAGGCCGGCCCCCTCGAGGTCTCGCTGGTTTACTCCACCAACTGGGGCGAGCTGTTCTGCCGTACGGTGCCGGTCAAGGACACCCTGGTCATCGAGCACCCCCTGGAGTTCATGGAAGCCGTGCTGGAGACCGAACTGCCCGAAAAGCCCGAGATGGACGCCTTCATCCCGGAACGCTCGGTCTGCCCCAAGCCCGCCATCTGACCGCATGCCCGACCTCTCCCTGGTGCGCCGCCTCCTGCTGGACTGGTTTGCGGCCCACGGCCGGGACCTGCCCTGGCGGCGGGACTACGCGCCCTGGCCCGTGCTGGTCTCCGAGATCATGCTGCAGCAGACCCAGATGGACCGGGTGGTGCCCTTCTTCACCCGCTTCCTGGACCGCTTCCCCACCCCCGCCTCCCTGGCCGCCGCGCCGGAAGAGGAGGTGCTCAAGCTCTGGGAGGGCCTGGGCTACTACGCCCGGGCGCGCAACCTCCAGGCCGCGGCCCGGGCCGTGGCGCGCGAACACGGCGGCCGCGTGCCCCGCGACCCGGCGGCCCTGCGCGCCCTGCCCGGCATCGGCCCATACACCGCGGCCGCGGTGGCCAGCATCGCCTTCGGACAGGACGCACCCCTGGTGGACGCCAACGTGGAGCGGGTGCTGGCCCGGGTGTTCGACGTGGACGAATCCCTGGCCACCGCCCGGGGCAAGCGGAGGATAACCGCCCTGGCCGCGGAGCTGCTGCCCCCGGGCCGGGCGCGGGATTTCAACCAGGCCCTCATGGAGCTGGGCGCGCTGGTCTGCGCCAAGGCCCCGCGCTGCGGCGACTGCCCCCTGGCCGGGATGTGCGAGGCCCGGCGGCTGGACATCACGGCCGAGAGGCCGGTGCGCGCCCCGCGCAAGGCCATCAGCCATCTCGACGTGTGCACCGGGGTGCTGGCCCACCAGGGCCACATCTTCGTGCAGAAGCGCCCCGCGCCCGGGGTCTGGGCCGGACTGTGGGAGCTGCCGGGCGGCCGCATTGAGCCGGGCGAGACCCCGGAGGCGGCCGTGGTGCGGGAGTTCAGGGAGGAGACCGAATTCGACGTGCGGGTGGCCGAGCCCCTGGGCCTGGTGAAGCACGGGTACACCACCTATGCGGTGTCCCTGCACTGCTTCCTGCTCACCCTGCAAAACGGCCGCACCGACCCGGTGCTGCACGCGGCCGACGCCTTCCGCTGGGCCGACGCGACCGACCTGGCCGGCCTGGCCTTCCCGGCCGGCCACCGCAAGCTCCTGGACCGCCTGGAGGCCGAGGGCCGGCTCCAGCGACTGCTCGCCTGAGCCGGCCTGACAGCCTGGCGGCGAATCAGCCCAGAAGCGTCTTGGCCAATTTCGACGCCTCGGGCACCCCTACGGAGATGACCGCAACGGAAATCTCCAGGACCTTAGCGATGATCTCCAGGGCCTTTTCCACGTTGCCCACGACCTTGCAGACTTTCGCCAGGTCCTCTTCGGCCTTGTTCAGCTTCTTGGCCAAGTCGGCGCTTCCCCCAATCCCCTCCTCCAGGGCATCCAAGAGAGTCTCCTCCGCCCTCAGGAACAAAATCATGCGGGAATCCTTGAGATTCTGCCGCTGTTTCTTGGTGAGCTGGGAATAATAATTCTTCCGGTATTCCCAGAGTTGGTTTCCCAGGCGTTGGTACAGGTCCGCCAACAATATCTTGAACTCCATCTTCTGGGTCGATTCATCGGGCATCTCGCGCCTCCTTCGGGTCAACGCAAGGCATTGGCAGCATCATAGAGTTCCTTGACTTCCTTGAGACATTTTTTCATGTCCGCCACGAATTGCTTGTCCTTCAAATCGAGCTTGGCCTCGACCTGGTTCATGAGGTTCAACTGCGCCCGGCGCACCGCTGCGATGGACGCGGCGAAACTGTCGGACTGCGCCTTTCTCTTGTTGTACACTTCCAAATAGAAACGAACGAGTGTTACGTATTGCGGGGTGTTCCGCTGCGAATTGTCCTCATCTTCCAGCAAGGCTATTGCGGTATCATGCAATAACCCCATTTGGCGTTGATATATCTTGTTGACGGTTTGGAGCATATCCAGCGTGTTGAGCACATACGCATTGTTCTCCTCAACGATATCCGCAATTTTCTTGCTCACGTACTTTTCCGCCAAGAATGCGAGCAATACCGAGACAAACTTGTTGTGCTTATCAATTGAGTCCTGATTAATACTGTACTTATCCTTGAGCAGAGAGGCTCCTTGTGTAGATACTGCTTCAACTTTATCTGAATAATCGACACTCGACTTGTCAGCCAGGGTTTTTAACATGGCCCCGTAGCCAGCCAAGGCATTTGCCAACTTCCTATAGACCTTGGCGGGCTCCCTATGTCGCCCGCAATATTCGTCAATGGCGGTGGTTGGCGACGTTCGCATGACCTCCAAAGTTTTTCTCAACTTCTCGTCTTTGATGTTCAGCAACACGGTCTCCGAAACTCCAAGCACCCATTGCGCTTCCAGATGAAGCCTGCATATGTCCTCGCTCCCGATGAACAGGTCCCCGTACGAACCGCCCACCGTGGCGGTGGCCTCGCCGAAGTCCTTTACCGCGTTCTGCTGGACGCATCCCGCCAGGACCGCGGCCAAGGCCGCGGCCAGCACCAGTCCTCGCCACGTGCGTTTCATGGATTCCCCCCAACGTTGCGATTCGAGTCCCTTCCTCGCCCAGACACCCGGCCTTTGCCTAGCTTGACCGCGGCCAGTGGCCGGTGCCTCGGCACCCGCCATCGGGCAAGCTATCCCTGAATAGGCTCAACACTACAACATCCCAAGAAAAAGACAAACCTGCCTATATCCTTTGCCATTTTCAGCTAGGTTGCCGGGAGGCCCCATCCGCCCGCCGCGAAGCAGGGCTTTGCCCCGGGTCGGGTTGCGGATAGGATGAGGCCACGCCCGAACCGGAGAACACAGTCATGCCCACCTGCACGGTGCTCTTCACCTCCCACCGGCCCGAAACCCTGCCCCTGGCCGAGCAGGCCATGGCCGGCGCTTCCTGCGTGGTGCTGGAGGAGCCGGCCCATCCCCGGTTCCGGGACATGCTGGCCGGCCGGGTATCCGACGACGACTACCTCATGGCCGCGGACTACGAGTTCCCGGCATTCGCCCGGGCCTCCCTGGACCTGTACCGGAGGCTGCACGCCGCGGGCGCGGTCCTGGTGCAGTGCGACCCGTTCCTGGACGAGCTGTTCGCCATCCACGAGTTCTTCCTCGCCGGGGGCGCGCCCCCGGACATCGCGCCGGACTCCCTGCGCGGCATGGTCTACGCCGCGGAGCGGGACTGGAGCGCGGCCCTGCTGGGGTTCTATTCCGCGTCGGGCTCGGAGGATTTCAGGGAGGTGGTGCGGTCGGTGCAGGCATTCGCCCGGGCGGACGCGGCAAGGGGCCGGCTGCGCGACGCCATGCGGGCGCGGGCCGCGGCCCGGCTGGCGGAGGAATACCCCGATCTGACGGTCGAGGCCGGCTACATCCACGCGGCCCTGCCCGGAGCCCTGCGCCGCGCCCTGCCCCCGGGCCGGACCCTGCGCCTGCGCTGGCTGCTGGAGCCCGCGGCCCGCGCCCTCACGGGCAAGCGCCAGGTGCTGGGGCCGGGAGACGTGCTCACCCTGCTCTACACATTCCGGCCCCGGCACGAGAGCCCCCGGGCAGACCTGCTGGCCGCCCGCGCCCTGGTGTACATCAAGATTCTCGGGAAAGACGAACAGGAAGCCGCGCCGGGCGAATACCCACACACCCGGGATGAGGCGGCCTGCGCGGCCCTGGCGGCGAAGCTGGGCTACGCGGACTGCGCCGCGCTCTACCCCCGGCTGCGCCACCTGCCCAAGGCCCACGCCCGGGCCCTGGCCGAGGCCTACCTGCGCAGAGGGGTTTGACGGCTACTGCTGCTTCCGTTTCTGGATGATGGTGATGGCCCCGTCCTGCGCCTTGCGCACGTCGAGGTTCTCCCCGGTAGACAGCGGCGGCATGCGCCGCTCTTCCCCGGCCTCGGGCAAGAGGTCGTGGCCCAGCAGTTCCCGAATCTTGGACACGGGCACCGCAAAGTTCAGGTTCTGTTCCTTGAAAAACCCACTCGATATCACGCCCACCACCCGCCCCCAACCGTCCACCAGCGGGCTGCCGCTGGAACCCGGTGAGACCGGGACGGTGGTCTGGACAAGCTCTTTCACCCGCCACTTGGGAAACGACCGCATCCCGCTGACCACGCCGGTGGACAGGGTGCCCATGAACCCCTTAGGGTTGCCCAGGGCCGCCACCTCCTGGCCCACCTTGATCTCGTCAGGAGCGAGTTCCAGGGGGGGGAGGACCCCGGGCAGCTTAATGACCGCCAGGTCGCTGTCCCGCGAGATCCGGAGCACCTCGACGTCGACCATGCGCGCCGCGTCCAGGGGCTTCGCGCTGATGAACGTCCCCTTGTCGATGACGACGTGCTGGTTGGTCACGGCCAGGGTGCCGTCGCCTATCACGAACCCGGTGCCGACGAATCCCCAGTCTTTATTGTCCCCATAGGTGTACCCGGTCTTCATGTAGATGATGAGCAGGGACCCCTTGAGCTTCTGGTACAGGGCCTGGGCGTCCATGCTCCTAGCTGGGCCACAGAAAGCGGCCAGGAACAGGACGCTCAAGAGAAGGGTGCCGCAGCGGCGCATGGTCGCTTACTGCCTAGTACGCTTCTGTATGATGGTGATGGCCCCGTCCTTGCTCTTCTCTATCTGCAGGCGTTGCTCCGGTGCCGGTTCAAAGCTTTTGCGCTGGACCACCGGCCGTCCCAGGAAGCGGAGCACCGTGGTGCAGGGGATGGCGAAGTTGAGGTTCTGGCCGTCCGCGAACACGAACGTGGCCACCCCCACCACCTTGCCTGCCGCGTCCAATACCGGACCGCCGCTGGAGCCGTGCGAGACCGGGGCGGTTATCTGCACCACCTCCCGGCCTTCCAGCGTGCGCACAGCGCTGACTATCCCCGTGGACAGGGTCTGCTCCAGGAAACCCTTGGGAGAGCCGATGGCCGCCACCTCCTGACCCACCTTGGGCAGTTCGGTAGCGAAGTCCAGGGGCGGCCCGGAGCCGTCGAGCTTGAGCAGGGCAAGGTCTTGGATGCTGTCGGTGTCCACCACCTTCACCTTGCCCAGCGTCCCCTCCGGCGTCTTGATGCGCACACCGGACGCGCCCTCGACCACATGGAAGTTGGTGAGGATCTGCGTGCCGTCACCCACCACGAAGCCCGAACCCACCTTGTCGGGCTTGTTGAACCCGTCCAGGGATACGACCACCACTACCGACCCCTTTGCCTTGGCGAACACCTTCTGGGCGTCCATGGCCCGAGCCGGCGCGGCCGCGAGGAGCAGGCACAGGGCAAGTACGGCGACGAGGCGGGGCATGCGGCCTCCTGGAGAATCAGGGTTTCAGGCTTCCCCGGTATTCCTCCAGGGAACCGATGCCCCACTTCTGCATCAATATCGGGAGTTCTTCAACCAGGCGGAAGCTGAAGTCCGGCCTGAAGAAGTTGGCCGTGCCCACCTGCACCGCGCTGGCCCCGACCAGGATGAATTCCAGCACGTCCTCGGCCGAGGTGATGCCGCCCATGCCCATGACCGGGACCGGGACCGCCCGGCACACCTGCCACACGCAGCGCAGGGCCACGGGCTTGATGGCCGGACCCGAGAGCCCGCCCACCACGTTGGCCAGGCGCGGCCGCCGGGTGCGGGCGTCCACCGCCATGCCGGTGAGGGTGTTGATCAGGGACAGGGCGTGCGCGCCCGCGTCCACCGCGGCCCGCGCGATCTCGGTGATGTCCGTGACGTTGGGCGAGAGCTTGACCATGACCGGCTTGTCCCCGGCGTTCTTCGCCACCGCCTCGGTGACCTTGGCCGCGGCCCTGGGGTCCGCGCCGAAGAGCGCGCCGCCCGCGGCCACGTTGGGGCAGGAGATGTTCACCTCCAGGGCCGCCACTCCCTCCTGCGCCGCCAGGAGCGCGGCCAGTTCGGCGTACTCCCCGGTGTCGCAGGCGTAGAGGTTGGCCAGGATGGGCACCTCCTTCCACGGAAGGCGGGGCAGGCGCTCGGCCAAAAACCGCTCGGCCCCCATGTTCTGGATGCCGATGGCGTTGAGCATGCCGGAGGAGGTTTCGGCGATGCGGGGCATGGGGTTGCCCGCCCGGGGCTTGAGGGAGAGGCCCTTGACCACGATGCCGCCCAGGCTGGCCAGGTCGCCGAACCGGGCGAACTCCTGGCCGTAGCCGAAGGTGCCCGAGGCGGTGAGGATGGGATTCTTGAGGGAGAGGCCCGCGAAATCCACGCTCAGGTTCACTTGCGCACCTCCCCGCCCAGGTCCACGTCCTGGGCCCAGAACACCGGGCCGCGGGTGCACACCTGCACCAGTTCGTCCTGCGCGGTGCGGCACACGCAGCCCAGGCAGGCCCCCACCCCGCAGGCCATGCGGTTCTCCAGGGAGAGCTGGCAGCGCACCCCGGCCTTGAGCGCCAGGTCCTTGACCGTCTTCAGCATGGGCAGCGGCCCGCAGGCCAGCACCAGCCCCTCGGCGGGAAGTTCGGCCATGCGCGCCTCCAGGAGCGCGATGAACCGGGCCAGGTCCTCGCGCCCCTGCTCGTGGAACTCCTCGGCGGCCACGCCCGCGGCCAGGGCCGGCCAGGGATAGGCGGCGATGGGCAGGGTGTGGCCGAACACCAGGCGCAAGAGGTCCGACCGGGGGTGGGACTCGATGTAGGCCGTGAAGGGCGCGATGCCGATGCCCCCGCCGATCATGAGGGTCGGATGCTCGGCCTCCTTGGCGAAAAAGGTGCCCAGCGGCCCCCACATGGTCGCGGAGTCGCCCGGCGCAAGGCCGGCCAGCCGGTCGGTGCCCCGTCCCACCACGGCCACCAGGAAACGCACCGCTTGCGCATCTGCGCGATATATGGAAAAGGGGCGAGCCCACATGAGATCCGCCGCGCCCCAGTCCCGGGGACGCAGCATGGCGAACTGGCCGGGCCGCACGGCCCAGCCCGGGTTCTCCACGGCCAACTCCACCACGGCGGGGCCTCCGCCCGGAGCCTTGCCGAAGCGCTCCACAGTGAGTACCTTGATGTCTTGGCAGGCGTTGTCCTGCATGAACCCCATCCCTTTTCCCGCCGCAGGGCGGTCCGAGCATGAACCAGACACAACACCGACCCGAGATCCTGGCCCCGGCCGGCGACACCCAATCCTATCTGGCGGCGCTGGCCGCCGGAGCCGACGCCGTGTATGCGGGGCTCAAGCACTTTTCCGCGCGCATGGAGGCCGAGAACTTCAGCCTGTCCGAACTGGCGGCCCTGGCCGACCTGGGCCGGGACAAGGGCGCGAAACTCTACGTGGCCATGAACGTCCTGGCCAAGCCCGGGGACCTGGCCGCGGCCGGCCGCCTGGCCGCGCGCCTGACCCGCACCGTAAAGCCGGCCGGGCTCATTGTCCAGGATTTGGGCCTGGCCGACGCGGTGCGCCAGGCCGGGTACGAGGGCGAACTGCACTTCTCCACCCTGGCCGCGGTGACCCACCCCGCGGGCCTGGCCGTTGCCCGCCGCCTGGGCGCTGACCGGGTGGTGCTGCCCCGCGAACTCTCGGTCGACGAGGTCAAGGCCTGCGCCGCAGCCTGTCCCGAGGGCCTCTCCCTGGAGGTCTTCGTGCACGGGGCCCTGTGCTACAACGTATCCGGCCGCTGCTGGTGGAGCAGCTTCCTGGGCGGCAAGAGCGGCCTGCGCGGCCGCTGCGTGCAGCCCTGCCGCCGGCTCTACACGGCCAAGAACCGCAAGGCGCGGCTCTTCTCCTGCAACGACCTGTCCCTGGATGTGCTGGCCCGCACCATGCTCGATCTGCCCCAGGTCGCGGCCTGGAAGATCGAGGGCCGCAAGAAGGGGCCGCACTACGTCTACTACACCACCACGGCCTACCGCCTGCTCCGCGACAACCCGGGCGACCCGGCGGCCAAGAAGACCGCCCTGGGCCTCCTGGAGCAGGCCCTGTCCCGGCCCACGACCCACTACCGCTTCCTGCCCCAGCGGCCGCAGCTTCCGGTGGAGCCGGAAAAGCACACCGGCTCGGGCCTGTTCGTGGGCAAGACCGCGGGCGGCGGCACGGGCTTCACCGTGAGCCCCCGCACCGCCCTCATCCCCGGCGACCTGTTGCGCATCGGGTTCGAGGACCAGCCCGGCCACCGCACCCTGCCGGTGCGCAAGGCCGTGCCCAAGGGCGGCAAGCTCACCGTGCCCGGAGGCCGCGGCCCGGCCCCGGCAGCGGGGTCCCCGGTGTTCCTGGTGGACCGTCGTGAACCAGAGCTCATGCGCCTGCTCTCCGACCTGGGCCGCCAGCTTGCAACCAAGCTCCGGCCCGAGCCCGCCGAGGCCCCGGAGTTCACGCCCCGCCTGCCCAAGCCCGCGCCGCGGCCGGGCAAGGGCAAGATCCTGCGCATGGCCGTGGTCCGCCGCCAGGGCAAGGAGAAGCTGACCGACGAGCTGGGCCTGTGGCTCATGCCCAAGCCCCAGGAGGCCCCGCGCGGCCTGCGCGGCCGGGCCTGGTGGTGGCTGCCCCCCATGATCTGGCCCGCGGACGAGGCCACCTGGTACGAATCCGTGACCAAGGCCCGCCGAGCCGGGGCGGTGAACTTCGTGCTCAACGCGCCCTGGCAGATCGGGCTGTTCGAGGGATTCATGGCCCAGGCCGCCCAGGCTGCCCAGGCCGCGCGGCAGGAACGCAAGGCCCGGGGCGAGCGTCCCGACCCCAGGGACCGCAAGGAGCGCGGGGAGCGCCCTCCCCGGCCCCTGAACCTCTGGGCCGGCCCCTTCTGCAACACCGCCAACCCCCTGGCCATCGCGGCCCTGGCCAAGCTGGGCTTCTCCGGCGCGGTGGTGAGCCCGGAACTGCCCGGCGCGGACCTCCTGGCCCTGCCCTCCCAGAGCTGCCTGCCCCTGGGGATCGTGACCCGGGGCCAGTGGCCCCTGGGCATCACCCGGGCCGGCCTGGCCGGGATCAAGGGCGGCACGCCGGTGGAGAGCCCCAAGGGCGAAGTGTGCTGGGCCCGCGAGGTGGGCGGCGACGTGTGGATCTACCCCGGCTGGGGCCTGGACCTGGGTGGGCACGAGGGCGATTTGGCCCGGGCGGGCTACGCCATGTTCATCCGCCTGGTGGAGCACAAGCCCAAGGCCGTGCCCACCGCCTCCCGCTTCTCCCAGTTCAACTGGGACCTCGAACTCCTCTAGCTGTCGTCCGACGCAAGAAACGCCCGGCCGGGATTCCCGGCCGGGCGTTTTTCATTGGAAATGACAGGCTAGATGCCGAGCAACTGCAAGGCCAGCCGGGGCATCACGTTGGCCTGGGCCAGCATGGCGGTGGCCGACTGGGCGATAATCTGCTGGCGCACGAACTCGGTCATCTCGGTGGATACGTCCACGTCGGTGATCTGGGCCTGGGCGCCCTGCAGGTTCTCGGCCTGCACCTGGAGGTTGGTCACGGTGCCCTCCAGCCGCGTCTGCACCGCGCCCAGGGAGGCGCGGATGCGGTCCTTGGACACGATGGCGTTGTCCACCGCGTCCAGGGCGTCCTGGGCCGCGGCCTGGGTGGAGACCGCGTACCCTGCATCCTGGGTGGACCCGTTGCCCACCCCGAAGGCCGAGGCCGTGGAGGTCTCGATCCTGACGTAGTAGTAGTCCTCCTTGGAGTCGTTGCTCGTGCCGAAATGGATGAGCAGCTTGCCCGTGGGCCGCAGGGCCGAGCCGGAGTAGGTGTCGCTGGAGAGATTGCCGTTGAGCAGATAGATGCCGTTGAAATCCGTGGAGTTGGCGATGCGGGTGATCTCCGAGGCCATGGCCTGGTACTCGGAGTCGATAATGAGCCGCTGGGCCGTGGTGTAGGTCCCGGTGGAGGCCTGCTCGGCCAGCTCCTTCATGCGGATGAGCTTCTCGTCGATGACCGCCAGGGCCCCGTCCGCTGTCTGCACCATGGATATGGCGTCGTTGGCGTTGCGCACCCCCTGGCTGAGCACCGCCACGTTGGCCCGCATGAGTTCGGACACGGCCAGGCCGGCCGCGTCGTCGGCCGCGGTCCCCACCCGCAGGCCCGAGGAGAGCTTGCGCACCGACTTGGACAGGGCGTTGTACGCCCCGGCCAGGTTGCGGGCCGCGTTGGACGCCATGAGATTGTGATTTATGAGCAGAGCCACGGCCTTCCTCCCTGAAGCTTTCCCCGGCGTCCCTGCCGGGCGCGGCAGGCCCCCCACAGGCCGAATTCCGCGTTGTCGTGCCAATCTTATCGGCCGATAGCGCCAAAGCTTTAGGGCGCTCTCAAAAAAGAAGCCCGGCGCAAGGCCGGGCCTGGTGAAAAGCTCCCGGTTGCGGGATCAGAACGTGCCGCCGTTCCAGCCGAACATCCCCCGCTCCAGGTCCGTGAACTCAATGTAGACCCGGTCCGTGGGAATGCCCGCCTCCTCCTTCAGGAAGGCGCACAGGGCCTGTGACAGGCGGACGCAGTCCACGGCGGGCAGGCCGATGCTCTTGAGCTCCACGAAGGCCGCTGACGCGTCCGAGCCGCCGAAGGCCAGGGCCGCGCCCTCCTCCACCTGGGCCATGACCCAGCGCTCGGGCTTGCCGAGCAGTCCAGCGGCCACCGCCGAGGCCTCGGCGGCCAGGGCCCGGGCTCCGCCGGCCCCCAGGTCCGCGTTGGTCACGATCTTGAGATAGGGCATGGGAACTCCCCGGGCGCGGGCCTACTCGGCTGCGCCCTCTTCCAGCACGGTGTCGCGATGGGAATAGGGGGGATGGCACAGGCACAGGAAGACCAGGTCGGCTTCCCCGGCGTTGGCCACGCTGTGCAGCGCGCCGGGCGCGATGCGCACCGTATCCCCGGGCCGGACGCCGAACGCCTCCCCCTCCAGGCGCATGGTCCCGGCGCCGGACAGCACATGGTAGAGTTCCTCGCTCTCGGGGTGGCGGTGGGGGATGGTTTCCCGGCCGGGCGGCACGGTGGCCTCGGCCAGGCTCATCCCCCCTGCCTCCTGCCGGGCCGGGTGGAAGAGTTCACGGATCACCGATCCGTCCTTGGTCACATAGGGGCGGGCGTCGTCGCGAGCGGTCTTCATCCCGTATCTGTGCCTCATCCCCGGAAAAATGGAAAGGGGGCCGTTTCCGGCCCCCATATTCCGTCGTGGGGAGAGCCGCCCGGACGCAGTTGCGCGGGCAGGCCCCTGGTTGGATTCGCTGCGGACCCTATCCGTCCTAGCCGCCGAGCAGCTGCATGGCCAGGCGCGGCAGGGAGTTGGCCTGGGCCAGCATGGCCACCGCGGACTGGGACAGGATCTGCTGGCGCACGAACTCGGTCATCTCCAGGGCCACGTCCACGTCGCTGATCTGCGACTCGGCGGCCTGGAGGTTCTCGGCCTGGATCTGCAGGTTGGTGATGGTGTTTTCCAGCCGGTTCTGCAGGGCGCCGAGCTGGGCGCGGATCTTGTCCTTGGAGATGATGGCGTTGTTGATGCCCTCCAGGGCCTTCTGCGCCGCATCCTGGGTGGAGACCGAGTAGCCGTTGTTGGTGGAGATGGCCTGGTTGCCCACGCCCAGGGCCGAGGCCGTGGCCGTGTCGATGCTGATGTAGTAGTAGTCCTCGGACGAATCGTTGCCCACCCCGAAGTGGACCTTGAGCTTGCCCGTAGACACCAGGCCGGACCCGTCATGGGTGGTTCCGGACAGGTTGCCGTTGAGCAGGTAGACCCCGTTGAAGTCGGTGGCGTTGGCGATTCGGGTGATTTCCGAGGCCATGGCCTGGTACTCGGAGTCGATGATCAGGCGCTGGGTCGAGTTGTAGGTGCCGGTGGCGGCCTGCTCGGCCAGTTCCTTCATGCGGATGAGCTTCTCGTCGATGACGCCGAGCGCGCCGTCCGCGGTCTGGATCATGGAGATGGCGTCGTTGGCGTTGCGCACGCCCTGGTTGAGGCTGGCGATGTCCGAGCGCATGAGCTCGCGCACGGCCAATCCGGCTGCGTCGTCGGCCGCGGTCCCCACCCGCAAGCCCGAAGACAGCCGCCGCACCGACACGGACAGGTTGTTGAACGACGTGCCCAGGTTGCGGGCCGCGTTCATGGCCATCAAGTTGTGATTGATAAGCAGAGCCATTGTGTTTTCCTCCTTGAATCAGGTCGGCATCCTTGCCTTGACTGACTTTCCTAAAGCGGGGCCTGCCGTCGGGCGCGCTCACCTCCTTGGCGACGGGTCTGTTGCCCCTCCCCACGGCAATTCATATCGGCCTTAAATGGAAGAACTTTAGGGAGAAGTTCGGCAGATTGCGCACCGGGCGAAAAAAAAGCGCCCGGCTTGGAGCCGGGCGCTTTCTCGCACAGGGGCCAAGGGCGGCTAGTAGACCTGCTTGAGCAGGTCCTCGGCCTTGGTGGCCGGGCCGCCCTCGGCCGGGACGGTTTCGGTGGGCTGGGTGCCCTCCTTGAAGGGCAGGAAGTAGGTCTCCTCCGACTTCGGGCCGGCCAGGAGCCCGGTGGCCGCATCGATGCGGGCCATGACGATGCCCGGAGGCTGGGGGAAGTCCTGCACCGGGTACTTCCCCTCCACGGCCTGGCGGTACTCCACCCAGATGGGCAGGGCGGCCCGGGAGCCGGTCTCGAACTTGCCCATGGGCGTCACCTGGTCGAAGCCCACGTACACCCCGGTGAGCAGGTAGGGGGAGAACCCGGTGAACCAGGCGTCCTGCTCGTCGTTGGTGGTGCCGGTCTTGCCCGCCACCGGCCGGCCCAGGATCTTGGCCCGCTGGGCCGTGCCGTCCTGCACCACCTCCTTGAGCAGGGTGGCGATGAGGTAGGCGGTCTGGGGGCTCAGGGCCGGCACGGTTTCCACCTCGGCCTTGTACATCTCCTGGCCCCAGGCGCTCTTCACCTCGAGCACCAGGCGGGGCTTCACGTAGGACCCGTCACGGGCGAAGGCGGTGTAGGCCTGGCAGAGGTTGAGCGGGGTCACGGGAGAGGAGCCCAGGGCCACGGACAGGTTCTCCGGGAACTCGCTCTCCAGGCCCAGGGCGCGGGCCCGCTCGATGATGCTCTTGATGCCGATCTGCTGCGCCACCCGGATGGTGACCAGGTTGCGCGACTTGGCCAGGGCGGTGCGCAAGAGCGTGGGGCCGTAGAACACCCCGGAATAGTTCTCCGGCTTCCAGATGCGGTCGTTGTCGAAGTCGGTGTAGACGATGGGCGCGTCCAGGATCATGGAGGCCGCGGTGAGGCCGTTGTCCAGGGCCGCGGAGTAGACGATGGGCTTGAAGCCCGAGCCCGGCTGGCGGCGGGCCTGGGTGGCGCGGTTGAACTGGCTGCGGGCAAAGGAATAGCCCCCGGACAGGGCCAGCACGTCGCCGGTGGACGGGTCCAGGGACACGATGGCCCCCTCCACGTCTGGTTCGCGCTGCAGGGCCAGCGCCCAGTCCCCCTTGCCGTCCTTGGGCGCTTCCAGGATGGAGACCGCCACCACGTCGCCCTTCTTGAGCACCTCCCGGGCGTCGGGAATGGCCCGGACCTCCTCGGTGGCCTTGCCGGGGTCCGGGGTGCGGGCCCAGGACATGTCCTTGCGCGCGATGACCCCGCGGTGCTCGCCGAAGAGCACGAGGACCTCGTCCTTCTCCACCTTGGCCACCACCCCGCGCACCCAGGCGCCCGGGACCAGGGCCTCGGCCGGATAGGGGTGCTCGGCCAGCCAGTCCTTGGCCTCCTCGGGCGGGAGGTTCTCGATGGGGCCGGTCCAGCCCCGCCGCCGGGCCGAGGCCTCCAGGCCGTGGCGCAGGGCGGCCTCGGCCGCCACCTGGTGGTCCAGGTCCACGGCCACGGACACGTGCAGGCCAGCGGCATACACCGCGTCCTCGCCGAAGCGGTCGACGAGCCGGCGGCGCACCTCCTCCAGGTAGTAGGCCCCCTGCTGCCAGGAGGGGTCCGCCATGCTCGTGAACGTGAGCTTCTCGGCCAGGGCCGCCTCGTACTCCTCCCGGCTCAGGTAGCCGGTATCCAGCATCCGGCCCAGGACCCAGCGCTGCCGGCCCAGGGCCTCTTCCGGGTTGCGGAAGGGATTGTAGCGGGTGGGGGCCTGGGGCAGGCTGGCCAGGAGCGCGCACTGGGCCGGGGAGAGGTCCTTGGCGTGGGCCCCGAAATAGACCCGGGCCGCGGCCTCCACCCCGTAGGCGTGGGAGCCGAAGAATATCTGGTTGAGATAGATGGTGAGGATCTCGTCCTTGGCCAGGTTCTTCTCCAGCCGATAGGCGAGAATCGCCTCCTTGAGCTTGCGGGTGTAGCTCTTCTCCGGGGAGAGCAGGAGCTGCTTGATGACCTGCTGGGTGATGGTGGAGCCGCCCTGCACCTTGTGCCCGGCCTGGAGGTTCTTGAGGAAGGCCCGGGCGATGGCCGCCAGGTCCACGCCCTCGTGCTGGTAGAAGCGGTCGTCCTCGGCGGCCAGGAAGGCCTTGGGCAGCCAGGGCGACATCTGGTCCAGGGTCACCAGAAAGCGCATCTCGCGGTAGAAATACCCCAGCACCCGGCCGTCGCGGGCCGTGACCGTGGTCACCAGGGGCGGGGCGTAGTCGGTGATCCTGGTGAACCCGGGCAGGTCGCGGGAGGCCCACCAGATGAGCCCGGACACCGAGGCCAGGCCCAGGAGCGCCAGCCCCAGCAGGCCGGCGGCTATCCAGAAGAGATATCGTTTCATGACGTATTCCGGTTCAGGATGTCCGTGAAAAGGGCGCCTACCCCTGGGGCCGGAAGCCCCAGGCCAGGCGCAGCCTTCCGTGCAGGTGCCGCAGGTTTTCCCGGCTCTCGCCCATCACCCGCAACATGAGGGTGAGGCCACGCGCCTCCTGCCGGGCCAGGCAACGGCCCGCGCCGAAGACCATGACGTCGCGCCCCTGCGGCCACAGGGGGAAGAGACGGCAGTAGTACGGCCGCGCCTCCCGGGGGAGGGTGCAGCCCTCGGGCCCCAGCAGCTTGCAGCGCCCGTCCGGACCGGTGGCCAGGCGGAAGTGCGCGCCCCGGGCCGGGAACAACTCGTCCAGCCGCGCATCCTCCCCGGGGAAGAGCTTGCGCAGGTTGTCCAGGAAGGCCGAGGAATTGGCCTCCTGGGCGAAGAATCCCTTGCCGGCGCCGGCCTCCAGGATGCGGTGGCGCTCGATCTCGGACAGGGGGAAGCAGTACTCCTCCTGGCCCGGGGTGAGCTCGCAGCAGGTGGGGCCGCTGGCGGCGCAGCGGGCGCAGACGTGCGGATCAGCCATCAGTACCCCGTTCCCAGACCCTTCGGCCAAGGCCCCTTGAACCCGTAGCACAGGTAGATGGTGAACTGCCGCGCCGGCCGCCCCTCGTGCAGGGTCTGGAAATGGAGTTGCACGGTGCGGGCAAAGAGTTCGTCCACCTGCGGCTCGATGGCCTGCTTGAACTTCTGGCGAACGTAGACGGCGTCCCAGCCGAGCCGGTCCTGGGGTCCGGGCCACAAGTCGTACTGGTTATACCGTCGGCCCACGTTCACGCAATAGGTGCGGGGCCGCCCCGGGGTATGGAAGGCCAGGGCCGCGGTGAGGTCGTAGTTGTTGGCGAAGACGAACACCTTGGCCGGGTCCGCGAAGGCGGTCATGCGCAGCCGCTCCACCTCCGCGCCCAGGTGGCTCCAGCCCTTGAGCCGCACCGCCGGGTTCTCCACCACCACCGGCTCGGCCCGGAAGGGCACGGGAATCTCGGCCCGGTAGGGAAGGGGCAGCCAGTCGTGGCCGTGGGCCACCAGAAAGATGCACAGGGACAGGGCCGGCCAGGCCCAGACCTTGATCTGCCCCAGGCCCCGCCGCCCGACCAGGTCCAGGAAGGCCGCGCCGGCCAGGACCGCGCCCGCGGCGTAGCTCACCGCGGGCCAGTTGGGCTGGATCTTGGCGTGCAAGCTCCACAGCAGCATGCCCAGCCACAGGGGCCAGAAACCCACGGCCAGCACCGCGGCCTGGCCGCGGTCCAGTCCCGCCAATCCGGGGACACTCCCCTGCTCCCCGCCCCGCCAGGCCAGCCGCCAGGCGCGCACCCCGCCCCAGAGCATGAAGGCCAGCCACCACGGCGTGACCAGGCCCACCTGCCCGCCCAGGTATTCGGGCAGGCGGTCCAGGCGCAGGAAGGTTTCGGCCGCCTTGCCCTGCACCCCGGCCAGGGTGGCCACGTGGCGGTAGCCCACCCAGCCGTGCTGCACGTTCCAGAGGACCACCGGGGCCAGGCCCAGCACCGAGCCCACGGCCAGGGCGGCCAGGACCCGACCGGCAGCGCCCGGGGCCAGGAGCCCGGCCCGGCGCAGGAGCAGCATGGCCATGAGCGCCACGGGCACGATGGCCAGCATCATGTACTTGGCCAGGCAGCCCAGGGCCACGGCCAGGGCCAGGGCAACCAGGAGCCCGGTTCCGGGCCGCCGGCGCAGGGCCGCGTGGAGCAGGAACAGGGCCGCGGTCCAGAACACCAGCAGCGGGTTGTCCGTGGTCATGAGCACGCCCGAGACCATGAACAGGAGCATGCCGTTGGCCGCCACCAGGGCGGCCAGGCCCAGGCGCGGCCGGCCGAAGCCCTTGGCCAGGCCCAGGTACAGGGCCGCCTGCACCGCGCAGCTTCCCGCCACCGCGGGCAGGCGCACCGCGAAGTCCGAGGTTCCGAGCAAGGCCGTGGAGAACCGGATGAGATAGGCGATCAGCGGCGGCTTGGTGAAATAGGAGAGCTGCAGGGTGCGCGACCAGTCCCAGTACTGGGCCTCGTCCTGCACCAGCTCCACCTGGCCCGAGGCGATGAACCACAGCCGCGCCAGGGTGCTGGCCAGGATGAGGAGCCCGGCCCACCAGGCGGGGGTGCGGCCCCAGAGGAGGGTTCGGTCTTCGGCCATGGGGCGGCCTGCTATCCCGAGAACTTGAGCCGGCCCTTGCCCAAGAGGTCGTGCAGGTGGACCATGCCCGCCAGTCGGCCGTCCTCGTCCACCACCGGGACCACGGTGATGGCCCGCTCCTCCATGAGGTCCAGGACCTCGGCGGCGGTTGCCGCGCGGGGCGCGGTGCGGGGGCTTACGGTCATGCACTCGGCCAGGGGCCGGGTCGGATCGGCCGAACCGCGCAGCACCAGGCGGCGCACGTCGCCGTCGGTGAGCACCCCGGCCAGCCGGCCGTCTGCGTCCAGCACCGCCAGGCAGCCCAGGCCGCCGGCGTGCAACAGCTCCAGTCCCTGGGCCAGGGTGGCGTCGACGCGGGCCGTGGGCCGATCCGCGTGCATGAGGTCGGCCACCGAAAGGGACAGGCGCTGGCCCAGCGCGCCCCCGGGATGGCGGCGCTTGAAGTCGGATTCGCTGAATGATTTCAAATGGATGAGGCACACGGCCAGGGCGTCGCCCACGGCCAGGGCCGCGGTGGTGGAGGCGGTGGGGGCCAGGTTGTGGGGGCAGGCCTCGCGCGCCACCCGCACGCCCACCACCACGTCGGCCAGGCCGGCCAGGGTGGAGCCCTCGCCGCCGGTGAGGGCCACCAGCGGCACGCCCAGGGCCTTCAGGCTGGGCAGGATGGCGTTGAGTTCGTCGGTCTCCCCAGAGTTGGAGATGGCCAGCACCACGTCCTCGGGCCGGATCATGCCCAGGTCGCCGTGCGCGCCCTCCACCGGATGCAGGAAGAAAGCTGGAGTTCCCGTGGAAGACAGGGTGGCCGCGATCTTGCGTCCCACCAGCCCGCTCTTGCCCAGGCCGGAGACCACCACCCGGCCGCGGCAGGAGCCCAGGAGGCGCACCGCGTCCGCGAACTCGGGTCCCAGGGAGGCTCGCACGCAGGCCAGCCCCTCCTCCTCCACGGCCAGGACCTCCCGTCCCAGGGCCAGCCAGTCGCGATCGGCTCCGCTCTCGACCATGGCGCTGCCGGCCCTACCAGGACAGGGCCGTCTCCTGCTCGAAGCAGCTCTTGCCCGTGCCCGCGCAGGGTTCGATGGGGTACTCGCCGTTGAAACAGGCCAGGCAGTAGTGCATGGGCTCGGACACCGAGGAGAGCAGCCCTTCGATGGTCAGGTAGTGCAGGGAATCCAGGCCGATGTAGCGGGCGATGTCGTCGATCTCGTGGTTGGCCGCGATGAGCTCGCCCTTGGAGGAGAAGTCGATGCCGTAGAAGCAGGGGAACTGGATGGGCGGGCAGGACACCCGCATGTGGATCTCCCGCGCGCCCAGCTCCCGGAGCTTCTTCACCCGGGTGCGGATGGTGGTGCCGCGCACGATGGAGTCCTCCACGATGAGCACCCGCTTGCCCTTGACCATGGAGCGCACCGGGTTGAGCTTCACCCGCACCGAGAAGTCGCGCTGGTCCTGGCTGGGCTGGATGAAGGTGCGGCCCACGTAGTGGTTGCGGATCATGGCCTGCTCGAAGGGCAGGCCCGACTCCTGGGCGTAGCCCACGCAGGCGTACACGCCGGAGTCCGGGAAGGGCATGACGTAGTCCGCGTCCACCGCGGCCTCGCGGGCCAGGGCCCGGCCCATGGCCTTGCGGCAGTCGTACACGCTTTCCCCGAAGATGGTGGAGTCGGGCCGGGCGAAGTAGATGAGTTCGAAGATGCACTGCTTGGGGGAACACGGGTTGCAGAGCTGGTGGGTGGTGAGCCGGCCCCGCTCAATGACGATCATCTCCCCCGGGTCCACGGGCCGCAGGTACTCGGCTTCCAGCAGGTCGAAGGCACAGGTCTCGGAGGCCAGCACGTAGGACTGGCCCATGCGGCCCAGCACCAGGGGCCGGAACCCGTGCGGGTCCTTGACCGCGATGAGCTTGTCGTTGACCAGGAGCAGGATGGAGTACGCGCCCTTGACCAGGGCGCAGGCCTTGGCCACGGCCTCCTCGATGGTGTTGCCGTTCAGGTTCTTGGCGATGAGGTGGATGAACACCTCGGAGTCGATGGTGGTCTGGAAGATGGAGCCCTGGCTCTCCAGATCGCGGCGCAGCTCAACGGCGTTGACCAGGTTGCCGTTGTGGGCCACGGCCAGGTTCAGGTCGCCGATGCGGGCCATGAAGGGCTGGGCGTTGCGGATGAGGGAGGCCCCGGTGGTGGAGTAGCGGATGTGGCCGATGCCGATGTCGCCCTTGAGCTCCTTGCCCAGGTGGCGCTCGTTGAACACGTCGGCCACCAGGCCCATGCCCCGCTGCTCACGGTGCTTGCGGCCGTCCCAGGTGACGATGCCGGCGCTCTCCTGGCCGCGGTGCTGCAGGGCATAGAGCCCGTAGTAGACCATCCGCGCCGCTTCATCGTTGCCGGCGATGCCGAACAGGCCGCAATATTCTTTCTTCATGCGTGTCTCCGGCCGAGGCTCCTCGCCTCAGACGTAATATTCCTGCAGGCTGCGGACCCCCAAGCCCGAGGCCTTGAACTCCCGCACCGCCTGGGCCAGGGCGCGCGCCCCGGCCACGGTGGTGGTGTACGGGATGCCGTAGAGCAGCGTGGTGCGCCGGATGGTGGAGGAATCCTGCACCGTGCGCTTGCCCGAGGCGGTGTTCACCACCAGGTGGATGTCCCGGTTCTTGATCCAGTCCACGATGTTGGGCCGGCCCTCCTGGACCTTGAGCACCACCTCGCAGGCCACGCCGTTCTGCGTGAGGAAGTCGGCGGTGCCGCCGGTGGCCAGGATGCGGAAGCCCAGATCCGCGAAGGTCCGGGCCGGCTCCAGGATGCCCGGCTTGTCGCGGTCGTTCACCGAGATGAACACGGTTCCCGAGGTGGGCAGGTTCTGTCCCGCAGCCTGCTGGCTCTTCATGAAGGCCAGGCCGAAGGAGGCGTCGATGCCCATGACCTCGCCGGTGGAGCGCATCTCGGGTCCGAGCAGCACGTCCACCCCGGGGAACTTGTTGAAGGGGAACACCGATTCCTTGACCGAGACGTGGCCGGCCTTGCGCATGGCCCAGGGGTCCAGGTCGCGGACCTTCTCGCCCATCATGACCCGGGTGGCCAGCTTGGCCAGGGGCACGCCCGTGGCCTTGGACACGAAGGGCGCGGTGCGCGAGGCCCGGGGGTTCACCTCCAGGATGTAGACCACCCCGTCCTTGACCGCGAACTGCACATTCATGAGCCCCACCACGCCCAGTTCCAGGGCCAGGGCCACGGCCTGGCGCTCGATCTCGGCCACCACCGCGGGGGCCAGGGTGTGGGGCGGGATCACGCAGGCCGAGTCCCCGGAATGGATGCCGGCCTCCTCGATGTGCTCCATGATGCCGGCCACGTACACGTCCTGTCCGTCGGACAGGGCGTCCACGTCCACCTCGATGGCGTTCTCCAGGAACTTGTCCACCAGGATGGGATGCTCGGGCGCGACCTGCACCTCGTTCTGGAAGTACTGGCACAACTCCGCCTCGTCGTAGACCGTGACCATGGCCCGGCCGCCCAGCACGTAGGAGGGCCGCACCACCACCGGGAAGCCGATGCGCCGCGCCACGGCCACGGCCTCGTCCACCGAGAAGGCGGTGCCGTTCTCCGGCTGCAGGAGCCCAAGCTTGTGCAGCATGGCCTGGAAACGCTCCCGGTCCTCGGCCCGGTCGATGGAGTCCGGGGAAGTGCCCAGTATCTTCACGCCCCGGCGCAACAGCGGCACGGCCAGGTTCAGCGGGGTCTGGCCGCCGAACTGCACGATGACCCCGTCAGGCTTCTCGAACTCCACGATGTTGAGCACGTCCTCCAGGGTCAGGGGCTCGAAATACAGACGATCCGAGGTGTCGTAGTCCGTGGACACGGTCTCGGGGTTGGAGTTGACCATGATGGAGGTGACGCCCATCTCCCGGAGGGCGTAGGAGGCGTGCACGCAGCAGTAGTCGAACTCGATTCCCTGGCCGATGCGGTTGGGCCCGCCGCCCAGGATGATGACCTTGCGGCCGGCCTTCACCGTGACCTCGGCCCCGGTCTCGTAGGTGGAGTAGAAATACGGGGTGTAGGCCGTGAACTCCGCGGCGCAGGTGTCCACCAGGTAGTAGGTGGGCAGAATGGAGAGATCCTTGCGCAGGGCGCGGATGTCGTCTTCGGAGCGCTTCCACAGGCTGGCCAGCTGCCGGTCCGAGAATCCGTGCTCCTTGGCGCGGCGCAGCATGGGGGCCAGGGCCGGGTTGTCCCCGGCCACAGTCCCGGTGAGCGGGAACGCGCGCAGTTCCTCCTCCATCTCCACCAGGTCCCGGATCTGGCGCAGGAACCAGGGGTCGATGGAGGTGTGCTCGAAAAGCTCCTCCAGGCTCATGCCGCAGTGCAGGGCGTGGCGGATGGCGAAGATGCGCTTGGAATTGGGCTTGCGCAGCAGGGGGATGAAGTCCTCCTTGGGCTGGCAGCGCCGCAGGAAATCCTTGCCCAGGCCGGGCATGCCGATCTCCAGGGAGCGCAGGCCCTTCTGCAGCGACTCCTTGAAGGTGCGGCCGATGCTCATGGCCTCGCCCACGCTCTTCATGGAGGTGGTCAGGAAGTCCTCGGCCCCGGGGAACTTCTCGAAGGTGAGCCGCGGGATCTTGACCACGCAGTAGTCGATGGAAGGCTCGAAGGAGGCCATGGTCTCCCGGGTGATGTCGTTGGGAATCTCGTCCAGCGTGTAGCCCACGGCCAGCTTGGCCGCGATCTTGGCGATGGGGAATCCCGTGGCCTTGGAAGCCAACGCGGAGGAGCGCGACACCCTCGGGTTCATCTCGATGACCACCATGTCCCCGTTGGCCGGGTTGATGGCGAACTGCACGTTGGACCCGCCGGTCTCCACCCCGATCTCCCGCATGATGGCCAGGGACGCGTCGCGCATGGCCTGGTATTCCATGTCGGTGAGGGTCTGGGCCGGGGCCACGGTGATGGAGTCGCCGGTGTGCACGCCCATGGGGTCCAGGTTCTCGATGGAGCAGATGATGACGCAGTTGTCCTTCTTGTCGCGCATCACCTCCAGCTCGAACTCCTTCCAGCCGAGCACCGACTCCTCGAGCATGACCTCGCTCTTGAGCGAGGCGGCCAGGCCCTGGGAGGCGAAGCCCTCCAGGTCCTCCATGTTGTAGGCGATGCCGCCCCCGGTGCCGCCCAGGGTGTAGGCCGGGCGCACGATGATGGGGAAGGAGAGGTCGGCCGCGCCGGCGCGCACGTCGTCCATGGAGTGGGCGATGACGCTGCGCGGCACCTTGAGCCCGATGTGCTCCATGGCCTCGCGGAACTCCTGGCGGCTCTCGGCCTTCTTGATCACCGGCAGGTTCGCGCCGATGAGCTCGCAGCCGAACTTCTCCAGGACCCCGGACTCGGCCACCGCCACCGCGGTATTCAGGCCGGTCTGGCCGCCCAGGGTGGGCAGGAGCGCGTCGGGCCGCTCCCGCTCGATGATGCGGGCCACGGTCTCCGGGGTGATGGGCTCGATGTAGGTGCGGTCGGCCAGGTCAGGGTCGGTCATGATGGTGGCGGGGTTGGAGTTCACCAGGATGACCTGGTAGCCCTCCTCCTTGAGCGCCTTGAGCGCCTGGGTGCCGGAATAGTCGAACTCGCAGGCCTGTCCGATGACGATGGGGCCGGAGCCGATGAGCATGATCTTCTTGATGTCGGTCCGTTTGGGCATGGCGTCTGGGGGATGGAGGGTTGACAAATGCGTGAAGTCGGACGCTCTCTACGCCATTCCCCGGGCTTGGACAAGCCCTGCAGCCCCGGGGAATATGTTCAAAAAATACAGTAAGATGAACCTGTTTCGTCAGGAAACCTTGCTGCCCGGGGCCACCGGGCCGGACACGGCCACGAGCTCCATGCCCCCTTCCTGGCGCACGGCCATGACCATGCCCTGGGACACCAGGCCGCGGATCTTGCGCGGGGCCAGGTTGGCGACCACCACCACCTGGCGGCCCACCAGGGCATCGGGCGCGAAGAATTCGGCCAGGCCGGCGACGATCTGGCGCGGGCCGCCCTCCTCGCCCAGGTCCACGCTGAGCCGCAGCAGCTTGTCCGCGTCCGGGTGCTTTTCCGCGGCGAGCACCGTGCCCGCGCGCAGGTCCAGCTTCTGGAAGTCCGCGAACTCGACCAGGCCGGACTGAGGGCCGGACTGGGGGCCGGGAGCCTCGGCCGAAGCGGCCTTGGTCGGCTTCTCCACCTTGGCCTGGGCGTCCGCGCCCTTGGCCGCCGCCTTGGCCGGGGCCGGGCAGGCGCAGTCGGCCTTGGTGCCCTGGGGCGCGCCGCCCACGTCCAGGCGGGGGAACAGGTTGGAGGCTTTGGCCAGGGCCGAGCCCGGCTTGAGGCCGCCCCAGGAAGCGGCCTCGGCGGCCAGGTCCAGGCCCGGGCCGTCCAGGGAGAGCCCCAACTGGGCGTACATGGCCTCGGCCGCGGCGGGCATCACCGGCCAGAGATGGGCCGCGATCTTGCGCATCCACTCCAGCAGCACGTACATGACCGTGCCCAGCCGCCCGGTGTCGCCCTTCTTGGCCAGGGCCCAGGGGGCCTGCTCGTCCACGTACTTGTTCAGGCCGCGCACCAGCTCCCACAGGGCCTCCAGGGCCATGGAGAAGCGGCAGCGCGGGAACAGGGTGGTGAAGTTCTCCAGGGAGGTGCGGCCCAGGCCCATAAGGGCATGGTCCTCCTCGGCCAGGTCGCCGGGCGTGGGCGCGGCGCTGCCGAAGTACTTGGCGCACATGGACAGCACCCGGGAGAAGAGGTTGCCCAGGTCGTTGGCCAGGTCCGCGTTGAGCCTCCCCACCAGGGCGTCCTCGGAAAAGGAGGCGTCGGACCCGAAGCGCATCTCGCGCAAGAGGAAGTAGCGGAAGGCGTCCAGGCCGTAGACCTCGGACAGGCGCACCGGCTCCACCACGTTGCCCAGGGACTTGGACATCTTGGTGTCCTTGACCAGCCAGTACCCGTGCACGTTGAGGTGCTGGTACACGGGCAGGCCCGCGGCCTTCAGCATGGTGGGCCAGAAGATGGCGTGGGGCTTCAGGATGTCCTTGGCCACCAGGTGCTGGGCCACGGGCCAGAACCTGGCGAAGCGCCCGCCGTCCGGCCAGTCCAGGGCGGTGACGTAGTTGAGCAGCGCGTCGAACCACACGTAGGTCACGTAGTTCGCGTCAAAGGGCAGCTCGATGCCCCAGGTCAGGCGGCTCTTGGGCCGGGAGATGCACAGGTCCTCCAGCACGCCCATGTCCAGCATGGAGAGCACCTCGCTGCGGTAGCGCTCGGGCCGGATGAACTCGGGGTTGTCCAGGATGTGCTGCCTGAGCCAGTCCTGGTACTTGGACATGCGGAAGAAGTAGTTCTGCTCCTCGATCCAGGTGGGGGCCACCCCGTGGTCCGGGCACTTGCCGTCCACCAGCTCCTTGTCGGTGTAGAACCGCTCGCACCCGAAGCAGTAGTGGCCGCCGTAGGTGGCGAAGTAGATGTCCCCGGCGTCGTAGACCTTCTGCAGTACGGCCTGCACCGTGCGTTTGTGCCGCTCCTCGGTGGTGCGGATGAAGTCGTCGTTCTCCACGCCCAGGCGGGGCCACAGCTCGCGGAAGGAGGCGCTCACCTCGTCCACGAAGCCCTGGGGCGCGCGGCCGGCCTTGTGCGCGGCCTCCACGATCTTGTCCCCGTGCTCGTCGGTGCCGGTGAGGAAAAAGGCCTCGTGGGCCGTGGCCTTGTGGAACCGGGCCAGGCTGTCCGCCACGATGGAGGTGTAGGCGTGGCCCAGGTGGGGGCGGGCGTTGACGTAGTAGATGGGAGTGGTGATGTAGTAGCGCTGCACGGGCTGTCCTTACATGTTACCCGCCCGCCGCGGCCTGGGCCGCGGGACGGGGAATGGTGCGGGGCCTCTCGCCGGGACGGCCTACTGGCCTTCCCCGCGGGGAGGCTTGCGCCTGCGGCGGCGGCGCGGCCTGGGGCGTCGCGCCGCCTCGCCGCCGGCCTGCTCCTTGGCTGGGGCCGGCTCCGGGGCTGCTTTCTGGTCCGGGGCGGCGTCCTGGGACGCGTCCGGGGCCGGGGCGCCGTTCTGGGCCGGGACTCCATTCTGGGCCGTGACCGGGGCCGGGCCGCGGTCCCGGGCGGGACGGCGGCGCGGCGCGGGGCGGCCTCGGCGCTCGGTGTCCCCGTCCTGCTCCCGGGCCTCGGCCGAAGCCGGGGGCGGGGGCGGAGCCTGCTCCGGCGCGGGCCGCCGCGGCTGGGCCTGGGGATCGTAGCGCCGGGGGTTCAGGGCCTTCCACTCCTCGACCGTGAACTCCTTCTCCTCGCCGTACTCCGGCAGCACCGAGAGCGTGCCCCGGAAGAAATTGGCGCGCAGCACCTTGACCACGCCCATGTCCGTGTCCAGGCGCTTGCCGATCTTGGGGCACTGCCGGTAGAACTCCTCGTAGTTCTTCTCCTCGAAGGCCAGGCAGCAGAGCAGCCGGCCGCAGATGCCCGAAATCTTGGTGGGGTTCAGGAACAGGTTCTGCTCCTTGGCCATCTTGATGGTCACCGGCACGAACTTGCGCATGTAGCGGCGGCAGCAGCAGACCATGCCGCAGTTGCCCACCGCCCCGATCATCTGGGTCTCGTGCCGCACCCCGATCTGCCGCAGCTCGATGCGGGTGCGGTAGGCCTTGACCAGGTCCTTGACCAGCTCCCGGAAATCGATGCGGCCCGGCGCGGTGAAGTAGAAAACCATCTTGGAGCGGTCGAAGAAGACCTCCACGTCCACCAGCTTCATGTCCAGCTCGCGCTCGAAGATGCAGCGGCGGCAGTGCTTGTAGGCATCCCTGGCCAGGGTGTCGTTCTCGGCCTTGGTGGCCAGATCCTGGTCCGAGGCCAGGCGGTAGATGGACTTGAGGGCCTTGTCCGCGGCCTGGAACCCGGACGCGTCGCCCTCCCCGGCGTCCGTGGCCGGGGGCTCCTGGGCTGCGGGCTCCAACGCCTCGGGCTCCAGGGCTTCGGGCTCCAGGGCCTGGTCGAGCAGGCCGGCGCTCCCGTCCAGGGACTCGAAGGCGGCCAACTCGCCGTCGGCGGGCGCGGGCGCGGCGTCTTCCAACTGGACCAGGGTGGCGGCGGGAACGGGTCCCGCAGCCGCGCCGTTCCCCTGGTTCAGGAGCACCACCTGGCCCAGGCCCACGCCCTGGTCCGTGCGCACGATCACGTAATCGCCCATGCGAACCACGAACGGACCGGAATCGAAGAAATAGACCTGGCCGTGGTCGCGGAACTTTATTCCCAGCGTTTGACTCATGTATATCCTGTTGTGTCCGGAACAGCGTCCCGTCAATCCCGTATCGAGAATTGGTCTTCATACCCTACGTCGCGCCGAACATCAATCCGCGCCCTCGCGACCCTCCGTGGGCCGCGCGGCCTTGACCCGCTGGAAAAGGGGTCCTATTTTGGCGGGGAATTAAGGAGGGCATCATGCCGGTTTTCTCCATCACCCCCCTGCTCACCGGCGCGCGCAACCCGGACCAGGGCATCATGACCTACCAGAAGGGCTACGGGAAGAAGATCTGGCTGCCGGTCTGGGTCTTCCTGCTGCGCGGCGACGACGGCAGCCTCTACCTGGTGGACACCGGCCTGGCCGAGGACGAGGTCATGGACCCGCCCGGGTTCTTCGAGGACACGGGCAGGCAGTCCCTGCCCCTGACCGAATGCCTGGAGGCCGAGGGCCTCACGCCCGAGGACATCCAGGCGGTCATCTGCACCCATCTGCACGACGACCACTGCGGCAACGCGGCCCTGTTCCCGGGCATCCCCCACTACGTGCAGGCCGTGGAGGCCGCCTTTGCCCGCGCCCCGCACCCCCTGGACCACCGCTACGACTGGGGTTTCGTGGAGGACGTGAACCTGGTGGAGGTGGCGGGCGACTGCTCGCCCCTGCCCGGGGTGGAGCTGCTCTTCGTGCCCGGCCACGCGCCCGGCACCCAGGCCGTGCGGGTCGAGACCCCGCAGGGGCCGGCCACCATCACCGGCTTCTGCTGCAACAAGGAGAACTTCCCCACGGTCGGCCCCGCGGTCTGCCCCGGCGTGCACACCGACGCCCTGGCCGCCTACGACAGCATCCAGCGCATCAAGGCCCTGGGCGGCGTCATCCTGCCCATGCACGAGATGGGACTGGAGAAAATTGACGAATTAAAAACCAACTTGCCATAGCCCTTCGTGCATAATATGGTTGTAAAAATTATCTTACAGTTCTTAAATTATAATCGCGGTAAACACGATGAACACAACACAAAATACCCTTGATCAGCTACAAAAGCTTATTGATGAATACAAAGAAATGCGGGAAACCTTCAACAAAGAAGAGTTTAAAACAAATAAAGAATCTATTAGCATGCGCTTCATAACACGCGCAAGAGCAGCTATTCATAGAATATCTGGAGCAAAATCACAATATATGGAGCAATGTGATGATATATTAAAGAGGAAAATAAGCAATTCATATATGTCTTCACTTTTATTTGGAGTAGTTGAATCGCTACATGCAGACATAAAAGATGGCTACCTTGACACATTGCAAGAGTTAATTCATGCGGACATTTTCGGCGATTTTCTCGAAATGGCCGAGTATCTTTCAAATGAAGGATTTAAAGACGCTGCTGCAGTAATCGCTGGCAGCTCGCTCGAGGCCCATCTTCGCCAACTGTGTAATAAGGCAGGGATAGACACAGAATATACAAGCCAGAATGGAGTGAAGCCTAAAAAAGCAGATCAATTAAATTCTGAATTATCTAAGATGGATATCTACCCTAAGCTTGACCAGAAAAGCATTACAAGCTGGCTTGGATTAAGAAATCACGCTGCACACGGCCAGTATGAAAATTATGAAATGGCCCAAGTCCAATTAATGATCGCGGGGATAAGAGATTTTATATCCCGCACCCCGGCATAATTAGCTCTCTTCCACAGCCATACCTTCCCCATCCCCGGGCAGCCCGAGCACGGACGGCGTCAGGCCCACCACCACCAGGCCGGCGGTCTGGGCCAGGTCCAGGGCGGCTTCGCGGTCGAAGAACAGGCTCTTGCCCGCCTCCACGCCCAGGCAGGACACCCCGGCCGCGGCCATGGCCTCCATGGTCCCCTGTCCGATGGAGGGCAGGTCGAAACGCACGTCCTGGCCCGGCTTCACGATCTTCAGCACCACGCAGCCCGGGGCCAGCTGCCCGGCCCGGGCGATGCAGGCGTCGGTGCCTTCCAACCCCTCCACCGCCACCACCATGCGCTCGCGCACGGCCAGGGCCTGGCCGATGTCCATGCGGCCCAGGGCCTTGGCGCGGGGCCAGGCGTAGCGCAGGTCCTCCCACTGGTCCTTGGACGGCTTCTTGCGGGTGAGCACCCCTTCGGGCGCGGCCAGGTCCGGGACCAGGTCCAGGGCCGAGACCACGGCCATGCCCTCGCTCTCCAGCTCCCCGGCCACGGCCCGCAGCAGGCTGTCGTCCCCGCGGGTGGCCAGGCGCATGATGAGCTTCATGGCCCGCATGTCCGGCCGGAGGTCCAGAGCGCGGGGCTTGTTGATGCTCCCGGCCAGGACCACCCGGGTCACGGCCTCGGCCTTGAAGAAGGAAATGAGCTTGCCGAGCTGGCCCAGCTTGAGGTCGGCGAAGGCGTCGACCGCCTCGGCCAAGTCCGGATCGGTGTTGCCCGCGAACCCCGCGGCAGCCACCCGCTGCCCCTGGCGGCGGGCTCCGTCGGCCACCAGGAAGGGCAGCTGCCCTCCTCCGGCCAGGATGCCGATGCACTCCCGGGCCATGGGCCGGTCCTCCGCGTTGGCAGTGGCGGCGCGGCAGAACCGGGCCGCAGCACGCCGGTTGGTGAGCGTTGGCACCCCCGAAACACCGTCAGGCGTTTCGGGGATACGGCATCAGTCGTCGCTGCTCTCGCCCCGCCCCGCGGGCACGATGCCGCGCTCGCTGGTGCGCACGAAGTCGGCCAGGCGCATGACCTCGGGCACCGCGCCGAACTCGGCCGCCACCTGGGCCAGGGCGGCCTGGCGGTCCAAGCCCGCGCGGAACAGGGTCTTGTAGGCCCGCTTGAGGGCCAGGAGGGTCTCCTTGGAGAACCCGGCCCGGGTCAGGCCCACCGAATTCAGCCCGAACAGGGCAACCCGCTCGCCCGAGGCCAGGCAGAAGGGGGGAACGTCCTGGGCCACGCCGCTGCGCGCGCCCACGAAGGCGTGCTCGCCGATGCGGGCGAACTGGTGCACCCCGCTCATGCCGCCCACGATGGCCCGGTCGCCCACCAGGACGTGCCCGGCCAGGCTGGCCCCCAGGGACATGATCACCCCGTCCCCCAGGATGCAGTCGTGGGCCACGTGCACGTAGGCCATGTACAGGCCGCCCGAGCCGATGCGGGTTTCGCCCCCGCCGTTCTCGGTGCCGCGGTGGATGGTGCAGAACTCGCGGAATGTGTTGCCCTGGCCCACGCTCAGCCAGGTTTCCTCGCCGTGGAACTTGAGATCCTGGGGCTCGCCGCCCACGCAGGCGTAGGGGAACAGGCGGTTGCCCGCGCCCAGCCGGGTGTAGGCCCGAACCATGGCGTGCGCGCCCAGGGTGCAGCCGTCGCCCACGACGGTGTGCTCCTCGATCACGCAGAAGGGGCCCACGGTCACGTTCTCCCCGAGCTGCGCGCCCGGATGGATGACCGCGGAAGGATGGATTTCGGACACTAGATGTCTCCCCGGTCCATGACCGCGGCGGTGAGGGTGGCCTCGCAGCAGACCTGCCCGTCCACCGTGGCCGTGCCGCTGACCTTGAGCAGTTGCAGCCGCTGGCGGAAGTCCTCCACCCGCAGCAGGAGCTGGTCCCCGGGCCGCACCGGCCGGCGGAACCGCACCTTCTCCATGCCGGTGAACATGAACACCTTGCCGGCCAGGGACTCCTCGGTGCTCGCGTCCAGGAGCAGGCCGCCGGCCTGGGCCAGGGCCTCCAGCTGGAGCACCCCGGGCATGATGGGCAGGCCCGGGAAATGGCCCTGGAAACAGGGCTCGCCGATGGTCACGTTCTTTATGGCCTCCAGGTAGACCTTGGGCTCGTAGCGCAGCACCCGGTCCACCAGGAGGAAGGGGTAGCGGTGGGGCAGGATCTCCATGATCCGCTCCACCCCGAACACGGCGTTCTGGTCAGCTTTCATGCTCGTCTCCCTTGGGCAAGAGCTCCTTGAGGGCGGCCAGTTCCCGCTCCAGGGACGCCACCCGGCGGGCCAGTTCCGGAAGCTTGGGGGCCAGGGCCAGGTTGCGCAGGTACAGGCCCCGGTCCATGGCCGGGATGCCGCCCACCACCTTGCCCGCGGGGATGTCGTGGGGAACCCCGGCCTTGGGGCCGATGACCACGCCGTCGCCGATGTTCAGGTGCCCGGCCACGCCCACCTGGCCGGCCATGACCACCCGGCTGCCCACCTTGGTGGAGCCGGAGATGCCCACCTGGGACACCAGCACCGAGTCGTCGCCCACCACCACGTTGTGGCCCACCTGCACCAGGTTGTCGATCTTGCAGCGGTGGCCGATGCGGGTTTTGTCCAGGGCTGCGCGGTCCACCGCGGCGTTGGCCCCGAACTCCACGTCGTCGCCCACCTCCACCACCCCGACCTGGGGGATCTTCATGCGGCCGGCCTGGTCCTGGGCGAAGCCGAAGCCCTCGGAGCCCAGCACCGTGCCCGGCCCCACCAGGACCCGCGCCCCCAGTCGGACGCCGGCCATGAGCGTGGCCCCGGGGTGCAGGGCGCAACCCGGGCCAAGCACGCAGTCCTCACCCACGTACACGTGGGGGAAGAGCTGGCAGCCCGGGCCGATCACGGCCCTGGCGCCCACGAAGGCGAAGGGGTAGATGGCGGCGTCCTGCGCCACCCTGGCCTCGGGATGCACGAAGGCCTGGTCGCTTTGCCCCTCAAGGCAGCCCTGGGGCTTGGCGAACAAGGTCAGCGCCCGGGCGAAGTCCAGGTAGGGATTGGCGCTGACCAGGGCGGCGGCCGGGGCGGCGGCCGCGTGGGCCTCGTCCACGATGACGGCCGCAGCCCGGGTGGAGGCCAGCATCCCGGCGTACTTGGGGTTGGCCAGGAAGCTCACCTGGTCCGGCCCGGCGGCCTCCAGGGTGTTGACTCCCGCGACCTCCCGGTCCTCGCCCCGCAGGGTGAGGCCCAGCGCCGCCGCCAGTTCGGACAGCAGCATGCCTACTTCTTTTCCTGGGCCCGGAAGGCCTTGTTGACCTCCACCAGCAGCTCGTCGGTGACGTTCACCGTGTCGCTGGCAAAGACCACGCCCGCACCGCGGCCGTCCATGAGCAGGCCGTAGCCGTTCTTCTTGCCGAAGTCCTGGACCACCTTCATGATGAGCTCCAGCACCGGCTTGGACAGCTTGTCCTCCTCGATCTTCATCTTGCGCTGGTAGTTCTGGACATTGTCCTGGAAGTCCCGGACCTTGCGCTGGAACTGGGTCTGCTTGTCCATCTTGGCTTCCTGGGACAGGACCAGGCTCTGCTTCTCCATCTCCTCGCGCATCTTGTCGATGTCGGCCTTCTGCTTATCCATGTCCTGCTTGACGTCCTTGAACTGCTCCTTGAGCTTGTTCAGCGCGGACTGGCCGGGCTCGGACATGCGGACGATCCGGTCCATCTCCACAATGCCGATCTTGATGGCGTCGGCGGCCTTGGCCACGGTGGTGAGCGTCAGCAACAAACACGCCGTCAGCAACAGAACCTTGCGCATACTCGTCATACCTCGTTGGGTTTGAATGCCTTGTCGGCCTAGAAGAACTGGCCCACGGAAAACTCGAACTTGCCCTTGCTGCCCTGGTTGCGGATCTCGTCCAGGGCGTAACCGTACTCGAAGCGCAGCGGGCCGATGGGCGAATACCAGCGCACCCCGGCACCCACGCTCTTCATCATTTCGTCATCCACGTCGTCGCCCTCGGCCCACACGTTGCCCGCGTCGAAGAAGGTCACGCCCATGAGCCCGGCCTCCTTGAACAGCGGGAAGATGTACTCGAAATTGGAATAGCCCATCTTGTTGCCGCCGATGCGGTCGCCGGAGTTTTTGTCGTATGGGGAGATGTAGCTCGACGTGTAGCCGCGCACGGTGTTGATGCCACCCAGGAAGAAGCGGTTGACGATGCCCACCTCGCTCGCGTCCGCGTTGGGCATCACGTAGCCCAGGCGCATGTGCCAGTGGAACACGTGCTCCCACCACAGGGGGAAGTACTGGCTGGTGTCGGCCAGATACTTCACGAACTCGTCGTCGCCCATGAGCAGACCGCCGGCGTACTCCACGCTGGCCGAATATATCGAACCCTCGCTGGGGTTGAAGCGGCGGTCGGTGGTGTCGCGGCTGGCGCTCACCTTCATCGCGCTGGTGATGTTGTCGCCCTCCACGTCCTTGATGTCGGTCGCGGCGTCGGAATCCACATCATAGATCTCATACTGGTCCAGGCGGTAGGACAAGTGCGTGTAGGAGTACTCGCCCAGGGGATAGCCCAGGCGCGCCGTGGCGCCCACGGTCTCCTGGTGGTAGTAGTCCTGGTCTTCGCGCCGGGTGTACAGGTCGCCGCCAACGGACAGGGGGGTGTCGTTGTAGTTGGGGTTGGTGAAGGACAGGACGTACTGCGTGGACCTGCCGCTCCACTGCCCGGTCAGGCCCAGGAGATACCCCTTGCCGAACAGGTTGCGCTCCTCCACCGAGACCGCGAAGTAGATCCGGGACAGGGTGGAGTAGCCCAGGCCCGCGGACAACTGGCCGGTGGCCTTGTCCTTCACCTTGACCTTGAGGTCCACCTCGCCGTCGTTGCCCGTGGGCGTCGGGGTGACCTCGGAGGACTCGAAGTAGTCCAGGCCCGCGAGGCGCTGGTTGGAGCGCTTGAGCAGCTTGCCGTTGAACAGGTCGCCGTCGAGCAGGCGCAACTGGCGTCGGATCACGTTGTCGCGGGTCCGGTCGTTGCCCTCGACCACCACCTGGCGAACGTAGACCTTCTGCTTCTTGCGGATGGCGTAGTCCACGTCCGCGATATGGGTGGTGGCGTTCACCGCGAGGTAGTAGTTGGCCTCGGCATAGGCGTAGCCGTAGTTGCTGTAGTACTCGGCCAGGGCCTGGGAATCCTCGCGCAGCACCGAACGGTCCAGGTACTCCTGGTCGCCCTTCACCTCGTCCAGCTTGGTCACGCCCAGCAGCGTGCTCTCGTCCTCCAGGATGTCGCCGGAGAAGGTGATGGCGCCGATCTTGTAGCGCTCGCCCTCCTCCACCCGGAAGGTGACCACGATGCCGTCGTCCTCGAACTGCACATCGGGCTGGGCCACCCGAACCTGGATGAACCCGCGGTTGCCGTAATAGGCCTCGATGGCCGCGGCGTCGCGCAGCAAAAGCTCTTCCTTGAGCACGCCCGAGCTGGTGATCCAGGAGAAGAAGCCGCGCTCGGCCAGGGCCAGTTCGTCACGCAGGTCGTCGGGGTCGATCTGCTTGGCGCCCTCGATGTTGATCTTCTTGATGTAGAGCTTGGGGCCCTCGTTGAGCACGATGTCCAGGCGGGCCTGGCCCACGCCGGAACTCTCCAGCTTGTAGCTGACCTCGGCCTTGTAGTAGCCGTCCTTGCGGTACAGCTCCTTGATCTTGCCCAGGTCATCGGCCAGGACCTTGGGGTTCACCACCGCCCCGGCCCGGGTGCTCATGACCTCGAGCACGTCGTCCTCGTCCTTCTCCTCGGCCCCCAGGATGCTGATGGCCTGGACGCGGGGCTTCTCCTTGACCACGAAGGTCAGGCGCACCCCGTCGGGCAATTCCTCCACCTTGGCCTGCACGTCGTCGAAGTAGCCCAGGTCGTAGATGGTCTTGATCTCCTGGTTCAGGGCCTTGGGATCATAGATGTCGCCCTTCTGGATCTTGAGCCGCATGAGCACCACGTCCTTGTCCAGGACCTTGGTGCCCTCCACCTCGACCGCGGCCACGGTCTCCTTCTTGAGCAGCTCGTTCTTGATCTTGTCGACCAGGTCCTCCACCGCGGGCAGGACGTTGATCAGCCCCTCCTGCACCACGAACAGCGGCTTGGCCGGCTTGAGCCCGAAGGCGTCCACCAGGCGCACGTCCAGGGACAGGGTCTCGCCGATCTGGTTGAAGCTGCCGTAGACCGCGAACTTGGCCCCGGAGAGCAGGGCCAGATCCTTGGCCTTGGCCAGGTCCAGGAAATCCACCTTCTGCTCGCGCAAGAGGGTGGCCAGCTTGTCCTTGTCCACCAGGGTGAAGCCCGCGGCCGCGAGCTTGTCCGCCACCAGGTCGGACAGGCTGTCCTGGAGGTAGGCCAGGTCCGGGTCGGCGTTGACCTCGAAGGGCAGGACCACGAGCTTGATGCCCGTGGCCTTGTCCTCGTCCTGGGCCAGGGCCAGGCCGGCGAGGCAGAACAGCAGCACCAGGGCCAGTACGGCCCCCGCCAGCCTAGCAGAACGACTCGTCATGCTCATACAGCTCTCCAGAACGCAATTCCAAGCGGCGCCGCATGCGCGAGGCCAGGCTCAGGTTGTGGGTCACCACCACCAGGGTCATGTGCAGCGTCTCGTTCAGTTCGGTCAAGAGCGCGGCCACGCGCTCCCCGGTCTTCTCGTCCAGGTTGCCGGTGGGCTCGTCGGCCAAAAGCACCCGGGGCCGGAGCAGGATGGCCCGGGCAATGGCCGCCCGCTGCCGTTCCCCGCCGGACAGGGTGGTCACCTTGTGCGCCGCCCGGCCGGACATGCCCACCCGCTCCAGGGCCTCCCCGGCCAGGGCCAGGGACTCGGCGTGGCGCTTGCCCGCGATGATGCCGGGCATGGCCACGTTCTCCAGGGTGGTGAACTCGGGCAGCAGGTGATGGAACTGGAACACGAATCCGATCTCCCGGTTGCGCAACCGGACCCGCTCCCGCTCGGCCAGGCCGGCCAGCCCCTGCCCCCGGTAGCGGATATTCCCCCAGGACGGGTCGTCCAGGGTCCCGAGCAGGTGCAAGAGCGTGCTCTTGCCCGAGCCCGAGGCCCCCAGCACGGCCAGGGAATCCCCCTCCTCCACCGCTAGGTCCACCGAGCGGAGAATCACCAGGTTCTCCGTCGGCCCGGCGACCTCCTTACCAACACCCGCCAATTCATACAATGGGGAATTATTCATGGCGGAGGGCCTCGGCGGGGTTCAGGCGCGCGGCCTGGCGGGCTGGATACAGGGTGGCCAGAAAACACAGGGCGAAGGCCGAAACCCCGATGGCCGCCAGGTCCACCCAGGACAGGAGCACGGGCAGCCGGTCCAGGGAATAGACCCCGTGCGGCAACTCGATGAATTGGTAGCGCTTGAGCAGGAAGCACACCGCCAGCCCCAGCACGAAGCCCAGGGCCGTGCCCACCAGGCCGATGATGGAGCCCTGCAGCATGAAGATGTTGCGGATCTCCGCGGCGGAGGCGCCCATGGAGCGCAGGATGGCGATGTCCCGGGTCTTCTCCATGACCAGCATGACCAGGGTCGTGATGATGGAGAAGGAGCCCACCAGCACGATCATGATGAGGATGATGGCCATGGCCGTCTTCTCCAGCTTGAGCGCGGCGAAGAGGTTGGCGTTCATCTCCTTCCAGTTGCGCACGTACAGGGGGAAGCCGCCCAGGGCCTCCCGCACCTCGTCGGCCACCACGTCGGCCCGTTCCACGTCCCGGACCTTGAGCTCCAGGCCGGTGGCCAGGTCGGACTTGAAGCCCAGGAGGTCCTGGGCCGCGGCCATGGTCACGTAGGCCAGGGAGGAGTCGTACTCGTAGAGCCCGGTCTTGAAGATGCCCGCCACCCGGAAGGCGCCCACCTTGGGGGTGAAGCCCGCGGCGCTGGTGCGGCCGGTGGGCGAGAGCAGGTTCACCAGGCTGTTCAGGCGCAGGCCCAGGCGGTCGGCCAACTCCCGGCCCACGATGATGCGGGGCGGACCGCCCTCGCTGGCCAGGGCATCCAGGGAACCCTGCTCCAGGCTGTTGGAGAGGGACAGCACGGTCTCCGCGGTGGCCGGGTCGATGCCGCGCAGCACCACGCCCTTGACCCCCTGGGTGGTTGAGGCCATGACCTCGGAGTAGATGAAGGGGGTCACCCCCACCACCCCGGGCAGGGCAGCGGCCTTCCCGGCCATCCCCTCGTAGTCCTCCATGCCCTGGCCCACGCTGGACACCAGCACGTGGGCGTTCACGCCCAGGATCTTGGAGCGCAGGTCCTCGGAGAACCCGTTCATGACCCCCAGGACCACGATGAGGGAGGCCACGCCCAGGGCCACGCCGAGCACGGAAATCAGGGAGATGACCGAAATGAAGGCCTGCTTGCGCCGCGCCAGGAGATATCGCCTGGCCACGAACAGGGGAAAGCTCATGAGCCTCCGCCCACCTCCGGCCTGAGCAGCGGGAACAGGATCACCTCGCGGATGGAGGGCGAGTCGGTGAGCAGCATCACCAGCCGGTCGATGCCCACGCCCTGGCCCGCGGCCGGAGGCATGCCGTACTCCAGGGCGCGGACGTAGTCCTCGTCCATGAAGTGGGCCTCCTCGTCCCCGGCCTCCTTCTCGGCCACCTGTTCCAGGAACCGCTGCCGCTGGTCCACCGGGTCGTTCAATTCGGAAAAGGCGTTGGCCATCTCCCGGCCGGTCATGAACAGCTCGAAGCGGTCGGTGACCGACGGGTCCTGCTCGTTGCGCCGGGACAGGGGGGAGATGTCCGTGGGATAGGCGTAGATGAAATGGGGCTGCACGAGCTTAGGCTCCACGAAGATGTCGAAGAGCTTGGCCTGGACCTTGCCCAGCTTCTCGCCCTTGATGACCTTCTCGCCCTGCTCGCGCACCAGCTTGGCCGCGGCCTCGTAGTCCCGGTAGACCTCGGGCGCGAGGCCGCCCACCTTCTCCAGGGACTCGTGGAAGGTCAGGCGCTGCCACGCGCCGGGGGTGAGGTCGATCTCCTGGCCCTGGTACATGACCTTGGTGGACCCGGTGACCTTCTCGGCTATGTGGGCGAAGAGGTTCTCGGTCAGGTCCATGAGGTCCTTGAACGTGGCGTAGGCCCAGTAGAACTCACACATGGTGAATTCCGGGTTGTGCTGGGTGGAGATGCCCTCGTTGCGGAAGTTCCGGTTGATCTCGTAGACCTTCTCGAACCCGCCCACCAGCAGGCGCTTGAGGTACAGCTCGGGGGCGATGCGCATGTACAGGCGCATGTCCAGGGCGTTGTGGTGGGTCATGAAGGGCTTGGCCGTGGCCCCGCCGGGGATGGGCTGCATCATGGGGGTCTCCACCTCCATGAAGCCCTGGGCGTCCAGGTAGGCGCGGAACTCGCGCACGATGGCCGTGCGGGCGAGGAAGATCTCCCGGGTGCGGTCGGTGACGATGAGGTCCACGTAACGCTGGCGGTAGCGGGTCTCCACGTCCTTGAGGCCATGGTACTTCTCGGGCAGGGGCCTCATGGACTTGGTGAGCAGGTCCACCCGCGACGCCTTGACCGTGAGCTCGCCGGTCTTGGTGCGGAACAGGGTCCCGGCCACGCCCACGATGTCGCCGGTGTCCAGGCGCTTGAACACGCTGTACGCGGCCTGGCCCAGGTCCTCGCGGGAGGCGAAGACCTGCATGCGGCCGGAGGCGTCCTGGAGATGGAAGAAGGTCACCTTGCCGAAGGAACGCTGGGACACGATGCGGCCGGCCAGGCGGAAGGCCGTGGGGTCGGCCTCCAGCTCCTCTGCGGAGTGGGGCTCGTTGGCCGCCTGGATATCGGCGATGTGGGCGTTCTTCTTGAAGGTGTTGGGGAAGAGCGGCACCCCCTCGTCCATGAGGGTGCAGGCCTTCCCGATGCGGTTCTTCAGGACCTCGTTGAGCTCGCCGGCCTTGTCCATGGCCTGGAGCATGGGTTGCACCAGGTCCACGCAGGGGGATTTCACCGGAAGCTTGATCTTCTTCTGTTGGCCGCCGCTGTCACTCAAGGCCATAACTCCTGCCGCGCCCGGCATGTGGGCGCGCTGTGGCGTTCCGAAAGAACCCAAGAGGACTAGTCCAATTGCCGGCCAGCGTCAAGGAAGCACGGGGGTTGCGGCCCTGCGGGCCCGGCCGGCCGGCCTGGAAGCGGACGCCTCCTGCCTGGTCCGGGAGGATTTTTTCGCCAACACCATCCCGAGGCTTGACGAGCCCCATGATTCTCCGTATGAATGCGTCCCTCGCGCGCCGCGGACTTTTCCGCAGCCCGCGGGTCACGTTCCCCGGTAGCTCAATCGGCAGAGCGGGTGGCTGTTAACCACTAGGTTCGCGGTTCAAGTCCGTGCCGGGGAGCCAAGAAAAATCAAGGGGTTAGCTCAAAAAGCTAACCCCTTGTTCTTTAAAATTTCCAACCTATTTCCAACATGGGGCTAGTCTGGTGCTATAGCCCTTCGAAATCGGAGCAGCAAACGCCAGCCTGCCGCAGATACCCTGAGATATTCCCGCCGCTCTGTGATGACTTGCCTGCCATCCTTTTCGCCCCTGAGCACTTGACTCAACCACTTGAAAATAGATATTTAGCCACCCAAAGCAAAGGGATTTTGTGTATTGGCGTCAACTGAAGAATAGGCAGGATTCTCGATGGACGCTTCTACGAGACTCACTGGAGATGAATGGGAAAACTGGGGAAACCAGCTCTTATCAAGGCACTATGGAGCAGCAGAATATCAACGGGTCCCATCTGATGACAGTGGAGACGCAGGAATCGAGGGCTACACGTTCTCAGGTGAAGCATTTCAAATGTATGGCCCTGAAAACGCATTTACTGTTGAGCAAGAATATTCAAAATACAGAGATAAAATTACTGATGATATAGCAAAATTTTGCAACAATTCTAGCAAACTATCTCAAATACTTGGATCAACCAAAATCAGGCGTTGGGTTTTATTTGTCCCACAGAACAGGTCAAAAAAGATTATTTCTCACGCAAAAGTCAAGACTAAAGAAGTAAGGCAAAAAAACTTGCCATACGCTACTACTGATTTTGAAATTGTTGTTTTAGATGAATCAGCATTTTTACTTGAAAGAAAAGTGCTTATTAATGGCGGAGTATCTGAAATAGAAATTACAGCAGAGCCTGCGACAGAAGATGAAATTAAAGAATATAAAGATAATGAGCCACACCTTATCAAGCGATTAGATGCAAAAATATTAAAAATTCCAACAATAACTGAAAAAGAAAAACGCGTTACCTTCAGAGATATTATAATTAAGAATATGATTGAATTAGAAAACATGCTAGACGAACTTAGAAGTTCATACCCAGAAGCATTCGATATTTACTATAAAGCAAAATCGCAAAGAGAAAAGCATTTAGAAATTGAGACAATGATACACGATGACAACAACAAAAATCTGATAAATGAGTCTATGGAAAAAATAATTGAAACACTTAAAAATTACAACTCGGGGTTTTCAAAACAAATGTTAGATAATATTGCATTAGGTACTGTTGCAGAATGGCTTGTACGATGCCCGCTAGACTTCCCCGAGAGATCTGACAATGGATAACAATAAATTATCCGAGCTATACACAGAGATTTGTTTTCATAAAAGACCAATCTCTGTACCTGGGGATCTAAGACCAGTTTGGAGAATATGCGCTATTGTTTTAGCCCTGCACTTGTCTTCACGCGGAGGAAAGTCAAGCTTTGGCAAATTGCATTTGCTTAATTGGGCGTTAAAAAGCAAAAAAAATCAGTACTCTCTTGCGCAGATCATGCATGGCAAACTGTCACCAGATTCAATAATAGTGAGAATTGAACCAGCACTCAATCGGGCCGTTGACCTAGCGTCAGGTGAAGACCTGCTTACAATAGATGACGGCAAAAAGGTTGTATTGACAGAAAAGGGTGTAAAGCTTGCCGAAAGTCTAATGGCAAATCCAGAAATATTTAAAGACGTGAAAGGATTTCTAGCCACTATAGGGAAAAAACAACTAACTGAAACCGAAGTAAATAAGCTATTCTCTTTAAGGATATAAATATGATAATACGACATCTGCGAATTAAGGTTTCAACAAGTGATGGTATATATTCATCAGACATTCCCTTCACCAAAGGGCTTAATGTTGTATGGGCAGATAATTCTATGGGAAAATCGACTTGTGTAAAGTCTATAATAATAGCGCTTGGGCTAGAAGCGATGCTCACTGTCAATAGAGCAGAGCTTCCTGTGCCACCGGCACTACTTACAGAGCTTGAGACTGACACAGGGCTAGTCAATGTCTTGGAATCTGATATTTTTCTAGAAATTGAGAATGATTTAAATTCAATTATTGTCTTACACAGGACAATCAAAGGCAATAGAGACAAAGACCTGATCACTGTTATTTGCGGCCCCGCCTTAACAACTACCAAAACAGTATATGAGTCAAAAGATTATTTTTTAACAAGAGATGGCTCTGCCACAAGAAAACTTGGATTTCATACATTTCTAGCTGAATTTTTAGGACTTTCCTTACCGGAAGTCTTCACATATGAAGGCGTAATACGCCCTCTTTATCTACAGTACATCTTTCCATACGCAATAGTTGAGCAAACACGAGGCTGGGCCAGTCTTGATCCGCCAGTACCTACGCAATTCAGGATACGAGAGCCCCACAGGCGGGCGGTAGAATTTTTATTAGACTTTGACGCCATAGACATAGCAGCTCTTCGTGTAGAAATAGAAAATGAAGAAAGAAAGATCATATCTGAGTGGAACAACATTGTAACCAAGATCGTAGCAATTGCTAAAACAAGTGGAGGAGTTGTCAATAGACTTCCACAGAAGCCTACGACTTCATGGCCACTGGAATTACCTCCTACGTTTCAAGTCCCCAAAGATGACAAATGGATTTTCATTGAAAACTTTATTCAAGAACTCAGCGAGGAATTGTCTGGCATAATAAATCAAGAAATACCTACTGTAAATCAAATTACCAACGAAGCCAGTGAAGACTTAAAAAATAGCATAAGCTTATTAAAAGATAAAGAATCTCTATACTCAAGACTCGTCGAAACTTTATCCCTTGAAAATGGGGAGCTATCTGCTGTATCTAACAGAATTAATCAATTAATTATTGACCTAAAACACAATAAAGACATTAAGACGATAATGGAACTTGGGTCAACTTTACTATCAATATCTGCACATAAATGTCCGACATGCCACCAAGACATGAAGGATACGCTTATGCCAACAGACGACACCCAAAGAGTAATGTCGATTGCAGACAATATCAATTACCTAAAAGAACAAGTAGATACGTATAATGTTGTAAAGAACAACTTAGAAAATATTGTTGGAGCACGCGCAAAACAAATTGACGCTATAACTTCGGAAATTCGTGATATTAGAAAAAAAATTAGATACCTAAAGGAAACTTTAACATCTGATGGTCGCATGCTATCTGCATCTGTCATTGAAAGAAAGATATCTATAACTGAAAAAATTAAGTACTTTGCAGAAGTAAACGATAATATAAACTTTGAGCTAAGAGCGTTCTATGAACTTAGTAAATCTTGGAATGCGCTTCTTAACAAGAAAAGCAAACTTCCCAAAACCAATCTTTCCAGTGATGATTTCTATAAAATTGGCAGATTAAGTGCTCTTATCAGAGAGCAATTAATACAGTATGATTTTCAAAGTTTAGATGAATTAAAAATTGATGAAATTTCAATCTCAAATGAGACTTATAAGCCTGCCCATTTTGGGCTAGATTTGCCTTCAAGCATTTCAGCGAGTGATTTTATTAGACTGATTTGGGCTTATTTGAACGGAATGCTTGAACTTGCAAGAGAAATTGATACAAACCATTTTGGATTTATAATTTTTGATGAACCCAAGCAGCAAAGCGCAAAACAAATAAGCTTTAGACAACTACTTATGAGAACCTCTACTTCCTCAGATTATCATCAACAAGTTATATTTTTTACTAGCGAAGACAGAGAGGTGCTTGCCAAACTTACATCTGACATTAAACATAATTTAATACCCTTTGACGGCAGAATGATTGCGAAGCATTAGCTAGAATAGGCTCCCACCCCCGACGGAAACCGGGGGTGGGAGCCCAAATCAGCTACGCGTTCTTGATGCCCCGGAGACGGGCAGCGGCGCGAGGATGGAAGATGGCCGGGGTGCAGTACCACTCAGTGTCCACCTTCTTCCACACGTTCTCATCCGCCAGCGGGAGCACCTGAAGCGGCCCGGCCTGAAGCCCACACACGCCGTCCACACCGAAGCGAACAGCGTAGACACTGGTGCAAGCGGCTTCAGCGTCCGTGCAATCATCCTCATCAAAGGCCAGGATCGGGTCATAGGCGTTGTCCACGTCAATGATGCCAATGGGAACACCGGCATAGGCGTAGATCGGGCGTCCGAAGCTGTCAGACACCATTTCCATAGCCTGCCCGGCCGAGCGCATCAGCTTGTTGACCTTCCGGCGCATGGTCTTGTTCATGTAGAGCACATCCGCTCCGCCTTGCACGCCGTCAAGCAGTTCGTCCAGCTTGTCCAGGGTCAGCGCATCCCCGCCCACGGTTGAGCCGCAGTTGATGACCTGGCTTCCGGTCAGGCGCAGTTCCAGGCCGTCAAAGCCCAGCGGGTTGGCGGTAGCACTGCCCTTGAGGAACTCGCGGGTGAAGAACAGGGCAGCGGCCTTGCTCTTCATTTCCACCTGCTCACCCATCAGGCTCTTGCCGTTGCCCTGTGTCTTCTCAAGGAAGCGGTCAACCTTGGCCTGCCCACCCATGAAGTTGAAGCTTATCAGCTTGCCGCAGTCCTCAACGCCGAACTCCCCGCACTGGAGCCCGCTCACGTACTCCTTCTCGCCGAACTTCGCGGCGTAGATCGAGCAGCAGGAAGCGGGATCGCCGTTGGCGTCGGCTTCGGGGACCGGCGCTGAAAGGAAAGGGCCGCGCCAGCAACTCCGGCGCGGCCCTTTTCCGTGGTCCCTTCCACTGCCTCAAACGATCAGGTCCAGGCCCTGGCCCGCATTTGCCGGGTTGTTCGGGTTGGACTGCTGCTGGCCGTTCTCCGCGTTCTCGACAGGCCGCGGGGCAGGAGCCTCGGGCCTCGGCTGCCGCGCCTTCACGGTCTCGACCGCGGATTGATTGATGCTCCCCACGGTGGTGTCGATCTGCATACATCCTCCAAGGTAAAAGTATGGCCTAGTCGTCATATCGGCCATCCGCTCCAGGACATTAGGGGCGCAGGGCAAAAAATCCGAAAAGGCGACGCCCGCGCGCCACGGCCAGGCCGGGGAACACGGAAAAAACAAGGCCCCGGGATCGCTCCCGGGGCCATTTCTCTCGGGTCGCAGGGCTGCCCGTCAGTCGCGCCGCCCGGCTCTGCCCCTACTCATGAGGAGCACGGCCAGGCCCAGGAGCACGACCAGTTCCAGGCCGGGGCGCGCGCCAGGGGAAAGCGTGCAGCCGCCACCGCCGCCACCGCCGCCGCCACTGCCGCTGAAGACGCCACCGCTGCCGCCGCCCAGGGGCACCGCGCCCAGGACCTGCGGGTCGCGGATGGAGCCCAGGTTGCGGTCCAGGTCATAGGCGCCGTTGTCCTTGATCACGAAGCAGGCCTGGTAGACGTTGGACGCGGTCACGGTCGAGGTGGGGGACAGGTAGGTTCCGCCCGCGGTGGTGACCCACCAGGCGCCATCGCTGTCCGGGCTCGGCGCGGAGGCGTAGCGGAACGGAATGTTGGTGCTCCCGGTGAGCTTGAACAGCCGCAACTCCGCCACGTTCTGGGACACGCCCGAGAACTTGTAGCAGTAGGTGGCCGGCACTCCCGTGGCCGGGGCCACGGCGGAGGTGAACTCCCGCACGTCGGCCAGCGACGTGAAGTTGTTCTCCGCGATGCGGTAGTTGTTGATCAGGGCCGATGAGGACATGGGGAAGGTGTCCTGGGTGTTGACCGTGACGCTGGACACCGCGGCGCTCTGGTTGGAGGCTCCGGCCACCTTGGCCGAGCGGACAGTGATGGAGACCGGAGAGGAGACCGCCGTATTGCCCAGCCTGTCCCTGGCGCGCACCTTGGCCGCGTAGGTTCCGGTGGTCAGGTAGGTGTAGGTGGTGGTGCTGGCCAGGGTGGCGTTGACCGTGCGGTCGTAGGTGTTGTCCCCGTTGAAGTCGAATTCGTAGGACTCCAGGTCGCTGTCCGCGTCGCTGGCCGTGACCGTGAAGGTCACCGCCAGGGGCAGCTCGCCGGTGGTGGGAGTGGCCGAGAAGCCGGACACCACCGGGGCCGAGCCAGCGGTCACCGTGATCCTGCGGACGATGGACGAGCTGGCGTTCAGGCTGTCCCACACCGTGCAGTTGGCCACGTAGTTGCCCACGCTGGAGTAGACGTAGCTCCTGGTGCCGTTGGTGCTCGCCCCGTTGATGTCCGTGGGGTTGTTCGAGAAGTAGGTGTACTCGACCGCCGAACCGTCGTTCTTGAAGTCGTACTTGAAGGAGCTGATGCCGTCGGCGTCGTAGGCCGTGAGCGTGAAGGTCGCGTTGAGGGGCGCGATGCCCGTCTGGGGCGAGGCCACCCAGGAATAGATGGCCGGCGGAGTCGAGTTGGTGGCGTTGGCCGTGGTGGCCGTGACCAGGGCGTAGGCCGTGGCGGTGAGCAGGTCGTCGTCCACCACCGTGACCGAGGAGTTGTAGGTGCCGGCCGAGGAGTAGACGAAGTTGATGGTGGTGTTGGACGGACCGGTCACGTAGTCCACGTTGCCGTCGCCGTTCACATCCCAGCGGTAGGAGGTGATGGTGCCGTTGGTGTCGCTGGCCGTGCAGGACAGGGCCACGGACAGGGGCGTGGTGCCGGAGCTGGGCGAGGCGGTGTAGGAGGAGATGGTGGGCGCGCCGCCGATGTACCGCCAGATGGTGCCGTTCTCGCCTACCGCGAACACGTAGTAGGCGCTGGTGCTGTTGCAGCCCCACACGTCATGGAACGAGGAGTTGGTCAGATAGGTGACCGAGCCATAGGTGCCGTTGTAGTGCAGCACGGTCCCGTTGTCGCCCACCGCCCAGGCGTCGTAAGCCGAAGAAGCCCAGACCGAGTTGAGCGCGTTGGTCTGTGGAATGGCCGACTGCGACCAGGTGGTGGAGTTGGTGTTGAGCAGGAGCCCATAGGCCGAGGACGTGCCGTTGTCCCAGTAGTCGCCCACCGCGTAGTACCCCTGCGGGCTGGTGTAGCCCCAGATGCCGCGCAGCATGACGTCGAGGCTGAGGGGTACTGTGTCGTTGCTCCAGGAGGTCCCGTCGTAGCGCATGACGGGCGGGCTGGCGACCGGGTTGGTGGCGTTGGTGACGACCCTAACCTCTGATGCGCTAAAACCCCATATACCCTGAAGCCATGTCGAAGCATTCAGGGTCTGGTTAGCGTACCAGCTTCCCCCGTCATAGGCATACACCGAGCTGCCGTTGTTGGTGTAGCCGGTGGCGAACACCTGGAACGGACCGGGCTCGGGCACGCCCCATACACTGGTGAAATTGGCGTCGTAGAGAGAGTTGGTCTGGTTCCAGGTGCCGTTGGTATAGCGTAGGGCCGTGCCGTTGTCGCCCACCGCCATCACGTTGGCCTGGTCCATCCAAACCCCATACAGGGTAAACGTGTTGTTGCTTATCCCAGGCTCAAGGCTCCATCCAGCGCCGTCAAAATGCAGGATGGTGCCGTTCTCGCCGGCAGCGTAAACATCGGACTGGGAGCGCCCCCACACGCTGTTCAGCGTCGCATTGGCCGGGCTGATCATCTGACTCCAGTACCCGGCGGATGCGGACTGCGGGAAAAACACCATGCCAAGGAAAATAACCAGCGCCCAGCGAAATGGGATGATTTTCGACATGCGCCCAACCCCGGTGTAGTGAATAAGGACAGATTTGCCTCGTGAGGTTGGTATACCATCATTTGCACTATTGCAAACGTATTTGCCCAGAAGCCCTTCCCCATCGGCTTGCCTTCCTTTTCCATGTTGGGTAAATACTGCAGAATTCTTTACCGATCGAGAGTCCGCGCTATCCTCGGCTCAAGGAGCCCCATATGCCCGACCAGATTTCCGAACCCATTGGCAAAGTCGTCGCACTCCAGGGACAGGTCACTGTCGAGTCCGACGCGGGCGGCCGCGACCTGCAGGTGGGCAGCCCGATCTTTGCCAAGGACGTCGTCGCCACCGGTCCGGACAGCACCCTGGAAATCCAGTTCGTCGACCACTCGGTGTTCTCCCAGGGGCCTTCCGCCAAGATGGCCGTGGACGCCTACGTGTTCGACCCCGCGGCCAAGTCCGCGTCCAACATGCTGCTGAACCTGGCCCAGGGCACCTTCCGCACGGTCACCGGCGAGATCGCCAAGGGCAACCCGGACGGGGTCAAGCTCCAGACCCCCCTGGCCACCATCGGCATCCGAGGCACGGGCGTTGACTTCGACATCGCCCCGGACGGCAACGAAAAGTACGGCATCTTCCAGTACGACAACCAGGATCTGGTCATCGCCACCCCCCAGGGGGTCCGATTCATCACCCAGGCCGGAGTCATGCTCGACGTGGCCCCGGACGGCAGCATGGGCGCGCCGCGCCCCTACTCTCCCCAGGAAACCCAGCAGTTCCAGCAGGTCGCCCCCATCACCACCATTCCGGTGGAGCCCCCGCCCGCGGGCGACGAGGGCCAGGGCGAGGGGGAAGGAGAAGGCGATCAGAAGGGCGAAGGAGAGGGCGAGGGGGAAGGCGAGCAGCAGGCCGAAGGCGAGGGCGAGGGTGAAGGTGACGAACTCGCCGGCGAAGGCGAGGGAAAAGGAGAACTCGCCGCCGAGGGCGAGGGGGAAGGAGAGCTCGCGGCTGAGGGCGAGGGCGAGGGGGAACTGGCCGAGGAGGCTCCGCTCGGCGATGGCGAACTGGGCAGTGATGGCGAACTGGGCGGCGAAGGCGAACTGGGCGGTGACGAACTCGCCGCCGGGGCCGAAGACGGCCAGGCCGAAGGCGACGGCCAGCAGGGGGACTTCACCGAGCAGACCCTCACCCAGACCGTGGTCAGCAACTTCGAGGCCGGACTCGCGGCCGCGGGCATAGACCTGAGCGCGGGCGCGGGGTTCGGCTCCGACGCGGGCGCGGATTTCGGCGGGGGCCTGATCGACACTGGTGACGGCGGTGAAGGCCCCGACGACGGTGGCTTCATCGAGCCTCCCCCTCCCCCCGATCCCGATCCCATCGATGTGACGCCGGACGAAGAGCCCCCCCAGGACCTGGCCTCGCTGCTGTCCGGCGACGACACGGCCTACGGCAGCTCGGGCAACGACTACATCTCCGCCTATGCCGGCAACGACGTGGTCTACGGCGGGTCGGGCGACGACACCCTGGACGGCGGAAGCGGCAACGATGCCCTGTTCGGCGGCTACGGCAACGACATGCTGATCGGCGGGGCGGGCAACGATCTGCTGCACGGGGGCGAGGGCAACTCCCCGGTGCAGCAGAGCAACATCGACGAGGTGGAGGACGTGGCGGTGTACTGGGACGCCACCTCGGCCGTGACCGTGAACCTCATGGCCGGCACCGCCACCGGCGGGGACGGCACCGACACCCTGGCCTACGTGGAGGGCGTTATCGGCACCGACTACGCCGACTCCCTGTACGGCAACCCCTACGAGTCCAACTGGTTCAACGGCGGCGCGGGCAATGACACCATCGTGGGGCATTACGGGCAGAACACCCTTTACGGGGTCACGCCCTGGTACGAGGTGTCGTACATGTTCGCGTCCTCCGGCGTCTCTGTGAACCTGGGAACGGGCATCGCCACCGGCGGAGACGGCACCGACTCCCTGGTGGGCATCTCCGACGTGTCCGGTTCGGCCCACGACGACACCCTGGTGGGCAGCTCGTCCAACAACCACAACTGGTTCATGGGCATGGGCGGGGACGACTCCATCTATGGCAACGCCATCTACAGCGACGAGGTCAGCTATTCCCAGGCCTCCGGGTCGGTGACCGTGGACCTGGCCGCGGGCCGGGCCTGGGGAGCCGACGGCCACGACACCCTGGTGTCCATCGAATACGTGGAGGGCTCCAGGTACGCCGACACCTTGGTGGGCACCTCGGGCGACAACCGCTTCGACGGCAACGGAGGCAGCGACTCCATCGTGGGCGGCGGGGGCAACGACACCCTGGACTTCAACGAGGTGGACAGCGCGGTGACCGTGGACCTGACCACGGGCCGGGCCACCCAGGGATCGTATACCGACACCCTGTCCGGCATCGAGGCGGCCAAGGGCACCAACCACGCCGATTCCTTCCTGGGCGACGCCCAGAACAACTATTTCTGGGGCGGCGGCGGCAACGACACCCTGGAGGGCGGCGCGGGCAGCAACACCCTGGAGGGCGGCACCACCGGCGACGGCGACGAGATGGACTTCGCCTCCTACGCCCACGCCACGTCCGGGGTCACGGTGAACCTGAACTTCGACCCGTACTACGGCAAGACCACCGGGTACGCGACCGACACCCTGTACGGCATCGAGGGGGTCATCGGCTCGGACTACAACGACAGCCTGGTGGGCAAGGCCAATTCCGACCTCTACCAAATTTTCGTGGGCGGCCTGGGCAACGACACCTTCGTGGGCAACGGCGGCGACGTGGACGTGAGCTACGCCGACGCGACCGGCGCGGTGACCGTGACCATGTCCGGCATGAGCGGCCAGGTCACGGGCGCGGCGGGCACCGATTCGCTCTACAACGTCGCCGAGGTGACCGGCTCCAACTACGCCGACGTGTTCACCGGCGGCTCCTTGTCCGTGTACTTCAACCCGCGCCAGGGCAACGACCAGGTGACGGGCGGCACCACGGCCTACGACGTGGTCAACTACTCCTCGGCCTCGGGGTCGGTGACCGTGGACCTGGCCGCAGGCCGGGCCTATGGAGCCGACGGCAACGACACCCTGTCGGCCATCGAGTACGTCTACGGCTCCCAGTACAACGACACCATCTACGGCGACTCCGGGGACAACCGTATCCGGGGCCGGCGCGGCGACGACTACCTGGACGGCCGCGGAGGCCGCGACGAAGCCGACTATTCCTACTCCTCCAAGGACAGCGTCACCATCGACCTGGCCTCGGAACGCGCCTACGGCGGCAGCGGCAACGACACCCTGTACAACTTCGAGAACGCCCGGGGCTCGAACTACGCGGACACCCTCATCGGCAACTCCGGAGACAACACCCTCTCCGGCCAGGGCGGAGACGACTGGTTCCGGGCCACCGACGGGTACGACACCTATTACGGCGGCAGCGGCGACGACCAACTGTCCTACCAGGACATGGCCGGCGCGGTGACCGTGAACCTGGCCGCGGGCTGGGCCTGGAAACCCGGGAGCACCGAGGACGACATCTACGAGGTGGAGATGGTGCGCGGCTCGGAATACGCGGACTCCATGGTGGCCGCCTCGAACTCCTGGAGCGCCCTGGAGGGCGGAGGCGGGGACGACACCCTGGTGGGGCAGTCCGGCGCCAGCAGCCGGGTGTACTACCGCCACGCCTCGGGCGGGGTGACCGTCGACCTGGCCGCGGGCACGGCCACCGGTGCGGCGGGCAACGACAGCTTGGTCAACTTCACCCAGGTGGAGGGCTCTGCCTACGCCGACTGCCTGGTGGGCGACTCGGCGGACAACTACCTGCGCGGCCGGGGCGGGAACGACACCCTGGTGGGCGGCGCGGGCGACGACATGGCCTCCTTCCGCTGGGCCGGCCAGGGGGTCAGCGTGGACCTGGCCGCGGGCACGGCCCACGGCGAGGGCACGGACTCCCTGTCGGGCATCGAGGACCTGGAGGGATCGAGCTACGCCGACACCCTGCTGGGCGACTCCGGGGAGAACCTCTTCCGGGGCCGGGGCGGGGACGACTGGATCGACGGCGGCGCGGGCCAGGACCGGGTGTCCTACTCCAACGCGGACAGCGCGGTCCTGGTGGTGCTGGCCTCCCACTCCTCCTACGGGCCCGACGGCAATGACATGATCTACAACGTGGAGCACATCGAGGGCTCCTCCTACAACGACACCCTGTACGGCGACGACGGGGACAACAACATCCGCGGCCGCGCCGGCGACGACTACCTGGACGGCCTGGGCGGCAACGACACCGCGAGCTACAAGTGGGCCTCGGGCGGCGTCACCGTGAGCCTCACCGCGGAAAGAGCCGAGGGCGCCGACGGCCTGGATACCCTGGTGCACTTCGAGAACCTCTTGGGGTCGGAATACTTCGGCGACTCGCTGGAGGGCGACGCGAACGCCAACATCATCTCGGGCCTGGGCGGCGCGGACACCATGGCCGGCCTGGCCGGAGACGACTGCCTGGTGGGCGGCGACGGCGCCGACTCCATGGACGGCGGCGACGGCAACGACTGGATGTATGGCGACGCGGGCAACGACTGCATGTACGGCGGCAACGGCGAGGACTGGATGGTGGGCGGGGACGGGGACGACACCCTGGACGGCGGCCCGGCCGGCGAGGGGCCGGACTGGGTGAGCTACCACAACTACGCCCATGGAGGCATGGTCATCGACCTCAACCCCTCGCCCACCTTCGGCACGGCCAGCGACTCCCTGGGCGGCTACACGGACAAGCTCACCCACATCGAGAACGTGGCCGGGTCCCAGTACGACGACTCCATCATGGGCGACAGCGAACACAACACCCTGCAGGGCTGGGAGGGCAACGACGAACTGCACGGCGGTTCGGGCAACGACGCCATCTACGGCGGCACGGGCAACGACCAGATCTACGGCGACGGAGGGGACGACACCTTGTACGGAGGCGACGGGAACGACGTCATACACGGCGGCGACGGGACCAGCGCCTCGGCGGGCTTCGACCGGATCATCGGCGGCCAGGGCGACGACCAGCTGGACGCCGGCACCATGAACAGCAACAGCATCCTGGACTACTCGGACCTCACCAGCGACGAAAGTGGAGCCGGGTACCAGGGCGTGGCAGGCTCCCTGTCCGGAACCTTCACCGACCCCTGGGGCGACACCGACACGGTGAGCAACTTCACCCGGGTCGTCGGCACCCAGTTCAACGACTCCATCATGGGCTCCACGAACAACGACACCCTCTGGGGCATGGACGGCAACGACACCCTGAGCGGCGGGGCCGGCGGCACCGACACCCTGGACGGCGGCAACGGCGGGGACACCTACTATTACGCCGACACCACCCATTTCGAGAGCACCCCGGCCAACGCGGACACGATCCTGTCCTTCGTCCGGGCCGACGGAGACAAGTTCCTGTTCGGAAGCGCGCTGAACGGCCTGGACGCGGACAACGACAGCGTGGTGGACGCGGACAAGTTCTTCCAGGTAGCCACCTACGACGGCTCCACCGGCGTCAGCGGGGGCGGGCCGATCCTGGTCTGGGACACGACCAGCGACCAGCTCGTCTACGACTCGAACGGCAGCGCCTCCGGCGGCATGGAATACGTGGCCAACGTGACCACCAGCGACGAGTTGGTGAACACCGACATGCACGTGGCATAGCGGGCAGCGGAGAATCTTCCGGGCCGGCCCAGCAGGGCCGGCCCGGTTTGTTTTCCGGTCCTGGACCCGGGCCGGGGGCGTCCGGCTTTTTCCCTTCTCTTTGCCCGGGAAACCGGGTAGCATCTGGCCTTCAAGACAACCCACAGGCATGACGCGCCTTTTGTCGTGCCGCGGCCGCGGGCCAGACCCGGGCTGCGCCAACACCAAACCGGGAGGAGCGGTGGCCAAGCCGAATTACCGACAAGCCAGACGGGCCGTGGACGAGGCCAAAAAGAAGAAGAAGGAAGAAAAGCGCAAGCGCAAGCTGGAGCGCAAGAACTCCTCTGACTCCGACACCCCTGAAACCGACGAGGCCGAAACCGACGAGGCCGAAACCGAAACCCCGGCCCAGCCGGACCAGGTCGCCTGACCCCGGGCCCACGCCCCGAACCGGCTCGGGCGGCGCAACGCCCGGGCCCCGTCACCCCATCGCCCGCCGGCCCGCCGGGCCGGCGTCTTGCCGTCCTACGCGCTAGCGCATTTTCGCTGGAACACCATGCCCGCGCAGCTCACTGCCGAGCGGGTGGGCTCCTCGTGCCAGAGAAAGTGGTCCAGGACCGTGCCCGACGCCCCGGGCAGGGCCTCCAGGAGCGCGGCCAGGGCCAGGAACCCGCACACGTTGTACCGGTCCCGCACCCGCGCCCCCTCGGCCCAGAAGGCGTCCGCATCACCGGCCGCGGCGGCTTCGAGCAGGACCGCGTCGTGGGCCAGGGCCTCCGGCTCCAGGTCGCGGGCGGCCCGGTCGTGCCCGAACTTGGGGCCGATGTGGCACAGGTCCACCCCGGCCACGGCCAGGGCTCCCTCCTCGGCCAGGAGCGCGGCAAGTTCGTCCAGTAACGGACCGGCCGCAGTGCGGAACGCGGCCCGGGAGAACTCCGGCAGGGCCGCCGCCGAGCCTAGGAGCACGGGGACCAGGGAAAAGCCCGGCTCCAGCACCTGCTGCAGGAAGGCCACCTGGATCTCCACCGAATGCTCGGCCCGGTGGGCCAGGTCGCCCGCCGCGGCAACCGGTCCGGCCGCCCGGGCCAGCCGGGCCACGGCCTCCCGGTCGGTGGGCACCCGGCCCAGCGGGGTCGTGAAATCCTTGGCCGTGAGGCTCGCCAGTTCGGGGTACAGGCTGTGCCCCACCCCCAGCACTACCACCCGGCGCGGGGCCGCGCCGCGCAGCGAGGCATAGGCGCTGGCGTAGACCCGGGCGGCCACGGCCGGCTCCAGGTGCGGCGCCACCAGGGCCCGCACCGGAACGCCGGGAACAGGCGCGCCGGCGCAGGCCAGCACCGAGTCCAGCCAGCCCGCCAGCTCGGCCCGGCCGGCAGGATAGGACCGGCCGGCCAGCACGGCGGGCCGCTCCCGGGCGGCGTCCCAAGCGGCCAAGGCCGCGGCCCGGTCCGCCCGGAAGGCCGGGGAGTCCAGGAGCCGGCAGGCGTCCAGGCCCTCCACCAGGTCCCTGGCATCGTCCGGCCCCACGCCTTCGTCCTCCAGGGCCTGGGCCAAGGCTGCGGCCAGGGCGTCCAGGTCGGCGTCCTTTCCCAGGGACACGTAGAGCCGCAGCACGTCCAGCACGAAGGCCTGCTCCTGCGGGGCCAGGCCCAGCGGGTCGCGCACCGCCACCACCGCCTGGCCGTCCACCTCCAGGGGAATGAACTCCAGGTCCTCGCGCAGCCGGGGAATGGGCTCGGGCATGGCGTCCTCCTCCGGCCATCCTACCCCGGCCCGGGCGTCCGGTCCAGGCCGGCGCGGTTGCGAGGCGGGAGTCCTCGCGCTAGGGTGGGGCATGGCCTCCCCTACCCTGCCCCGTTCCCGGCCCGTGGCCACACCGCTGCCCCTGCTCCTGCTCCGGGAAGCCCCGGAGGGGACGGGCCGCCCCGACGCGGGCGCGGACGAGGCCCCTGGCCCAGGGGACGGCGGCCGGCGCATCGTGTGCCGGGCCTGCGGCCAGGCGGTGACCACCCGGGAGGCCCGCACCGAACGCGGCGGCTCCCATGGCCACGTGTTCGCCAATCCCCATGGCTACGTCTTCGAACTGGCCCTGTTCAGCGCGGCCCCGGGCTGCCGCTGCGAAGGGCCGCCCTCCACCGAGTTCCCCTGGTTCCCGGGCTGCTCCTGGCAGGTGGACGTATGCCGGGGCTGCTCCCTGCACCTGGGCTGGCGCTTCCTCCCCCTGGCCGGGGGCGCGGCCTTCCACGGGCTCATTGCGGACCGGATCGTCGAGGCCGACGAGCGGAAATAGTCCTTCCCTTCCACGCCATACGGGTGTACCGGGCCAACGCATGAACGCCGCCGCTTCCCGACCCGCCGCCCGGGCGGCCGCCATCTTCGCGGTGGCCACCTCGGGCTTTCTGCTCAGCATGTTCTACCGGGTCTCGGTCACGGTGGTCAGCAACGAACTGGCCGCGGACCTGGGACTCGGAGCGGCCGGGCTCTCCGCCCTGTCCGCGGCCTTCTTCTACGCCTTCGCCGCGGCCCAGCCGTTGCTCGGCCCCAGCCTGGACCGCCTGGGACCGCGCCTCATCATGGTGGGCCTGGGCCTGACCGCGGCCGGGGGCTCCCTGCTCTTCGCCCTGGCGGACAGCGCCACCGGCGCATTCTGGGGCCGCGCCCTCATGGGCCTGGGCATGTCCGGCAACCTCATGGGCGCCCTGACCCTGCTGGTGAACTGGTTCCCGGCGGACCGCTTCGCCACCCTCATGGGCGTGCTCACCTCGGTGGGCTCCCTGGGCATGGCCCTGGCCGCCACGCCCCTGGCCTTGCTTGCCCACGCGGCGGGCTGGCGCGGGGCCTTCCTGGCCCTGGCGGCGGTGAACGTGTGCCAGGTCGCGGCGCTCTTCTTCGTGGTGCGCAACCACCCACCCGGGGCCGAGGTCCGGACCGCCGACGCGGTGAACCCCTTCCGCGGCATGGGCCGGCTGGCGCGCACGCCCTGGTTCTGGATCGTCAGCGCGGCCACCTTCTTCCGCTTCGGGTCCTTCATGGCCCTCACCGGCCTGTGGGCCGGCCCCTACCTGCGCCAGGCCCTGGGCCTGGGCCAGGTGGCCGCGGGCAACATGCTGCTGGCGAGCAGCGCCGGCTACATCCTGTCCCTGCCCCTCGCCGGCCGGGTGTCGGACCGCACCCTGCGCACCCGCAAGTGGATCGTCGTCCCCTCGTTGCTGGCCTTCGCCCTGCTCCTGGCCGCCCTGATCCCGCTGGACCGGAGCACCCCGCTCCCGGTGCTCACCGCCCTGTTCTTCCTGCTGGGCTTCACGGCCGCTCCGGGCCAGGTGAGCTACGCCCACGTCAAGGAACTCTCGCCAGCGGGCATGTCCGCCACGGCCATGAGCGCGGTCAACCTGTTCAACATGCTGGGGCCGGCGGCCCTGCTCCAGGCCGGGGCGCTGCTGGTGCCCGGGGAGATGGCCGCCCTCGACTCGCCGGAACTCTTCCTCCCGGTCTGGCTTTTCTTCGCAATCGGGGTGGGGTTCACCGGCATCCTCTACATCCTGGTCCCGGAGAGCCCGGGCATGGGCCTGCGCGGCCCGCGAGCCGGACGCTAGCCCCCCCCTTGCCACCCGTCCCGGGCGGGCGTATGGGCCGCTCCCAGGAGGGCGCGCATGGACTGGTTCGTGGCCGGAGTGTTCGGGTTCGTGTACCTGGGCATGGTCCTGGGCCGGGTTCCCGGGTTGGCCCTGGACCGCACCGGGGTGGCCGCCCTGGGGGCCATGGCCCTCATCGCGGGCGGGTCGGTGGGCTCGTCCGAGGCCTGGGCCGCGGTGGACATGCCCACCATGGCCCTGCTCTTCGCCCTCATGGTGGTCTCGGCCCAGTTCAGGCTGGGCGGGTTCTACACCCGGCTCACCCGCCGCCTGGCCCAGGCCCGGGTCTCGCCCCCCGGCCTGCTGGCCCTGGTCGTGGCGGCCTCGGCCGGGCTTTCCGCCCTGCTGGCCAACGACATCGTCTGCCTGGCCATGACCCCCATCCTGCTCGAAGGCTGCGCCCGCCGCGGCCTGGACCCGGTCCCCTTCCTCCTGGGCCTGGCCTGCGCGGCCAACGTGGGCTCGGCCGCCACCCTCATCGGCAATCCCCAGAACATGCTCATCGGCCAGGTCACGGGGCTGGGCTTCGCAGCCTACGTGCGCGACGCCCTGCCTCCGGTCCTCCTCGGCCTGGCCGCCACCTGGGCCATCGTGGCCGCCCACTACCGGGGCCGCTGGGAGCGCCGGACCACGGTCCCGGACATCGAGGCCCCGGACTACGATCCCTGGCAGGCGGGCAAGGGCATGCTGGTGCTGGGGGGGCTGGTGCTGGCCTTCCTGTTCGGCCCCTGGCCCCGGGAGGTGCCGGCCCTGGCCGCGGCCGGGCTGCTGCTCCTGTCCCGGCGCACCACCTCGCGCCGCATGTTCGCGCTGGTGGACTGGCAGCTCTTGCTCCTGTTCCTGGGCCTGTTCGTGGTGAACCACGCCCTGGCCGCCTCGGGCGGCCTGGCCGCGGGCCTGGGCGCGCTGGCCCGGGCCGGGCTGGACCTGGGGCATCCGGCCGCCCTCTTCGCCGGCACGGTGGTGCTCTCCAACCTGGTGTCCAACGTGCCGGCGGTGATGCTCCTGGCCTCGGCGCATTCCTCGCCCCAGGCCGGGCTGGTCCTGGCCCTGGCCAGCACCCTGGCGGGCAACCTGTTCCTTTTGGGCTCCATCGCCAACCTCATCGTGGCCGACGGGGCCGGGCGGCTGGGCGTGGAGATCGGCTGGCGCACCCACCTGAGGGTGGGGCTGCCGGTGACCCTGGCCACCTGCGCCATTGCCGGGGGCTGGCTCTGGCTGGCCTGGGACGGACTGGCCGTGGCGGGATGAAACGGGTAGGTTCGGCCCCAGCCAAGGAGAAGCCATGTATTTCGAGAACGAGGACAACGCCACCCGGGTGGTGCAGGTTATGCGGCGCAAGGTGGGCCTGGCCCCGGACGCGGCCGGGTACTACACCCTGGGCGGCGCGGAGCTTTACCTGGGCCTGGTCCCGGAGGCCGTGAAGCACCTCAGGCGGGCGGTGGAGCTGCGGCCGGGATTCGGCGAGGCCTGGGCCGAACTCGCCCGGGCCTGCCTGGAGGCGGAAGACCTGGAGGGCGCGCGCAAGGCCGCGGCCAAGGCCGAGGAACTGGGGCAGGCCCCGCCCCCGGAACTCGCTGCCCGCCTGGGCTAGAGCACGACGCTACTGCGCCGCGCCCGGTTCGATTTCCCCGCTCAGGACGCGCCTACTGGGAGAAACTGCTGCGGCAGTACTCTTGGCACAGGTCGTTGGCCCGCTCCACGCCGGCGCGGCAGTCGTCCATGATGTGCTTGTGATACAGGGAAGACCAGGCCTGCTTGCACTGCTCCAGGCAGGAGGTTCTGTTCCAGGCGCCGCTGGCCAGCGGATCGAAGAACAGGGAGCATATCTCCAGTTGTTCCCGGCAGACCCCGGGCCCCGAATCGTCGCCACCCGATCCTCCGCCGCCGTCCGCGGTGTTGCAGAAGCTCAGGGCGTCGGGCAGGGCCAGGGGCCTCAGCGCGGAACACGCGCTCAGGGCCAGGACGGCCACGGCCAACAGGAAAATGCGATGCATGGCGAGCCTCCTTGGGCAAGGACCGGGAACAGCGCCCCGGCCGTTTGCAGTATCCCCCCAACCGCGGGGAAAAGGCAAGTGGGGGGTATGCACCCGCGCGGGTTGGCAAAGCCGCGGGCCTGGGCTATGACCACTGCTCCCCAAGACTTTTCAAGGACGTACGGACATGCACAAGGCGCACACGGTCATCGTCGGCGCGGGAATCATGGGCCTCACCCTGGCCCGCGAACTCCTCGCCCGCGGCGAGGAAGACATCCTCATCCTGGACAAGGAGCCCACGCCCGGGGCGCACGCCTCGGGCCGCAACAGCGGCGTGCTGCACGCCGGGGTCTACTATTCCGCGGGCAGCGCCAAGGCCCGCACCTGCCTGGCCGGCAACCGGCTCATGCGGGCCTACTGCCAGGAGAACGGCCTGCCCCTGGAGGAGTCCGGCAAGGTCATCGTGGCCGCCACCCCGGCCGAGCTGCGCGGGCTGTTCGAACTCAAGGCCAAGGCCGAGGCATCCGGGGCCGAGGTGCAGTTGGTGGACGAGCAGGAGCTGGCCGAGATCGAGCCCAACGCCGCCACCCTGGGCAAGGCGCTCTGGTCGCCCCTGACCGCGGTGGTGGATCCCAAGGCCATCGTGCGGCGCATGGCGGAGGAACTGGGCGGCTCGGGCAAGGCGCGCATCCTGTACAACGCCCGGGTGGAGGGCCGCGACGGCGACGACGCCCTGCTCACGCCCCAGGGCCGGGTGGAATACCGCCGCCTGGTGAACGCGGCCGGAGCCCACGCGGACAAGCTGGCCCACGCCTTCGGCCTGGGCCTAGACTACGTGCTAGCCCCGTTCAAGGGCTGCTACCGCCGGCTGCGGCACGACCGCTCCCACCTGGTGCAGGTGGCCATCTATCCGGTGCCCGACCCGCGCCTGCCCTTTCTGGGCGTGCACTTCACCCGGTCCGTGGCCGGGGCGGTGTACATCGGCCCCACCGCCACCCCGGCGTTCGGCCGCGAGAACTACGGCCTGTTCGCCGGCCTGGACCGCGAGGCCCCGGAGATCCTGCTGCGCGACGCGGTGCTCTTCGCGCGCAACCCGGCCTTTCGGGCCACGGCCCTGGCCGAGATGTACAAATACCTCCCGCGGGTGCTCTACAACGCCGCGCGGCGGCTGGTGAAGGAGCTTTCACCCGATGACATCGAGCCCTCGCCCAAGGCCGGCATCCGCGCCCAACTGGTGAACCGGACCACGCACCAGCTGGTCATGGACTTCGTGGTGGAGCGCGACGAGCGCAGCATGCACGTGCTCAACTCCATCTCCCCGGCCTTCACCGCGTCCATGGCCTTCGCCAAGATCCTCTGCGACGAGTACCTGCCCGGGGCCTAGGCCGGGCCGCCCCACGCGACGAAAAGCCCTCCCGCCTGGCGGCGGGAGGGCTTTCTTGCGTCGTGACGGCGAGGCTTACCGAGCCGGCAGCATGACCAATCCCCTGCCCATGGCCCGGCCCCCTCATAAAAAACACCCCTACGCCGGCTGCATGGCCATCCGCTTCCCCATGGCCCGGCTGGCCATGTACAGGCCGGCCAGCAGGCCCACGCCCAGGGCGTGCAGGCTCATGTCCGGCCAGAGCAGCAGGCCCGCGGCCGCGGCGAAGGCCAGGCGCAGGGGCCAGTTCAGGGGGCTGCGGCACCAGCCCTCGAAGAACACCGCGAAGGAGTACAGCCCGGCGGTGGCGGTGAGCGCGGTCTCGGCCACCTCCCACCAGGCCCCCTCGAACAGGATGGGGGTGTAGCAGAAGAGCAGCGGGATGATGTACAGGCCCTTGGCCAGCTTCCAGGACTCCATGCCGGTCTCCAGCGGCCCGGACCCGGCGATGCCCGCGGCGCTGTAGGCGGCCAGGCAGACCGGCGGGGTCACGTTGGCGTCCTGCGAGTACCAGAAGATGAGCATGTGCGCGGCCAGGAGGCTCGCGCCCAGCATGGTCATGGCCGGGGCGGCCAGGACCGCCAGCACGATGTAGGAGGCGGTCACCGGCAGGCCCATGCCCAGCACCAGGGAGGCCAGGGCCACCAGCGCGATGCACAACAGCAGGCTGGCCCCGGACAGGGCCGAGATGAGCATGGAGAACTTGATGCCCATGCCCACCATGAGCACCACCCCGATGATGATGCCCGAGCACAGCAGGATGACCCCGGTGGTGACCATGTTCATGCCGCCCAGGGCCAGGGCCTGGAGCACGTCCTTGGGGTACATGCGGGTGCGTGGGTTGAGCCAGGAGGCGACCACGATGGAGCCGATGCCGCCGCAGGCCGCGAAGGTGGGCGTGAAGTTGAGCATGAGCAGGCCGATGAGCACCGCCACCGGGAGGAAGAAGTTCCAGCCCTCCTTGAGCACCTCCCGCACCTTGGGCAGGTCCTCGGCCGGGGTGGGCTTGAACCCGCGCTTGTGCGCGCGCAGGTGCACGAAGAAGGCCACGGATACGAAGTACATGATGGCCGGGATGAAGGACACGGCCACGATGTGCAGGTAGGGGATCTGGGTCCACTGGCTCATGATGAACGCGCCCGCGCCCATGATGGGGGGCATGAGCTGGCCGCCGGTGGACGCCGCGGCCTCCACCGCGGCCGCGAACTTGGGCACGAACCCGATGCGCTTCATCATGGGGATGGTGATGGAGCCGGTGCCCACGGTGTTGGCCACCGCGCTGCCCGACACCGAGCCCATGAGCCCGCTGGCGAACACCGCAATCTTGGCCGGCCCGCCCACGCAGTGGCCCATGAGCGCGCTGGAGAGCCTGATCACGAACTCGCCCGCCCCGGACTTGAGCAGGAAGGCGGCGAAGAGCACGAACAGGAACACGAACGTCGAGGAGATGGTGGCGATGGTGCCGAACAGGCCGTCCGGCGCGAAGTACATGCGGTAGAGCATGCGCTCGACGGTCACGCCCGGGAAATGCCACATGCCCGGCAGGAGGCGGCCCATGAACAGGCCGTAGGAGAGGAACACCGCGCACAGCACCGGGATGAGCCAACCCGTGGTGCGGCGGGTGATCTCCAGCATGAGCAGCACGGCCAGGCCCGCGGCGATCAGGTCCGCCAGGATGGGCACCTCGTTGCGGTCGTGCAGGGCGTCCTCGAAAAACACCAGGTACAACGCCACCCCGAAGGAGAGCACGGCCAGCGCGTAGTCCAGCTTGATGGTCTCGCAGGCCTTGCGGGGCAGCATCGGGTAGCAGAGGAACCCCATGAAGAGCATGAAGCCGTAGTGCAACGCGTTGCGCTGGATCTCGGGCATGACGCCCACGGTGTTGATCCAGATGTGGAACAGGGAACAGGCCACCGCGGCCCAGAAGACCACCTTCTCGGTGGAGCCGGAGAGGATGCGGCGCACCGAAACCGCTTCGCTGGAGATATCCGTTTCAACCGCGGCGTTGTCGCAGGCCGCTTTCGTCTGCTCGGTCATGGGAATTCCTTAGGGCTGGCTCTGGAGCCCGGCCCGGCGGAAGGACCGCCGGGCCGGGCGATTCATGCACGGTGCGGGGCGGGCTTACTTGATGATGCCGGCCTCGCGGTAGAACTTCTCCGCGCCCGGGTGCAGGGGCGCGGGCAGGCCCTTGGTGGCCCGCTCCAGCTTCATGGCCTCGGTGGCCTTGTGGATGTTGTGCAGGAAGGGCAGGTTCTCATAGATGGTCTTGGTGATCTTGTAGACCACCTCCTCCGGCAGGTCCGCCCGGCAGGCCAGGAAGTTGGGCTGGGCGATGGTGTTGATGTCCTTGTCCTGGGACGGATAGGTCCCGGCCGGGATCACGTAGCGGTTCCAGATGGGGTATTCCTTGTCCACCTTGGCCAGCTGCTCGTCGGTGAAGTCCAGGACCGTGGCCTTGTCGGCCCCGAGCTGAGCGTAGAGCTGGGTGATGGCCGCCACCGGCGGGCCGGCCGGGATGTTGGCGCCGGCCACCCGGCCGTCCATCATGGCCTGGACCGAGGGGTTGTAGCCCAGGTACTCGGGGGTGGTGTCCTTCTCGATGTCGATGCCCAGGGCGCCCAGGATGGCCAGGCCCGAGCCCTCGGTGCCGCTGCCCCGCTTGCCGATGGAGAACTTCTGGTGCAGGCCCTTGAGGTCGGTGATGGTGCCGGTCTTGGCGTACTTCTTGAGCAGGGCGAAGTGCTCCACATTCTCCCAGAGCATGGTCACGCTGCGGAAGTCCTTGAAGGCCTGGCCCTCATACTGGCCCTTGCCGTTGTACGCCTGCAGTCCGAACAGGGCCTGCAGAATGGCCATGTCCGCTTCCTTGTTCTTGAGCATCTGGACGTTTTCGCCCGAGCCCGCGGAGTTGATGGCCGTGGCGGTGATGCCGTCCTTGGCCGCCAGCTTGACGCTGACCAGGGTGCCGATGGCCACGCCCACCGGGTAGTAGGTGCCGCCGGTGGTGGCGGTGGCGATGATGAGGTTCTTGTCGTCCGCGTGGCCCGCGCCAACGCTCACGGACAGGCACAGCGCCAGGGCCACGATGCAAGTGATGAACCGTTTGAACATTCCCATCCTCCTGAACGTTTACGGTGTGACACAAACCGCCTGGCGGCGGCATCCAGGTCAGGCAACGGAACGGGACGAATGACGAAAATCGCAAAAGGGCTGGGTTTCGGCCTGGGCTTTCGTACCCGAAAAACCGGACGATTTCCAGCAATAGTTTGTGCCGGCGAATAGACGCCAGCATACGCGAGTTTGGGCCACAACGTTCGGCCTGCCCCACAATATCGGCCGGAATGGTCGGAAATCAGCCCAGGCCCAGCGCCAAACCGTCGGCCCTGGGGTCGCTGCCCCCGCAGAGCACCCCGTCCCCGCTGCGCACGATCACCTGGCCCCGGCCGAACAGGGCGGCTTCCTCCGGTCCGGCCCGGCGCACCCGGTGGCCCAGGTTCGCCAGGCCGCGGCCCAGGCCCGGGGGCAGGTGGGCCTCCAGGGCCAGGGTCCCGCCCCCGGCCTCCTCCAGGCAGAAACGCGGCAGGTCCAGCGCGGCCTGGGGATCCCAGCCGTCGTCCACCAGGGCCGCGAGCACCTGCACCTGGCCCTGGGGCTGCATGAACGCGCCCATGACCCCGAAGGCCGCGTAGAGCGCGCCGCCCGGCCGCAGCGCCAGGCCCGGGATGATGGTGTGGTAGGGCCTCCGGCAAGGCGCCAGGCAGTTGGGGTGGGCCGGGTCCAGGCTGAAGTTGTGCCCCCGGTTCTGCAGGGAGAAGCCCAGGCCCTGGGGCACGATGCCCGTGCCGAAGCCCATGTAGTTGCTGTTGACCATGGAGCAGGCGTTGCCCTGCCCGTCCACGGCCACGAACTGCACCGTGCCCGGAGAGTGCAGGGGCAGCCCGGCCTGCACCGCGGGCAGGGCCGCGTGCGGCCGCACCAGGGCGGCGCGGCGGGCGGCGTAGTCCGGGGAGAGCAGCGTCTCCAGCGGCGCGGGCGAGGCCGGGTCCGCCACCCAGGCCCGCGCGTCGGCAAAGGCCAGGCGCAGGGCTTCGGCCTGGGCGTGCAGCCGCTGCACGGACAGGGGAGCGCCCAGCATGGCCGGGTCCAGGCACGAGAGCACGCCCAGCGCCAGGAGCACGGCCAGGCCCTGGCCGTTGGGCGGGCACTGCAGCACCCGCACCCCATGGTATTCCGTGGAGATGGGCGCGGCCCAGTCCGAGGCGTGGGCAGCCAGGTCGGGCGCGGCCAGGAGCCCGCCGGCCGCCTGCACCGCGCCGGCGATGCGCGCCGCGATCTCGCCGCAATAGAACAGGTCCCGGGCCTCTTGCGGCCCGACCGCGCCGAGCTGCTCCAGCACCCGGGCCAGGCCGGGGTTGCGCACCACCTGGCCGGCCCGGGGCGTGTCGCCGCCGGGCAGAAGCTCCCCTCCCCCGGGCGTGGCGGCCAGCACCTCGCGCCCCCTGGCCCAGGTGGCCGCGGCCACGGGATGGACCACGAAGCCCTCGGCGGCCAGGGAGCGGGCCGGCTCCAGAATCTGCCCCAGGGGCAGCCGGCCGAAGCGTTCGGCCAGGTCGCACCAGGCCGCGCAGGCCCCGGGAACCGTGACCGTGAGGGCCGAGCGCACGGGCAGCTCGGAGGTTGCGCCCCGCGCCCGGGCCGCTGCCAGGTCCAGGGCCGCGGGGCTTCGCCCCGAGCCGTTCAGGGCCGCCACCTCGCCCGAGGCCGCGTCCAGGTACAGGGCGAACGCGTCGCCGCCCAGGCCGGTGGAGCAGGGCTCCACCACGGCCAGGGCCGCGGCCATGGCCACCGCCGCGTCAGCGGCCGAGCCGCCGGCCCGCAGCATGGCTAGGCCGGCCTCGACCGCCGCGGGCTGGCCCGCGGCCACCATGCCGCCCCGGGCCAGGGCCGGAGAGCGCCGCGACGAGAACCCCATCGGTCCAGGAATCCAGGACGAAACCTCGAACATGCCCCCTCCCTATGCGTTGCGCCGCACCCAGGACCGCACGCCGACCGCCCGGCCCGGGACGCCCACCGAGTGTGTCCCAAGCCCCGGACCAAGGCAACCCGTTTTCATCATCCCCCACTTCTCTCTTCTCATTTCAACGCATAGGCGCTAACTTTGCGTAACGACCTCTTCGCCGGAGTTCCGGCATACCCATCCAAGGACGGACCGTGCCCCGCAAGCCCGCGACACAACCTGCCCCCGCCTCGCCTCGGAACGACTCCGCCCTGGTGTTGAACGAGGAGAGCTTCCGCGCCCTGGTGGACCAGGCCCAGGACGCCATCTTCGTGCGCCAGCTCGACGGCCGGTTTCTGCTGGTGAACCAGCGCGCCTGCGAGTCCCTGGGCTACACCCGTGGCGAACTCATGGCCATGGCCGTGCGGGACATCGACCCGGACTTCCGGCCTGCCGAGGACCAGGAGGAATACTGGCGCAGACTGCCCATGACCTTCGAGTCTCGGCACCGCCGCAAGGACGGGAGCTTCTTCCCGGTGGAGGTCCGGCTGTCCGCCATCCACTTCGACGGGCAGCGGCTGGTCCACTCCGCGGTGCGCGACATCACCGAACGCAAGGCCATGGAGGACGCCTTGCGCCAGGCCAAGCTGGAGCTGGAAAGGCGGGTGGAGGAGCGCACCCGGGAACTGGCGCAGGCCAACGCCGAGATGGTCCGGGAGGTGGAGGAGCGCCGCCGCGCGGAAATGGAACTGCAACTGGCGGCCGAGGTGTTCGAGCACTCCCTGGAGGGCATCACCATCACCGACCGCGGCGGCCACATCCTCAAGGTGAACCCGGCCTTCACCGCCATCACCGGCTATTCCTCGGAAGAGGTGCTGGGCAAGAACCCCCGGGTGCTCAAGTCCGACCGGCACGACGCGGCATTCTACCAGGAGATGTGGCGAGGCCTGATGGAGGACGGCCGCTGGGAGGGGGAGATCTGGAACCGGCGCAAGAGCGGCGAATCCTATCCCGAATGGCTCTCCATCAGCGCGGTGCGCAACGCCGAGGGCCAGACCACCCACTACGTGGGGGTGTTCCACGACATCACCGAGGCCAAGGAGTCCGAGGAGCAGATCCGCTTCCAGGCCTACCACGACGCCCTCACCGGCCTGCCCAACCGCCTGCTGCTCAAGGACCGCCTGGCCGTGGCCATCAACCACGCCCAGCGCAACGACGGCAAGGTGGCCGTGCTCTTCCTGGACCTGGACAACTTCAAGAACATCAACGACAGCCTGGGCCACATCGTGGGCGACTGGCTCCTGCAGTCCGTGGCCTACCGCCTGCTCAAGCTCATGCGCGACGAGGACACCGTGGCCCGCCTGGGCGGGGACGAGTTCGTCATCATGGTCGAGGAGGTGGAGAACGTGCGCGAGGTGGTGCTGGTGGCCCAGCGCATCATCGCCGCCTTTGCCGCGCCGGTGACCGTGGGCAGCCACGAGCTGTTCGTCACCCCCAGCCTGGGTATCACCCTGTACCCGGACGACGGCCGCGACCCGGACACCCTCATCAAGAACGCGGACCTGGCCATGTACCAGGCCAAGGCCGCGGGCCGCAACGACTACCGCCTGTTCACCCCCCAGATGAACGAGAACGTCACCCGCCGCCTGGCCCTGGAGGGCCGGCTGCGCAAGGCGGTGGAGAACGGCGAGCTCATCCCCTTTTTCCAGCCCAAGGCCGAGCTGGCCAGCGGCCGGGTGAGCGGCATGGAGGCCCTGGCCCGCTGGCCCCAGGAGGACGGGGGCCTGGTGAGCCCGGCCGAGTTCATCCCCCTGGCCGAGGAGACCGGGCTCATCCTGCCCCTGGGCGAGATCATCCTGGAAAAGGCCTGCCAGGCCGCCTGCCGCATGACCGAGGGCGGAAGCTGCGACCTCACCCTGGCGGTGAACCTCTCGCCCAAGCAGTTCAAGCAGAAGGATCTGGTGGCCCGCATCCTGGCCACCCTCACGCGTACCGGCCTGCCCCCGTCCAGGCTGGAACTGGAGATCACCGAGACCACCCTGATGACGGACATCGACAAGACCGTGGGCAAGCTGCGCGAGCTGGCCGAGCACGGCATCGGCCTGGCCGTGGACGACTTCGGCACCGGGTACTCATCGCTGTTCTACCTCAAGCACTTCCCCCTGCGCTCGCTCAAGATCGACCAGTCCTTCGTGCGCGACATCACCCGCGACGAGGGCGACGCCAACATCGTGCGCACCATCATCGCCCTGGCCCACAACTTCAAGCTGGAAGTGGTGGCCGAGGGCGTGGAGACCCCAGAACAGCTCGCGTTCCTGCGCGCCCACCGCTGCCACACCGGCCAGGGCTTCCTGTTCTCCCGTCCCCTGGACGAGGCCGGGTTCACGGCCTACATGCGCGAGACCAAGGGCAAGGTGCCGGTGGAATGAGTCCGGCCCCGCGCCCCGCCCTGGTCCCCCTTCTTGCCTGTCTCCTGCTCCTGCTGGCCGCCTGCGGCGGACCCGACGCGACCGCTCCGGCCCTCTCCCCCCTGCCGCCCGGGGCCACTGTGCTGTGCTTCGGCAACAGCCTGACCTACGGCGCGGGCGCGGGCGGATTCGACCCGCGGCCCGGGGCCTCCTATCCCGAGGTGCTGGCCAGCGAGACCGGGCTGAACGTGATCCGCTCCGGCGTGCCCGGCGAGACCACGGACCGCGGCCTGGCGCGGCTGCCCGGGGTGCTGGCTGCGGAGCGGCCAGCCCTGGTGGTGCTGGAGCACGGGGGCAACGACTTCCTGCGCGGCCTGCCCGATGCCGCCACCGAGCAGAACCTCGCGGCCATGGTCCGCGCCTGCCGGGAGGCCCATGCCCAGGTCCTCCTGCTCGGCGTTCCCCGGCCCGGCCTACTCCTCAAGCTGCACCCCGTGTACCAACGCGTGGCCGAGGCCACGGGCGCGGTCCTGGACGGCGAGTTGCTCCCCACCCTGCTGGCCGACGGGAACATCAAGTCCGACCCCATGCACTTCAACGTGGCGGGATACGAAAAGATGGCCCAAGGCGTGGCCGCGACCCTGCGCCGCCTGGGCGCGCTGCGCTGAGCGCGGCCACGCCGCGGCGGAAGTGCTATTTGCTGGGGATGCCCTTGAGGAAGTCGAATTTCTCCAGGACCGGAGCGCTCGCCAGGGTACCGTCCAGCACCTTGAGCAGGGCGGCGAAATGCGGGGTGTTCATGTGGGCGTCCAGGGCCTGCTGGTCCCGGTACGCCTCATAAAAATAGAACCGGCCCGGAACGTCCGCCGACTTGTGGAGCCGATATTCCCGGGCTCCCTCCTCCTGGGCGACCTTGTCCACCATGTCCGACAGATGCTTTTCCAGCTCCTGCTCCAGGCCCGCCTTGGCCTGCAACATCGCCGTCAGTATGACCATTGGCACCTCCTTGGGGTAGCGGCGAAGACCTACCCGTAGCCGCCCCGGCTGTCAAAACCGCTCCGTCCACCTCCCACGTAAAAGGCGGGAACGGCTCGCGCCGTCCCCGCCCTGTTCGTCGGTTCCCGTCAGGCTACTTGATCCAGGAATCCACCTGGGCGGCGTTCTCCTTGAGGAAGCGCTTGGCGTTCTCGTAGCGGTCCGCGCCGGGCTCCTGGTTCCATGCCATGACCATCTGGAGCTGGTTCGCATCCTTCCACCCGAAGTTGTCCAGGAACTTGTAGACCTCGGGCATGTCCTTCTTCAGGCCCTTGCGCACGATGGTGTCGATGTGCTCCTCCTCGCCCAGGACACCCTTGGGGTCCTTCAGGTACTTGAGGTCCCACTTGCCGAACATCCAGTGCGGGGACCAGGCGGTGACCACCACCCACTTCTTGTTCTTGATGGCGTCGGCCAGGGCCGCGGTCATGGTGGCGCCGCTGCCCTCCACCAGCTCCAGCTTGTCAAGGCCGTAGTCCTTCATGGCCTTTTCCGAGAGCCGCATGAGCCCGGCCCCGGGGTCGATGCCGATGACCTTGCCGTTCAACTTGCCGGCATTGGCGTTCAGGTCGGCGATGGAGTCGGCGGTCACGTAGGAAGGAACCGCCCAGCCCAGCTTGGCCCCGCCGGTGATGGGGCCCAGGTCCTCTACCTTGTCCTTGACCTTGGCCAGGTAGTCGGCGTGGGTCACGGGCAGCCAGGCGGTGACCATGCCGTCCACATCGCCGGTGCCCACGGCCTGCCACATGGCGGCCGCGGCCACGGGCATCATGTCAACCTCGTAGCCCAGCTTCTCCTGCAGAACCGCGGCCACCACGTTGGTGCTCGCGGCGGCGCAGTCCCACTCCACGTAGGCCAATTTGACCTTGCCCTTGGACGCGGCCAGGGCGGGCAGGGCCGTCAGGGCGCACAGGGCCAGGATGAACGTCAGGATGATCGTCTTGCGCATGTTGCCTCCTTGAGTTGCATGTCTAGGGAATCCTTGCCTCATCCCTGACGCGAGCCCACGCGCTGGAGCACGCGATCCAGGATGATGGCCACAATGACGATGCCGATGCCGGCCTCGAACCCGTGCCCCATCTGCAGGCGCTGGATGGCCTTCCACACCTCGCCGCCCAGGCCCTTGGCCCCGATCATGGCGGCGATGACCACCATGGACAGGGCCAGCATGACGGTCTGGTTCACCCCGGCCATGATGGTGGGGGTGGCCATGGGAAGCTGCAGCTTCACCAGCTTCTGCCAGCGGGTGGAGCCGAAGGCGTCGGCGCACTCCACCAGCTCCCGCGGGGTCTGGCGGATGCCCAGGCAGGTGAGGCGGATGGCCGGGGGCATGGCGAACACCACGGTGGAGAAGATGGCCGCCACCTTGCCCAGGCCGAAGAAGGGGATGGCGGGAATCAGGTACACGAACGCGGGCATGGTCTGCATCACGTCCAGGACCGGCATGACCACCCGGTATACCCCCTGGCTGAGCGCCGAGCCGATGCCCAGGGGCACGCCCAGGCAGATGGCCACCAGGGTGGCGATGCACACCAGGGCGATGGTGCTCACCGTGGCCGGCCACAGGCCCATGTTCCAGATGAGGCACAGGCCCGCGAGGGTGAAGATGCCGATGCCCCGCTTGCGGGACAGCCGCCAGGCCAGCAGGGCGAAGGCGATGATGAGCAGCCAGGGCGGCGCGGCCAGCATGGCCTTCTCCAGGAGGTCCAGCACGTTCCCGGTGACCGTGGAGAAGGCTTTCGTGGCGAAGGAGAAGTGCTCCACCATGAAGTCGATGGTGCTTTCGATCCAGACGCCCAGGGGAATGCGGGGAACCATCATGCTTGCGCCCTCCCCCGCTCGGCGATGGCCCCGAGCAGCGAGCCCTTGACCACCACGCCCCTGAGCCGGCCGGCCTCGTCCACCACGGCCAGGGGGCAGGAGTGGCCGGACATGGTGAGGAACAGGTCAGTGGCCGGGGTGTCGGGGGCCACGCAGGGGATGTCGGTGCGCACGATGGGGGCCAGGTCGCGCTCGCCGCGGCCGATGAGCTCGGCGCAGTCCTCGGAGGTCACCAGCCCGGCCAAGCGGTGCTTCTCGTCCAGCACGAAGAGCGAGGAGATGCCGTGCTGCTTCATCTTGCGCAGCGAGGCCCGGGGCCCATCGTGGCTCAGGAAGGCCACGGCCTCGGACTTCTTCATCACCGACTCGGCGGTGAGCACCTTGGTGATGTCCACCTCGGCCACGAACCGCTCCACGTACTCGTCGGCCGGGTTGGTCAGGATGTCCTCGGGCGACCCCACCTGCACGATGGCCCCGTCCTTCATGAGCACGATGCGGTCGCCCAGCTTGAGGGCCTCGTCCAGGTCGTGGGAAATGAAGAGGATGGTCTTGCGCACCTTTTCCTGCAGGCTGATGAGTTCGTCCTGCATGTCGCGGCGGATGAGCGGGTCCAGGGCGCTGAAGGCCTCGTCCATGAGCAGGATGTCCGGGTCCAGGGCCAGGGCGCGGGCCAGGCCCACCCGCTGCTGCATGCCGCCCGAGAGCTGGCTGGGCAGGGAGTCCTCCCAGCCGGCCAGGCCCACCTGGTCCAGGGCGCGCATGGCGCGGTCCCGGCGCTCGGCCGGGTCCATGCCCTTGATCTCCAGGCCGTACTCGGCGTTGGCCAGTACTGTGCGGTGCGGGAACAGGGCGAAATTCTGGAACACCATGCCCATCTTGGCCAGGCGCAGTTCGCGCAGGCCCCTGGCGTCCAGGGCGGTGACCTCCACCCCGTCCACGAAGACCTGGCCCGCGGTGGGCTCGATGAGCCGGTTGATGCAGCGCACCAGCGTGGACTTGCCCGAGCCGGACAGACCCATGACCACCACGATCTCGCCTTCCGCCACGTCGAAGCTGGCCCGGTCCACGCCAACGCTGAGCTTGGTCTCGGCAAAGATCTCGTCCTTGGGGCGTCCTTTTTCCAAGAGTTCCAGGCCCCGCTCCGGGTGGGGGCCGAATATCTTGCTGAGGTTCCTGACCTCGATTTTCTTCACTATGCCTCCTCGACGGGGTTTTTAGTGTCCATTTTATGCAAGAACGTACAACCATAGCCCATGACAATCTGAGGTCAACCTGAATGAAAGCACATTTTTACTGCAATATATACTGCAATAATTGACAAATGCCGCAATATTTTCTGCTTATTCAACAAAATGCACTGATAAAAAATTTGCCATTCTCTTTTTGTTGGAAATTTTTGCAATAAAAATTTGTCCATTTTTCCAACATGAGGAATGCAACCCAGTTTTTTTACAGAGTTCAATCCACGACTTCCTCTCCGCCTCGGGAGTATCCTTTCCCGGGGCGCCGAGGCCTTGGCGGAAAACGCCGGGCGTCTTTGCCCGGAAACGGTCTTGTGGTATCCTGGCGAAAAGCCGTGGCCAGCCCCGGCAAACCCTGTGGAGACAAAGGCATGTCCATGAAGACCATGACCAAGCCCCAACTGCTGGCCGCCGCACAGCGGCTCGCGGCCCGGGTGGCGGAACTGGAGGAGCAGGCCGGCAGGCCCGCGCAGGCCCCGGCCTGCGGCAAGGAGGCCCTGCCCCTGGGCGAGTCCGAGGCGGCGCTGTGCGCCCTGTTCGACGCGGTGGGCGACGCCATCGTGGTGCACGATCCCGAAGACGGCCGGATTCTGGCGGCCACGCCCAGCGCGCCGCGCATGCTGGGCTGGAAGCGGGAGGAGGTGGAGGGCCTGACCGCGGAGGACCTGTCCTCGGGCGTGTCTCCCTTCACCGGGGACAACTACCTGAACTACCTGGAGTTGGCCGCCGAAGGCACGCCCCAGGACTTCGAGTGGCTGTCCCGGACCAAGGACGGGACCCCCCTGTGGGTGGAGGTGCGGCTGCACCGCACCGAGCTCACGGGCAAGCCGCGGGTGGTGGGGCTCTTGCGCGACGTGAACGAACGCAAGGAGGCCGCGCAGGAGATCCAGAAGCTCACCCTGGCCGTGGAGCAGAGCCCGGCCTCGGTCATGATCACCGACCCCGAGGGGTACATCGAGTACGTGAACCCCAAGTTCACCGAGGTCACGGGGTTCACCCCGGCCGAGGTGCTGGGCAAGACCCCGCGCCTGCTCAAGAGCGGCCGGCACACCGTGGAGTTCTACCGGGAGCTGTGGGAGACCATCTCCGCGGGCCGGGTGTGGACCAACGAGATGTGCAACCGCACCAAGTCAGGGGAGGAGATATGGGAGCTGGTGTCCATCGCGCCGGTGAACGACTTCACGGGCCGGCACGCCTACTACGTGGCGGTGAAGGAGGACATCACCCTGCGCAAGCGGCAGGAGGAGCGCATCCGGCACATGGCCCTGCACGACCAGCTCACGGACCTGCCCAACCGCAACCTGTTCATGGACCGCCTGACCCAGGCCGTGGCCCGGGCCAAGCGCACGGGCCTGAAGGCCGCGCTCATCTACGTGGACCTGGACGAGTTCAAGCCGGTCAACGACCAGCTGGGGCATGAGGCCGGGGACTGGGTGCTCACGGAGGTGGCCCGGCGGCTGCACACCTGCATCCGGGACGTGGACACCGCGGCCCGGCTGGGGGGGGACGAATTCGTGGTGGTGCTCCAGGACGTGACCAACAACTTCGACGTGGAGTTGGTGGCCGGCCGCATCCACAAGGCCATGAACGAGCCCTTCCCGGTGGCCGGGCAGCCGCGCGTCCTGGGCGCCAGCCTGGGCATATCCGTGTCCCCGGACCACGGGGACGACGTGGACGAACTGATCCGCTGCGCCGACACGGCCATGTACGCGGTCAAGCGCGCCACACGCAACGACTACCGGTTCTACGACCCCAGCCTGGCCGAGGCGTAGGCCGGCCTTAGGCGGCCCGGGGGCGGGCTTCCGACTCGGCCTGGCTGGTGAGGTCCTCGAACTGCTCCTCGAGGCTGCGCCTGATTTCCAGTCTGTTGTCGGCTGCCATGCAGGATTCCCCCTTTCCCGGATTTGGGGAATCCTAGCCCAGCCGTGTGACAGCCTGGCGAAGAAAAGCGGACGATTCCCCGCCCGGGCTACGCCGCCTTCTCGTCCTCCGACCCCGCGCCGGCCTGGCCCAGGACGGTCATCTCCGCCTCGGAGAAGACCTTGTTGATGTCCAGGATCATGACGAAGACCTCGTCCTGTTTGCCCATGCCCCGGATGAAATCGGTCTTGACCGAAAGGCCCATGCGCGGCGGGGACATGATCTCGCCGTCCCCCATCTCGAAGACCTCCCGCACCGAGTCCACCAGGGCGCCGATGACCGCGCTCTCGTCGCCCAGGGTCACCTCGGCGATGATGATGCAGGTGTTCACCGTGTCCTCGACCAGGGGCATGCCGAACTTCTTGCGCATGTCCACCACCGGCACGGCGTGGCCGCGCAGGTTGATGACCCCGCGCATGAACTCCGGGGTGCGGGGCACCCGGGTAATGTGGGTCAACTCCAGGACCTCGCGCACGGACTCGATGTCCAGGGCGAAGACCTCCTGGTCCAGGGTGAACGTCAGGTACTGGTTGGCGGTTCCCTGCTTGTCGTCCATGGTCGCTCTCCTTTGGGACGCCCCCCGGGTCGCGCACCGGGGGGATGTTCATGCCTTCCCCCGGCCCGGAGGCCGGGGGAGGCTGGGCCTAGAACCGCTCGAACTCTTCGTCCCCGCCGTCGGCGTCCATGTTCAGGGCAAGGCCCGAGGCTTGGGCCTTGGGCGCGGCCACCGGCTTGGGCTTGGCCGCGGGCTTGGCCGCGGCCAGCTTCTTGGCCGGTGCGGGATGCGCAGCCACGGCGCGGCGCTGGGCCGGACGACCGCTGTCGCCGATGCGGAAGAAGCTCATGGTCTGCTGCAGTTGCGTGGCCTGGGAGGACAACTCCTCAGACGTGGAGGCCATCTCCTCGGACGCCGAGGCGTTGGACTGGATCACCTGGTCGAGCTGCTGGATGGCCTTGTTGATCTGCTCGGCCCCGGCGTCCTGCTCCCGGCTGGCCGCGGCGATCTCCTGCACCAGGTCCGCGGTCTTGCGGATGTCCGGCACCATCTTGGTGAGCATCTCCCCGGCCTTCTCGGCCACGGCCACGCTGCGGCTGGACAGCTCACTGATCTCGGCCGCGGCCGCGCCCGAACGCTCGGCCAGCTTGCGCACCTCGGCCGCCACCACCGCGAAGCCCTTGCCGTGCTCCCCGGCCCGGGCCGCCTCGATGGCCGCGTTGAGCGCCAGCAGGTTGGTCTGGCGGGCGATCTCCTCGATGATGGAGATCTTCTCCGCGATCTGCTTCATGGCCGCCACGGTCTCGGTCACGGCCTGGCCCCCGGCCGCGGCGTCGGTGGCCGACTGCACCGCGATCTTCTCGGTCTGGGCCGCGTTCTCCGCGTTCTGGCGGATGTTGGCGGTCATCTGCTCCATGGAGGAGGAGACTTCCTCGACGGAAGCCGCCTGCTCGGTGGCCCCCTGGGACAGGTTCTCGGACGAGGCGGACAGCTCCTCGGACCCGGAGGCCACGTTCTCGCCCGCGGACTGGACCTCGGAAACCACCTCGCGCAGCTTGTCCACCATGGCGTTCATGGAGTCGGCCAGCACGCCGATCTCGTCCTTCTGGTTCACGTCCAGGTTGGAGGTGAAGTCGCCCGCAGCCAGGGCCTGGGAGAACTGCACGCCCTTGAAGATGGGCCGGGTGATGGCCCGGGTCAGGATGATGCCGAGCGCCAGGGCCAGGACCACACCCACCGCCATGCCCGTAATGGCCACGGTCTTGCCCCGGCTTGCCGCCTCCATACCGCCCTCGGCCTCGCCCGCAGCCTCCTTCTGGCTGTACTCCACCACTTCGCCGCTGATCTTGAACACCTGGTTCATCCGGGCGCGGGACTCGCCCATGAGCAGATCAACCATGCCCTTGAAGGCATCCTCGGCCTTGGCCGCCTCGCCGCGCAGGCCCGCGAAGCCCTCGAACACCTTTTCCGCGGCCGGGACCATCTTCCGCTCATACAGGTCCGCAGCCTCCTTGCCCCGGCCCGTCGCCTTCTTTATCTCTGCCACGGCGTGGTGGAACTCGTTGTGATGCGGGACGATTTCAGCCAGCAGGGCATTGATCTGCGGATTGGTAGTCTTGTACTGGGCCAGCCACTTGCCGAAGTTGCAGACCGTGGGGTCCTCGCCGCCCTGGAACGACTTGCCCAGCAGCAACATCTCCGCCACCTTGGCCTCGAGCCGGTAATGGTCGCCGGTGAAAAGTTGCAGATCGCGCATGTAGGCGTTGGGATTGAGGATGTCGGTTTCCTGAATCTTCTTGGAATCCTCGATGGCCTTGTTGTTGAACTCTGCCGCAGCCTTGATCTCGTCCTTGAACCGATCCCATATCTCCTGCTCGTCCTTGGCCTTGTTAATGGGATCGTAGACGTCCCAGGCCTTCTTGTACGCCTCCCGGGCCTTGGCTATGTTCTCGTACTGCCTGGCCCGAGCCCCGGTGTCGAGGAACGGAATAGCCAAGGTTCGCATGGCGATCTGCAGCTTGCGCAGCTCTATCTCCATGCGGTCGTTGGCCGTGACGCTGGGCAGGAGTTCCTCGTTCAACACCTCGATGTGCTCGGACACGGTGCCCAGCGACCAGACGCCCACCAGCCCGATGACCAGGGCGATTGCCGCGGTCACGCAGAAGCCGCCCACCAGCTTCACACCCAGTTTGATGTTCCGCATTATCCCACCCTCCTGATTGTCTCCAAAGCCCACCCTACAGCAGGAATACCTCCACACGGCGACCGGGTTATCATTAATTAAACAGTCAGTCAATAGCCTTCCCCAAAAAACCACTCCCTCCCCTGCCCGCCCCCTGGGAAGGGGGGAACCTACGGCCTACTGGGATCTTGCGAGGCGATGGGGGAAAACTCCACCGCCATGGTCCTGGTTCTTCCCCACATAACGCAAAAATCGCATTGGCGTCTACTGCCGGGAGGAAATTCCCTGAACCTCGCGGCCTGCGTCTGCCCCGGCCCGCGCCCAAGTTCCCCAATTCATATGACCAACTGTTCAGACAGCCACATATCCGACACGAAAAAAGCCGGGACCGGCGAACCGGCCCCGGCTTGCGCGCGGGAGAAAGGGCGGACGGGGCTACAGGAACCGGATCTCTGCCCGGGCCTTGGCCTTGTCCACGGGCTTCACCGAAACCTGGACCTTCCGGCCGAAGAGCGCCGCGGTGCCGTTGATGATGCCCTCGAAATAGTCGAACAGGGCGCGGGACGAGGCATAGGTCATGACCAGCACGTCTCCCTTGTCCTCGTAGGTGAAGCGCGGGGGCTTGATGCCCGGCATCTCCCTGGTCAGTTCGTCGTGGGTGGCGTTCATGGCCATGAAGAACTTCTTGAGGTCCTTTTCCTTGAAGTAGCGGCCGTAGAGCTTCCTGAATCCGCCCGGGGTGAAGAACCCGAAGTTGTAGAGCACGTCGCGCTTGCTCTTGCCCGCGAACCCCGCGGCCAGTTCCGCCATCTGCTTGATGACCGCGTCCGGATAGCTGTTGGTGGCCAGGAAGGAGGGGTTGCCGATCTCGTCCATGACCTTGGCCTGAACCCCAGGGCCATACTTCTCGGCCAGGAATTCGGACATGAGCTTGGGCAGCACGCCCTTCATCATGGTGTCGCTCTTGGCCATCCTGTCCTGGTTCTTGCCGATCAGGCCGGAGAACAGGCTGTGCAGCTCGGAGGCCAGCCCGGCCAGCTCGCGCACCGCCAGGGCCGACTGCTCCATGCCCTCGGCGGTGTCCCGGGCCACCACCGTGACCTCGTCGACCGCCCGGTTGATCTCCTCGCTGGCCGCGGACTGCTGCTCGCTGGCCGCGGCGATGCTCTGGGCCTGGCCGGTGGACTCCTCCACCAGGCCCACGATGACCTGCAAGGCCTCGCCCGAACTCTGGGCCAGCCCGGTGGCCTGGTCCACGGCCTTGGTCGCGGCCTCCATGCTCTTCAGGTTGTTCTTGGCCGCGTTCTGGATGGCGGTGATCTTGTCTCCCACCTCCTTGGTGGCGGCCATGGTCTTCTCGGCCAGCTTGCGCACCTCGTCGGCCACCACCGCGAAGCCCCGGCCCGCGTCGCCCGCCCGGGCCGCCTCGATGGCCGCGTTCAGGGCCAGCAGGTTGGTCTGGTCCGCGATGTCGGTGATCACGTTCATGACCTGGCCGATGGACTCGGCCTGGGACCCCAGGGCGTCCATGTTCACGCGCAGGTCCTGGGTCACGGCGTGCACCCGGGAGATTGCCTCCACCGACTGCTCCACGATGCTGGCCCCGTTCATGGCCCGCTCCCGGGCCTCGGAAGCGCTGCTGGACGCCGCGCTGGCGTTGCGGGCCACCTCCAGCACGGCGGCGTTCATCTCCTCCATGGCGGTGGCGGTCTCGGTCATGCGGTCGCGCTGCAACTGGGTTCCCTGGTCCACCTCCACAATCTGGGAGGCCAGGGACTCGGCGGAAAAGGCCATCTTCTCGGACACGACAAAGGCCTTGCGGGCCACAGCGTCGAGCTTGTCCAGGGAGGCGCTGGCCTCCCGGGCCTGGGCCTGGGACTCGGACTGGATGCGGGCCTGTTCCCGGGCCTCGGCCTGGAGAACCGCGCTGCGCTCCTCGGCCAGGGCCACCCGGCCGTCGGCAGCAGCCGCCAGGGAGCTGAAGGCCTCCCGCACCGCCTGCACCTCGGCCTCGCCGCCCTGGCCCAGGTCGCCGCCGCTGCGGGCCGCCTCGGCCAGGCGGCGCAGCGGGCCGCCCACGGCCCGGTCCAGCATCACGCTCAGGGCCACGGCGAAGAGAACCAGAATCCCGGCGGTGGCGCCGGCCCACCACAAGAGCGACCCGCCGTCGTCCATGCTCATGGCGGCAGCGATTCCGGCGAGAAGAACCACCGCCACCATGGCCGCGGCCAGCATCCAAACGCGCTTGTTCATGGTGCACCACCCCTGGGGTTCATGACGGAGAAGAGATCGAATAATGCCCCGAACCATGCGGTCTGGCAAGCCCTCGGCCTTCCGGCCCGCTCCCTCGGAGGGTTCAGATGAACGTGGCGTCCTTTCAGCGGATTCGGCGGGGTCTTGAACCTTGGGTTCACTGCGGCGGGGGAAGGCGGTCAATCTCCGGCAGGTGAAATTTCCTGGCGCAGGCAGTCCAGCAGGGCCTGGCGCGCGGCCTCCATGCGCACCGGGTCGCCCAGCTTCTGCCCGCCCTCGTCGCGCACGTAGAAGGTGTCCGCGGCCTGGTGGCCGTAGGTGGCGGCCTTGGCCAGGTGCACGGCCAGCCCCTGCTCGCGCAGGGTGCTGGCCAGGTCGTAGAGCAGGCCCACCCGGTCCGGGGCGCCCACCTCCACCACGGTGTAGAAATCCGAAACCCCGTTGTCCAGGGCCACGCTGGGCGGCAGGTCCAGGCTGCGCCGGGCCAGGAAGGAGGCGCGCTTCTCGGCCAGGCGCCAGTCCAGGGACAGCCGGCCGGTGAGCGCGGCCTGCAGGGAGAGCCGCACCCGCTCCCACAGCTCGTCCGGGGGCAGGAAGTCGGGCAGGTCCGTGACCCGGAAGATGTGCACCGCGCTGCCGTCCCGCCAGCGGAAACACTCGGCCGAGAGGATGTTGATGTCCTGCAGGGCCAGCACCCCGGCCACGGCCGAGAACAGGGCCGGGCTGTCCAGGGCGGCCACCGTGGCCTCCCACAGGCCGGCCTCGTCCCGCTGCCGGGCCGCGAAGACCACCACCCCCTGGCCGGCCACGCTGGAGGGCTTGCGCCGGCGGTCCTCGGCCACCATGTCCCGCAGCCTGGCCACCATGTCCAGGTGGGCCAGGACCTCCTCGGGCTCCAGGGTGAGGAAGGCCCGGGTGGGCATGTCCTCCAGGCCCCGGGCCAGGACCGGCTCGGGAACCCGGCCCGCCGCCGCGCTGCGCACCAGGTCCCGGGCCGCGGTGATGCGCTGCAGGGCATGGGCCGAGGCCAGGTGCCCCCGGTCCAGGATGTGCCCCACCTTGGCCGCCAGCTCGGCCAGGAGCCCCGCGGTCCAGCCGGTCCACACCCGGGGGCCGGTGGCCCGGCTGTCCGCCCAGGTCAGGAGCATGAGCTGGGCCAGGCGTTGGCGGTCGCCCACCAGGGCGGCGCAGGTGGCCACCACGGTCTCGTCCCCCAGGTCGCGGCGGGTGGCCATCTCCACCAGGAGCAGGTGGCGCTTGACCAGGAACGCCGCGTTGCCGGCCGTGGGTTCGGGCACGGCCCAGCGCGCCAGCACCTGGGCCGCGATGTCCGCGCCCTTGTCCGAGTGCTCGCCGCCCAGGCCCTTGCCGATGTCGTGGAAGAGCACCCCCAGCATGAGGGCCTCCCGGTCCGCCACCTCGCCCCACAGCTCGGCCAGGCGCTCCTCGCCCGGGCCCGCGGCCTGCTCTCCGCCGCGGCCCGCGGCCAGCGCCTCGATGTTGGCCACGGCGTTCACCGTGTGCCAGCCCACCGGGTGGATGTGGTAGGTGTCGAACTGCACCAGGTCCTGCACCCGGCCGAACTCGGGCAGAAAGGCAGCCAGGTAGCCGGTCTCCAGCATGGCCTCCAGCACCGGGGCGGCGCGACCCGAAACCAGCACATCCCGGAAGGCCGCCGCCGCGGCCGGGTCGCGAGCCAGGCGCTCCTTGACCAGGTGGAGGTGGCCGGACACCAGCCGCCGGGCGGCCCAGGACAGGGGCAGCCCGGTGCGGGCCGCCTGCTGGAAGATGCGGCAGAGCACCAGGGGGTCGTCGGGATAGCCCCGGGGCAGGTCAAAGGAGAGCTCCCCGCCCAACCGCGCCACGCCCGGGGCCAGGGCCTCGCGCACGCAGGGCGCGGGCCTGCCCGCGCACAGCCCGGGCAGGGAGGACCAGACCGAGCGGTTCAGGGCCCGCAGCCAGGACATCTCCCGGTGCAACCTCGCCAGGAACCGCTCCACGGGCCGAGCCCCGTCGGGCTTGCCCGGCTCCACCCGGCCGTAGCCCAGGGCCTCGGCGATGCGCTCCTGCCGGGCCAGGTCCAGGCGGTCGGTGCGCCGGCCGGCCAACAGGTGCAGGTGGTTGCGCACGGTGAACAGGTACCCGGCCTGGTCGGCCAGCACCAGGCCCTCGGCCTCGGTGAGCTGGCCGGCGCGCACCAGGTCGTCCACGCTGCCCGCCCCGCGCCAGACCCGGCCCAGCCAGAGGATCTGGTGGTAGTCGCGCAGGCCGCCCAGCCCCTCCTTGATGTCCGGCTCCAGGAGCACCCGGGCGTCCCCGTGCCGGGCCAGGCGCTGCTGGTTCTGCTCGGCCAGCCAGGCGGTGAACGTGTCGCGGCGCTTGGCCACCACCTTGTCCGCCAGGCGTTTTGCGAAATCCGTCAAAACCTCCCGCCGGCCGGCCAGGAAGCGGGCGTCCAGAAGCGAGGCCAGGACCTGGAAGTCGTCCTTGGCCAGGGACAGGCATTCCTTGGCGCTGCGGAACCCGTGCCCCAGGTCGTACCCCAGGTCCCAGAGGGGAAAGAGCAGGGACTGGGCCAGGTCCAGGGCCTCGGGCGGGATCTTGCGCTCGTAGAGCACCAGGATGTCGACGTCGGAATGGACGCACAGCTCGCGCCGGCCGTAGCCGCCAACCGCCACCAGGGCGAAGGGGCTCTCCTCCGGGGGACGGGCCCCGGCCGGCCAGACCTCGGCCAGGCGGTCCCGGAAATACCCGTCCATGGCGTTGGACAGGGTGCGGGGCAGATCCGCCCCGGCGTCGGACGCGGCCAGGGAGTCCAAGGCGGCGGTGCGGGCCGAGACCAGGCCGGCCACGGCCAGGGAGGGTGTGGTCTGGGGCATGCGCTGACGGCGTGGGGAAAGGCCCCGCGCCCCGGTGCGGGGGGCGCGGGGCCTGGTTGACCGTTCCTAGATGGCTTCCCGCCCGGCCTCGCCGGTGCGGATGCGGATGACGTCCTCCACGGGCAGGACGAAGATCTTGCCGTCGCCGATCTGGTTGGTCCGGGCCGCGTCCTGCACCGCCTTGACCACGTCGGCCACGCGGTCCGCAGCGACCACGACCTCGATCTTGACCTTGGGCACGAAGTCCACCTGGTACTCGGCCCCGCGGTAGACCTCCTTGTGGCCGCGCTGGCGGCCGAAGCCGCGCACGTCGCTCACGGTCATGCCCTGGATGCCCAACTCGGTGAGGGCCTTCTTCACGTCATCCAGCTTGAAGGGCCGGGTGATGATCTCGACCTTTCTCATAGGGGTATGCTCCTTGTGCTGTCTTGGTCAGTGTACACGGGCGGTCGGGCTCATACAAGAGCGGGCTAGATCTGGTAGCCCGCCTCGCTGTGCTGGGAGAGGTCCAGGCCGCGCATCTCCTCCTCCACGTCGACCCGCAGGCCCATGACGGCGTCCACGACCTTGAACAGGATGTAGGAGCCGATGAAGCAGAAGGCCCAGGTGCCCAGGATGGAGAGGATCTGGGTCCAGGCCTGGGCCGCGTTGCCGTAGAACAGGCCGTCGGCCCCGGCCTCGTTGATGGCCTTGGTGCAGAACAGGCCGGTGGCCAGGGCGCCCCAGGAGCCGCCCACGCCGTGCACGCCCACCACGTCCAGGGCGTCGTCGTAGCCAAGCTTGCCCTTGAGCAGCACGCCGCCGTAGCACAGGATGCCGCCGCCCAGTCCGATGACGATGGAGGCCATGGGGGTCACGAAGCCCGCGGCCGGGGTGATGGCCACCATGCCGGCCACCGCGCCCGAGGCCGCGCCCAGGGTGGTGGCGTGGCCGGTCTTGAGCTTTTCCACCAGCAACCAGCCCAGCATGGCCGCGGCGGTGGCCACATGGGTGGTGACGAAGGCGTTGGCGGCCAGGCCGTTGGCGGCAAGGGCGCTGCCCGCGTTGAACCCGAACCAGCCGAACCACAGGATGCCCGCGCCGAGCACGGTCATGGGCAGGTTGTGCGGGATGAAGGGCTCGGTGCCGTAGCCCTTGCGCTTGCCCAGGCAGATGGCGGCGGCCAGGGCCGCGGCCGCGGAGCTCATGTGCACCACCGCGCCGCCGGCGAAGTCCAGGGCGCCCATGGTGAACATCCAGCCCCCGCCCCAGACCCAGTGGGCCATGGGACAATAGATGAAGAGGAGCCACAGGGAGGAGAAGAGCACGAAGGAGCCGAACTTGATGCGCTCGGCATAGGCGCCGGAGATGAGCGCCGGGGTGATGACCGCGAACATCATCTGGAAGGCCATGAAGGCCAGGTGCGGGATGTTGTCCACCGGGCCGTTGCCCTCCATGCCCACCCCGGCCAGGAACAGGTAGTCCAGGCCGCCGATGATGCCGCCCTTGTCCGGGCCGAAGGCCAGGGTGTAGCCCACGAGCACCCACAGGACGCTGACCACCCCGAGCAGGGCGAAGCTGTGCATGATGGTGCCGAGCACGTTTTTGTTCCGGGTGAGGCCTCCATAGAACAGGGCCAAGCCCGGGGTCATGAACATGACCAGGGCCGCGCTAACGAGAATGAAAGCGGTATCCGCAGCGTTCATCCGATCCCTCCGTCCTGTGGTTGAGAATTACAAAATGGTAATCAAAATCTAAAAAATTTTTTCAATCGTGTAAATAATACGAAAACGTAGCTCGCGGGATTTTTGGTATCGCACTGAAATGCTTTGATAAACCGGTATATCCCCGTTCCCGCCCCGCGGCATGGTCTCCCCATCTTGCAAAACCCCGGCCACGGCCATGCCCCCGCCCTCCCCCTTGCCTTGCGCCGCGTTTTTGCTAAAGGTCCGCCCAGCCCACGCCCGGAGGCAGCCCCATGGAATCCAGCCGCTACTCCAAGACCTACCCCGTGTCCTGGGAACAGCTCCACCGCGACGCCAAGGCCCTGGCCTGGCGGCTCATGGAGCGCGCGCCCTTCGCCGGCCTGGTGGCCGTGACCCGCGGCGGCATGGTCCCGGCCGCGGTCATCGCCCGGGAGTTGGAGATCCACGACATCCAGACCGTGTGCATCCAAAGCTACGACTGGAAGAGCCAGGGCAAGGCCGCCATCCTGCGCCGGCCCGAGGGCGACGGCGAGGGGCTCCTGGTGGTGGACGACCTGGTGGACACCGGCGGCACCGCCCGCCTGGTGCGCGAACTGTTGCCCCGCGCCCACTTCGCCACGGTCTACGCCAAGCCCGCGGGCCGGCCCCTGGTGGACACCTTCATCACCGAAGTGAGCCAGGACACCTGGATACTCTTCCCCTGGGACGCCGAGTCCCAGTACGTGAAGCCCCTGGCCGCCGGCCGCGAAGATTGCCCGTAACACATCGTACTCACAAGATGTTCCCCCCCCATTCCGGACCGGGCGGCCTTGCCAGCACGGCCGGCTTGGTTTAGGAATTTCCATTCGCACCAACCCCGGAGGAAACCCATGCTGATGAAACGACTGGCCCTGGTGCTGGCTGCGGCCTGTCTGGCCCTGACCCTGGCCGCCTGCGGCAGCGGCGAGAAGAAGGCTGAGGAGAAGAAGGAGGCCCCGGCCGCGGCCCAGGCCAAACAGGAGGCCCCGGCGCCGGCCCCCGCCGCCGAGTCGGCCATGCAGGTGGGTTTCATCTACGTCTCGCCCATCGGCGACGCGGGCTACTCCTTTGCCCACGACCTGGGCCGCAAGGCCCTGGCCGGCATGCCCGGGGTCACCACCTCCTACGTGGAGTCGGTGCCCGAGGGCGCGGACGCCGAGCGCATCATCCGCAACATGGCCGCCAAGGGCTTCAAGGTCATCTTCACCACCAGCTACGGATACATGGACCCCACCCTCAAGGTGGCCGGCGAATTCCCGGACACGGTGTTCATGCACTGCTCCGGCTACAAGACCGCCCCCAACATGGGCGCATACTTCGGCCGCATCTACCAGGCCCGCTACCTCACCGGCATGGTGGCCGGGTCCATGACCAAATCCAACATCCTGGGCTACGTGGCCGCCTTCCCCATCCCCGAGGTCATCCGCGGCATCAACGCCTTCGCCCTGGGCGCCCAGAAGGTGAACCCCAAGGCCGAGGTCCGGGTGGTGTGGACCAAGACCTGGTATGACCCGGCCACCGAGAAGGAGGCCGCCAAGAGCCTGCTGGACGTGGGCGCGGACGTCATCGCCCAGCACCAGGACTCCCCCGGCCCCCAGGAGGCCGCCCAGGAGAAGGGCGCGTACTCCGTGGGCTACAACTCCGACATGAGCGCCTTTGCGCCCAAGTCGCACCTCACCTCCGCCATCTGGAACTGGGGCGTGTACTACGCGAACGTGGTGGAGAAGGTGAAGGCCGGGACCTGGAAGAGCTCCTCGGACTGGTGGGGCATGGACAAGGGCATCGTGGACATCGCGCCCTTCGGCCCCATGGTTCCCAAGGAGGTCCAGGACAAGGTGCTGGCCGCCAAGGCCGAGCTTGCGGCCGGCAAGGACACCGTGTTCGCCGGCCCCGTCCTGGACCAGAAGGGCGAGACCAGGGCCGCGGCGGGTCAGACCATCCCGGACGCCGACCTGCTGGGCATGACCTGGTTCGTCAAGGGCGTGGTCGGCGCGACGGAATAACCCGGCCCCCCATGTTCGGCCTCACGGCGCACAAGCGGACGGAGCCCCCGGGGTGGGGCTCCGTCTGCATTTTTCCCGCGGCCCTGGCCTTGGCCCTGTTCCTGGGCCTGGGGCTCCTGGCCCTCACCGGCCGGCCGCCCCTGGCAGTGCTCGGGGCGCTCCTCTCCGGGGCGTTCGGCAGCGTGCGCGCGGTGGAGGAGACCCTGCTCAAGACCGCGCCCATCTTCCTCTGCTCCCTGGGCGTGGCCGCCACCTTCCGCATCAAGGTCTGGAACATCGGGGCCGAGGGCCAGTACGCCCTGGGCGCGGTGGGCGGCACGGCCGTGGCCCTGGCCTTCCCCGGCCTGCCCGCCTCGGTGCTCCTGCCCCTCATGTTCCTGGGCGCGGCCCTGGCCGGGGCGCTGTGGGCCGCCATCCCGGCGCTGTTGCGCCAGCGCCTGGCGGTGAACGAGATCATCACCACCCTCATGCTCAACTACCTGGGCATCCTGTTCCTGGACTGGCTGGTGTACGGCCCCTGGAAGGACCCGGCCAGCCACGGCTTTCCCATGACCGCCCTGTTCGCCCCGGGCGCGGTACTGCCCCGCATCCCCGGCACCCGGCTGCACTGGGGCCTGCCCCTGTGCGCGGCCCTGGGCCTGGGCCTGTGGTTCTTCCTGTCCCGCACGCGGCTCGGCTTCGAACTCAAGGCCAGCGGCGAGGGCCGGCGCACCGCCACCTACGCCCGCATGCCCTACGACGCCCTGGTGCTCCTGGTCATGGGCCTGTGCGGAGCCCTGGCCGGCTGGGCCGGGCTCATCGAGACCTCGGCGGGCCTGGGCCGGCTCCAGCCCACGGTCATGGCCGGCTACGGGTTCACCGCCATCGTGGTGGCCTGGCTGGCGCGGCTGCGGCCCCTGGCCATCGCCATGGCCGCCTTCCTGCTGGCCGCCCTGCGGGTGGGGGTGGAGAACCTCATGCTGGACTTTTCGGTGCCCGCGGCCTTCGGCCGCATCCTGGAGGGCCTCATCCTGCTCTGCGTGCTGGCCGGCCAGTTCTTCACCACCTTCACGCTCAGGCGCAGCAAGCCCCTGGCCCCGAATCCGGCCCCGGAGCCGGCCCCGAAGCCCACCGGGGAGGCGGCGTGAATCCCGACCTCATCATCCCCCTGCTGGCCGCGGCGGTGCAGTCCGGCACCCCGGTGCTCTTCGCCACCCTGGGCGAGATGTTCACCGAGAAGTCCGGGGTGCTCAACCTGGGGGTGGAGGGCATGATGCTGTGCGGGGCCCTGGCCGCCTTCGTCGCCAGCCTGTACACCGGCTCGCCGGTGCTGGGCCTGCTGGCCGGCGGCCTGGCCGGAGCCCTGGTGGGGTCGCTGCACGGGCTGGTCTGCCTCACCTTCCTGGGCAACCAGGTGGTGAGCGGCCTGGCCCTGACCATCCTGGGCACCGGCCTGGCCGACGCCCTGGGCACCCCGCTGGTGGGCCGCATCGCCCCGGGCTTCGGCCCCCTGGCCCTGCCCCTGCTCGCCGACCTGCCCCTGCTCGGCCCGGTGCTCTTCCGCCAGGACCCGCTGGTCTACCTCTCCTACCTGCTGGTCCCGGCCTTCTGGTTCTTCTTCGCCCGCACCCGGCCCGGCCTGCGCCTCATTGCCGCGGGCGAGTACCCGGCCGCCGCGGCCGCGGCCGGCCTGGACCCCGTGGCCCTGCGCTGGGCGGGCATCCTGGGCGGCGGGTTCCTGGTGGGCCTGGGCGGGGCCTACCTCTCCCTGGCCTACACCCACCTGTGGACCAGCAACCTCACCGCGGGCCGGGGCTGGATCGCGGTGGCCCTGGTCATCTTCGCGGCCTGGAGGCCCGGCCGGGCCGTGGCCGGGGCCTGGCTCTTCGGCGGGATCATGGCCTTCCAGCTCCGGCTCCAGGCCGCGGGCACCACCCTGCCCTCCTCGCTCCTGCTCATGCTGCCCTACGCCACCACCGTGCTGGTGCTGGTGGCCGCGGCCATGCGGCGCGGGGCGGCCCGCGGCTCGGACGCGCCCGAGGCCCTGTCCGTGAACATCGAGCCCGAGGACTGACCGTGGCCGCCGCGCCCCCCGACACCCATCCCCTGGTCCGGCTCGAAGGCATCACCAAGCACTTCGGCGCGGTGGCCGCCAACGCGGACATCCGCCTGGACATCCAGCCCGGCAAGGTGCTGGCCCTGCTCGGCGAGAACGGCGCGGGCAAGAGCACCCTCATGGCCATCCTGTCCGGCCGCTACCGGCCCGACGCGGGCCACATCCTGGTGCGGGGCGAACCCGTGGACTTCGCCTCCCCCCGACAGGCCATCGATGCGGGCATCGGCATGGTCTACCAGCACTTCATGCTCGCCTCCCGGCTCACCGTGGCCGAGAACGTGCTCCTGGGCCAGGAGGGCGCGTTCCTGCTCTCCCCCCGGAAGATGCAGGCCCAGGTGGCGGCATTGGCCGAGGAATACGGCCTGGGCCTGGACCCCGCGGCCCGGGTGGCGGACCTGTCCATGGGCGAGCGGCAAAGGGTGGAGATCCTGAAGCTTTTGCACCGCCGCAGCCGGGTGCTCATCTTCGACGAGCCCACCGCGGTGCTCACCCCGGGCGAGACCGCCCAGCTCTTCGCCGCGTTCCGCGCCCTGGTGGCCCGGGACCGGGCCGTGGTCTTCATCACCCACAAGCTGGAGGAGGTGCTGGAGGTGGCCGACGAGGTGGCCATCCTGCGCCGCGGCCGGGTGGTGGAGACCCTGCCCCGGGAACGGGTGAGCACCGGCCGGGACCTGGCCTGCCGCATGGTGGGCCGCGAGGTGCTGCTCTCGGTGGACAAGGCCCCCCTGCCTCCCGGCGAGGAGGTGCTCACGGTGTCCGGCCTGTCCGGCGACGGGCTGGAGGGGGTGAGCCTCTCCCTGCGCCAGGGCGAGATACTGGCCGTGGTGGGGGTGGCGGGCAACGGCCAGAAGCCCCTGGTGGAGGTGCTGGCAGGGCTGGCCCCGCCCCGGACGGGAAAGGTGCTGCTGCTGGGCCAGGACTGGAACGAGTTCTACACCCGGCCCTCCTGGCGGGGCAGCCTGTGCTACATCCCCGAGGACCGGCTGGGCCTGGCCACCATGCCCGGCATGGACGTGGTGGACAACGTGCTGCTCACCACCCGCCGCGGCTTCTCCCGCGGCCCGCTCCTGGACCTGGGCCGCGCCAGGACCGTGGTCCGGGACCTGGTGGAGGAGTACAACGTCCACCCCCGCGACCCCAACGCCCTGGCCTGGCAGCTCTCCGGGGGCAACCTGCAGAAGCTGGTGCTGGCACGGGAATTCTACCGCGACCCGCGCATCATTATCGCGGAACAGCCCACCCAGGGCCTGGACGTGGCCGCCACCGAGGAGGTCTGGGAGCGCCTGCTCCTGGCCCGGGGCGCCGCCGGGGTGCTCCTGGTCACCGGCGACCTCGTCGAGGCCCTGCAACTGGCCGACCGGGTGGCGGTGATGTTCCGGGGGAGGATCATGGACACCTTCCCGGCCACGGACCGGGAAAAGGTGGCGGGCATCGGCCCGCTCATGGCCGGGATGCGGCCCGGGGAGGCCGGGGCGTAACGCTTCCGACATTTTGGGGGCTTGTCAGAAGCCCCGGTTCTTTGTACTTGGATTCTTTGTCTTTCGCGATCAACGCGGGTGCGGCCGTGCCGCACCGCACGTGACCGTTCGGTTTTCGACCCCGGCATGCGCCTGGGCGCACCACATCAGGAGGAAGGTCAGATGAAAAAGCTTCTCTTGTCCCTCGTCTGCGTGCTCATGCTCGCCAGCGTGGCCCAGGCCAAGACCCTCGTGTTCGCCTCGGACTGCACCTGGCCGCCCATGGAGATGACCGACGCCAACAAGCAGTGCGTGGGCTTCGGCCCCGACCTGGTCATGGCCATGGCCAAGGCCGGCGGCTTCAAGGCCGAGATCAAGAACACCGCCTGGGACGGCATCTTCGCCGGACTCCCCATGGGCAAGTACGACGCCATCTCCTCGTCGGTGTCCATCACCGACGAGCGCAAGAAGTCCATGGACTTCTCCGATCCCTACTTCGAGGTGAAGCAGGGCGTGGTGGTGAAGGAAGGCGCGGCCATCAAGACCGAGGCCGACCTCAAGGGCAAGGCCGTGGGCGCCCAAATCGGCACCACCGGCTACTTCGCCGCGCAGCGCATCGCCGGCGACAAGGCCAAGTCCTATGACGAGGTTGGCCTGGCCATCGCCGACCTGGCCGCCGGCCGCCTGGACGCCGTGATCTGCGACGACGCCGTGGCCGCGGACTACGCCCTGACCAATGCCGAGTACGAAAAGACCCTGGCCCTGGCCTTCCTGATCGTGCCCGAGAAGCCCGAGTACCTGGGCTTCGCCGTGAAGAAGGGCAACAAGGAGGCCCTGGACCTCATCAACAAGGGCCTCAAGGCCGTCAAGGCCAGCGGCGAGTACGACAAGATATTCAAGAAGTGGTTTGGCGCCAACTAGCGCATTGTGGCCGTGAAACACGGCCAAGAGCTGGATCGCCGGAGGCGTTCCAGCACAATGCGCAAGGGCCTCTAAGCCTTTTCAAGGCCAAGACGCCCTAGCCTTCCTTCAGCTTCCACGGCCGGGGCCGCCAGAAGGCGGCCCCGGCCCCACCGCCGCCCCAGGGAGACCGCCATGGCCGACAAACAGGAAATCCGCATCGACGTCAGCGACGGCGCCGCCATCCCCCGAAAACGGGACATCGGCCTGTTCAGCGCCTGGTGGATATCCCTCATCGGCGCCCTGGCCTGCATCGCCTACCTGTGCATCTCCAAGCCCAACCCCTACCGCGATATCCTGGCCTTCGTGCCGGACGGCATCCTGGTCACCTTCGAGGTCACCATCCTGTCCATCATGCTGGCCCTGTTCCTGGGCCTCATCACCGGGCTGGGCCGCATCTCCAAGAACAGGACCGTGAACCTCATCGCCTCCACCTACGTGGAGGTGGTGCGCGGCATCCCGCTCCTGGTGCAGCTCTTCTACATCTATTTCGCCCTGGGCCAGGTCTTCTCCACCCTGCCCAACCCGGCGGACCTGGCCGAGTCCCTGGCCGCCTGGCCCGGCTTCATCGTGTACATCGTGGTGGGAGTCGTCGGGTTCCTCAAGGACATGCCGCCCCTGGTGGCCGCGGTCACGGCCATGGGCGTGTGCTACGGCGCGTACATGGGCGAGGTCTTCCGGGCGGGCATCGAGTCCATCGACAAGGGCCAGACCGAGGCCGCCCGCTCCCTGGGCTTCAACCGCCGCCAGACCATGTTCCTGGTCATCCTGCCCCAGGCCTGGCGCACCATCCTGCCGCCGGTGGGCAACGAGTTCATCGCCCTGCTCAAGGACTCCTCCCTGGTGTCCATCCTGGCGGTGGCCGACCTGTTGCGCCGGGGCCGGGAGTTCGCCTCGGTGACCTTCTCCTATTTCGAGGCCTACACCATGGTGGCCCTGATCTACCTGGTCATCACCCTGATCCTGTCCAAGGGCGTATCCTCCATGGAGTCGAGGTTGAACTACTATGTCCGCGACTAAGCCCATCGTCCACGTCGAGAACGTCTTCAAGTACTTCGGGCAGCTCGCCGCCCTGAACAACGTCTCCCTGGACATCACCCCGGGGGAGAAGGTGGTCATCATCGGCCCCTCGGGCTCGGGCAAGAGCACGCTGCTTCGCTCCATCAACCGCCTGGAGGAGATTGACCGGGGCCGGATCGTGGTGGATGGCATGGACCTCTATGGCAAGGACAACGACATCAACGCCATCCGCATGGAGCTGGGCATGGTGTTCCAGTCCTTCAACCTGTTCCCGCACAAGACGGTCATGCAGAACCTCACCATGGCCCCGATGCGGCTCAAGAAGGTGCCCCGGGCCCAGGCCGAGGACACCGCCCGCGGCCTGCTCAGGAAGGTGGGCATCCTGGAGAAGGCCGGGGTCTACCCCACCATGCTCTCGGGCGGCCAGCAGCAGCGCGTGGCCATCGCCCGCGCCCTGGCCATGAACCCCCGGGTCATGCTCTTCGACGAGCCCACCAGCGCCCTGGACCCGGAGATGATCGGCGAGGTGCTGGACGTGATGGTCACCCTGGCCAAGGAGGGCATGACCATGATCGTGGTCACCCACGAGATGGGCTTCGCCCGCGAGGTGGCGGACCGGGTGGTGTTCATGGACCAGGGCCAGATCCTGGAGGTGGGCACGCCCGAGCACTTCTTCGAGAACCCGGAACACCCGCGCGCAAAAAAATTCATGGAGCAGATCCTGTAGAAGGCCGCTGAAAACTCCGCGATGGTTACACTCTCTATATCCGTAAGACTCGAAGCCTCGTCTAACGGCTATAGGGCTGCGTTGCTCGACACCGTCAAACCCTCACGTATGTCGCAATACGATTCGGCCTTGACGGCATCTCGCGCCTTGCCCTCGCGGCTTTTGAGCGACCTGCGGGGATAAAGGTATCCGGCCATGCGCCTGCTCTTCGCCATCGCCCACCACTTCAACCCCGAGGCCGCGCCGGGCAGCCGGGCGGGCAAGCACGGGTCCCTTCGCCGCGATCCGGGGCCGCGGCTGGCCGCGCTCACCTCCTGCATCGCCTCCCTGCACCAGCACTTCGGCGCCCGCCAGTGCGTGCTGGACATCGCCACCAAGACCGCCCTGCCCTCCAGCCAGGACCTGGCCGCCGAGGTGGACGTGCTCATCTGCACCACCCGGGGCCGGCACCTGCTGGACACCCTCCCCCTGCCCAAGAGCCTCTGGCAGCACCACGCCACCGACGCCGAGCCCCTGCTGCTGGGCTTCGAGTGCCAGGCAGCCCTGGCCGAGCGCCTGGGCATCTACGACTGGTACTGCTACCTGGAGGACGACCTCATCCTCCACGACCCCTTCTTCTTCGCCAAGCTGGCCTGGTTCACCTCCTATGCCGGGGACGAGGCCCTGCTCCAGCCCAACCGCTTCGAGCGCGCCGGCTCCGGCCACTTCCACAAGGCCTACGTGGACGGCGACCTGGCCGAGCACGTCACCGCGCCGTTCCAGGACGTGGCCGACCGGCGCGAGCTCACCGGCCTGTTCCTGGACCGCACCCTGCGCTTTGCCCGCGCCCGGAACCCCCATTCGGGCTGCTGGTTCCTGAACGCCCGCCAGATGGAGCGCTTCGCCCGGCACCCCGCCTTCCTGCGCCGGGACGACACCCGCTTCATCGGCCCCCTGGAGAGCGCCGCCTCCCTGGGCGTGATGCAGGCCTTTCGGGTGTACAAGCCCGCCCCGGCCTGCGCCGGGTTCCTGGAGGTGGAGCACCACGGGACCTCCTTCCTGAGCCTGGTGGGCAGCGTGGTGGCCCTGCCGCCGCGGAACTGAACGCCATAACACCCTGAACACCCCTATTTTTCTATATTATTGACAGATTTTCCTCTGGGGGTGTATCTAATTGGGCTAACATTCGCCGCATGGAGCATTGCGGCGGCCCCCTCAGCACCGCACGTCGACCCGATCCGGAGGAATGGGATGGCTAGCCCGGAATATCCCCAGGAACTGCACGCCCGTCTCACGGACGACGGCGACCACCCGTGGAGCGAGACCGGGTTCTGGCAGGACCTGGAAGCCCGCAGGGGCCGGCAGATATACGCGGACGCCCTCTTCCACCTGACCCGCCGCGAATTCACGGCGGACGAGGCCCGCAAGCACGTCTTCAGCATCCTGTCCCTGCACGCCGAGCTGTCCGCCCGCCTGGGCCGGACCGTGGGCCTGCGCACCGCGGCCTGCGACTACTTCACCGCGCGGACCCCGGTGCTCCGGGACCCGGTGCTCCTGGACCCCAGGCTCCTGGTGGTGAACGAGCGCTCCGCCCTGGTGGACGAGCTCACCGGCCTCTACAACCGCCGCCACTTCAACCGCGAACTGGAGAAGGAGATCGAGCGGGCCAAGCGGCTGCACCGGCACTGCTCCCTGCTCATGGCGGACGTGGACCATTTCAAGGACTTCAACGACACCTTCGGGCACCCGGCCGGCGACGACGCCCTGCGCCAGGTTGCCAAGGTCCTCACCTGCTCGGTGCGGCTGGTGGACCAGGTGGCCCGCTACGGGGGCGAGGAATTCGCCGTCATCCTGCCCCAGACCGGCCGCCAGGAGGCCGCCATGGTGGCGGAACGGGCCCGGGCCGCCATGGAGGCCCTGCGCTGGGATCGGGACGGAGCCGAAATGCCGCCGCTCACCGTGAGCATCGGCTCGGCAACCTACCCGGACGACGCCGATACCTTCGCCGGGCTGGTGGAAAGGGCGGACCAGGCCCTGTACCGGGCCAAGGGCACGGGCCGCAACCAGGTGTGCGAGGCGGCCGACGACCCGCGCCGGCACCAGCGCTACCCGCTCATGATTCCCACCCAGTGCCGGGTGGACGGCCGCGAGATTCTTCCCGGCCTGACCCTGAACCTCTCCCTGGAGGGCATGCTCTACCGCGGCCCCCAGGACATCGCGCCAGGCAGCGCCCTGGAGACCGTGCTCACCGACCCCAAGGCCGGCCTGGCCCTGCCCCTCCAGATGCGGGCCGTGCACACCCAGCCCAGCCACGAGGGCTACTACGTGGGTCTGGCCGTGCGGCCCGATTCGGAGTGGCGCGACCTGTACCGGACCTTCGTGAGTGAAAAGACCGGAGCGTGGCATTAGCGCGCCTCGCCCCTGCGGGGCTTAGGCGCGCTTATGCATGGCGGCCGGAACGGCCGACAGGCGTGTACCGCCGCGGTACAGTCCATGACACTCATTTTTCAAAGACAAGGCCCCGTCCCGCTTGCGCGGGACGGGGCCTTTTCGTCGCAAATCCTGCCGGTCTAGTAGCGGGGCCGGCGCTCCTCGCGGGGCCGGGCCTCGTTGACCTTAAGCTGGCGGCCACCGAAGTTGGAGCCGTCCAGGGCGCGGATGGCCTCGGCAGCGCCGGAGCCTTCCATCTCCACGAAGCCGAAGCCCCGGAAGCGGCCGGTCTCGCGGTCGGAAATGAGTTTGACGGAGTGCACATCGCCGTAGGCGGCGAAGGCGGAGCGCACTTCGTCTTCGGAAGCGCTCCAGGGCAGGTTGCCGACGTAAATGTTGGTGCTCATGCAAAACCTCAAAAAATGAAAGAGTGTTGCCGCCCAAGCCTCCCATGGCCCGGGCCTGAAAAAACCTGCCGGCAAGAAACCCCGCACATGGCGGCCCCTGCGGACAAGTTCTTGGCCTCTAGGTGCTTTCCAGCGCCCTGTCAACCTTTTTCTCCGCGGCTTCCCGGGGATTATCCCCTTGTGGATATCGGCATGGAACAGAGGCCCATCGCCACCGGTGGACGCCTCCTGCCCGAATTGGTATGTCACTCCCCCAGCCGGATACGCCGGCGGAAGCACCGCGCGGCGCAGCCGCGCCGAGGCGGCAACCCATTGCCGGATGGCGGGATATCCCGCCCGAGAATACCCATGAGCACGTCCCGATCCCTGCGCACACGCTACCTCTGGGCAGGCATGACCATCTGCCTGCTCTCCCTGGTCCTGGTCTCGGCCTTCTCCTACGCCGTGTCCTACAGGATCACCTCCTCCCTGCTGGACACCCGGGTGGCGGAGATGGCCCAGGCCAAGGCCCAGGAGTTCGACTCCTGGTTCGCCACCAAGGCCTTCCTCATCGACGGCCTGGCCCAGGACATCGAGGCCCTGGGAGACTTCTCCAACGAGCACATCGGCACCCTGCTCAGGAGCAAGATGACGCTCTATTCCGGCCAGCTGGTGGACGTATACATGGGCTTCGCCAGCGGCCGCTGGCCCCTGTCCGGGGTGGGCTGGACCCCGCCCATGAACTACGATGCCCGGACCCGGCCCTGGTACCTGGCCGCGGAGAAGGTCGACCGCGTCATCTTCACCGAGCCCTACCTGGATGCCATGACCGGCACCCAGATCATCACCGTGGCCCGGTCCATCAAGCACGACGGCCGCCTGGTGGGCGTGCTGGCCACCGACATCTCCATCGCCGAGCTCATCGCCCAGGCCAACTCCCTGGAAGCAGGCCAGGACAGCTACGCCCTGCTCATCGACGCCAAGGGCCGCATCCTGGCCCACCCGGACCCGGCCTTCGCGCCCACCAAGGAGCGCCTGCGGGAGGCCGACGAGATCCCCTGGCCCCAGTACGGCCGGCTGCTCGACCTGCTGTTGCGCCAGGATGCGCACGGCAAGATCGAGCTGGCCGGCCCCACGGGCAGCACCGAGTACTACACCTTCAGCCGGATGCAGCAGACCGGGTGGTTCTTCGGCATCGCCATGGGCCGCGCCCAGTACATGCGGCCCCTGAACCTGCTGCTGGCCGGGTTCGGCGCGGCCTTCGTGCTCTCGGTGGTCATCGGCCTGGTGGTCATGCACCGCCTGGTGGAGGGCATGCTCCGGCCGGTGAGCGCGCTGACCCGCACCGTGTCCAGCTTCTCCAGCGAAAACATGGAGGTGCGGGCCACGGTGGACTCCGACGACGAGATCGGCCGGCTGGGCAGCTCCTTCAACGCCATGGCCGACACCATCGCCGAATACAGCCACGGCCTGGAGCACAAGGTGGCCGAACGCACCCGCCAGCTCCAGGAGAAGAACGACCTGATCATGGCCAGCATCGCCTACGCCTCGCGGGTGCAGCGGGCCATCCTACCCGCCCAGCCCGGCGGGCCGGGCCTGGCCCCGGACCGGTGGTTCGCCCTCTGGCGGCCCCGGGACGTGGTGGGCGGCGACCTGTACTGGAGCCGCAGCGAAAACGGCCGCACCCTGCTGGCCGTGGCCGACTGCACCGGGCACGGGGTGCCGGGCGCGCTCATGACCATGACCCTGAACTCCATCCTGGACACGGCAGTGCGCGAGGCGGGCCTCGCCTCCCCGGCCCGCGTCCTGGAGCTGGCCCACACCCGGCTGCGCCAGGCCACCCGCCACGAGGGCGCGGCCGGCGCGGACGCCGCCGGGGTGGACGACGGCGCGGACCTGGCCATGCTGCTGGTGGATCACGCCGCACGGCGGCTGGTGTTCTGCGGGGCGCGGCTCTCCCTGTTCACGGCCTCCGGGAGCCAGGTGGAGGAGTTCATTGGCAGCGGGCACAGTATCGGCTATACCCGCGGCCGGGAGCCGGCCTTCGCTGACAGGGACATCCCCTGGACCGAGGGCCTGCGCCTGTACGTCACCACCGACGGCCTGCTGGACCAGAACCACGCCCCGGGGAAAAGCGGCATGGGCAGGCAGGGGTTCCGCCAGCTTCTGGAAGGCCTGGCGGAGCGGGACATGGCCGGGCAACAGGCGGCCCTGGAAGCGGAAATCGACCGCCGCCTGGCCGCGGCGCCCCAGCGCGACGACATCTGCGTACTGGGCCTGGCCCTGTGACGAAATTTCCTCTTGAACCATCATCCATTGTGGTTAATGTTCACATAGGGAGCCAAGGCCGGCCCAAGTCAGGCCGCAACGACCCGACCAGGAGCGAAGATTCATGGGCACCCCCCTCACCGACCTCTACGACCTACGCGAGACCTTTGACACGCAGCAGATCATGGTGTGCTTCAACGGCCCCATCAACGCCGCGCTCATCGAGGAGATAGGCCGCGCCCTGCGCGACTACCTGAGCCTGCAACAGGAAAAACCCAATGCGGTGTCCGACATCTTCTCGGTGTACATCGAAATGACTCAGAACATCCGGCGCTATGCCGAGACCCGCCCCGAGCTGGCCGGCGCGGCCAACGCGGTGATCGTGGTGTCCCGGGACGCGGGCCGCTACGTGGTGTGCGCGGGCAACGTGGTGGCCCCGGCCGACGGCGAGGCCCTGTCCCGGCGCGTAGCCGAGTTGGCGGCCATGGACGCGGCCGCGCTCAAGGCCTGCTTCAAGGCGCAGCTGCGCCAGCCCCGGGAGAACGTCGGCAAGAGCGCCGGGCTGGGGCTCATCGACATCGCCCGCAAGGCGGCCCAACCCCTGGGCTCGGCCCTGCGCGCCATCGACGCCGAGCGCAGCTTCTTCAGCCTGCGCGTGGTCCTTTGAGCAGAAACACAAACGAGACGAACATGTCCGACATACACATCCCCCAAACCGCCAGCACCCCGTCGGTGCACACCGACCAGGCGCAGGGACTGGTATCCATGGCAGGGGAATCCTATCCCGAGAATCCCTTCGAGTTCTTCCAGCCCATCATCGAATGGGTGGGGGACTATCTCGACATCGCGACCCGGCCCCTGGCCCTGGAGCTCGAACTCGTCTACCTCAACACCAGCAGCATCCGGGCCATGATGGACATCTTCGACCGCATGGAGGAGGCCCACCAGGCCGGCCGCGAGGTCAGGGTCCGCTGGACCTACGAGCCGGAGAACGAGCGGGTGGGCGAACTGGCCGAGGAGTTCAAGGAGGACTGCACCTTCCCCTTCGTCATCGAGCCCAGGCCATGAGCCGCCGGCCGGCCGAACCGCCGGCCGACTCCCTGGCCGACCCCTTGGCCGAGGGAGTGCGCGGCGTCCTGGACCAGGCCGGGCCGGACGCAGCCTGGGCCGGCCTGGTGCGGGAGTTGCTTGCGGCCTACACGGACCAGCAGCGCATCCTGGACAAGCTCACCCGCATCGCGGACCGCTACCAGGCCGCGGACCGGGAGCGCAGCCGCAACACCCTCAAGGACTACGAGCACAAGCTCAGGCGGCTGGAGAAGATCGTGCGCATCTCCGACCAGTACCAGCTCATGCTGCACGACCTGAAGCAGAAGCTGGAGCACGCCTCCAACCACGACGCCCTCACCGGCCTGCCCAACCGGCGCTACATGGCCCGCCGGCAGGTGGAGGCCGCGGCCCTGGCCGCGCGCCACCCCGAGGCCAGCTTCGCCCTGCTCATCGCGGACATCGACCACTTCAAGGCGGTGAACGACGAATTCGGCCACGCGGTGGGCGACGAGGTGCTGCAGGCCGTGGCCCAGGCCCTGCAGTCCCCGCTGCGGGATTACGACCTGTGCGCCCGCTGGGGCGGGGAGGAATTCCTGCTCCTGCTCCCCTCCACCAATGCGGAGGGAGCCGCGGCCATGGCCGAGCGGCTGCGCGCGGCGGCGGCCGGCTGGCCGCGGGTGCGCGCGGACGTGCCCGCCCCCACCCTGAGCATCGGCTTCACCTCCCACCGGCCAGGCGAGAGCATCGACCAGACCCTGCAACGCGCGGACAAGGCCCTGTACGAGGCCAAGGAGCGCGGCCGCAACCGTGTGGCCGGGGCCTAGCGCATGCCGGCCCCGAGGCGGGGCATGTCGCCCGGGTTCTCGCAAGGCTGAGCGCTAGGCCCTGGGTGTGTTCACCGGCGTGGCGCCGGGCGGCAGGGTGGGGTCGCCGGCCAGGCGCACCGGCCCCTTGCCCGTGGCGGCGTGGGCCATGAGCCCCAGGTGGGCGGGCAGGAGCCGCGCCAGGTCGTAGCGCGCCTGGGCCACGGCCCGCGCCCCGGCCCGGCAGCGGCCGGCCAGATCCTTGTCGTCCAGGGCCTCGCCGATGCGCCGGGCGATGCCCGCCGGATCGAAGAAATTGCAGAGCAGCGCGCTCTCCCCCTCCACCATGGCCTCCCGCACCGGCGGGGTGTCCGAGGCCACCAGGCAGCAGCCGCAGGCCATGGCCTCCACCGCGCTCCAGGAGAGCACGAAGGGCCGGGTCAGGTACACGTGCACCGTGGAGGCCTGCAGGAGTTGGCGGTACTGGCCGTAGGGCAGGGACCCCACGAAGTGCAGCCTGTCCAGCTGGTCCGCGGACAGGTCCAGACGCTCCAGCATGACCTGCTTGTAGGTCTTGCCCTCGGGCAGGGGCGTGCCGTAGCACACCCGCTCCGACCCGGCGATAGCCACGTGGGCGCGGGGCCGCTCCCTGAGCACCTGGGCCGCGGCCTCCATGAACTGGGGAAAGCCGCGGTAGGGCTCCATGCCCCGGGTGGCGTAGGTGACGAGCTCCTCGACTCCGGACAGGTCCAGGCCGGGCAGCACCAGCTTGGCTCCCGGGTCGGGCCTGAAATAGGCGCAGTCCACCCCGTCGTGCAGCACCGCGATCTTGGGCCAGAACTCCCGGGGGAGCTGGGCGCGCTGCCAGTAGGTGGGGGATAGGCCCTGGCCGCAGACCCACAGGTCGTTGAAAATGGGCATGTTGCGGGTGCGCAGCACCGTGGGCGGCTTGTCCCAGTGGGGCTTGGGCGCCTGGCCGGGCGGCGGGGGATCGAAGTTGGCGTCCGCGCCCAGGGGATCGTAGAACCACTCGAAATAGCCCATGATCCGGGATTCGGGAAAGGCGTCCTTCACGTACATGCCCGTGCCCCAGCCCGCGTGCAGGTACACCAGGTCGGGCACGAACCCCTGGTCGCGCAGCTCGCGACAGAGCCTCCACACCCCCTCGCCCTCGCGCAGGGCGGTCTCGAAGGGTGCGGCCAGGCGGTAGGCGTCCTTGGCGGTCCCGCCCTCGGGCCGGTACAGGGCCTTCTTCACCCCGGGGATGTTCCACTCGGGCCGCTCGTTCTTGGTGGCGAAGACCACCCGGTGCGCCGGGTCGCGGCCCAGGGCCTGGGCCACGTGCCTGAACTGGGCCGGGAAGTTGGGGTGCAGCAGCAGAACCTTCATCAGCGCTCCGTAAGCGCCACGTCCATGGTGGCCAGGAAGGGGTCCAGCAGATATTCCAGCACGGTGCGCTCCCCGGTGTGGATGTAGGCGATGACCTGCATGCCCGGGGTGAGCCGGTAGCGGAAACTGCCCCGGGTGAAGGAGTCCTCGGGCGTCTCGATGCGCACCTGGTAGTAGGTGCGGCCCCGCTCGTCGGCAAAGGCGTCGGGCGAGACGTTGGTCACGGTGCCGTGGATGCGGCCGTAGCGGCCGGCGTCGCGCGAGGCCATGGTGATGAGGGCCTTCTGCCCGGCCTGCACGTACCCGATGTCCGAGATGGGCAGATGGGCCTCGATGATGAGCCGGTCCTCGGAGGGCACGATCTCGGCCACGCTGTCCCCAGGCTTCACCACCCCGCCCACGGTGGCCACGTGCACCTTCTTGACCACCCCGTCCACCGGGGAGCGGATCACGGTGCGGGTCAGGGTGTCTGCGTACTTCCGCAGGCGCTGGACGAACTCCTCCAGCTCGCGGCGTTTCTTGTTCAGGTCCTCGCGGGCCTCCTCGCGGAACTGCTGGTCGATCTTCTTGAGCCGCTCCTGGGACTCGGTCAGGGCGGACCTGGCCTTGGGCAGGGTGGCCTGGTCCTGGGCCAGCCGGCCGGCCAGGACGGACTCCTCGCGCAAGAGCGCCAGATGCTTGGTGCGGGGGGTCAGGCCCTCGGCCAGGAGTTGCTCGCTGATCTTGATCTGCTCCCGGGTGTGGCCCAGGACGTTGTGGGTGGCGGCTATCTGGGCCTGGGTCTCGCGGATGGTCTGCTCGGCCTGGATGATGTTCTCGCGCTGGGCGGACTTCTCGGTCTCCAGCCGCAGGTGGCGGGCCTTGAACAGGTCCAGGGACTGCTGCACCAGGTCCGGGTTGCGGGCGGCCAGGTCCGCGGGGAAATCGGGCGCGGGCCGGCCCTCGGCCTCGGCCTCCAGCCGGGCCACCTCGGCGCTGAGGCCGTTGATGCGCACCTCAAGCTCCTCCACGGTGGAGCCCTGGGCGGTCTGCTCCAGCACCACCAGGGGCTGGCCCTCCTTCACCGTGTCCCCGTCGCGCACGGTGATCTGGCGCACGATGCCGCCCTCCAGATGCTGCACGCTCTTGACCTGGGTGGAGGGGGCCACCATGCCCCCGGCCGCGCTCACGATGTCCAGCCTGAACAGGGCGGACCAGAGCAGGAAGGCCCCCACCAGGAGCGCGCACAGCCACAGGAAGAGCCGGGAGACCGGGGAGAAGCCCTCTCCGCCCTCCTCGGCCTGACCCGCGGCCAGCCAAGCCCGGAACCGGGCCCGGAGCCGGGCCGGCAGGGGCGGCTGGGGCTGGATTTCGGGTGAATCAGTGCCGTGGGACATTGCTTGCCTCCGCGGGGGCCTGGGCCGGGCCGGGCCGGCGCAGGGTCAGTTCAGGCCGGGGCTTGACCCCCAGGTTGAGCACCGCGTGCACCCCGCGCAGGATGGCCGGGTCCAGGGTGACCACGATCACGGTGCGGCCCAGGCCGGCCATCTCGTGCAGGAGCGCATGGACCGCCGCCACCCCGTCCGCGTCCAGGCCCTCGGTGGGCTCGTCCAGGATCACCAGGTTGCCGCCGGTGGCCAGGGCCCGGGCCAGGGCCAGGCGGCGGCGCACGCCCAGGGACAGGGAGCGGCCGGCGTCGGTGACCATGGTGTCCAGGCCCTTGGGCGCGGACGCCAGGAAGCGCGTGAGCCCCACGGTCCGGACGATCTGGTCCAGGGCCGCGGGGGGCAGGTCCGGGTTGGCCATGCGGATGTTCTCGGCCAGGGTGCCGGTGAGGAGCACGGGCTCCTGGGGCGCGTACTGCACCTGCTGCCGCCACCAGGCCGGCGCCATCTGGCGCAGGTTGATGCCGTCGCCCAGGATCTCGCCCCGGGAGGGCTCCAGGAGCCCGGCCGCCAGCCGCGCCAGGGTGGTCTTGCCCGAGCCGTTGGGCCCGGTGACCGCCAGCACTGTGCCCGGCTCCAGGCGCAGGTGCAGGGACTCGAAGAGCGGGCCGCTGGACCCGGGGAAGGCAAAGGCCACGTCGCGCATCTCCAGGCGGCCGGTGAAGCGGCGCAGGGCAGTGCCGGCCTCGGGCTCCAGGGGCAGGCGAAAGAACTCGGACAGCTCCGCCAGGGGCTGGCGGGCCGCGGAGAACTGGGCCAGGGCCGCGGACAGGCCCTGCACCTGGCGCATGGCCCGGGACACCAGGATGTTGCCCACGATGAGGCCGGCCATGGACACCTCGCCCTCCAGGCAGAGCTTGGCCCCGATGGCGTAGAACATGACCCGGGTGAGCACGTAGAAGAGCACCGTGGCGGACACCGCCTTGCCGCGCTGCCCGGATACCGCCCGCTGGGCGCGCAGGAGGCTGTCCAGGTGGCCGGACCACAGCCCGCCCAGGTGGCGCGCCCCGCCGAAGGCGCGCAGGGTGTCCGCCCCGGCCACGGCCTGGAACAGCACCCCGCGGCAGCCCGCCGAGGCCTCCACCATGGTGCGCAGTTCGCCGCGCAGGGACTTCTGGGCCGTGAGCCCGTAGAGCAGCGCCGCGCCCAGGCCCAGCAGGCCGATGACCGCCAGGGACGGGGAGAGCCACCAGGCGGCCAGGATGAACAGCAGGGCGAAGGGGCCATCCATGACCGCGTTGAGGTTCTGGGCCGCATAGGCCGACTGCACCGCCTGCACGTGGCCCAGCAACTCGCCGCGCCGGGCCGCGGGGATGCGCTCCAGGATGCCCAGCCTGGCCCGGGCCAGCACCGCGAAGAGCCGCTCGGCCAGCTCCCGGTCCGGGGCCGCGCCCACGGACCCGGCCTGCATGGTGCGGACCTCCTTGAACACCATCTGGAGCAGCATGGCCAGGGTCATGCCCAGGCTCAGGGTGACCAGGGTGCGGTTGAACCCGGAGTTGATGTACTCCGAGAGGATGAGCATCACGAACAGGGGCGAGGCGAAGGAGAGCACGTTGATGCAGGCGGTGGCCGCCAAGAGCTCCAGGGCGGCCTTGGGCCGCAGCATGAGCCTGCGCCACAGCTCGTTCACGGCTTCTCCTTCGGGGCGGCGAAGGCGCGCTGCACGGTGAGCGCGGGCGCGGGCTCGGCCCCCAGGTCCAGGACCAGGTGGGCGGCGCGCAGGATGCCCGGGTCCGCGGACACGGCCACGATGGTCCGGCCCCCGCGGTGCAGGTCGTTCATGAGGGCGTACACCGCCTGGACCCCCTCGGCGTCCAGGCCCTCGGTGGGCTCGTCCAGGAGCAGGAGCGACCCCTCGGTGGCCAGGGCGCGCACCAGGGCCATGCGCCGCCGGATGCCCAGGGGCAGGTCCCGGCCCCCGTCGTTCACCGGGGCGTCCAGGCCCTTGTCCGAGAGGTCCAGATGGCGGCGCAGGCCGCAGGCGCGGATGAGCGCGTTGAGCCGGGATTCGGGCAGGCCCGGGTTGGCCATGGTCAGGTTGTCCCGCACCGTGCCGGCCAGGAGGAAGGGCTCCTGGGGCAGGTAGCAGAGCTGCCGCCGCCAGTGTTCCAGATCCCAGCGGGCCAGGTCCAGCCCCCCGGCCTGGATGCGGCCGGTGGATGGCTCCAGCAGCCCGGCCAGGAGGCGCAGGAAGGTGGACTTGCCGCAGCCGTTGAAGCCCCGCACCACCAGCAGCCCCCCGGCGGGCAGCTCCAGGTCGAGGCCGGCGAAGAGCGGAGCCACCACCCCGGGAAAGGCGAAGGAGAGGTTCTCGATGCGCAGGTCCCCGGCAAAGGCCGCGGGCGTCTCCCCACCCGCGCGCTCGGCAGGCAGGGACGCGAGCTCGTCCAGCCGGCCCTGGGCCGCGGCCGCCTCGGCCAGGAGGGAGCGGGCCGAAGCCAGGCCCACCACCCGCTGCACCGCGTAGCCGCCCAGGATGGACGCGCCGATGAGGGCCGCAAAGGTCAGCTCGCCGCGCACCACCAGCACCGCGCCCACCGCGTACACCCCCACCCGCACGAACAGCCCGGCCGTCCCGGATGCGGCCTGGCCCAGGCCGCGGGTGTCGGCGATGCGCCGGCGCAGGGCGGCCAGGCGGGCGGACTGCCCGCGCCACAGCGCGCCGTAGTGGCGCAGGGCCGAGAAGGCGCGCAGGGTGTCCGCGGCCATGCTGGCCGAGAGCATGAGCCCCCGGTTCTCGGTGCGGGCCGCGGCCAGGTCCCGGGACGCCTCGGCCTGGCGGCGCACCGAACCCTCGGCCGCCCACAGGGACAGGGCCATGCCCGTAAGCACCACCCCGGCCATGATGGGCGACAGGGCCCAGGTGGCGGCCACGAAGAGCAGGGAAAACGGGGCGTCCAGCAGGGCCACCAGGTTGGGGCCGTCATGGGCGGCGCGCACCGCATCCAGGTCCTGGGCCGCCTCCACCGCCCGGCCCGGGGGCAGGGCCTCCAGGGCCTCCACCCGGGCGTGGGCCAGGCTGGCGTACAGGGCCTCTGCCGCGGCCCGCTCCCGGGCCGGCCCCACCTGGGAGGCCAGGGCCACGCGCACCCGGGACAGGCCGTACTGCATGGCCAGGGCCGCCAGCGTCCCGACGGTGAGCACCAGGAGCGTGGCGTCGAACCCGTAGGCCAGGTAGCGGCGCAGCAGGATCATGACGAAGATGGTGTCCGCGAAGGCCAGCAGGTTGATGAGCAGGCTGGCTACGGATATCTCCAGAAAGAGGGCGGGCCGAGCCCGCAGGCGGGAGAACAGTTCGTCCATGCGCGCCGCGTGCGGGCCGGATGCCGGCCCGGAGAGGGTTGTTCGGCGGGAGGCTAGACCAATTCCGCCGGGGTCACAAGCTCCTGCCTCCGCCAGACCGGGACCGGGCGGAAAAAAGGCCGGCCGCCCGGGAAGGACGCGCCGGCCTGATGGATGTCGCTTCCGACTAGTTCTGGAACAGGTCCAACTCCAGGCGGCCCATGGCGAAGAACAGGTCGAAGGCCGCGTTGGACTGGTCGAATTCGGCGGTGGTCACGCCGATCTGGGCGGTGATCCAGTTGTTTTCGGCCAGCAGCAGGTCCGTGAGGCTGGTCTCGCCGCCGATCTCACGCTCCTTCTTGGCCTTCTCCAGGAACTTGCCCTCGGTCTCGGCCTGGGAGCGGAACATCTCGGCCCGGGCCCGGGAGTTGAGCAGTTGCACCCAGGCGTTGCGCACCGCCTCGTCCACCGTGCGCTGCAGGTCGAGCAGGGTGTTCTGCGCCGCGGAGCGGGTATGCACCGCGGTCTTCTCCAGGGCGGTGTCGCCGCCGCCGTTGTAGAGGTTCCAGGCGAACTCCATGCCGTAGCGGTTCTCCTTCTTGAGGATCGCCTTGTTCTGGTCGTTCTCCTTGCGCTCGTACTCGAAATAGGCGTTGAACGACGGGTAGAACCGGGAGCGGGCCGCCTGCAACTGGGCCTCGGCCAGGCCCACCGCCTGGGCCAGGCTCTTGAGTTGGGGATTGTCCGCGTGGGCCGTGCTGATGGCCTCCTCGGTGGTGGTGGGAATCTTGCCCACCGGCACCACGTCCTCGCTCAGGACTGCCACATCGGCATCGGCCATGGCGTAGGTGTACACCGCCTGGAATCGGTTCTGGGCCAGGCCGTAGTCCATCTCGGCCTGGACCACGAAGGCCTTGGACGCCTCCAACTGGCCCTTGGCCTGGAGGACCTTGAGCTCGTCGCCCTGGCCGGCCTTGAGCTTCTGCCCCTCGATGTCCATGAGCTTCTGGAAGTTGTCCCGGGTGTGCAGGGCGAAGCCCAGGATCTTGCTGTAGCGGATGAGGTTCAGGTAAGCGGCCACGCCCTCGCGCAGCAGGCCCTGGCGCGTGGCAACCTTGTCGGCCGTGGCCTTGTCCTGGGCGGCCACGCTGGAGCCGACGATGGAGTCGGTGCGGCCGAAGTCCCAGAGCAGTTGGGTGGCCCGCAACTTTTCCTTGTTGCGGTACATGCCCGTGGTCTGGGCGGCCCGGTTGCTGTTGTCGTAATCCTCGTAGGAGACGTCGCCGGTGAGGTCCACCTTGGGTTTCCAACCGGCCTTGGCGGTGCGTACGCCATATTCCGCGGCGGATTGCGTATCGACCGCGGCCTGCATCCGCTCATGCGTCTCCAGGAGTTCCACCAACATTTCTGGCAGGGCTTTGGCTTGGGCGAGAGCCGCCCAGCCAAGCGCCGCGACCAAGAGCGTGCACAACGTGATGAAGCGTTTCAAGGCCGTCCCCCCGGATTATGCAGTGCCGAAGATGTTTATCACGCAATTACAATTCTTGATACAGGATAGGGACGGATAAAGTCAACTGCACTGGAAGATTGCACCCCACCATCACGCAGACGCGCACGTCCCGGCCCGGGCTCCAAGGAATCCCGCCCAAGCCGCGCCCCACAGGCCGGCGTCCTGGTCCGCGGCAAGCCGCACCGGGATGCGCGCCAAAAGCGCCGCATGGGTCTCGGAATCGCGGAACTCGGCGGCAAAGGCCGGATGCCGGACCACCGAGGGATTGCGCGCCGCGATGCCGCCCGCCACCACCAGGCCGCCCAGGCTCACGGTCTGCAGGGCGTACTCCCGGCAGGCCCGGCCCAGGAAGCGGGCGAACCACTCCAGGGTGGCGGACTCCGCGCCAAAGGCCCGGGCCGCCTCCTCCGGGGTGCGCTCCTCGCCGGTCAGGAAGCGGTGCAGCAGGGCCAGCCCGCTGCCCGAACACACCATGTCGCCGATGACCTGGGCGCGGCCGGTGGCCTCGCGCACGAAGCGCCAGAACGCCAGCTCCGCGTCGCTGGCAAAGGGGAACAGCCCGTGCCCTGCCTCGCTGGACAGGGCCAGCCAGCCTCCCCGGCCGTCCGGGGCCAGGGCGGCCTTGCCCAGGCCGGTGCCCGCGCCCACCACCGCCACCACCCCCTGCGGCTCGGGCCGGCCGGGCAGGACCTCCTCGGCCCGGTCCCAGACCTCGGTGCGGCAGGCAAAGGCCTGGGCCGCGAAGTCGTTGAGCAGCACCCAGCGCGCAAAGCGCAGGCAGGGCGCGTCGCGCACCAGGTCCAGGTCCCAGGCGATGTTGGGCGGCGCGCAACGGCTGCCCTCCTCCACCGGCCCGGCGATGGCCACCGCCACCACGTCCGCCTCGGCCCCGGCAAAGGGCAGGCATCCCTCCTGGCCCAGGCGCGCCATCAGGTCGGGAAAGCAGGCGCTCTCGACCGTGGGCAGCCAGCAGGTCCCGAACAGGGAGAGGCGGCCGTCCGGGTCCGCGGCGAACGCCCCGAACCGGGCGTTGGTGCCCCCGATGTCCGCGGCCAGGATGCGGAGGCCGCGCATCACGGCAGGCGGACCTCTCCGGGGGCCTTGTCCAGCTTGAGGGCCGGGCCCTTGCCCATGGGGGCTTGGGCCGCGGGCCGCGGCGCGGGCCGCTCGGCGGTGTAGCCCAGGGGCAGGAGCCGGGGGATGGTCCAGGTGTCGTAGACCCCGGGCTCGGGCGAGACCACCACCAGCACCCCGCGGCCGAACTCGAAGAGCATCTGCCGCTCCTGGGCCGTGGGCAGCACCAGCCTGCCGTCGGCGGTCATGCCCGCGGCCGCGGCGATCTCCAGGTCCCCGGCGCTCACCGCCTTGGCCAGGGCCACGGCGAAGGGCTGCAGGTTCAGGTCCGGCTGGGCGTTCTCGATGCGGGAGCCCAGGTAGGCCTGGCCGCTGCGGGTGACCACCACGGCCCCGACCTTGTCCCGGGAATAGGGCGCATAGGACATGCCAGCCGCAGCCTTGGCCTGGGCCAGCAGCCCCTTCACCTTGTCCTGGCCCAGCTCGCTCACGAACCACTTGCGAAAGATGCGGTCGTACTCGCCCGACAGGCGGATCTCCCGCATGCCGGCGTTGATGGCGGCCACGAGATCCTCGTCGCCCCGGTACACAGCGAAGTACAGGGCGGTGCGGTCCACGGCCTGGCCCACCGCGGCGATGCCCGGGATGTCGTTCTTCCACAGGGCGTAGTAGGTCTCCTTGTCCGGGCCGAAGTAGGCGTCGGCCTCCTCCTTCCAGACCATGCGCAGGCCCTGCTCCTGGGTGGCCACCGGCTTGACCTTGGTGCCGCCGAACACCTCCAGCATGGTCTGGTACACGGTGCCCTTGCGCACGGCCACGGTCTTGCCCACCAGGGACTCCACGGCCATGGCCCCGGCCTTGGCGGACACGAAGAACTTCACCTGCACGTCCAGGGTGGGGGCCTCGGGGAACAGGAAGAGCTTCTCGCGCAGCTCGGTGCGGGTCATGCCCGAGACCACGTTCACCTTGCCGCTGGACAACTCGGACATGGCCCGGTCCCAGCTCTCCATGGGCCGGAAGCTGAGCTTGAATCCCCGGCCGTCCAGGGCGGCCCGCAGCACGTCCACCTCGAACCCGTCGGGCTCCCGGCCCTTGAGCATGGAATAGGGCGGGAAGTCCCGGTCGAAGGCGTAGACGATGGGCTTGTCCAGGGCGGCCGCGGGAAGCGCCGCCAGGAGCACCAGGCAGAGGGCGGCCCCCAGGAGGACCGTTCCGAAAGTACGCATGTCCGTCTCCCGTGTCGGGGTTGCGACCCGCGCAAAGGCGCGGACCGTCTCGACGGTCTTTTCGTCTGATTTCCCGAGGACTTTACGTTCCGGCGCGCGAACCCCGCGCCAGCGTCCTCCCTCCCTGCATACCAGACAATCCGCAGCGCGCACAACCGGCCTGCCTTGCCCAATCGCGAACCGGGCACTATTACCGGAAGCGCAAAGCCAGCTTTCCGCTTCCGCGGCTGCGCCGCTTGGCCCCGCCGTTGGCGGGGCCGTACTTATAACTCGGAGCACTAAAATGTTGCACATTTTCTGCTCCGAGTAATATCACTCCCCACATGCACGACGACCTGACCACCGCCCCCATTCCCGGCTTGGTGCTGCGCATCGCCGCGCCGGCCAGCGTGGGGTACTTCTTCCATACCATGTTCAACGTGGTGGACACCGCCTGGGCCGGGCAGGTGCCGGGCATGTCCACCCAGGCCCTGGCCGCCCTGGCGGCCTCGTTCCCGGTGTTCTTCCTCATCATCGCCCTGGGCGGCGGGCTGGCCACCGGGGCCACGGCGCTCTTGGGCACGTCCCTGGGCGCGTGCGACCGCCCGGCGGCCCGGCGGCTGGCCCTGCAGGGGCTCTCCCTGGACCTGGCCGTGTCCCTGGGGGTGGCCCTGCTCGGCCCCCTGGCCGCGCCGGCCCTGTTCCGCGCCCTGGGGGCCGAGGGGCCGTACCTGGACACCTGCCTGGCCTACATGAACCCCATCCTGCGCACCGCGCCCCTGTTCTTCATCCCCTACATGCTCAACGCAGCCCTGGTGGCCATGGGCGACACCCGTTCCCTGCGCAACATCCACGTCCTGGGCTGCCTGCTCAACGTGGGCCTGGACCCGTGGTTCATCTTCGGCGGCCTGGGCCTGCCGCCCCTGGGCCTGGCGGGCATCGCCTGGGCCACGGTGCTGGTGCAGGGCCTGGGCTGCCTGTACCTGGGGGCGCGGCTCCTGCGCTCGGGCCTGGTGGAGAGGCCCCTGGCCCGCGAGTTCGTCCCCTGCCCCCGGACCTGGGCCGAAATCGTGCGCCAGGGCGTGCCCGCGGCGGTGAACATGCTCACCGTGGGCCTGGGCATCTTCGTCATCACCCGCTACTTCAGCCTGTACGGCCCGGCCGCCACCGCGGCCTACGGCATCGCCACCCGTGTCGAACAGATCGCGCTCATGCCCAGCCTGGGCCTGGGCGCGGCGGTGCTCACCCTCACCGCCCAGAACCGGGGCGCGAACAGGCCGGACCGGGTGCGGGAGAGCCTGCGCCGCTCCCTGGCCCTGGGCGCGGCCGTCACCGTGCCCGCGGGCCTTGGGGTATTCCTCCTGGCCGGGCCGCTCATGGGCCTGTTCACCAGCGACCCGGCGGTGATCGGCGTGGGCCGGGGCTATCTGCGCATCGCCGGGTTCGCGCTCTACGCCTACGTGCTGCTCTACCTGGCGGTGTCCGCCATGCAGGGGCTCAAGCGGCCGCTGTTCGCGGTCTGGATGGGCCTGACCCGGCAGATCGTGGCCCCGGTGCTGCTGTTCGAGTTCTTCACCCGGGTGCTTGGCCTGGGCCTGCCCGCCATCTGGTGGGGCATCGCGGGCATCGTCTGGGCCTCGGCCCTGTTCGCCGGGGCCTGGGTGCGCCGGGCCATGGACCGTATCCTTTCCCAACCCGGCAGACCGGCTTGACGCGGACCCGACTCGGAGACACACTTCAGCCATGGACGAGAACACCCCCTTCGCCAACCTGAAAAAGCTTGTGAAGCCCACGGACAAGAAGGGCAAGAAGGCCGCCTCCCCGCGGCCGGTCCCGGCCCCCGAGCCGGCCGAGCCCGACGCCGAACTCTTCGCCCGGGCCATGGCCGGGACCGCCTCCCTGGACGACCCCCGCGGCCGGACCGTGGCGACGCCGGCGGAACCGGCCGGCCCCACGGGAATGGACACGCCCTTCGCCGCCCTGCTGGAGCAGGACGAGGCCAAGCGAAAGCTCAAGAAAAAGGCCAAGGCCGCCACAGGGCCCGCGCCCAGGCCCGCCCTCAAGCCCGCCCCGGCCCCGGAGCCCCAGGCTGCGCCGGCCCCGCCGACAATAGACAAGGACGAGTACCTCTTCCATTTCGCCATGCAGGGCGTGGAGCGCATGGACGGCACGAGCGGCCGGGACCTTCCCGCGGCCCCGCCGGCCACCCCGGCACCGGCCCGGCCGCAGCGGGAGGGCATGCGCGACCTGCTGCGCGGGGACGTGGAGTTCGAACTGTGCTTCAGCGAGGAATTCACCCAGGCTCAGGTCAAGGGCCTGGACCCGCGCACCGTGCAGCAGCTGAGGGTCGGCAGCTTCTCCTGGGAGGCCCACCTGGACCTGCACGGCCTGAACGCGGAACAGGCCCAGTTCGCGCTCCTGGACTTCGTGCGCAACCAGTACAACCTGGGCCGGCGCTGCGTGCTGCTGGTCACCGGCCGGGGCCTGAACTCCCCGGGCGGCTCCCCGGTGCTGCGCGAGGCGGTGCGCACCTGGCTCACCCAGGACCCCATGCGCCGGGTGGTGCTGGCCTTCGTCACCGCCCTGCCCCGGGACGGCGGGGCGGGCGCGCTCTACGTGCTGCTGCGCAAGTTCAAGAAATCCATGGGCAAGGTGGTCTGGGACCGCCTGCCGCCCGGGCACGGACTGGAATGAGGGACGCTCCCATGCACATCGCACCCTTTGCCCCGGGCGAGCAGGACGCAGTCCTGGACCTCATCCTCACCATCCAGCGCAACGAGTTCGGCCTGCCCATCACCGCCGCGGACCAGCCCGACCTGGCCGACATCCCGGGCTTCTACCAGCAGGGCAACGGCAACTTCTGGCTGGCCCGGCGCGAAGGCGAACTGGCCGGCACCGTGGCGCTCAAGGACATCGGGGAGAACCTCTGCGCCCTGCGCAAGATGTTCGTGGCCAAGGAGCACCGCGGCGCGGGCGCGGGCACCGCCGCGGCCCTGCTCGCCACCTCCCTGGACTGGGCCCGCGCCCGCGGGGTGGACGCCATCTACCTGGGCACCACCGACCGCTTCCTGGCCGCGCACCGCTTCTACGCCAAGCACGGCTTCAGCGAGATTCCCAAAAAGGCCCTGCCCCCCTCCTTCCCGGTCATGGCCGTTGACACCAGATTCTTCACCCTGCCCCTGGCCTGAACGCCCCGCCGCCAGCCCAGGCTTGCACCCTGCAAACTTTAGTTTGCAGTTCCCCTCTTTCCCACCCTGAAATTATCCCCATAACATATTGAAATTGCAGGCGTTGGCCAGTGGCACGGCCTTTGCTTTTTCCGTGCCGGCGGGTGGTTCCCCTCTGACCAATAAGGAGATAGACATGACCTGCAACCGACGGACATTCCTCGGCGCCATGGGCGGCGCCATGATCGGCAGCGTGCTCGCACCCGTGGGCGCCCTGGCCTTTCAGCAGGAATCCAAGCCCTTTTCCTGGACCCCGCACACCCTGGACCCCAAGGCCAGCGCCCCGGTGGCCTACAACGGCTACTGGTACAACGGCTATGGCTGCTGCTACGGCACGTTCTACGGCATCGTAGGCATGCTGGGTGAGAAGTACGGCGCGCCTTACAGCCAGTTCCCCTTCACCATGATGGAGGTGGGCAAGAGCGGCATCTCCAATTGGGGCACCGTCTGCGGAGCCCTGCTGGGCGCGGCCAGCGCCTATGCCCTGTTCTGGGGCCGCAAGGAGCGGGACCCCATGGTCACGGAACTCTACCGTTGGTACGAGACCACCGCGTTCCCGCTCTTCAACCCGGGCGACGCAGCCCAGGGGGTCAAGGGCGCGGTTCCCACCCACGCCGGGGGGTCGGTGCTTTGCCATGTCTCGGTCAGTTCCTGGGCCCAAGCCACGGGCAACGACGCCAACAGCAAGATGCGCCAGGAGCGTTGCTCCCGCATCACCGCCGACGTGTGCGCCAAGGCCATCGAAATCATGAACGCCAAGATCGACGGCACGTTCAAGCCCGTCCTGGCCAATACCAAGGCCACGGAATACTGCGGCTCCTGCCATGACAAGGGCAAGGAATCACCCATCTCCAAGGGCCGGATGGACTGCACGCCCTGCCATGGTGGCAGCACCCACGTGCAGGACAAGTTCAAGAAGCACCCGTAACCGCCCGCCCCTTCCGTCCGGCCCGGAAACGGGGGCTGCCCGGCCCCCGTTTCCACTTTTCTCCCCTGGCCGCCCTCCGCTCCCGCCGCTGCCGCCAAAGCCTCGCTCCCGCGTCTTGACAAGTCCCGGCCCAGGGCATACCTACCGGTAGGTATACTGCCACTGACGCAGGAAGCACCCATGGAAGAACACCACGATACCCTCCCGGCCGCCTGCGGCTGCTGCACCGCGGACTGCCGCGCCAGCCTGGGCCCGGTGCTGGACGGATTGGCCCAGGCGACGGGCAACCACAGCCGGATCATGCTGGAGGCGGCGCGGCTGTTCACCCGCAAGGGTTTCGCCGCCACCTCGGTGCGGGAGATCGTGGAGGCCGCCGGGGTGACCAAGCCCACGCTCTACTACTATTTCAAGAGCAAGGACCACCTGTTCCTGAACATCATGGACTTCGCCCTGGCCAGCTATCTCCAGACCCTGGACATGGGGATCGCGGCCCCCGGGGACGCCCGGGCGCGGGTGAGGGCCTTCTTGTGCAGCATCTACGACCTGATGGCCAACAACCTGGACATCCTGCGGTTCGTGCACGCAGCCTTCTACGGCCCGGAGGAGTCCACTCCGCGCTACGACCTCAAGACCACCCACGACAAGCTGCACGCCAAGCTGAACCAGCTCCTCGACGGCCTGGCAGACGAGGGCGAGCTGGACCGGGCCGACATCCCGGCCATGGCCACGCTCGTGCACGGCCTCATCGAGGCCATCCAGTGCCAGCTCATGAAACCGCATCTGCCCACCCCGACCCGGGAGCAGGTTCTCCACTGCGTGGACATCCTCCTGGACGGGGCCGCCGGCCGAAACGCCGCGCGCTGACGTTTTTCCGCATTCCCCAAACCATCGTGAGAGCAGACCCATGAAGAAGCGCATCATTTTCATTCTGTCGTCCCTGGTGGTCATGGTCGCGGCCCTGGCCGGCACCAAGCTCCTCCAGTTCAAGGCCATGATGGCCAGCGCCGAGGCGTACTCGCCCCCGGCCCAGGCGGTCACCGCGGCCCCGGTGCGGTCCGAGACCTGGGAGCCCCGGCTCTTCGCGGTGGGCACCCTGGTGGCGGTGCAGGGCGTGACCGTGACCGCCGAGGTGGCGGGCAAGATCACGTCCATCGCCTTCGAGGCCGGGGCCCCGGTCCAGGCCGGCCAGGTGCTGGTGCGCCAGGATGTCGCGGCCGAGGAGTCGCAGTTGCGCGGGGCCGAGGCCTCGGCAGCCCTGGCCCGCACCACCCTGGCCCGCAACGCGGCCCTGCTGGAGCAGCACACCATCTCCCAGGCGGAGTTCGACGCGGCCAGCGCCTCCTTCCAGGAGACCGCGGCCCAGGCCGACACCCTGCGCGCCACCATCGCCAAGAAGACCATCCGCGCCCCGTTCGCCGGCCGGCTGGGCGTGCGCCAGGTGAACCTGGGCCAGGTGGTGGACAGCGGCACGCCCATCGTGACCCTGCAGGCCCTGGACCCCATCTACGTGGACTTCACCCTGCCCCAGCAGCAGCTCTCCTCGGTGCGGCCGGGCCTGCCCGTCCTTCTCGCCACCGACGCGGCCCCGGGCCGGGAGTTCGGCGGCACGGTCAGTGTGGTCAGCCCCCAGGTGGACCCCGCCACCCGCAACGTGCAGGTGCGCGCCACCCTGGACAACCATGACGAGAGCCTCCTGCCCGGCATGTTCGCCAATGTGACCATCGCCCTGCCCGCAGCCGCGCCGGTGCTCACCGTGCCCGCCACCGCGGTGCTCTACGCGCCCTACTCCGACTCGGTGTTCGTGCTGGACAAGAGTCCCGGCGAGAACGGGGCCGCGGACTCCACGGTGCTGCGCCAGCAGTTCGTGAAGCTCGGCGAGAAGCGCGGCGACTTCGTGGCCGTGGCCTCCGGGCTCAAGGAGGGCGAGCTGGTGGCCAGCACCGGGGTGTTCAAGCTGCGCAACGGCATGGCCGTGACCGTGGACAACACCCTGGCCCCGGACTTCAACCTGGCCCCCGCTCCCACGGACAATTAAGGATTCCAGGATAGCGCCATGAAGCTCACCGACATCTTCATCCGCCGGCCGGTGCTGGCGGTGGTGGTGAACCTGCTCATCATCATCGCCGGGGTGCAGGCCATCAGCTCGCTCTCGGTGCGCCAGTACCCGCGCAGCGACAACGCCGCGGTGACCATCACCACGGTCTACACCGGGGCCAGCGCCGACCTGGTGCGCGGCTTCATCACCACGCCCCTGGAGCGGGCCGTGGCCGCGGCCGACGGCATCGAGTACATCCAGTCCGAGAGCAAGCTGGGCCAGAGCACCATCACCGTGCGCCTGAAGCTCAACTACGACCCCATCAAGGCCCTGTCCGAGATCAGCGCCAAGGTGGACCAGGTGCGCGGCGACCTGCCCGCCGAGGCCGAGGTCCCGGTCCTGAATGTGGAGTCCGCGGACAGCGAGTTCGCCTCGGCCTACCTCTCCTTCTCCTCGGACGTGCTGGCCCAGAACCAGATCACCGACTACCTGGTGCGGGTGGTGCAGCCCAGGCTGTCCACCGTGGCCGGGGTGCAGCGGGCCGAGATCCTGGGCGCGCGGACCTTCGCCATGCGGGTCTGGCTCAAGCCCGACCGCATGGCCGCCCTGAACGTGAGCCCCTCCCAGGTGCGCGCCGCCCTGGCAGCCAACAACTACCTCACCGCCCCGGGCCGCACCAAGGGCTCCCTGGTGCAGGTGAACCTCACCGCCAACACCGACCTGCGCTCGGTGGAGGAGTTCAAGCGCCTGGCGGTCAAGGAGTCGGACGGGGCCATCGTGCGCCTGGAGGACATCGCCGACGTGGTGCTGGGCGCCGAGGACTACGACGCCGAGGTGCACTTCACCGGCCAGACCGCGGTGTTCATGGGCATCTGGGCCCTGCCCAACTCCAACTCCCTGGACGTCATCAAGGCCGTGCGCAAGGAACTGGCGTCCATCCAGAAGGACCTGCCCGCGGGCATGACCGGCCAGGTGGCCTATGACGCCACCGACTACATCGCCCACGCCATCCAGGAAGTGGTGAAGACCCTCACCGACACCCTGCTCATCGTCATGGTGGTCATCTTCCTGTTCCTGGGCTCGTTCCGTTCGGTGCTCATCCCGGTGGTGGCCATCCCCCTGTCCCTCATCGGCGGGGTGTTCCTCATGCAGGTGTTCGGCTTCTCCCTGAACCTGCTCACCCTGCTGGCCATCGTGCTCTCGGTGGGGCTGGTGGTGGACGACGCCATCGTGGTGGTGGAGAACGTGGAGCGCCACCTGCGCGAGGGCAGAACCCCGACCGAGGCGGCCCTGCTCGGGGCGCGCGAACTGGTGGGCCCCATCATCGCCATGACCCTGTCCCTGGCCGCGGTGTACGCGCCCATCGGCTTGCAGGGCGGGCTCACCGGGTCCCTGTTCCGGGAGTTCGCCTTCACCCTGGCCGGGGCGGTGACCATCTCCAGCGTGGTGGCCCTCACCCTCTCGCCCATGATGAGCGCCAAGCTGCTCAAGCCGGGCATGGAGGACCGGGGCTTCGCCGGCATGGTGGGACGGACCTTCGACCGCATCCGGGACCTCTACGGCCGGATGCTGGACGCGGTGCTGGACGTGCGCTGGACCATGTACGTGGTGTGGGTGGCGCTCTCCCTGGTGTGCATCCCCATGTTCATGTTCTCGCCCAAGGAGCTGGCCCCCACCGAGGACCAGGGCGTCATCTTCGGCATCCTGGACGCCCCGGCCGACGCCACCATGGACCAGACCCGGGCGTATGCGGCCGCGGCCAACCAGGCCTTCCTGAGCACCCCGGAGGCGGAGTTCACCTTCCAGATCACCTTCCCGTCCAACGGGTTCGGCGGCCTGGTGCTCAAGCCCTGGTCCGAGCGGGCGCGCACCGTGTTCCAGATCATGCCCGAGGTGCAGGGCAAGCTGTCGGCCATCCCGGGCATCCAGATGTTCGCGGCCACCCCGCCCGCCCTGCCCGGCGGCGGCCAGTTCCCGGTGGAGTTCATCCTGGCCTCCACCGCCGAGCCGGAACAGATCCTGGCGTTCGCCAAGCAGTTGCAGATCAAGGCCATGCAGAGCGGCATGTTCGCCTTCCCGCCCATGATCGACACCAAGATCGACCAGCCCCAGACCGAGCTGGTGGTGGACCGGGACAAGGTGGCCAGCCTGGGCCTGGACCTGGCCCAGGTGGGCGCGGACGTGGGCGGCATGGTGGGCGGCAGCTACGTGAACCGCTTCAACATCGCGGGCCGCTCCTACAAGGTCATCCCCCAGATCACCCGCAGCGGCCGGCTCACCGCGGACGAGCTGCAGAACATCCACGTGACCGGGCCGAACGGGCAACTGGTGCCCCTGTCCACCATCGCCAGCCTCAAGGACTCCACCGTGCCCCGGTCGCTCAACCGCTTCCAGCAGCTCAACGCGGTGAAGCTCTCCACCGTGGCCATCCGGCCCCTGGACGAGGCCCTGCGCTATCTGGAGGACGAGGCCGCCAAGATCCTGCCCCAGGGCTACGTGATCGACTACACCGGCGACTCGCGCCAGCTGCGCAAGGAGGGCAACACCTTCCTGCCCGCGTTCAGCATGGCGGTGATCCTCATCTTCCTGGTGCTGGCCGCGCAGTTCAACAGCTTCCGCGACCCCTTCGTGATCCTGGCCGGGTCCGTGCCCCTGGCGGTGTTCGGGGCGCTGCTCTTCACCTTCCTGAAGATGCCCGACCCCAACGCCGCGTTCTGGACCTCGGGCTGGACCACCACCCTGAACATCTACTCCCAGGTGGGCCTGGTGACCCTGGTGGGCCTGGTGGCCAAGAACGGCATCCTCATCGTGGAGTTCGCCAACAAGCTCCAGGAGGCGGGGCGCACCAAGCGCCAGGCCGTGCTGGAGGCGGCCATGACGCGGCTGCGGCCGGTGCTCATGACCAGCGGCGCGACCATCGCCGGCCACTTCCCCCTGACCCTGGTCACGGGTGCCGGCGCGGCGGCGCGCAACTCCATCGGCCTGGTGCTGGTGGGCGGCATGTTCGTGGGCACGGTGTTCACGCTCTTCGTGATCCCGGCCATCTACATGCTCATCGCCCGCGACCACTCCAAGGACCTGGCCAGCGAGGCCATGCTCGCGGCAGACCGGCTCACGGTCTCGGAAGACCCGGCGTAGCCGCCGAGCGAGAAAAACGACAAGGCCGCGGCCTGCCGAACACGGCGGACCGCGGCCTTTGCTTTGCTATCTCGGAAAGGGAATCAGCGCGGGTACGCGTTGGGCGTAGGCGCGGTAGGCGTCGCCGAATTCCTGGGTCATCCAGCGTTCTTCGACGTGGACGCGGCCGAGGAGGTAGAGGGCGGCCAGGAGCCAGGCCAGGAGGCCGCGGACCTCGCCGCGGGCCAGGACCGAGCCGGCGAAGGCCAGGAGCAGGCCGGCGTAGATGGGGTGGCGCACCAGGGCGTAGGGGCCGCTGGTGACGAGTTCGTGGTCCTTTTTCATGCTCACCGTGCCGCTCCAGTTCGTTCCCAGGTGGCGGCGCGCCCAGACCGCGAAGCCGAGCCCGGCCACGGTCAGCCCCACCCCGCCCCAGTAGACCCACTCCGCGCGCGGCGCGAACCGCGAGGTCAACAACGGCGCGGCCGAGCCCGGGAGCGCCACGAGCAGCACCGCCACCAGGAGCAGCGCCAGGCTCGCGAGCCGTGTGCTGCGCGGCTCGCACCTAGCCCGGGCCTTGACCTTGCGGGCCATGACCCGCCAGGCCAGGAGCCAGGCCAGCCACAAGAGGGGGATCAGGAGTTCGCGCAGGACGTCCACGGATATTCCCCTATGCGTCAGCGCCGGAACAGCCAGAGCAGCAGCGAGAGCGCCACGCTCACGATCAGGCAGGTGACGATGGGAAAGGAGAAGCGGAACCCCTCCCGCTGGATGTTGATGTCACCCGGCAGGCGGCCCAAGGGGATGCGGGACAGGCCGGGCACCTTGTCCCAGAACATGAGGACCAGCCCGGCCGCCGCGATGGCCAGGCCGAGGACGAGCAGAAGCCTGCCGAGTTCGGGCCAGGGGTTCATGGGGCTCTCCTACCTCCGGGCAGCGGCGCGGGCAAGGGCAACCCGGCCCTAATCCGCATCCTCCCCGGCGTCATCCAGGATGCGCCACAGGGTGTTGTAGCTGATGCCCAGGCGCGCCGCGGCCTGCCGCCGGTTCCAGGAGCATTCCCGCAGCATCCGGCGCACGATCTCCAGGCGGGCCTGGCCGAGTTGCGCCTTGAGCCCGCTCTCGGCGGCCGGGGCATCCGGCCGGAACTCCTCGGCCCCGGGCGGAACCGCCTCGTCGCAGCACCAGTTGCGCAGCAGTTCCAAAAACAGGGACTCGTCCGAGGCCTGGGCCCCCAGCAGGATGAGGTAGCTCTCCACAAAGGCCTGGAGCTCCCGGATGTTGCCCGGCCAGGCGTAGTCGCCCATGGCCTTGAGCATGGCCGGGGTCATGTCCCGCACGGACTTGCCGTAGCGGTGCATGAGCCGCTCCAAGACCCTGGGGATGTCCGAGACCCGCTGCCGCAGCGGGGGGATGTACAGGCGGAGCACCGCCAGCCGGTAGAAAAGGTCCTGGCGGAACTGGCCCTCGCGCACCAGGTCGATGAGGGGCTTGTGCGAGGCGCTGAGCACCCGGATGTCCACCGGGATGACCCGGTTGCCGCCCACCCGCACCAGCTCCTTGGCCTCCAGCACGCGCAGGAGCCGCGACTGCGTGCCCGGCCCCATGTCACCCACCTCGTCCAGGAACAGGGTGCCCGTATGGGCCATCTCGAACACGCCCGGCTTGCCCCCGCGCTTGGCCCCGGTGAACGCGCCCTCGGCGTAGCCGAAGAGTTCGCTCTCCAGGAGCGACTCGGGCAGGGCCGCGCAGTTGACCGCCACGAAGGGGCGCCCGGAGCGCGGGCTGGCGTTGTGCAGGGACTGGGCCAGCAGCTCCTTGCCCGTGCCGGTCTCGCCGTGGATCCACACGGCCGTGGCGTGCGGCGCGTACAGCCGGGCCATCTTCTTGAGGCGCTGCATGTCCGGGGACTCGCCCTTGATGTCCTCCACGTGGTACCGGGCCACGAACCCGGCCTGTTGCTGGATTTCCCGCAACTGGCCGGCCATGTTGTGGATGGCGTTCACGTCGCTGATGAAGGCCACCGCGCCCTGGAGCCAGGCATGCAGCGAGATGGGCAGGGTGGTCACCACGAACTGCTCGCCCTGGATGCTGATGATGGTGTTCTCGCGCGGCTCCCCGTCCTCCAGCACGTCGGCGATCATCAGCGCGGGGTGGTGCTGGGTGAAGTCGTCGGCCTCGCGGCGCTTCTTGTCCAGCCGGAGGATCTCCGCGGCCTTGGTGTTGCTGAAGATGGTCTTGCCGTACTGGTTCACGCAGACCACGCCCTCCCGGAACAGCCGCAGGACCGCCACCAGCTGGTCCCTGCTCTCCCGCTCCTCCCGCTTGGCCTTGGCCACGCCCTTGGCCTGGGCCAGGGCCTGGCTGATGCTATGCATGTTGGGCTCGATGCGGAAGAAATGGATGTTGTACTGCTTGGCCATCTCGTAGCTCAGGCCGCCGCCCACCAGCACGTCCTTGCCCCGGTCGATGGAGGTTTGCAGCCCCTGGGAGAGGGTCTCCAGGGAGTCGAAGAGTATCTCATGGATGCGGACGCCCAGGAGCTCCTCCACGAACCGGGCGTCGAAGTTGTCGTCCTTGTGCACGGTCAGGGCGATGTCCGTGGAGATTTCCGCGGCGCGCATCAGGGAGCGGAGGATGTCCACGTCCGAGCGCTGGATGGTGACCACGGAATGCCCGATGTCCTTCAGGATCGAGGGCCCCAGCGAGCTGTAGTAGAGCAGGACCTCGTACCCCTGCTCCAGGAGCTGCCGCGCCGTCTGCACCGGCTTCTTGTAGGAGATGGTGAAGAAATCCAGGGTGTATTCCGGGTCGTCGGTGAAGCCGTCCATGATCTGCCGGATGTTGGGCATGTGGGTGATGACGGCGAAGCGGTAGGGCGGCGGGCTGGCCATTGCGGTCTCCTGGCGCGGCCTGGCCGCGCGGATCGAGCATCCCAAATCTGGGACACAACCTACCAACAATGAGATGCAAAGTCCACCTCCCCAGTCGGGATTTTCTTGATATGTTAAACATTATGCGACGTTATTTTGATGGCATAGGCATTGCTATCTCTTCCGCAAGCGCCACGACACTGCGTACGCGCAACCGAAGAGAGGAGAGACATCCGTGTATACCGTACCCCAAAAAGACAAGGTGACCCGGCTCGTTGCCCCGAACCAGGAGGCCGTGTTCCAGGAGGATGGGACACTGACCAAGGCAACCCAACGCACGCGTTGCGTCGAAGCCGTGGCGAGGATCAAGGAGTTTCTCTACAACGCCCCGCAGAAGATCGACAAGCAACGGCTGGAATGCCTGCTCGAAACCTACCGGGAGCACTTCCATGAGCCGGTTATCGTTCTGCGGGCCAAGGTCTTCGAGAACCTGCTGCAGAAGAAGACCCTGTATATCGACGACAACCCCATCGTGGGCACGGTCACCGGCCGTCCGGCCGGGGTCTACGTGTACCCCGAGTGGGACTCGGATTGGATCACCAAGGAGATGAACCAGGCCATGATGAGCCACCTGGGCAAGGTGGACATCACGGACGAAGAAAAGAAGCTCATGCAGGAGGCCGCCCGCTTCTTCAAGCACCGCAGCGCCACGGCCAAGGCCCGCGCCATGTCCAAGCAGCTGCACGGCTTCGATCCCAAGGACAGCATCAAGGCCGGCCTGTTCACCGAAGGCACCACCTTCACCGTGGGCGCGGGCAACGTGGACTACGGCGCCTTTGTCCGCCGCGGCCTCAAGGACATCATCCAGGAGACCGAGGAGCGCCTGAAGGGCCTCACCGTGACCACGGACACCAGCTCCCAGGTGGATTTCTACCGCGCCGTGCTGATCTCCCTGCGCGCCCTGGTGAGCCTGGCCCACCGCTACGCCGACCTGGCCGAGGAGATGGCCGGCGCCACCGACGACCCGGTGCGCAAGGCCGAACTGCTGGAGATCGCCACGGTGTGCCGCCACGTGCCGGAGAACCCGCCCCGTACCTTCCGCGAGGCCGTGCAGTCCTGGTGGTTCCTGCACCTGGGCATCCAGATCGAGCAGAGCGGCTGCGGCTCGTCACCCGGCCGGCTGGGCCAGTACCTGGACGAGTACTACCAGGCGGACAAGGCCAACGGCCTGACCCGCGAGGACGCCATCGCCTGGCTCAAGTGCCTGTTCGTGAAGATCCTGGAGTACGGCTACTACCAGGGCATCTCCTATTCCCAGCTCACCTCGGGCCACACCGGCCACACCATCAACGTGGGCGGGCTGAACGCCCAGGGCCAGGACGCCACCGCCGAGCTCGACTACCTGCTGCTCGACACCCAGATCGACCTGCGCAACATCCAGCCCACCATCACCATGCTCTACCACGACAGCCTCAGCGAGGACTTCCTGCTCAAGGCCGTCGAACTGGAGCGCACCGGCCTGGGCCAGCCCCAGTGGATGAACACCCGGGTCATCATCGAGCGCCTGCTGGCCCGCCACGCCAAGTGCGGCATCACCCTGGAGGACGCGCGCAACTGCATCAACATGAGCTGCGTGGGCACGGGCGTGGCCGGCAAGACCGCCTTCATCCGCGAGAACGCCTCCTTCAACCTGGCCAAGTGCCTGGAGCTGGCCCTGTGCGACGGCCTCGACCCCGAGACCAAGAAGCAGGTAGGCGCGCACACCGGCGACCCCTGCGGGTTCACGGACTTCGAGCAGACGTTCGCGGCCTACAGCGCCCAGGTGCGGCACATGTTCGAGGCCATCCGCCCCTACGGCTCGCTCTCCAACAAGGCCCTGGGCGACACCGTGCCCGGCCCCTTCCGCTCGGCCATGTACGGGGGCTGCCTGGAGCGCGGCAAGCACGAATACGAGGGCGGACCTGACTACTACCTCTACTACGTGATCAGCACCGCCGGGGTGGACGCGGCCAATTCCCTGGCCGCCATCCGGCACCTGGTGTTCGACACCCGGCAGCTCACCATGGCCCAGCTCATCGAGGCGCTCACGGCCGACTTCGTCGGGCACGAGGACGTGAAGGCCATGTGCCTCAACGCGCCCAAGCACGGCAACAGCGCCCCTGAGATGGACGCCCTGGTGCGCCGCGTCTACGACGACGCCATGGAGCACTTCCACGCGGTGAACGAGAACTTCTACGGCAAGCACATCGCCAACATCGAGGCGTACTCCCTGTCCATCCACAACTACTTCGGCATCCTGACCGGCGCGCTGCCCTGCGGCCGGTGCAAGGGCATGCCGCTCACCGACGCCAGCGTCTCGGCCATGCCCGGCACGGACAAGAACGGCCCCCTGGCCCTCATCAGTTCCGCGGCCAAGGCCCTGGACACGGTCCGCTACGGCTCCAACCACTTCAACATGAAGTTCCACCCCTCGGCCCTCAAGGGCATCGCCGGCGCGCGCAAGCTGCTCGCGCTCATCAAGTCCTACATGGATATGGGAGGGTCCCACATCCAGTTCAACGTGGTCAGTTCCGAGACCCTGCACAAGGCCCAGGAGACCCCGGAGGATTACAAGAGCCTGACCGTCCGCGTGGCGGGTTTCAGCGCCTACTACACCCGCCTGCACAAGGGCGTGCAGAACGAGTTGATCGCCCGGACCGAACTGACCCTGTAACCCGGCAACCCGGCAGGGGAGACCCCCCTCCCCTGCCGGCCCCCGACAGAGGACGCCCTCATGCACATAACTCAGGAAGCCCGCGAAATGTTGGCAGATTTCCTTGCGGACGACGACGAGAGCTTCGTCCGGATCGGGCGACAGTCCAGCGGCGGCGGCTGAACGCCCACGCTCTGCCTGGGCGTGACCCTGGACGATTCCTTTGACCCCGATGACGATATGAAGCTCGACGTGGACGGATTGACCGTGGTCATCGAACGCACCATGCGGGAAACCCTGGAAAACGTCGTGGTATCCTTTGACCGGAACACGGGCATCGTTGTTTCGCGCCAACCCTTGTGAAATATAGGACATGACACAGACCACGCCCATACCCACTATCGGCGACCAGGCCGCACCGGCGGGCCTGATCTTCGACATCCAGCACTACTGCCTGCAGGATGGCCCGGGGGTGCGCTCCACCGTGTTCCTCAAGGGCTGCCCCCTGTCCTGCCAGTGGTGCAGCAACCCCGAGTCCCAGAGCGGCCGGCCCCAGTTGCTCGTTTATGCGCATCTGTGCGTGCGCTGCGGCGCGTGCGCCGCGGCCTGCCCCAACCAGGCGATCACCCTGGGCGGGGACGGGCCGAGCCTGGACCGCGGCCTCTGCACCGCGTGCGGCGCCTGCGTACCGGCCTGCCTGCAGAACGCCCGGGCCCTGTCCGGCCGCATGGCCACGGTGGAGGAGGTCTGCGACGAGGTGCGCCAGCACTGGCGCATATTCATGCAGAGCGGGGGAGGCGTCACCTGCGGCGGGGGCGAAGCCCTGGCCCAGCCCGCCTTTCTCCTGGCCCTGCTCACCCGGCTGCACGACGACCTGGGCTTCCACACCTGCCTGGACACCACCGGCTACGCCCCCTGGAACGTGCTGGAGGGGGTGCTGCCGCACCTGGACCTGATTCTCCTGGACATCAAGCACATGGACGGCGAGCGTCACCGCGAGGCTACCGGCGTGGACAACGGCCCCATCCTGCGCAACGCCCGGAAGCTGGGCCAGCTGGACTTTCCGGTGACGGTCCGCCTCCCGCTCATCCCCGGATTCAACGACGACGAGCAGAACATCCATGCCCTGGGCTCGTTCCTGCGGGACAACCGCCTGAACGTGGTGGAGATCATGCCCTACCACGAACTGGGCAGGTCCAAGTACGACGCCCTGGGCCGGAAATACTGCCCCCCCATCGACAAGGAACCCAAGACCCGAAGCGCCGAGAGCATTCTGCGTCGCTTCGGGCTGGCGGCTACGGTCCACGGCGAATGAGGCAACATCCCGAACCACGGCAACCCCCGACAGGAAACACCTGACCCAACCACGCAACAAAGGTGAGGAACCATGAGATCGCTCAAGACGGTTATCGCACTCTGCGTCATCGCGCTCTTCGCGAGCCTGCCCGCCCTGGCGGGCGACACGGTGGAGTTCCGCTTCTCCGGGTACTATCCCGAGAGCTATCCGGTGTACAAGGAAGGCTTCAAGCCCTGGGAAGCCATGGTGGAAAAGGAGAGCAACGGCAAGATCCAGTTCAAGAACTTCCTCAACGGCGTGCTGCACACGGCCAAGCACGGCTTCCGCGCCACCATGACCGACATCTGCGACCTGACCCACGCCTACCCCGGCTACCAGCCGGCGTCCTTCCAGCTCAGCCACATCAACGACCTGCCCTTCGCCCTCAGCACCGGCTACGGCGGAGTCATGGCCATGGAGACCCTGTATCCCAAGTATTTCAAGAAGGAATACGAGAAGATGGGCGTGCTCCTGGGCTGCTGGGTCACCACCTCCGAGTACAACCTCATCACCAAGAAGCCCGTGCGCACCCTGGAAGACCTCAAGGGCCTGAAGGTCCGCTCCTCCGGCGGGTTGGTCTCCGTCACCCTGGAGCACCTCGGCGCGGTGCCGGTCATGGTGCAGTCCTCCGAGTCCTACACCGCCTTCCAGAACGGCGTGGTGGACGCGGTGCTCTATCCGGACAGCAGCATGGTCTCCTACCGGCTCTATGAGGTTGGGAAGTACCACACCCGCATCGGCCTGAACCACATGGGCATTCCCTACGCCTTGAGCCCCAAGTTCTTCGCCCGGCTCTCCCCGGACATGAAGAAGTACATGTACGCCAAGCTGCGCCAGGCTTCGCAAATGGCCACCATGGCCTACGACATCGACGACACCACCGCGCGCAAGGTGCTCAAGGACAACGGCGTGGAGATGATCGAACTGACCCCGGACGAACTGGCCCGCTTCAAGAAGGCGGTGGAGCCCATGTGGGCAAACTTCGTGAAGGAGAACGAGGCCAAGGGCCTGCCCGCAAGCCAGTTGGTGAAGGATCTGCGCGAGCTGGACGCCAAGTACAGCGCCATGACCCCGGCCCAGGTGTTCGAACTCGCCACCAACAACCCCCTACCGGGCCTCATCGACTTCTAAACTGCCATGGAGGGCGTCCGCCGCTTGGGCGGACGCCCTCCCCATACGGAGCACGGCATGGGCACTACCGCGAATTCCACCAACGAAGCGACGGCGGGCGATCCTCACGCCCACAAGGCAAGCGTCTACTCCCTGGAGGACACGATTCCGGGCAAGGCCGCCCGGATCCTGCACAAGACGGCTTCGCTCACCACCATCCCGCTGATGACGATATTCATCTGCCTGGAAGTGGTGATGCGCTACGTCTTCAACTCGGGTCTCACCTGGTCGCAGGAAGCCTGCGGCATCATGCTCTTCACCCTGGTGCTCTGCTGTCAGGCCAACTGCTGGCAGCGCGACCGCCACATCCGGATGGACCTGCTCTACAACGCCATGCCCAGATGGTTCAAGAAGATCTCCGACGTCCTGACCATCGTATGCGGCGGCATCTTCTTCGGCGCCATCGGCGTCCAAGCCATCCAGGAAATCCCCTACCAACTGGCAATCAACGAATCCACGGACGAGATGCACCTCCCCCTGTGGATTCTCAACGGCGTCATCATCCTGAGCTGCGCCCTGCTCATCCTTCTGCTGCTTCGCTACACCCTGCGACTGGCACTCACCCACAGGGAGCAAAACACATGATAGCCATAGGATATACCGGCCTCGCCGTCATGGTCGCCCTCCTGTTCATGGGCGTGCCCGTGACCTTCTCCCTGGGCGTGGTGGCCGTGGTCGGCCTGAGCTACGTGACCAACTTCTCCGGCGTGATGCAGCAGGCGATCATGGTCGTGAACCAGGAAGGCACCAACTTCATCATCATCTGCATCCCGCTCTTCGTGTTCATGGGCAAGATGATCTACCACACGGGCATCGCCAAGGAGCTGTTCGAGTGCATCGAACGCTGGATTGGCTTCATGCCCGGGGGCCTCGCCATGTCGGCGGTGGTGACCTGCGCGGGCTTCGGCGCGGTCACCGGGTCCAGCGTGGCCTCGGTGGCCACCATGGCCACCATCATCCGGCCGGAGCTCAAGCGGTACGACTACGACGACGAACTCAGCTCGGGGGCGCTGACCTCGGCGGGCACCCTGGCCGTGCTCATCCCCCCCAGCCTGGGTTTCATCATGTACGGGGTGCTCACGGACACCTCCATCGGCGGCCTGTTCCTGGCCGGGGTGGTGCCCGGGCTGCTGCTCACGGCCCTGTACTGCTCCTACATCTTCATCCGCTGCAGCATGAACCCCAAGCTCGGCCCCCGCGGCGCGTCCTACAGCCTCCTCACCCGGATCGTCTCCCTCAAGGGAACCTGGGGCCTGGTGCTCATCTTCATCATCGTGATCGGCGGCATCTACGGCGGGCTCTTCACCCCCACCGAGGCGTCCGGCGTGGGCGTGGCCGGCGTGCTGCTCATCTGCGCCGCCCGCCGCCGCCTGACCTGGCGCGCCACCCGCGCGGCCATGATCGACACCGGGCTGGTGGCGGCCATGATCTGGGGCATCATCGTGTCCGGCTACCTGCTGGCCCGCTTCCTGGCGGTCACCGGCGCGTCCCAGGGCCTGGTGACCTTCGTGGCGGAGATGGGGCTGTCCAAGGTCGGGTTCCTCATCGCCATATCCATCATCTACCTCATCCTGGGGATGCTGCTGGACATGTTCGGCATGCTCATCCTGACCATCCCCTTCTTCTTCCCGCTGGTGCAGCACTACGGCATCGACCCCATCTGGTTCGGCACCTACGCGGTGATCATGTGCGAGATCGGCCTGTTGACCCCTCCGGTGGGCGTGAACGTCTTCGTCATGCACGACATGGCGCCGGACATCCCGCTCAAGACCATATTCAAGGGCATCATGCCCTTCGCGGCGTTGAACCTAGTCTGCGTGGTCCTGTTGGAGTGCTTCCCGCGCCTGGCCACGTGGCTTCCCTACAAGATCCTCTAGCGTGGCGGCGACGGCAGTGGACATGAACCAACGGCGCAGCCCCACGCGACCGCCCATGCCGGGCTGACGTCTTCCTTCCACCGCCACACACGCAGCGGCCGCCCCCTTCAGGCGGCCGCCGCCCTTTTTGCAGGGTCCCGCGCGGGAGGGCTACAGCATGTTCACGGGATCGAGATCGAGCGCCACGCGCATGTCGCCCGGGCCGGCCAGGGCGTCGCGCACCGCGGCGTAGATGGCGCGGACCGCGCTCCAGTCCGGGGCCTTGAGCAGGCACTGGTAGCGCTTGCGGCCCCGCAGCATGGGCAGGGGCGCGGGGCTCGGCCCCAGGATGCGCACGGAATGCTCCTTGCCCAGCGGCCCCAGGATGCGGGCCAGGGCCATGACCCGCTCCCGGCCGTTCTCCAGGTCCATGGGGTGGGAGATGCGCACCAGGCCCAGGCGCGAGAACGGCGGGTAGGCGAAGCGTTTGCGCTTCTCCAGTTCCGCCGCGTAGAACCCGCGGTAGTCGCCGGTCTGCACGAAGCTCCAGCAGTAGTGGCCCGGGTTGCGGGTCTGGATGAGCACCCGGCCCGGCTTGCCGCCCCGGCCGGCCCGGCCCGAGACCTGGACCAGGAGCTGGTAGGTGCGCTCGGCCGCGCGGTAGTCGGGCAGGTTCAGGCCGATGTCGCCGTCCGCCACGACAACGAGCGTCACGTCCGGGAAATGGTGGCCCTTGCTGAGCATCTGGGTGCCCACCAGCACCTGGGCCTTGCCCGCGGCGAAGTCCGCCAGGATTTCCTCCATGCGGCCCGGCCGGCGGGTGGAGTCGCGGTCCAGGCGCAGCACCCCGGTTCCGGGCGGCAGGGCCAGGGCCAGGGCCTCGGCCACCTGCTCGGTGCCCTGGCCCATGGGGTGGTAGGCAGCGCTGCCGCAGGCCGGGCACACCCGGGGAAAGGGCTCGGCCCGGCCGCAGTAGTGGCACACCAGCCGCTCCCGGGCCTTGTGGAAGGTGAGGCCGATGTCGCAGTCCGGGCACTTGGCCACGGCCGCGCAGCCCTTGCAGTACATGAGCGAGGAATAGCCGCGCCGGTTGAGCAGCACCACGGCCTGGTCGCCCTGCGCAACCGCGGCGCGCAGGGCGTCCGCGGTCTCGGGCGCAAACGGCCCCTGGTCCGCGGGGTGCTCCCGGATGTCCACCAGCTCCACGCCCGGCAGTTCGCTCTTGCCCACCCGGCCGGGCATCTCCACCCGCACCAGGTCGCCCCGGTCCGCGGCGAAAAAGGTCTTGAGATCCGGGGTGGCCGAGCCCAGCACCAGCAGCGCCCCGGCCTCCCGGGCGCGGAACCAGGCCACCTCCTTGGCGGAATAGGACAGCCGCTCCTCCTGCTTGAACGACCCGTCGTGCTCCTCGTCCAGCACCACCAGTCCCAGGTCGCGCAGGGGCAAAAACAGGGCCGAGCGCGCTCCCACCACCAGTTGCGGCCCCGAAGCCGCGGCCAGGCCGCGGAACGCGGCCTCCCGCTTGGCCGGGGCCTGGTAGCCGTGGAAGAGCCGCACCTCCCGGCCCGGGAAATACTTCCGCGCGGCCCGGGCCAGGTTCACGGCCAGGGCCACCTCCGGGGCCAGGAGCAGCACCGAGCGGCCCGCGGCCAGGGCCTGTTCCGCCAGCCTGAGGTAGACCAGGGTCTTGCCCGAACCCGTGACCCCGAAGAGCAGCCGGGGACGGGCGCGGTCCTTGTCCAGGGCAGTGGTGAGGTCGGCCAGGGCGGCCTCCTGGCCCGGGGTCAGGGTGAAGTCCTTGCCCTCCCCGTTCCCCTCCCCATTGTCTGGCGGCAGGGGTCCCACGGCCACGTCCTGCTCCGCGTCGTCCGCCGCGCTGGCGAGCCGCACCAGGCCGCGGGTGAGCAGGGTGCGCAGGGGAGACGCCACGGTGGGTCCCAGGTCGGCCAGCAGACGGCTGCGGGGAACCCGGCCGTGGTCGAAGAGGTATTCGAGGATTTCCGTCTGCCGCGCAGCGCCCGGCCGCACGGCCCAGGGCGGGTCCGCGGCCAGCTCCAGGGCCTGCACCTCGCGGGCGGCCTGGGTCTTGGGGGCAACCGCCACCCTGCCCTCCTGCCACGCGGCCCAGAGCCGGGCCTTGAGATCCTCGGGCAGGTTGCGCAGGGCCGTGGGCGTCAGGCTGGCCGGGAACCGGGAGTCGTAGACCCGCAGCACCAGGCGGGAGGAGCGCAGCCCGGCCGGGAGCAGGGACTCCAGGATGCGGCCGGGCGGCTCCATCTGCCGACGGGCCAGCTCGGCCATGAGGCGCAGGGCCGCCCCGTCCAGGAGCGGCTCGGCCTCGACCGGCCAAAGGATATCCTTGAGCTCCACGCCTTCCGGCCCGGCGTCCACCCGGGCCAGCAGCACCCCCATGCGCACCGACTTGCCCAGGGGAACCAGCACCCGCAGCCCGGGCCGCAGGGCGGCCGGGTCCATCCAGGCCGGGACCGAATAGGTCAGGGCCTCATAGGGCGGGGAAGGGACGGCGATGGACCACATGCTTTGCTTGCCGACAATACGGTTACGCAAGAAGCCCCCCGGCCGGCGTCCACCGGGCGGGGGGCTTTGCCGTTACGACAAACGCGCCGGTCATTGGCCTTCCAGCCAAGCCGATTCCCGTAGGCCGTTCAAAAAACGCGAGGGCAAGGCGCAAGAAGGCATCAAGCCCGAAGCGTATAGGTAATACGTGAGGGTTTGATACCTTCGCAGCAACGCGGCCATCGCGGATTTTTCAACGGCCTACAGGAGCTTGCAGGACAGCAGGGTCTGCAGCCGCACCACCAGGTCGTAGCGCAGCTCCTCGTCCTGGAGCGCGAAGTAGATGTTGGCCGTGAGGTACTCGGCCCAGTCGCCGGCGTCGAAGCGCTGGCCGCGCAGCTTGACCGCCAGGAGGCCCTTGTTCTCGGCCAGTTTCTGCAGGCCGTCGGTGAGCTGGATCTCGCCCCCCACGCCCGGGGGCATGTTCTCCAGGTGGTCGAAGATCTCCGGGGTGAGCACGTAGCGGCCCACGATGGCCATGCGCGAGGGGGCCTCGGCGACCTTGGGCTTCTCCACCACCCCGCTGACCCGGAAGATGCCCGGGGCGAACTCCTCGCCGTCGATGATGCCGTAGCGGCTCACCTTGTCCGGCGGCACCTCCACCACCCCCACCACCGGGAGCTTCTCGGCCTTGGCCACGTCCACCAGCTGCTTGATGCCGGGCTCCATGCCGAACATGAGGTCGTCGCCCACCATGACCGCGAAGGTGTCGTTCTTGCAGACCTCCTTGGCCATGAGCACCGCGTGCCCCAGCCCGAGCTGCTGCTTCTGGCGCACGGTGATGACGTTGACCATCTCGGCCACGGCCCGGACCTCGGCCAGCAGGTCGGTCTTCTTGGCCCGCTCAAGCACGTTCTCCAGCACCAGGTTGTAGTCGAAGTGGTCCTCGATGATCCGCTTCTCGCGGTTGGTGACCAGGACCACGTCGGTGAGGCCGGTGTGCATGGCCTCCTCGACCACGTACTGGATGACCGGCTTCTTGTAGACCGGCAGCATTTCCTTGGGGATGTTTTTGGTGGCCGGCAGGGACCGTGTACCCCATCCCGCCACCGGGATCACCACCTTGCGTATCTCCATTGACGGCTCCTTGCGTGCTCTTTGCGGCTTTACAGTACCATTCCTCGGGATTAGCGCAAGTGTGTCTCCAGGACCCCGCAGAGTTCATCGGCCAGGGAGCGGACCTGGGCCTCGTCCTGGCCCTCCACCATGACCCGGGCCACGGACTCGGTGCCGGAGTAGCGCAGGAGCACCCGCCCCTTGCCGGCCAGGGACGCCTCGGCCGCGCGCACCGCCTCCTGCACCGCGGGGGCCTGGTCAAAGGGAATCTTGCGCTCCACGTGCACGTTCTGGAGCACCTGGGGGAAGGGCTCGATGAGGTGGGCCAGCTCGGACAGGGGCTTGCCCCGCTCCTGCATGATGCGCAAAAGCTGCAACGCGGCCAGGATGCCGTCCCCGGTGGTGGAGTGGCGCATGAAGATGAGGTGGCCGGACTGCTCGCCGCCCAGCACCGCCCCGGTCTTGCGCATGGCCTCCACCACGTAGCGGTCGCCCACCGGGGTGCGGATGAGCCGGCCACCCTGCTCCTGCATGAACACCTCCAGGGCCATGTTGCTCATGACCGTGGACACCAGGGTGCGGTCCGCCAGCTCCCCGCGCTCCAGCATGTCCTTGGCGCACAGGGCCATGATCTGGTCCCCGTCCAGGATCCGGCCGGCCTCGTCGGTGACGATGAGCCGGTCGCCGTCGCCGTCCAGGGCGATGCCGATGTCGCAGTGCTCGTTCCGGGCCAGGGACGCCACCATCTCCGGGTACAGGGACCCGCACTTGTCGTTGATGTTCACCCCGTCCGGGTCCACGCCCATGCGCTTCACCTTGGCGCCCAGCTCCTCGAAGATGGTGGGCGCCACCCGGAAGGTCGCGCCGTTGGCGCAGTCCAGGGCGATGCGCACCCCGTCCAGGGACAGGTTGCCCGGAAAGGTGTGCTTGAGGGTCACGATGTAGCGGCCCGAGCTGTCATTGATGCGGAAGGCCTTGCCCACCTGCTCCGGGGCCGGGTAGTCCCACTGGGCCGCGGGGTCCAGGACCATCTCGGAGATGGCGTCCTCCACCGCGTCGGGCAGCTTGAAGCCCTGCGAGTCGAAGAACTTGATGCCGTTGTCCAGGAAGGGATTGTGCGAGGCCGAGATGACCACCCCCAGGTCGCAGCGCATGTTGCGGGTCAAAAAGGAGATGGCCGGGGTGGGCAGGGGACCCACCAGGTACACGTCCATGCCCGCGGCGCAGAAGCCCGAGGTGAGCGCGGTCTCGAAGATGTAGCCGGAGATGCGGGTGTCCTTGCCGATGAGCACCCGGTGCCGTTTCTTGCCGTTGCGGAAATGCTGGCCCGCGGCCAGGCCCAGGCGCAGGGCCAGCTCCGGGAGCATGGGGAAGATGTTCACCTGGCCGCGCAGGCCGTCGGTGCCGAAGATGCGTTTCGCCATGGGTACTTGGTTTCCTCACTTCCTGTCGTTGTCCACCGCCACCTCCACCTCGTCCGGGACCGCCTTGAGCAGGGTCACGTCCGGGGGAAGCTTGAGCCGGTAGGCCTTGACGTGCCGGCCGGCGGTGGCGTTCTGCTCCAGGATCACATAGGCCCCGAAGCCATCCTTGAAGCCCGGCTCGCGCAAGAGCGTCACCGGGGTTTCCACGTAGACCTGCACCGTGCCCGGCCGCACCGTGGCCCCGGGCTGGTTGGGCAGGACCTCGACCGGCAACCGGACCCAGACGTCCTTGGTCTTGAGCCCGAAATTGAGCGCCACCCGGACCTTGGCCGGGTCGGCCCGCACCTCGGCGGGCAGGGACAGCGCCACGTCCGCGGCCACGGTGTGGGGCTCGGTGGCGTTCACCGACACCGCCAGGGCCTGCACCCGCTCCAGCCGGTCCAGCACCTTGGCCGGGCCGCGCAGCTCCACCGTCGCGGGCGAGGACGTGGCGTTGACCAGGCGGTAGTCCTCGCCTATGCGGCCCTTCCACACCGGCTCCACAGGCACGGACTTGCGGGAGAGCTTGTCGATGACCAGGGTCATGCGCTGGGGCGAGAGCTCCACCACCTCCAGGGACTTGGGAGCCTTGACCGCGTCCAGTTCGAAGGGGACCACGGTCTCCCCGGGCTGGGCCTTGGACATGTCCAGGGTGTAGGCCAGGCTGCGGGGGTCCAGGCCGCGGATGATGCCCTGGGGGCCGCGCAGCCTCACCTTGAGCCGCGACTCCATGCCCTCGCGCACGAACAGGTCCTCGGGTGTGCCCACCAGCTCCACCGGGACCTCCACCCAGGTCTCCACCTTCTCGCGGCCCGTGACCATGTACCAGCACAGCAGCGCCAGCACCACGGCCAGGACCCGGTATTGCCAGTTGGCGAACATCAGCGCTCCCAGATGCGTTTGAGCACCCGCTTGAGGCGGACCTCGTCCAGCGCCGCGGTGAGCCGGCCGGCCACGGCCGCGGAAATCTCGCCCCGCTCCTCGGAGACCACGAGGGCCAGGGCGTCGGTGTCCTCGGTGACCCCCACCGCGGCGCGGTGGCGGGTGCCGTACTTGGCCTTGCCCTTGAGCCCCGCGGCCAGGGGCAGGATGCAGGCCGCGGCCAGGATGCGGCCGCCCCGGATGATGACCGCGCCGTCGTGCAGCGGGTTGTCCGGGAAGAACACGGACATGAGCAGGTCGCGGCTGATGCGCGCGTCCATGGCCACCCCGCGGTCCGTGAGGTCGCCCAGGGGCACGTTCTTCTCGATGACCACCAGCGCGCCGATGCGGTGCTGGGCCATGGACACCAGGGCCGCCACGATCTGGTTCACGTCCTCGTCGTCGATCTTGCGCCTGCGCCACAGGCTGCCCGCGCCCACCTGGGCCAGGGCCTTGCGGATGTCCTGCTGGAACAGGATGATGACCACCAGGAAGAAGGAGCCCAGGAAATTCTGCAACAGCCAGTGCAGGGTGGTGAGCCCGAACTCGCCCGAGGCGAAGAACACCCCGATGATGAACACCAGTCCCCAGATCACCGACACCGCCCGGGTGCCGCGCACCAGGAGGATGATGCGGTAGAACACGAACGCCACCAGGGCGATGTCCAGAAGCTCCCGCCAGCTGACGTCCACGCCCGCCACGTGCATCAGGCCACCTCGTCCATGGGCGGAAGGGGCTCGTCAGGGTCCAGGGCCAGGGCCAGGCGCAGGGCGGCGACGGCCGGCCCCACCTCGTGCACCCGGTGCACGGACGCGCCCAGGCGGGCGGTGAGCACCGTGGCCTGGCGGGTGGCCTCGCCCCGGTCGCCGACCGGGAGGCCCAGGAGCTTGCCCCAGAGGGACTTGTTGGACAGGCCCAGGTACAGGGGCCGGCCCAGGGAGAGGAACTCGGGCAGGCGGCGCAGAATCTCCAGGTTGTGGGCCAGGGTCTTGCCGAACCCGATGCCCGGGTCCAGCACGATGTGCTCCTCGGGCAGCCCGGCCCGGACGAGCGCACCCAACCGCTCGGCGAAGAAGGCGGAAATCTCGGCCACCACGTCATCGTAGCGCGGGGCGTCCTGCATGGTGCGGGGGGCGCCCTGGCAGTGCATGAGCACGTAGCCGGGTTTCTCCTGGGCCACCACGTCCAGCAGCCCCGGATCGAAGCGGCAGGCGGACACGTCGTTGACGATCACCGCGCCCGCGGCCAGGGCCCGGGCGGCCACCGCGGCCTTGGCCGTGTCCACGGACACCGCCGCCGGCCTGCCGTCGGGGCCGGCCAGCCGGGCGGCTGCCTCCACCACCGGCAGGACCCGGCGGAGCTCCTCGTCCGCCGGCACCTCGGCCGCGCCGGGCCGGGTGGACTCGCCGCCCACGTCCAGGATGTCCGCGCCCTCGGCCAGGAGCCGGCGGCACTGGGCCTCGGCCGCGGCGCTGTCCAGGTAGCGGCCGCCGTCGGAAAACGAATCCGGGGTCACGTTGACGATGCCGGCAACGAAAAAGGGGGCAGGCCCAAGGACCCGCCCCCCGGCCACTTTCCAGGACACGTGGCGCACCCGCCTTACTCCTTGCCTTCCCCCGGGCCTTCTCCCGGGCCCTTGTCCGGGCCGGACGGTCCGCCGTCCCGGCCCTTGTCCTCGGGCTCCAGGGTGAAGTCCTCGGCGTCCACCCGGCGCACCGGGCCGCGGCGGGGCGAACCGTTGCCGCGGTGGTTGTTCAGGTCCATGGGCGGCAGGGTCTCGCCGGCCAGGATCTTGCGGATGTCCTCGCCGGAGATGTTCTCCCGCTCCAGGAGCGCCTCGGCGATGGCGTGCAGCTGGTCCAGATTCTCCTTGAGGATGGTCATGGTCCGGTTGTAGGCCTCGTCGATGATGCGCTTGATCTCGGCGTCGATGAGCCGGGCGGTGTCCTCGGAGAAGTCCTTGTGGGTCACCAGCTCACGGCCCAGGAACACGGAGTCGTCCTTGGCGGCCAGGGCCTGGGGCCCCAGGGCCTCGCTCATGCCCCACTTGGTGACCATCTTGCGGGCCATGTCCGTGGCGCGCTCGATGTCGTTGCCCGCGCCGGTGGTGCGCTGGCCCAGCACCAGCTCCTCGGCCGCGCGGCCGCCCATGAGCACGGACAGGGAGTGCTCCAGGTAGTCGCGGGAGTAGGTGTGCCGGTCGTCGGTGGGCAGCTGCATGGTGATGCCCAGGGCGCGGCCGCGGGGAATGATGGACACCTTGTGGATGGGGTCCGCGCCGGGCAGCTTGGCCGCCACCAGGGCGTGCCCGCCCTCGTGGTAGGCCGTGGTGCGGCGCTCCTCCTCGGAGAGCACCAGGCTGCGCCGCTCCTTGCCCATGAGCACCTTGTCCTTGGCGTAGTCGAAGTCCTCCATGGCCAGCTGGTCCTTGCCCAGCTTGGCGGCCTGGAGCGCGGCCTCGTTCACCAGGTTCTCCAGGTCCGCGCCGGAGAAGCCCGGGGTGCCGCGGGCGATGACCCCCAGGTCCACGTCCGGCCCCAGCGGGGTGCGGCGGCAATGCACCTCCAGGATGCGGTGCCGGCCCTTGAGGTCCGGGGCGGGCACCACCACCTGGCGGTCGAAGCGGCCGGGCCGCAGGAGCGCCGGGTCCAGCACGTCGGGCCGGTTGGTGGCCGCGATGAGGATCACGCCTTCGTTGGACTCGAACCCGTCCATCTCCACCAGGAGCTGGTTCAGGGTCTGTTCGCGCTCGTCGTGGCCGCCGCCCAGGCCGGCCCCGCGCTGGCGGCCCACCGCGTCGATTTCATCGATGAAGATGAGGCAGGGGGCGTTCTTCTTGCCCTGGGTGAAGAGGTCGCGCACCCTCGCCGCGCCCACGCCCACGAACATCTCCACGAAGTCCGAGCCGGAAATGGAGAAGAAGGGCACCCCGGCCTCGCCGGCCACTGCCCGGGCGAGCAGGGTCTTGCCCGTGCCCGGAGGGCCCACCAGCAGCACGCCCTTGGGAATGCGCCCGCCCAGGCGGGTGAAGCGCTTGGGGTCGGACAGGAAGTCCACCACCTCGGACAGCTCGTCCTTGGCCTCGTCCACCCCGGCCACGTCGGCGAAGGTGACGCGGGTGTTCTCCTGGGTGATGAGCTTGGCCCGGGAGCGGCCGAAGCTCATGGCCCGTCCTCCGCCGGACTGCATCTGGCGCATGAAGAAGATCCACACCCCGATGAGCAGGAGCATGGGGAACCAGGACACCAGGAGGGTCATGTACCAGGGCGAGTCGTCGATGGGCTCGGCCGTGACCTGGACCTTCTTGTCCACCAGCCGCTGCACCAGGCCCGGGTCCTCGGGCGCGAACGACTGGAAGCGGGTGCCGTCGCCCATGGTGCCGGTGATGCGCTGGCCCTGGATGCGCACGTCCACCACGTCGCCCTTGTCCACGCTCTCCAGGAGCTGGCTGTAGGACAGCTTGTGCTGGGGCGGGGGCTGCTGGTTGAACAGGTTGAACAGGACGACCATGACCAGGGAGATGGCCGCCCACAGGAAGAGATTCTTGGCAAAGGAATTCAAGGTATGGCTCCGTTCGGCGCTGATGGCCGGGTTTGTTCCTCTATAAGTCCCCGCCGGGCCGGGGGCAAGGTTTCCCGAGCGTATCTGGAAAATCTTTAGAACAACGTGCCCTGCCGCGGGCCGGCGGCGGCCCCGCCCGACTCCAGCCAGGCGCGCAACTCGGCAAGCTGGGCGGCCACCGAGTCCGGGCCGGTTCCGCCCGGGGTCAGGCGACGGGCCACGGCCTGGCCGAAGTCCAGGGCCGTGAACACGTCCTCTTCGATGCGCTCGGAGAATCCCCGAAGCTCGTCCAGGGTGAGGTCCTCCAGTCCCTTGCCCGCCTTCTCGGCACGGGCCACGGCCGCGCCGGTCACGTGGTGCGCCTCGCGGAAGGGCATGCCCTTGCGCACCAGGTAGTCGGCCAGCTCGGTGGCGTTCACGAAGCCCCTGGCCAGGGCCGCGCGCATGCGCTCCGGGTCGAAGCCCAGCACTCCCAGCATGTCGGCCATGATGGACAGGGAGGCGCGCACCGTGGCGTCGGCGTCCAGGAAAGGCTCCTTGTCCTCCTGCAGGTCCCGGTTGTAGGTCAGGGGCAGGCCCTTCATCACCGTGAGCAGGGACATGAGCGCGCCGTAGACCCGGCCGGTCTTGCCGCGCATGATCTCGGCCACGTCCGGGTTCTTCTTCTGGGGCATGATGGAGGAGCCCGTGGCGAAGGCGTCGGGCAGGCGCACGAACCCGAAGGCCGGGTTGGCCCAGAGGATGATCTCCTCGCACAGCCGGGACAGGTGCATCATGGCGAGCGAGGCGCAGAACAGGGCCTCGCAGGCGAAGTCCCGGTCGCTCACCGCGTCCATGCTGTTGCCGAAGGTTGCGGCCAGGCCCAGGTCCCGGGCCACGGCCGCGGGGTCCAGGTCGTGGGTGGTGCCGGCCAGGGCCGCGGCCCCCAGGGGCGAGACCTCCACGCGCTTGCGGCAGTCCGCCACCCGCTCCGCGTCGCGGCGCAGCATCCAGGCATAGGCCAGGAGGTGCTGGGCCAGGCTCACGGGCTGGGCGGGCTGCAAGTGGGTGCAGCCGGGCAGGAGCGTGTCCGCGTGTTCGGCGGCCCGGTCCAGGATGACCAGGACCAGCCGGCGGATGAGCCCGTCCCACTCGGCCAGGCGGCGGGACACGTGCAGCCTGAAGTCCAGGGCCACCTGGTCGTTGCGGGAGCGGCCGGTGTGCAGCTTGCCGCCCACCGGACCTGCCAGCTCGGTGAGCCGGGCCTCCACGTTCATGTGCACGTCTTCCAGGGAGCGGTCCCAGGCGAAGGTCCCGTCCTCGATCTCCCGGCGCACGGCCAGAAGCCCATCCACCAGGCGCTCGGCCTCCTCGGCGGTGAGGATGCCGCGGGCCGCCAGCATGCGGGCATGGGCCATGGACCCGGCGATGTCCTCGGCCCACAGGGCCCGGTCCACGTCCAGGGAGCAGGTGTACTCCTCGGTGGAGGCCGCGGTCCTGCCGCCGAAACGGCCGCCCCAGGGCTTCGCGCCTTTGGCCATGCCTATTTCCCCGCCTTGGGGGCCTTGTATCCCCGGATTCTCAGCCCGGCCAGCCGGATGAACCCGGTGGCGTCGGACTGGTCGTAGACCTGGTCCTTCTCGAAGGTGGCCAAATCCATGCGGTACAGGGAGTTGGGCGAGGTGCGCGCCAGCGGCCAGACCCCGCCCTTGTAGAGCTTGAGGGTCACGGAGCCGGTCAGCGTGGCCGCGGCCTTGTCCATGAGGGCCTGCAAACACTCGCGCTCCGGGCTGTACCAGAAGCCGTAGTAGACCATCTCCGCGTAGCGCGGCACCAGGGAGTCGCGCAGGTGCAGCACCTCGCGGTCCATGGTCAGGCCCTCCAGGTCGCGGCGCGCGGCCTGGATGATGGTGCCGCCCGGGGTCTCGTACACCCCGCGGGACTTCATGCCCACGAAGCGGTTCTCCACCATGTCCAGCCGGCCCACGCCGTGCCTGCCGCCCAGCGTGTTCAGGGCGCGGATCAGGGTGTGCGGCTGCATCTTCTTGCCGTTCACGGCCACCGGGTCGCCGTTCCTGAACTCGATCGTCACTTCCTCGGGCGCGTCGGGCGCGTCCTCGGGCCGCACGGCCAGCAGGTACGAGCCGGCCTCCGGGGCCATGCCCGGGTCCTCCAGCTCGCAGCCCTCGAAGGACAGGTGCAGCAGGTTGCGGTCGCAGGAATAGCCCTTGCCCCCGGCCTTGGTGACCGGGATGCCGTTCTTCTTGGCGAACGCCTCCAGGTCCGAGCGCGACGCGAAGTCCCACTCCCGCCAGGGCGCGATGGTCGCAAGGTCCGGGGCCAGGGCCATGGTGGACAGCTCGAAGCGCACCTGGTCGTTGCCCTTGCCCGTGGCGCCGTGGGCCACGGCCTGGGCGTTCTCGGCCCGGGCCACGTCCACCAGCTTCTTGGCGATGAGGGGCCGGGCGATGGAGGTGCCCAGCAGGTAGCGGCCCTCGTAAAGCGCGCAGGCGCGGAGCATGGGGAACACGAAATCGCGGGCGAACTCCAGGCGCACGTCCTCGACGTAGGCCTTGACCGCGCCGGTGTTCCTGGCCTTGTCCTCCAGGCCGTCCAGCTCCTCCTCCTGGCCCAGGTCGCAGGTCAGGGTGACGACCTCGCACTGGTAGGTCTGCTTGATCCACTTGAGGATGACCGAGGTGTCCAGGCCGCCGGAATAGGCCAGGACCACCTTCCTTATCTTCTGCTTTTTCTTCATTGGGTTGCTATCCTTAGGCAAAAAGCCATTCGAGGATGGCCTTCTGCATATGCAAACGGTTCTCGGCCTGGTCCCAGACGATGGAGCGCGGGCCGTCCATGACCTCCTGGCTCACCTCCTCCCCGCGGTGGGCGGGCAGGCAGTGCATGAACCGCACGTCGCGGTCCGCCGCGGCCAGGAGGTCGTCGTTGACCTGGTAGCGGGCGAACACCTGGGCGCGGTCCACGGCCTCGCCCTCCTGGCCCATGGAGGCCCACACGTCGGTGTGCACGAAGTGCGCGCCGTCCACCGCCTCCTCGGGGTCGCGGGTGAGCAGGAGCCTGGCCCCGGCCTCGCGGCAGACCGCCACCAGGTTGGGGTCCGGGTCGTACCCTTCCGGGCAGGCCAGGCGCAGCTCGAAGGGGAAGTGCACCGCGGCCTCCATGAGGCTCTGGGCCATGTTGTTGCCGTCGCCCACCCAGGCCACGCGCAGGTTCTCCAGGTCCGGCCTGACCTCGGCCATGGTCAGCATGTCGCTCATGACCTGGCAGGGGTGGTGGTCGTCGGACAGGGCGTTCACCACCGGGATGGAGGCGTAATAGGCCAGCTCGTCCAGCTTGGTCTGGCCGAAGGTGCGCACGATCATGCAGTCCACGTAGCGGGACAGCACCCGGGCGGTGTCGGACAGGGGTTCGGAGCGGCCGAGCTGGGACTCGCGGGTGGTCATGAAGATGGTGGAGCCGGCCAACTCGCGCACCGCCATCTCGAAGGAGACGCGGGTGCGGGTGGAGGCCTTCTCGAAGAGCATGATGGCGGCCTTGCCGGCCATGCACTGGCCCCGGAACCGGGTGCGCTTCATCTCCATGGCCCGGGCCAGCAGGCCGTGGGCCACGGCGCGGTCCAGGTCCAGGATGCGCAGGAAGTGTCTGGTCATGGTCTCCTCGCACGGAAGATGCCGCCGCCCGGGGGGCACGGCGGAGAAAAGGACATTTCTAATCGTCCGGGGAAGGCTTGTAAAGGGCCGGGCCGGCAGGCGGCTCAGGCCCGGGGGTCGGCGGCCAGGGCCGCGTCCAGGAGCGCGTCCATCACCTCGCCGTGGGGGTAGCCGGCCAGGTGCAGCAGGCCGTGCCCGAGCAGGCGGTCGAAGTGGAGCGAGGGGTCCTGGCCGTAGAGCTGGGCCTCGCGGACGCAGGTGTCCGCGCTCACCACCACCTCGCCCAGGTAGCCGCCCTCCATCCCGCCCTCTCCCCCGGCCTCGAAGGAGAGCACGTTGGTGGGGCCGGGCAGGCCCAGGAAGTCGGCGTTCAGGCGGGCCATCTCCCGGTCGCCCACCAGGGTGGCCTCCACGCAGCGGTCGGCCAGGCCCAGGGCGGCCATGAGCCGCGCCGCGCGCCGGGCCAGGTCCTCACGGCAGGCGGGCAGCCCGGGCCGGGGACGGCAGCGCACCGCGGCCATGACCAGGCCCTGGGAGCAGGCGTCGGACCGGGCCGGGCTCATCCCTCGCCCCGGGAGCGCGGGAAGCTGAGCACTTGGCCCCGGTCCACGGAGCGCACACCCTCGGCCGCGGCCTGGGCCGAGGCGGTGTCCTCGAACCCGGGCCGAGCCGCCTTGGCCTTATCCGGCTTGCCGGCGGGGTACTCGATGCGCTGGTGGAAGATGCCGGTGAGAATGCGCAGGAAGGCTTCGGAGAGCAGGTGCAGGTCCTTGAGGGTCAGCTCGGACTCGTCCAACTGGCCATCGGCGAAGACCTTTTTCACGATGGTCTCTATGTGGCCCTTGAGCCGGCTGGGCGTGGGGTCCACCAGCACCCGCGACGAGGCCTCGATGGCGTCGGCGATGAGCAAAAGGCCCGCCTCCTTGGTCTGGGGCTTGGGCCCGGGGTAGCGGTACTCCTCCTCGCGCGGCGGCTCCTCGCCCTTGGCCCGGGCCTGCTCCTCGGCCTTGTGGTAGAAGTAGGAGATGAGGCCGGTGCCGTGGTGCTGGCCGATCAGGTCCTCGATCTCGCGGCCCACCTTGTGCTCCCGGGCCAGCTCCACGCCCTTCTTCACGTGGGAGATGAGGATGAGGGCGCTCATGGAGGGCGCGAGCTTGTCGTGCTTGTTCTCGCGGCCGCCCTGGTTCTCGATGAAGTACTGCGGGTTCTTGAGCTTGCCGATGTCGTGGTACAGGGCCGCCACCCGGGCCAGCAGGTGGTTGGCCCCGATGGCCCGGGACCCGGCCTCCACCATGTTGGAGAGGATGAGCGAGTGGTGGTAGGTGCCCGGCGCGGCCACCATGAGCTGCTGCAACAGCGGCTGCTCCAGGCTCATGAGCTCCATGAGCTTGAAGCGGGAGGTGTAGCCGAAAACGAGCTCCACGATGGGGGACAGGGCCAGCACCACGAGCAGGGACATGAGCGCGCCGACCAGGGCGTAGGCCGCTCCCGCAGCCATGAGCGCCGGGCCGTGCACCTGGGCCGCGCCCACCCCGATCCAGGCCAGGACCATGACCGCGGCCAGGGGGAACACGGTCTTCATGAGGTCGGTGCGGCTCTGGGCCTGCTTGACCACGTATACGTAGAGCATGGCCGAGATGAAATGGAAGGCGAACAGCCCCACCCCGCCGCCCAGAAGCTGCACCCCGAGCAGGGAGAGGATGAGCCCGGCCGTGACCCCCACCACGTGGGGGAAAAACAGGCCGAGCACCCCGGCGAACCCGGCCAGGGGCAGGCTGAAGGGGAACATGTCCTCCACCTTGAGCCCCAGGCCCCGGGACAGGGGGGCCTCCACCTGGGCCAGGAACTTGGCCAGCAGGCCGAAGGCCAGGATGAGCACGGACAGGAGGGCCACGTCCCGGGAGGACAGGGGCGGCAGGAGCCGGGCCTTGACCGCCAGGGGCACGGCCAGGGAGAGCAGGCCGCAGAGCACCAGCAGGGAGACGCTGCGGCCGGGCTTGAAGTGGTCCGGGCTGCGGGTCATGAGGGCCTGGAGCTTGAGCTGCTGCTCCTGGGTCACGGCCTCGCCCTCGCGCACGATGATCTCCCCGCGCTTGACCCGGATGTAGGCCGGCTCCACGGTCTGGGCGGCGCGCACCTTGCGCACCTTGGTCTCTTCGGGGTTGGCCCGCATGCTGGGGGTGAGCAGGGGGGACACCAACTGGGCGATATGGCGGCGCACGGGCAACGGTTTCTTGAGCTCGCCGCGCAGGAAGCCCTCCAGCTCGTGCTTGAGGCTGTCCAGGTCCGGCACCGCGGCCAGGTCCACCCGCAGGGTCTCCATGCCCGAGCCCAGGTCGCGGACCATGATGCCGTTGGGGAAGGAGCGCAGGGAAGCGGCGTCGCCCACCACGCCACCGGCCAGGCGGTCGCGCAGCCAGGGCAGCACCCGGCCCAGCACCAGGTTCTGGAACTCCTCCTGCCGCCAGGCCTGAAGCGTGGAAGTGGGGACCTCCACGTTCAGGTCCTCGCCGATGCTCCAGCGCAGCTTCTCCAGGTCCGAGCCCACCGAGTTGGCCTTGGCGAAGACCTTGTACACCCCGTCCTCCAGGCCGGAATAGGCCTCGGGGGAGAGGTCGAAAACCGGGGGCTGGGCCTCCACCACCTGGAGGCGGCGCAGGCGGGTGGCCTCGGTGTCCTCCACCAGGAAGTCCACGTCCGCGCTCACGTCCTGTCCGGCCACCTCGCCCTTGAGGAAGACCCGGGGCCGGGGGGTGATGTCCAGCCCGGCCAACAGCGCCAGGAAGGTCAGCACCGCGGCGTAGAGCAGCCAGGCGGTCAGGGGCCGGGCGCCCAGCACCGCGGCCGGAGATGCCGGCCGGGACTGGGGCTTGGCCGGCTTGCCTCCCTTGGCGGCAGAGGACTGGGGCCTTTGCTCAGCGCCGCCCAGCAGCCGTTTCACTACGTTCATAGGCCTGCACGATCCGGCCCACCAGGGGGTGGCGGATCACGTCTGCGTCGTTGAAATGGATGAAGGACACGCCCTCCACCCCGTCCAGGACCTTCACCGCCTGCACCAGGCCCGACTTGGCGTGGCTGGGCAAGTCGATCTGGGTCACGTCGCCGGTGACCACGGCCTTGGAGCCGAAGCCCAGCCGGGTCAAAAACATCTTCATCTGCTCGGGGGTGGTGTTCTGGGCCTCGTCCAGGATGATGAAGGCCTCGTTCAGGGTGCGGCCGCGCATGAAGGCCAGGGGAGCCACCTCGATGACCCCGGTGACCAGCATGTCCTGCACCCGGCGGAAGTCCAGGAGGTCGTGCAGGGCGTCGTAGAGGGGCCGCAGATAGGGATTGATCTTGTCGGCCAGGTCCCCGGGCAGGAAGCCCAGCTTCTCGCCGGCCTCCACCGCGGGCCGGGTGAGGATGAGCCGCTGCACCTGGCGGGAGGTCAGGGCCTGCACCGCCATGGCCACGGCCAGGTAGGTCTTGCCCGTGCCCGCCGGGCCGACGCCGAAGCACAGGTCGCTGCCCCGGATGGCCTCCAGGTAGAGGCGCTGGCCCTGGCTCTTGGGGGCCACGGTGCGGCGCGGGGCCACCGCGAAGACCTCCTCGCGGAAGACCTCCTCCAGCTTGGCCGCGGGCTCCCGGGAGAGCACGGCCAGGGCCCGGTCCACGTCCTGGGGGAAGACCTTGCGGCCGGTGCGCAACTGGCCGTAAAGCTGGATGAGCGCGCTCTCGGCCACGGACAGCCCGGCCTCGTCCTCGGCCGCCAGGATGACCCTGCTGCCGCGGGACTGCGCCGAAATGCCGCACCGCTCGCCGATGCGCCTCAGGTTCTCGCCCTGGGGGCCGAAGAGTTCGTTGGCCAGCTGGCCGTCGTCGAACTCCAGGGACCGCTCCAGGCAGCGCGTCTTGACCATGCGGGAACCCCCCTTCCCTGCCGTGACCCGGCCCCCGTATACCCGGTTTGTACGGCCCCGTCCAATCTCATCCAACAGCTTGGAATCATGCGCCATGACTGGAAAGAGAGGCCTCCAGGCCAGGGTCCGGGGACACGGCCAGCACGCGCCAGACCATGTCCACCCGCACGCTGCCCGGGGCCAGGCCCTTGACCTTGCGCACGTGCCGCACCTCGGCCACCATCACCTCCACCCTGGCGTCGGTGGCGGCCGCGCTCTTGTTGGCGCACAGGGCCGCGGCCTGCATGAGGCTTCGCTCGGGAACCTCCACCCCGGGGTGGTCGCGGCGCAGCACCACGTGGGCCGAGGGACCGTGCGCCGCGTGGAACCACAGGTCGTGCCCGGCCACCCGGGTGAGCAGGGCATGGTTGGCGCGGGCGTTCTTGCCCCGGAGCACGGCAAAGCCGTCCGCGGTGGCGAAGCGGGCAAAGGGCTCGGCCTTGGCCGGGGACGCGGCCTTGGCGCGGGAGCGGGGGCGGGCATCCTTACCGGGCCGCAGCGGCGCCGGCCGCAGGGGCGCGGCCCCGGCGGCCAACTCGGCCGAGCGGCGCAGGAGCTCCTCCCGCCGCGCGGCCAGGTGGGCCAGGCCGCGCCGGCCCTTGGCCGCCAGCCGGAAGAACCGCTCCATGTTGCCGGAGAGGGTCAAGCGCGCATCCAGCTCCACCAGGGCCTCCCCGCCGCCCTCCTCCCCGCCCGGGGACGGCAGCGGCACGGCCACCCTGGCCAGTCGGGCGTCCGAGCCGTGCCGGGACATGACCAGCTTGAGCCGCTCGCCCGACTGGGCAAGGGCGGCCAGGCCGGCCATGCGCTCCTCGTCGCGCTCCAGGTTTTGCAGGGCGCGGCGCAGGCGCTTGGCCTCAGCCTTGGCCGCGGCGTCCTCCGCCGCGCGGACCCCTGCCTCCAGATAGGGGAAGAGCATGGCCTGGCCCGCAGCCTCGGCCGCGTCCAGGGCGCAGGCGAAGCGCCGCTCCTCCCGCTCGCCTGCCAGGGCCGGAGGCAGGGGCCAAGCCAGGGCCTCGAGATCGTATGTATAGAATTCCGAACACTCCCCGGTCTCGGCCCGGGCCAGCAACCGCGCCGCCTCCCCTGAAGGCAGGGCGGCCAGGACCCGGCGCAGGGCCGGGCTCACGTGGGGAAACTCGCGCCAGACCTCGGGGTCCCCCAGGATGCGGGCCAGGCCGGGCCAGGCCGGCTCGGCGCCGAAACCCTCGGGCAGGGCCGGAACCAGGGACGCGCCCGCGCGCAGGTCCAGGAGCAGGACGTCCAGGCCGGGAAATTCCGGGGAGGGGGACAGGGACAGGGACAGGCAGCGGCCGGGCCAGTGGCCGGACACGCCCAGGATGCGGCGGCCGGACAGGCGCTTGCGCAGCCACATGGCGCGGGCCGAGGGCGGGGCCGCAGCCCGCGGCTTGGACCCGGCCAGGAAAAGGGCCGGGTCGCGGCCGTGCCAGCGCATGAGCACGTAGCGGCCCCGGCCGCCCGGCGAAAGCTCCAGGGCCAGCACGTCCGGGGCCGGGTCGTAGACCTTCACCAAACGCCGGCCCGCGAGTTCGGGGACGAACTCGCGGGCCAGGCAACGGAAAAAACCGGCGTCCATGACGGACCGGGGAATGCGCGGGAGGCTAGTCCCCGCGCATGGATTCTTCTTCTTCCTGCCGGCTCTTGCAGTTGATGCACAAGGTGGTCACCGGCCGGGCCTGGAGCCTGGGCACGCCGATCTCGTCTCCACACTCCTCGCAAATGCCGTAGGTGCCGTCCTCCAGGCGTTGGATGGCCTCCTGGATTTTCTTGATGAGCTTGCGCTCACGGTCGCGCAGACGCAACGTGAAGGATCTGTCGGACTCGGCCGTGGCGCGATCCGCGGGGTCGGCATAGACCTCGCGGGTGTCCGTCATGTCCTCCAGGGTTTCCTCGCCCTTGCGCAGGATGTCGTCGAGCATCCCGTTGAGCAGCTGGCGGAACATTTCCAGGTCTTTGGGGTCCATCTGGTCCTCCGAGTGGCCGAGGCGATCCCCGGCCGAGATAAAGCTGGCTCCTTACCTCATCTAACCTGCAAAAGTAAAGTCCTGGGGCCGCCTGTCAAGGGAGGCTTGCCGCGGAGCCCCCGGGCCGCTACGCTGGGGCGAAGCGCCCGGGGCCAACCCGGGCTGCACACCGAGGTCGTTTCTATGGACGCATCCCCCATGGCCGTCCTGCTGGACACCCTGCTGGCCCAGGCCCTGGCCCGGCCCGACGCGCCCCTGGACGCGGCGCGGGCGGGCGGGCACCTGGTGGCGGTGCGGGCCGACACCCCGCAGGGCCCGGCCCTTGGCCTGGCTTCGCGCAACGACGCCCATGGCAGCCCGCCCCTTCCCGCCCTGCCCGAACTGCCGGCCACCCTGCACGGCCTGGCCCGGCTCCTGCCCCTTGCGCCCGAGCCCTTTCCCCTGGCCCGCTCCCTGGCCCTGGCCGCGGTGAACGCCCTGCTCCCGGCCCCGGCCGATGCCGCGCCGGCCATGGGGCAGGACCTGCTCCTGGCCCGGGGACGCGGCAAGCGGGCGGTGGTGGTGGGACATTTTCCCTTTGTCACGCGACTGGCCGACCAGTTCTCGGCCCTGGACGTGCTGGAGCTGTCGCCCCGGCCCGGCGACCTGCCGGCCGGCGCGGCCGGGGAGGTGATGCCCCGGGCGGACCTGGCGGCGATCACCGCCACCACCCTGCTCAACCACACCCTGGCCGGGCTCCTGGCCCTGCGCAGGCCCGGAGCCGAGATCATCCTGCTGGGGCCGAGCACGCCCTTTGCGTCCTGCCTGTTCGACTTCGGAATCACGGTGCTGGCCGGGTGCACGGCCACCGACCAGGAGGCGGTGCTGGACGCGGTGGTGCGCGGCATGCCCTTCAAGGGCCTGCCCGGGGTGCGCCACCTGTCCTGGGTCAGGCCCGGAGGATGAATTTCGCCGCCCCCCCAACTTGCGCTTGACACCCCCCGCGCCCCGGGATTAAGAGTGCGGTCCTCCCGGGCGGGAGTAACTCAGTGGTAGAGTGCAACCTTGCCAAGGTTGAAGTCGCGGGTTCAAATCCCGTCTCCCGCTCCAGCAAGCAAACAACCCGGCTTCGGCCGGGTTTTTTGTTTGCTCGCCCGCCGGCGCCCTCTCCCCTTGCCTTTTCCCGCCTTCCGGCCTATCAATCCCCATTCCTTTGCTCGACTTTAAATTCGCCGCCAGGGGAGCTTGGCGTTGACAGCCGGCCGGGGCTGGACTATACGCCTCTTTCTCCGACGTGGCGGCATAGCCAAGTGGTAAGGCAGAGGTCTGCAAAACCTCCATTCTCCGGTTCAAATCCGGATGCCGCCTCCACGGGCGGGAGTAACTCAGTGGTAGAGTGCAACCTTGCCAAGGTTGAAGTCGCGGGTTCAAATCCCGTCTCCCGCTCCAAGTGACTGATAAAAGCCGGCCCCTGTGGCCGGCTTTTTTCATTAGCCGGCCCGAGCAGCAAACGGAGAACGCACATGCCTGCTGAAAAACTCCCGGCTCCGGCCCTGGAAGCCTCCCTGGACGAGCTCCTGGACTGGGCCAACGCGGCCTACGGGGTGGCCTTCGAGCCCCTGAGCATCGACGACGTGCGCCTGGAAGTGCTCCAGATAGCGGACATGCAGGCCCACATCGAACACCTGGCCGCAGCGGCCACGGGCCAGGGCGTGGAGCTGCCCCTGTGGTCCCGGATCTGGCCGGCCTCGCTCATCACCAGCCATTTCCTGCGCCGGCTGCCCCCGGTGCCGGGCCGGCCCATGCTGGAAATAGGCGCGGGCCTGGGCGTATGCGGCCTGTTCGCCGCGGCCTTCGGCCACGAGGTGCTCCTCACCGACGTGAACCTGGACGCCCTGCGCTTCGCCCGCATCAACGTCCTGCACAACGGCCTGGGAGACCGGATCACGGTGGCCCGGGCCAACTTCGCCGGGGACGTCCTGCCCCGGCGCTTCCTGCGCATCGTGGGCTCGGAGATCCTCTATCTGGAGCCCCTGTTCGCTCCGCTGCTCACCTTCCTGAAGACCCACCTGGCGGCCGAGCCCGAGGCCGAGGCCGTCCTGTCCTGCAACTACATCCGCGACCACCAGTCCTTCCTGGACCTGGCCAGCCGGGACTTCGCGGTGCAGACCGCCACCATCGGCTGCAAGAGCACGGAAAGCGAGGGCGAGGAGACCCAGCGCCACCTCATCAACATCCATCGACTCAAGGTGCGCCATGCTTGAACTCAAGCCCTGCCCCAAGGGCTACACCACTGACCAGGACAAGACCCGCCCCCCGGCGGAGACCGTGGCCGCGGTCATGGAGAGATTCGCCGCCACCGGCGCGGACATCCTCGCGGAAGTCAGGCAGGTGGACACCGGCCGCCTGGGCATCCCGGTGTTCCTGTCCGTGTGCGGCGAGGACGCCCGCCGGGTCATGCCCACCCGCAAGCAGATGGGCAAGGGCGCGTCCCCGGACCAGGCCCGGGCCTCGGCCCTGATGGAACTGGCCGAACGCTACAGCTTCTTCTCGTACTGGGCCTACGAGGACCGCTTCCAACGGCTGACCTGGTCCCAGGCCGAGAAACGCTTCGGCGACGCGCTCATCCCCGTGCAGGAGATCGTCGCCTCGGTGAACGACGCCGCCGGCCCGGAAGAGGCCCGCCAGATGCTGGACCTGGTGCGCTGGCGCTTCGCCCCGGCCCTGGACATCGCCCGGGGGCGGGAGGTGCACCTTCCCCTGGACTTGTTCAAGAAGCTCAACGAATTCAACGGGTCCAGCGCGGGCAACAGCCCCGAGGAGTCCATCCTCCAGGGCCTGTGCGAACTGGTGGAGCGCCACGTGTGCGCGGTGGTGGACCGGGAGCGTCCCGCCCTGCCCACCATCGACCCCGCCTCCTGCGACGACCCGGTGCTCCGGGACCTGCTGGCCGCCTTCGCACGCAACGGGATCCAGGTCTGGCTAAAGGACTTCACCCTGGGCCTGCCCGCGCCCACCGTGGCGGCCCTGGCCTTCGACCCGGCCACCTTCCCGGCCAAGAGCGAAATCGTGTTCACCGCGGGCACCGCGTCCTCCCCGGCCAAGGCCGCCATCCGCGCCTTGACCGAGGTGGCGCAACTGGCCGGGGACTTCGAGACCGGAGCCAACTACGAGGCCTCGGGCCTGCCCAAGTTCACGGACCCCTCCCAGTTCGCCTGGCTCACCGCCGGCCCCGCCGTCCCCCTGGCCTCGCTGCCCGGGTTCGAGCGGGCGGACATCCTCGACGAGCTCAAGCACCTGGCCACGGGCTTGCGCGCCGCGGGCTTCCCGGCCTACGCCGTGGACACCACCCACCCCGGCCTGGGGGTGGCGGCCAACTACAACCTGGTGCCGGGCTTCGCCTTCCGGGAGCGTTCGCCCCGGGCCAGCCTGGGCATGTTCGTGGGCCGCATCCTGGCTGAGGAGTGCTACCCGGAGGAGGCCCTCAAGGGGCTGGACGTCATCGCCGGGGTCTACCCCGACGCCCCCTACCTCCCCTTCTTCGAGGGCCTGGTGGCCCTGCGCGACGGGGACCTGGACCGGGCCGCGGCCCTGTTCGCGGCCTCGGAGGGCGAGCAGGAGGACGACGAGGACCGCGCCCTGGCCGCCTTCTACCAGGCCTACGCCCTGACCCGCGAGGAGCTCTGGACCGAGGCCCTGCCCCACCTGGACCGGGCCGTGGCCCTGTGTCCCGAGGTCAAGGAGTACTTCAACCTGCGCGGGGTGGCGGCCTTCAAGCAGAAGAACTACGCGGCCGCAGCCAAGGATTTCGAGTCCGCCCTGGACCTGGACTCGGGCTCGGCCATGGACCTGGCCAACCTGGGCCTGTGCTACAAGTTCCTGGGCGACGGGACCAAGGCCCTGCACTGTTTGGGCAGCGCCCTGGAACTGGACCCGTCCCTGGATTTCGCCCGCCGCCATTTGAAGGAGTTGTTGGGCGGCTAGGCGGCCCACGGCCCCCCTTTTCCCGGGGATGGCATTGACAAGACGCTGGTTTGCCATTTACATCGCAGGAGCACCCGGAAACGGAACCTCCCGCCCAGGCGGTCGCCGTTCCGGGAATTTTTCAAGAGGGGTTTTTCCGCGAACGGGCGGCGGCTGCCGCTTGCTTTGCCCGGGAAACCGGGCGGATTTGACACCGGCCTAGGTGAACGTTACATCCCTTGGTCAACACCCTTAAGGAGGATGAATCATGGCAACCATTGATTTCAAGGGCAAAGCTTTCGAGATCGACGAGGACGGCTTCCTGCAGAAGTTCGAAGACTGGTGCGTCGAGTGGGTGGACTACGTGAAGGAGTCCGAGGGCATCAAGGAGCTCACCGACGAGCACCAGAAGGTCATCGACTTCCTCCAGGACTACTACAAGAAGAACGGCATCGCCCCCATGGTCCGCATCCTCTCCAAGGTTACCGGCTTCAAGCTGAAGCACATCTACGAGCTGTTCCCGTCCGGCCCCGGCAAGGGCGCCTGCAAGATGGCCGGCCTGCCCAAGCCCACCGGCTGCGTGTAGTCCTCTACCGCATCCCATTGCGAATCAGAAGGGGCGCAAGCTTTCGCTTGCGCCCCTTTTTCGTTGCCGCGCGGCCGCCCGGGGCCTAGCCCGGTTCGAGGCCGGCCTCCCGGACCTCGCGCAGGTCCCGGGCCGGGTCCGCGCCCGGGGTGGTGAGGTAGTCGCCGATCATGAGGCCCGAGGCCCCGGAGGAGAGCACTGGCAGCACCTGGTCGCCGAACACCCGGGGCCGACCGCCGCACACCCGGATGGCCGAGCGGGGCAAGATGAACCGGGCCAGGGCCAGGATCTTCCGGGCCTCGGCCGGGTCCAGCACCGGCCGGTGCTCCAGGGGCGTGCCCGGGATGGGGTTCAGGAAGTTCACCGGCACGCTGTCCACCCCAAGGGAGCGCAGCTCCAGCAGGAACTCGGCCCGCTGCGCCCAGGTCTCGCCCAGGCCGAAGATGCCGCCCGAGCACACATACAGCCCCAGGTCCCGGGCCGCGGCCACCGCGGCCACGTCCTCGTCATAGGCGTGGGTGGTGCAGATCTGCGGAAAGAAGGAGCGCGCGGTCTCCAGGTTGTGGTGGTACCCGGACAGCCCGGCCTCCTGGAGCGCAAAGAGTTCGTCCCGGCCCAGGATGCCCGGCGAGGTGTCGGCAGCCAGGCCCAGAGCGGCGATGGCCCGCACCATGTCCACCAGGAGGGCGAACTCGCCCGCATTGGGCCGGGTGCCGGAGAGCACCACCGAAAAGCGCCGCGCTCCCGCGGCCTGGGCCTGCCGGGCCGCCTCCACCACCTTCTCCAGGTCCACCAGATCGTAGCGGGGCGCGTCCGCCCGGCCGTGCGCGGACTGGGCGCAGAAGGCGCAGTCCTCGGGACAGGCCCCGCTCTTGGCGTTGACGATGGCGCACAGGGACACGGTGCGGCCGAAGGCCAGGCGGGCCAACTCCCGGGCCAGGGAAAGCATCTCGGGCAACTGCTCCGGGCCCACGTCCAGAAGGGCCCTGACCTCGGCGTCGGTGAGCGGCCGGTTCTCGGCGGCGTGGGAAAAGATGCTGGCTAGGGACACGGCGGCTCCTGGTCGGCGCGGCCGGGACCCGGCCGTATCGCGCGATCCTCTCCCGACGATACGCCAAAGCCCGGGCTTTGCCCAGCCCGTCCCTCCGGCCGGCTCCCGGGAGGCCCGGTCCGGCTCAGCGGCTGTTGCGTCGCCTGGACTCGCGGGCGGACCGCTCCTGGGCCTCCTGCTCCTCGAAGAGCTTGGCCTTCTTCTTGTCGAAGACCATGGCCGTGCGCAAGAGCGAGATGGTGAGCGCGGCCACCGAGAGCACGATGATGAGCCCCTTTTGCAGGCCCCATTTCTGGTTCACGATGATGTCGCGCCAGAAGCCCGGCGGCGACTTCTCCGCTAAATAGACGATGACCGGCATGAGCACCAGGGCCAGGCCCAGGCCGATGATCTCCAGCCACATGAAGCTCTTGCCCAGGATCATGGCGAACAGGGTGGAGTCGCGCACGATCTTGAGCGTCACCAGGCTGCGCGAAAGCTTGGTGAGCTTCTCGTCCACCTGGTCGTAGTACTCCCGGCTGCGCCTGAAGTTCTCCGCGATCTGGAAGTGCTGCTCCTTGACCCACTTGAGCTTCGACACGCAGAAGTTGAAGTCCTTGTTGAAGTCGCGCAGGGTCTTGGGGAAGGGGAACCAGGACACCTCGCGGTGGATGTCCTTGAGCCGGTCCTTGAAATCCTCGCCCTGGCGCTGGATGATGCGGACCTCGGCGTCCACCTTGTTCTTGAGGATCTTCATGAGCCGGCCGTGGCCCGAAACCATGCGGCTCATGGCCACGTAGTTGTCCACCGCGTGCAGGTCCAACAGCTGCCTGATGACCTTCTGGTTCTCCTGGCCGAACTCCGAATCCCGGCCGAACCATTCGCCATACTCCTCGGCCAGCTCCTCCAGCTTCTTCTTGCTGGCGTCGGCCTCCTCCTTGGCGCTCATCCACTTGCCCCAGAGGTAGGACATGAGCTGGATGGCCCCGCGCTCCAGCTCCGGATCGATGATGATCCGGTTGAACACGTTGGGGTCGCGGGAGATGAGGTCGTCGAACATGGGCAGGGCGTGCTCGGAAAAGCCCATCTTCACCATGGAAGCGGCTTGGCGGTACTGGGGCTCGATCCACTTGGGGGCCAGCTCCATGGCCTGGCGGTAGGCGGCCATGGCCTGGTCGTAGTTGGCCTGGACCTCGGCCAACCGGCCCTGCATGTAGCGGTGGTAGGCGTACTGCAGGGCGTTCTGGCTCACCAGGTCGCCCTCCCTGAACTGGCCCGCGGCCCGTTCGAACTCGCCCCGCTCCAGGCAGATGATGGCCTGCACGTTGTAGTACTGGAAATCCCGGGGCGCGCGCAGGGATTCCTGGCGGGCCATGCGCTCGGCCTTGAGCGGGTCCCCTGCCAGCACGTTCTCCATCTGCACCACGTAGGGATGGCGCTCGGCCGGGGCCACCCGGGCCAGGCCGTCGGGCATGTCCTCGCCCAGGGCGCGCCAGACCATGTTCATGGTGCGGAACTGGGCATAGGCGTTGATCTCGTAGATGCAGCGCAGGATCACCTGGGGCGGGTCGCCGCCCCTGAGGTTGGCGGACATGCCGGACAGGGGGCTCTCCTTGACCAGTTCGCCCAACTCCTTGAGCCCGGAGTTGACCTTGTCCATGGGCAACAGGGCCAGTTCGCCCCAGGCCCCCAAGTCGCGGGAATTGAGCTCCCGGCTGGGGCACTGGTTCTCGGTGTGGTTGCGCAGGCCGCAGTAGAAGCAGGGCTGCCCCGGGCCGGCCAGGAGCGCCACCGGCAGGGTCACCTGCAGGCTGCCCGAAACCTGGGCCAGGTCGCCCTCGGCCAGGTGCACGTAGCACCAGTCCGTGAGCTTGCTGCGCTCCAGGCTGTAGCTCACGTCCTTGATCTTGAACCCCTCTCCCAGCAGGAAGGCGGTGCGGTAGGACATGTGCGGGAAGTCCGGGGTCATCTGGTTCCAGTCCAGGGCGACCTTGTTGGGCAACTCCTCGTTGAAGTGCAGGTTGCCCTTCTCCGCCGCGGCCATGACGCTGGGCCAGTAGACGCCCTCCTCGCTCTCCTTGGAGGTGCGGATCATGTGCATCATGTCGGAGCACCACTGGCGCAGGGTCCGATAGGAATCAAGCTGGAATATCAGATAGTTGTTGTGCAGGATGTACTTGAGCTTCATGCGGGTGAGCATGCGCTGCAGCTCCCCGAAGAAGGTGCGCCACCCATCGATGAAGGCCTTGTCCAGGGGGTTGCCGAGGGGCTTGAGGATGAAGTACCACCCAAGGGTCGAGCCGAAGGAGAGCCGGGGATCGGCCCGCAGGGTGCGCCAGGAGGCCGAGGCCAGGCCGGTCATGGACTCCACGTCCTCCAGGGTGATGCCCGGGATGTTCTCCACGTCCTGGCGGACCTGGGGGTGGATCCACACCGCGAACTCGTCCGGCGTCATGGCCTGCTGGCTGAACAGCTCCGAGGTCACGGACAGGGTGATCTCCAGCTGGAAGCCCACGTGCAGCTTGGCCGGCAGGACCTGGATGTAGACCGGCAAGGCGTTCATCTTGGCCCAGACCTGGAGCCGGGCCAGGCCGTGGAACACGTCCTTGGTGAAGAAGAACCACAGGGACTGGCCGCGGTCTTCGGAGATGCGCATGCCGCCGTAGTCCTGGAAGGTGCGAGGAATGGCTTCGGCCAGTTCGCCCTTCCAGACCATCCAGACCACGAAACCCGGGCCGGTCATGCGCGGCTCGCGCATGGACGGCAGGTCTTTCATCAGGGTCGAGAACTTGAACATGTGCCTCTCACATTACCGCGGAGCCAACCCATGGATATCAGCGCCACCATCGCCCAACTGAAGAAGGACCCCCAGTTCGCCCAGAAGGTGGGCATGGTCCTGGTCCATAACGGCATCGTCCGCGGCACCTCGCGCAAGGACGGCTCGGCCGTGACCTGCGTGGAGGTCACCCCGGACAACGCCCGCATCGCCGAACTCTGCCGGGAGTACGAAGCCCGGCCCGGAATCTACAAGGTCCTGGCCGAAGCCGCCAGCGGCCGCCTGAGCGTGGGCGACGACCTGCTCTTCATCGTGGTGGCCGGGGATTTCCGGGAAAACGTCAAGCCCGTGCTGGCCGAGGTCCTGGACCGCATCAAGGCCGAGGCGGTGGTCAAGCAGGAGATGTGCGTCTCCTGACCCCGCGGCCGGGGCCCTGCGCCCCCTGTGCTTGTGCCCGTGCCCGTCCATGGCGTGGCGTGCTCCCCGGAGCCCCGAGCGGGCCGGGCCGGCGTCGAAAAACCGACGGTACGGCCCGGGCCGGACGGCCCCGGCAACGGGTATTCAAGTTCCGTGCCTTGAGGCGTGCGCCCGATGCGCTTCCCCAGGCATGCCCTGTCCTACCCCATCCCCCGGCGTAGGGCAAAGGTTCCGGACGGAACTTGCCAAGGCCCGGCCGGGGTGGCATTGTCCGCTCGGCCCGCACCCCTGCATCCCCGCATCCCGGGCATTCGGGCCGCACCGCCATGCGCACCATCCAGGTCGCCAACGTCCGCTGGTTCAACGCCACAGCCTGGTACGCCCTGTACCTGGCCCGCCTCTTGCGCGACGCCGGGCACGAGACCCTGTGCCTCACCCTGCCCGGCACCGAGGCCGAGGCCCAGGCCCGGGACTGGGGCCTGCCCGTCGAGAGCATCGACCTGAACGCCAAGAACCCCCTGGCCCAACTGGCCCTCTACCCCACCCTGGGCCGGCTGGTCCGGGAATTTTCGCCCGACGTGGTGAACTGCCACCGGGGCGAGGCCTTCCTGCACTTCGGCCTGCTGCGCCGCCGCCTGGGCTCCTTCGCCCTGGTGCGCACCCGGGGCGACCAGCGCCTGCCCAGGGCCAATGCGGTGAACCGCTGGCTGCACGCCAGCGCGGCCGACGCGGTGGTGGCCACCAACTCCCGCATGCAGCGGCATTTCCTGGAAACTTTCGGCCTGCCTCCGGAGCGGGTGCGGCTCATCCCGGGCGGGGTGGACACCGCGCGCTTCGCCTTCGACCCCGCGGGCCGGGAGCGGGTGCGGGCCGAGTTCGGCTACGGGCCGGGGGAGTTCGTGATGGGGCTCCTGGGCCGGTTCGACGCAGTGAAGGGCCAGAAGGAGCTCATTGCCGCCTGCGCGGACCTGGTGCACGGGCAGGGGCTCGACCACCTGCGGCTGCTGCTCATCGGCTTCACCACCGCCACCACCCAGGACGAGGTGGAGGGCTGGATCCGGGCGGCGGGCCTGGAGAAGCACGTGGCCATCACCGGGCAGCGGCCCGACGTGGCCGCCTGCGTGAGCGCCCTGGACCTGGGCGTGGTGGCCTCCCTGTGGTCCGAGACCATCGCCCGGGCCGCCCTGGAGATCATGGCCTGCGGCGTGCCCCTGGTGTCCACCGACGTGGGGGTCATGCCCGACCTGCTGGCGCCCGCGGCCCTGGCTCCGGCCGGGGACCAGGAGGCGCTCGCGTCCCTCCTGGCCCGGGCAGCGGGCGACGCGGCCTGGCGCGAGGCCCTGCGCCTGGAGCAGGCCCGCACCGTGGGGAGCCTGGGAGGCGAGGATTTCCTGGACACCACCCTGGAGCTGTACCGCGAGGTGGGCGAGGTGCGCGGGGTGGCGCGGTGAGCCGGCTGGGCCTGTTCCTGCCCCGGCTGTCCGCCTACGGCGGGGCCGAGGGGTTCGCCCTGCGCCTGGCCGCGGCCCTGGCCGGGGACGGGCACGGGGTGGACTTCGTGTGCGGCCGGCAGGAGGCCGAACCCCCGGCCGGGGTGAACGTCCGGCTGGTGGGCCGGCCGCACCTGCCCCGGGCGGCCAAGATCGCCTGGTACGCGGCCCAGGCCGAGCGGGTGCGGCGCAAGGAGAAGTACGACCTCACCATCTCCCTGGGCAAGACCTTGCGCCAGGACCTCCTGCGCATGAGCGGCGGGCCGCTGGACGTGTTCTGGCGGCTGTCCGGCCGGGCCTACGCCGCGGGCCTGGCCCGCTCCTGGAAGACCGCGCGGCGGCGGGTGGCCCCGGCCAACGCGCTCATCCGGGCCATCGAGCAGCGCACCCTGGAGAACTCCAGGATCATCGTGGCGGTGTCGCACCGGGTGCGGGACTGGCTCCTGGAGGCGCACCCCTGGCTGGAGGGCCGGGACATCCGCATCATCTACAACCGGCCGGACCTGGGCCGCTTCGCCCCTGCCTCGCCCGAGGCGCGGCAGGCCGCGCGCAACGCCTGGGGCCTGGACACGGGCCAGGTGGCCCTGTGCCTGGCCGGCACCAATTTCGCGCTCAAAGGCGTGGACCAGATGATCCGCGCCCTGGCGCTGCTGCCCAGGGAGTACGTGCTGCTGGTGGCCGGGGGCCGCAAACCCGGCCGGTTCGCGGCCCGGGCCGAGAAGCTGGGCCTGGGGGCGCGGGTGCGCTTCCTGGGCCGGGTGGAGGACATGCCCTCGCTCTACTCGGCCAGCGACCTTTTCGTGCTCCCGACCTTCTACGACACCTGCTCCAACGCCACCCTGGAGGCCCTGGCCGCAGGCTGTCGGGTCATCACCAGCCGCGACAACGGGGCCAGCCACTTCCTGCCCGAGCGCTGGATCATCGAGGACCCCGCCGACGTGGCCCACCTGGCCGAGACCATCGCCTGCGCCGCGGTGGAGCCCCCGCCCCAGCCCTTCGCCTGGCCCGACGACGTGGCCGCCGGCATCGAGCCGTATTTGGCGCTGGTCAAGGAGATGCTGGCCTAGCCCTTCCTCCCCCGTCCCAGCGACGCCCCGAGCCCTATGCAGGAGTAGGCCGCAAAGGCCATCAGGCAGATCTGCATGCTGGTGAGGAACCCGGGCACGGTCTGGGGCGACACGGCCTGGCCGCCCATGAGCAGGGAGAAGACCAGGGTGACCGTGGTCATGCTCGCGGCCAGGCCCAGGGTGCGCATGGTGCCCACGATGCCCGAGGCCATGCCGTACTGCCGCGGCTCCGCCCCGCCCAGGATGGCCACGGTGTTGGGGGTGATGAAGATGCCCACCCCCAGGCCGATGCAGGCCAGCACGATCCCCACCAGCCAGAGGGGAGTGTCCGGCCCCAGGAGGGCGGCGGCCAGGACCAGGCCCACGGTGCTCACCGCCATCCCCAGGTTGGCCAGCCGTTCGGGCGGGATACGGTCCGCCATCCGGCCGGCCAGGGGAGAGACCACGGTCTGGATGATGGGCTGGATGAGCAGCACCAGCCCGGCCTGGCTGGCGGTGAGGCCCCGGGCAACCTGCAGGTACAGGCTCATGAAGAACATGACCCCCAGGGTGGCGGCGTAGATGCCCATGGCCGCCACGCAACTCAGGGAGAAGAACCGGCTGTTCGCAAACAGGGCCACGTCCAGGAGCGGGTGGGCGGTGCGGGATTCCAGGGCCGTGAAGCCGACCAGCCCGGCGAGGCCGGCCGCCATCATGCCCCCGCCCAGGCCCGGCCGGTCGCCCAGGTGCGAGGCCCCGAGCATGACCAGAGACACGGCTGCGGCGTACAGCGCGCTGCCCCGCCAGTCCATGGTCTCGCCCCGCGCCTCGCGCCACTCCCCGCGCATGCGCAGAACGCCCAGGGCGCAGGCCGCGGCCCCGGGCGGCACCGCCATCCAGAACACGGAGCGCCAGCCCAGGTGGGTGGTCACGAACCCGCCCAGCATGGGGCCCAGGGTAAGGCCCGCGTAGGTGAAGCCCGACACCACCCCCAGCATCCGGCCCCGCACCTGGGGCGGGAAGGCCGAGGCCACCAGGGACATGCTTCCCGAGAGCAGCATGGCCGCGGCCAGGCCCTGGGCGAACCGCTGCACGATGAGCAGCTCCACGCTGCTAGCTAGGGCCAGGGCCGCGGTGAGCAGGGTGAACAGGGCCAGGCCGGCGAGAAACACCCGCTTGCGGCCCACCAGGTCGCCCAGCCGGCCGAAGGTGAGCATGGCCGCGGCCAGGGACAGGGCGTACAACTGCTCCACCAGGCCGAGCTGCAGCGCGGTGGCGCCCAGGTCCCGGCCCATGGCGGGCAGGGCCACGCCCACCGCGGTGAACATGAAGGGCACCATGAACTGGGCCAGGCACACGGTGGCCAGCACGATGCGCCGGGAAGCGTCGGAATTCTGCCGCATGGATCATCCTCGTCATGGCCGCCAACCGGCCGGGAAAACCCGTCCCCTACTCCTTCCGTTCCCGGCAGTCCATGCCCGCGCGCCCGCCGGCCACGCGACCGGCGGTTGTCATCCCCTGCCGGGCATGGCATAGCCAGGCGGGCGGGCTGCGCCTTTGCGGCGCGGGTACGGTTCTGGCATGCACCCCCGGGGAGGAACATTCGTCCCATGCGCCACGCGCTCTACGCCATCGTCATCCTGGGCGGGCTGGGGCTGCTCCTGGGAGCGGCCGGCTGCGCCCATGTGTCCGCGTCCCCGGGCAAGGCCACGGTCGCGGGCACAGGCGACGCGTTCCAGCATTTCCGCGGCGAGTACGAGAACACCCCGCTGTTGCGCTCCTCCCCGCCCCGCTCGGTGGCGGTGCTGCCCTTCACCGGCGACCCGGCCCAGTGGTCGTCCGCGCCCGAGGGCCAGGACCCGCGCCGGGTACTGCGCACCTCGTTTTACAACCACCTCTCCTCCCTGCCCTTCGTGGACCTGGAACTGGCCGAGGTGGACCGCCGCCTGCGCGAGGCCGGGCTGGCCGACCCAGCGGCCCAGGCCGAGGCCCTGGCCAAGGACCCGGGCCGGCTGCGCTCGGTGCTCGGGGTGGACGCGGTGGTCACCGCCGAGGTGTCCCACTACGACCGGGTCTGGCTGGGCATCGCCTCCCTGGTGTCCGTGGGCTGCGAGGTCAAACTCGTGAGCCTGGACAAGGGCGGACTCCTGTGGCGCGCCCGGCACGTGGCCCGCAGCCTGGGCGGCGGGGTGTCGCAGTCGCCCATCGGCCTGGTGGCCGGGGCGCTCTCCGCCATCTGGAACCTGCGTCACGAGGAACTCTATTCCCAGACCGACGACCTGTTCCGGGAGATGGTGGCCACCATCGACATCCCGGACAAGCTGCCCCCGCAGCGCGGCATTCCCTCCATCACCCTGTTCGCGGCCCTGCACCCGGAGCGCCCCCTGCGCCGGGGCGAGGAGGTGCGGCTGCGCCTGGTGGGCGATCCGGGCTGCGACGCCTACGCCGACCTGGGGAGCTTCCGCACCCACATCCCGCTTCTGCCCCTGGGCCCGGCCGAGGCCGCGGCCCTGCGCCAGGACATCGTGCGCCAGGCCGCGGAACGCGCACAAGCCGCGGGCCGGCCCCTGGCCCCGGAGCTGGGCCAGCTCCTGGAGGCCGAACTGGCGGCCCGCACGGTCTACGAGGCCAGCTACCAGGTGGAGCCAGAGGACGAGGCCTACGGGCTCACGGCCAGGGGCTACCTGGTGGCCGTGTCCGGGGCCCAGGCCCGGCGGGCGGACCCCGGCCAGCCCTTGGACATCGACGCCCGGCCCCCGGCCCCGCCAAGTGACCTGGCGGCCGAGCCCCTGGACCGCCGCCTGCGCCTCACCTGGGCCGAGTCCCCGGACCCGGACCTGGCCGGATACGACGTCTACGTGAGCGGCTCGGGCCTCACCGGCTTCACTCTGGCCACCACGAGCGAGCACGGCGGGGCGGACGTGGAGGGGCTGGAGAACTTCACCCCGGTCTTCGTGCGGGTGGCGGCCCGGGACAAGGCCGGCAACCCGAGCGAGATGAGCGCCTACGTGAAGGCCGCGCCCCTGCCCGACCCGTCCCTGGCCAAGCTGCCCACGCCCGGCCCGGTGTTGGAGGGGATGCTCAAGGACAAGGTGCTCCTGCGCGCGGACCAGGGTCCCTTCCTGGTGCGCGACATCCTGGTGGTGGGCCCCACGGCCGCCCTGCACGTGGAGCCCGGGGCCATCCTGCGCTTCGCGCCGGGCGCGGGCCTGGCGGTGCGCGGCGGCGACCTGGCGGTCTACGGCACGGCCAAGCGCCCGGTGCGCTTCATCCCCGCGGACGCGGCCGCGCCGGCCGGGTCCTGGACCGGGGTGGTGCTGGAGGGCGACGGCAGCCTGAGCCTGGACCACCTGGAGATCCAGGGGGCCGAGGTGGGCGTCGCGGTGCGCGAGGCCGCCCCGGCCCTGCGCGCGGTGCGCATCCTGGGCAGCTCCCAGGCCGGACTCATGCTGGACGACGGCGCGCGGCCGGTCATCACCTGCTCCAGGATCGCGGGCAACGCGGGCATGGGCGGGCTGGTGGCCCAGGGCGCGGGCCTGGCCCCGTCCCTCACGGCCACCGCGTTCCAGGACAACGAGCCCTTTGACGTGCAGAATTTCGCGCCCGTGGAGCTGGACCTGGCGGGCAACTGGTGGGGCGGCCCGGCCGGTGAGCCTAGGATCATGGGCCCGGCCCGCACTGCCCCGGCCCTGGAGTACCCGCCCAAGGACTGCCCATGACGCAGCGACGCAACACCGGGACGCCGCACGTTTTTTTCATTCAGATGCCTGACGGTATCTGATTGGCCCAAGGAGATTCCCATGACCCTGCGCCGCCTGCTCCCAGCCCTGCTGCTCCCCGCCCTGCTGCTCGCCCTGTCCGGCCCGGCCAGCGCGGCCGACGGCCCGTCCGGCTACGTGGACTGGGAGCGCCAGGTGGCGGTGGGCGTGGGTAAGGCCCCGGTGCGCCAGAACGCCATGGGCGCGACCCAGGCCCGGGCCATGGCCCAGCGCGCGGCCATGCTCGACGCCCGGCGCAACCTGCTGGAGGTGGTGGGCCAGGTGCGGGTGGACTCGGCCAGCGTGGTGGAGAATTTCATGACCGTGTCCGACAAGGTCACCACCACGGTGCAGGGCCTGCTGGCCGGGGCCACGGTGGCGGCCGAGCGGCTGCGGCCAGACGGGACGTACGAACTGACCCTCACCATCCCCCTGGCCGGCCCCCTGACCCGGGAGATACTGGCTGCCGGCCCGTCGGCCGGCCGGCCCGCGGCCCAGCCGGCAGCGGCCCCGGCAGAGGCCCCCGACCCGGCCCTCGCGAACCGGCTGGCTAGGACCGAGGCCCAGACCGCCCTGCTGCACTCCCACGCCGCCCAGTTGGAGATGCGGGTGGCCGCTCTGGAGCGCCAGGGCTCGAGCCTGCCCCCGGCCGGAGAACCCGGATCCGCCCCGGCCATCCAACCCGTGGACGGGACCCAGACCGGCCGGATGCTCCAGTTGGAGGGACGGGTGTCGTACCTGGGTTCCCGCCTGGCCCGGCTGGAGGCCCGGGTGGCGGCTCTGGAGCTCAAGGGCGCGTCCCAGGCCGCGGCCGAGCCCGCCGCCTTCCCGGGCGACGGGGTGCTCATGAACCGGCTGTCCCAGGTGGAATCCCGGCTGGCCCTGTACGCCGGCCGCGTGGCCCAGTTGGAGACCCGGGTGGCGGCCCTGGAGCGCAACACCCCGGCCAAGGCCGTGGAGGCCGCGGCCGCGCCCCTGGCCTCGGCCCCCCTCCCTCCTGCCGCCCAGGCGGCCCCGCCCGCTCCCGAACCCGCCCCGGCCGCGCCGGAACCGGCCAAGGCCCCGGCCGTCGCGGTGCCGCCCGGCCTGGCCCAGGCCTTCACCGGCCTGGTGGTGGACGCCCGGGGCACCGGATTCACGCCGTCGCTGGCGCCCACCTTCCTGGAGGGCAAGGAACAGCTCTACCCCGGCCCGGCCGTGGACCAGGCCGTGGCCGTGCGACGCGGGCTGGTGCGCTACTACCGCGACCTGGGCAAGGCCCAGCAGAGCCGCGAGGTGGGGGCCACGCCCAAGACCGTCAAGGCCGCGGCCGGCAGCCCCGGCTCCCTGGACCTGGCCCCGGCCGACGCCGCCCTGCTCCGCGCGGTGCTCGCCCAACCCGGCAACTTCCTGGACCAGTGCAAGGTCGTGGTGGTGTTTTAAATAAAAACCTTCGGTTTTTTTGGTCAGTTACCAACCCGGCAACTTCCTGGACCAGTGCAAGGTCGTGGTGCCTATGTCACGCAAGCGATCGAAACCTGCCGCGCCCCACGCGGGCGCGGAGCGCGGCTACCGCCGCTCGGTGAGCCCGGCCGCCGGGGAGGCGGCCTTCCAGGTAGTGGTGGGGCAGACCGATCTGCACGTGGTGGCGCGCCGCGACCTGGCCAGCCCCATGGGCACCTTCCTGCACGGCCTGCGCGCGCCGCTGCAAGCCTACATCGCGGCCCACCCCGAGTTTCTGGAGAGCCTCACGCCCGTGGACGTGCCCGAGTCGGCCCCGGCCCTGGTCCGGGACATGGCCGCCGCGGCCCGGGCCTGCGGGGTCGGCCCCATGGCCGCGGTGGCCGGGGCCATCGCCCAGGCCGTGGCCGACCGCTTCGCGCCCCAGAGCCCGGATCTGCTGGTGGAAAACGGCGGGGACTGCTTCCTGCACTCCACCCGGCCGCGCACCGTGGCGCTGCTGTCCGACCCGGCCGGCGGCCCGGCCCTGGGCCTGCGCCTGGACGTGGCCGACTTCCCCTGCTCGCTCTGCTCCTCCTCGGCCAGCATCGGCCACTCCCTGAGCCTGGGCGCGGGCGACCTGGTGGCCGTGCGCGCGAAAAGCGGCGCCCTGGCCGACGCCGCGGCCACCGCCCTGTGCAATCTCCTGCGCACCCGCCGCGACCTGGACCGGGTCACCGCCGCGGCCCAGGCCCTGCACCCCGCCGGGGTGGACGGGATCTTCGCCCAGCTCGGCGGCTCCATCGCGGTCTGGGGAGCCATGGAGCTGGTGGCCCTGGGATAGGGCAGGTTCCCTCCGGGGGCCAAGAGCCGACGGCCCTTGGGAATCCCCATTTCATGGGCAGACTCCGGCGTCTGGCCGGGACAACCAGTGTATCTGCATCCCTCCCCTTGACTGGCGAAGCAGCCTGCTTAATAGTTTCCATTAGAAACTATTTTAAGGGGAAACGTATGCCGACGTTGGTGGAGTCCTGCGCGCGGGAGCTGGTGGAGGCCACGCCGCAGTTCATGCAGTTCTTCCGGGAAGAGATGCGGGCCGGGCGGGGCGCGGACCTGTCCGTGCCGCAGTTCCGCTGCCTGGCCTGGCTGAACCGCCATCCCGGCTGCGGCCTGGGCGAGGTGGCCGAAGGCATGGGGCTCTCGGACCCGTCCATGTCCAAGCTGGTGGACGGCCTGGTGCGGCGCGGCCTGGTGGCCCGCGCCCCGGGCCGGGAGGACCGCCGCCGGGTGGTGCTGGACCTGACCGAGGCCGGGGCCGGCCTGCTGGCCGAATGCCGCGCCGGTGCGGCCCAGGCGTTCGCCCAGCGCCTGGCCGGGCTGCCCCAGGAGGAGCTGGCCCAGGTGGCCGCCACCCTGCGCACCCTGCGCAGCCTGTTCACCCCCCGCGCCACGGGCTACGGCCTTGCAGCCCAGGACCGGCCGGAGGCCCGCTGACCCATGCCCGAGAACCTTTCCGCCCCTGCCGGCCCGGCCCGGCCCGGCGGGGCCTGGTCCCTGCTCACCCGTTCGCTCCGGCACCGCAACTTCCGGCTCTTCTTCGCCGGCCAGTTCGTGTCCCTTACCGGCACCTGGATGCAGAACGTGGCCGAGGCCTGGCTGGTCTACCGCCTGACCCAGTCCAGCGCGGCCCTGGGCTCGGTGCGCTTCGCGGCCCTGGCCCCCATCTTCCTCCTGGCCCTGGTGGGCGGCGACTGGGCCGACCGGGCCGACCGCCGCAAGATCCTCCTGGGAACCCAGTCCGTGGCCATGCTCCTGGCCTTCGCCCTGGCCGCGCTCTGCCTCGCGGAAACCGTCCAGGTCTGGCACATCGTGTGCCTGGCCACCCTGCTCGGTATAACCTCCGCCCTGGACGTGCCCACCCGCCAGTCCTTCCTCTCGGACATGGTGCCCCGCGAGGACCTGCCCAACGCCATCGGACTCAACTCCTCCATGTTCCACCTGGCCCGGGTGGTGGGGCCCACGGCCGCGGGCGTGGTGCTGGCCGCGGTGGGCGAGGGCTGGTGCTTCTTCCTGAACGGCGTGTCCTTCCTGGCGGTGCTGGCCAGCCTGGCGGCCATGCGCGTGGCCCCGCGGCCGGTGGTCCACGACCGGCCGCCCTTCCTCACCCGGCTGCGCGAGGGCCTGGAATACGCCTGGCGCACCCGCGACATCCGCCAGGTCCTGGCCCTCATCGCCCTGGGCAGCCTGTTCGGCTCCTCCTACCTGGTGCTCATGCCGGTGTTCGCCTCCCAGGTGCTGCGCTCCGGGGCCGGCGGTTTCGGCCTGCTCATGACCGCGGCCGGCGCGGGCAGCCTGGCCGGCGCCCTGTTCCTGACCCTGCGCAAGGATCAGGCCGGGCTGTGGCGGATACGCTTCCGCGCCTCCGTGCTGTTCGGCGCGTCCCTGGCCTGCTTCGCCCTGTCCTCCACCTTCTGGCTTTCCGCCGCCCTGCTCTTCCCGGTTGGCTTCGGCATGATCCTGTTCATGGCCACGTCCAACACCCTGCTCCAGACCCTGGCCCCGGACGCCCTGCGCGGCCGGATCATGGCCCTGTTCTCCATGATGTTCATGGGCATGGCCCCGTTCGGGGCGCTCGTGGCGGGACTGTTGGCCGAGAGCCTGGGCGCACAGGCCACCGTGGGCCTGTGCGGCGCGGCCTGCCTGCTGGGCAGCCTGGCCCTGGGCCGGCCCGCCGGGCGCTAGAAAAGAGAGAGGGGGCCGCGGTTTCCCGCGGCCCCCCTCCCCTCCTGCGCACCGGCGGCCGGTGTGGCGTCGTCGCCCTTCCCCTGGCTGCCGGTGAAAATGGCCGATGGCAGCCCGGGCGACGGCTAGAGGCGTCCGATACGCTCCATGGTGTGGGAGAACTGCCGGCCGAGTGGGGTTTCGGTGGCTATCTCCCGCTCCACGTTGGTTATGGCCTTGAGCACCGTGGAATGGCGCCGGTTGAACCGCGTTCCGATCTGCTCCAGGGACAGGGACGTGTGCTTGCGCGCCATGTAGCAGGCCAGGTTGCGGGCCATGACCACCTGCCGCTTGCGGCTCTTGGAGGCCAGTTCCGTGGCCGTGAGCCCGAAATTCCGGCACGCGAAGTCGATGATGCTGTCCAGGGTGATGGCCCGGCAGGGCGCAGGCGCGTAGTTCTGCAACACCTCCATGGCCAGGCCCAGGTCGATGCCCGCGCCCAAAAGCCGCGCCTTGAGTGCCAGGTTCTGCAGGCAGCTCTCCAACTGGCGCACATCCGAGGACAGGCGCTCGGCCAGAAGCTCGGTCACGTTCTCGGGCAGGGCCACCTGGTAGGTGGCGGCCTTGCGCTGCAGGATCTTGAGGCGCGTCTCCAGGCAGGGCCGGTCGATGGAGGCCATGAGCCCGGAACAGAACCGCGAGGCCAGGCAGTTGTCCACGCCCGACAGCTCCCGGGGCAGGAAGGAGCTGGTGTACACCACCTTGCAACCCCGGTCGTGCAGGGCCTTCAGGGTGCAGAGCAGCTCGTCCTGCACCTTGGCCTTGCCCTGCAGGAAATGAATATCCTCCAGGAGGAGGACATCGAGATTCTGGCGGAACTTGGCGCGGAAACGGTCCATTTCCGAGGATTTGATGGCCATGACCAGGGAGGAGGTGAACTCCTCGGCGGTGAGGTAGGCCACCCGCAGGCTCGAACGGTTGGTCGCCTGGGCCAGTTGCCGGCCGATGGCGTGCATGAGGTGGGTCTTGCCCAGGCCAGGCGCGGAGCAGAGATAGAAGTGCTCCGAGGCCAGGGCGCCCTTGCACAGCCCGCGCGCGGCCATGAAGGCCAGCTCGTTGCAGGGGCCCACCACGAAATCGTCGAAGGAGAACCGCCAGGTTTGGGTGGCCAGGGGCCGGCCGGCCAAGCCGGGCAGGCCCACGGCCAGGGGTGCCTTGCCGTTGCCCGAGCCGTTGCCCGAGCCGTTGCCCAAACCATGCAGCGCCGCAGGGGCCGTGGCCTTGCCGTTGCCCGGGGCCACCAGCTTGGGCTTCACCCGGACCGAGAGGTCCGGCTTGCGGCCCATGGCCTGCTGCGCTGCCTGGAGGATGTCGCCGGCCAGGCGCTCCCGCACCCAGGCGGCCACGAACTCGTTGGGAGCCAGCAGGGTCAGGGCGTTGTCCGTGGCCACGGCTTCCAGGGGTTTGATCCAGACCTGAAACAGGCCGGGGTTCAGGGTCTTCTCCAGGAGAGAGAGGATGAGTTGCCAAGGTCCGCGCATGGGACGAGGGAATACCCGCTGGGGAGGGTTTCGGGCAAGGAGGGAATACACCCGGCGAACCCCTGAGCGACGGGGGCTTCTCCCCAAGACACAAGGGTATTCTCCCCAAGCGAATCAAGGCGCAACCATATGAAATAAAAAGATTTATCATGTTTATGGCAAAGGAGTGCCAGCTTTACAGGGGCATTGGAAAACCCAGGCCGGGCATGGCCTCCTCACTGTCAAGGCGATTCTTCTGCACATGGGCTGAAAAAGTTTTCAACAGGTACCTTTCCATTTTTCTCCGTTTTTCGGAGGCTCACTAAAATTTTTACCCATGTCGTCGATTCGTCATACCCCGCCTGCGCCAAAATTCTGCCGGACAGGCCCGCGATTCCGACAAAGCCCAGGCCCGCCGCCATTCCCTGGCGGATGCGGCAATGTAGAGTGATAGAAAGGGAATCAGAAGAGGGGGGATTACGCCGTATAGCCCGTGCGGCTAGGGCCGGCATACTATCGACTGGCCCGTGGGGGACCGCCGATGTGAATAACTGTTCATGCCTACCCCCGGCCTTCCGGGAGTATTTCCCGATTATCCTCTGTTACAGGTCTGTTTCTCGGAATGTGAAACACGGACCAGGGCCTCAGCCCAGGAGGGGATAGACCTCCCGGGCCAGGTCCTCGGGATAGGGGTCGGCGCAGTACCTGGCCCACACGCTGCGGGAGGCCCCCAGTTCGCGCAGGATGTCCGTGACGTGTTTGCCGCCCTTGGTCCACCACTGGTACTCGGGCCCGCACCCGGCCGGGACCACCAGGGTCCCCTCCGGGGTGAGGTAGGGCCGGTCCTGCGGCGTCTCGATGGGGGTATCGGTCTCGCTCATGCCAGGGGGAGGTGCTTGAAGCGTTCCATGTCAGCCCGGAAGCGTTCGCGCAGGTCGTCGAACAGCACCGGTACCCGGCGGCCGAACGCGTCCAGGAGCGGCAGCATGACCTGGCGGATCTGGGGATGGGCCGCCCCGTCGCAGCGAAGCTTGAACACGTGCCGCCACTCCCGGAAGTTGGCGGTCATGACGATCTCGGTCTTCAGGGAGTTGGGCAGCACGCTGCGCGCCTCCTGGGCCTTGGCCCCGGCCGCGGTGAGGGCCAGGTAGGCGGCCTCGGCCTCTTCCATGCTCCTCTTCCAGAGGCGGTAGGGTTCCGAGTCCTCTGCCCAGAACGGGGGCCTGATCACCGTGATCTCGCTGCCGAACTTGTCCCTGGCGTAGTTGGCGTAGCGGGTGGACTCCTGGGAATAGGCGGCCAGGCGGTGGCGCACCAGCTCGTGGGTCACGCCCCGGTCGGTGACGAAGCGCACCGTGGCCGAGCTGTGCTCGATCACGCTCTCGTGCCCGGAGCGCACGATGCGGCCCACGAAGTCCTGGGCCGTGCCCGCCGCGATCTTGTCCTCGCTCTTGTAGCAGGTGCGGCCCGCCATCTCGATGATGCGCAGGGCCTCTTCCCCTTCGGGCATGGAAAGGATCTCGAAGCTCGGGTCGATGATGCGCATATCTATTCCTTAGATGAGGTTGCCCTGCCCGCCGCCCTCGGCCATGGCCTTCAGGTGGGCGAAGGCCTTGGCCGTGGCCACCCGGCCGCGGGAGGTGCGTTTCAGGAAGCCGTGCTGGATCAGGTAGGGCTCGTAGATGTCCTCCAGGGTGCGCACCTCCTCGGAGCAGGCCACGGCCAGGGTTTTCACCCCCACCGGCCCGCCCTGGTAGTGGCGGATGAGCACGTCCAGGATCTTGCGGTCCATCTGGTCCAGACCCTGTTCGTCCACGTCCATGCGGTCCAGGGCAGCCTCGGCGAGTCCTTCGTCCACCACCCCGGCCCCATGCACCTGGGCGAAGTCCCGCACCCGGCGCAGGAGTCGGTTGGCGATGCGCGGGGTGCCCCGGGAGCGCCGGCCCACCACGGCCGCGCCCTCGGGCGTGACCTCGGCCCCGATGATCCGGGCCGCCCGGATGACGATGCGGGCCAGGTCCGCGGGGGCGTAGAACTCCAGCCGGGCGATGACCCCGAAGCGGTCGCGCAGGGGCGAGGTCAGGAGTCCCAGGCGGGTGGTGGCCCCCACCAGGGTGAAGGGCTCCAGGTCGATCTTCACCGTGCGCGCGCCCGGGCCCTGGCCGATGATGAGGTCCAGCTTGAAGTCCTCCATGGCCGGATAGAGGATCTCCTCGACCTGGGGAGGCATGCGGTGGATCTCGTCCACGAACAGGATGTCGTGCCGGGAAAGATTCGTCAGGATGGCGGCCAGGTCGCCGGAGCGCTCCAGCACCGGGCCGGAGGTGGAGATGAGGTTCACCCCCAGCTCCCGGGCCATGATCTGGGCCAGGGTGGTCTTGCCCAGGCCGGGCGGGCCGTAGAGCAGGGCGTGGTCCATGGCCGAGCCCCGCTCGCGGGCCGCGGACAGGAAGACCTTGAGGTTGGCCTTGAGCTCCTCCTGGCCGATGAAGTCGTCCAGGCTCTGGGGCCGGATGGTGTCGTCGGGGGTGAAGCAGTCCACCGCCTACTCCCGGGCCTTGGCGAACCGCTTGAGGGCCGCGCGAAGGGCGCTTCCCACCTCCAGGTCCGGCTCGGCCGCGAAGACCTCCTCCAGCACCGGCCGCACCTCGCGCTCGTCGTAGCCCAGGTTGGCGAGCCCGGCCAGGGCGTCCTTGAACCGGTTGGCCGCGCCGCCGGGCAGGTCCGCGGGGACCGCGGCCTCGCCGGCCATGTCCAGCTTGTACTTGAGCTCCACGAAGATGCGCTGGGCGCTCTTCTTGCCGATGCCCGGCACCATGGTCAGCGCGTCCACGTCCTCGCGCAGCACCAGGGTGCGCAGCTCCTCGGGCGAGAAGATGGAGAGGATGGACAGCCCGGTGCGGGGGCCGAGCTTGGAGATGGACAGCAGGGTGTCGAAGGCCGCGCGCTCCTCCAGGGTGGCGAACCCGAACAGCTCGATGGCGTCCTCGCGCACGATGGTGCGCACCACGAGTTCCAGGGGCTCGCCCTTGGCGGGCAGGGACGCCCGGCCGCGGGTGGTGAGGGCCACCTCGTAGCCCACCCCGCCCGGGGTGGCCAGGATGCAGCCGCGGTCCGTGGGGGTGAGGAGCGTGCCGGTCAGGTAGGCGATCATGGACGGGCTCCCGTGAGGCGTTGCATCCGCCGGTGGTTCAGGTGGCACACGGCCACGGCCAGGGCGTCCGAAGCGTCGGTAGGCCATGTGGCTCCCTTCATGCCCAGCACCCGGGCGACCATGAAGGCCACCTGGGATTTTTCCGCCCGGCCCGTGCCCACCAGGCTCTTCTTCACTTCCATGGGCGCGTAGCCCGCCACTTCCAACCCGGCGCCGCCGCAGGCGGCCAGGGCCGCGCCCCGGGCCTGGCCCAGGGTGATGGCGCTCTTCACGTTCTTGGCCGTGAACACGCTCTCCATGGCCGCCTCGGCCGGGCAATGCTCGGCGATCAGCGCGGCCAGCCCGGCGTGGATGGCGGCCAGGCGCAGGGCCATGTCCTGGCTGGCCCTGGTGCGGATGCACCCGGCCTCCACCAGTTCCGCCTGGCCGGAGACCTCCCGCACCAGGCCGTAGCCGGTGCACTGCGAGCCGGGGTCGATGCCCAGCACCACGATGCCGGCCATGGCCCGGCCCCTCCTATATCCTTTCCCGCAGGCCGGTCAAAAACAGCGAGGGCAAGGCGCGAGATGCCATCAAGCCCGAAGCGTATCGGGACATACGTGAGGGTTTGGTGGTGTCGAGCAACGCAGCCATCGCGGGATTTTCACCGGCCTGCTAGCCGAGTTGATCCAGGACTTCGTCGCTGATGTCCGCGTTGGCGTGAACCTTCTGCACGTCGTCGTGGTCGTCGAGCTTTTCCATGAGGTTCATGACCTTGCGCGCCAGGCCCGGGTCCGACACCGGCACCTCGGTGGTGGCGATCATAGTCAGCTCGGCGCTCTCGGGCTCCAGCCCGGCGGCGGCGAAGGCGTCGGCCACCGCGGCGAAGTCCCCGGGCGCGGAGCGCACCTCCCAGGCCTCGCCGTCGTCCAGCACGTCCTCGGCCCCGGCCTCCAGGCCGGCCTCCATGATCTGGTCCTCGGTGAACGACTCCTTGGGGAAGAAGAACACGCCCTTGCGCTCGAACATCCAGCCCACGGACCCGTTCTCGCCCAGGTTCCCGCCGTTGCGGCTGAAGATGTAGCGGATGTCGGCCACGGTGCGGTTGCGGTTGTCCGTGGCGCACTCCACGATGAGCGCCACCCCGCCCGGGCCGTAGCCCTCGTAGCTGATCTCGTCGTAGATCTCGGCGGCCAGCTCGCCGGTGCCCTTCTTGATGGCGGTGTCGATCTTGTCCTTGGGCAGGTTCACGGCCTTGGCCGCGGCGATGGCGGTGCGCAGCCGGGTGTTGTTGGCCGGCTCGCCGCCGCCCATGCGCGCGGCCAGCACGATCTCCTTGGTGACCTTGGTGAAGACCTTGCCCCGCTTGGCGTCCTGCGCGCCCTTGCGGATCTGGATGTTGTGCCATTTGCTATGACCCGACATGATTCCTCCGAAGTGGTAAGGGGGCGGGTCCACCGCCCCCCGAATGCTCAATCAATGGTTTCGCCGCTCCCAGGCAGGCCCTTGAACCCCAGGCCCACGCAGAACATCTCCTTGCTCTCGGAGCGGGAGCTCTTGGGCTTGAAACTCTTCACCGAGTCGAACAGGGCGCGCATCTCTCTGAGATACGCCGGTTCGTCCGGCCCCTGGAATATCTTGACCACGAAGTGTCCGCCCTTTACCAGGGAGACCAAGGCCAAGGCAAGGGCCTCCTCGGCCAGGGCCATGGAGCGGGCCTGGTCCGTGCCCCGATGGCCGGTGGTGGCCGGGGCCATGTCCGAGATCACCAGGTCGAAGGGCCGCCAGGCGGCCAGCTCGGCCTCGAACCCGGGCGTGCGCTCGAACACGTTCTCCCGGCAGAAGGTCACGTTGGGCGGAAATCCCTGGGACGTGGCCTGCAGGTCGGCGGCCAGGACCCTGCCCGAGGGCCCCACCCGCTCGGCCGCGTACAGGGTCCAGGAGCCGGGCGCGGCCCCCAGGTCCAGCACCTTCTGGCCGGGCCTGAAGAGTTTGAACTTGCCGTCCAGTTCCTTGAGCTTGTACACGGAACGGGCCGGGTAGTTGTCCTGTTTGGCCTTCTTGAAGTAGTGGTCGCGGTAGTTCTTCATGGTGACAGGGGGGACTCTACGTGCCGGAAGGGTTCTTGCCAAGACCGCCGGGAGGCCGGCCGTGACCCGGCCGCAGCGGCCGCGGGTGGCCACCGAACTGGGCCGGGAACAGACCCCGCCCAGCGGACCGGAACACTTCGAGCGGCTGGGCGCGGGCCAGGCCGCCCTGTTCCTGGGCCTGGGGCCGGACCCGGCCGTGGCCCGGGACCTGGCCGGCGCGGGCAGGACCGTCTACTGCATGGAGCACCAGGATTTCTCGTCCCGGATGCCCCCGGACTGGGCCGGGTCCGTGCCCCGCACCTGGTCCTGGCTGGCCCCGGGCGACCTGCCCGAGGACCTGCTCTCCCTGTGCGAAATCTTCCTTTACCGGCCCGGCGTCAGGTTCTTCCCCTCCTTCTGGGGGCCGCTCTTCGCCCGCTGCCGGGCGCACGTCCTGGGCCCCTCCCCGGTGGAGCCCCGCACCGCCATCCTGCCCGGGGACGAGAACGGGCTCCTGGTGCGGGAGCTGGTCGCGGCATTGGCCAACGCGGGCTACGTGGTGCGCGTGCTGCCCCCGGACGAGGTGGCGGCGAGGATTCCCGAACGGTTGCGCCGCCGGACCCCGGAACTCTTCCTGTCCGTGAACTTCGCGGGCCTGGACCCCCGGGGCGAGACCTGCCACCTGCTGCGCGCGGCCGGGACCCGGGTTGCGGCCTGGTGCGTGGACAATCCCTTCCATCTCCTGTCCGGCCTGCGCTCGCCCTATTGGAAGGACATGCCCCTGGCCGTGACCGACGCCTCCTTCCTGCCCGCGCTGCGCGCCCACGGAGCCGCGAACCTGCTCCACCTGCCCCTGGCCGCCTGGCCCGAACACTTCGCCCCCGCGTCGCGGCAGCCCGCCACCGCGGCCCAGGGCCTGGGGGACCGGCTGGTGTTCGTGGGCCGCTCGGCCTTCCCGGACCGGGACGCGTTCTTCGCGGGCTGCGCCCCTGCCCCGGAAACCGAGAAGCAGGCCCGGGCCATGCTGGCGGCCGGACAGCGACCGGACTTCCACTGGTGGACGAACGAACTGGGGATCACCCGGTTCTGGCCGGGCAACGAGGTGCGGCGGGCGGGCTGCGGCGCTGACCTGGCCGGCCTGGCCTGGCGCTCCCTGTGCCTGGAGGCCGCGGCCGAGCTGCCGCTCACCGTGTTCGGGGACCAGGGCTGGCAGGGGCTCCTGGACGAGGCGGACCTGCGCGGCCCCCTGGACTACTACGGCCCCCTGGCCGCGGTGTACCGTTCGGCCGGCGCGGTGCTCAACGTGAACGGCATGCTCCTGCCCGCGGGGCTCACCCAGCGCCACTTCGACGTGTGGGCCGCGGGCGGGTTCCTGCTCAGCGACGCCTGCCCTGGCCTGGACATCTTTCCTGCGGAGCTGGTGCGGGAGATCAGCTTCCGCACCCCGGCCGAACTACCGGCCCTGGGGCGCGAGGCCCTGGCCGACCTGGCCTGGAAGAGCGACGTGGGCGCGGCCTGGCGGGCCTGCATCGCCCGGGAGCACACCTACGCGCACCGGGTCGCCGCGCTCCTGGACTGGCTGGGGCTGGCCTAGGCTTTTCCCCTTGCCAAACCCAGGGGCAGGGGCTATACGATTCCTCCTTCCGGGGGGCTGCAACGCCGCGCCGGAACCCAAGGGGACGTAGCTCAGTTGGGAGAGCGCTGCCTTCGCAAGGCAGAAGTCGAGGGTTCAAGTCCCTTCGTCTCCACCAAATGAAGAAGGCGCTTACGATTCGATCGTAGGCGCCTTTTCCTTTCTGGGTAACAGGCTGGGCAACAGGCTTGAGAGCTATTCCATGTTGCATCCCGTCCCGACAAAGCGAGCCGTTCTTTCCTCCTACCTCCCGAAGGGGCACTTGGGGAAGGTGCAGGCGTCGCAGCCCAGGCAGAAGCTGCCGTCGGCCATCTCGGCCAGGTCGCGGCGGGTTATCTCGCGGCCGGCCAGGACCCGGGGCAGGAGCAGGTCGAAGCTGGTGGTCTTGAAGAACAGCCCGCAGGCCGGCACGCCCATGACCCGGGCCTGGCCGATGCGGCCGAGAAGGGTCATGGCCCCGGGCAGGATGGGCGCGCCGTAGAGCGCGTCGGTGAGCCCGGCGTCGGCCAGCCCCAGCCGGGTCACGTCGTCCGGGTCCACGGACAGGCCGGCGGTGGTCACGATGAGCTCGGCCCCGGCCGCGAGCATCCGGCGCACGGCCCCGGAGATGGCTGCCCGGTCGTCGGGCACTATGTCCGTGGCCAAAACCGGACAGCCGAACTGCGCCACCTTGCCGGAGATGACCGGGATGAACCTGTCCTCCACCAGGCCGTTGAACACCTCGGTGCCGGTTACCAGGATGCCCACGGCCAGCGGCCGCAGGGGCACGACCGAGAAGAGCGGCCCCTGCCCCAGCACGGCCAGGGCCTGGGCGAAGTTCTCCCGGCTCAGGTAGAGCGGGATGGCCCGGGCTCCGGCCAGGGGCTTGCCCTGCTCCACGAAGATCTCGGCCTGGCGGGTGGCGCACATGACGTTGGGCACCATGTTGAAGGCCACCAGCCGCTCCCGGTCCAGCACCAGCAGGCCGTCGCGCTTTGGCAGGAAATCGATCTTGCCCTCCCGGGGCGGGGTCCGGTAGGCCACGCCCTCGCCGGCCATGCGCTCGGCAAAGGCCAGCACCGCGTCGTTCTCGTGGACCCTGCCCTTCGCGTCGGCCACGGCCTCCTGCACGAACACCCGGGTGCGGCCCATCTGCTGCAGCCGGCACACGTCCCCCGCGGTGATGGCCTGCCCGGCCAGGAAGGCCGGGCCCTTGGACTCGCCGGGCACGATCCGGGTCATGTCGTGCAGGGCGGTGCGGCCCACGGCCTCCTCCACGGGAACGGCCCGCAGGAAGTCGCCGTTGCCGTCGTCCACCAGGGGCCGCTGGGAATGGACATACGGGACCTCGCCCAGACAGCCGCGGCACATGGGGCCGGTGGCGGCCAGATAGGGCTCGCCGCAACCCGGGCAGCAGGCCACCGGTCCGCTGGAGCGCTTGCCCAGGTAGCGGGCGGGCACCCGCACGGCCTCCACACCCAGGATGTCCGGCCCGGCCTGCCCGATCTCCTCCAGCAGCCGGGCCGAATCCTGCTCGTGCTTGGACTTGGCCTTGAGCAGCCAGGCCGAGATCTCGGGCCAGGCAGCAAGCCTGGCCGGGTCCACGAAGACCCGGACCCCCTCGCCGGAGTGCTTGTCGTACAGGGCCAGGGCGTAGCGGCCGGTGTTGGCCAGGCGGATGCGGCCGTTGCCCCAGGTGCACAGGGTGAGGAGCTGCACCGCGTCGGGCAGGCACTTGGGCGTCTCCACCACCACCTCGAACAGGGTCCCGGCCGGGAGCAGGCCCTTGCCCAGCTCCACCATGTACCCGCCGATGAGCAGGCCCGGGGCGGGGTAGCCGTGGAACTCGCGGGCCTTGTCCTGGAACTCCTCGTAGCGCATGGCCCCCACCGGGCGGGCCTGGATTGCGGCGGCGGCTGCGGGCATGGGTCTCCTCCTGATGGTTGACGAAAGGCCCGGCCGGGCGGCCAATGCAGGGATGGACCTGCCGCCCGGCCGGGCTTGAGGGGGCGGGAACCCGGCGGATGGCGGGCGGAGCCGGGTTCCCAAGCCGATGGGGGTGTCAGTGTACTGCCAACTGGTCTTTCTCCAGGTCCAGGAAGGCGGCCAGCATGTCGGCCACGGCCCGGTAGAAGGGCGTGGCCGCCTTGGCCCTCAGCTCCGCGCTGAAGTCGCCGGCCCATTCCAGCATGTGGGTTTGCGCAAACTCCCGCAGCTTGGCCCGCAGGCGGCCGGCTGCCTCCTCCTCGCCTGCCTGCATGGCCTCCGCGGCCTTGCCGCACAGGTGGGCCATGAAGGCCAGCTCCGCGCCGATATGGTCCGCGAAGTCCACTCGGCCATACTCCGGGACCAGCCCTTCGCTGCGGTAGCAGCGCTCGACGTCGCGGGCCTCCGCGCTGCACAGCGGACCCCATTTCGGTCCTTTCGCTTCCTCCCGCCGCGCGCGGTAGGACGACTCGAACGGGTGGGTGTACAGGGCTCCGGGCACCCGCATGAGTCCCTCGAAGTCCACCGCCACCTGCTCGGCGGTCATCTCCCGGGCCTGGTACTGGGCAGCCAGCCGGCGCAACCCGGCCGCGACCTCAGGCTCGGCGAACAGGGCGGCCAGGTGCTCCACGGTCTCGGGCCGCAACAGCCGGCCCAGGGTCTCCTCCTCGGGCCGCGTGCTGAGCAGGCCGCCCAGGAGGCCGTAGACGTGCGACCGCGCCAGGTGCCAGTCAGCGTCTTCCCGGTAGTGCATGGCGTCCCTCCTCACGCCTTTTCAACGGCGACGTAGGAGTCGTAGAACGAGCTGCTCCCCCCGATGGGGTCCTGCAGGCAGACGTCCTTCAGGTAGGGGTCGAGGAGCATCACCGGGTTGGCGCTGCACCCCCGTCCCACGAAGCTGCGGGCCGGCGTCTGCTTGCCGTCCAGGGAGAAGGACTTGCTGCCGTATTCCCAGTGGCCCAGGGAGTGGGGAATGCTGACCACCCCGGGCCGCATGGCCTCGGTCACGAAGGCGCGGCCCTTGACCCCCTCCGGGTAGGACGGGGAATGGACCCGCACCATGTCGCCGTGCTTGATGCCCAGCTTGGCGGCGTCGCCGGCGTACATCTCGACGCACTCGTCCGGGGTGAGGTCCATGAGCCAACGGCTGGCCGCGGTCCGCGCCTGGGCGTGGAACGAGGGGTGGTAGGTGTTGACCATGAACGGGTACTTGCCGCGCATGAGGTCCACCGGCCGCCCCATGGCGTCCTTGAGCGGTTCGTACAGGGGGAGCCCGTCGTAGAACTCGCCGGTCATGGAATCCCGCGTGGTGGCCAGCTTCTCGCTGTAGATCAGGCACATCTTCTTGTAGGAGTGGTTGGTGTGGTCCCCCTTGTGGGACTTGGCATAGGCCTCGAAGCGGCCGCCGCGGTCCAGGACGTACTTGATCTTGTCGGCCTCGGTGGCCCCGGGCACACTGTCGTCCTTCTTGTCGCCGAAGGCGATGTTGGCCACCAGCTTGTGGTACCAGTGCTCCGCGGTCTCCAGCGGGTCGCCCGGGCCGAAGCCGTCCTTGCCGTAGCCGGGCAGCCCCAGGCGCAGGGCGAGGTCGATGAAGATGGCCTCGGTGGACTTGGCGTCCTTGGCCACCGGCGGGATGCAGGGCTGGCGGACGCCGCTGGTGGTGGTGAGGATGGCGGGAGACACGTGGGGCGTGCCCCAGTCCTCCAGGATGTGCACGGTTGGCAGGATGTAGTCGGCCCAGGCCGAGGTCTCTCCCATCACGTAGTCGATGGCCACGAACAGGGGTAGCACCTTGGGGTCCTTGACCCCGTTGAGCTGGTGGATTCCCGCCGGGCTGGAATAGGCCACGTTGTTCCAGTACGTGATGAGGGCCTTGATCGGGTAGGGGTACTTGGCCCCGATGCTGGGGAAGACCTCCTGGTAGACGTTGTGGTAGGCGAAGGGGAACCACTGGCGCTTGGCCGGATAGCCGTTCTTCTGGAACTCGGTGCTGTCCTCGTACTTGGCCTTCTTGCGGTCGATGGTGACGCCGTGGGCCTTCACCTTGCCCGGGTGGAGCTCCTTGCCCAGGTTGTAGGGATTGCCCTCCTTGCCACCCATCTCGTGCCAGTGCGATCCGCCATGGACTTCGCAGCCGCCCTTCCAGGATATGTTGCCGATCAGGAAGTTGAGGATGCCCAGGGTTCGGGCCGTATAGGTGCCGTTGGTGTGCTGGACCGGGCCCCGGTAGAAGTCGGCGATGGCCCGCCGTCCGTGCGAGGAGAACTCGTCGGCGGTCTGGATGATGACCTGGGGATCAAGCTCGCAGATGGCCGCGTACTCCTTGACGGTGCGCTCGAAGATGCGCTCCTTGAGCATGGAGAAGACCGTCTTGACCGGAATGCCGCGGATCTCGCCGGCAAACTCCAGGTCCGCCATGGCCACCGCCTCGGCGGCCATGGGCTGGCCGTTCTCCATGACCACGAAGTCCTTGTCGTCGGCCTTCAGGCCGATGTCGCCGGGGCGCAGGTACGCGCGGGTGTCCTGGCGCACCAGGTAGCTGGCGTCGCACCAGGTCAGGTGGCCGTCCACGGCCGCGGCGGCCTTGTTCGGGAAGGCCAGGTAGCGCTTGTCGATGCGGTCGTTCTCCACCATCCAGCGCATCATGCCCAGGGCGAAGGCCGCGTCGGTCCCGGGCAGGATGGGCACCCAGCGATACGCCTTGGCCGCGGAGTTGGAGAAGCGGGGATCGACGATGACCAGCTTGCCGTTGCGCTCGCGGAAGAAGTTCAACTTGCGGGCCAGGGCCTGCATGGGGAAGTTGGCCTCATACGGGCTGGTGCCGAAGAACAGGATGTACTGGGCGTGCATGATGTCGGGCTTGGTGTGGTAGGCGCCGGTAAAGCACAGGTCCAGCCCGATGTGGTGGGACGTCTCGCAGATGGAGGTGTGGTCCAGCCGGTTGTTCACCGTGCCGAAGGCGTTCTTGAACCAGCGGTCCGTGAACTCCTTCTTGCCGTGCTCGATGCGGCCGGGCATGAACACCACCGAGTTGGCCACGGAGCCCAACTCCGGAGCCTCCGGATCGATGGGGTCCTGCACATTCCGCAAGGCGGCCAGGCCGTCCACGTGTCCTTCCCCGAACAGGTCGCCGCCCTTGACGATATCGTCGTAGGCCTGCTCCCAGGTGATGGTCTTCCACTTACCGGAGCCGCGCGGGCCGACCCGCTTGAGCGGGTGCAGGAGCCGGTCGGGGTTGTACAGGGTCTGGATCAGGGCCCCGGCCTTGGCGCACGCCGTGCCCTCGGACTTCTCCGCGGCCTTGGGATCGGTGTCGTAGGGCAGGTGCGGCTCCATGGTGTTGGGGTGGTAGGGGTTGCCGCTGACTTTGGCGACCACGCCGTCCACCACCTTGACCTGGAGGCCGCAGGCGCTGTGGCAGCCCAGGCACACCGTGCGGACGACCTTGACGTTGTCGCCCGATACCGGGTCGACCTCCGGGGCGCCGTTGATCCACACCCCGGCCTTCTCATCCGGCTTCATGCAGCCGCCGGCCACCGCCGCGGCGCCCAGCGCCAGGGCGGACTTGATGAAGCTTCGTCTGTTCTTCTTGTCCATGGCTAGGCCTCCTCACCCTGAATGTTCTCGTACGGCAGCATCTTGTAGCTGAGCAGGAAGATGGCCAGGATGGCCGCCATGATGACCGCGGCGAAGACCAGCTTGTCCGGCTCCGCGGGCAACTGCTCCAACTGGTGGCTGGTCATGGGCAGCATCTGGCCGCCGATGAACAGGTTGACGATGCCGTAGAAGCCGCCGACCATGGCTCCCAGGGATGCGACGGCGCGCAGCCCGGGGCTGTTGCGGCCGGAGGCGAAGAGCATCAGCACGAAGGGCAGGGCCAGGCCGACGACCACCTGCATGAGCCAGAACTGTCCGGAGCGCGGCCCGGCGAGCAGGAGCATGGCCATGGCGTGCCCGCCCTGGCCGGTGAATTCGAGTTGCAGGAGGTAGACCGCCCACACCACGGCCTGGACCAGGACGGTGTACTTGAGAAACCGAGCCAGCCCGAACAGATAGCCGCCCTGGGCGGAGCGGTCGCCCGCCGAGGGTGAACCGAGGGCGCTCTTGAGTTGGGAGAAGAGGATCAGGAACCCCGCGCCGGAGCAGAGCCCCTGGCTGATGAACACGAAGATGAGCACGGCCGAGTTCCAGGCCACCCGGCCCTTGAACGAGCTGAGCATGAACCCGAGATAGACCAGGCCGATGATGGACATGGTCACGCTGACGTTGGCCCAGAACCGCTCCCGGTCATGATGGCGCTGCCGGACCTCGGCGGCGGTGCCGCCCTCCAGGCTGCCGGCCAGCAGCTTGTAGAGGCCGGAATAGGCTGCGCCCTGGCGCGCCTTGACCACCAGTTCCGGCAGGAAGAGATAATAGGAGTGGAAGGCGTAGGACACGACGCACAGGAGCACCACGTAGAAGCCATAGGCCACCGGTGCGGTCCAGTTCCAGTGGTAGGCCATGGTCAGGGCCCGCCCGGGATGCCCCAGGTCGACGATCAGGAACAGGGAGACCATGGACAGGATGACGAACGGCAGGAAGGAGCCGACTTTCTCAAGCGGCCGGTAGTCCTCGTGGCGGTAGTACAGCCAGGAGAGGTGGGAGACGATGTGGGTGCCCTCCGCCAGGGAGAAGAAGAACAGGTAGCAGGCGATCAGGTAGCCCAGCGCCACTCCGTGGTTTATCCAGTGGATGTATTGGATGGTTTCGTTCATGGGTTCCCCCTACAGCGCGGAGTAGTCCGCGCCGAGAATGGACGCGTCTGCGTTGACGTAGTGGACCTTGGGCCGGGTATCCAGGTCGGCGCGGATGGTCAGCGCCGGGTGCGAGTTCAAGTAGATGGATATCTCGCTCTTCGGGTCGTTGAGGTCGCCGAAGATGCGGGCGCGCCCGGTGCAGGCGGTCACGCAGGCTGGTTCCATGCCCTGGGTGATGCGGTGGTAGCAGAAGTCGCACTTGTCCGCGGTGCGCGTGATGGGGTTGAAGAAGCGCGCGCCGTAGGGGCAGGCCTCGATGCAGACATGGCAGCCGACGCAGATGTCGCGGTTGACGTGGACTACGCCGTCCTCCTTGCTGCGGTAGGTCGCGCCGGTCGGGCACAGGTTCAGGCAGGGGGCGTCCTCGCACTGGTTGCACAGGCGGGGCAGGAAGTGGAAACTGGTGTCGGGGAAGCGGCCCTTGGCGATCTTCTTGACCCAGCTCCGGTAGTAGCCGTCGGGAACGTTGTTCTCGCTCAGGCAGGCGATGGTGCACCCGTGGCAGCAGGTGCACCGGTTGACGTCGATGACCATGGCGTACTTTTTCACGCCGGCGGCCTCCGCCGACACCGCCGTCCCGGCCCGCAGCAGGAGCGACCCTGCGCCCAGGGCGGTGGCGCTTATGCCGACCTTGCCCAGGAACTGGCGCCGGCTGAGCTTGTGGTTTGGTTGCAGCATACAGTCACCTCCCAATGTAGATGATGCGATGCGGAGTGTAACTCGCGCCAGCGGCGCGGGAGGCGTCAGCCTCTATCCATAGCCGTTCTGCTCTCCTGGATGATTCCATGCGGAATGTTGCGTGGTTCCCCGGCTTCCCTCCCCGTGTTTCGACGTTGCCTGCATTGGAAGTCGCCATCCGGATCATGTTCCTTCTCCATCTGCGGACCGGGCCTCGACCAGGGTCCGCAGCCAGTACTCCACTTCGGCGGGGTCCAGCGGTTTGGCCATGCTCGCCAGGACCACGGTGGCCATGGCCTCCCGGAGTTCCGGGTGGAACGGCTCGGCCGAGACCAGGATGGCCCTGATTCCCGGCAGGGCCGTAGCCAGCCTCCGGAAGAACACCTGGTCCACGGCCTGGCCGTCCAGGTCCAGGAACACCCCCCTGGGCGCCTCCCCCTCGCCGGCCATCTGGAGCAGGGCCTGGGCTTCCTCCAGGAAGACCGCCCGCATCCCCGCCTGGCGCACCTGGGTCCCCAGGGCTTCCTGCAGGGTCCTGTCCCTGCCGACCACGACCACGAACGGTTGGGACATCGGCCCTCCGGGAGGATGGGAATCAACGGTCCTGGCTTCCAGGTGACTGCCTATGAGCAAATGTCCTGCCAAAATGGTAGGCAAAGGCCGGGCAGGGGGTGTCCCTGAGACAACATGCAGGGATAGCAGGGAAAAACCAGGAGAGAACAGGAGGAGCCCGGCCTCGGGCGCGGGGTGGGCGCCGAAGCCGGGAGCCCGGCTCTGTCCAGAATCGGGACAGATCCCGGGGCGCTATAATGAAAGTGAAGAATTACAGAGAATTCGTGTGTGCTGAAATGAGACGCTTCTCCGCAAGTGTCCGGCTTTTGGACACCAAGGGAGACAGCTCAGGACTGGGGCTCGGCAATATGGTGGCGGCGGAGCTTGGCGTAGAGGGTGCTGCGGCCGATGCCCAGGCGCTGGGCGGCCAGGCTCTTGTTCCAGCCGCACTCCTCCAGGGCCGCGACCAGGAGTTGCCGCTCCTGCTCCAGGATGGTCCGCTGCGGGGTGGGGCGGGCGGACTGCAACCGCGGCGGCAGGTCGGACAGATCGATGGTCCGGCCCTTGGCCAGGACCACGGCCTGCTCCATGACGTTCTCCAACTCGCGGACGTTGCCCGGCCAGGGGTAGTCCAGGAGCAGGCGCATGGCCCGGGAGTCGATCTCGGCCACGTCCTTGGCCTGCTGCGCCGCGAAGCGGCGCAGGAAATGCCGGGCCAGGAGCGCCGCGTCGTTGCCCCGCTCCCGCAGCGGGGGGAGGTGGATGGGGACCACGTCCAGCCGGTAGTAGAGGTCCTCCCGGAAGTTCCCGGCCCGGACCTCCTCCAGGAGGTCCTTGTTGGTGGCGGCCACCACCCGGACGTCCACCGACAGGGTCCGGTCCCCGCCCACCCGCTCGAACTTGCGGGTCTGGAGCACGCGCAGGAGCTTGACCTGGGCCTGGGGCGGAATCTCGCCGATCTCGTCCAGGAACACGGTCCCGCCATCGGCCAGTTCGAACCGGCCGGGCCGCTGCTTCACCGCGCCGGTGAAGGCTCCTTTCTCGTGTCCGAAGAGCTCGCTCTCCAGAAGGCTCGCCGGGTAGGCGGAACAGTTGATGACCACCAGGGGCTTGTCCGCGCGCGGGCTCAATCCGTGGATGGCCCGGGCCACCAGCTCCTTGCCCGTGCCGCTCTCGCCCTGCACCAGCACCGTGGCGTCCGAGGGGGCCACGTTCTCGATGAGCCGGAAGAGGTTCTGCATGGTCGGGTCCTTGCCCACCATGCCGGCGAACTCGGGGCGGGTGTCCAGGCCCGCCCGCAACTGCCGCAGCTCCTCCTCGTGCCGCGCGGCGCGGACGATGCTTCCTGCGGTGTGGGCCAGGACCAGGCCCACCATGTCCGTCTCGTGGAAATCGCAGGCGCAGTCGCCGGGGCAGGCGATGACCAGGGCGCCGCACAGCCCCTTTCCTTCGCAGCTCAGGGGGATCACGGCCTGGGACGCGAAGGAGGCGAACGACGCGGGCACCAGGGGAGCGGAGAAGAGCTTCCCGCGGCTGACCGCAAAGGCGCGCAGCCCGGCCAGGGAGGTTTCGGCCTGGGCCAGGAGCGCCGGGTCCCGCAGGGTGAAGGTCCCCTCGGAGGTGAGCGAGAACAGGGTCGAATGGTCGGACTCGAAGATGAGCAGGACCATGTGCCGGCAGCGGATGAGTTCGCCGAACGCCTCCATGAGGGTGGCGGCCACGTCCTGCAAGGAGGCCTGGCCGGAGACCCGGCGGATGATCTCGTAGGCCGTGGAGAGCTGGCGGTGGGTGCGTTCCAGGTCCGCGGCCTGGGCTTCCATGCGGCGGGTGGAGGCTTCCAGCCTGCCGGCCATGTGGTTGAACGCCTCGGCCAGGGCGGCCAGCTCATCCTGCCCCTGCTCCGGGACCCGGGCCTCCAGGCGGCCCTCGGCCATCTCCCGGGTGGCCCGGGCCAGCTCGCCCAGGGGCGTGGTGATGCGGCGCATGAAGAGCAGCCCCCCGGCCAGGGCCGGGACCAGGATGACCAGGGCCAGGAGGCCCACCTCGGACCACAGGCGGCGCACCCGCTGGCCCGGGACGTCCACCAGGAAGCCCAGGCGCAGGATTCCGGCCCGGGAGGCGAAGACCGGCTGGGCCAGGTCCAGGAAGCGGCGGCCGTCCTTGGCCGCAACGCGGCGCACGCCGGTGGAGCCGTCCGGCCCCGGGGCGTTGGCCTCGACCAGGCCCTGGGGCATCCCCCGGGGGAAGGTATGGGCCAGGATCTGGCCGTCCCGGGCCACGAACGCATACCCCAACCCGGGATGGGTGCTGACCTCCTGGTCCAGGAGGCGCTGGAGCGCCGCGAGGTCGTTGATCAGCACCAGGTCCTCGGCCTGCAGGGCCAGGGACTGGGCCTGGTATTCGGCCTGCGCGCGCAGGGCCTCCTCCAGGCTCGCCCCGTAGCGCTGGGCCGCCAGCACCGTCACCAGGAGGCTGGTCCCCACCACCAGCCCGGCCACGGACAGCAGCAGGGAGCTCTTGAGGCTGCGCCGGATCACGAGGCGCCGCCCGCCTTGGCCAACCGTTCCTGCAGGGCCCGGATGGAGTCGTACAGCCCGGGCTGCGGCGGCAGGAAGCGGTCGATGTGCAGCCCGCGGAGGATCGCCTGGCCGGAGGCGTCCCGGTGCATGTCCAGGAGAAGGGCGCGCAGGCGCTCGCGCAACTTCGGGTCGAGGCTCGCGGCCGCCACAATCGGCGGGATGCCGAAGGGCTCCGAGCGGCGGATGATCCTGGTGCGGGCAGCCAGGTCCGGGGAGGCCTCCTGCATGAAGTCCCAGATGAGGCTGTCCACCGCGGCGCCATCCACCAGGCCCCGGGCCACGGCCTCCACGGCCCGGTCATGGCTGTAGGTGTAGATGGTCCGGGAGAAGAAGGCGTCGGGAGTCTCGCCCAGTTCGAGCAGCCAGGCCAGGGGCACGAGATGGCCGGTGTTGGACTCCGGGTCGGTGAAGGCGAAGGTCTTTGCCCGCAGGTCTTCCAGCCGCTCGATGCCGCTCGCCGCCGCCACCACGAGGTAGGCGCGGTAGGTGGCGCTGCCCCGGACCTCGGGCATGGCCAGCAGGTCGAAGCCGAACTGCCGGGAGCCCCCGGCGTAGGGCCCGGAGCAGATGAAGGCCACATCCAGGCTGCCGGTGGCGAAGAGGCGGTTGATCTCGCCGTAGGTCTTGCGCTGCACGAACTCCAGGTCCATGTCCAGCCGGCCGGCCACGTAGGCCCAGAACTCCCGGTAGAGGCTGTAGGTCTCCTGCGGCGAGAGCATGGCCCCCACCGCGGCGCGCAGCACGGGCCGGCCCGGAGGCCCCGGCGCGGGCTTGGCCGTCGGGGCGGTGCGCGAGAAGTCGATGACCGCAGCGTCCTGCCCAGGCCCGCTGTCGCAGGCCGCAACCAGGGCGCAGAGCAGCAGCGCAACGCACCATGCCGCGCCTCGGAGCCCGCCAGCCGGATTTCGTCCGCTCAGCTGATTCATACGGATCAGGTATGCACCTTTGGCCGGGCCAGGGCAAGCCTCCCCGCGAGATGGCGGCAAAAGGCGCGTGCGGCGCAACCGCACGCGCCTTTTCCTTTCACAGGCCCCGGCTACCGGGCCGGCGCGGCCTTGCAGCGGGCGTAGGAGGCCCAGTAGGCCATGCCCACGAAGATGGACCCGCCCACGATGTTGCCCAGGATCATCGGGACCAAGGATAGCCCGCAGGGAAGTCACGGAAACAGTGGTCGTAGCGAAAGCGGAACACCGCCTCCAGTTCCGATGGGCTCTCCGCCTTGTGGATGGTGTACACCGGGGCCGCCTTTGCTCAGAGCGTCTCCACCCGCACCGCGCAGGCCTTGAGTTCGGGAATCCGGGCCACCGGGTCCAGCGCCGGGTTGGCGAACCGGGCGCGGCCCGGACGAAACGCCCCACGTGCGGCACCGGGGTGCCCGGATGTTCCGGTCCCGGGCAGGGCCACTGCAGGCCGTCTCCCCCCCCAGCCTGGCGTGGCTCATACCCGCGTAGCTCGGGGTGAGGCCGGCCATCTCCGCGAAGATCTCCGCCGGTCCCGCGTAGCGCCAGTCCTGGCTCAGGGCACGGGCCTCCCCGCGCGCCCCAACGACCGGGGGGAGCCCGGCCGGGCTCCCCCCTTCTCAACCGGATACCGCGCCCGGAGCCCCCCCGGGTCGGCAGCCCGCCCCGCTCGGGCTATTCCAGGCCCACCTCGGCCAGGTCCGGCCCCAGGTAGCTGCGCTCGTTCTCCCCCAGGATGCCCAGGGAGAGCGCCAGGAGCGTCCACAGGTGCACGGTGTGGTACGTCCCGCCGTAGTGGTGGGCCAGGTCGTGGATCTGGGAATGGCAGTTGTGGCAGGGCGCGATGCAGTACTGCGCCCCGGTGGCCAGGATCTGATCGTACTTGGTGCGGCCGTAGGCCCAGCGCGCCTCGCTGTACCCGGACTGGAGGAACCCTCCCCCGCCGCCGCAGCAGTAGTTGTTGGACTTGTTGGGCCACATGTCGATGAAGTTGTCCTCGCCCACCACGGCCTTGACCACGAAGCGCAGGTCCTCGGCAATGGGGTCGCCCAGGGACTTGCGCACCAACTGGCAGGGGTCCTGGACCGTGAACTTCACCTGGAGGTCGTCGTTCCAACTGGAGTCGGGCTTGAGCTTGCCCTCGCGAATCCACACGGCGTAGAGGCGGATGATGGAGTCCAGCTCGAACTTGGGCTGGATGTCGAACTTCCGCAGTCCGGCCCGGACTGCGTAGAATTCGTGGCCTCACTCGGTGTTGAGCCAGACCTTGGCCCCCAGGCCCTCCACCCCGGCCACCTTCTTGCGCACCACCTCCTCCCAGGCCGCGTCGTCGGCCAGGAACATGCAGTAGTTCTCCGCGGCCCAGCCCAGGGTGCCGTAGGTCCAGTCCGCGCCCACCAGGTGGAGGATTTTCCACAGGGGCACCATCTCGTCCGGCTCGGTGACCGGCTCCCGGGAGTTCTGGTTCAGGAAGTACATGGTCCCGTGCTTGTTCACCGGAGCCTGGAGCTCCTCCCAGCCGGGCTGGCTCTCGCGCACCTCCTCCAGGATGTCGCCGATGACGAACGCGAAGTCCTCGCTGTTCGCGCCCATGGCCGAGGCCCCCTCGGTGCGCAGGGCCTGGTCGCAGGAGCCCATGATGCCCTTGGGCCGGGTCTCGCGCGGCCAGGACTGGCGGGCCTGGTAGATCATCTGGGGGATGTCCACCTGCATGGGGCAGGCCATAAGGCAACGCCGGCACATGGTGCACATCCACACCCAGGGACTTTTCAGGGCCTCGTCCTCCAGGCCCAGGGCGATGAGGCGCAGGAACTTGCGCGGGTCCATGCCCTCCAGCCCGGCGGCCGGGCAGCCGGCCACGCAGGCTCCGCAGGTCAGGCAGGCGGCCAGGTTGCCGCCCTCGGGCAGAAGGCCCTGCACATGATCCAGGAACGGGGTTGCGGCGGAAACCGCCAGGGGTGTCTGGGCCTGCATACGCCTCCCTCCAGGTTACTGATTCCGTGTCTCCGGGTCCGGCGGGCGCACCTCGTTCCCGGGCAGCCGGACGCGGGCCTCGCCGTCATCCCGCGCCGCAGCCTCCGCGAAGCGGCGAACCGCAGCCTCAACGTCCGCGGTGAAGCTCTCCAGGACCCCCTCCTCCCAGAGGAAGTTGAAAAAGACCTTGAGCCCGTAGTCGGACACGTGCACGCTCCCGTCCCGGTTCAGGCGGCCCAGGAAGGCTTTGTGCGGCCAGGGCCGCTCCATGAACCCCAGAAACGGCCTGATGCCCCCGGGCCGGCAGATGATGCGCACGCTGAAGTCGGGCCGGTCCAGCAGGCACTCGGCGATGTTCCCGCGCGGCTCGGGCCGGGAGCGCCAGGACGCGGAGTCCTGGCCCATGAGGTGCAGCAGCCGGGTCATGGCCGCCACGTAGGGGACCACCTTGGACTCCAGGAACTCGCGGCGCGTCTCTTCCATGTCCATCTCCCGGCGTCCGCCTCCGGCTCTCAGCCCTCGGCCAGGGCCGGGCCGCCCAGGGTGCGGAGGATCTCCCGCACCCGGCCGGCCATGAAGTTGGCCAGTTCCCCAGCCCGCTCCCGGGACACGGACCCCACGCTGAAGGCCATGCGGGCCACCTCCCCCGGGTCCCGGCCCAGGGTCCGGGCCACGTAGTCCACCTCGGGCCGGACCCCGTCCAGGCGCAGGCCGCAGCACCCCACGGTTCCCAGGCAGTCGCCCCGGACCATGACCGGGGCCGCGATCTTGGCCAGGCCCGCATCGCACTCCTCCACCACCGGCGCGCCGGTGCGCGCGGCCTGGGCGGACACCACCTGGTTGGCGCAGGCGCAGATGGCGGCCAACCCGCCGGGATGGGCCTTGATGGCCGGGCACAGGGCGTTGGCCCAATTGACGAAGCCGGTGACCCGGCGGCCGTCCGCGTCGAACACCGCTGTGTTCATGCCGGACAGGGCATGCAGTTCCTGCTCCAGCGCCTCCCACTGCTCCGGGGCCATGATATCGAGCAAGGTCATGGGTACGGACTCCTTGTGCGGGGTTTTCCCATACCTAAGGAAGATGCGTGCCAAGCCGTGCCGCGGAATGCGGCCAATGATTCCAGAAGGTTGCCAAGACGGCTCAACCGGAAGGGCGGGGAATGGTGCGCAGGCGCAACACCGGGATGGTGCGCAGGCGCACCAAGGAAGCCGGGGTGGGGTCAGATCCCGTACTTGCGCATGCGCCGCCAGAGGGTGGAGCGGTTGATGCCCAGGCCCTGGGCGGTGCGGCCCACGGACCAGCCGTTGTCGGCCAGGGCGTCCAGCAGGAGCTGGCGCTCCCGGTCGGCCAGGGTCCGGCCCGGGACATCGTCCTGCCCGTCGGGTCCGGGCGGCCCGGACGGCCCGGGCTGCGGGGCGGCCTGGGCAAGATAGGCGGGCAGGTGGCAGGGCTCCACCGTATCCCCGGTGCACAGGAGCACGGCCTGCTCCACCACGTGCTTGAGCTCCCGCACGTTGCCCGGGAAGGGGGCATGGGCCAGCAGCCGCCTGGCCTCGGGGGAGAAGGAGCGCACCGCCCGGCGGTAGCACCCGGCCGCGGCGGCCAGGAAGTGGTCCAGGAGCAGGAGGATGTCCCCGGGCCGCTCGCGCAGGGGCGGGATGCGCAACTCCACCACCCGCAGCCGGTAGTAGAGGTCGGCCCGGAACCGGCCCGCCCGGGCCATGGCCGCCAGGTCGTGGTTGGTGGCCGAGAGCACCCGCACGTTCACCGCTGTGGGGGTGGTGGCGCCCAGGGGGTAGAAGCTCCCGTCCTCCAGGACCTGGAGAAGCTTGGCCTGGAGGTCCGGGGGCAGGTCCCCGATCTCGTCCAGGAAGATGGTGCCGCCCTCGGCCAGCTCGAACAGGCCCGGCTTGTCCTTGCGCGCGTCGGTGAAGGCCCCGGCCTTGTAGCCGAACAGCTCGGACTCCAGGAGCTTGTCGGGCAGGGCCGCGCAGTTGAGCTTCACGAAAGGCCGGGCCTTGCGCGCGCTCATGGCGTGCAGGGCGCGGGCGAATAGGTCCTTGCCCGTGCCGGTCTCGCCCAGCAGCAGCACCCCGGCGTCGGTGGGGGCCACGGAGGCCACGGTGGCGAAGAGCCGCAGCATGCCCGGGTCGCTGCCCAGGATGTCGGCGAACGGCCCGGGGCCGCGGGACGGGGTGTCCGGCCCGCAGGGCGCGATGTGGTCCGAGAAGCACTCCACCCCGCCGATGACCTCGCCCGAGGCGTCGCGCAGCACCGAGGCGGTGATCTCCAGGGGGATGCGGCGGTTGGCGTTGTCCAGGAAATGGACCAGGCGCTTGACCTGGGTCTGGCCGGTGCGGATGGCCTCCTGCAGGTGGCAGGAGCGGTTGCAGAACTCGGTGTAGAACACCTCCCAGCACTTGCGGCCCACGGCGTCGGCCTGGCTCCAGCCCGTGATCCGCTCGGCCTCCTTGCTGAAGAAGGTGATGGTCCAGTCGGTGTCCACGGTGAAGACCCCCAGGCCCACGCAGTCCAGGACCTGGCGGCTGGAGAGGAAATCCTTGAAGCCCATGGCCGCCCCCGTCAGCCGGCCTAGGGCGCGAAGATGTCGGCGGGCAGGTAGGGGTGGGTGCCCTCGATGACAGGGATGCCGGCCTTGGCCTTGATCTTCTTGATGATGGTCTCGGCGTGGGGGCAGTGGTCCGTGAGGCAGGGCCCCAGGTGGATGGCCGTGGGCCGCTCGCCAAGGGGCGCGTTCCAGAGCTTGACCTGGGCCAGGCGGGTCACGATGCCCGCTCCCGGGCAGTCCCCGCAGTTGATGAGGCCCATGACCTGGGCCTCGCTGTCCTCATACATCTCGAAGGCCCCCTCCCGCCGGTTGAAGGCCACCAGGCAGCGGGAACAGCCGATGCATACGTCGTCCATGGTCTTCTTGCAGCCGATGATGAGGATCTTCTCCATGGCGGGCCTCCTCGGTTCCGGTTCAGGCGCGCAGGGAACGCAGGGTCTCCAGGAGTTGGGCCGCGTCCTCCCGGCCGGGGTTCCAAGGCACCCTGGCCAGGATGCCCAGGCCCTCGGCCGCGGCGTGGAAGGCCTCCTCCGGGAGCCGGCTGAGCACCGCGGTCTGCACCGCGGCGTTCTTCTTGAGCAGCTCCAGCACCAGCTCCGCGGGCGCGAAGTCGGGCAACCCGCTGTCCACCACCACCAGGTCCGGGACCGCGGCCCCGAGTTTCTCCAGGGCCGCGGCCCCGGTGGCGCAGGGCTCGACTCTGGCCCCCCCGGCTTCGAGCCCGGCCGAAAACTCCGCCAACTCTGCCACCCGCAGACTGGCCAACACGATACGCATGCTCTCCTCCGGTCTCTCTGTTCTGCGCCCTACGCCTTGCCGCAGCACGATCCCGGGCCGGCGCAGCCGGCGTGCCCCGGGGTGTGGCCGCAGCAGCCCGTGTCGCCCGGGCCGGGCAGCCCTCCCGAGGCCCGACCCGTCAGGGCGCTGGGCGCGGACATGAGCTTTTCCGTGGCCGTGCTGCCACACGCCGGGCAGGGAGGCAGGGCCTCCCCGGCCTTGACCAGGGCCTCGCTCTCCGCCCCGCAGGCGGTGCAGCGCATCTCGTAGATGGGCATGGCCGCACTCCTAGAGAGCGGGCTGGGACTGGCCCCCGCCGCAGGTGTTCTGCATGCTGAAGGCGGGCAGGCGGCCGGCCAGGAAGGCGTCCACGGCCTGGCCCACGCTGGCGGTGTCGCCGCAGTGGAAGACCGCGATGCCCACCTGGTTGAAGCCCATGAGGGGCCGCATGCCCATGCCCCCGGCCAGGAGCACGTTCACCCCGTTGCCGGCCAGGTGGTTCACCGGGGCCATGCACCCGCCCTGCTGGTGGGGCACGTTGGGCAGGGTGCCCACGTTCACCACCTTTCCGTCCTTGGCCAGGACCACGGTGTACAGGGCGCAGTGCCCGAAATGCTGGCCCAGGGGGGCGTCGAGCCCGCCGGGCAGTTCAGAGGGAATGGCGATGACCATGGGGTCCATGTGGCAGCTCCTTGTGCTTCGTTGCGATGGTCATTGCTCCAGGCTGGCCAGTTGCCCAATGCGCTTCCAGGCCCGGAGCAGAAAATGGGTGAATCCGTTGTCCGCCAGTTCGGTGACCGCCTTGCGCTGCACCATGGCCGTGGTCACCAGGGGGTCGTGGGGCAGGCGTGCCACCAGCTCGTAGCCCCGCTTCCGGCAATAGGCCTCGATGCGCGCGTCCTCGGCCGGGTTCAGGTCGTGCTTGTTCACGATCACCGCCACCGGCACCCTGAAGTGGTCGCACACCCCGCACACCCGCTCCAGGTCGTGCCGGCCCGAGGGGGTGGGCTCGGTCACCGCCACCGCCAGGCTGGTCCCGGCCAGGGAGCTGATCACCGGGCAGCCGATGCCGGGAGCCCCGTCGCAGAGCACCAGGGAGGCGCCCTGCGCCTTTGCCAATTCGCGGGCGCGCTGCTTGAGCAAGGTCACCAGCCGGCCGGAGTTCTCCGCCCCGGGAAAAAGCTGGGCATGCACCAGGGTCCCGAACCGGGTGGCGCTCACCCCCCACTCCCCGCAGTGCTTGGGCAGGAACTCGATGGCCCCGGCCGGGCACACGGACACGCAAACCTTGCAGCCCTCGCAGCGCAGGGGGTCCACGGCCGGGACGCCGGCCGCCCCGCGGATGGCGGCGAAACGGCAGGCGTCCCGGCACAGGCCGCACGCGGTGCAGGCCTCCGGGTCGATGCGGGCCTCGTGCCCGGAGACGAAGTCTTCCCGACTCTGGGGCTGGGGGTCGAGCAGGATGTGCAGGTCCGGGGCGTCCACGTCCAGGTCGCAGAGCACCTTGCCCCGGGACAGGTGGGCGAAGGCCGCGGTGAGGGAGGTCTTGCCCGTGCCGCCCTTGCCCGAAAGCACGACTATCTCACGCATGGGCGGCCTCCTGGCGCAGGCGGCGCAGGCTGTCGCGCAAGCCGGCGAAGCGCGCGGCCTGATCGGGCCCCAGGTTGGCCACCACCCTGCCTCGGGCGTAGGCCTCGGCCACGTCCCGGGAGTAGGGAATCTCGGCGAGCAGGGGCAGGCCGTGCTCCGCGCAATAGTCCTGGACCGATTCGTCGCCGATGCCGGCCCGGTTGACCACCACGCCCATGGGCTTGCGAAGTGGCGCGAAGGCCTGGTGGGCCAGCCTGAAGTCGTAGAACCCGAAGGGCGTGGGCTCGGTGACCAGAAGGATCACGTCCGCGTCCATGACTGCGTTCAACGCCGGGCAGCTCACCCCGGGGGGCGCGTCGATGACCGCGTCCGCGGACGAGGCGGCCAGCATGGCGTCCAGGCGGGCCTTGGCCGCACGCATGAGGGGCGGGCTCATGGCCTCGCCCACCCGCAACCGGCCCATGAGGAAGCCGGCCGGCCCGGCCGTGCCCTGCTCCAGCCAGCCCAGGACGCGGGTCCCCGGGGACAGGGCCCCTTCCGGGCACACCGCCAGGCAGCCGCCGCACCCGTGGCACATCTCCGGGAAGGTGAGCAGGTGCTCGCCCATGAGCACGATGGCCTTGAACTGGCACAGGTCCACGCAGGCCCGGCAGCCGGTGCAGCGGTCCTCGTCGGCCACCGGCACCTCCATGCCCACCTCTTCGGGCTCGCCCAGTTCGGGCCGCAGGAAGAGATGCAGGTTGGGCTCCTCCACGTCCAGGTCCACGGCCACCAGGGGCCGGTCCCAGACCGTTGCGAGGGAGGCGGACACCGTGGTCTTGCCGGTCCCGCCCTTGCCGCTGGCCACCGCCACGATCACGGCCGGCTCACTTGTTGGGCCGGTCGGCCATGGCCACCTGGCCGTCCTTGTAGCGCTGCACCGCCTCGGCCACGGTCAGGCCATCCAGGTCCTGGCCCACCTTGATGCCCGCGGCGTTCAAGGCGGCAAAGGCCTTGGGGCCCACGAACCCGGTGAGCACCACCGAGGCCCCGGCCGAGGCGATGCGCTCGGCCGCGGCGATGCCGGCCCCATGGGCCATGGCCTGGGAGCCCCCGTTGTCCACGTACCGGGCCTGCATGGTGTCCAGGTCCACCACCACGAAGCCGGCGGCCCGGCCGAAGCGCGGGTCCACCTGGTCCTGCAGGGTGGGACCGTCACTGGTCACGGCGATCTTGGTCATGTTCTCTCCTTGGGCAAGGAACCGGTTCTGCCCGGCCTCGGACTGCGCGGCCCGGACTTCGTAGTTGCCCCCGGCGATGCGCAGGGCGCGGCCCGCCACCAGGGCCTCTGCCACCGCCCGGCGGCCTTCGGCCAGAATCCGGCCGAAGGTGTGCCGGGACACGCCCATGCGGGCCGCGGCCTCCTCCATGGCCAGCCCCTCCAGGTCCGCCAGGCGGAGGGCCTCGAAGCTGTCCACCCCCAGGCAGACCTCGGTCAGGTCGCGCAGAGGAATGCCCTGGGGCTTGAAGTAGGTCACGCTGGGGGTGTCTTCCACCAGGCGGCAGCGAGGCGGCCGAGGCATGGGCGGCTCCTTGGTTGGCCCGTTGTTTTGCTCGAATGAGCACTACACCCGACTAATGCCCGGCGTCAATATATCCCTATAAAAAATTATCAGTATATCCTGACTTCGAGAAAAAAGGGAGCGTTGCCGCCCCCTTGCCTTCTACTCCAGGCGGTGGGCCGGTTATGCCGTGGGCCAGGGCCTGCGTCGCAGGCAGGAACCGTCCCGGCGGCGCTGCCGCAAGGGGCCGAAATATCCGGCCGCGTCCTGGGAGCCTGGCCCGGGACCCTGCCCCTGTCCCTGTCCCCTGCCCTGTCCCCTGCCCTGGCCTCCGCCCTGGCCCCGACCTCCGCCCTGGCCACCACCCTGGCCGCGCCCCATGCCGCCGCCACCGCCGCCGCCGCCGCCACGACCGCACCGGCCGCGGCCACCGCCGCCACCGCCGCCGCCCCGGCCCTGCCCGCCACCCTGGCCGGCGCCTCCGCCGCCCTGCGGGCCGAACATCCGCCCGCCCTGACCTCGCCGACACCATGCAAAGAACCTCTTCATGACGATATCCTCCTTACGATTATGAACGTCCCCGGCCGCTTCGGCCGCGCATCCCGCCCGGACCCTGGCCCCGCCCCTGGCCCTGGCCGCAACGGCCCCGGCCCCGGCGGCAGGACGCGTCCTCGGCCGCCATGCCCAGTCCATCCGGCGCAGCGTCCTGGCCCTCGCCGCCGTCCGCAACGTCGGCGAGCACCCAGTCCCCGCCCTCGATGCGCAGGGCCCAGCCGTTGGCCAGGGCCCGCGCCACCACCGCCCGGGCCGCGCCCAGTATCCGGTTCAGGGTGGGCCGGGACACGCCCATGCGGGCCGCGGCCTCCTCCTGCCCCAGGCCCTCGGCGTCCACCAGGCGCAGGGCCTCCAGGCCCTCCACCGGGAGCGACTCCCACACCAGGCGGCGCAGGGGTTCGCCCGAAGGCTTGTACATGGTGATGGTCGGTGATCCCGACACCCGGCGGCAAATCTTGCGGCGTCCCATGGAGCATCCTTTTTATGAACTTTAGTTCAAAATATATCTCCCATGCCCCCCTGTCAACCAGGCGCGCCGGCATTTCCCGCGCCGTCGGGTCCGACTCCCTGCGGGACCGTCATCATTGACAATCACAACGGTTGCGCAGACAACTATCATCGAGACGCCCCCCAGCCGTCCCCTGTCTCCCATCCCTGGAGGAGGTGAAGACCCATGCCGCACCAACCCCTCGACCGCGAGCAGCGTATAGCCCTGCTCGCCGACATGCTCCTCATCCGCGCCTTCGAGGAGCGCATCGTCCGGATGGCCCACGAAAAGGGCCGGCTTCCCGGCATGCAGATCACCTGCCTGGGCCAGGAGGCCGTGGCCGCCGGCGTGGTGCGGGCCCTCGCGCCCGACGACGTGGTCGTGACCAACCACCGCAGCCACGGCCACCTGCTGGCCCGGGGCACGGACCCGGGCGCGCTCCTGGCCGAGATCATGGGCAAGCGGGACGGCCTGAACCGCGGCAAGTCCGGCACGCTGCACCTGGCCGATCCGGCGCACAACGTGCTCATGACCTCCACCGTGGTGGGCGCGGCCCCGCCCCTGGCCGTGGGCGCGGCATTCGCCCAGCACTACCGCGGGGACAGCGCCGTGACTTGCGTGTTCTTCGGCGACGGCGCGGCGGCCGAGGGCAGCGTACACGAGGCCATGAACCTGGCCGCGGTGTGGAAGCTGCCGGTGCTCTTCGTGTGCGAGTCCAACTGCTGGGCCGGAGCCCAGGCCCACAAGGAGCACTGCCCGATCGGCCAGATCGCGGACCGCGCCGCGTCCTACGACATGCCCGGCAGGATGGTGGACGGCAACGCCGTGGAGCTGGTGCACGACGCCGCGCTCACGCTCCTGGAGCACTGCCGCTCGGGCAAGGGGCCGGCGCTGCTGGAGTGCCGCACCTACCGCATGCGCGGCCACGGGGAGCACGACCCGCAGCACTATGTGGACAAGGCCGAGCTTGCCGCCTGGGCCGAACGCGATCCCATCGCCCTGCACATCGAGGCCCTGCGCCCCGAGGCGGCAGAACTGGACGCCCTGCGCGCCCAGGCCGCAGCCACCGTGGACGCCGCGGTGGCGTTCGCCGACGCCAGCCCCTACCCGCCCGCGGCCGAGGCCCTGGACCACCTCTACGCCAACCCCATCGCAAGGGAGGCTTGAGCCATGCCCGTCAAGAGCACCGGACAGGCCGTTGCGGAAGCCCTGGCCCTGGCCATGGACATGGACGAGAACGTCTTCCTGGCGGGCGAGGGCATCGGCACCTCCATCCACGTGAACCCGCACCTGCCCACCCACGGGCTCCTGGAGCGCTTCGGCCCGCGCCGGGTGCGCGACACCCCGGTGAGCGAGGCCGCCATCGCCGGCCTGGCCGTGGGCGCGAGCTGCCTGGGCCTGCGGCCGGTGGTGGAGATCATGTTCTTCCCCTTCATCACCCTGGCCTCGGACATGCTGGTCAACCACGCGGCCAAGCTGCGCTATCTCTCCGGCGGCCTGTCCGGGTTCCCCCTCACCGTGCGGGTCAAGTCCGGCGTCTTTTCCGCCGGGTGCCAGCACTCCCACCACCTGGAGGCCTGGCTGGCCCACGCGCCCGGGCTCAAGGTGGCCTATCCGTCCAATCCGGCGGACGCCAAGGGCCTGCTCCTGTCCGCCATCTTCGACCCCGACCCGGTGGTGGTGGTCGAGGAGATGCCCCTGTACTGGACCATCCACGCCGAGGTGCCCGAGGGCGACGTGCGCGTGCCCCTGGGCCAGGCGCGCGTGGCCCGGGAGGGCGGGGACGCCACCCTGGCCACTTACGGCGGCGCGGTGCACGTGGCGCTGGCGGCCGCCGAGGAGCTGGCGGCCGAGGGCGTGTCCCTGGAGGTCATCGACCTGCGCAGCCTGGTTCCCCTGGACACCGCAGCAGTCCTCGCCTCGGTGCGCAAGACCGGCCGCTTCCTGGCCCTGCACGACGCCACCCGGTTCTGCGGGTTCGGCGCGGAGTTGTGCGCCACCGTGGCCGAGGCCTGTTTCGGCGAGCTCAAGGCCCCGCCGCGCCGCATCGCCGCACCCGACATCCCGGTGCCCTTCACCCCGCCCCAGGAGGCCTTCTACAAACCCTCGGCGGACCAGGTGGCCCAGGCCGTGCGCGACATGCTGCGCGCCTAGCCCGCGCATGGGGCGGTTCTCCGGAACCGCCCCGCGGGTTTTTATTTCAAACAAATCCATGCCGGTGTGAAACAACGGCCAAAACCTTTCGGAAAAAGGATTGACAACCCCCGGGCCGGGGATTAAACAGCGTTTGAATTCGTGATTGAATCATTGTTGGAGATGACCATGCAGACCGACACCACCACGCCCCAACGCCTCCTGGAGGCCGGACGCCACGTGTTCGCCACATCCGGCCTGGACGGCGCGCGCACCCGCGACATATGCAACCTGGCCCGGGCCAACGTGGCCGCCGTGAACTACCACTTCGGCAGCAAGGAGCAGCTCTACGTCCGGGTCCTGTACAACCACATCACCCGGATGCGGGAACTCTATCCCCTGGACCAGGGCGTCACCCCGGACTCCCCTCCCGAGGACCGGCTGCGGGCCTTTGTCCGGGGCCTGTTGCAGCAGCTCCTGGCCGCCGGCGACGAGGAGAACGCCCGCCTGGGCAAGATGATCCTCCTGGAGATGGTGCAGCCCTCCCAGCACGTGGACATACTCATCGACGACCTCATCCGCCCGACCAACGAGACGCTCCGGGCCATCGTGGCCCAGATGATGCCCGGGGTCCCGGAATACGCGGTGACCCGCTGCGCCGCCGGCATCATGAGCCAGTTCACCCTGTTCCGTTTCGATCCCCGGGTCCTGGCGACCATTGGCTCGGACTTCATGCCCAGGCAGGACCAGCTCCTGGACGTGGCCGACGCCATGGTGGAGTACTCCCTGGGCGGGATCGAGCGGTTGCGCGCCCATTTCGCCTCCAAGTAGACACCCCCGCGGTTTTCCGCACACTTCGCAGGTAGAGGTCTCCCATGCCCATCCGTATCCTTGTTTCCATTGTCCTCCTGTGTCTTTCCCTGATCCCGGTTGCGGGCTGCGACCGCGCGCCCCAGGCCCAGGCCCAGCAGGCCGCGGCCGCTCCCCTGCCCGAGGTGGGGGTGGTGGTCCTGTCGTTTCAGGACGTGCCCCTGACCACGGTCCTTGCCGGCCGCACCTCGCCGCACCTGGTCGCCCAGGTCCGGCCCCAGGTGAGCGGCATCATCCTGGAGAGATCCTTCACCGAAGGCTCCGAGGTGACCAAGGGCCAGCCCCTGTACCGCATCGACCCCTCCACCTACCGGGCCGTGTACGCCAACGCCAAGGCCTCCCTGGCCGTGGCCGTGGCCAACGCCGAACCCCTGGGCCTCAAGGCCAAGCGGTACGCCGAACTGGTCAAGACCGGCTCGGTCAGCCAGCAGGACAACGACGACGCCCAGGCCGCCCACCGCCAGGCCCTGGCGGCCATCGAAGCGGCCGAGGCCGCCCTCCAGTCCGCCCGCATCGACCTGGACCACACCACCATCACCGCCCCCATCTCCGGGCGCATCGGCGCGTCCCAGGCCACCCCGGGCGCCCTGGTCACGGCCAACCAGTCCACGGCCCTGGCCACCATCCAGCAGATAGACCCCATCTACGTGGACGTCACCCAGTCCAGCCGGGACCTCCTGCGCCTGCGCCGGGCCCTGGCCGACGGCAGCCTGGCCCGCTCGAACGCGAACGCGGCCGCGGCCAAGCTCCTGTACGAGGACGACACGCCTTACGCCCTGGCCGGCACCCTGCAGTTCGCGGACCTCACCGTGACCGAGGACACCGGGGTCTACACCCTGCGCGTCCTGTTCCCCAACCCCGGACACGACCTGCTGCCCGGCATGTACGTCAAGGCCGTGCTGGAGGAGGGCGTGGCCCGGCAGGCCATCCTGGTCCCCCAGAAGGCCGTGTCCCGGAATCCCAAGGGCACCCCCTACGTCATGCTGGTCGCCGCCGACGGCACCGTGGCGCAGCGCGAGTTCACGGCGGACCGCGCCCTGGGCGAGAACTGGCTGGCCACCGCCGGGCTCAAGGCCGGGGACACCATCGTCGTGGAGGGCCTGCAGAAGATCCGGGCCGGCAGCAAGGTCACCACAGTCGAGGCCACGACCAAGGCACAGCAGTAGGCGGGGACTGAACCAATGGCCAGATTCTTCATCGACCGGCCCGTGTTCGCATGGGTCATCGCCATCCTGATCATGTTGGCGGGCGGCCTGTCCATCCTGCGGCTGCCCATTGCCCAGTACCCGGCCATCGCGCCCACCTCCATCAGCATCAAGGCCAACTACCCCGGCGCCTCGCCCAAGACCCTGGAGGACTCCGTCACCCAGGTCATCGAGCAGAAGATGAAGGGGCTCGACGGCCTGCAGTACATGTCCTCCACCAGCGACTCCTCGGGCGCGGTGGAGATCGTCCTGACCTTCACCTCGAACACCAACCCCGACACCGCCCAGGTGCAGGTGCAGAACAAGCTCTCCCTGGCCACGGCCCTGCTCCCGGAATCGGTGCAGCGCCAGGGCATCGAGGTCAACAAGTCGGTCAAGAACTTCCTGGTGGTCCTGGGCTTCGTGTCCGAGGACGGGAGCATGGACGCCTCGGACCTCTCCGACTACGTGGCCACCTACCTCCAGGACCCCATCAGCCGCGTGGACGGCGTGGGCGAGGCCAACCTGTTCGGCTCCCAGTATGCCATGCGCGTCTGGCTCGACCCGGACAAGCTGGAGAACTACAGCCTGGTCCCGGGCGACGTGAAGGGCGCCATCGAGGCCCAGAACGCCCAGGTGTCGGCCGGCCAGGTCGGCGGCCTGCCCGCGGTGGCCGGCCAGCAGATGAGCTTCACCATCAACGCCCAAACCCGGCTGGAGACCGTGGAGCAGTTCGAGAACATCCTGCTCAAGGTCAACACCGACGGCTCAGCCGTACGCCTGCGCGACGTGGCCCGCGTCGAGAAGGGCCGCGAGAGCTACACCACCAACTCCCGCTACAGCGGCAAGCCCGCCGCGGGCATGGCCATCAAGCTGGCCGCGGGCGCCAACGCCCTGGACACCGTGGAGGCCCTGCGCAAGGAACTGGAGAAGCTCTCCGCCACCTTCCCGGCCGGCCTCAAGGTGGTCTACCCCTTCGACACCACCCCCTTCGTGCGCATCTCCATGCTCGAGGTGGTGCAGACCCTGCTCGAGGCCATCGGCCTGGTCTTCCTGGTCATGTTCCTGTTCCTGCAGAACTTCCGGGCGACCCTCATCCCCACCATCGCGGTGCCCGTGGTGCTGCTGGGCACCTTCGGAGCCCTGGCCGTGTTCGGCTTCTCCATCAATACCCTCACCATGTTCGGCATCGTGCTGGCCATCGGCCTCCTGGTGGACGACGCCATCGTGGTGGTGGAGAACGTGGAGCGCATCATGAGCGAGGAGGGCCTCTCCCCGCGCGACGCCACCCGCAAGTCCATGGGCCAGATCACCGGCGCCCTGGTGGGCATCGCCATGGTGCTGTCCGCGGTGTTCGTCCCCATGGCCTTCATGGGCGGCTCCACCGGGGTCATCTACCGCCAGTTCGCCCTGACCATCGTGTCCGCCATGACCCTGTCCGTGCTGGTGGCCATCGTGCTCACCCCGGCCCTGTGCGCCACCATGCTCAAGCCGGTGGAGAAGGGGCACGGCCTGACCCAGCGCGGTTTCTTCGGGGCCTTCAACCGCCTCTACGCGCGCACCAGCCGGGTCTACCTCACCGGGGTGGGCGCCACCATCCGCCGCATCGGCCGCATGATGCTCCTCTACCTGGCCGTGGGCGGCGTGGTGGCCTTCCTGTTCCTGCGCCTGCCCACCGGCTTCCTGCCGGACGAAGACCAGGGCATGCTCTTCACCCAGATCATGCTGCCCCCGGGCTCCACCCAAGAGCAGACCCTGAAGGTGGTCGAGCAGGTGGAGCACCACTACCTGGTGGACGAGAAGGACTCGGTGAAGGGCATGTTCGCGGTGACCGGCTTCAGCTTCGCGGGCAAGGGCCAGAACATGGGCATGGCCTTCATCAACCTGAAGCCCTGGGACGAGCGCAAGAGCGCGGCCCAGAAGGCCCAGGCCATCGCGGCCCGGGCCACCCGGGCCTTCGCCTCCATCAAGAACGCCATCATCTATGCCTTCGCGCCCCCCGCGGTGCTGGAGTTGGGCAACGCCTCGGGCTTCGACCTGTTCCTGCAGGACCGCGCCGGGCTGGGCCACGACGCCCTGATCCAGGCCCGCAACCAGATGCTGGGCATGGCCGCGCAGGACCCGAGCCTCCGGGGCGTGCGCCCCAACGGCATGAACGACACGCCCGAGTACCAGATCGACGTGAACCAGGCCAAGGCCGGGGCGCTGGATCTGGAGTTGGGCGACGTGAACGACGTCCTGTCCACGGCCCTGGGTGGTTCCTACGTGAACGACTTCCTGGACCGGGGCCGGGTGAAGAAGGTCTACGTGCAGGGCGATGCGCCCTTCCGCATGCTGCCCGAGGACTTCGCCCGCTGGTACGTCCGCAACGGCCAGGGCAAGATGGTGCCCATGACGGCCATCGCCACCGGCCGCTGGACCTACGGCTCGCCCCGGCTGGAGCGCTACAACGGCGTGTCCGCGGTGGAGATCCTGGGCCAGCCCGCCCCGGGCAAGAGCAGCGGCGAGGCCATGGCCGCCATGGAGGCGCTGGCCGCAAAGCTGCCTGCGGGCATCAGCCTGGGGTGGACCGGCCTGTCCTTCCAGGAGCGGCTGTCCGGGTCCCAGGCCCCGGCCCTGTACGCCCTGTCCCTCATGGTGGTGTTCCTGTGCCTGGCCGCGCTCTACGAGAGCTGGTCCGTGCCCACCGCGGTGCTCCTGGTGGTGCCCCTGGGCGTGCTGGGCGCGCTGCTGGCCACCCTGCTCCGGGGCCTGTCCAACGACGTCTACTTCCAGGTGGGCCTGCTCACCACCATGGGCCTGTCGGCCAAGAACGCCATCCTCATCGTGGAATTCGCCCGGGAGCAACTCTTCCAGGGCAAGACCCTGTCCGAGGCCGCCATGGAGGCGGCCCGCATGCGGCTGCGGCCCATCCTCATGACCTCCCTGGCCTTCATGCTGGGGGTGCTGCCCCTGGCCATCAGCACCGGGGCCGGCTCGGGCAGCCAGAACGCCATCGGCACCTGCGTACTGGGCGGCACCCTGGCCGGCACGGCGCTGGCCATCTTCTTCGTGCCGGTCTTCTTCGTGGTGGTCATCGGCCTGGCCCGCAAGAGCATACGACAGTAGCCACAATCCGGCACTGCGTTCCATATAAGGGGGGAGCGGCCTTGGCCGCTCCCCCCTTTGTGTTGGTCCCGCATGCACCGGACCGGACGTCGCGTTACTGCAACACTCCCCAACAGCCGACGTCGCGCATAAGCGACGCCAGGGCTGGCTCCCCTCCTGCGCGTTCCCATTTTTTTCGTGCAGTTCAAGCAAGTTATAACAATACCGCTGCAGGCTGAAATCTGGCACGGCCCATGCTTGGTCCGGCTGTAGGCATAGGGCCGGGACAAAGCCTGGCCAGGAGGCGCACATGCTGGGAGGCAAGGGCGGGGCTACCCGTGGCCAGGGCTCGACCGGAGGCGGAGGACGTGGCGGCGGCGGTGGAGGTCGCGGCGGCCGGCCCGGACCGGGCGGCCAGTGCGTCTGCACCAAGTGCGGTCGCACCGTGCCGCACGAGCAGGGCAAGCCGTGCATGGAGATGCGCTGCCCGGACTGCGGCGCGGCCATGACCAGACAATGAAGGAGGCGAGCGACATGCCAGGCGGAGACAGGACCGGACCGAGAGGAATGGGATCGCAGACCGGCCGCGGGGCCGGCTTCTGCGGAGGGTACGCGAATCCGGGATGGGCCACCCCCGTGCCCGGGGGCGGCCTGGGACGAGGCTTCGGCGGAGGCTGGGGCGGCGGGTTCGGGTTCGGCGGCGGCCGGGCCGGACGAGGCCGCTTCTGCCGGCCGGGCTGGGGCGGGGCCTGGTACGGGCCGGGCTTCGCGGTCCAGCCCGCGGACCCGGACCTGGATCGAAAGAACCTGGCTGCCCAGGTGGAATTCCTGGAGGCCGAACTCGCGCGACTGCGCCGCCGCCTGGAGGCCCTGGGCGAGACCGGCCCGGCCGAGTAGCCGCAGCCCGAGGCGAGGCGACCACCGCGAGGCGGGTCTTCCGATGCGCCCGGCCCGGGTGAGCCGGCTCAATTTCTTTCACCCCAACCGGAATCGAGGAGAACCACATGCCCCATCGCCACGAAGCCGCCTCCCCGGGCGACGCCACGAAACACACGCCCCGGAAGGGCGCGGGAGGTTGCGCCTCCTGCTCCCGGGCGGACTGCGACGCCACCAAACGCCGGGAGGGCGAGAGCGACGAGGACTTCGCCCAGCGGCAGCGGCTGGCGGCCCGGCTCTGCCGCATCCGGCACACCCTCATCGTGCTGTCCGGCAAGGGCGGGGTGGGCAAGAGCACCGTGGCGGTGAACCTGGCCATGGCCCTGTGCGCCACGGGCCAGCGGGTGGGCCTCCTGGACGTGGACATCCACGGCCCCAGCGTCCCCACCATGCTCGGACTCACCGGAGGCCACACCGAGGCCAACGAGGAGGGTATCATCCCCGCCATGGTGGAGAGGCTCAAGGTGGTGTCCCTGGGGCTGATCCTGCCCGACGCGGACGAGGCGGTCATCTGGCGCGGCCCCATGAAGGCCAACGTCATCACCCAGCTCCTGCGCGACGTGGACTGGGGGGACCTGGACTACCTGGTGGTGGACTGCCCTCCGGGCACCGGGGACGAGCCCCTGTCCGTGTGCCAGATCATCGGCAGGCTGGACGGCGCGGTCATCGTGACCACCCCCCAGAAGGTGGCTGCGGTGGACGTGCGCAAGTCCGTGACCTTCTGCCGCCGCATCGGCGTGCCTGTGCTCGGGGTGGTTGAGAACATGAGCGGCTTCGCCTGCCCAAAGTGCGGCGAGGTCACGCCCATCTTCCGCACCGGCGGCGGCACGGACATCGCCCGCTCCATGGGCGTACCCTTCCTGGGCTCCATCCCCATTGATCCCCTGGTGGCCCAGTCCGGCGACGAGGGCGCGGCCTTCGTGCTCCGCCACCCCGACTCCGCCGCGGCCCAGGTCATGCGCGGCATTGCCGAGCCGCTGGTAGCGGCCGCCACGGCCGACGCGAACTGAGCCCTAACAGCGGGATGCCGCCTCATGCCTGGCCGTGGTGGACGGAGACGTGGGGGCGGGTGCCCCTAGGCAGGGGACAGGACGGGACCGGCCCCTGGGGGGCGGTGGCGTGTTCGCGGGACAGGACTTCCAGTTCCGCGTCCGTGATGGGGCGGCCCAGGCAGGCGGCCTGGCTGCGCACGCTGGCCACCAGGCCGGGCAGGGCCGATTCGGGCAGGGCCAGGCCCAGGCGGGCCAGGGCCAGGCGCACCGCGGTGCGGCCGCTCTTCTTGCCCAGGCCCAGGCAGCGGGAGCCGGCCACCGCCTCGGGCGGAAAGGGCTCGAACAGGGCCGGGTCCTTGGCCAGGCCGGCCACGTGCAGGCCGCTCTCCGCGGCGAAGATGTCCTGGCCCACCACCGGCTTGGTGCGGGGCACAGCCAGGCGCGCGGCGCGCGACACCGTGGCGGCCAGCCCGGGCAGCACGCGCAGGTCGTAGGGCCGCTGCCGGCCCGCAGCCGCGCGCAGGGCCAGGAGCGCGGCCAGCTCCTCCAGGGGCGCAATCCCCGAGCGCTCGCCGCTGCCCAGCACGCTCGCGTCCGCGAAGTCCGCGCCGTTCTGCAGGGCGGTCCAGGCGTTGGCCGTGGCCAGGCCGAAATCGTTGTGGCAGTGCACGGCCAGGTGGCAGGCCAGGGCCGGCCGGAAGCGGCCCACGAGCTCCTGCACGCCCGCCGGGTCCAGCCGGCCGATGGTGTCCGAGAGCCGGATGCGCGCCGCGCCCAGGCGTTGGGCCTCGCCGGCCAGATCCAGGGCGAAGCCCGGGTCCGCGCCGGGCGCGTCCTCCAGGCCCACGGAGAGATACGGCACGCCCAGGCAGTGCGCCTCGCGCACCAGGGCGGAGAGCCGCCGCATGAGCACCTCCCGCGACACGCCCAGGCGTTTCTCCCGGTGCGCGTCAGCCGCGGGCACGCCCACGTTCACCCGGTCCACCCCGCTGGCCGCGGCCGTGCACAGGTCCTGCTCCCGGCAGGGGCACCACACCGACAGCCGCGCCGCCGGCGCGCGCCGCCGCGCCTCGGCCACCAGCCAGGACAGGTCCTCCTGCCCGGCATGGCCGAGTTCGATCTCCTCCACCCCCAACTCGCCCAGGCCGGCCAGGATGGCCGCCTTGTCCCGGGGGGTGAAGTACGCGCCAAAGAGCTGCTCGCCTTCGCGCAGGGTGGAATCGATGAGCATGGGTCGCCTCCTACACTGCCCTGTGCATGAGCAGTGCCAGGCGCTCCACGCCGTCAACATCTCGGAATTGCGAAACTTTCCTTGGGACCTACGGAGAGTGTCGCGTTTTCGCGACAGTCCCCGAATGTCGCGCCCTACACTTTTGTCGTGTCGCACCACGCCAGGCGGGCCTGCTCCCGCCCTGCTCCGCTGACACGAAAGCAAGGAATTGCGCCACGTTGCCCCGGGACGCGCCCCAGTGGCACGAGCCTTGCCCTAGCCGTGCCCGTCAGCGCGCAACCAAACTGCCCGAGGAGGAAACCCAATGCGCAAGATAGCCATTTACGGAAAAGGCGGCATCGGCAAGTCAACCACCACCCAGAACACCGTGGCCGGCCTGGCCGAGATGGGCCGCCAGATCATGGTCGTGGGCTGCGACCCCAAGGCGGACTCCACCCGCCTGCTGCTGGGCGGCCTGGCCCAGCGCTCGGTGCTCGACACCCTGCGCGAGGAAGGCGAGGACGTGGAGCTCTCGGAGATCCGCAAGAAGGGCTTCGGCAACACCTGGTGCGTGGAGTCCGGCGGTCCCGAGCCCGGCGTGGGCTGCGCCGGCCGAGGCATCATCACGTCCATCAACATGCTGGAGCAGCTCGGCGCCTACGAGGAGTCCGAGGGCCTGGACTACGCGTTCTACGACGTGCTCGGCGACGTGGTGTGCGGCGGCTTCGCCATGCCCATCCGCGACGGCAAGGCCGAGGAGATCTACATCGTGTGCTCCGGCGAGATGATGGCCATGTACGCGGCCAACAACATCTGCAAGGGCATCCGCAAGTACGCCGAGTCCGGCGCCGTGCGCCTGGGCGGCCTCATCTGCAACAGCCGCAAGGTGGAGAACGAGAAGGAGATGATCGAGGAACTGGCCAAGCGCCTGGGCACCCAGATGATCTACTTCGTGCCTCGCGACAACCAGGTGCAGAAGGCCGAGATCAACCGCAAGACGGTCATCGAGTTCAGCCCCGAGCACGAGCAGGCCGACCACTACCGCAGCCTGGCCAAGGCCATCGACGGCAACACCATGTTCGTGAAGCCCAATCCGCTGACCATCGAGGAGCTGGAGCAGCTGCTCATGGACTACGGGCTGATGGAAGTCTAGCCGGCTCGCTCCCGCCAACCCCAACCACTTACGGAGATACGACAATGATCATGGTTCGAGCCATCGTCAGGCCGGAAAAGACCGATGCGGTGCTGGCCGCGCTTCTGGATGCGGGCTTCCCCGCGGTGACCAAATTCTCCGTGGCCGGCCGCGGCAAGCAGCGCGGCATCAAGATCGGCGAGGTCACCTACGACGAGATTCCCAAGACCCTGCTCATGTGCGTGGTCCAGGCCCGGGACAAGGACTTCGTGATCGCCACCATCATGAAGGCCGCCCGCAGCGGCGAAAAGGGCGCGTTCGGCGACGGCAAGATCTTCGTCACCCCGGTGGAGGAGGTCTACACCGTGAGCTCCGGCGTGAAGGAGCCCGCCGCGGAGGAGGTCCCGGCATGAAGGAGATCATGGCCGTCATCCGCATGAACATGATGAACCAGACCAAGCAGGCCCTGACCGAGGCCGGCATCTCGGCCTTCTTCGCCCGCGAGGCGCAGGGCCGGGGCAAGGGCCTGGTCAATCCGGCGCTCCTGGAGGGCGCGGGCCAGGGCTACGAGGAGGCCGCCGCCCTGCTCGGCGAGAAGGGCCGGCTCTATCCCAAGCGGGTGGTCTCGGTGATGGTCAACGACGGCGACGTCCAGACCGTGATCGACACCATCATCGCGGCCAACCAGACCGGCAAGCCCGGAGACGGGAAGATCTTCGTGATGCCCATCTCCGACACGGTGCGCGTTCGCACTGCGGAAAAGGGCGCCAAGGCCATCGACTAGCCCCCACCCCGAAAACCCTTTCCCGCCCCGCGCCGCAGGCCGGGGAAGCCACAGAGAAAGGAGACGAGGAACCGACATGGCGACTACCAAGAAGAAGGCCCTGCCCACCCCCGAACAGGTGAAGCAGGAGATCATAAGCAAGTATCCGCCCAAGGTGGCCCGCAAGCGGGCCAAGCAGATCGTGGCCGTGGGCGAGGGCGAGGAGGGCTGCGCGCCGGAGATCATGGCCAACGTGCGCACCATCCCCGGCATCCTCACCATGCGCGGCTGCACCTACGCGGGCTGCAAGGGCGTCATCCTGGGCCCCACCCGGGACATCGTGAACATCACCCACGGCCCCATCGGCTGCGGGTTCTACTCCTGGCTCACCCGCCGCAACCAGACCAGGCCGCCCTCCCCCGAGCACCCGAACTACATGCCCTACTGCTTCTCCACGGACATGCAGGACGAGGACATCATCTTCGGCGGCGAGAAGAAGCTGCGCGCCGCGGTGCAGGAGGCCTACGACCTGTTCCATCCCCAGGCCATCGCCATCTTCTCCACCTGCCCGGTGGGCCTCATCGGCGACGACGTGCACGCCGTGGCCAAGGAAATGAAGGAAAAGCTGGGCATCAACGTGTTCGCCTTCTCCTGCGAGGGCTACAAGGGCGTGTCCCAGTCCGCGGGCCACCACATCGCCAACAACCAGATCTTCAAGCACGTTGTGGGCACCGACGACACGCAGCCCGCGGGCAAGTTCAAGATCACCATGCTGGGAGAGTACAACATCGGCGGCGACGCCTTCGAGATCGAGCGCCTGCTCGACAAGTGTGGCATCACCCTGGTGGCCAGCTTCTCGGGCAACTCCACCTACGACCAGTTCGCCCGCGCCCACACCGCGGACCTGTGCACGGTCATGTGCCACCGCTCCATCAACTACGTGGCGGACATGCTCGAGCAGAAGTACGGCATCCCCTGGATCAAGGTGAACTTCATCGGGGCCAAGGCCACGGCCAAGTCCCTGCGCCGCATCGCCCAGTACTTCGGCGACAAGGCCCTCATCGAGAAGGTGGAGGCGGTCATCGCCGAGGAGCTGCCCGCGGTGGAGGCCGTGGCCGCCGAGGTCGCGCCCCGCACCACCGGCAAGACCGCCATGCTCTTCGTGGGCGGATCGCGCGCCCACCACTACCAGGACCTGTTCTCCGAGATGGGCATGAAGACCCTGTCCGCGGGCTACGAGTTCGCCCACCGCGACGACTACGAGGGCCGCTCGGTCATCCCCACCATCAAGGTGGACGCGGACAGCCGCAACATCGAGGAGCTGGAGGTGGTCCCGGACGAGAAGCGCTTCAAGCCCCGCAAGTCCGAGGCCGAGCTCAAGGCCCTCCAGGAGCAGGGTTTCCCGTACAAGGACTACGAAGGCATGATGGCCCAGATGGAGAAGAGCTCCCTGGTGATCGACGACCTCAACCAGTACGAGGCCGAGAAGCTCATCGAGATCTACAAGCCCGACGTCTTCTGCGCCGGCATCAAGGAGAAGTTCAGCGTGCAGAAGCTGGGCATCCCCATGAAGCAGCTGCACAGCTACGACTCCGGCGGCCCCTACGCCGGCTTCAAGGGCGCGATCAACTTCTACCACGAGATCGATCGCCTGGTGAACTCCAAGGTCTGGGGCTACATGAAGGCCCCCTGGCAGAAGAACCCCGAACTCTCGGCCACCTACGTGTGGGAATAACCCCAAGAGGATAGAGTCATGCTACTGCGCCACACCCCGCCGGAGATCGCCGACCGCAAGGCGCTCACCGCCAACCCGGCCAAGACCTGCCAGCCCATCGGGGCCATGTACGCGGCCTTCGGCATCAAGGGCTGCCTGCCCCACTCCCACGGGTCCCAGGGCTGCTGCGCCTACCACCGCAGCGCCCTGACTCGGCACTACAAGGAGCCCGTCTCCGCCACCACCAGCTCGTTCACCGAAGGCTCCTCGGTGTTCGGCGGGCAGTCCAACCTGCTCTCCGCCCTCGAGAACATCTTCACCGTGTACGAACCCGACGTGGTGGCGGTGCATACCACCTGCCTGTCCGAGACCATCGGCGACGACATCCCCCAGATCGCGGACAAGGCCAAGAAGGAAGGCAAGGTCCCCGAGGGCAAGCACGTGATCCACGCCAACACCCCCAGCTACGTGGGCTCCCACGTGACCGGGTTCTCCAACATGGTGCGCGGCATGGTGAAGTACTTCTCGGAAGGAACCGGCCGCCGCAACGGCAAGATCAACATCATCCCCGGCTGGGTCGAGCCCGCGGACATGGAGGAGCTCAAGCGCCTGGCCGGGATGATGGACGTGAAGACCATCCTGTTCCCGGACACCTCCGGGGTCATGAACGGCCCGCTCACCGGCGAATACGCCATGTTCCCGGAAGGCGGGGCCACGGTCGAGGACATCAGGGACGCGGGCAACTCCATGGGCACCCTGGCCCTGGGCGAGTGGGCCTCGGCCGACGCCGCCCGCCTGCTGGACACCAAGTGCAAGGTGCCCTGCAAGGTGCTGGACCTGCCCATCGGCCTGGCCGCCACCGACCGCTTCATCGACACCCTGCGCCTGGTGGCCGGCACCACCGTGCCCGACACCATCGCCTTCGAGCGCGGCCAGCTGGTGGACCTCATCTCCGACTACCACCAGTGGACCTACGGCAAGAAGGTGGCCCTGGTGGGCGACCCGGACCAGCTCATCTCCCTGTGCGAGTTCCTGGTCACCCTGGACATGAAGCCCGCCCACGTCATCACCGGCACTCCGGGCAAGCGCTTCGAGGAGCGCATCCGGGAGATCGTGCCCGGCGACGTGAACGTGAAGGCCGGCCAGCAGGCGGACATGTTCCTCCTGCACCAGTGGATGCTGAACGAGCCCGTGGACCTCATCATCGGCAACACCTACTGCAAGTACATGGCCCGGGACCTGGACATCCCCCTGGTGCGCCACGGCTTCCCCATCCTGGACCGGCCCGGCCACCAGTACTTCCCCACGGCCGGCTACAAGGGCGCCATGCGGATCCTGGAGTCCATCCTGTACGCCATCCTGGACCGCAAGGACCGGGACGACCCCGAAGAAACCTTCGAACTGGTGATCTAGGAGCACGCAATGGAAAAGCCCACGCACCACATCCTGGTCTGCGCCAGCTTCCGGGTGGCCGGCGAGGCCAAGGGAGCCTGCAACAAGAAAGGCTCCACCGGGCTCCTCCCCTACCTGGAGGAGGAGATCCTGAACCGCGGCCTGGACGCCCTGGTCTGCGCCACCGGCTGCATGAAGCAGTGCGACGACGGACCGGTCATGGTCATCTACCCCGAGGGCCGCTGGTACGGGAAGGTGGAGACCGAGGACGCGGTGGACGCCATCCTGGACGCCCTGGAAGACGGCGGCACGTGCGACGAGTACGCCTTGGCGTAACAACCTGAATACACGGAACATGAGGGAGAGGCGGATGCGCGAGGGAACGGTGGTTCGCGAGGCCGGCATGGCCGACCTGGAATCCATGGTGGAGCTGCTCGCTGGGCTGTTCAGCCTGGAGGCCGACTTCGCCGCGAACCCCCGGACCCAGCGCCGCGGCCTCTCCCTCATGCTCCGCCCGTCCCCGGACCGAGTGGTGCTGGTGGCCGAGGAGCACGGCGAGGCCGTGGGCATGGCCACCGCCCAACTGGTCATCTCCACTGCCGAGGGCGGCCCCTCGGCCCTGGTGGAGGACGTGGTGGTCGACCCCGCCCACCGCGGCCAGGGCCTGGGCCGGGCGCTCCTGGCCGGCCTGGAATCCTGGGCCGCCATGCGCGGGGCCACCCGCATGCAACTGCTCTGCGACCGGGACAACGCCCCGGCCCTGGACTTTTACGCGGCCTGCGGCTGGTCGCCCACCCAACTGGTGTGCATCCGCCGCGCTGGCCTCACCGGAGGAAACCGGCCATGACCCTGGACATCCTGGACGAGAGGCGGGACCAGATCCGCCGCATCGGCGAAGGCGAATTCGAGATCGCCTGCAACCGCGACAGCCTGGCCGGCGCGGTGAGCCAACGGGCCTGCGTGTTCTGCGGCTCGCGGGTGGTGCTCTACCCCATCGCCGACGCCCTGCACCTGGTGCACGGCCCCATCGGCTGCGCAGCCTACACCTGGGACATCCGCGGGGCACTGTCCTCGGGTCCCGAGCTGCACCGCCTGTCCTTCTCCACGGACCTGCAGGAGACGGACGTGATCTTCGGCGGCGAGAAGAAGCTCGAAGCCGCCCTGCGCGAACTCATCGGCCGGCACTCGCCGGCCGGGGCCTTTGTCTACTCCACCTGCATCGTGGGCCTCATCGGCGACGACATCCGCGCGGTCTGCAAGCGGGTGGCCGAGGACACCGGCATCCCGGTGATCCCGGTCATGAGCGAGGGATTCAAGGGCAACAAGCGCGCCGGGTACGAGGCCGCCTGCTCGGCCATGGCCGAACTGGTGGGCACCGGCGACGTGAGCGGCGTGCCCGAGGTGGCCATCAACATCCTGGGCGACTTCAACCTGGCCGGCGAGATCTGGGTCATCCGGGAATACTTCCGGAAGATGGGCGTCAGCGTGGTGGCCAACGTCACCGGCGACGGCCGCATCGCGGACCTGCAAAAGGCGCACGGCGCAAGCCTCAACGTGGTGCAGTGCTCCGGCTCCACCATGGACCTGGCGAAGATCATGAAGGAACGCTTCGGCATCCCCTTCACCAAGGTCTCCTATTTCGGCATCGAGGACATGGCCGAGGCCCTGTACACCGTGGCCCGCCACTTCGTGGACAAGGACCCCGGCATCATGGAGCGCGCCACCGCCCTGGTGCGCGACGAGCTTTCCCGCCTCATGCCCCGGCTGGCCGAGTTCCGCAAGGACCTGGAGGGCAAGCGGGCGGCCATCTACGTGGGCGGGGCCTTCAAGGCCTTCTCCCTGATCAAGGCCTTCCGCCACCTGGGCATGAGCGTGGTCATGGCCGGGTCCCAGACCGGCACCGAAGAGGACTACGCCGAACTGGCCGCCATCTGCGACCCGGGCACCATCATCGTGGACGACGCCAACCCCCTGGAGATGTCCCAGATCATCAAGGAGAAGGACGTGGACATCCTGGTGGGCGGGGTCAAGGAGCGGCCCATCGCCTTCAAGCTGGGAGTGGGCTTCTGCGACCACAACCACGAGCGCAAGGAATGCCTGGAGGGCTTCATCGGCATGGAGAACTTCGCCCGCGAGGTGCACAACACGGTCATGAGCCCGGTGTGGCGCTTCACCCCCCGCCGGGCCAAGGCCGCGGGCCGGGCCGCCTGCGCCCTGGCCGGGGGCGGGAGGTAGCCATGGCCGCTCCCCTCACCCTGCTCACCCCCAAGGCCCCCTTGGGGAAGAACGGCGAGCCCTTCGTGTCCACCACCAACGCCTGCAAGCTCTGCGCTCCCCTGGGCGCGAGCCTGGTGTTCCGCGGCCTGGCCGGGGCGGTGCCCTTCCTGCACGGCTCCCAGGGCTGCGCCACCTACATGCGGCGCTACATCATCAGCCATTTCCGTGAGCCCATGGACATCGCCTCCTCGGCCCTGGGCGAGAAGCAGGCGGTGTTCGGCGGCGGGCCCAACCTCAAGAAGGGCCTCCTGAACGTCATGAAGAAATACGCCCCCGCGGTCATCGGGGTGGCCACCACCTGCCTCACCGAGACCATCGGCGACGACGTGCCCCGCATCCTGTTCGAGTTCCACAAGGAGTTCGGCGACCTGCCCCTGCCCGAGATCGTCTGGGTGTCCACGCCCAGTTACTCCGGCACCCACATGGAGGGCTTCCACGCCGCGGTGCGGGCCACGGCCGAACAGATCTGCACGGCCAAGGCCCCGGCCTTCGCTGGCGTGAACGTGCTGCCGGGCATGGTCTCGGTCACGGACCTGCGCCTGTTGCGCGCGGCGTGCGAGAACTTCGGCCTGGAGGCGGTGATCCTGCCCGACTACGCCGACACCCTGGACGCCCCGGCGCTCGAAGACTACGAGACCATCCCCGCGGGCGGCACCCCGATCTCGGCGGTGCGGGCCATGTCCGGAGCCCGGGGCAGCCTGGAGCTGGGCCGCACCCAGGACGCCCTGGACACCGCGGGCAAGCACCTGGCCAACCGCTTCGGCGTGGCCCGCTTCAGCCTGGGCACCCCCATCGGCCTGCGCGAATCCGACGCCTTCTACGACGCCCTGGCCGAACTCTCGGGCCGGGACATGCCCGACCATCTCTGCGCCCAGCGCGGCCGGCTGGTGGACGCCTTCGTGGACGGCCACAAGTACGTGTCCGGCAAGCGCGCCGTGGTCTTCGGCGAAGAGGACATGGTGGTGGGCCTGACCGCCTTCCTGGCCGAGATCGGCGTGCAGCCGGTGCTGGTGGCCACGGGCGGCCGGGGCCGCGGCTTCGCCGAAGCCGTGTCCCAGGTCTGCTCCGGCCTGGTCCGGGAGGCCCCCCGCATCCGCGAGGGCGTGGACTTCCACGACATCGCGGCCGAGGCCAAGGACCTGGCCCCGGATTTCCTGATCGGCAACTCCAAGGGCTTTCGCTACGCCCGCGAGTGGGGCATCCCCCTCATCCGGGCCGGCTTCCCCATCCACGACCGGTTCGGCGGTTCGCGCATCCCGCACGTGCTCTACACCGGAACCCAGCACCTGTACGACACCGTGGTCAACACCCTCATCGAATTCAAGCAGAACTCCACGGACATCGGCTACGGCTACATCTAGGAGGGACTCCCATGCGCACCGACACCAGCAAGCACCCCTGCTTCAACCGCGAATCCTCCGGCTCCTGCGGCCGCGTGCACCTGCCCGTGGCCCCGCGCTGCAACATCCAGTGCGGCTACTGCAACCGCAAGTACGACTGCGTGAACGAGACCCGCCCCGGGGTCACCAGCGCGGTGCTGGCCCCGGCCGCGGCCGCGGCGTACATGGACAAGGTGCTGGAGGCCGAGCCCCGCATCACCGTGGCCGGCATCGCCGGTCCCGGCGACCCCATGGCCAACCCCGAGGAGACCATGGGCACCCTGCGCATGCTCAAGGAGAAGCATCCCCAGTTGCTCTTCTGCCTGTCCTCCAACGGCCTGGCCCTGCCCCAGCACGTGGACGAGCTGGCCGACCTGGGCGTGACCCACGTCACGGTGACGGTCAACGCCGTGGACCCGGAGATCGGGGCCAGGATTTACACCTGGGCCCGGGACGGCAAGGTCATCCACCGCGGCCGCGGCGCGGCCGAACTGCTCATCGCGCGCCAGCTCGAATCCATCCGCCGGCTCAAGGAGAAGGGCATCCTGGTCAAGGTGAACACCATCGTCATCCCGGGCGTGAACGACGGCCACGTGGAAGAGGTGGCCCGCACCGTGGCCGGGTTGGGCGCGGACCTGCACAACCTCATCCCCCTGCACCCCACGGCGGACACCGCCCTGGCCGAGGTTCCCGAACCCTCCAAGCAGCTCATCAACAGCCTGCGCGCGGCCTGCGAAAAGATCCTCCCCCAGATGACCCACTGCCGCCGCTGCCGGGCCGACGCGGTGGGGCTCCTGCACCAGGACCGCTCCGCGGAGTTCGCCCCCTGCCTGCGCGCCCTGGAGCGCAACCCCTTCTCGGCCGGCGCGGACCGGCCGTACATAGCCGTGGGCACCATGGAGGGCATGCTGGTGAACCTGCACCTGGGCGAGGCCGCCAGGTTCCAGATCTGGGGCCAGAAGGACGGGACCTTCGCCAAGATGGAGGAGCGCTTCGCGCCCGAGCCCGGCTCCCCGGACCGCTGGGACAAGCTGGCCGAGCTGCTGGGGGACTGCCGGGCGGTGCTGGTGTCCGCCGCGGGCGAGACCCCGCGCAAGGCCCTGGCGGCCAAGGGCATCACCGTACACCAGGTGGGCGGGTTCATCCCCACGGCCCTGGAGGCGGCCTACGGCAAGGGCGACCTGTCCGCGCTGGCGGTGCGCCGCAAGGGAGCCGTCTGTTGCGGCGGGGCCGGCGGCGGCGAGGGTTGCGGCGGGTAGCGAAAAGGGGCGCGGTGCTAGACTTCCGACCGGGGGTCGGTCTATAGGGAGAGGTGGAGTTTTGACGGCGCACCGTGCGCCGCAAGCCACCTAACCGGAGGGACCATGCGCATCCGGGCCCTGCTCCTCGGCCTCCTCGCCCTCGCCCTGTCCGCCCTGCCCGGCCGGGCTGGCGAACCCGTCCGGCTGGGGGTCGTGGCCGCCCGCACCGGCGAGGCCGCGATCTCCAACCAGGCGCTGTTCACCGCGGCCCACTTCGCGGTGGACGAGTTGAACGCCGCGGGGGGCCTGCTGGGCCGCCCCATCGATATCCTGGAATACGACAACCTGAGCACCCCCCTGGGCTCCCATGCCGCGGCCCAGGCCGCGGTGGCCGACCAGGTGGCCGCGGTTATCGGCGCGTCCTGGAGCGAGCACTCCCAGGCCATGGCCACCGTTCTCCAGGCCGCGTGCATCCCCATGATCACCCCCATCTCCACCAACCCCAAAGTCACCAAGACAGGGGACTACATCTTCCGCGCCTGCGTCACCGACCCCTTCCAGGCCAAGGTCATGGCCCGCTTCGCCCGGGACGACCTGCACGCCGCCAGCGCGGTGACCCTGGTCAACGTCAGCCGGGCCTACAGCACCGACCTGGCCCAGGTGTTCGAGGACACCTTCGCCAAGCTGGGCGGCCTGTTCCTGGGCCGCGGCGTCTACACCCTGGACACCGCCAACTACGGCGGCATCCTGGCCACGGTGCAGGCCGCGGACCCTGACGTGCTCTACGTGCCCGGGGACTACCGGGACTCCTCCTTCATCATCAAGGAGGCCCGGGACCGGGGCCTGCGGGCCACCATCCTGGGTGCGGACGCCTTCGGCATGCGCCTGTACGACTACATCGGGGCCGAGGCCGAGGGGTGCTACTACACCACCCACTGGCGGCGGGACAGCCCCCTGCCCGCCTCCCGCGCGTTCGTGGCCCGCTACGAAGCCAAGCACGGGGAAATCCGCCAGACCACCATCCCCCTGACCTACGACGCGGTCATGCTCTGGGCTGACGCGGTGCGCCGGGCCGGGACCATCGAGCCCGCCGCGGTGCGCGACGCCCTGGCCGCCACCCGGGGCTTCCCCGGGGTGTCCGGGAGCATCACCTTCGACGCCTCGCGCAACCCGACCAAGCCCATGGTCATCAACAAGCTGGAAAACCTGGGCGCCACCCTGGTCCGCCTGGTCGAGCCCTGAGCGGCGCGCCCCACCACATGTCCCTGCTCCCCTCCTTCTCCCTGCGGTCCAAGCTGGTGGGCGCGGTGCTGGGCACCTACCTGGCCGTGGCCGTGGTCTTCGCCGGGGTGCTGGTGCCCTTTGGCGAACAAGTCGAAGAGGCCGGGCAACGCAAGGCCGAACTGCTCCTGGCCGTGGCCGCCCAGAGCCACATGGACCGCCTGGCCAACGAACTCTTCGAGAACCGCATGGAGGCGGTGGAGTATCGGCTGGGCTTCCTGATCCAGTCGGCGGGCCTGGAAAACGCCGCGGTCTTCGGCCCGGACGGGCAGTTCCTGCTGGAGGCCGGCCGCCACGGGTCGCCGCCCTTCCTGGACCCCGGGGAGATGGCCCGGGCCGACGCCGCGCCCCTGATCCGGGAGGAGCACCGGGACGGCGCCACCTCCCTGCTCCACCTCAGCCCCATCAAGGCCATGGGGGTACAGGTGGGCTACCTGCTCCTGACCAGTTCCCTGGCGGACGTAGAGCATACCCGCGACACCACGGCAACCATGCTCCTGGGGCTGTTGGGCGGCACCTTCCTGGCCCTGGCCGTGCTGCTCAGCCTGGTTCTGGAGCGCGCGGTGATCCGGCCGGTGACGCGGCTGGAGCGGGCCATGGCCTCCTTTGCCCGGGGCCGGGACCAGGCCCGGGTGGCGCCCGGGGGCCAGGACGAGCTCGGGCGGCTGGGCCAAAGCTTCAACGCCATGGCCGAGCGCATCCTCACCTCCCAGACCGAGTTGCGCCAGGCCGAGGCCAACTTCCGCGGCATCTTCGAGAACGCGGTGGAGGGCATCTTCCAGGCCGCGGCCGACGGCCGGCTCATCAACGCCAACCCCTCCCTGGCCCGCACCATGGGCTTCGCCTCGCCCGCCGAGTTCCTGGCCCAGGGGCCGGGACTCTTCGCCATGATCCCGGTGCAGCAGGCCGACCCGGAGCGGCTCCTGGACGCCCTGACCCAGGACGGCGCGGTGGCGGACTTCGATATGCAGCTCACCCGCAAGGGCGGAGACGCCTTCTGGGCCCGCGTGTCCCTGCGCATGATTCCGGACCCCGAGGGCCTGCCCCTGCGCTACGAGGGATCGGTGCTGGACGTGACCGCGCGCCGGGAAAAGGAGCGGGCCGAGGAGGAGCGCCGGGCCGCGGAGCAGGCCAACCTCGCCAAGAGCGCCTTCCTGGCCCGCATGAGCCACGAGATACGCACGCCCATGAACGCGCTCCTGGGCATGTGCCAGCTCCTGGCCGACACCCGGCTCACCCCGCGGCAGCAGGAGCTGGTGAACACCATCGGCTCCTCGGGCGAACTGCTCATGGCCCTGCTCGGCGACATCCTGGACCTGTCCCGCATCGAGGCCGGCCGCATCGACCTGGAGACCCTGAACTTCGACCCCCGCGTCCTGGCCCGGGAAGTCTGCGCCCTGATGCAGCAGCAGGCCCGGGACAAGGGCCTGGACCTGGACTGCGCCGCGGACCCCGGCCTGCCCCCGGCCCTGTGGGGCGACCCCACCCGCATCAAGCAGGTGCTGCTCAACCTGGTGGGCAACGCGGTGAAGTTCACGGACCAGGGCGCGGTATCCCTGCGCATCGAGCGCACCCCGGACCCGGACCGGGTCCGCTTCACGGTGCGCGACACCGGCCCGGGCATCCCGGCGGACCGGCAGGAGGCGATTTTCGAGAGCTTCACCCAGGCCGACACCTCCACCACCCGGCGCTTCGGCGGCGCGGGTCTGGGCCTGTCCATCTGCAAGGGCCTGGTGGAGCGCATGGGCGGTCGCCTGGAGTTGGACAGCGCGCCGGGCCAGGGCAGCACCTTCAGCTTCGCCCTGTCCCTGCCCCCGGCCGAGGCCCCGGCCGGCCCCGCGGCTCCGCCCGCCCCGGCCGGCGGTTCCGGCCCCGGGCCGCGGGTGCTGGTGGCCGACGACTCTCCCCTGAACCGGGAAGTGGCGCGCCAGTTCCTGGCCGGCGTGGCCGAACGGGTGGACGAGGCCGCCAACGGGCTGGAGGCGGTGGAGATGGCCGCGGCCGGCGGCTACCACCTGGTGCTCATGGACGTGGAGATGCCCGGCCTGGACGGGCTGGAGGCGGCGCGGCGCATCCGAGCCCTGCCCGGCCCGCCGGCCCGCACCCCCATCGTGGGCCTCACCGCCCGCGCCGGGACCGAGGACCGCCAGCGCATGCTGGAAGCGGGCATGGACGACCTGCTCACCAAGCCGGTGCGGCGCGACGAACTGGCCGCCCTGGCCGGCCGCTTCTCCCCGGCCCCGGGGCAGTCCCCGGAGCAGGTGGACTGGAATTTCGTGCTGGACCTGGTGGGCGGCGACGCCGCGGACCTGGCGGCCTTCTGCCGCACCGCCCGGGAGCTGTTGCCCGCCGAGGCGCAGGCCCTGGAGCAGGCGGCCCGCGACGGGGACCTGGAGTCCTTTGCCCGCCGCGCCCACGCCCTCAAGTCCACGGCCGCCAGCTTCGGGGCCGCTGCCCTGGCCGCCCTGGCCCGCCAGGCCGAGGACGCCGGCCGCGCCGGGGATGCGGCCCGGGTGGCGGAGCTCCTCCCCCGCCTCGCCGCCCTCCTGGACCGCCTCCTGGAAGAGGTCCGGTCCCGCAAGGAGCCCGGGGCCTAGCAGGTCGTTGGGCACAACCCGCGTTGCATGAGAGCCCCCTTCGCCGCAAGGCGTTGGGGGTTCTTGCATCCCGCGATGGCTACGACGCGCCCTGGCTCTCCCCGCTGCGGCGCAGGCTGCGGCCGTGCTTCTTGAGGAGCTGGTAGAGCCGGGCCTTGGACAGGCCGGCCAGGGCCATGGCCAGGCCGGGGTCGCCGCCCGCGGCGGCCACCAGGAGATCCAGGTAGGCGGCCTCCAGGGACTCCCGGGCCGTCTCGCGGTACTCGTGCAGGGTGGGGAAGGCCCCTCCGGCCGCCGGGGCCGCCGGGGCCGCGGGCGGGGCCGGCGTCGGCGGGGCGGGCCGCACCCCGCTGCGGGCCAGGCCGGCGCGCAGCTCCACGGGCAGGTGCCAGGGCTGGAGCACGGGCTCGTCCCCCGCGTTGGCCAGGGCCGCGGACACCGCGTTGGCCAGCTCCCGCACGTTGCCCGGCCAGGGGTGCCGGTTCAGGGCGTCCAGGAACTCCCGGGAGGTGGCCCGTGCCGTGACCCCGTGCTCGACGCACAGGCGCGAGAGCACGTGGGCGGCCAGAAGCTCCACGTCGCCCTCCCGCTCCCGCAGGGGCGGCAGGGCGATGACCGACTGGGCCAGGCGGTAGTAGAGGTCCGGCCGGAACTGGCCGGACTCGGCCAGGCCGGGCAGGTCCCGGTTGGTCAGGGCCACCACCCGGAAATCGCTGGAGCGCTCCCGGTCCGCGCCCAGGGGCCGGAACCGCTTCTCCTGCAACACCCTGAGCAGCGAGCGCTGCAGGGACTCGGGCATGTCCCCCACCTCGTCCAGGAGCAGGGTGCCGCCGTGGGCCAGGGCGAACATGCCCTCCCGGTCGCTCACCGCGTGGGTGAAGGAGCCCTTCACGTGGCCGAAGAGCAGGGATTCGGCCAGGCTCTCCGGGATGTTGGTGCAGTCCGCCACCACGAAGGGGCCGCCCCGGCGCGGGCTGTTGTCGTGCAGGGCGCGGGCGAAGAGCTCCTTGCCCGTGCCGGTCTCGCCGGTGACGAGCACGTTGCCCCAGCCCCGGGCGGCCCGGGCCAACTCGGCCAGGCTGCGCTTGAGGGCCGGGCTGCGGCCCACGATGGCGTCGCGTTCCAGCACCTGGCAGGCCTCGGACGCGGCCTTGCGCCGCCGGAACTCCAGGGCCCGCTCCAGGGTGAGCTGGATGGCGTTGAAGGCCGGAGGCTTCTCCAGGTAGTACCAGGCCCCGGCCATGATGGCCTGCTCCGCGCTGTCCGGGTCGCTGCGCGCGGTGATGATCACCACCTCGGGCGAGCCCGGGGCCTCCCGGAACCGGCCGATGTGGGTGAGGCCCGAGGCGTCGGGCAGGTGGATGTCCAGAAACACCAGGTCCACGGGCTCGGCCGCGGCCAGGTCCACGCCCCGGGCCAGGCTGTCCGCGCAGCGGTGCTCGTGCCCCAGCCGGGTCAGGTACAGGCCCATCTGGGAGGCGAAGATGGGGTCGTCGTCCACCACGAGGATATTGGCCATGGCGTCTCCAGGGGCGCGCGAGACCGCGCGGGCAGACCATAGCCCGGGGCCGCCCTGAAGTCCAACTTTTTCAGACTTGTTTTGCGTAATTTTTCCAGAGCATTGCCTTCATCATGCCGAAATATCCCAAGAAAGTGCAAGCAAAGTGGACTGAATCGAACCGGACTGGACCCGAAGCAGGGGCAGCGGCGGCCACCCGACCCGTGTTTGCAAATATTAATTCGCTATTCCGCAAGGATATCTGAAAATTCGGCACGGCACGCTTCCTGCTATCCTTGCCTGCGAACAGAGGAGGCCACGCCATGCAGGCTGTTCCCGCCCACCCGGCACCGGGCCGGGAGATCCGCATCGCGCCGGGCCAGATCCTGCGCTTTCCCGGCGCGGCCCTGGACATCCGGCCCGGGGCCAAGGTGCTCCTGGACTTCCTGTGGCCGGGGCGCAAGTTCTGGTCCGAGTTCGTGGGCATGCGCCAGGACCGCTACGTGCTGCTCCACCCGCCCCTGGAGCCGGACAGCCTGGAGGCGTACCGGCGCGACGCCCAGGCCACGGTGCGCTACGTGCACCGCGACTACCACATCTGCGGGTTCACCACCTGGGTGCGGAAGCTGGCCATGAATCCTGCGCCCCTCCTGTTCCTGGAGTACCCCAGGAGCATCGAGGTCCTGAACATGCGCCACCACGAGCGGGCCGCCAGCATGCTGCCCGCCGTGCTGCGGACCGAGGGCTCGGACCTGGCAGCGGTGATCGTGAACATCTCCTCGGGCGGCTGCCGCGCGGTGCTGCGGCCCGGGACCCCGGGACCACCGCCGCAGCCGGGCGCGGAGGTCCTGTGCACCTTCGCCCTGCCCGGCATGGCCGAGGGGTTCGCCATCCCGGGCCGGGTGCGCGGCGTGGACGAGCGGGAAGGCCGCACCGCCCTGGGCGTGAGCTTCGCGGACCTGGACCCGGACCAGAAACGGGCCGTGGAAGGATTCGTCTCCGAGGTCCGGGAATACCTCCCGGCCTGAGCGTACGGACCGCTGAAAGACGTTGGGAATGTTATGTTTCGAAAACGTACTGCAACAGGCCGGTGCGGCCTTGCAAATACCCGGGGCAATGCTATACGGCACGAGATGGGAAGAAACCCCGTCCCGAGGGCCTTCCCGGCCAAATCGCCGAACCTGGCCGCGCCCCGCTGCCCTCGGCGGCGCCATTCAGGAACTGCACGTCCATAGTGATGCAACACAAGAGGTGATGCCCATGAAAAGACTTTCGCTCGTGTCCATGCTGTTTGTTGCGCTGCTTTGCTCAGCGTGCAGCAGTTCCTACCACCGCCAGTTCATAGATGCGCCCTCCATTTCCACGGGCCAGCGCCACGTTGCGGTGCTCCCCCTGGTGAATCTCACCGCGCACCCCAATGCGGGCCGCGCCGTTGGCGACATCCTGGCCACCGAGATGTACGGCCTGCCCGGGTTCACCTTCCTGGAGCGCACCGCCATGCAGGAGGGCATCAAGGGCCGGGACGAGGACCTGGAGTACGCCATGGACAACGCCGTGGCCCAGAAGCTCGGCCGGAAGCTGGGCGTGGACACCGTGGTCTACGGCTCGGTCACCGAGTACGGGTACAAGCGGGGCATCGACCAGAGCCCCGCGGTGGGCGTGAACCTGCGCATGCTGGACGTGGCCAGCGGCGCGGTGCTCTGGGCCGCGAGCAGTTCCGAGAACGGCGGGTGCTTCTGGGTCTGCGACGACTCCCTGAACCGCCTGGCGCAGGAAATCGTGGGCAAGATGGTCGCGTCCATGTCCGCGGCCCTGCGCTGAGCCTACCCGCGCCCATGGCCCGAGTCCTCGCCCTCGCCCTGCTGGGCCTGTGCTGCCTGCATCCGGCCGTTGCTTCGGCCCTGGAGCCGGGAGCGGTGCGCACCTGGGTCTGCTACTACGGCGGCGCGGACCGCTCCGCGGACCTGGCCCGCTTCGACCTGGCGGTGCTGGACCCGGCCGGCGCCCTGCCTCCCCGGGATCGGGACGGACGGCCCCTGCGCCTGGGCTACCTGAGCCTGGGCGAGGTGGACAAGTCCGCCCCCTACGCCCGGCTGGTGGCGGGCAAGCCCTACCTGGCGGGCGAGGACGGGTTCTGGGAGTCCTGGAAGGTGGACGTGCGCGACCCCGAATGGCAGCGCCTGGTGCTGGAGCGCCTGGCCCCCGGGGTGCTGGCCCGGGGATTCGACGGCCTGTTCCTGGACACCCTGGACACCGCCCTGCACCTGGAGGCCAGCCACCCCGAGCGCTACAAGGGCATGGCCAAGGCCCTGGCCAGGCTGGTGCGGGAGATCCGCCGCCGGTGGCCCGGGGCCTACCTCTGCCAGAACCGGGGCTTCGAGGTGCTCCCGGCCACCGCGCCGGACATCGACTTCCTGCTCCTGGAGGGGCTCACCAGCACCCAGGACCACGACAGCGGCGAGTACCGCCGCCAGTCGCCGCAGGACCGGCAGTGGCAGGTGGACCACGCGGCCGCGGCCCGGCTCGCCAACCCCGGGCTGGTGGTGCTCTCCCTGGACTACGCCGCGCCGGGCGACGACGCCCTGGCCGCCGAGGGCATCGCCTTTGCCCGGCAGCACGGGTTCGTTCCCTACGTGGCCAACTACCTGCTGGACGACGTGTATGCGCACACCCTGGACCGCTAGCCTCCCGGCCCTCCTGCTCCCGGCCCTGCTGGGCCTGGCGCTCCTGGGCGCGGCGCTGCCGGCCCGGGCCGCCCGGGCGGAGGAGACGCCCCTGCCCCGCAGGCTCCTGGTGCTGTACAACAGCGGCCAGGGCCAGTCCGTCGAGGACAACCTCTTTTTCTCCGGCCTGCAGATGGTGGCCAACTACTACGGCCTGCTCCCGGACTATCTGGACGTGGCGACCCAGCCCCTGCCCGGGCCCCAGGCCATGGCGGGCTACGCGGGCGTGGCCAGCGTCTTCATGGGGGAGGCCATGCCCGCCCCCGAGGCCTACCTGGCCTGGCTGCTCGCCCAGTTCCGCGCCGGGCGCAGGGTGGTGGTGGCCGGGGACCTGGGGGCGTCCCGCGACCTGCGGGGCAATCCCGCGGACGAGGACCTGCTGGCCCAGGCCCTGGCCTACCTGGGCCTGGCCGACCGGGGGGGGTTCACCACCCAGACCGACAAGATCGCCTACGGGGACGTGGGCGAGCACATGGACTTCGAACGTGCCCTGCCCACCCTGCCCCCGGCCTACAACGGCTTCATCCCCCGGGAGAAGCTCGACGCCTGGCTCACCCTGCGCCGGGCCGACAAGCCCGGGCCCCCGGCCGCGGCCGTGTCCGTGGGCAGGCGGGGGGCCTTCGCCATGGGCGCGTACCTGTACTGGCAGGACCCCCTCAACTTCCAGCGGCAGTGGTACCTGGACCCCTTCGCCTTCCTGGCCCACGGCCTGGGCCTGGACAATTTCCCGGCGCTCACCCCCACCACCCTGAACGGCAGCCGCGTGGCCTTCTCCCACATCGACGGGGACGCCTTTGCCGGCTACACCGACGTGGACAAGACCAAGAACTGCGCGGAAGTCCTGCTCAACGAAATCTTCAAGAAATACGAAACGTTTCCCATAACCGCCTCGGTCATCGTGGCGGAGATCGACCCCGCGCTTTTCGGCAACGAGAAGAACGTGCAGGTGGCGCGGGACATCTTCGCCCTGCCCAACATCGAGCCCGCGTCCCACACCTACAGCCACCCCATGTACTGGGACCCGGACGACACCCGCAGCGCCGAGGTGTACCACGCGGCGCACGCCTACAAGATCAAGGGCTACGACCGGCTGGACGCCCGCACCGAGATCGTCGACTCCTGCGCCTACATCTCCCGGCGCCTGGCCCCGCCGGACAAGCCCTGCCGGGTGCTCCTCTGGTCCGGGGACTGCAAGCCCATGGAGTCCCAGATCGGGATCGCCGAACAGGCGGGCCTGCTCAACATGAACGGCGGAGACACGGTCTACAACTTCGCCATGCACAACTCCCTGTTCTACGTGTCCGGCCTGTACCGCCCGGTGGGCGGACAGGTGCAGGTCTTCGCGCCCCAGGCCAACGAAAACATCATGACCAACCTCTGGTCCACCCCGCTCTACGGGTTCCGCAACACCATCGACACCTACCGCCGCACCGGGTCCCCCCGCCGGCTCATGCCCATCGACGTCTACTACCACTTCTATTCCGGGGAGAAGCTGGCCTCGGTCAACGCGCTCAAGGACGTGTACGACTGGGTGCTCACCCAGGACGTGGCCCTGGCCTTCGCCTCGGACTACATCCGCATGGTGCGCGGCTTCCTGTCCGCGCGGCTGGCGGTCCTGGCCCCCCGGGTCTACGCGGTGGAGGGCTACGGCGACTGCCTGAGCGTGCGCTTCGAGCCCGACGGCCCGGTCCCGGACCTGGCCCGCTGCGAGAACGTGCTGGGCTACGTGGACCTGCCCGAGGGCCTGTTCGTGCACCTGGCCCCGGGCGCGCACCGGGCTGTCGTCAGCCTGACCCTGCCCCCGGGCTCGGCCCAGGCCGCGCCCTACCTGGAACAGGCCGCGGGCTGGGTGCGCGACCTCGCCATCGCTCCCGACCGGGTGCGCCTGCGCTACGCCGGGCACGGCCGGGGCCGGGTGGTGCTGGCCGGCCTGGCCCCGGGCTCGGCCTGGAGCGTGTCCGGCGTACAGGGACGCGCCGCCGCCAAGGCCGACGCCAAGGGCCGACTGGTCCTGGACCAGGTGCAGAGCGGCCTGGTGGAGGCGCAGCGGCAATGAACGTCCGCGCCTTCCATGCCCTGCTCTTCCTGGCCCTGTTCGCCGGGCTCACGGTGCTGGTCTTCCCCCGCCGGGTGGTGCTGGTGGACCTCTACCGCGAGTCCGGCAACATCAAGGCCTCGCAGCAGCTGGTGGAGGCGCTCATGGACAGCGCGGGCGAGGACTACCGCACCCTGTTCGACAATGCCGAAATCCACCACCTGTTGGGCGACCCGGACCGGGCCATCGCCAACATGGAGAAGGCGGTGGCGCTCAAGCCCCGCAACAAGCTGGCCCTGACCCGGCTGGCCGACTACTACCGCTGGAACCTCAAGCCCCGCCAGGCCCTGCAGACCTACGAGCGCATCGCCCGCATCTATCCGGGCGAGATCGAGGTCTACATCCAGATGATCGACCTCTACCGCCACTTCAAGGACGAGGCCGCCGAGCACGCGGCCATCGCCCAGGCCATCCCGCTCATGCAGGCCGGCCTTGCCGCGCGCCAGGACCTTTTCCTGAACGTGCTGCGCGGGGAGTTGGCCAAGCTCGCCAGGCAGTTCGCATCCGCCGGGCCGGACCCGCTGCGCAACGACCTCATGCGCCGGCTCTACATCCTCACCGCCCAGTACACCCGCAGCCTGGACGAGGGCCAGAAGCCGGACCGCACCGAGTTCGTGACGTACGCCCTGGAGCACTACATGAGCACCGGCCAGGTGGACCAGGGCCTGTTCCTGGCCGGGCGCTTCGACCAGGTGTTCAACGCGGGCATGGAGTACCGCAAGCGCTACATGCTTGTGCTGGAATGGAACGGCCTGCCGCGCCAGGCCCTGGACCTGCTGGACACGCTGGCGGCCGAGGCCCCCGGGGACATGGACCTGGTCCTCATCCGGGCGCGGCTGGCCCAGGCCGTGGGGGACAAGGCCGCGGTGCGCCGCGTCCTGGCCGACCTGGAGGCCCGGGGCAACCTGGACGCCACCGCCCGGCGCGCCGTGGGCCGGATGCACGAGGACCTGGAGGAGTACGGCCGCGCGGTGGACCTCTATCGCGACCTGTGGCGCTCGGGCCACGCCGAGTCCGACCTCAAGCGCCTGCTCGCCGCGGGCCTGGCCAGCGGCCGGCCCGAGCTGCTGGCCCGGGCCGTGGCCGAGGCCCCGGCCGCCATCGAGCGGGAGGACGTGCAGGCGGTCCTGGCCCAGGCCTATGCCGAGCAGGAGCGGCCCCGGGAGGCCTTCGCCCTGCTGGCCGCCCAGGTGCGGGCCAAGGTCCCGGGCAGCGAGGCCCTGGCCCCGCTCCTGCTCACCGTGGCTGCGGCCACCCAGGACCCGGCGGTCATCGCCGAGGCCCAGGAACTGGTGGCCGGCGAGGGCGGCCTCTCCTCCCCCCCGGTGCTGCGCAGCCTGGCCGAGGCCTACCTGGGCGCGGAGCGGCCGGACCTGGCCGTGCCCCTGCTGGCCCGGCTGGTGCGGGATGCAGGGCGCACCGTGGACCGCGCCGACCTCCTGCGCCTGCTGGAGGCCGCCTCGTTCACGGGCCGGCCCGACCTGGCCGGCCAGGCCGCGGACCTGGCCCGGCGCCTGGTCCCCCGCGACCCCGAGGTCCAGGCCAAGGCGGCCGAGGCCCTGCTGGCCGCGGACCGGCCCAAGGAGGCCCTGCCCCTGCTGGCCGCGGCCGCGCGCGCCCGGGGCAAGGACGCGGGCCGCGAGGAGCTCCAGCGCCTGCTGGAGGTGGCCGGGTACGCCGGCGAGCCCGAAGCGGCCCGGTCGACCCTGGACCTGGTCCTGTCCCTGCGCCCCGGGGACCCGGTGATCCGCCGCGCCGCGGCCGACGCCTATGTGGCCGCCGGGGACCCGGCCCGCGCCTACCCCCTGCACAAGGAGCAGGCCCAGGCCCGGCCCACCCCGGAGACCGTGGGGCTCATGCTCCAGACCGCGGGCTACGCCTCGGACCCCAAGCTCATGGCCGACGCCGCGGACGCGGCGCGACGGCTGCTCGCCCCCCTGCCCCCGGACCTCAAGCGCCGGGTGGCGGACCTGTACTCCTACAGCGCCCGGCCCCGGGACGCCGCGGGCCTGTACGCGGAACTGGCCGCGGCCGGGCCGGGCGACCCGGAGCTGGAGGTGCTGGCCGGCCAGGCCTTCGGGGCCGCGGCCCAGTTCGGGCCGGCCCTGGACCACCTGAAGCGGGCCGTGGCCCTGCGGCCGGGCGAGGCGCGCTACCGCCGCCTGCTGGCCCAGCACCTGGGCTACGCCGGCCGCACCCGGGACATGGTGGCGGCCTACGAGCGGATGCGGGAGCTGAAGCTCCTCTCGGCCGCGGACCGCACGGCCCTGGGCCAGGGCTATGCGGGCCTGGGCCAGTGGGCCAAGGCCGTGGAGGAGCTTGCCCCCCTGGCGGACAAGGAGTCCCTGACCCGGGCCGAGGGCCTGCTTTTGTCCACCACCCTGGCCAACGCGGGCCGGGACAAGGAGGCCCAGGCCCTGTTCATCCGGCTCTCCCGGCAGTACCGCGACGACCCACAGTACCTGGCCCGCCTGGGCTACGGGGCCATGTTCGCCTCGGACCTGGCCGCGGCCGAGAACCTGTTCTCCGCCACCCTGCGCCGGGACGCGGGCAACGCGCCGGCGCGCAAGGGCCGGGCCATGGTGCACGCCGCGGCCAACGACCCCCTGGCCGCGGTGCGCCTGTACCAGGAATACCTGTCCCGCAATCCCGACGACCTGGAGGCCCACTACCGGCTGGGCGAGCTCTATTCCATCCTGGACCGGCCCGGCCAGGCCAAGCGGGAGTACGACGCCGCCCGCCGCCTGCTCCGGGAGAAACAGGCCGCGCCGCCGCGGCCCCAGGCGGCCAACCCGTGATCCGTTTCACGCCATACCGCCCGGCCCGGCATCGGCGGGGCGGCGCGGGACCCGGCGCGTCCTGCCGGCCCGGCAGGACGGCTGCGCCCGTTATTGCCGACGGAGCCGGCCGGCGGGGCGGCGCGGCCCTGCGCCCGGCCATCCGTGCCCTGTTCCTGGCCGGGGCCCTGTTCCTGGCCGGGGCCCTTTTCCTGGCCTGGCCCACGGCCCCGGCCCGGGCCGCGGGGCCGGACGCCTCCTGCCTCTCCATCCAGGTGGGCACCTTCGCCAACCCGGACAACGCCCGGCGCTACCACGCCCGGCTGCTCTCCCTGCTGCCCCCGCAGGCGGCCGACCAGCTCCGGCTGGAGCGCATCGGCTCCCTGAACGTGCTGCGCATCGGGCGGGCCGCGGGCAGGAACGATCTGGCCCCGCTCCTGGAGGCGGTGCGGCCGGTGGTGGAGAACCCCCGGGTCATGGAGGTGGACTTCCTGCCGGCCCGCTTCGTCATCCCGCCCCGGCGCGCGGACCTGGCCGGGGCCGGCAAGCCGGCCCCCGCGCCGGCGCCGGCTCAACCCCCTGCCGCGGGAGCGCCGGCGGCCCAACCCTCTTTCGCGCCAACCGAGCCGCAGGCAACTCCGGCCGCGCCAGCGGCTTCGGCCGCCATCCCGACCGAGGGCTATGCCGTGCAGGTGGGCAGCTTCACCGAGCCCGCGGCGGCCGAACGCACCCTTGCCGCGCTGCGCGCCGCCCTGCCCCGGGCCATGGCAGCCCAGCTCCGGCTGGAGGCCATCGGCGAATTCCTGGTGCTGCGCCTGGGCCAGGCCGCCGCCAAGGAGGACCTGGCCCCCCTGCTGGCCGCGGCCCGCGCCGCCGGGGAAGAGCCCCGCATCGTGTCCGCGGACTACCGGCCCGAACGTTTCCTCGTACCTCCCGAGGCAACGGCCTTGCCGCTGCCCGGGTCCGCGCCCCCGGACGGCGAGCCGACCCCCGGCCGGATCGAGACGCTGGACACGCCTCCCCCGAGCGCCGCGGCCCCGCGGCCCGCGCCCCTCTCCGAAGCGGGGCAGCCGTTCACGCCCGGGGGCCGCACCCCGGCCCCGGCCGGGCCAAAACCGGCCGAACCGGCCACGGCCAAGGCTCCGGCACGCCCAGAGGCCCCGCGCACGTCCCCCAAGGGGGACGCCACGCCGCCCGCCCAGGCCGGGCAGCAAGCCGCGCCGGCCCCGGCCCCCGCTCCGGCCGAGCCCCTGCCCGAGGCCATCGCCACGGGCTACACCGTGCAACTGGGCAGCTTCGCCAGCCGGGCCAACGCCCTGGCCATGCACCAGCGGCTGCTGGCCGCCCTGCCCCCGGACCTGGCCGGGGAGCTGCGGGTGGAGCGGGTGGGCATCTACCACGTGCTGCGCCTGGGCCTGGCCCCCACCCGGGCGGCCATGGCCCCGGTGCTGGAGCGGGTGCGCACCTATTCCCCCCTGCCCGTACTCCTGGCCGCGGACCTGGACCCGGACCGCCTGGAGGTCCCGCCCCGCAGCCTGGGCCGGGCGGCTGCGGCCCCGGAACCCGCCCAGGTCCTGGCCCCGGCCCCGCAGCCCGCGCCGGCCGATCCCGAGGCTTTGGCCAACCTGGACCAGGAAGAGCCCCTGCCGCCCATCCTGCCCTTCGGCTCCACCAAGCGGGAACAGGACCTGATCCAGGCCCGCATCGCCACCCGCACCGGCCACTTCCCCCAGGGCAAAAAGCTCTATGAGCGGATACTGGCCGAACACCCCGGGGACGAGGAGGTGCTGGAGCAGTACGTGGACGCCCTGGTGGACGCCCTGGAATACGACCTGGCGCAGAAGCTCCTGGCCGATTGGCTGAAGCGAGACCCGGAGAACCCCCGGCCCCGGCGGCTGCTGGGCCTCATGTTCGTGCGGGCCGGGGAGAACGAGCGGGCCTACGCGCCCTTCATGGACCTCTTGGACCGCGACCCCGGGGACATCGGGGTCATGGCCGACCTGGGCTTCGCCAAACTGGGCGGCGGCGACTGGCAGCACGCCCTGCAACTCTTCTCCGCGGTGGCCGACGAACAGCCCGAGAACGAGGTGGCCGCCCAGATCGTGCAGGAGCTGCTCATCGCCCACCGGCCCCGCCTGGCCAGCGACTTCGTCTCCGAGTTCCGGGCAGACGACACCGTGCTCTCCACCTGGAGTTCCACCTTTTCCTCCCCGCTCTCGGACCGCTGGGCCCTGGACCTGAAGTACGCCCTGACCCACGTGGACCGGCCCAGCAAGGACACCCAGGAGCCCATCGAGCACACGGTGCAGGACTGGATGCTCACCGCCCGCGCCCTGCTGCACGAGCACCTCACCGCCTATGCGGGCCTGGGCGCTGTGTCCGGCATCGGCGACCGGATTGCCTCCCAGGCCGGCCTGGAGTGGCGGGTGCACCGGCCCGGCCGCATCCTGGTGCTGGTGGAGCGCAACCGGCCCTGGCTGGACCGGGTGGACGCCACCCGCTACCAGGGATTCCAGGACCACGCCTCGGTGGCCTACGACGCCCTGTTCGACGACCGCTGGGGCCTGTACCTGGCGGCCGAGCGATTCCGCTACGCGATCCTGGACCACGAATACGGCCGGCGCAACGTGGGCTCGGGCCGGCTCATGCGCCGCCTGGGCTGGAGGCCCAACCTCTGGCTGGGCTACGCCTACAGCTTCGGCTCCTCGGAATACGACGACAACGCGCCCCGGATTCTGGAGGACGACACCCGCATCCTGCCCGTGGCCCTGGACGCGGAGGAGGAGTCCCACTCCGGGTTCCTGACCATGGACGAGCGGCTGTGCCGCTACCTCAGGCTGGTGCTCACCGCCGGCGCGGGCCAGAACACCATAAGCGGCAACGCCTTCTTCTTCGGCTCCGGCGAGTTCCAGGTGGAGGTGAACAACCGCCTCACCGTGCGCGCCGGCCTGGGCTACAACTCTGACAAGAGCAGCGTGGGCGGCGAAACCACCACCGCCACCCTGGGCATACTCTGGATTTTCTAGGCGCAGGTAGTTTCCATGAGCATCACCGCACCGCACGCCGGGCCGCGCAAGGCCACCCCCACCTCCTACGCCCTGGAGATCCTCCTGGGACTGGGGCTGCTCTGCGCCGTGAACTTCTACTTCTTCGCGGACCAGCCGGCCTTCTTCCGGACCGCGCCCCACCCCTACTGGCTGGTGGTGCTGCCGGTGGCCGCGCGCTACGGGTTCTTCGGCGGGCTGTGGTCCGGGCTGGCCGCGGGCGGGCTCTATTTCGCGCTGCGGGCCTTCGCCATCCCCGACGTGTCCCTCATGGAGCTGTCCGCCTTCTCCATCTGGGGCCCGCCCCTGTTCTTCGTCACCGGCGGGGTGGTGCTGGGCGAGATCCGCCAGGTGCAGATCCGCCGCCAGCTGGAACTGGCCGTGGAGCGCGACGACGCCAAGAAGGCCCTGGACCGGCTGGAGAACCAGTACCGCACCCTGGCCGAGGCCAAGCAGGAGATCGACACCCGCATCATCTCCCAGGAGCAGACCGTCTCCACCCTGTACGAGTCGGCCCAGTCCCTGCGCTCCCTGAACGAGGAGGACATCTACCCCAGCGTGCTGGTGCTGTTGCGCGACCACGTGGGGGTGCAGGCCGGCCGCATCTACATGATCGAGGGCGAGGAACTGGTGCTCAAGGCCCGCATGGGCGAGACCCCGAGCCCGGCCCCGGAGCGGACGCCCAAGACCCAGGGCGTGTTCGGCCGGGTGCTCTCCACCGGGCTGGCCGTGGCCCTGAACGAGATCCTGGACGGCCAGGGGGCCATGCGCGACACCCTGATCTGCGCGCCCATCCGGGAGCCGGAACAGAACGCGGTCATCGGCATCCTGTGCATCGACCAGATGCCCTTCCTCAAGCTCAACAACGAGACCGTGAAGGTGGTGTCCCTCATGGCCGACTGGTGCGGGTCCAGCCTGTCCAACGCCCGGCTGCACTCCGAAACCCGGGCCAAGCTCATCACCGACGACATCATCGAGGCCTACACCGCCGAATACCTGGATCGCCGCCTGGGCGAGGAGTTCTCCCGCTCCCGGCGCTACAAGCTGCCCCTGTCCCTGCTCCTCCTGGCCCCGCCCACCTGCAACGGCGACGGCCCGCCCGACGAGGTGATGATCTCCATGAGCCTGGCGGTGAAGGAGGTCATCCGCAACATCGACCTGCTCTTCCTGCACCCGAACCCGGGCTGGTTCGCCCTGCTCTTGCCCAACACCCCGGAGGAGGGGGCGCGCATCGTGGCCCGCAAAATCGGGGAGAAGTACGACGCCCTCATGCTGCGCCACGACGACTCGGCCGAGGCAGGGGCCCTGCACATCGGCGTGGCGTCCTTTGCCGAGGGCCAGGAGGCCCCGGCGGACATGCTCGCCCTGGCCGAGACCCGCGCCTGCGGGCTGGGCAACGCCTGATGCCCACTCCCCCGGCCCCGCCCCTGGGCGCCCTTCCGGCGAAGGACGCCAAGGCCGCGCCCCACGCGGCCGGGGGACGCCTGCGCCTGTTCGCGGCCTTCATCCCGGCCGCCCTGCTGGAGGCCTGGGCCCTGTCCCTGGCCCCGGCGGCCCTGGACGCCTGGGACTGGCTGGCCATCGCCGGCCTGCACCTGGCCGCGGCCGCGGTCCTGCCCCTGGCCGGCCGCACCGTGCGCGGAGAGCAGATCATCCGGCGCTACTACTACGACCTCTCCGGCCTGTTCATCCTGTTCATCCCGGTGCTGGGCGTCATCGGGGCCTTCATGGCCCTGGGCCTGTCCAATGCGCTGCAAAAGCCCAAGGGCCTGGCCGCGGAGTTCGAGCGCAAGGTCTACATGCGCAAGGCCGACCTCCTGGCCGTGCGGGCCGACGACCTCAAGGGCTTTCTGGCCGACGAGATGGGAGTTGAGCCCATCCGGGACATCCTGGCCGGCAACGACGTGGACCTCAAGCGCGGCGCGGTGACGCTGTTGCGCAACCTGGGCAGCCCCGATGCGGTGAAGATGCTGCGCCTGTGCCTCACGGACCCGGCCCTGGAGGTGCGCTACAGCGCGCACAGCGCGCTCACGGTCATTGAGGAGGCGCACACCCGGGCCGTTGCCGAGGCCAAGGAAAAGGTGGACGCCAAGGTGGCGGGCAGCCGGGCCGAGCTGGGCCTGGCCTGCCTGGCCTACGCCACCAGCGGCCTGCCCGAGGAGGCCCTGGCCGCCCACTACCTGGAGTCCGCCCGCGCCGCCCTGGAGGAGGCCCGGCTGGAGGCCGTCCGGGAGGGCGGGGACGGCGCGGCCGAACTGGACCTGCGCCTGGGCGAGGTCGCCCTGCGCATGGACGACCGGCAGGCCGCGGCCCTGGCCTTCGGCCGGGTCGCCGAGGACGCGCCCCAGTACTTCGAGGCACTGCTCGGCCTGTGCCGCCTGCACTACGACGGCAGGGACTACGCCGCCCTGGCCCGGGACGTGGCCAGGCTCAAGGAGCTGCCCGAGCCCCCGGCCAACCACCCCCACCACCCGGTGTACCGGTTCTGGACCACCCAATGAAGACCCCGGCGCAAGACCCCGTGTACGACGTGTGCCTGCTCCTGGAGGGCACCTACCCCTACGTGGCCGGCGGGGTGTCCTCCTGGCTGCACCGGCTGGTGTCCGGCATGCCCGACCTCAGCTTCACCGCGGTGTGCATCGTGCCCTCGTCCCGGGACAAGCTCGTGGCCAAGTACGAGCTGCCGCCCAACTTCTCCGAACACCGGGTCATGCCCCTGCACGACGTGCCCGACGTGCCCCGCCACAGCCTGCGCGACCTGGGGCCGCGCCAGTTGGACATCATCCGGTCGTTCCACGCCGGGCTCAAGGAGCGGGACTTCTCCGGCCTGGAGGACATCATCGGCGCCTTCCGCGCCGGCAAGATGCCCCTGTCCGCTGTGCTGCACGGCCGCAAGGCCTGGAACATGCTCCTGGAGTACTACCGGCCGGACGTGAACAACGAGTCCTTCCTGAACTTCTTCTGGACCTTCCGGCTCACCCACCTGGCCATGTTCCGGGCCGTGACCTTCGACCTGCCCCGGGCCCGGGTCTACCACTCCATCTCCACGGGCTACGCCGGGCTGCTGGGGGCCACGGCCCGGACGCTCCTCAAGCGTCCCTTCCTGCTCACCGAGCACGGCATCTACGTCAAGGAGCGCAAGATCGAGATCTCCCAGGCGGACTGGATCTACCAGGACGACACCCCGCGCCGGCACGTGAGCCGGGGCCTGACCTTCTTCCAGGACTACTGGGTGCGCATCTTCTCCAGCCTGGCCCGCATCGCCTACAACGCCGCGGACCGCATCTACACCCTGTACGAGGGCAACCGGCAACTGGAGATCGCCGAGGGCGCGCCCGAGGACAAGATCGACATCATCCCCAACGGCATCGAGATCGAACGCTTCAGGGACCTGCCCCGCCGCGCCCCCGCGGCCGGCGCGGCGGAAGGCTTCGCCGTGGGCTTCGTGGGCCGGGTGGTGCCCATCAAGGACGTGAAGACCTTCATCCGGGCGGTAAAGATCGTGTCCACCCGGGTCAAGCTCACGGCCTACGTCATGGGCCCCTTCGAGGAGGACGAGGGCTACTACAAGGAGTGCAAGGAACTGGTGGATCTCCTGGGCCTGCAGCAGTCGGTGGTGTTCACCGGCCCGGTGAACGTGGCCGAGTACTACCCCAGGCTGGACCTCATCGTGCTCACCAGCATCAGCGAGGCCCAGCCCCTGGTCATCATGGAGGCCAACTGCGCCGGGGTGCCGGCGGTGGCCACCGACGTGGGCTCCTGCCGGGAGCTGTTGGAGGGCCGCACCCCCGAGGACCGCGCCCTGGGCCCGTCCGGCCTGGTGACCCGCACCGCGGATCCCATCGACACCGCCCGGGCCATGGGCGAGATCCTCACCGACCCGGGCCTGCGCGAGCGCATGGCCCAGGCCGGCAAGGCGCGCATCACGTCCTTCTACCGCGAGTCGGACCTGCTGGCCCGCTATCACGACATCTACACGCACTATAGGGAGCTTCCCTGATGGCGGGCATCGGTTTCGAATTGCGCAAGCTGCTGCGCAAGGACTCCTTCATGGCGGACGTGTCCGCCTACCTCTACGCCGCGCTCATCTCCTCCGGGCCGTGGCTCATGAGCATCCTGTGCCTGTCGGTGCTGGGGCTCTACCGCCAGACCGGCTTCCCGCCCGAGAAGCAGGAGGTGTTCCGCTCCACGGTGATCTACACCTACGCCCTGTCCATCGTGTTCATCGGCGCGCTGCAGCTGGTGGTCACCCGCTACCTGGCGGACCTGCTCTACGCCAAGGAGCACCGGCACACCCTGCGCGCCTTCTTCACCAGCGCCCTGTGGGTCCTGGCCGGAGGCACGGCCTTCGCGGTGCTGTTCTACTGGAGCTTCGAGCTCACCCCGCTCTTCAAGGCCGTGGCCGTGCTCCTGTTCCAGGTCACCTGCCTCATCTGGCTGGCCATGATCTTCGTGTCCGCGGTCAAGGACTACAAGAGCATTGTCTACGCCTTTGCCGTGGGCACGGTGGTGAGCATCACGGCGGCCATAGGCCTGGACAAGGTCTACCCCTACGACGGCTACCTCATGGGCTTCACCCTGGGCCAGGCGGTGATCCTGTTCTGGCTGGTCTCCTGCCTGCTCACCGAGTTCCCGGCCGCGGGCCTGTGGGACCAGGGCCTGGTCCGGCACCTGGGGCGCTACTGGGACCTGGCCCTGGTGGGGCTGACCTACAACCTGGCCATCTGGGTGGACAAGGTGGTGTTCTGGTTCGCCCCGGACTCCCGGCTCATCTCCCCGTGGTTCCGCACCCACGACATCTACGAAGCCCCGATCTTCTTCGCCTACCTCTCCATCGTGCCCACCCTGGCGGTGTTCCTCATCAAGATCGAAACCAAGTTCTACGAGCACTACCAGCGCTACTACGCCAAGATCATGGGCAACCAGAGCCTGGCCTCCATCCTGGAGGAAAAGCAGCTCATGGTGCTCATGCTCAAGGAGAATTTCCGGGAGGTCTTCGTGCTGCAGGGAGCCATCACCGGCCTGGGGATCATCTTCGCAAAGCCCCTGCTGGCGATGGTCAAGCTCATCCCGCTGCAGGCGCCGCTCCTGCGCATCGCCCTCATCGGGGCCTTCCTCCAGGCGCTCCTGTCCATCAACATCATCATCCTGTTCTACTTCGACCTGCGCAAGCGGGTGCTGGCCCTGTCCCTGCTCTTCCTGGTACTGAACGTGGGCCTGTCCTGGTGGAGCACCCGGCTGGGCTTCCAGTTCTACGGGTACGGCTACTGCTACGCCTGCCTCATCACCTTCGCCGCCTCGTTCTGGGTGCTCTCGCGCAGCCTGGACGACCTGGAATACATCACCTTCGCCAAGCAGCCCTTGGCATAGGAGGACAGCACACATGACGGGAACGACCTGCCTGGTGACCGGCTGCGCGGGATTCGTGGGCAGCCACCTGACCGAGGCCCTGCTGGAGGCGGGTTGCCGGGTGCTGGGCGTGGACAACTTCTTCTCCGGGCACGAGCGCAACATGGTGGCCTTCCGCCACGCCCCGGCCTTCAGCTTCTTCCGCCGCTCGGTGGAGGAGCCCGAGCTGTTGCCCGAACTCAAGGACCGCCATCCGGACCTGGCCTGCGTGTTCCACCTGGCCGCGGTGGTGAGCGTGCCCTATTCCCTCAAGTACCCGGAGGAGACCATGGCCGTGAACCACGCGGCCAGCCTGCGCCTGCACGCCCAGGCCCGAGACCTGGGCCTGGCCGGCTACGTGTTCGCGGGCAGCGCGGCCGAGTACGGCGACGACCCCCGCCTGCCCCTGCGCGAGGGGCACGCCGGGCCCGGCACCCGCCAGCTCTCGCCCTACGGCCGGGCCAAGTACCTGGTGTCCGCCGGCCTGGAGGAGTCCGGCTTCGGCCTCTCCCTGCGCTGCTTCAACATCTACGGCCCGCGCCAGGACCCGCAGAGCCCCTACAGCGGGGTCATCTCCCAGTTCATGGGCCGGGCCGCGGCCGGGCTGCCACCCCTGGTGCAGGGCGACGGAGGCCAGACCCGGGACTTCATCCATGTGGACGACGTGGTGGCCGCCTACCTGGCCGCGGCGGGGCTGCACCCGCAGTTCCGGCTCCCGCCGCCCGGGATCTACAACTGCGGCACCGGCCAGGCCACCAGCATCCTGGACCTGGCCAGGCTCATCCCGGAACTGGCCGGGAACCGGGCCGACCCCATGTTCGGGCCGAGCCGGCCGGGCGACATCAGGCATTCGGTGGCCGACACCTCCCGCCTGGCCGAAGCCACCGGTTTCGTCCCCGGGGTGGCGTTGCGCGACGGACTGGCCCGCACCCTGGCCTGGTTCGCGGCGCGGGCCTAGCGCCCCGAGCCCGTTCCATACCCCCCTGCCCTACAATTTCGCAGGCGTTGCCTTTTTCCTCAAGATCGGTGTAGGGTTGAATGTGGCATTTCCGCCCACGTTCAACCAATCACGAGGGTATACCTATGAAACGGCTCCTGACGATCATCTCCATCTGCCTGCTCGCCGGCGTGTTCTTCGCGGCGCAGGGGCTGGCTGCCGACGGCAAGTCCCTGTACGCCCGCTGCACCGGCTGCCACGGTTCCGACGGCAGCAAGAAGGCCCTGGGCTCGGGCGCCCCCCTCAAGGGCAAGTCCTCGGCCGACCTGCTCAAGGCTTTGGAAGGCTACAAGGCCGGCACCTACGGCGCCGCCAAGAAGGCCATGATGGAGGCCCAGGTCAAGAACCTCTCGCCCGAGGACATGAAGGCCCTGGCCGACTACATCGCCGGCTTCTAGGAGTTCCCATGCGCAGCCTCATCCTGGCCCTGGGCCTGGCGGTCCTGGCCCTTTTGGCCCCGCACCCGGCCCCGGCCCAGGACGACAACGCGACCATGCTGCACCAGCACGCCATGGAGGCGGCCGCCGCCAACGCGACGGCCGCCCCAACGGGCGGCGAGGTGGAGGTGGACGAGAAGCTGGGGCAGACCATCCCCGGCGACGTGCCCCTGGTGGACGAGAACGGCAAGATCGTGCTCTCCGGGAACCTCCTGGGCAAGCCCCTGATCCTGGTCCCGGTCTACTACTCCTGCCCCAACGCCTGCAACATCCTGCTCGGCAACCTGGCCGTGATCCTGCCCAAGACCGGCCTGGACCTGGGCAAGGACTACCAGGTGGCCACCGTGAGCTTCGACGAGAACGACACCCCCGCGGTGGCGGCCCGGCGCAAGCGGGAAATCCTCACCCCGGTGGCCAAGCTCTTGGATCCCGCGGCCTGGCACGCGCTCACTGGGGCCGAGGCCAACGTGCGCCGGCTCATGAACGCCATCGGCTTCGGCTACGCCCGCGACGGCATCGCGTTCAAGCATCCGGTGGTGCTGCTGGCCCTCTCCCCCAAGGGCAAGGTCGTGCGCTACCTCTACGGCGAGAGCCCCCTGCCCTTCGACATCGCCATGGCGGTCACCGACGCCGCGGCCGAGAAGCCCGGCTTCTCCATCCGTCGCGCGGTGGCCTTCTGCTACACCTACGACCCGGATGGACGCCGCTACACCTTCGACCTCATGAAGGTGGTGGGAGTGGGCGTGCTGGCCGCCCTGGGGCTGTTCGCCCTGTTCCTGGCCCTGGGCGGCAAGAAGCGCAAGGGCGCATAGGGAGTCCCCATGGCCCACGCCGACGCGGCCCCCAAGAGCTTCCTCGCCGACAAAACCGGCATCCGGTCCTGGATATTCTCCACGGACCACAAGCGCATCGGGCTCATGTACCTGGCCCTCATCCTGCTCATGTTCACCGCGGGCATGACCCTGGGCTTCCTCATGCGGCTCAAGCTCATGACCCCGGGCAACACCCTGCTCTCTCCCCAGACCTACAACGCGGTGTTCACCCTGCACGGGGTGATCATGATCTTCCTGGTGGTCATCCCCAGCATCCCGGCCTCCTTCGGCAACATCATGCTGCCGCTGCAGATCGGGGCCAACGACGTGTCCTTCCCCAGGCTCAACAACTTTTCCTGGTGGCTGTACGTCATCGGCGCGGCCACCGCCCTGGTGTCCATCTTCACCGGCTCCGGGGCCCCGGACACGGGCTGGACCTTCTACGTGCCCTTCAGCTCCCGCACCACCACCAACGTGTCCGTGGCGGTCATCGCGGTGTTCATCCTGGGCTTCTCCAACATCCTCACGGGCCTGAACTTCATCACCACCATCCACCGCCTGCGCGCGCCCGGCCTCACCTGGCGCAAGCTCACCCTGTTCGTGTGGTCCCTGTACGCCACGGCCTGGATCCAGGTGCTGGCCACCCCGGTGCTGGGCATCACGGCGCTGCTCATCTTCGCCGAGCGAGTGCTCAACATGGGGCTGTTCGACCCCACCCGGGGCGGCGACCCGCTCATGTACCAGCACCTGTTCTGGATCTACTCGCACCCGGCGGTGTACATCATGATCCTGCCGGCCATGGGCATCGTCTCGGACATCATCCCGGTGTTCGCGCGCAAGAAGATCTTCGGCTATGGCATGATCGCCGCATCCAGCCTGGCCATCGCCTTCGCCGGCTCCCTGGTCTGGGCGCACCACATGTTCACCAGCGGCATGAGCGAGACCGCGGTGCTGGTCTTCTCCCTGCTCACCTTCATCGTGGCCGTGCCCTCGGCCATCAAGGTCTTCAACTGGCTGTCCACCCTGTACAAGGGCTCCATCCTCATGGAGCCGCCGCTCCTCTACACCCTGGGCTTCATCTTCATGTTCTCCGTGGGCGGGCTCACCGGCCTGGTGCAGGGCGCGGCCGGGGCGGACATCCACGTGCACGACACCTATTTCATCGTGGGGCACTTCCACTACATCATCTTCGGGGGCACGGGCCTGGGCCTGTTCGCGGCCATGCACTTCTGGTTCCCCAAGGTCTTCGGCCGCATGTACAAACGCGACCGGGCCTACGCAGCCTTCTGGCTGCTGCTCGTGGGCATGAACGTGCTCTACTTCCCCATGCTCGTGCTGGGGCTCATGGGCATGCCCCGGCGCTACTACGACTACCTGCCCGAGTTCGCCACCTGGAACATGGTCTCCACCTTCGGCTCCTGGTTCGTGGTGGCGGGCATCCTGCTCATGTTCTGGAACCTGTACCAGGGCATCCGCCACGGCGAGCCGGCGGGCAGGAACCCGTGGGGCGCGGCCTCCCTGGAATGGGAGACCGCCTCGCCGCCGCCCACCCACAACTTCCCCACCGAGCCGGTGGTCACCCACGGCCCCTACGACTTCGCCGAGGCGGGCGGCCATGGCTGAGATGCCCAAGGACTACGCCGCGGCCAAGATGGGCATGTGGCTGTTCCTGTTCACCGAGGTCCTGCTCTTCGGCGGGCTCTTCCTGCTTTACGCGGCCTACCGCCACCGCTACCCCGCGGACTTCCACAACGCCCACCTCTCCCTGGACCTGGTCCTGGGCACGGCCAACACCGTGGTGCTCATCACCTCCAGCCTCACCGTGGCCCTGGCCATCTCCGCGCTGCAGCGCGGCCGCATGCGCCACTGCTACCTGTTCCTGGGCGGCACCGTGGGCCTGGCCCTGCTCTTCCTGGTGAACAAGTACTTCGAGTGGAGCGCCAAGTTCCACCACGGCATCTATCCCGGGTCCGAACACCTGGCCCACCTGCCCAAGGCCGAGAACCTGTTCTTCGGCCTGTACTTCTCCATGACCGGGCTGCACGGCGTCCATGTGCTGGTGGGCGCGACCCTGCTCGCCTGGGTCATGGTCATGATCCGGCGCGGCAAGGTGACCCAGGCCGACTACGTGACCCTGGAGAACGCCGGGCTGTACTGGCACCTGGTGGACCTGGTGTGGATCTACCTCTTTCCCCTCTTTTACCTCATCAGCTAGGGGAGGCACCGTGGCGCACGACTCCGACACCCACGCCTCGCATCCCCTGAGCTACGGGCTGCTCACCGGCATCTGGGCCGGGCTCATGGCGCTCACCGCCCTCACCGTGGCCGTGGCCCAGGTGGACCTGGGCTTCCTGAACATCGTGGCGGCCCTGGGGGTGGCCAGCGCCAAGGCCTCCCTGGTGGTCTTCGTGTTCATGCACCTCAAGTACGAGAACCGCACCCTCAAGGGCATGGTGGCCCTGGCCTTCGTGATCCTGGCTATCTTCATCGGCTTCACCTTCTGGGACGTGGGGCTCCGCTAGGCCATGAATCCGCAGATCGCCGACGCCGTGGCCAGCGTGGACCGCACCTTCCTGTTCATCTTCGGGGTGAGCGTGGTGATCCTCATCGGGATCACCGCAGCCATGATCTGGTTCGTGTTCCGCTACAGCCGCACCCGCAACCCCACGCCCGCGGACTTCGACGGCAACCTGACCGCGGAGATCCTCTGGACCGTGCTGCCCACCCTGCTGGTGCTGGGCATGTTCTTCTCGGGCTGGTCCAGCTACCGTGCCCTGCGCGACGTGCCCGAGGGGGCCATGGAGGTGAAGGTCACCGCCCGCATGTGGTCCTGGGGCTTCGAGTACGGAAACGGCAAGAAGAGCAACGTGCTGGTGTGCCCGGTGGGCGAGCCCATCAAACTGGCCATGGTGTCCAGCGACGTGATCCACGGGTTCTTCGCCCCGGCCTTCCGCATCAAGCAGGACGTGGTGCCGGGCATGACCACCTACGCCTGGTTCAAGGCCGACCAGCCCGGGGAGTACGACGTGTTCTGCTCGGTGTACTGCGGCCTGCAGCACGCCAAGATGCTCACCACCATCAAGGCCGTGCCCAAGGCGGAGTTCGAGGCCTGGCTGGCCCAAAGCGACCAGCCGGCCGGCGGCCAGGGCAAGGCGCTCCTGGACGGGAAGGGCTGCCTGGGCTGCCACAGCCTGGACGGCTCGCCCGGGGCCGGCCCCACCCTCAAGGACGTGTTCGGCCATCAGGCGACCTACCTCACCTCCGAGGGCAAGGAGGTCACCGCCACCGCGGACCGCGCCTATTTGCGCGCCTCCATCCTGGGGCCGGACCCCGGGGTGGTGAAGGGCTTCGAGCCCATCATGCCCATGTACGAGGGCCAGCTCACGGACGAGGAGGTGGGGCAGATGCTCGACTTCCTGGAAAGGGGCGAGGCCCCCCTGCCCGACGGCCGGGGCGTGGCCGACCGGCAGGGCTGCCTGGGCTGCCACTCCACCGACGGCACCATCGTGGCCGGCCCCAGCTTCAAGGGCATGATGGGCCGCAAGACCCGGATGGACCACGGCGGCATGGTGCACGAGATGACCGTGGACCGGCAGTACGTGCTGGACCAGTTGGCCACGCCCGAGAGCTTCCGGGTGCAGGGCTTCGACCCCATCATGCCCGCCTATCCCGACCTCACCGCCCCCGAGAAGGAGGCGCTGTTGCGCTACCTGGAATCCCTGTCCGGCCTGCCCGGCGCGGCCGGGGAGTCCGGGGGCCACGACATGCCCGGCAAGATGGACGGGCACGACATGCCCGGAAAAACGGACGGCCACGACATGTCCGGCAACCACCCGGACGGGGAACACCCCAAGCAATGAGCCTGGCCCTGCTGCGCCTCTTCCGCCTGCGCCTGGCCCTGCTGGCCGCGGTGGGCACCCTGGCCGGGTACGTGCTCTACCGGCCCGCGCCGGGCGCGGGCGCACTCCTGGCCGGCGGCGCCTCCCTGGCCTTGGCCGCGGGCTGCTCGGCCCTGAACCAGGTGCAGGAGCGCGAGGCCGACGCCCGCATGGCCCGCACCCGAACCCGCCCCCTGCCCGCGGGCCTCGTCTCCGCCCCCCAGGCCCTGGCCCTTGGGCTGGGGCTGGCCGCCCTGGGCCTGGGCCTGGCCGCGGCCTGCGCCCCGGCCGCGGCCGGGGTGGGCCTGGGCGTCCTCGTCCTGTACAACGGGGTCTACACCCCGCTCAAGAAGCGCACCGCCCTGGCCCTGCTGGCCGGCGGCCTGGCCGGATCGGCCCCGCCGCTGCTGGGCTGGGCCGCAGCGGGCGGGCCGCTGCCCGCCCTGCCCCCCTTGGCCGTGGCCGCGGTGCTCTATGTGTGGCAGGTGCCCCACTTCTGGCTGCTGGCCTGGCGGCAGCGCGCGGACTACGCCGCGGCCGGGTTCAAGGCCCCGGGCCCCTTCCCCTACCGCGGCAAGCTGCCCCTGGCCGTCTGGCTGGCAGCGTACTGCGCGGCGCTGCTGTTCATCCCGGCCTTCAACCTGGTGGACTCCTCCCCGGCCAAATGGCTCTGCGTGGGCCTGGCCGCGGCCCTGGCCGCTGGTTCCGGGGCCATTCTGGACCGCAGCCGCCTGGGCCTGGTCCTGGTCAACGCCTCCATGCTCCTGTTCCTCTGCGGCCTGGCCGCGGACGCCTACTTTCTGACATCGTGATGCATCCCGCCGCGCAATCTCTTCCTTTCCCGCCCAAATTGCCCTAAGCTCCAGGGTGAATCTCCAGGAGCGCACATGCCCAATCCGCCTAACCCCTGCCCGGCCCAGGAAGCCCTTCCCAACGCCCTGTCCATCCTGGATGCCCTGGATGCCCTGGTCTACGTGGCGGACATGGACACCCACGAGGTCCTCTTCGCCAACCGCCGCGCCTGCCGGGACCTGGGCCCGGACCTGGTGGGGCGGACCTGCTGGCAGGCCCTGCAGGAAGACCAGGACGGCCCCTGCCCCTTCTGCACCAACCACCTGCTGCGCGACGCCGACGGCAAGGCGCTGCCTCCCCACACCTGGGAGCTCCGGAACACCAAGAACGGCCGCTGGTACCACATCGTGGACCAGGCCATGCCCTGGTCCGACGGCCGCCTGGTGCGGGTGGAGGTGGCCACCGACATCACCGCTCGGAAGAAGGCCGAGGAGGAGCTCAAGGCCGGCCACGAATTCCTGGACAACGTGTTCCGGAGCGCGCCCTACGCCATGCTCCTGGTCAACCGCGAGGGTCGGGTGGTGGACGCCAACCTCGCCGCCGAAGCCTATACCCGGATGCAACGCAAGGACATGCTCTGCGTGCTGGCCGGAGAGGTGCTCTGTTGCCTGAACTCCACCCTGGACAACGGATGCGGCCGGACCTCGGCGTGCGTGAGCTGCCCGTTGCGAGCCCAGTTCACCCGCACCCTCGACACCGGGGAAGGCGTCCTCAACGCCGAGATCAGCCTGATCGTGCGCCACGACGGCGTATCGGTCACGCGCCATCTCCTGGTCTCCACCCAACTGGTCCGGAGAGCCGAGGAAGACCTGGTCCTGATATCCCTGGCTGACGTGACCGAAAGCAAGCGGGCCGAGGCCACGCTGGCCGAAAGCGAGGCGCGCTTCCGGACGCTTTTCGAGAACGCCCCCTTGGCCTACCAATCCCTGGATGAGACCGGCCACTTCCTGGACGTGAACAGTAAGTGGCTGGAAATACTGGGGTACGCCAAGAAGGAGGAGGTCATCGGGAAGTGGTTCGGGGACTTCCTGGGACCGGGCTTCCGGGAAGACTTCGACCGCAACTTCCCCGTATTCAAGCAGGCCTGCGTCATCGACGGGGTGGAGTTCGAGATGCTGCGCAAGGACGGCTGCAGCATCACCGTGTCCTTCAACGGGCGGGTGCAGATCGACGAGGCCGGACATTTCCTGCGCACCCACTGCATCTTCACCGACATCACCGAGCGCCGCCGCACCGAGGCCGCCCTGACCGAGAGCGAGGCGCGCTTCCGCTCGGTGGTGGAGGCGACGCCCCTGGGCATCCATTTCTACGAACTGGCCCGGGACGGGACCCTGGTGTTCACCGGGGCCAACCCGGCCGCGGACAAGATCCTGGGCCTCCGTCACGCGGACCTGGTGGGCCTGCCCATCGACCAGGCCTTCCCCGCCCACCAGAATACCGAGCTGCCCGCGGTCTACCGCCGGGTGGCGGCCCAGGGCGACCGCTTCGCGGCCGCGGAATACGCCTACCAGGACAAGCGGATCATGGGGGACTACGACGTGTGGGCCTTCCAGACCCTGCCCGGCCGCATGGCCACCATGTTCATGGACGTGTCGGAGCGCAAGCGCGCCTCGGAGGAGCTCATGGCCGCCAAGCTGGCGGCCGAGGAGTCCAACCGGGCCAAGTCCGAGTTCCTGGCCACCATGAGCCACGAGATACGCACCCCCCTGAACGGGGTCATGGGCATGTTGCAGTTGGCCGCGGACGAGGACCTGTCCCCGGAGGTGAAGGGCTACCTGGAAACCGCCCTGCGCTCCAGCCGCAACCTGCTGCGGGTGCTCTCGGACATCCTGGACCTCTCCCGCATCGAGGCCGGGGCCATGCCCATCGAGGCCGAGGCCTTTGCCCTGGAAACGGTGCTGGCCCCGGTGGTGGAAGCCTTCCAGCCCGAGGCGAGGGCCAAGGGACTGTCCCTGGACCTGGTGGTGGACCCCGCCACCCCCGGCCGGCTGGTGGGCGATGCCGGCCGCATCCGCCAGGTGCTCTTCAACCTGGTGGCCAATGCGGTGAAATACTGCGAGACTGGATTCGTCCGGGTCGAGGCCTACCCCCTGGCCCGGTTCGCCCGGCTCGGGACCGCCGCCCTGCACCTGGTGGTGGCGGACAGCGGCCCGGGCATCCCGGACGATCAGTTGCGCCGCGCCTTCGAGCCCTTCTCCCAGGTGGACGGCTCGTCCACCCGGCGGCACGGGGGAACCGGCCTGGGCCTGGCCATCGTGAGCCGGCTGGTGAAGCTCATGCACGGCACCCTGGCCTACTGCAGCGAACCCAGCCAAGGCACCGAGGCCCACCTCACCCTGTGGCTCCCCCTGTCCTTCCGCCACATCCGGCCCGAGTCAATCCGGACGACGGCCACCACCAGCGCCCGGGGCGCCCGGGTGCTGGTGGTGGAGGACGAGCCCGTGAACCGCATGGCCGTCACCCTGCTCCTCGAAAAGCTGGGCCTCTCTCCCACCGCGGCGGAGAGCGGCCCGACAGCCCTGCGCCTGCTCGGCCGCCAGAAGTTCGATTGCGTGCTCATGGACATCCAGATGCCGGGTATGGACGGCCTGGAGGTCACCCGGCACATCCGAGAGGCCAAGAGCGGGGCCTGGGCCCCCCATATCCCGGTGTTGGCCCTCACCGCCCACGCCATGAAGGGCGACCAGGAGCGCTTCCTGGCCGCGGGCATGGACGGCTACATCGCCAAACCCGTGGACATGGACGAATTGCGCCGGGCCATCGAGACGGCCCTGAACCTGGACTCATGACCGGACGGATTTTTTTTCGCGGCGCATCCCGGCGGCCTGACGTTTCTGGCTGTTACGCCGAATCGCCCTCCTGGCGTGCAGGCAGTTTCCGTTTCCTTCACGAATTTTTCACTGGCGTCAGGCGACGGATTTCAGTATAATTGTTGGCTTCGTCTCACCAATTCACCAGGGATTGATACCCGCAAGGCAGACCCATGACCATAAGGACCCGCATCTACCTGTCCATCCTGCTGCTGTTCCTCATAGCCGCCGGCATGTTCGCCGCCACCTGGGCCGAAGGCGCCTCCAACACCCTGCTCGCCACCCAGGCCGTGGGCGTGCTGCTGGCCCTGGGATTCGCCGGGCTGGTGCTCCACAACCTGCGCTACAAGGTCATCGAACCCATGGATTCCCTGCGCGCCTTTGCCCACAAGGTCGCCGGGGGAGATCTCGCGGCAACGGCGTCGGGCTCTTTCAGCCATGAACTGCTCGCGCTCAAGCAAGACATCACGGCCATGGTCGACACTCTGCGCCGCAGCATGGACGAGGCCCGGGCCAAGACCGCCCAGGCCGAGACCTCCATGGCCGAGACCAGCCGCGCCCTGGACCAGGCCAAGGCCGAGGAGGCCAAGGTGCAGGGCCTGCTCAACTCCATCTCCGCGGCCGCAGACCGGGCCGGGGACATCTCCAGGCGGGTGTTCGCGGCCATCGAGGAGCTCACCTCCCAGGTGGACATGGTGAACTCCGGGGTGGAGGTGCAGCGCGACCGCATGACCGAGACCGCCACCGCCATGGAGGAGATGAACGCCACCGTGCTGGAGGTGGCGCGCAACGCCGGCGACGCCGCGGACAGCGCGGGCAGCTCCAAGGAGTACGCCACCACCGGCGCGGCCGGGGTGCGCCGGGCCGTGGACGCCATCCGGCACATCGAGGACCGCATCCTGAACCTCAAGGAGACCATGACCCGGCTGGGCCAGGAGGCGGACAACATCGGCCGCATCATCACCGTGATCACCGACATCGCGGACCAGACCAACCTGCTGGCCCTGAACGCGGCCATCGAGGCGGCCCGGGCCGGGGACGCGGGCCGCGGCTTCGCGGTGGTTGCCGACGAGGTGCGCAAGCTCGCCGAGAAGACCATGACCGCCACCAAGGAAGTGGGCGACGCCATCGGGAACATCCAGGCCCACGCCAAGAACAACGTGGCCGCGGTGGAGTCCGCGGCGCAGGACATCGTGGCCAGCACCGAGGCGGCCAACGAGTCCGGCCGGTTCATGGAGGAGATCGTGCGCATCGTGGACCAGACCGCCGGCCAGGTGCAGTCCATCGCCGCGGCCAGCGAGGAGCAGTCCGCGGCCAGCGAGGAAATCAACCGGGCTGTGGCCGAAGTCACCCGGGTGGCTGGAGAAACCGCCGACGGCATGGCCCACTCGGCCCAGGCCCTCATGGAGGTGCACAGCCTGGTGGAGGAACTGGACCACATGATCCAGGGCATGGCCGGGGCCAAGCAGGGCGCCGACGCCCTGAGTGGGCTGGCGGGCGGCGAGGTGTTCATCCCCTGGACCAAGGCCCTGTCCGTGGGCCTCTCCTCCATCGACGAGCAGCACAAGGTGCTGGTGGACCTCATCAACGAGCTGCACGCGGCCATGCGTCAGCGCCGCGGCGCCAAGGTGCTGAACGGCGTGCTCGACCGGCTCAAGGACTACACGGTCAAGCACTTCAAGTACGAGGAGCAGCTCTTCGCCAAGCACCGCTACCCCGAGGCCGCGGCCCACGCCCAGATCCACTCCAAGCTGGTGGAGAAGGTCCTGGACTTCGCCGAGGAGATCCGCGCCGGCCGGGCCACGGTGAGCATGGACCTCTTGCGCTTCCTCAAGAGTTGGCTCACCGACCACATCATGGGAACGGACAAGAAATACGGCCCCTACCTGGCATCCCGCGGGGTGCGATGAGCCCCAGGCCCACCCAGAGCGAAAGGCTTTCCTTTTCGGCCGGGAGGTGGCATATGCTTGAAGGGCGAACCGCCCCCAACGAAAAGGAAGGGAACGGATAGCCACCCATGCCGCTGCCCACTCTCGGAACACTCTCGCTGCGCGACACGCCCAAGATCTCCGACCTGGAGTTCAAGGAGCTGCGCGACTACATCTATTCCCTGACCGGCATCGACATCCCGGCCGAGCGCAAATACCTGTTGGAGAACCGCCTGGGGGCCCGGCTCAAGGAACTGGGGCTCAAGAGCTTCGGGGACTACACCCGGCACCTGCGCCTGGGCACGGACCACGACGCGGAGCTGGAGAAGCTCTTCGAGCGCATCACCACCAACGAGACCAGCTTCTTCCGCGACCAGAAGCAGTTGGACGTGGTGCGGGACAAGGTGCTGCCCGCGGTGATGGACAACCAGAAGTCGAGCCTCAAGGAGCTCAACATCTGGTGCGCGGGCTGCTCCTCGGGCGAGGAGCCCTACACCCTGGGCATCATGCTGCACGAGATGCTGCGCATGTCCATCATCAGTTGGCGCATCCGCATCACCGCCAACGACCTGTCCCCGGCCATGCTGGTCAAGGCCCGGGCCGGGCTCTACAACGACCACGCCCTGCGCACCACGCCCAAGGACGTCATCGACCGCTACTTCACCAAGGAGGCGGGCGGCTACCGCATCCACCCCAAGGTGCAGAAGCTGGTGCAGTTCGGGCCCATCAACCTGAACGACGCCCTGGCCATGAAGCGGGTGCCCCGCTCCCAGGTGGTGTTCTGCCGCAACGTGATCATCTATTTCGATGACGAAATGAAGAAAAAGGTCATCTCCGGGTTCTACGACAACCTCCAGCCGGGCGGCTACCTGGTGCTGGGGCACTCGGAGAGCATCCACAAGATATCCCGGGCGTTCACCCCGCAGATGCAGCCCGGCGGCATCGTGTACCAGAAGCAAGGTTGACGGCATCGGCTCGGCAACGGAGGACGCTGTGTACAGGCTCTGCACCGAATACCTCGAACCCGGCATGGTTCTGGCCAAGAACCTGAACGGGACCGACGGCAGCGCGCTGTTCGCCGCCGGGCAGGAACTCACCGCGGAGCACATCGTGGCCATCCAGGACATGGGCGTGGACGAGGTCTTCATCCGCGTTCCCGGCAACCTGCCCGCCCCGGAGCTGCTGGACAGCCTGGCCGAACGCCACGCCCGCCGCTTCTACTTCTACGTGGACGCGGACAACCCGGCCATGGTGGCCCTGTTCAACGCCAGCGTGGCGCGCACCCGGGAGGCCCTGGGCAAGGGCTGGACCATCCCCTGCGCGGACGAACTCCTGGCCATGAACGTGGAGCACCTCTCGGACCTCTTCCACAAGGATACTGGCCTGCCCCAGGACATAGTGGACCACGAGAACGAGCTGGCCTCCTTCCCGGACGTCTACTTCCGCATCAAGGAAGTGCTGGACTCGCCCACCAGCTCGGCGGGCGACGTGGCCAAGGTGGTGGAGAGCGACGTGGCCCTGTCCGCCAAGCTGCTCAAGCTGGTGAACAGCCCCTTCTACGGCCTGTCCTCCACCGTGGACTCCGTGGCCCGGGCCATCTCCCTGGTGGGCGCGGACGAACTGTCCAACCTGGCCCTGGGCATCACGGCCATCAACTTCTTCAAGGACATCCCCCCCGAACTCATGGACATGCGGACCTTCTGGCGGCATTCCCTGAGTTGCGGGATCTTCGCCCGGCTGTTGGCCTCCCGGATACCCGGCCTGTCCCAGGACCGGTTCTTCACCGCGGGGCTGCTGCACGACGCGGGCCGGCTCATCGTGTTCAAGAACCTGCCGTACGCCTCGGTGGAGGCCATGCTCTTCGCGCGCAACAACATGCTCCCCCTGGTGGTTGCGGAGCGCCGGGTCATGGGCTATGACCACGCCGAGGTTGCCTGGGTCCTTCTCAATTCCTGGAAGTTTCCGGACTCCCTCACCGCGGCCATCGCCTTCCACCACGCCCCGAGCCTTTCCCCGCAGCCGCGGGATGCGGCGGTGGTGCAACTGGCGGACAACCTGGCCCACGCCGCGGCGGTGTCCGAGGGCGGGACGTACGTGCTCCCGGGCCAGGAACAGGAGGACACCGCCCTGCTCGACCTCGATGCCGGAGTGCTCGGCAAGCTCATGGACATCCACGACCAATCCATCGCGGAACTCTCGTCCGTGTTCCTGCACTAGCCGCACCCAGACCAACCGCAGCCAGTGACCGCCAAAAAACCAAAGCCCATCCGCTACGAGGTCGCCTTCATCAACCCCTTCCTGGAGGCGGTGATCTCGGTGCTCGGCACCATGGCCAGCGTGGTGGCCACCCCGGGCAAGCCCTACGTGAACACCACCCGCACCGCCACCGGCGACGTGACCGGTATCATCGGCATCACCGGCCAGAGCGCGGGCACCATGTCGCTCACCCTGTCCAAGGGCGCCATTCTGCTCATCGTGAACAACATGCTGCACGAGAGCTACACCGAGCTGAACGACGACATCGCCGACGCGGTGGGCGAACTCACCAACATGATCGCGGGCCAGGCCCGCATGCACCTGTCCCAGCAGGGCCTGAACTTCCAGGCCTCCACCCCTTCGGTCGTCATGGGCAAGGGCCACCGTCTGAGCCATGTGAGCGGCTCGCCCATCCTGTCCATCCCCTTCAGCACCGAGGGAGGGGACCTGGTGGTGGAAGTGGCCTTCGCCGACGTGGCCGGGGTATCCAAGGACTACGGCGGCATGGGCTGATGGCCCTGCGCATCTCCCCGCTGGCCACCCGCTCGGGACACGGGCGCTGGGCTCCCATCGACCGCAGCCTGCTGGAGGAAAAGGCCCGGGACGCCGCGGCCAACGCGCGGCTGCGCGAGATCCACTGCTTCCACGCCGAAGACGGGGCGCTGTTGCAGCGCATGCTCAACGCGCTGCAGCCCGGCGCCTATTGCCGGCCGCACCGGCACCGCTCCCCGGCCAAGGACGAGGGCTTCGTGCTGCTGGCCGGCCGGGCCGGCATTGTGGTGTTCGAGGAGGACGGGACGCTCACGGACGAGAACCTGGTCCTCTTGGACCGGGAGGCCGGGAGCCTGGGCGTGGATATCCGGGCCGGCGCCTGGCACACCCTGGTCTGCCTGGCCCCGGACACGGTGCTCTACGAGGTCAAGAACGGCCCCTACGCACCCGTGGACGACAAGGATTTCGCGCCCTGGTCGCCCCAACCGGACACGGCCGAGGCCCGGGCCTACCTGCGCGGCCTGGAAGCGCGCTTGGGTTCGCACTTTTCCGTGAAGGACTGAACCGCCCCTGGCGACGAACACGGCCAGGGTCTGCGTGAGGAGAGCCCCGACCACGCGCTTCATCCGGCGCTTCGGTGCGGCGGGCCAAGCCGCCCGGCCTGAGCCGGCGGGCTACTCCTTGGATATGGCTTCCACCGGGCAGGAGTCGATGGCCTCGTTCACGCAGTCCGCGTCCGAGTCCGGGGCCTTGACCTTGCCCTTCTCCTCCTCCTCGTTCATCTCGAACACGTCCGGGCACAGTTCGGCGCAGGTTCCGCAGCCGATGCACTCTTCCTCGTTGATGACGATGGCCATGGGCATACCTCCCTGGCTAGGTTCCGTGTACACTGTCACCGGCGCGCCCTCCGCGCCGGCCGACTCTCCGGGTCGGGCTGACCCGGCGCGTCCCTTATACGCTCCCGGCCGGATATTTCAATCCCGGCCCGGGCTACGTCATGGCCAGGGCGTCGTCCGCGGCCATGAGGCGGCGGGCCGTGGCCCGGTAGAAGTGGACCATCATGGGAAAGACCGTGCCCAGGGAGAGCTTGTTCAGGGACGCGATGTGCAGCCGGAAGACCAGGCAGGGCTCCTCGGCCGTGACCGTGGCCGTGCGCTTCTCGAAGAGCAGGGCCCCCATCTCGCCGAAGATGTCGCCCCGGCCGAAGCGGGCCAGTTCGCGGCCCGCCTTGGCCACCCTGGCGCTGCCCGAGACCAGCACGAAGAAGTCGTGCTCCAGGTCGCCCTCGCGCACCAGCGCCGTGCCCGAATCCACCCGGAGCCATTCCCCCTTGCGCACGATGAGGGCCAGGTCCTCATCCTTGGAAAAGATGTCGAAGAAGGGAATCTCCCGCAGCGCGGCGAATTCCTCCCGGCCGGGCGGATCCATCCGCTTGGCGGCCTGTGCGTCCATGGTCTCGTCCTGCATCATGAGCCTCCGGATTTTTCGCCTGCCGCCGTGCGGCGGCGGACCACCTCCAGCACCTCGCCGCCGCGGGGGCGCTCCAGGTAGCATTCCTCCACCACATAGGCCGTTGGCGTCCGGTCCCCTTCGGGCCCGGCCACCCGTTCCCAGAGCCGCCCATAGCGGCTCTTGTACTCCTCCCAGGTCGTCTCCACCGCCCCCCGGTCGGGCTCGGGCAGTCCCCTGGCCCGGGCATCCTCCGCGGCCTGCCGCCGCTCCTGCTCGGCCAGACCGCTCTCCACCAGAAAAACCACCGGAGACAGGGGCACGTAGCCCAGCCCCACCACGAACGCCGCCACCTGGCCCACACCGTGCGCAGCCAGCCCGGCGTTCTCCGAATCCTCCTGGGCCTGCTGCTCCTCGCTGCGCACGCGCCGGAAGCGGAGCACCAGCCGGTAGCCCAGGTAGCGTTCGAACCGCTCCTCCATCCGGTAGTACGTGAGGGTCCGGGTCACGAGCTCGGCCACGTGGCCCAGGTACACCCCCCGGGGCAGGGCCAGCACCCCGCTGTCCGTCTCCCGGGCGCGGAGCAGGCACCCGAACAGGGTGTCGTAGGGCGCACGGCCTGCCGAATCCCCGGCCAGGCAGATCACGTTCACGTAGCCCTCCCCCGCGGTGGCGTTGGCCGGAAGCGGCACCCGGGAGGCGGTGCGCAGGGCCTCGGCCCGGTCATGGTAGCCGGGCAGCGAGGGCTTGGCGCAACCCGCGACGGCCAGCAGCCCGGCCAGCAGCCCAGCCAGCAGCAGGAGGGGCGGCACGGCCGGGGCTGGCGGCCGCGAGAGGAGGAACGGCTTGGCGGGCATGGATTCTCCGCGGCCGAGACTACCACCTTCCAACTCCCGAGACAACGCGCAAACAGGCCAGGAGCGCCGGACTGGCGCTCCTGGCCGGAGGGACGGGCCCGGGGGGACGGGCCTGGGGACATGGCCCGGGGGGGCGGGCCTTGGGGAAAGGAGGCAGGGGAGCCTCCGGGGGACCTAGGTATCCAGCCAGCACTGCAGGTCGGTCACGCCCACGGGCAGGGGCCGGGAGAAATCCACGCCCAGGTCGCCGCCCTGCATCCAACGCACCAGGCAGGCCACGTTCTCGGTGGCGCCCTCGGCCCGGGAGATGCGCAGGTTGAGCACCAGATCCTGGCCCTCGCGCAGGACGCTGCCCGCCTCGTGCTCCGGAACCCGCAGCCGGGCGCCGCGGTAGCTCACGGAGATGAGGTCGGCCTGGTAGCAGCGGCCCCGGTCCACCACCTCGCTGCGGTGGTTGGCGGCAAAGGCGCGGAGTTCGAGGTTGGCGCGGGGGGTGGAATCGGTGTGTGGCATGGTGCAGCTCCTGGGGTGGCGTTGCAATTTAAATGACCATTTAACAACTTCCGTGCCAACCCGAATCCGTTCCGTCTTCCAATCCGAGCACAGCTATTTCCGCCGGTTACAAAATCCGGCCCGGCAGGGCTCCAATCCAGGGCGTCCAATTTCTTTGGAACTGTCCAACAGGGCTGGACACTCGTCCAACATCAGTCGACGCCCCTGGCGTCCCGGGTCCAGTTGGGCTACAAGGCGCTTGCGCTCCAGCGCCCGCCTGGCGGGCGACTTCATTCCCGTGAGGCCCCATGACCACAGCCCAACGCGCCCGGGAAATCTTCGCCCGGCTGCGCCGCCGCTACCCGCAGACCGGCCCCGCCCTGGACCACCACGACGCCTGGGAGCTCCTGGTGGCCACGGTGCTGGCCGCCCAGTGCACCGACGCCCGGGTCAACACCGTGACCCCGGAGCTGTTCCGGCGCTGGCCCGGCCCGGCCGAGTTGGCCCGGGCCGCCCAGGAGGACGTGGAGGCCGTGGTGCGGCCCACCGGGTTCTTCCGCAACAAGGCCAGGAACCTCGTCGCCGCGGCCCGGCGGGTGATGGAGGAATTCGGGGGCGAGCTGCCCCGGACCATGGCCGAACTCACCACCCTGCCCGGAGTGGCGCGCAAGACCGCCAACATCGTGCTGTCCAACGCCTTCAACGTGCACGAGGGCGTGGCCGTGGACACCCACGCCAAGCGGTTGTCCTTCCGCCTGGGCCTCACCCAGTCCGAGGACGTGCTGGTCATCGAGCGCGACCTCATGGCCCTCTATCCCCGGGAGGACTGGGGCGAGGTGAACCACCTCCTGGTCTTCTACGGCCGCGACGTATGCCAGGCCCGCAAGCCCCGCTGCGGCGAGTGCGAACTGGCCGACATCTGCCCCCGCCAGGGCCTGCCTCCGCTGGGTTGAGTCCTCGCATCCCAGCCCAGATACTTTCGCATAGCACATACATGGCTGCGAAAAGTATTGACCAATCGCTAGCAGTTATTTTATTCGTCTTGCATGGCAGCCAATTTGCGCTGCCGGCATCCTGCCCGACGCGAACACGCCGGGCCCGGAGGAATGCAGGATGGGAACGCTCGTATTCCGGCACGCCCCGGAGGACATGCTCAGCGATCTGGCCATGCGGGAGAAGGGGCTACACCGGTTCGTGGAGGAGTTGGCCGGGCAGATTCCCATCTTCACCCTGGGCAAAGGCGACGGCGAGGTGATGGTGGTCAGCACCACGTCCACCCAGAGTCCGCCCGACAAGTCGAGCATCACCGGATTCACCACCCGGATGCACAACCGGCGCAAACGTGACAAGGACGACGACGACCGGCGCAAACGGCCTCCCCGCAGCGACTACGACATCGTCTTCGGCATGCGCCCCAGGTCCATGATGGCGTACGCCATCGACGTGACAACCTGGCAGGTCTACGTGGGGTACAGCGGAGGAGCCAGCCCGGTGTTCGGACGGAGGCTCCCCATCGAATCGCGCCAGCACCGCCTGGACAGGGTCGGACCGTATCTGGGCGAAGTCCAACAACGAACCGAGTTCGATCCCCTCAACTGCGCGGAAGTCGCCGCCTTGAACGTGGCCCTTTCCTATGGCGCGCAAATCGGCAACCTCTTCTTCATCTCCATGGACTCCCAGGGCCGCCTGCGCAATCCCTGTGATAATTGCATCCAGTGGATCACCCGGTACGCCTTCGGCTACCTCCGGGTCTGAGCCGATCCCCTGGTAGCCCAGCCCGCGACTTGACCCTCCGGCCGCTCTGCGGCACTACTCCGCTCGCGGGGCGCGGACCACGACGCCCCAGCTTACGGACGGAGGGCGGCCATTCCCATGCAGCCCGGCAAATTCCTTCTCGAAGCCACCGACGGCGCGGCCCGCGCCGGCACCCTCATGACCGCGCACGGCGCGGTGCAGACCCCGATCTTCATGCCGGTGGGCACGGTGGGCAGCGTGAAGAGCGTGGACCCGGACGACCTGACGCAGGCCGGAGCCCAGATCATCCTGGGCAACACCTACCACCTGTATCTTCGGCCGGGCGACGACCTGGTGGCCCGGCGCGGCGGGCTGCACCGGTTCATGGCCTGGGAGGGGCCCATCCTCACCGACTCGGGCGGGTTCCAGGTGTTCTCCCTGTCCGCCCTGCGCAAGCTCACCCCCGAGGGCGTGGAGTTCCGCTCCCACCTGGACGGCTCGGCCCACTTCTTCTCGCCCGAAAAGGTGGTGTCCATCCAGCGCAACCTGGGCTCGGACATCATGATGGTGCTGGACGAGTGCCCGCCCTACGGCGCGGACCGGGACTACGCGGCCCGCTCCCTGGAGCTGTCCGCCAAGTGGGCCCGTGCTTGCCGCGAGGCCTACCCCCTGGGCTCGGGGTCCCAGCTCATGTTCGGCATCGTGCAGGGCGGGTTCTACGAGGACCTGCGCGCCGAGAGCGCGGCGCGCACCATGGAGATTCCCTTCGAGGGCTACGCCCTGGGCGGGCTGTCCGTGGGCGAGTCCAAGCCCGAGATGCTGGCCATCATGCGCTCCACAGCGCCGCTCCTGCCCCGGGACAAGCCCCGCTACCTCATGGGCGTGGGCACGCCCCTGGACATTCTCGACGGGATAGAGGCGGGCATCGACATGTTCGACTGCGTGCTGCCCACCCGCAACGCGCGCAACGGCACGCTCTTCACCACCCAGGGCCGGGTGAACATCAAGCGGGCCGAGTTTCGCGAGGACGACGGCCCCCTGGACCCGGGCTGCCCCTGCCTGGCCTGCCGCCGCTTCTCCCGGGCCTACCTGCGCCACCTCTACGTGTCCCGGGAGCTGCTCGCCTACCGCCTGAACACCATCCACAACCTGACCTATTTCCTGGCCCTGGCCCAGGGCGCGCGCCGGGCCATCCAGGAGGGACGGTTCGCGGCGTACAAGGCCGGGGTGGAGGCGGTATACGGGGGGGCGCAGGCATGATCCGCACCCGGAGCCTGCTGGCCGGCTTCGGCGGCCTGTGCCTGGCCCTTCTGGCGCTGGGAGCCGCGGCCCTGCTCCTGGCCGGGGTCTGGCTCGCCCGCGACGACGACCTCTCGGCCCTGTCCCCGGAGCGCCCGGCCGCAGCCATCGCGGTGCTGGGCGGCTCGCCCTACCGGCCCCTGCACGCCGCGGACCTCTACGCCCGGGGCCTGGCCCCGCTGGTCTACGTGTCCGCGCCGGTGCGCGCCAAGGACGTGGCCCTGCTGGCCACGGTGGACGCCGCGCCCCTGCCCCAGGAGGAGGTCTACCGCCGGCTGCTGGCCTCCCGCGGGGTGCCGGAGGCGGCCGTCCGCATCTTCGGCCAGGGCCTGGTCAGCACCGCCCGGGAGGCCGAGGAGATCTCCCGCGTCCTGGGCCCCGGCCCGGGAACCCTGGTGGTGGTCACCTCGCCCTACCACGTGCTGCGCACCCGCCTGACCTTCGGCCAGGCCATGCCCGGCTGGCGGGTGCTGGTCTCGGGTACGCCCTACGAGCCCTTTCCCGCCCGCTGGTGGACCACCCAGCAGACCGCGCTCAAGATTCTGTCCGAGACCGCCAAGCTGACCTACTTCCTGCTCGGCGGCCGGTTCGGGCCAAACAGCTACGACGCCCCGGCCGCCCTGCCGACCCGGCCCTGACCCGCACTTCGCCCGGGGCGGGTCGATTTTCCCCCCCAAGTCGTGTATTGCCCAACCCACTGGGGGACACCCATGATCAATGAATTTCTCGGCCCGCGCCTGGACTTCATCCTGTTCGTCCAGGCCCTGTGCCTGTTTTTCCTGGCCCTGTTCTCCCTGGACCAGGCCCGGGAACGGCGCTCCCAGCGCTGGCTCTGGCTGGCCCTGTTCGCCGCGGCCCAGTCCCTGGGCATCGCCCTGTACCTCATCTCCCGCGCCAGCGTTGACGGCGAGGCGGTCAAGTACGCGGGTTGGTCCCTGCACGCCCTGGCCGCCTTCTTCCTGGGGCTGTACGGACTGAACAGCCTGCCCCTGGGCCGGACCCGGACCGCGGGCTTCATGGGGGCCGGGGTCCTGCTGGTCCTGCCCGCTGCCGGGGCCGCCATCTGGGGCATGCAGGGCTTCCTCCTGGCACAGCGCCTGGGCCTGGGGCCCGTGGCCGGCATCCTGGCCCTGGCCGGACTGGCCGGCCCGGCCTGGCGGGGGGACGCGCCGCGCTCGTCCGGCTCCCTGCGCGCCCTGCTGGCCCTGTACCTGTTCTGCGCCGAGGTGCTGCCCGGGGCGCACGTAATGGCGCGCCTGGCCAAGAGCGGGGCCGAGCCCCTGCACGAAAACCTCCCGCCCCTGTTCTATGCCGTGCTGCTGGCCGCCACCGCGGCCTGCGCGGCCACGGTCTTCGCCCGGACCCTCACCGCCGAGGCCGAGCCCTCGGCCCGGCGCAAGGGGCTGCACGCCTACGCCATCGGGCTGGTGGCCGTGGCGTTCGCGGTGTTCATGGGCTTCACGGTCACCGACACCCTGGGCCGCCAGGCCGAACAGACCCTGCGCGGCGAACTCTTCATGCGGGTGGCCGCGGTGGGCAACGCCCTGGACCCGGAGCAGGTGGCCCAGCTCAAGGGCGAGCCCACCGAGCTGCACGAGCCCTACTTCGTGCGGCTCCTGCGCCAGCTCACCAAGATCCGGCTGGGCAACCCGGACCTGCGCTATGTGTACATCACCACCCTGCGCCTGCGCGACCGCACGGTGCTGCTGGCCCTGGACACCGAGCCCCCCACCTCCGAGAACTACATCCTGCCCGGGGAGCCCTATCCCGAGGCCCCGGACGAGCTCAAGGCCATCTTCTCCAACGGCAAGGCCGCCCTGGTGGGCCCCTACGAGGACCGCTGGGGCAGCTGGATATCCGGGTTCGCGCCGGTGAAGGACGAGACCGGGGCCATCCTGGGGGTGCTGGGCATGGACGTGGCCGCGGGCGCGGTCAAGGCCATGGTGGCCTCCAGCCGTCTGGTGGGAATCGTCATCACCTTCCTCCTGGCGGTGATCGGCGCCGGCCTGGGGCTCGTCATCCAGCGCAACAAGGACCTGGCCGCGGCCAACGGCCTCCTCGGCCAGGAGATCGCCGAGCGCCAGGCCGCCCAGGAACACCTGGCCGAGTCCGAGGAGCAGTACCGCAACGTGGTGGAGCGGGCCAACGACGGCATCGCGGTGCTCAAGGACCACACCCTGCTCTACGCCAACCCCCGCCTGGCCGAGCTGCTCCAGACCCCGGCCGAGGACCTGGCCGGCCGACCCCTGGAGGCCTTCCTGCCCCCGGAGCAGCGCGAGCGCCTGGCCGGGATGGCGCGCGACCGCGCCCGGGGCGAGGGATCGCCGGGCAGCTTCGAGTCCGCCCTGCTCACCGCCACGGGCCGCACCGTGCCGGTGGAGATCAGCGCCGGGCTGACCCCCTACCAGGGCGAGTCCGCGGTGCTCTTCGTTGTCCGGGACGTCACCGAGCGCAAGAAGGCCGAGGAGCAGCTCAAGCAGAGCGAGTCGCGCTACCGCGAGCTGTCCATCACCGACGACCTGACCGGGCTGTACAACGCCCGCCACCTCTACCGGCAGATCCGGGCCGAGGCCGAGCGGGCCAACCGCTACGGTCGCAGCCTGTCGGTGCTGCTCCTGGACCTGGACGACTTCAAGGCCTTCAACGACGCCTACGGCCACCAGGAGGGCGACCGCCTGCTCGCCTCCCTGGGCGGGGCCATCCGGGATTGCATCCGGGATTCGGACTCGGCCTACCGCTACGGCGGCGAGGAGTTCGTGGTGCTCCTGCCCGAGACCGGGAGCGAGGAGGCCCGGCTCCTGGCCGAGCGCCTGCGCCACACCGTGGCCGAGACCCCCTTCATCCTGTCCGACGGGGGCCGGGAAACCAAGACCGTGAGCATCGGCCTGGCCATGAGCCGGCCCGAGGAGCCGGTGGAGGACCTCATCCTGCGCGCGGACCAGCGCATGTACCAGGCCAAGGGCCAGGGCAAGAACCAGGTCTGCGCCGACGACTAGGATGAACTAGGCTGTTCTGGCTCCGGCCGGCGGCAGCGCCCCTGGGGAGCGCACCAGGAGCGCCACTCTGAGCAGCACCGCGTGGTCCAGGCAACGGGCCGGGTCCAGGCCGGTGGCCGCCTGGATGCGGCCCAGGCGGTAGGCCAGGGTGTTGCGGTGGATTTGCAGGGCGTGGGCCGTGGCCTCCATCTCCAGGTTGTGCGCCAGCAGGGCCTCCAGGGTTTCGGCCAGCCGCTCCTGGCTCTCCAGCAGGGCCTCCACCTCGGGGAACAGGCCGCGCAGGAGCATGCCCCCCGGACCCGAGGCGGCCTCGGCCAGCAGATAGCCCACGGCTAGGCCCGGATCGTACACCGTGCGCACCGGGTCCCCTTCCCCGGCCAGGCCCAGGCAGAATTCCGCCTGGCGCAGGGAGTCGGGATACTCGCCCACGGCCCGGGCCGCTGCGCCCACCCCGCAACGCACCGCCCCGCCCGGCCAGGCCGCGAAGTTCCCGGCCAGCTGGCCGGTCCACTCCCGCACCAGGGGCCGGGGGTCCTCCCCGTCCACCGGCCGCAGGGCCACCAGCCGGTCCTGGAGCACCACAGCCAGGTCGCACTCCGCGCTGCCCGGACCGTCGCCGAACCGGCGCAGGAGGATCTCCGCGGCCCGGTCCAGCACCGAGCCGGCCCCCTCCTGCCGGGCGCGCAGGGCCGAGGCCGGGCCGGACACGTCGGCCACCGCCACCGCCCGGGGCTGGCCCAGGTCCAGGCCCAGGGCCTTGGCAGCGCGGCGGATGCGGCCTTGGGTGCCGGGCTCGTTCTGCCACAGGAGCAGCTCGGCCAGTTGCTCCTTGAGGCGCAGCCGGGAGCTGGCCTCCTGCTGCAGCAGTTCCCTCTCGATGATGAGCTCGGTGATGGCCTTGACCAGCCTGGCAGTGCCCCGCACCTCGTCGGGCTGGCCCGTGACCCCCACCACCCCGATGATCTGGCCGTCCAGCACCAGGGGCAGGTTCACCCCGGGCAAGGCGCCGGGATACAGGCCCACCTCCGGGGGGTAGATGTCCACCTCGGCCCCGGTCTCCAACACGTCCTGGGCCCCCTTGTGCCGGCTCCCGTAGCGCTCCGGCTGGGCCGTGCCCACGATGACCCCGTCCCGGTTCATGACGTTGACGTTGCGGTGCACCAGGCATTGTGCAGTATCCACGATTTTCTGGGCCAATTCATCGGACATGAGCATGGCTTTGCCTCATTTTTTTGTGCAAAGTGCCAAAACCCCGCCATCTCCACAAGGTTTTTTCTTGTTCTTGCCAATTGAACCGGACGCGACGATTTCGTATCCAATGGGACATTGATCAACCCCGCAGGCCGCCGGGCGAAACGGCGCGCGCCCGCCGTTCGCAACCACCGCCCGCAACCGAAGGATGGTCCATGTCCCTGACCGTCACCACCCTGATCGAGAACTCGCCGGGCGAGCACAAGGGCCTGGCCACCGAGCACGGCCTGAGCTTCCACGTGGCCGCGGGCGACACCCGGCTGCTCTTCGACACCGGCCAGTCAGGGGCCATCCTGGACAACGCGGCCAAGCTGGGCATCGACCTCTCCAACCTGGACCACGTGGTCCTGTCGCACGGCCACTACGACCACTCCGGCGGCCTGCGCCGCCTGGCCCGGGAACGCCCGGGCTTCCGCCTCACCGTGGGCCGGGGCTTCTTCGACGCCAAGTACGGGGACCGGGGCAACGCCCGGGAATTTCTGGGCAACGATTTCGACCCGGCCTTCCTGGAGGCCGAGCGCGTGCCCTGGTCGCCCCTGGACGAACCGGTGCGCGAGCTGGCCCCGGGGGTGCGGGTGCTCACCGGATTTGACCGCGTCCACCCGGAGGAGACCGTGCATCCGCGGTTCACGGTGCGCCGGGACGGCCGCATGCAGCACGACGACTTTTCCGACGAGGTGCTGGTGGCCCTTGACTCGCCCAAGGGGCTGGTGGTGCTCCTGGGCTGCTCCCACCCCGGGGTCCGCAACATGCTGGACGCGGTCACCGAGCGCCTGGGCGGCCCCATTTACGCGGTGCTGGGCGGCACCCACCTGGTGGAGGCCTCGCGGACCGGCCTGGACGCGGCCCTGGGCTATTTCCGCCAGAGCAATATCGCAGCCATCGGGGTGTCCCACTGCACCGGCGACACGGCCATGGGGGAACTGGGCCAGTTCGCCGGCCGTTTCTACCACAACCGCACGGGCAGCGTGCTGGAAGTGTCCTGACCGTGGCGCGCCGGCCTGCGGCGCGCTTTTTTTCTAGGGAAGCAAGGGTGTCAAGCGTTTAACCACAGGAGGTTGAGGGATGACTCGGAGCAAGGTTCTCATTGGTGCCCTGTGCGCCGTCATGATGGCGGCGTGCATGGTCTGGCAGGGCAACGCGAACGCGGCCGACAAGATTGTCTGGAAATCCTCCGGCCACGGCCCCGCGTCCGACCCCTCCCAAATCTACCACGACAAGCTCTGCAACGCGATCACAAAGGCCAGCGGCGGCCGGCTGGAAGTGAAGCCCTTCGTGGGCGGCTCCATCGTGCCCGCCTACAAGGAGCTGGACGCCGTGGACCAGGGCGTGCTCCAGATGGCCTACACCTGCCCCATGTACAACCTGGACAAGTGGTCCGCCGCGGGCCTCATCAGCTCCCGGCCCGGCGCCCTGGCCGGCGAGGCCATGCGCGCCTGGTTCGACTTCGGCGGCGGCGCGGACCTCATGAACAAGATGATGGAAGGCTACAACATCATGACCTTCCCCGGCGCCCTGTCCCCCCTGCCCCAGGAAGTGTTCTTCCACTCCAAGGTGCGACTGGACAGCATGAAGGACATCAAGGGCCTCAAGGCCCGCTGCATGGGCGACGGCGGCGAGATCCTGAAGCGCATGGGCGCGGCCACGGTCATCATCCCCGGCGGCGAGCTGTATGAAGCCATGCAGCGCGGCACCATCGACGCCTTCGAGTACTCCACCCTGGCCTCCAACTGGAACATGCACTTCAACGAGGTGGCCAAGTACGTCTACATCTCCCCCACCCGCGCCCCCAGCGACCCCCAGGTGTTCTTCGTGAACAAGGACGCCTGGAACAAGCTGCCGGACGACCTGAAGACCATCGTGCAGGCCTGCATCGCCCAGTACACCCAGGAGCAGCATGAGTTCCTGGTGGCCGACTCCATCAAGGCCATCCAGAAGTTCAAGGCGGCCGGCAACGAGGTGCTCCACCTGCCCAAGGAGATCGCCGACGCCCTGACCGCCGAGGCCGACAAGTTCTACGCCGAGAAGTCCAAGTCCGAGAAGCCGATCTTCAAGGAGATCTACGACTCCATGCGCCAGTTCGGCGTGGACTACGAGGCCAGCAAGTAGACCAAACCCCGTCCAGGCGAGGAGAAAGGCATGCCAACACTCACGAGTACCTTGAAATTCATCGACCGCCTGAGCACATGGTCAGGCGGCGTAGGCAAGTGGTTCGCCTTTCTCCTCGTCCTGGTCGGGACGTACGAGACCGTGTCCAGGCACTTCTTCAACGCGCCCACCATCTGGGCCTACGACAGCCTGTGCATGGCCGGCGGCGTGACCTACCTCTTGGGCGCGTCCTACGCCTACCTGCACAACGCGCACACCCGGGTGGACATCATCTACCACCGGCTGTCCCCGCGCAGAAAGGCCCTCATGGACGTGGTGTGCGCCCTCGTCTTCTTCTTCCCCCTCATGGGGGTCATGCTCAAGATGTCCATCGAATGGGCCGCCCGCGCCTGGCGGATCAACGAGGTCATGTTCAACAGCTTCTGGTACCCCCCGGCAGCGCCCTACCGCACGGTGTTCGCCCTTGGGCTCCTGCTCCTGGTGCTCCAGGCCACGGCCAAGCTCATTCGAGACATCCACTTTTTGCTGAGAGGGAAGAACCTTGATTGACCTCAGCCCGGAAACCGTCGCCTTCCTCATGCTGGGCGGGGTCTTCTTCCTCGTCCTCACCGGCTTTCCCATCGCCTTCGTCATCGGGAGCGTGGCCTTCTTCGTGGGCATCATCGAATTCGGGCCCACCACCACCTTCCACATCCTCTACAGCCGGTTCTACGACCTGTCCCTGAACTACCCCTACCTGGCGGTGCCGCTCTTCACCTTCATGGGGGTGGTGCTCCAGCACTCGGGCATAACCAGGGACCTCTACCAGAACCTGTACGAGGCCCTGGGCAAGCTGCGCGGCGGCCTGCTCATCGTGACCATCATCTTCGGCACCATCCTGGCCGCCTGCCTGGGGGTCATCGCCGCCTCGGTCACCATCCTCACCCTCATCGCCCTGGGCCCCATGGTGAGCCGCGGCTACGACAAGTCCATGGCCGCGGGCGCCATCGTGGCCACCGGCACCCTGGGCATCCTCATCCCGCCCTCCATCATGCTGGTGGTCTACGGCCCCCAGGCCGGCCTCTCCATCGGCCAGATGTTCATGGGCGCGGTGTTCCCGGGCCTCATCCTCTCGGGCCTCTACATCGGCTACGTTGTGGTCCGCTGCGCCCTGAACCCGGAGCTCGGCCCGCCCATCCCCGCGGACCAGATGCCCGAGTTCACCCCCAAGAAGCTGCTCAAGCTCTTCGGGTCCCTGGCCCCGCCCGTGGTGCTCATGTGCGCGGTACTGGGCGTGATCTTCGCGGGCATCGCCCCGCCCACCGAGGCCGCGGCCGTGGGCTGCTTCGCCTCCATCATGCTGGCCATCGCGTACCGCAAGTTCAGTTGGGGCCTCATCAAGAAGGCCTCCATCGAGACCCTGCGGGTCAGCACCTTCGTGGTCATGATCGCGGCCCTGTGCTACGCCTTCGTGGGCATCTTCATGAACGCCGGCGCGGGCGACGTGGTGGCCGAGATGATCATGTCCGTGCCCGGCGGCCGCTGGGTGTCCTTCACCATGATCATGCTCATCGTGTTCGCCCTGGGCATGTTCATCGAGTGGATCGGCATCGTGTTCATCATCGTGCCCATCTTCACCCCCATCCTGGCCGCCCTGGACTTCAACCCCCTGTGGGCCGGCATGATGATCTGCATCAACCTGCAGATGGCCTTCCAGACCCCGCCCATGGCCATGTCCATCTTCGTGCTCAAGGGCACCGCGCCCCCGGAGGTCGGACTCACCATGGGCGAGATCATCCGCGGCGTGCTGCCCTTCGTGTTCATGATCATGGTCTGCCTGACCCTGTGCAGCATCTTCCCGGAGATCATCACCTGGCTGCCCGAGAAGATGATCGGGTCGAGCATGTAACCAGGCGGAACCCCGGGCCGGTCCACGCGGCCGGCCCGGACTCGCCCACCCCATGGAAGGACGACAGAACATGACCCGCGACGCCTCGGCCCACGCCGAAGCCATCTTCCGCGCCGGCCTGGATCGCGTGGACCCGCTGCGCATGATGCGCCGGGTGCTCACTCTGGAGGGTGACACCCTCACCTGCGCCACGGAAAGGGAATCCTTCTCCCTGGACCTGTCCCGCTACGCCCGCATCCTGGTGCTCGGCGCGGGCAAGGCCTCGGCCCGCATGGCCCGCGGCCTGGAGGACCTGCTCGGCGACCGCATCACCACCGGCCTGGTGGCGGTCAAGGAAGGCCACCTGGAGGAGCTCACCCGCATCCGCCTCCTGGAGGCCGCCCACCCGGTGCCCGACGCGCGCAGCGCCCAGGCCGCCAGCGACGTCCTGGACCTGGCCCGCTCCGCCGGCGAGAACGACCTGGTCTTCGTGCTGGTCTCGGGAGGCGGAAGCGCCATCCTGGCCGCCCCTGCCCAGGAGGCCGGCCACGCCCTCACCCTGGCCCACAAGCAGGCCGTGACCCGGGAACTCTTGGCCTGCGGAGCCAACATCCAGGAGATCAACTGCCTGCGCAAGCACCTGTCCGCCATCAAGGGCGGCCGCCTGGCCCGGGCCATCGCCCCGGCCCGCTGCGTGTCCCTCATCCTGTCCGACGTGGTGGGCGACGACCTGGACGCCATCGCCAGCGGCCTCACCGTGCCCGACCCCACCACCTGGGCCGACGCCTTCGCCGTGGTGGAGCGCTACGGCCTGGCCGGCAGGATCCCGGCCGAGGCCGAGGCCCTGCTCCAGGCCGGACTGGACGGCCAGGTCCCGGACACCCCCAAGGCCGAGGACCCGGCCTTCGGGGCCACCCGCACCGTGCTCATCGGCACCAACTACCAGGCCCTGCTGGCGGCCAAGGCCAAGGCCGAGGAGCTGGGCTACGCCCCGCTCCTGCTCACCTCCCGGCTCACCGGCGAGGCCCGGGAGATGGCCGGCCTGTTCCTCAGCCTGGCCAAGGACGTGGCCGCGCACGGCCTGCCCCTGGCCCGGCCCGCCTGCGTCATCGCCGGGGGCGAGACCACCGTCACCCTGCGCGGCCAGGGCCGGGGCGGCCGCAACCAGGAGATGGCCCTGGCCTACCTGGCCGGCCTGGCCGCCTCCCCGGCCGGGGCCGAGGACGCGGTGTTCCTCTCCGCCTCCACCGACGGCAGCGACGGCCCCACCGACGCGGCCGGGGCCTTCGCCTCCCTGGACATCCTGCGCCAGGCCCAGTCCCAGGGGCAGAACCCCTTCCCGGCCCTGGCGGACAACGACTCCTACACCTTCTTCGACGCCCTGGGCCATTTGCTGAGGACCGGCCCCACCAACACCAACGTCTGCGACATCCACGTCCTCATCGTGCCCTGATCCCAACGCAGCCCCACCCCCCCGGGGCTGCGGGAGGAGGAAGGCCGGGTCCTTGCCCCGGCCTTCCAGAGGGGGGCGCAAGCCCCCCTTGCTTCCCGCGTGGGCGGGAAGACAAAAGAACGGGCGATTCGTGAATCGCCCCTACAGAAGAGCGCCCGCCCCGCCCCGCAGGCACGGCCCTCTTGCGTAGGGGCGGTTCGCGAACCGCCCTGCTTCTTCCGCCCTACGCCTGCGCCCGCAGCGTCTCGATGTCCTTGAGGATCTTGTCGCGGTGTTCGGCCGTGGCGGCCGGGTCGTTCATGATCATGTCCAACTGGCGGGTGTGCTGGGTGAGGTAGCCCACGATGCGCAGGCGGAGCTTCATGGCCTGGACCTCGAAGCCCTCCAGGCGGGCGAACAGGGCGTCCTCGTTCAGGCGCACGGTGAAGCCAAGGCCGGTGAGGATCTCGGTGATGAACTGGGCGCGCCGGCGGCGTCGGTCCATGTCCGCGGCCCCGCCCTGGAAGCGGAACACGATGTAGTTCTGGGAGGGCCGCTCCCCCACCATGGCCTCCACGGTGCAGAAGTGGAACCCGAAGCGCGATTGCAGGTTCACGAAATTCTTGGAGATGATGAAGTAGTTGCGCTCCGCGTAGGTGCCCCGCGCGGCCGGGACGAGATTGGGATTGCTGGCGGCCTGGGCCACGATGGACATGAAGCCGCGGGCGTCCATGCGGGGCGGGCCCTGCCAGGGGATGGCGGTGATGCCCTCCCACAGGGCCAGCATGGGGATGGACGCCACGTGCTCGATGCGGATCCACTGGTCCTCGGGCTCCTGGCTGAAGCCGTCCTCCAGGTCCACCACCCAGAACTGGGTGGCCACCTTGTCGAAGAGCCGCTTGGCCGAGGTGTCCTCGTCCACGTCGGGCACGTTCAGGCTGAACATCTCCTGCACCGCCTTTTCGTGGCAGAAGCGGGTGATGTCGTGCAGGGTCTGGCAGTTGCGGATGCGGAAGTCCGGGGAGTCCGGGTCCAGGAGGTTCAGGGGGGTGATGAGCCGGGCGGCCTGGCCCAGCAGGGAGTGCACCGGGCTGCCCGCGAGCTGGCTGGGCCGCGGGGCCGCGTGTTCCAGCAGGGTTTCGGCGCAACCGTCGTAGATGCGGCCGGCGTCGGCGTCCACGGTGATCATGCGGCCGTCCTCCAGGCGGTCTAGGACCGTGGCGCAGCCGGTCAGGGCGGGCACGGAAAACTCCCGGGCGATGCTGGCCAGGTGCCCGGAGAGCCCGCCCTGCTCGGTGACCAGGGCCGAGGCGTAGGGAATGAGCGACCCCCACTTGGGCAGGGCGCGGCCCACCACCAGCACCGCGCCGGGCGGAAAGCGCAGGGCGTCGGCCTCGTCGCGCACCGTGTGCACCCGGCCGCAGCCCACCCCGGGGCTGGCGGTGCAGCCGTCGTCGGCCAGGGTGGGCCAGGACGGCTCCGGGGCCAGGTCCAGGTAGGGCTGGGCCAGGGCCTCGCTGCGGGACAGGGGCCGGCACTGCAAGATGAAGATGCGGCCCTCCTGGTCCACGGTCCATTCGATGTCCTGGGGCGCGCCGGCGTGCTCCTCCAGGGCCACGGCCATGCGGGCCAGCTCCAGGATCTCGGGGTCGGACAGGGAGGGCTGGGCGCTCTGGTCGCCGCCCGGCCTGAACTGGCAGGCGTCGGCCCCGGAATCCGCGTCGGAATCGCAGGCGAACATGCTGGTCTTGTCCGCGATGCGGCGCACCCGGATGGCGGGCGGGTCGCCCCGGCCCACGGCAAAGAGGTCCACCGGGCCGCGGCCCTCCACCACCACCTTGGGCAGGCCGAAGGTGGCGGAGATGAGCACCGCGTCGTTGCGGATGTTCACCGGGTTGCGGGAATAGGCCACCCCGCCGGAGCGGGCCGGGACCATGGCCATGACGCCCACGCACATGGCCGCGTCCTCGTCGCGGATGCCGCGGGACAGGCGGTAGTTGAGCGCGGGCAGGCCGTACATGCTGGCCACCACCTCGCGGTAGGCCGCGGCCAGGCTCCGGCCCGGGATGTTGAGCAGGGAGAGGAACTGGCCCGCGTAGTTGGCCCCTTCCGCGTCCTCGCCCAGGGCGCTGGAGCGCACCGAGACCCGGACCCGGGACCGCGTGGCGGCCTCCAGGGCGGCATAGGCCCCGGCCATCTCCGCCTCCAGGGCCGCGGGCAGGGGGGTGCGGACGATGCGCTCCGAGATGGCCGAGGACAGGCGGAAGCGGTCGTCCATGCTGCGCACGTCCGCGGCCTGGAGCAGGCGATGGATCTCGTCCTTGAGCCCGTCCTGGGCCATGAAGGCGTCGAAGCCCGAGGCGGTGATGACGAAGCCCGGGGGCACGGGCAGGCCCAGGGTGCGGGACAGGTCGCCCACCGAGGCCATCTTGGAGCCCACCAGGTCGGCCGAGCCGGCGTCCACCTCGGCCAGGGGGACCACCAGCCGGCCCTGACGCTCCACCCGTGCCGGGGCCAGCACCGCCTCGATGCTGGCGGATATCTCCTGGAACCTGGCGTAGAGCCGGGTGTAGGTCTCGGGGGCCAACTGGTCCAGGTGGCGGATGGTCTGGAAGGCGTTGACCCCGGCGGCGGTGCACTTGGCGCGCACGAAGGTCATGCCGAACACGGTGCGGCCGGAGAGGGCCTTCTCCATATCGGCCATGATGTCCAGGGCCTTGCCGTTGGCCGCCAGGAGCAGCTTGAAATGGTGGAACTTGAGCCGGTTGGCCGTGCGGGCGGCCTCGGCGGCGGCGGGGTCCGGGGGGGCGGGCTTGGATTTGGCGAAGAGCCGCTTGAGCGCGTCGAACATGGGGGCCATGGGATTCCCGCGGCCCCGGAACGGGGGCGGGGCCTTGCGCCCCGCCCCCCTGGAGCCGGTGTTAGACTTCCTTTCTCTTGCCCTTCTTCATTACCAGGCCGAGCCCCTCGAACACATAGAGGATACCCATGCCCCACCACAAGGTGTACACCACGTAGAACACCAGCGAGCCCGCGAGGATGGCCGCGTTGTCCGCGGCCTTCACCGCCGGGATGCCGGCGAAATTGTAGCCCAATTCTATACCCTTCTTGAGCGCGCTGTCCACGGCCTTGGCCTCCGGGCCCTTGTTGGCGAGGATCAGCTTGCGGTTGAGCTCGCGGTAGATCTTCCACCAGGTGAACATGGCGATCTTGGCGTCCATGCCGTACTTGGAGGAGATGGCCTCGGCCTTGCCGTCGAACATGGCGTGGGCGTCGGTGAGCCCGGCCTTGAGAACGGCCCCGAGGTCGCCGGACAAGGCCAGCTTGTTGCCGTCCGCCTCGGCCTTGGCCACGCCGGCGAGCAGCTTGGCGGCGTTGGCCGCGATCTCGGTCCCCACGGCATGGTAGCCGGCGGCTTCCTCGACCTCGCCGTCCTTGAACACCAACTCGATCTCCACGTTCTTGCCCGCGTACTTCTCCGCGCTCTTCAACTGCTTGGGGATGTAGCTCTCGGTGGAGCCTTTTGACATGGAGTTGAAGAGGTTGTCCGAGTACTCGAACGCGTTCTGTCCGCCCGGGAAGACGTTGGAGAACATGACGATCAGAACCACGATGAAGACCGCGACCATGAACAGGCCCTTGGCCATGGCTTTTCCCTTGCTTCCAGCCATGTTACACCTCCTCCCTCAGCAGCTTCATGCTGCCGAGGAACTTGCCGATGACCCAGACCCCGAAGGCGGCCACGGCCACGAAGAAGATCACGTTGCCGACCATGTCCAGCATGTGGGCGGTGGCCGGGGACAGGGAGATGTATTCCATTTCCGCCAGCTTGCCCGGCAGGGCGAAGAGGCGGTTCACGAAGCCGGCCATGATGGCCGTGGCGTAGAAGCCGCGGATGTAGATGCCCTTGACCACCTTGGTGGTCAGCGCGCCCACCTGGATGCCGAACAGCGAGCCGATGAGCATGCCCATGGCCAGGGTGTAGAAGATGAAGCCGTAGATGGCGTACTGGGCGATGGAGGCGTAGCCCGCGGTGAAGATGATCTGCAGGATGTCGGTGCCCACGGTGGTGAACGAGGACACGCCCAGGACGTACACGAATATGGGGAAGGTCACGAACCCGCCGCCCACGCCCATGATGGCCGCCAGGAAGCCCACGATCGCGCCGCACAGGACCACGTACAGGGCGGGAATCTTCTTGCCGCCGGGCACCAGGTCCTCGTCGAAGGTGATGAGCGGCGGGATCCTGGAGGCCTGGAGCCTCTCGGGCAGGCTCTTGCCGCCGCCCGCCTCCTTGGCCGGTTCGGGGCCGCCGTGCCCGCCCACGTCCGCGCCGGATCGGGAGAGCTTGATGAAATCGATGAGGGAATAAATGCCCAGAAAGCCGAGCAGGACCACGTATACCGCGCTGATGAAGGTGTCGGACAGGGCCGGGTTCTTCTCGTACAGGGCGCGGTTGATCACGCCGCCGCCGGACACGCCCACGCCCGAGCCCACCAGGAAGGCCACGGCCAGGGGCACGGACACGTTGCCCAGCTTCTTGTGTATCACAGTGCCCATGATGGCCTTGGCGAAGATGTGGAACAGGTCGGTGCCCACGGCCAGGATGCCCTTGATGCCGGCGCTCATGAGGGCCGGGGTGATGATGAACCCACCGCCCGCGCCGATGCAGCCGGTGATCAGGCCGGCGGCCAGGCCGATGACGATGGAGACCAGGAAGATGGTGGGATCGTAGCTGGCCGGGCCGTAGGCCTTGTGGCCGCCCAGCACCGCGGGCAGCATGTCGCTGGCGTAGGCCACGGCGAACAGCAGCGCCGGCAGGGTCAAGAGCCCCAGGATGAGCAGCCGTTTCTTGCTGCGCAGGATGTTCAGCGAAGTCTGCAGGTCCCACTCGGCGTAGGCCCGGCTGGCTTCGAGCAATCCCTGGTAGATGATTCTAGCCTTGCTCATGTTGTCAGTTCCTCCCTCGATGTATCGAACACGCTCGTTCCCGTCCGGACCGCCCGGGCGGGATCATTCCCTGACTCAGCCGTCCTCCGGGGCAGCCCCGGGCAACAGCCTCTCCACCACGGCCAAGAGCTCCCGCGGGTCGGCGCCCTTCTCCACCACGGCCGAGGCCGCGGCCAGGAGCGGGTGCCCCTCGTTGTCGGGCAAAAGCGCATAGGCCACCACCGGACGGACCAGGGCCGCGCTACGGCCGGAAAGCCCCTGCTCCAGCCCGGGCATGCTCAGGTCCACCACGAACACGTCGGGCCGGGGCTCCGCATCCGCGGACGCGGCCAGCTCGCGGTCGTTGGACGCGGCCAGCACCCGGTAGCCCGCGCGGTGGAACTCCTTGAGCAGGAAGGCCCGGATGCGCGGGTTGCGCTCGGCGATGCACACGTAGGGTGCGGGCGCGTTGCGGGTGTCGGCGAACATGGCGATGCCGGGAAAAGCAACCCGCGTGCCAGATTGCACAAGCCGCAAAAGTCGTGTGAATTCAGGGGAGGGTATGAAAATTCAGACACCCGGGCCGCTCTGTGGCGGGTCCCGGGTGTCAGGATTCTTTACGGTTCGGAAAGGAAGCTGACGCGCGAAGGTCAGTGCTGCAGGCACTTGGCCGCGAGCTGGTTCATGATCTCCCGAGCCATGCCCTCGGTCTGGGGCTTGGGGAACTGGCCGTCGCAGTGCACGGACTCGCCGCGATGGCGGGTCTCCTCGGTGATGAGGGAGGAGAAGAGGTAGACCGGCAGGACCTTGAGTTCCGGGTCCTCCTTGATGGAGCGGCACAGGGTGAAGCCGTCCATGACCGGCATCTCCACGTCGGTGATGACCACGTTCACCAGGTCGGTCAGGGCCACGCCCTGCTTGCGCGCCTCGGCGGCCTTGCGGTGCAGTTGATTCAGGGCGTCCGCCCCGCTCTCGGCCGAGTCCACCAGAAAGGCCGAGTCCTGCTCCAGGGCCTTCTTGACCATGCGCCGCACCAGTTGCTGGTCGTCCACGTGCAGCACGCGCGCGTTGCGCCCCGCCGCCACGTCCAGCCGCACGCCAAAGAAGGCCTTGGCCGCCTGGGGGTTGAGCTCGATGACCACCTTCTCCAGGTCGAGGATGAAGACGATGTGCCCCTCCAGGCGCACCACCCCGGTGAAGGCGTTTTCCGAATAGCGGTCCGTGAGGCGGTCGGGCTTGCCGATGTCGGACCAGCTCATGCGGTGGATGCGGGTGATGCCCGAGACCAGGAAGGCGGTCATGACCTGGTTGAACTCGGTGACGATGACCTTCTGGGCCTCGTTGGGGACGCGCACTTCCTTGAGGTAGCGGGCCAGGCCCACCAGGGGCACGATCCTGCCGCGGTCCTTGAAGTGGAACGCGCCGAGCACCGCGGGGTGGGAGGCCTCGGGCGGGGTCATGACCTGCTCGGGCATGCGCATGATCTTGAGCACCTTGGCCACGTTCACGCCGTAGTAGGCGCGGTAGGTGTCGTCGCCGTTCTTGAGGTCGAGGTAGAAGACCATGATCTCCACCTCGTTGGTGCCGACCTCGGTGAGGGCCAGCTTGGGCTCGGCCATGGAATCCTCGGAAGGTTGCGCGCCGCCGGCGAACCGGGCCGTGCGGCGCAATTGGACAGTACCGTCCCCTGTATACCGGAAACATGGCGACGGGCAAGGCCCAGGCGGCCCTAGCCGTTGCCCAGCCCGTACTTCTCGGTCTTGGCGATGAGCGTCCCGGACAGGCCCGGCAATCGCGCAGGCAGCAACGCAGCTACTTGTACACGCCGCCGCGGAATCCAGCGCGGAAGATGAAGAGGCGGTCGGCGTCGGAAGTGAAGAGCACCCGGACTTTGCCGACCCGCGGCCGGAAGTCGTGGGGGTGGGGTTCCAGGCGCTTGATGTCCAGGCCGGCGAAGTCACCCGCCAGGATGCGGGTGACGGCCTCGCGGATGCGGGCGCGCACGCCGGCGGGCAGGGAGAGGATGAACTTCTGGGCTTGGCGGGAGATGACCAGCTCGCGGCCCGGCTGGTCTACCATTCCTTCATGGCCTCGCCCAGGTCCAGGGCCTGGCCGCGAGCCAATTCCGCATAGGCCTGCTCCCGGTCCTTCGCCTCGGCCGGGGTCAGCCGCTCCGCGCCCGGGGCCGCCGGCGCGTCCAGGAGCAGCGCCTCGAACTCCTCCACCGGAATCACCGCCGCCGTGCGGCGGCCGTTCTCGTCGGTGATGTACTGCACGGGCATGGGTAACCCTCCTTGCGGCCTGTTCGCCTGAATACTCTTGCCATTCCCGCCGTCCGCGTCAAGGCCGCCTGGCGCGCCCCTACAGCCCGTACTTCTCGATCTTGGCGATGAGCGTGGGCCGGGAGAGGCCCAGGAGCTTGGCCGCGTGGGTGCGGTTGTTGGACGTGGCCTTGAGGGCTTCGGCGATGACGAGGGCGGCGTAGGCGTCGGTGAGGGCTTCGAAGAGCGCGGGGCCGCCCGCGGCCAGGGCCTGGCGCGCGTGGCGGGCCATGATTTCCTGGGCCGGGGCCTCGGCGGCCCCCTCGGCCGGGGCGGGCGGGGCCTCGCCGTGCAGGGCCTGGCGCACCTCGGCCGCGCCCACCGTGGCCCCGCGGCCGAAGATGAGCGCCTTGTGCAGCACGTTGGACAGCTCGCGCACGTTGCCCGGCCAGTCGTGGGCCGCCAGCACGGACACCGCCTCGGCCGTGACCCCGGGGTTGGGCGCCCCCAGCTTGGCCGAGTGCCGGGCCACCAGATGGTTGGCCAAAAGCGGCAGGTCCTCCATGCGTTCGCGCAGGGGGGGAAGGCGCAGAGTGACCACCCGCAAGCGGTAGTACAGGTCCTCCCGGAACCGGCCCTGGCCGATGGCCTCCTCCAGGTTGCGGTTGGTGGCCGCGATGATGCGCACGTCCACCTTGGACGCGCCCGAGCCGCCCAGCCGCTCCACGGTCTTTTCCTCTAACAGGCGCAACAGCTTGGACTGGATGGCGAAGGGCATGTCCCCGATCTCGTCCAGGAACACCGCCCCGCCCGCGGCCTGCTCGATCTTGCCCGCGCGGCGGCTGCCCGCGCCGGTGAAGGCCCCCTTCTCGTAGCCGAACAGCTCGCTCTCCAGCAGGGTCTCGGGGATGGCCACGCAGTTGATGACCATGAGGGGCTTGTCCCGGCGCGGGGAGTGCTGGTGGATGGCCCGGGCCACCAGCTCCTTGCCCGTGCCGCTCTCGCCGCGGATGAGCACCGTGGCCTCGGTGCCCGCCACCCGGCCGATGGCCTTGTAGACCTCCTGCATGGCCGGGCTCTTGCCCACCATGGCGTCCTCGCTGCCCGAGTCCGGGGCCGCGTCCAGGGCCACCCGGGCGTCGCGGGCGCGGGCCGCCTGGCCGGCCTCCAGGGCCTTGGCGATGAGGCCCAGCATCTCCGGGATGTCGAAGGGCTTGAGCACGAAGTCGAAGGCCCCCCGCCGGGTGGCCTCGATGGCGGTGTCCGCCGCGCCGTAGGCGGTCATGATGATGACCGGCAGGAGCGGGTCCATCTCGTGCAGCCGGCCAAAGGCGGTGAGCCCGTCCATGCCCGGCAGGCGAACGTCCATGATGACCAGGCCGGGCATGTCCTGACGCACGGCCTCGATGCCCGCCTCGGCCGAGCCCGCGGTGCGCACCGCGTGCCCCTCCTGCTCCAGCAGCCGGCCGAAGCTCTGCCGCAGCTGGGGATCGTCGTCGATGACGACTATCGCACCCACTGGCCGTCCTCCTTGCAGGGCAGGGTCAGGGTGAAGGTCGCGCCCTCGCCCGGCCGGGAGCGCACCGTGAGCCAGCCGCCGTGCTCCTCCACGATGCGCCGGGCAATGGCCAGGCCCAGGCCGGTGCCCTCCTCCTTGGAGCTGACAAAGGGCGCGAACACCGTCTCCAGCATGTCCTCGGGGATGCCCGGCCCGGTGTCCGCCACCCGCACCACCGCCACCTTGCCCAGGGGATCGGCGAAGCCCACCTCCTCGGACAGGGTGATGCGGCCGCCGGCGTGGCCCATGGCCTCGCAGGCGTTGAACACCAGGTTGGCCAGGACCTCCTTGAGCTGCTCCGGGTCGGCGGTTATCTCGGGCAGCCGGCCCGCGCGATGCACGGACAGCGGTATCTCGTAGCTCTCCAGGCGGTGGCGGGTGAGCTGGGCCGTGAGGTCCACCACGTCCGAGAGGCTGACCCGGGACATCTTGAGCTTGGGCGGCCGGGAGAACTCCAGGAAGTTGCGGGCGATGTTGTCGATGTGCCCGATCTCCTCGGAGATGACCGCGAAGTCCTCCTTCTGCTCCGGGGCCAGGGCCAGGCTGCGGCCCAGGGAGAAGAGGCGGATCTTCACCGAGGTCAGGGGGTTGCGGATGCTGTGCGCGACTCCTGCCGCGAGCTTGCCGGTCATGGCCCACTTCTCGGCCTGGGCCATCTGCTCGCGGCTCTTGCGCAGCTTGCTCTGGGTCTGGTCCACGTCGTCCAGCAGGTCGCGCACCTTGCGGCCCAGGTCCTTGACCTCGTCCATGAGCAGGGGCTCGGAGCGGTCCCGGGCGTCCATCTCCCGGGCCAGGTGGCGGATGGGGGCGAGCAGTTGCCGGGCCACGAACACCGCCAGCACCGCGGCCAGGGCCAGGGCCAGGGGCATGGCCCCCAGGGCCGCGGCGCGCATGACCCGCAGCCGGCCTCTCGCCTCCTCGGCCGCGCGCTCCATGCGCTCCTCGTGCAGGGCCTTGAACTGCTCGCACAGGGCGTAGAGGGTGTGGAACTGCTCGCGCACCCCGCGGTGCAACAACGCCCCGCGCTCACGCTCGCCCCGGGAATAGAGCCCGAGGACCTCGTCGCGGGAGGCCTCGTAGCGGGTGTACCCGGCCTCGATCTGGTGGAACAGGGTGCGGGCCACGTCGTCGCGCAGGGTGGAGCGGGCGCGCTCCTCCCAGGCCGCGAACTCGCGCCGGTTGGCCGCCAGCTCCTCCAGCCACTTGGGGTCCGCGTCCAGGAAGTAATAGGTGGTCAGGCCCTTCTGCATGACCAGGGCGGTGGCCAGCTTGTCCGCAGCGCGGTAGGCCAGCATGTCCTCGTCGAACACCCCGGCCAGCATGGTCTCCATGCGGCCCGCGTACCACAGGGCGGTGACCCCGCCGCCGATGGTCACGGCCACCAGCCCGGCCAGCATGGCGAACACCAGGGCGCGGATGGACAAACGTCGCAGCATCCCGCGGCGATACCGGCCCCCGCCCCCCGCGTCAAGTATCCCGCCCGCGGGGCTCCGCCTGCCGACCCGCGAAAAAACATCCCGTAACGCCGGGATGTTGCATCGCGAACGGCCGTCGCCCGTTCCCAACCGCCCGGCCCTGTGCTAGGCTCCATCTCCCATGCCCAGCCGCAAGACCACCGTGACCCCGCTCGGCCAGGCCCGGCCCAAGCCCGGCCTGGAGGTGCTCGGGTTCGAGCCCGGGAAGAGCCTCAAGCTGCCCCTGTACCTGGCCGCGGTGGCCGCGGGGTTCCCCTCCCCGGCCGACGACTTCATCGACCGCAGCCTGGACCTCAACGAGCACCTGGTGTCCCACCCTGCCGCCACCTTCTTCGTGCGGGTGCACGGCGACTCCATGCAGGGCGCGAACATCCGCTCCGGCGACATCCTGGTGGTGGACCGCGCCCTGGAGCCCGCGGACAACAAGGTGGTGGTGGCGGCCCTGGACGGCGAACTCACGGTGAAGCGCATCCGCGCGAAGAACGGCCGCCTGTTCCTGGCCCCGGAGAACCCCGCGTTCCCGCCCATCGAAGTCACCCCCGAGGCCAGCTTCGAGATTTGGGGCGTGGTCACCTACGTCATCCATAAGCTGTAGGAGGCCGTTGAAAACTCCACGATTGCTGCGTTGCTTCAAAAAAGCCAAACCCTCGCGTATTGGGAATACGCATCGGCCTTGGCTTTTTTTCGCGCCTTGCACTCGCGGCTTTTGAACGGCCTCCTGAAGAATGAAGACACCGCCATGCCCCTGTTCGCCCTGGTCGACTGCAACAGCTTCTACGCCTCGTGCGAGCAGGTGTTCGACCCGTCGCTCAAGGACGCGCCGGTGGTCGTGCTGTCCAACAACGACGGGTGCGTCATCGCCCGCTCGGCCGAGGCCAAGGCCGTGGGCGTGGCCATGGGCGAGCCGGCCTTCATGCGCGAGGACTTCTACGCCAGGCGCGGGGTGCGGGTGTTCTCCTCCAACTTCGCGCTCTACGGGGACATGAGCCGCCGGGTCATGGACGTGCTGGCCGACGCCTGCCCGGACCTGGAAATCTACTCCATCGACGAGGCCTTCCTGCGCCTGGACCTGGTGTGCGGGCCGCTGGCCGGCCGCGATCCCGCGGCGTTCTGCCGCGAACTGCGCGCCAAGGTGCAGCGCTGGACCGGCATCCCGGTGTCCATCGGCATCGCAGGCACCAAGACCCTGGCCAAGGCCGCCAACCGGTTCGCGAAAAAGCACCCGGAGCACGGCGGGGTCTTCGCCCTGCCCGATGGTCCCGCGGCCGACCAGTACCTGGCGCGGATTCCCGTGGCCGACGTGTGGGGCGTGGGCCGCAAGTACGCCCGCCTGCTGGAGGCGCACGGCCGGCGCACGGCCCTGGACCTCAAGAACGCGCCGGACGCGTGGGTGCGGCGGGCCATGACCGTGCGCGGGCTCATGACCGTGTGGGAGCTGCGCGGCCGCTCCTGCCTGCCCCTGGAGGAGGCCCCGGCCCCGCGCCAGTCCGTGCTGGTGTCGCGCTGCTTCGGCCGGCCGGTGCGCACCTTCCAGGAGTTGGCCGAGGCGGTCTGCGCCTACGCGGGCCGCGCCGCGGAGAAGCTGCGCGCCGAGCAGGGCCGGGCCGGCGCGGTGCTGGCCTTCATCCTCACGGACCCGCACCGGCCGGACCAGCCCCAGCACCGGGCTTCGCTCACCCTCACCGCGCCGCGCCCCACCAGCCACACGCCCCAGCTCATGACCCTGGCGAGGTCCGCGCTTTCGCGCATCTACAAGCCGGGCCACACCTACAAGAAGGCCGGGGTCATGCTGCTCGACCTGGAGCACGGCCCGGCCCGGCTCTCCCTGCTCCACCCGGAAACCCCGCGCGATGCGCGCAACGCCGCGCTCATGGCGGTGCTGGACGCGGTGAACGCCCGGCACGGCCGCGACGCCCTGCGCCCGGCCTCGGCCGGCCTGGGCCGCCCCTGGCGCATGCGCCAGGCCCACAAGTCGCCGCGCTACACCACGGCCTGGGACGAGCTGGTGGTGGTGCGGGCGGGGTAACGGGCCGTCCGGCTTTGCCTTTTCCCGCGGCCTTGGTGTATCCTTGGGCACACCCGTTTTCCAAGGAGGATCCCATGCCCGCTGCCAAGAAACCCGCCGCCAAGAAGCCTGCGGCCCCAAAGCCTGCGGCAAAGAAGCCCGCGGCCAAGGCCGCGCCTGCGAAGAAAGCCGCGCCTGCCAAGAAGGCCCCGGCCGCCAAGGCTCCCGCCCCCAAGACGAGCGTGAAGAAGAAGCGGGTGGCCCTGTTCGTGGCCGACATCTACAACGACTTCGAGCTGTGGATCCCCTACTACCGGCTGCTGGAGGCCGGGGCCGAGGTGGTGGTGGCCGGCCCGGCCAAGGGCGAGTTCAAGAGCAAGCACGGCCTGCCCTGCAAGGCCGACGCGGCGTTCAAGGACCTGAAGCCCGCGGCCTTCGACGCCCTGGTCATCCCGGGCGGCTACGCCCCGGACATCATGCGCCGCTCCAAGGAGGCCCTGGCCTTCACCGCGGCCATGGACAAGGCGGGCAAGACCATCGCCTTCATCTGCCACGCGGGCTGGGTCCCGGCCTCGGCCGGCATCCTCAAGGGCCGCACCGTGACCTCGTACTTCGCCATCAAGGACGACGTGGTCCACGCCGGGGCAAAATGGGTGGACAAGGAGGTGGTGAAGGACAAGAACCTCATCACCAGCCGCACCCCCGCCGACCTGCCGGCCTTCTGCCGGGAACTGGTGAAGGCGCTGGGCCTGAAATAGCCGTTCGCACCTGCTGGACAAGGGCTGGACAGGGGCGCGGGCCTTCCGTAGACCGAGGCCATGCCCGCGCCCCTGCCCATACCCGTGGCCCTGGTCCGGCAGCCGGACTATGCGGCGGCGGGTCTGGCCGACTCCATCGACGCCCTGTTCGCGGCATGCGGGTTCGCGCCGGGGCGTGGGGCGCGGGTGCTGGTCAAGCCCAACCTGGTGTCCGCCACCCGCGGCCCCCTGGCCTGCTCCGAGCCGGCCGTGGTGGCCGCGGCCTGCGCCTGGCTGCTGGACCACGGCGCGGAACCGTGGGTCGGCGACTCCCCGGCCTTCGGCACGGCCCGCAGCGTGGGACGGAAGATCGGCCTGGCCGCGGCCCTCGCGCCGCTGGGCGTGCCCCTGCGCGGGCTGGGCCGGCCCACCCGGCTGGCCCTTGATTTTGGCGGAGGCATTGGGGAGGGCATCGGCATCTCTCGCGACGCCCTGGAGGCGGATCGCATCATGTCGCTCCCCCGGCTCAAGGCCCACTGCCAGGTGCGGCTCACCGCGGGGGTGAAGAACCTGTTCGGCTGCGTGGTGGGCGCGCGCAAACCCCTGGCCCACTCCCGGCACGGTGAGCAGGGCACGCGCTTCGAGTCCCTGCTGGTGCAGGTCATGCTGGCCCTGCCCCCCACCTTCACCCTGCTGGACGGCATCGTCGCCATGTCCCGCACCGGCCCCACGGGCGGCGACCCGCTGCCCCTCGGCTTCCTGGCCGCCAGCCCCAGCCCCGTGGCCCTGGACACCGCCCTGTTCACGGCGTTACAGCAATCCCCGCAGGACGTGGCCACCTGGGCCGAATGCCGACGCCGCAACCTGCCCGGCGCGCGGCTGGAGGAGATGGCCTTCCCCCTGCTCCGGCCCCAGGACTTCGATTTCTCGGGGTTCATCGTGCCTGGAAAACTCGACCCGGTGAGCTTCGCGCCCCTGCGCCTGGCCCGGGGCGCGTGGAAGAGATTAATAAATCGCTTTCTCTAGGTAAGTGGCTTTATGAACGAACAGGAAAGAATGGATCAAATACTTGCAGAATCTAGGGCAAGATATCCAGGACGATTTTATAGGTACCAGCCTCCTGACACTGAAAGGGCGAAGCAAATAATTTTAGACAATACGTTATATTTTCCAAAGCCAACTGATTTTAACGACCCTTTTGACTGTTTTATTAAATTTGATGAATCAGGGACACCAAAAGAATGGAAAGATAAAATTAATACGCTCTACAAAAAGTATGAACCATCAATAAAGAAAAAGGAACGCGAGCGCCTTGTCGCTCAGCATGTAATAACAAAAAAATATGAAAAATTTAAAAGAATTGATCGCGATCAGTACGCAGAAGATATTGGAATATTATCTCTGTGTGAAAATAACAACAATATATTATTATGGGCACATTATGCTGATAAGCACAGAGGAATATGCTATGAGTTCTCCGGGCCAAGAGATCACTTTATCTTAGGCATAGGCATGGTATATCCCGTTCAGTATTGCGAAAATTACCCCATATATAAGTATGTTAAATGTGATCTAAAAAATGCAGCAATAGAATTAATGATAACAAAATCATTGGATTGGGAATATGAAAAAGAATGGAGAGTTATTAGATTTTCATCTAAAACATCTTCAGGTTATGGACCCATGATATTTCATCCTTCATTTTTAACAGGAATTATTTTTGGACTTGAAACTTCATTTAATTTTAGAGATGAAATTTATAGACTAACAAGAAGAAGAGAGACCAAAATAAACATATCTCAAGCTGTTCGTAGTGACTCTCAATTTGGACTCGACATAATAAGACTCTTTCCAGAACCATAACTTATGAATGCTGCGACAAATATCTCCCTCCGCCGCCGCCTGGTGGTGACCGGCGCGGTGCAGGGCGTGGGGTTCCGGCCCTTCGTGTACCGGCTGGCCGTGGGGCTGGGACTGGCCGGCACGGTGCGCAACACGCCCGAGGGCGTGGTCATCGAGGTGCAGGGGCCGACCGCCATGGTGGACGAGTTCAGCGCCCGCTTCTCGGCCGAGTTGCCGCCCCTGGCCCGCATCGTGCGCCTGATGAGCGCGGACGTGCCGGCCGAGCCGGACGCCGCGGCCTTCACCATCCTGGAGAGCACCGCGGGGGAGGGGCATTCCGTGCTCATCTCCCCGGACATCGCCACCTGCGACGCCTGCCTGGCGGACATGGCCGACCCGGCCAACCGGCGTTTCGAGTACCCCTTCACCAACTGCACGGACTGCGGGCCGCGCTACACCATCACCCGCTCCATCCCCTACGACCGGCCGGCCACGTCCATGGCCTGCTTCCCGCTCTGCCCGGAGTGCGCGGCCGAGTACCACGACCCCATGGACCGCCGCTTCCACGCCCAGCCCAACGCCTGCCCCACGTGCGGCCCCAGGCTGTGGCTGGCGGACCGGGAGGGGACGCGCCGGGCCGAGGGCCGCGAAGCCATCTGCCGGGCCGCCCGGGAGCTGGCTGCGGGCCGCATCCTGGCGCCCAAGGGCCTGGGCGGGTTCCACCTGGCCTGCGACGCCACCTCGGACGCGGCGGTGGACGAGCTGCGCTCCCGCAAGCGGCGCAAGGCCAAGCCCCTGGCCCTCATGGTCCCGGACCTGGACACGGCCCGACTTCTGGCCGACATCCCGACCGAGGAAGAGGCGCTGCTCACCAGCCGGGAGCGGCCCATCGTGCTCTGCCGCATGCGGCCCGGCGCTCCCCTGGCCCGGGCGGTGTCGCCGGACACGCCCTGGGTGGGGCTCATGCTGCCCTACACGCCGCTGCACCACGTGCTGCTGGCCGACTATCGCGCCGCGGCCCAGGGCCGCCCGCCCGCCCTGGTCATGACCTCGGGCAACCTGTCCGAGGAGCCCATCGCCATCGGCAACCGCGAGGCCGCATCGCGCCTTGCGCACCTGGCGGACCTGTTCCTGTTCCACGACCGGGACATCCTGATCCGCGCCGACGACTCGGTGTGCCGGGTGGTGCGCGAGCCCGGGGCCGAGCCCCGCACCCAGTTCCTGCGGCGGGCGCGCGGGTTCACGCCCCGGCCCGTTTTCCTCTCGGATATGGGGGCCGGCGGCGGTCCGACCGTCCTGGGAACCGGGCCGGAACTCAAGAACACGCTCTGCCTGACCAAGGGCGGCCAAGCCTTCGTGTCCCAGCACATCGGGGACATGGAGAACCTGGAGACCCTGGCCTTTTTCCAGGAGATGGAGGCCCACCTGCGCGACATCCTGCGGGTGGAGCCCACGCTCATCGTGCACGACCTGCACCCGGACTACCTGACCACCCGCTGGGCAGCAGAACAAGCGGACAAGGGCATGCAGACCACGGCGATCCAGCACCACGCGGCGCACGCCTTCTCGGTGTTGGCCGAGAACGCCTTCGAGGGCCGCGCCCTGGTCCTGGCCCTGGACGGCACGGGGTACGGCGCGGACGGAACGCTGTGGGGCGGGGAACTGCTCCTGGCGGACACGGCCGTCCCATCCTGGGAGCGCTTGGCGCACCTGGCCCCGGTGCGCCTGCCCGGAGGCGAGGCGGCGATTAAAGAGCCCTGGCGCATCGCCCAGGCCGCGCTGTGGGAGTTGGGAATACAAGAACCGGGCGACACCCCCTGGCCCTGGCTGGGAGACTTCGGCGCGGCGTCGCGCCTGGTGGGGCAGATGCTGGAGAAGAACCTGAACTGCCCGCCATCAACGAGCCTGGGCCGGCTCTTCGACGCGGCCGCGGCCCTGGCCGGGGCCGGCCTCACCGCGGAATACGAGGCCCAGGCGGCCATCCGGCTGGAGCACAGCCAGCACGCCGCGCCCGAGGAGCGCGCGGACCGGGCCTATGCCCTGCCCCTCCTGGCCGACCGCGCGCCCGCGCTGCTCAACACCCGCGCGACCTTCAAGGCGCTCCACGACGACTGGAGGGACGGCACCCCTACCGGGACCATGGCCCGCCGCTTCCACCAGGGCCTCATCTCGGGCCTGGCCGCGGCTGCCGCGCACTTCGCGAAAAAGCTGGGGGTCCAGGCCGTGGGCCTGTCCGGCGGCTGCCTCCTGAACCTCACCCTGTCCGAGCAACTCCCCGCGGCCCTGCGCAAGCACGGCCTCACCGTGCTCACCCACACCGCCCTGCCGCCCGGCGACGCTTGCATCTCCCTGGGCCAGGCGGACTGGGGACGGCGGCGCCTCCTGGCGCGTGTTTCTTCCCTGGACAAGTCCCCTACACTTTCGTAATACTTTCAACTGGGCAATCCCATGCATCATTGCTGCTTCGGGACTAATCCCGTTGCGACAAAAGGAGAATACCATGCGTCTCTCGCTGTTCGCCAAGCTCATCGGCATGGTCGCGGCCACCGTTGTGGTCACCAGCGCCGGCATCTTCGCCACTGCCGACTATTTCGTGACCAGGGGATACAACGACGAAGCCCGCGCCAACATACAGACCATGCAGCGCCTGGTGGACAAGGACATCGCCGACCTGAGGCAGAAATTCATGGAAGAGGGCGTGCTGCTGGCCGCCGACCAGGCCCTGGCCGCGGCCGTTGCCGCCGGGGACGGCGACGCGCTCAAGCCCATCATCGTCAAGGGCATGAAGGAGACCTCGGCCACGTTCATCACCGTGAGCGACCGCGAGGGCAAGGTGGTGGCCCGGGCCCACTCGGACAAGCGCGGCGACAGCGTGCTCAAGCAGTACAACGTGCAGAAGGCGCTCACGGGCGAGCGCAACGTGGGCATCGAGCCCGGCACCGTGGTCAAGTTCTCGCTGCGCGCGGGCGTGCCGATCCACGCCGAGGGCAAGGTGATAGGCGCGGTGACCATCGGCATGGCCCTCTCGGAGATGGAGTTCGTGGACAACATCAAGGAGGCCACCGGCCTGGAGGCCACGGTCTTCGAGAAGGACACCCGCATCGCCACCACCATCCTGAAGCAGGGCAAGCGGGCCGTGGGCACCACGATGGACAACCCCAAGGTCATCGAGACCGTGCTCCAGAAGGGCGAGATATTCGCCGACACCAACGTCATCCTGGGCAAGCCCTACGAGACCGCCTACTGGCCCATCCGCAACCCCGAGGGCACGATCACCGGCATGTTCTTCATCGGCCGGGACCGCTCGCTCATCGAGGAGTCCCAGAGCCAGGTGGTCATGTCCATCCTGGTGGCCTCCGGAATCATCGCCGTGATCATGATAGTCGCGGCCTACATCTTCTCGCGGTCCCTGGCCAAGCCCATCGTCACCGCCACCCGCTTCGCCGCCCAGGTGGCCGAGGGCAAGCTGGACCATACGCTGGACGTGCAGCGCACCGACGAGATCGGCACCCTGGCCGACGCCCTGCGGAGCATGGTGAACAACCTCAAGGGCATGATCGGCCAGGCCGAGGCCAAGACCCGCGAGGCCGAGGAGCAGAGCCGCCAGGCCCAGGCCGCCACCCGCGAGGCCGAGGAGGCCGGCCGGCGCGCCGACGCGGCCCGGCGCGAGGGCATCCTCGACGCGGCCCGGCGCATCGAGGCCTTCGTGGAGCGGGTCACCTCCTCCTCCGAGGAACTGGCCGCCCAGATCGAGCAGTCCAGCAGGGGCGCGGACATGCAGCGCGAGCGGACGGCCGAGGCCGCCAACGCCGTGGAGCAGATGAACACCGCCATCCTGGACGTGGCCCGCAACGCCGGGGACGCGGCCCAAAATGCGGACCAGGCCCGGGACGACGCCAAGCACGGGGCCGGCATCGTGGAGCAGGTGGTGCGGGCCATCACCGAGGTCCAACAGCAGACCCTGCGCATGAAGGAGAGCCTGTCCCACCTGGGCGAGCAGGCCAAGGGCATCGGCCAAATCATGAACGTGATCACCGACATCGCGGACCAGACCAACCTGCTGGCCCTGAACGCGGCCATCGAGGCGGCCCGGGCCGGAGACGCGGGCCGGGGCTTCGCGGTGGTGGCCGACGAGGTGCGCAAGCTGGCCGAGAAGACCATGACCGCCACCAAGGAAGTGGGTGACGCGGTGGCCGGCATCCAGAACAGCACCCGCACCAACATCGAGGCCATGGACAAGGCGGCCGAGGTGGTGGGCAAGAGCACCGGCCTGGCCGGCGAGGCCGGCAAGTCCCTGGAGAGCATCGTCACGCGGGTGGAGTCCACCGCGGACCAGGTGCGGGCCATCGCCACCGCCTCCGAGGAGCAGTCCTCGGCCGGCGAGGAGATCTCCCGGGGCACCGAGGAGGTCAACCGCATCGCGGCCGAAACCGCCGAGGGCATGACCCAGTCGGCCCAGGCCGTGACCGAACTGGCGCGCATGGCCCAGGAGCTCCAGTCCCTGGTGGACGACCTCAAGCGCGGCTAGCCCCCCCCGGCGCAAGGCCGGGAACCCAAGTCCCTTCACCGGAGCGGGACGCCCTTCCCGGGGCGTCCCGCTCCTTCCGTAAAAAAACAGCGGCGGCCCCAGGGCCGCCGCGTTGTTTCAGAGCCGGGCAAGGTTTCCTCTCCGGGCAGGGCTTCATCTCCGGGCAGGGAGCCTCACAACCCGCACGCCATGTGGCGTATCACCAAAAATCATTCATGATTTTTGACTAGCTCCTCACAACCCGTACGCCATGTGGCATATCAACCAAAAATCATTCATGATTTTTGACTAGCTTCTCACGGCTTGCAGGCCATGTGGCAGACCCCGGTCGGGGTCTGCACCGCGTGGGGGAAGTAGCGCTTGCGGAAATACAGGGCCACGTTCACCAGGCCGATGAGCACCGGCACCTCCACCAGGGGGCCGATGACCGCGGCGAAGGCCTGGCCGGACTCGATGCCGAACACCGCGATGGCCACCGCGATGGCCAACTCGAAGTTGTTGGAGGCCGCGGTGAAGGACAGGGTGGCCGACTGCTCGTAGCTGGCCCCAACCTTGCGCGACAGCCAGAACGACACCAGGAACATCGCCAGGAAGTACACGCACAGGGGCACGGCGATGCGCAGCACGTCCAGGGGCAGGGCCACGATGACCTCACCCTTCAGGGAGAACATGACCAGGATGGTGAAGAGCAGAAACACCAGGGTGAAGGGGCTCACCGCGGGCACGAACTTCTGCTCGTACCACTCCCGTCCCTTGAGCTTGAGCCCCACGAAGCGCGAGAGCATACCCGCCAGGAAGGGGATGCCCAGGTAGATGAACACGCTCTGGGCGATCTGGCCCATGGAGATGTCCACCACCATCCCGGCCAGGCCGAACCAGCCGGGCAGCACGGTGATGAACACCCAGGCGTAGAGCGAGAAGAAGAGCACCTGGAAGATGGAGTTGAAGGCCACCAGCCCGGCGCAGTACTCGCAGTCGCCGGCAGCCAGGTCGTTCCACACGATGACCATGGCGATGCAGCGGGCCAGGCCGATGAGGATGAGGCCCACCATGTATTCGTGCTGGCCCGAGAGGAAGGCGATGGCCAGGCCGAACATAAGGATGGGGCCGATGACCCAGTTCTGCACCAGGGAGAGAAGGAGCACCTTGCCGTTGCGGAACACCCGGGGCAGCTCCTCGTAGCGCACCTTGGCCAGGGGCGGGTACATCATGACGATGAGCCCCACCGCGATGGGGATGTTGGTGGTCCCGACCGAGAACAGGTTGATGAGGTCCTTGACCCCCGGATAGAGGTACCCGGCCATCACGCCCACGAACATGGCCAGGAAGATCCACAGGGTCAGGAACCGGTCCAGGAAGGACAGTCGGCGCAGGGGCGTTTCGCTCATGGCGTTCTCCTAGCGCGGTTTGGTGGCGGTTTGACGACCCTGGCCCTCGCCGGGCCGGCCGTACACACCAACGTCAGTACAGGCGCATATAGCTATATTATAATATACTATATTGGTCAAGAATCGGATGAACGCCCTCAGGACAGGCAGAGGAATCCGCCCAAAGGCCAGGGGCAGTGGCCGCAGGGCACGGCGCTGCCGAAGCAGTCCGCCTCGAAGGCCACGGCCCCACCCCGGATGTCGTCGCAGGGAGCCACGGCGCAGTCCGCGCAGTGCGGGTAGGCGTAGGCCAGGGCCTCCTGGCGGAAACCGCGGCAGGCCTCGGCCCGCCAGATCTCCGCAGGCGAGGCCAGGGCCACGTTGCCGAAGGTCACGGGCCGCACCCGGCGGTCCTCCCCGGCCATGCTGCACCCCAGGGGATGCCAGAGGAAGGGGCAGGGATGGGCCTCCCCGTCCAGGCCCACGAACAGGGCGCCGGACTCCACGAACCGGCACTCCCGCTGGTGCGAGGCCGCGGCCGCGGGCAGGGCCAGTTCCAGGCCGAGCCGCGCCGCCACCCCCCGGGCCTGGGCAAAGGGTCCCTCCAGGTCGGGCAGGCCGCGCCGCTCCCAGTCCAGCAGCCCGGCCAGGTTGAGCATCACCCCCTGCCCGGCCGCCTCCTGGAGCATGGCCTTGACCAGCGCCCCCAGCCGCTCCTCGCGGGGCGATTTCTCGTACTTGAGCAGGGGCCGCAGGTAGTCGGCCAGGTCCAGGCCCTGGGCCGCGGCCCGCTCCCGGCCTTGGGCGAAGATGTCGCGGGCCGTGGCGCAATGGGGATTGAACAGGCTCTGCGCCTCGGCCTGCGCGCCGTAGGGCAGCAGGTGGGTGACCAGCAGGAAGGCGCAGCCCTGCTCGGCGCACCACGCCACCACCTGGGGCAGTTCGGCCAGGGTGTCCCGGCGCAGCACGAACTCCGCGCCCAGGCGCAGCCCGCCCCGGCCGAAGCCCCCTGCCCGCGCCGCGTCCAGGGCGCGCGCGAGGTCGCGGGGCCGGGTCCCGCCCCGCAGCCGGGGCAACAGATCGGGCCGCAGGGAGTCCACGGACAGGCACAGGGTGTCCAGCCCCGACTTCGCCAAGGACGCGGCCCGCTGCGGGGTGAGCAGAAGCCCGTTGGTCTGGATGCCGATGCCCGCGCCCCGAGGCATGCGCTCCCGGGCGAAGCGGATGAAGTCCTCCAGGTCCGGGCGCAGCAGGGGCTCGCCCAGGCCGGTGAGCACCAGGAAATCCAGGCCGGAAAAGGCCGGGGCCAGGGCGCGGAAGGTCTCGGCGGACATGTCTCCGTCCGCCACCCGGCTGCCCGGGGCCTGCCGCGGGCAGTCCGGGCAGCGCAGGTTGCAGCGGGTGGTGACCTCGGCCACCAGCCGGGAAGGAGCCGCCAGGCCGGGCGGCGTTGCGCGCAGGGTCGTCATGGGTCTCCTAGAACAGGGGTTGGACTATGAACCAGCACCCCAGCAGGCCCACCAGGCCGCCAGCCAGGCGGCGGAAGAGCAGGCTGCCGCGCTGGTACTCGCTGCGCATCAGGATGCGCCGGACCAGGGCGGTGGAACTGCCGGCCAGGGCGATGGGCAGGGCGTGGCCCAGGCCGAAGAAGACCATGAGCAGGCAGCCCCTGGCAAGATCCCCCTGCACCGTGACGATGGCCAGGATGGGGGCGATGAACCCGAAGGTGCAGGAGCCCGAGAGCACGCCGTAGGCCAGGCCCAGGACCAGCGCGCCCCAGAGGCCCCGCACCCGCAGCCGGGCCAGGAGCCCGCCGCCCAGGGAGCACCGGGCCACCCCGAGCATGTCCAGGCCCACCCACAGGAGCACCAGGCCCACGGGCATGGTCCAGTAGGGCCCCACGTCCCCGAGCATGCGGCCCAGGGCCGCGCAGGCCGCGCCGATGGCCGCGATACTGGCGAACAGCCCCAGGGCGAAGGCCCCGGCGTACAGGGCGGCCCGGCGCGGCAGGAGCGCGGCCTCCTGCCCGGCCACGTACCCCACCATGAGCGGGATGGAGGCCAGGTGGCAGGGGCTTAGCAGCACGCTGGCGAGCCCCCACAGGAAGCAGCCCAGGGCCGCCAGGGCGAGCCCGCCGGCCATCCACTGGTTGGCCGCCAGGAGCAGGGAGTCCATGCCCGCCCTACTTCACGCCCAGCCGGGCAAGCGCCTTGGCGATGGCGGCCTTGTCCATGAATCCCTCGTGGCGCAGGGCCTCCCGGCCCTCGGCGTCATAGAAGATCTGGGTGGGGATCACCTGGATGCCGAAGCGTTCGGTCTGGTTGGGGTCCTCCCACACGTCCAGGAAGATGACCGCCGCGCGGCCCCGGTATTCCTCGCGCACCTCCCGGAGCACCGGGGCCATGAGCTTGCAGGGGATGCAGCGGTTGGCCCCCAGGTCCACCAGGGTCACCATGCCCGGCACGGGGATGGCGGCGGGCGCGGCCTCGGCCGCATCGCCGGCCACGGCCGGGGCGGCCAGCACAAGGAGCAGGGTCGCGCAGCACGCGGCGCGGCGCAGCAGGGTCCAGGCCATGGGCTACCTCGCAGCGGCCAGCAGTTCGGCGGCCCAGGTCGCCACCCGGGCCACGGCCTCGTCGCTGGCCGGGGTCTCGCCCTTGGCCAACCCCATGTCCCCGAGCTGGAGATGGGCGAAGCCGGAGAACCCGGCCTCTTCCAGGCACTTGCGGGCGCAGTTCAGGGGACAGCCGTCGATGGCCAGGATGGCGGAGGCGGCCTCGGTGTTCTTCAGGATGCCGCTCACCCGGCCGCCGATGCCGGCCAGGCAGAACATCTTGCCCAGGCCCTCGCGGGTGAGCTTGCGCGCGGCCCGGTCGGCCACCTCGCCCACGTCCGCCGAGCCGGAGCAGGAAAATATGAGCCTGGGGGCCGCGCCGCACTGGCAGGCTTGCGCACTCATGGATTCTCTCCTCGGATTATTGCAGGTACTTCTTGATGTCCTCGACCGAGGGCACCTTGCCCACCACCTTGACCTCGCCGTCCACCACCAGGGCCGGGGTGGTCATGACCCCGAAGGCCATGATGTCCTTGAGTTCCGTGACCTTGGCCAGTTCGAACTCGATGCCCAGGCCCTTGGCCGCGGCCTCGGCCTGCTCCGCCAACTGCTTGCACTTGGGGCAGCCGGGGCCCAGAACCTGAATCTTCTTCATGGGGACTCTCCTTCCGCTTTTCTCAGGAAACGAACATGCCGTAGAGCCACCCGGTGAGGGTGGACATGACGACCACCAGGGACACGAAAACCACGGTCTTGCCCGTGCCCATGACGCTGCGGATGACCAGCATGTTGGGCAGGGACAGGGCCGGACCCGCCAGGAGCAGGGCCAAGGCCGGCCCCTGGCCCATGCCGCTGCCGATGAGCCCCTGCAGGATGGGCACCTCGGTCAGCGTGGCGAAATACATGAAGGCGCCGGCGAACGAGGCCATGAAATTGGCCCCCAGGGAGTTTCCGCCCACCGCGGCCGTGACCCAGGCCGAGGGAATGAGTCCCTCCTGGCCGGGCCGGCCCAGCAGCGCGCCCGCCACCAGCACGCCGAAGAGCAAGAGCGGCAGGATCTGCTTGGCGAATCCCCAGGACGAGGCGAACCACTCCCCGGTCTCGTCCCGGGCCGTGCTGGCGATGGCCGAGAGCCCGAGCACCCCGGCCGAGAAGGCGAAGAGCGGCTCCTCCGGGAAGGCGAAGCCCAGGAACGCCACGGGCAGCGCGGCCAGGACCAGCCGGCCGGCCGGGACCTTGAACCAGGCCGCCAGGCACAGGGCGAACGCCACGCCGAACCCCGCGGTGATCGGCCACTTGGCCGCGAAGATGTCCGCCCACAGGCCCGTGGCCTCGCCGGGCCTCCCCCAGTTGGCGAAGACCAGGATGCCCACCATGGCCGCGAAATAGACCGCGGTCTGCCACAGGGGCCGGCCCGAGTCCGACTCGGGCAGTTGGGCGGCCTTGATCTTCTCCACCTCCTCCTTGCGGTAGATGAAGTGCATGGCCAGGCCGATGAGCACGCTGAAGGCGATGGCGCCCACGGCCCGGGCCAGGCCCAGGGAAGGCCCCAGGATGCGGGCGGTGAGGATGATGGCCAGCACGTTGATGGCCGGGCCGGAATAGAGGAAGGCCGTGGCCGGGCCCAGGCCCGCGCCCATGCGGTAGATGCCGGCGAAGAGCGGCAGCACGGTGCAGGAGCACACCGCCAGCACCGTGCCCGAGCAGGAAGCCACCCCGTAGGCGCAGGCCTTGTTGGCGGCCGGGCCCAGGTACTTCATCACCGAGTCCTGGCTCACGAACACGGCGATGGCCCCGGCGATGAAGAAGGCCGGGACCAGGCACAGGATGACGTGCTCCCGGGCGTACCACTTCACCAGGTGGAAGGCCTCCAGCATGGAGTTGTCGAACCGCGGCAGCCCCACGGGCAGATAGAAGCAGGCCAGAAACCCGGCCACGAGGAACGCCAGCGGCTTCCACTCCTTGGTCCAATCCACGAATCCCGCCTCGCGCTGTGATGCTTGGCGATTCAGCCAAGCATCAAGTGCAAAAAAAATGCTCCCGGCCGGGGCTACCCGCGTCCTTGGAGCACCGTCTCCACGCAGTCGAAGAAGCGCAGCACGCACGGCACCCGCAGCGAATACCACACCTGCTGGCCGCGCTTCTCGTCACTCACGATCCCCGCGTTCCTGAGCACCGCCAGGTGCTTGGACACTGTGGAGATGTCCGCGCCGATCAGTTCCGTAAGCTCCTGCACGCAGTGCTCCCCTTGGGACAACCGGTCCAGGATGAACAGCCGGCTGGGATGGGCCATGGCCTTCAACACGGCGGCCCGGGAGGCGAACATGGCCTTGGTCCTGAGGTCGGTGAGCGCACGCATAATTTGGCTATATCGCCAAGAATCGAATACGTCAAGAACCCCTCGGCAGGGCCGGCCCGCGCGCCCGATTCTCAGAGCAGGACGTTGAAGAGCCAGCCCACCAGCAGGATGCCGCACCCCACCACGCCGAAAAACGCGGCGATGAGCCTGGGCCGGAGCACCTTGCGCAGGATCAGGGCCTCGGGCAGGGACAGGGCGATGACGCTCATCATGAAGGCCAGCACCGTGCCCAGGGCCGCGCCCTTTTCCAGCAACGCCTGCACCACCGGAATGATGCCCGCGGCATTGGAGTACATGGGGACGCCCACGGCCACCGCGGCCGGCACCGACCACCAGGCGTCCTTGCCCATGAGCCCGGCCAGGACGCCCTGGGGCACGTAGCCGTGGATGCCCGCGCCCACGGCGATGCCCAGCACCACCCACTTCCAGACCTTGCCCACGATGTCCCGCACCGCGTCCAGCCCGAACCGCACCCGGTCCGGCCAGCTCTGGGCGTCCTCGCCGGCATCGGCCTCGCCGGCCCGGATCAGCATCACCCACTCCTCGATGTGGCCCTCCAGGCCCAGCCGGCCCATGACCCAACCGGCGATCACGGCCACCGCCAGCCCCGCGCCCATGTACAGGGCCGCGGCCTTCCAGCCGAGCATGCCGTAGAGGAGCACCACCGCGATTTCGTTGACCATGGGCGCGGAGATGAGAAAGGAGAAGGTCACACCCAAGGGCACCCCGGCGGTGACGAAGCCGATGAAGAGCGGCACGGCCGAGCAGGAGCAGAACGGGGTGACGATGCCGAGCAGCGCGGCCAGGACGTTGCCCACGCTCTCGCGCCGGCCGGCCAGGATGCGCCGCGTGCGCTCCGGGGTGAAGAAGGAGCGCACCACCCCCACGCCGAACACCACCAGCACCAGGAGCATGAGCACCTTGGGCGTGTCGTAGAGGAAGAAGCGCACGGCCTCGCCCAGATGGGTGCCGGGCGCGAGGCCCAGCAGGCCGAAGGCCAGGCCGTCGGCCAGGGCCGGCAACTGCCCGTACAGGCCGAACCAGGCGGCCAGGGCCGCGACGCCCAGGCCCAGGGACAGGCCCGGGGACAGGGACGATGCCGGAGCCGGGCCGGACTCCCGGCTGCAGGCGCAGGCGACCACCGACGCGGACGGTTGGGACGAAGTTGCCGGAGTGGAGCGCAAGTCATCGAGTTGCATGGGGTTCCTTGCCAGCGGGCGATCAATTATTGTTAAATTGCAATCTAGCAATATATTGCTCCCGGCCTGCCGTCAAGGGGATGGAAGAAAACTTTCCCGCCGGCGCGCGGCGGGCGATCCGGGCACGCGCGGCGCGGCCGCTGACCAGGCCATGTACCGCGCCAAGCGCGAGCGGCGGGGCCAGGGCCTACCAGAACGCGATCAGGTCGGCCAGGTAGTGGGCCACGATGGGGGGCAGGACGCTGCCGGTGCGCCAGGGCGTGGCCATGAAGGCCAGGCCGAACACGAAGGCCACCACCAGGGAGCGGGGGCCGCCGGACCAGTGCAGGAGCGCGAAGATGGCGGCCGAGGCCAGGAACACCGGAACCGCCCGCCGGCCCCACAACCCGGTGAGCGCGGCGCAGGCCAGGCCGCGGGACAGGACCTCCTCGGACACGGCCACGATGACCAGGCCGAAGATGAGGTCGTAGAAGTACAGGGGCGTGCCCTCGTCGATGGGGTAGCCGCCCAGGGCCAGGTCGGGCACCAGCCGCGCCACCAGGTCCTCGCCCAGGGTGATCATCACCGCGGAGAACAGGCACAGGGCCAGGGTATGGCCCCAGAAGGCCGGCCAGCCCGGGAAGGCGAGGCCCAGGTCCTCCCGGCAGAGCCTGCCGGTGCGCAGCAGCCACGCCGCCCCGGCCAGGGGCAGGCCCCGGGACAGGTAGTCCAGGGCGGCCCAGGAGGCGAAGTCCGTGACGAAGATGTTGGCCAGGTCGTTGACCAGGAAGGGGGACAGCAGGACCGCGAAGGCCCACGCCTTGCCGCGGGGGGACAGCGGGGAGGGCATGCGCCCTCTTCCCCTGAATTTGCAGCGGTGTAAACCCCCTGTCCGGGATTTTCCAACCCGAGCCGCGGCGCGTCCGGGTCATCGCGGCGCGTTCGGCGCCCCTGTCCCTGCGCACCGGCCCGGTTGACACCCCGCCCCCAAACCGGATAAAGACCCACTTCCTTAGCCGCTGCCGGCGACTGGCGAGACGGGGAGCACACCCCAAGGAAGCCCGCAGCGTAAAAAAGCGCCGCTCGCCTGGGCCGCATCCGACGCGATGCACACCTCGACTCCCCTTTCCGGGGAGTGCGCCAGGAGGCCGGCCCATGCCCGAACCCCATCGCATCTCCTGCCCCGTCGACCTTGCCAACCCCGGCAGGGGCCATTACATTGCGTTTCGCTTGACCAACCGAGACTAGCCATGCCCTACAAAGGACCCCATATCTCCACCCCGCCCGAGGTGCTCATCCCCCGGGTGCTGGACATCGACGCCGCCACCTTCGCCACCTGGCCCGAGGCCGTGCGCGAGGTGGCCCTGGCCGCGGCCGCGGAACTCTTCCTCATCCGCTACAACCCCTTCATCGACCACGAGGCCTGCTGGAAGAGCGCCTCCCAGAGCTTCGAACGCTCCCGCCACGCCCTGTCCCCGGAATTCGCGCAGGCCATCGGCGACGGCATGGCCAACTATTGGGCCTCGTTCAAGGATGACTGGGCGTTCCGCGCGGAGATCATCCGCCGCTGCCGCGCCTTCCTGCCCGCCGACGCCGTCGATGTCCGGCCCAACTCCCGGGTGGAGTGCGCCACCGACGCCACGGACCTGCGCATGGAGCTGCCGCTCCTGGTGCTCGCGCCCGGGTCCACCGAGGAGATCCGCGACGTGGTGCGCCTGGCCGGGGAGATGGGCTTCGCCCTCATCCCCCGCGGCGGGGGCTCGGGCTACACCGGCGGGGCCATTCCCGGGGCCGGGCGCTCGGCCATCCTCTCCCTGTCCCGGCTCAAGGCCATCTTGTCCGTGGACCCAAAGACCATGAGCCTCTGCGCCCAGAGCGGGGTCATCACCCTGGACGCCACCAAGGCCGCGGCCGGGATGAACCTGCTCTTCACCGTGGACCCGTCCTCCAAGGCCGCGTCCAGCCTGGGCGGCAACATTTCCGAGAACGCGGGCGGGCCCTTCGCCTTCGAGTACGGCACCACCATCGACAACATCCTGTCCTACCGCATGGTGACCCCGGCCGGGGAGATCATCGAGGTATGCCGGCGGGACCACCCCCGGCACAAGATCCTGCCCGAGGAGACCGCGACCTACGACATCCTGGCCCAGGACGGGACGCTCCTGGACACGGTGTCCATCTCCGGCCTGGAGGTGCGCGGCAAGGGCCTGGGCAAGGACGTGACCAACAAGTACCTGGGCGGCCTGCCCGGAGTGCAGAAGGAGGGCGTGGACGGCATCATCACCGAGGCCTGCTTCGCGGTCTATCCCAAGCCGTCCCTGTCCCGCACCCTGTGCCTGGAGTTCTTCGGCCGCTCCATGCACAACGCCATGCTGGTCATCACCGACATCGTGCGCCTGCGCGACGCCATCCGCCGCGAGGGCGACAAGGTGAAGATCTCGGCCCTGGAGGAGTTCGGCCCCAAGTACGTGCGGGCCATCGAGTACAAGAAGAAGTCCTCCACCTACGAGGGCGAGCCCATCTCCGTGCTCCTGGTGCAGTTCGACTCGGACGACGAGGAGGCGCTCACCCGCGCGGTGGACGCGGTGGTGGACATCGTGGGCCCCTACGACCAGGTGGACGCCTTCGTGGCCCGCGACGACCTGGAGGCCGAGGCCTTCTGGGAGGACCGGCACAAGCTTTCGGCCATCTCCAGGCGCACCTCGGGCTTCAAGATCAATGAGGACGTGGTCATCCCCATCGCCATGATCCCGGCCTTCTCGGACTTCCTGGAGGACCTGAACCTCAAGTACCTGGCCAAGGCCTACCGCGCCGGGCTCCAGGACGTGGGCCGCCTGCCCGGGTTCGCCGAGGAGGACCGCTTCCTCAACGTGGAGTTCACCTACACCGGCAAGATCCTCAAGGGCCAGATCTCGGCCAAGGAGACCAGCGACCAGGAGCTGGAGGTCCAGATCTTCTACTTCTTCCGGGACCTCAAGAGCCGCTATCCCAAGCTGGCGGACAAGCTGGACGAGGTCTACGCCCACCTCATGGCCACCCGCGTCATGGTGGCCAGCCACATGCACGCGGGCGACGGCAACTGCCACGTGAACGTGCCCGTGAACTCCAACGACCAGGTCATGCTGGGCCTGGCCCAGGAGGCCGTGGACGAGGTCTTCGCCAAGGTGCTGACCCTGGGCGGGGCCATCTCGGGCGAGCACGGCATCGGCATCACCAAGATCGCCTTCCTGCCCGAGGAGCGCATCGCAGCCCTGCGCGAGTACAAGGAGCGGGTGGACCCCAAGGACATCCTGAACCCGGGCAAGCTCACCACCCGCACCCTGCCCGCCACGCCCTTCACCTTCTCCTTCAACCGGCTCATCAACGACCTCAAGACCAGCGGCCTGCCCAACCGGGAACGGCTCATCCGCATCCTCACCAACATCCAGACCTGCACCCGCTGCGGCAAGTGCAAGCAGGTCTGCCCCATGTACCAACCGCGGGAGACCCTGCTCCACCACCCGCGCAACAAGAACATCTCCATCGGCGCCATCATGGAGGCCATCTACTACTCCCAGGTGCTCACCGGCCATCCCGCCCCGGAGCTCCTGGCGCAGTTGCGCGGCCTGGTGGACCACTGCACGGCCTGCGGCAAGTGCATGGCCGTGTGCCCGGTGAAGATCGACACCCCGGAAGTGACGCTCAACATGCGGGCCTTCCTGGAGGAAAAGGGCGCGGGCGGGCATCCGGTCAAGACCCGGGTGCTGGCCTGGCTGGCCGCCAACCCGGCCAAGCGGGTGCCCCAGGCGGCCAAGGCGCTCTCCGTGGGCCAGAGCCTGGTGAACGCCACCGTGGGGGTCATCCCCGCCCCCTGGCGGCGGCGCATCGCAAACCCGGTGCTGCACGGCAAGGGGCCGGACCTGGACTTCCGCAACCTGGGCGAGCGCCTGGACCTCATGGCCGGCTCCATCTTCATCCCCCCGGGCGCGGACCCGGACAGGGCCGTGCTCTACTACCCGGGCTGCGGGGCCAGGCTCTTTTCCCCGCCCATCGGCATGGCCGCCCTGTACCTGCTCCTGTCCGCCAAGGTGGCGGTGGTGACGCCGCAGGAACACCAGTGCTGCGGCTATCCCCTGCTCTCCGCGGGCTTCGACGCGGCCTTCCGCGCCAACCGCGAACGCAACCAGGCGTCGCTGGCCGAGCTGCTCAACCGCGCGGCCCTGTCCGGCCTCACGGTGCGCCACGTGCTCACCGCCTGCGGCTCCTGCCGGGAGGGGCTCAAGGAGTACGGCCTGGACACGGGCAAGACCCCGCTGGCCCACGCCGACGTGACCCAGTTCCTCATGTCCCGGCCCGAATTCGCCCTGCCCGCGCCCGACGCCTGCGAGCCGGTGCTCTACCACGCGGCCTGCCACGCCGAATGGTCGGGCCTGAGCCCGGTGAAGTCCGGGGAGGCCTATGCCGCGGCGGTGTCCAGGCTGGCCGGGTGCCAGGCCAGGATCACCCCGGGCTGCTGCGCCGAATCCGGCCTGGGCGCGCTCACCACCCCGGCCATCTACAACCGGCTGCGCGCCCGCAAGCAGGAACAGCTGGCCGCGGACCTGGGCGAGGACACCACCATCCCGGTGCTGGTGGGCTGCCCCTCGTGCAAAATGGGCATCCGCCGCTGCCTGGCCGGGCTGTCCCGCAAGAACCCGGTGCTGCACTCCCTGGAGTACCTGGCGGCCAAGGTGGGCGGCCGGGACTGGAAGAAGAAGCTCACCCCCCTGGTCAAGGAAGCCCGGACCGGAAGCCGGCAGGGTGGAAGCTAGGGCCGGCATGCGCGTGTTGGCCGTGGACTACGGGCTGGCCCGGGTGGGTCTGGCCTTGAGCGACCCGGAGGGCCGCATGGCCTTTCCCTTGGCCACCCTCAGCCGCACCACCCGGGACAAGCTGTTCGCGGACCTGTTGGCGGTGATTGAAAAAGAGGGGGTGGAGCGCATCGTGGTGGGACTGCCCCTGACCCTGGATGGCGGAGACAGCGAGAGCACCCGCCGGGCGCGCAACTTCGCGGCCAGCCTGGCGAGGCGGAGCCCCCTGCCCGTGGAGTTGCAGGACGAGCGACTGAGCACCGAAGCTGCCCTGGAGGACTTGCGCCAGGCCGGGGTTCGGGGCAAGAAGAAGCGGGCGGCGGTGGACCAGCAGGCCGCGGTGCACATCCTGAGGACCTACCTGTCCCGGACCGCGCCCAATCCCTGATCGGAGGCCAAGGCCATTTCCCGGCACCCCTTTTTCAGCAAGGCCGCGCGCCGCACAGTGCTTGCGGTGCTCCTTTCCCTGGCGGCCATGGGCGGCTGGTTCGCCTGGCAGGCCAGCGCCTTCCTGCACACCCCGCCCCAGGACCCGGGGACGGCGAAGGTGGTGGCCATCGAGCCGGGCCAGACCTTCGACCACGTGGCCCGCATGCTCCAGGCCGAGGGCATCATCACCGACGCTGCCAAGTTCCGGGTGCTGGGCCAGTGGAAGAGCAAGCTGGCCGCCATCAAGGCCGGCGAATTCTCCCTGGCCACGGACATGCTGCCCGGCGCGGTGCTGGACGCCATCACCGAGGGCCGGCCGGTGCTGCACCGGCTCCAGGTGGTGGAGGGCCTCACCTGGTGGCAGGTGGGCCGGCTGGTGGAGGAGGCGGGCCTGGCCAGCTTCGCGAGCTTCGCGAAGGCGGTGCGCGACCCGGCCCTGCTGGCCGAATTCCACATCCCATTCGCCAGCGCCGAGGGCTTCCTGTTCCCGGACACCTATTTCGTGCCCAGGCCCCGGGGACGCGACGCGGAGCCCATCGTGCGGGCCATGCTGGCCGCGTTCTGGCGCCAGGCCGGGGCCAGGCTCTGGCCCGCGGGCTGGCCTTCGGACGCGGAGCTGGCCCGGCTGGTGATCCTGGCCTCCCTGGTGGAGAAGGAGACCGGCGAGCCCGCGGAGCGGGCCCGCATCGCCGGGGTCTACGCCAACCGGCTCAGGCGGCGCATGCTCCTGCAGTGCGACCCCACGGTGATCTATGGCCTGGGGCAGGCATTCGACGGCAACCTCAAGCGGGTCCACCTCACGGACCGCGCCAATCCCTACAACACCTACGCCCGCCCCGGCCTTCCGCCCGGCCCCATCTGCTCCCCGGGCCTGGCCGCCCTGGCCGCGGCCGCCGCGCCCGAGTCCCACCGCTACCTGTACTTCGTGGCCATGGGCAACGGGGCCCACGCCTTCAGCACCACCCTGGAGGCCCACAACCGCGCGGTGCGCCGCTACCAGCTCCACCGCTAACCGCCTGCCTCCCCGCAGGCATTGCAAATCGTTACCCGCGCCCTGGCCGTGCCCCCCAAAAAACAGCGGCCTGGACCGGAAAAACCGGTCCAGGCCGCTGGTCCGCGCGCGGGGTGTCGCGGTACGGCGGGCTTTCTTGCGCCGAAAGGCCCGCCGCCCGGCGGGAATCCTGCAAAAAGGGCCGCGGCGCGATACGCCGCGGCCCTGCTCACGCTTTCACAAAACCGGCCTAGAAGACCTTGAACTCGTCCCGGCGGTTCTTGGACCAGCAGGACTCGGTCTTCTCGGTGCAGACGGGGCGCTCTTCGCCGTAGCTGACGATCTTCAGCCGGGCCACGTCCACGCCCTGAATCACCAGGAACTCCATGGCCACCTTGGCGCGCTTCTCGCCCAGGCCCAGGTTGTACTCCTCGGTGCCGCGCTCGTCGCAGTGGCCCTCGATGAGCACCTTGAAGGCGGGGTACTTCTTGAGCAGCTCGGCCTTCTTGGCCAGGGCCGCCTTGGACTCGGCCTTGAGTTCGAACTTGTCGAAGTCAAAGTAGATCCGCTCGTTGGTGATGGTGTCCATGGCCTGCTGCATGGCCTTCTTCTTGGCGGCAGCCTCCATGTCCTCACCCTTCATGGTGGTGGAGGAACCAGACTCCGTGGTGGCGGGCGCGACCATGGGCTCGGCCTCCACCTTCTTCTTGGCGCAGCCGGCGCCCAACATCAGGACCATGGCCAGCACGGCCACGCTCACGATAATCCTCGATTTCATTGCATCCTCCTCGCGCTGTGAAAAAAAAGTCCTTTCCTTCGATCCTTACTGCATTCCATCGCCTGCCGTCAAACCGACGGACCCGGGTGACACCCCACCTGGCGACGAATGCCGGGGGATGATATTCCGTCCAAAGAAAAGTACAACATTTTTCACCCAAAGTTGGCAAGCCTGGAAAGTGAGCCCCCGTATTATTTGGTCAGCAGAGGGCCAAAAGCCGGAAAAAACACCGCCCCACCGCCAGTGGGAATATGGCGCGGCTCGCCCCCGAACCGGGTGGTCAGGTACAATTGCTCCACCCCGCTGCGGTTGGACGAGAACACGATGAAGTAGCCGTCCGGGGCGAAGGTGGGGGTCTCGTCCTTGCCCGGGCCGAAGGTCACCTGCCGCTCCGCGCCGCTGGCCAGGTCCAGCACGAAGATGCGGTGCCCCCCGGGCAGCATGCGGGCGAAGGCCACGTACTTGCCGTCCGGGGACAGGGCCGGGGTGCTGTTGTACTTGCCGTTGAAGGTCACCCGGCGCTCGACACCGCTCTCCATGTCCCGCACGAAGATCTGGGGCGCGCCGTGCCGGTCGGACACGAAGGCCATGATCCTGCCGTCCTTGTCGAAGCGCGGCGAGGTCTCGATGGCCGGCCCGGAGGCCAGGGTCTCGGCCACCTTGAGCAGGTCCGGGGTGAGCAGGAAGATGTCCTGGGCCCCGCGGCCGGACATGGCCACCGCCAACCGGTTCTCCGGGGTGAAGGCCAGGCCCGTGATGGTCTCGCCGGACAGCCGGGTGCGGAATATCCTGTTCTTGCTGCGGTCCCATACGCCCAGGGAGTGCATGGAGGACCCGTGGTGGGAGAAGGCCAGGTAGCGGCCGTCCGGCGACCACACCGGGCTCACGCTGGCGCCCCCCAGGCTGGTTACCTGGGAAAGGTTGCGGCCCTGCGGCTGGATCGTGAATATCTCGCGAACGTGCTTGCCCAGGTTCTTGGTGAAGGCCAGCACCGAACGGAAGATGTCGCCGTTGCCGGTGAGCGCCTCCAGAAAGGCGGCGCAGAGCAGGTCCGCGGCCAGGGGCAGGTTCTCCCTGGACACCTGGGAATAGGCCTTGCCCACCATGAGCCGGCCGGTGCCCACCTCGTAGACCCGGCCCTCGATGCGGGTGCCCGCCCCGTCCGGAGCCAGGCCCAGGGTCATGAGCAGGTCCACCTTGGAGAGCTGGAACCGGTTGAAGTCGATCTGCTCCCGGGACACCCCGCCCAGGGTCGCGCCGCCCAGGATCTCGTTCTCCGGGGTCAGGCGCAGGAAGGGCAGGATGCCCAGGTCCTGCTCGACGTAGCCCAGGAACTCCGCGGCCGCCTCGGGCGCGGGCTGGGCCGCGTCCAGGCTGAGGGGCGCGGCCACGCACATGTTCACCACGTTCTGGCCGGGGCCGTAGATGTCGATGGACAGGGCCTGGGCCGCGGCCGCGGGCCGCGCCGCGGCGAGCAGGGCCAGGGCCAGGAGCGCGAAAACTCGGAACGTCGCCTGCATGGCTGTGCTATTCCTGATTGTTGAAATTGATGATGAGCACCGAAAGGTCCGGGCTGGGCGGCGGGGGCAGGGCCTTGGTGTCCTGGATGGCGCGCAGGGCCGAGGCGTCGAAGTCCGGCCGGCCCGAGGAGCCCAGCATGCGGAAGCCGCTGATGGAGCCGTCCACCGCGACGCGGATCTCCACCTGGGTCACCAGGGGGTTCTTGGCCGTGGCGCTGGGAAAGCGCCAGTTGGCCTTGATGAGCTGCTCCACCACCCGGCCGTAGGCCGCGATGGAGCCGATGCCCGTGCCGTTGGACCCGGCCGGCCCTCCGCCTCCGCCCGTGCCCGAGCCCTGCCGGGCCGCGGTGGCCGCGGGGCCGGTTCCGGAGGCCACCTCCTTGCGCAGGGCGTCCAGCTCCCGCTGCACGCTGGCCGCGTCGGCCTTGTCCTTTTTCTTGGCCTCGTCCGCCGCGGCCTTGAGCGCGTCCTTGAGGATCTGCTCGCGCTTCTTCTTCTCTTCCTCGGCCTTGCGCTTCTTCTCCGCATCGGCCTTCTTCTTCTCCTCGGCCTTGCGCCTGGCGTCCTCCTCGGCCTTGCGCTTGGCCTCTTCCTCGGCCTTGCGCTTTTCGTCCTCCAGACGCTTCTTCTCCTCGGCCTGCTTGGCCGCGATGGCCTTGAGGTCGGGCTTGGGCTCGGGCTTGGGCGCCGGGGCCGGGGGAGCGGTGTCGGGCTTCGGCGCGGCGATGGGCTTGGCCTCGGCCGGCGGGGGCGGCGGGGCCGCTCCCGGGGGCTCGGCCGTGGCCGGGCCGGGCATGCCCGGGGCCGCGGGTTCGGTGGACATGCTGAACAGCTCCACCTGGTAGACCGGGGCGTTCAGGTCCACCCGGATGCCGGTGGGCGTGCCCAGGAAAAAGGCGGCGGCCACCACCGCCAGGTGGAGCAGGATGGAGGCGAGCCAGGCGAGACTGCGCATGGGTGGTCCGGGAGGCCCCGGAGGGGGCCGCTACTTGTTGCCCTTGGCCTTCTTCCGGTCCGGGGCGTCCTCGGGCTCGGCCACCACGCCCAGGCGATCGATGCCCGCGCGCTTGATCTCGCCCATGATCTGCACCACCCGGCCGTAGACCACGTCCTTGTCCGCGCGCAGGTAGAGGAACTTGTTCTCGGCCTTGACCAGCCGCGCCAGGTGGCCGGCCAGATCCTCGTCCCCCACCGCGTATTCGTCCAGGAACATGGACCCGTCCTTGCGCAAGGTGAGCACCATGTGGTCCTTGCCCTGGGGCAGGGTCTTGACCGTGCGGGTCTTGGGCAGGTCCACCTCCAGGCCCTGGGTCATGAGCGGGGCGGTCACCATGAAGATGATGAGCAAGACCAGCATCACGTCCACGAAGGGCGTGACGTTGATCTCGGCCATGAAGCCGCCCTGCTTCAGGCTAAATGCCATCTTCGTCCTCGGCGTGGTGGTTGTCGATGCAGGTCGGGCCGGTCTTGGACAGCTCGCGCTGCACGGTGTTCAGGAAGGCCCCGGCGAAGTTCACCAGTTCGGTCTCCACCACCTGCACCAAGCCCAGGAAGAAGTTGTAGGCGATGGTGGCGGGGATGGCCACGGCCAGGCCCACCGCGGTGGCGATGAGCGCCTCGGAGATGCCCGGGGCCACGGTGGCCAGGGCGGCGGACTGCATCTGCCCGATGGTCTGGAAGGCGTGCATGATGCCCCACACCGTGCCGAACAGGCCGATGAAGGGCGCGGCGTTGGCGCAGGTGGCCAGGAAGGGAAGGTTGGCGGTCATGACCTTGAGCTGGGAGGACACCCCGGAGCGCAGCACCCGGCGCAGGTTGTTCATGACCAGGCCCATGCGGTCGCAGGTGAGCAGGCCCGAAGACTCCAGCCGGCGCAGCTCGTTCAGCCCGCCCGCGCCCACCCGGTACACCGGGGAGGCCTGGTTGCGGGCCAGGGTGCGCATGCTCTCGCCCAGGCTCTCCCCGGACACGAACACCGCGTGGTCGTCGGCCGCGGCGCGGCGGGCCCGGGCCAGCAGGAAATACTTGTAGATGATGATGCTCCAACTGCCCAGGGACATGGCCACGAGCAGGCCGAGCACGAATTTCACCGTGATGGTGGCGTGGGCCAGGAGCAAAAGAACACTGGTCTGGGGCAAGGTCTCCATCGTCAGTCCTCTGTTTCCGCGCGGTTCTGCGGCCATGGCCGCGTGTCGGTCCCGCCCCGGTCCTGCCGGTTGCGGTCGGGACCCCCTTTAGCCCAAATCCTCGGAGGATGAAAGGGCCGCCCGCCAGCCCCGGCCCCCGCTGCTCCGCCGACTCGTGGTACGTCCACTAATCAATGCGGAGCCTATGCTCTGCAACATACTTGAATCATGACGCAATTATCTTCAAAATACCTCGCGGCATTTCGGGGGCGCGCCGGCTAGCCCGGCAGCAGCTCCAGGATGCGGGCCAGGGCCTCCTCGGCCGGGGCGTCCAGGCGCAGGTGGGACACGTTCTCGTAGGCCGTGGGCCCCAGGTTCACCTCCACCACCTTGCCCCCGGCCCGGGCCACCCGCAGGGGAATGGCGTTGGCCGGGGCCACCTCGCCCGAGGTGCCCACGACGAGGGCCAGGTCCGCGCCGGCCACCAGATCCTCGCTGCCCAGCAGCGCGTCCATGGGAATGCCCTCGCCGAAGAACACCACGTCCGGCCGCACCACCCCGCCGCAGCCCGGACAGCGCGGGGGCACGGCCTGCTCCAGCAGCCCGGGCATGGCCGCGCGGGCCTGCGCCAGGCCGCACTGCCGGCAGGAAAAGCGCTCGGCGCTGCCGTGGAACTCCACCACGGTGCGCGAGCCCGCGGCCTGGTGCAGGCCGTCGATGTTCTGGGTCACGATGCCGGCCAGAAGCCCGCGCCGCTCCAGCTCGGCCAGGGCCAGGTGGGCCGGGTTGGGCCGGGCGGTTCCGAACAGGTCCATGGCCGCGGCCATGAACTCCCACACCGCCTCGGGGTCGTGCTCCAGCGCCCGGGCCGTGGCCACCCGCATGGGGTCGAACCGGGTCCACAGCCCGCCCGGGCTGCGGAAGTCGGGAATGCCGCTGGGCACGGACACCCCGGCCCCGGTCAGGGCCACGGCCTTGCGCGCCCCGGCCAGGAGCCGGGCCGCCTCGGCGCAGCCGGACTGCCAGGACTGGTGCATGGGATTCCTCCGGGCTCGCCCCGGTGTTACAATTTCCAGGAAAATGTGTAGGTTCCGCTCACGGCAATGTCAACCGCCGGACCGAACCGGTCGGAAAACTAGGGGATGGCGCGGAGCAACTCGCGGGAATTGGCCTCGGCGGCCTGGTACTCTTCCTCGGTCAGGCCCGCGCCCAGGGCCACGGCCCGGCGCATGGCCCGGGACACGAAGTCCCCGGGCTCGTGGGCGTCGTTGTTGATGACCAGCCGCGCCCCGAACCTGCGGGCCAGGGCGGCCACGTGGCCGTTGGTCAAGCTGTGCCCCTTGCGGGTGGTGATCTCCAGGTACACGCCGCGCTCGGCCGCGAGCTTCACCTCTTCCGGGGTGATGAGCCCGGGGTGGGCCAGGATGTCGCAGCCCGCCTCGATGGCCGCCAGGTTGGCGCCCTCCTCCACCGGCTCCACCACGGTCTGGCCGTGCACCACCACCAGCTGCGCGCCCAGGGAGCGGGCGCGGCCCACCAGGTCCGGGATGAGCCCGGGCGGCACGTGGGTCAGCTCCACCCCGCAGAACAGGTCGATGCCCGCGTAGGGGCCGTAGGTCTTGGCCACCTTGGACACGTTGGACAGGATCAGCTCCAGGTTGCTGGCGTCGGCGTGGTCGGTGAAGGCCATGGCCGCGTAGCCCGCAAACTTGGCCCGGCGCGCGGACTCGGCCGGGATGAGCACGCCGTCGGAAAAGGTGGTGTGGGTGTGCAGGTCGATCACGTGCGGCTCACATCTTGTATTTGGTTTCGTCGTCCGAGAAGTGCTCCAGCATCTCGTTCCACTTCTCGGCCTCCTCGGTCTTGAGCACCGGGGTGGCCTTGCCCTCCTTGGCCACCTCCTCGAGGATGGCCTCGGCCACGAAGATGGGGGCCTTGGCGCGCAGGGCCAGGGCGATGGCGTCCGAGGGCCGGGCGTCGATGCGCTTGACCTTGTCGCCCTGCAGCACCTCGATCTCCGCGTAGTAGGTGCCCTCATCCAGGCGCACCACCTCCACCCGGCGCACCTGGGCGTCCAGGCCGCCGATGCACAGAAGCAGCAAATCGTGGGTCATGGGCCGGGGCAGGGCCACCTCGTTGATGGCCAGGGAGATGGCCATGGCCTCCATGGCCCCGATCCAGATGGGCAGGACCTTTTCGCCGGAATCGTCCTTGAGCACCAGGACCGGCACCTGGGACTGTTCGTCCAGGGCTAGGCCGAAGACCTTCATTTCTACCATGGCTGCGACACCGCCTCTCCCCGCAGGGAGTGTTTCTTGGCTTCCAGGATGCGGACTTCCACCAGGGCGCCAGCCAGGTTTCCCGCCAGGGAGAGGGCGGGCTGCGGGTCCGGCCCCGCTTCCGGCCCATTTTCCGGAAAGATGAAGTTCACCACCCTCCCGTGCGCGTCGCGGCCCCGCCAGGAGCGGGGGGCCGCCGGGGCCTGCTTCACGCTCTCCCCTTCCACCAGGACCTCGGCCACGGTTCCCACCCGGCCGGCCAGGGCGCGGGCGGTAAGCTCCTCCTGCAGGGCCTGGAGCCGGGCCAGGCGGTCCAGCTTGGCGGCCTGGTCCAGCTTGCCCGCCATGCGCTCGGCACGGGTGCCGGGCCGGTCGGAATAGGCAAAGGAGAAGCTGGACTCGTAGTCCGCGGCCCGCATGGCGTCCAGGGTGGCCGCGAACTCCTCCTCGGTCTCCCCGGGGAAGCCCACGATGAGGTCCGTGGTCAGGGCCAGGTCGGGCCGGGCAATGCGCAGATCGCGCAGCAACTCCAGGTAGCGCGCCATTCCGTAGCCCCGGCCCATCCGCTTAAGCACTCTATCTGAACCAGCCTGGAGTGGCAAATGCAGGGACGGGCAGAGATTGGAAAGTTCGGAAAAAGCCGCCACCACGTCCGGCCCCATGTCCCGGGGGTGGGAGGTGGTGAAGCGCAGGCGGGCCAGGCCCGGGATGGCCGCCACCCGGCGCAGGAGCTGGGCGAAGGACGTGCCGTCCCCGTGCTTGTCGCGGCCGTAGGAGTTCACGTTCTGGCCGAGCAGGGTTATCTCCCGCGCCCCGCGCGCAACCTGCGCGCGGCACTCCTCCAGCACGGCGTCGCTCGCCCGCGACTTCTGGCGGCCCCGGGTGAAGGGCACGATGCAGTAGGTGCAGAAGTTGTCGCAGCCCTGCATGATGGACACGAAGGCCTGCCCGGGCGCGTGGGTCTGCGGCCCGGCCGCGAACACGGGCGCGCGCTCGGCCAGGCCCGGGGTGAAGTCCAGCAGGGCCAGGCGCAGGGAGGGGTCCTCGGCAAGCTGGTCAAGCGCCTCGGGCACCCGGTGCACCTGGTCCGTGCCGAACACCAGGCGCACGAAGGGGTAGCGTTCCAGGAACCTGCGCCCCAACTGCTGGGCCACGCACCCGCCCACGGCCACGAACACCCGCGGATCGGCGACCGCGTAGGGGGCCAGCCTGCCGAGCTGGCTGTAGACCTTCTGCTCGGGCTTGTCCCGCACCGAGCAGGTGTTGACCACGAACGCCAGGGCCTCGCCCTCGGGCGCGGACTCCCACCCCCGCGCCGTGAGCGCGCGGGATATCCAGTCCGACTCGTGGACGTTCATCTGGCACCCGAAGGTGATGACGTGGAACCGCATGGGGCCGGAGGATAATCACCCGGCCGGTGGGGTCAAGCAGGAATCCGAGAGCCAGACTCGGAGAAAGGACAGGGCCCTTTCCCGCGTCTCCTGTTTGGGGATGTGCTCGTTGTTGATGATGCACTCCGCCTTGGGACTCTCTTCGAAGGGAACGTCAACGCCGATGACTTCGCCCAGGCCGGGGAACTGTTGGCCCGTGCCCTTGCGCAGCAGGGCCTTGGCGTAGAGGCCGGCCATGACCAGGCCTTGGGGCCGTCTGGACTCGCGCTCCATGGCGGCACGCAGGGAGCACTGGACGTGGATTTCACAAAACTTTGCAATCAGGGAGCGGGCAAAGTCGCGGAACGCGGCCCTATAGGCCGAGCCGTCCATGACCACGGCGCGGCCCTCGCGCACCAGGGCGGCGGCCTCTTCCGCGAACAGGCGGTAGGCGGCCTCGCGCTCCTCGGACGTGTAGGTGGGCTCGGGGAAGTAGGCCTTGCGGCGCTCGTCCATCTGGAGGTGGACCGGGCTATAGCCCCACTCCTCCAGGGCCGCCGTGACCGAACGGGCCAGGTTGCTCTTGCCCGAGCCGGGCAGGCCCACCACCCAGACCGCGAAGCCCTCGGCCATGGCTACTCCATATAGCTGTTAATATCCGCGTAGTTGAAGTGCCTATCCTCCAGCACGTTCTCCATGAGCCGGAACAGGCCCTGCCTGACCTCGGGCGGGTGGTGGGGGTACCACTGGGGCGAGGCGATGACCAGGGCGCGGAACACGAAGAAGGGGGCCGCCACCTCCAGGAGCCCCTGGTCGCCGGTGAGGTCCAGGTACTCCTGCCAGAAGGCCAGGAACATGTTGAGGAAATGCCCCTCCACCACGGGCTTCTCGCCCAGGCCGAAGAGCAGCAGGTTGATGCTCATGCAGGCCAGGTCGTCGGCCGGCTCGCCCCACTCGCCCCGGCTGCGGTCCAGCACCGAGAACTCCCCGGCCTCGCGCACCAGCACGTTCCAGGGGTGGAAGTCCCCGTGTACCGCGGCCAGGCGGTGGGCGTAGGCCTTGAGCTTCCAGCGCCAGTCCACCAGCCGCTTCTCCAGGCGGATGAACCGCTCGGGCGGGTACTCGGCGTAGGGAAGGGGATAGCCGTCAATGAGGCCGAAGCAGCACTCGCAGTCGCCCACCAGGTTGCGCACCCGGCGCACGTAGCGGTCCGGCTCGTCCCGCTTCTCGGCGTGCACCCGGGCCAGCCAGCGGGCGAACGCGCGCACCTGCTCCAGGTCCGCGGAGCGGAACAGGCCTTCCTTGCCCTTCTTTCCCCTGATCCGCTCCAGGTCCAGGTAGTAGTCGTGGCCCTCGACCTTTTCCGTGAGCAGGAAGAACTCGGCCGGGTCCTTGAGGGGCCGAAGCGCCCCGCCGTGGTCCACGTAGCCCACGGCCAGGGGCTTGGCGTGGCGCTCCATGGTCTTTCCGGCCTCGTACTGGAAGAGCAGGACGCGGGCGCGGTCCCAGTAGTCCTGGTGGCCGTAGCTGTCCCCGCGCATGACCGAGAGCACGGCCTGGCCGGCCCGGCCCTTGCGCTCGTAGCCCAGGAGCAGCGGCTTGCCGTAGCCGAACTCCTTCATGCCCTGGCCCGAGAGGTCGCCCAGGGTCCCGACCCCGGTGAGCGTGGTTCCCGCGCCCAGCGCCTCCTTGAGGTAGCGCTCCAGGTTCTCCAGGGTCAGGTCGATCATGCGCCCCTCCGCTGGATATTCAACGACCTGCTAGCCAAAGTTTTCCTTGTGCCGCGCCCAGAACTCATCCTGGGTGAAGGCGTGCTCCTGGGTGCCCAGCTTCTCCACGCAGTAGGCCGCGCAGGTGGAGCCGAGCAGCGCGGCGTCGGCCAGGCCGCGGCCCAGGCAGAGGCCCTTGATGAGCCCGGCCCGGAACGCGTCGCCCGCGCCGGTGGGGTCGGCCACCTTCCTGGGCTTGGCCGGCTTGATGCGGGTCTCCTTGCCCGCCTCGGCCACGATGGAGCCCTGCTCGCCCAGGGTGGTGACCAGGGCCTCGGTGAGGCCCAGGAGCTCGTCGCGGGTCTTGCCCGTGGCGTTCATGATGAGCTGCAGCTCGTAGTCGTTGGTCACCAGGGCGCGGGAGCCGGAGATGGCCGAAAGGAGCTGGTCGCCGGTGAGCGCGGTGATGTTCTGGCCCGGGTCGAAGATGTAGGGGATGCCCTGCTTGCGGTAGGCCGCGGGGTAGTCCAGCATGTCCTGGAGGTTGCCGGGCGACACGATGGCCAGGGCCTCGTCCTGGCCGGGGTCGGGCTTGTACCCGGCCTTGTGCTTCATGGCCCCGGGGTTGAAGCCGGTGATCTGGTTGTCCGACTGGTCGGTGGTGATGTAGGCGCCGGCGGTGAACTCGTCCTCCACCCGGCGGATGCCCTCCAGGGACAGGCCCAGGCCCTCCAGGCGCTCGGCATAGGGCGCGAAGTCCTTGCCGCCGGTGGAGGCGATGACCGGCTTCTCGCCGAGCAGGGCCAGGGAATAGGCGATGTTGCCCGCGGTGCCGCCGAAGCGCTCGTCCAGGCCGTTGACCAGGAAGCACACGTTCAGGATGTGGATCTTGTCCGGCAGGATGTGGTCCGAGAACTTGCCGGGGAAGCTCATGATCCGGTCGAAGGCCAGGGAGCCGGAGACGTAGATGCGCATGGGAGTCCTTCAGGGCTTGGAGGTTTCGGCCGCAATCCAGGCCAGGAAATCCGGGTTGCCGTCAACGATGGGCAGGGCCGCCACGCAGGGCACCGCGTAGGAGTGCATCTCCTTGACCGCGGCGGTGAGTTCCGGGACCAGTTCGGCCCGGGTCTTGGCCACCAGGGCCACCTCGGGGTCGTCCTGGACCTGGCCGTCCCACCAGTAGAAGGAGCGGATGGGGCCCAGCACGTTGGCGCAGGCCGCCAGGCGGCGCTCCACCAGGGCGCGGCCGATGCGGGAGGCTTCGGCCGCGTCCGCGGCCGTCATGTAGACGAAGACCACCGACATTTCAACCGGCTACTTGCAGAACGGGGCCTTGGCCTTGGCCAGGCCGGCCAGGTAGGCGGCCATGGGGCCGACTTCGCTGCCCGCCATCTGCGCGCCGTTGTCGTACATGCGCTGCACGGCGGACTGCCAGTAGGCCTGGTCGTTGCCCAGCTTGGCGCAGGTTCGTTTCAGGGAATGGCAGGCCGAGCAGGCCGAGGCCACCTTGGCCCCCATGTCTTGCGCCCCGGCGGCAACCGCTGCCACGGCCAGGGCCGCGACCAGGAGCAGGGAAGAGAGGATGCCAAGCAGGCGTTTCATGGTTCGCCTCGCGGGTTGGGGTTGCGGTTCGGGTCCGGGCCTGGCCCGAATCCCGGTTATCGCAATCTAGCAGCCTTCGCCGGAAAAGGGAACGGCCGGGTGGTTTCCCGGGCCGCCCCCCCTTGACCGGGCCGCGCCTTCGCCGCTAGGTATCTCCTGTTTGCCCGTCGCCGTTCCAACCCCCCGGGGCCAACCCGGAAAGCCAATCTTTAACGGAGGATGCGCTCGTGTCGGTACACCTGGTGGACCACCCGCTGGTGCGGCATAAGATCGGCCTGTTGCGCAAGGACGGCCTGTCCACCAAGGACTTCCGCGACCTGGCCAACGAGGTGGCGAGGCTTCTTGCCTACGAGGCCACCAAGGACCTGGCCACCGAGCGCGCCACGGTGCGCGGCTGGGCCGGCCCGGTGGAAGTGGAGCGCATAAAGGGCAAGAAATTCACGGTGGTGCCCATCCTGCGCGCCGGCCTGGGGATGCTGGACGGCGTGCTGGACATGATCCCCGGGGCCAAGGTCTCGGTGGTGGGCTTCTACCGCAACGAGGAGACGCTCCAGCCGGTGCAGTATTTCGTGAAGCTGGCCAGGAACATCAAGGAGCGCATGGCCCTGATCCTGGACCCCATGCTGGCCACGGGCGGCACCCTGTGCGCCACCATCGCCCTGCTCAAGAAGGCGGGCTGCACCGATATCCGGGGCATCTTCCTGGTGGCCGCGCCCGAGGGCATCGAACGGCTGAAAACCGAGCACCCGGACGTGCAGGTCTACACCGCGGCCGTGGACGACCGCCTCAACGAGCACGGCTACATCCTGCCCGGCCTGGGCGATGCCGGGGACAAGATATTCGGGACAAAGTAGCAAAGCCCTACATGGCAAGCATGATAATTTTGTTTCCGTACAATACGAAACCGAAACAGGAGTAGACCATGGCCGACACCGACTACGCATTCCGGGCGAAGGATGCCCTGCTCGGGGCCCAGATGCTCTTCGTGGCCTTCGGCGCCCTGGTCCTGGTGCCCATCCTCACCGGCCTGGACCCCAACGTGGCCCTGTTCACCGCGGGCGCGGGCACGTTGCTCTTCCAGGTCGTCACCCGGGGCAAGGTGCCGGTGTTCCTGGCCTCCTCCTTCGCCTTCATCGCCCCCATCATCTACGGGGTGAAGACCTGGGGCATCGCCGGCACCATGTGCGGCCTGGCCGCGGCCGGCCTGGTCTACGTGCTCCTGGCCGCGCTCATCGCCCTGCGCGGGGTGGGGGTGCTGCACCGCGTCCTGCCCCCGGTGGTCACCGGCCCGGTCATCATGGTCATCGGCCTGATCCTGGCCAAGGTGGCGGTGTTCATGGCCATCGGCAAGACCGGCGACGGGGCCATCGAGTTGGTGGCCTACCCCACGGCCATCACCATCTCCATGATCTCCCTGGCCGCCACCATCGGGGTGTCCCTGTTTGGCCGGGGCATGCTGAAACTCATCCCCATCCTGTGCGGCATCGTCGTGGGCTACGCGGTGTCCCTGGCCGCGGGCATCGTGGACTTCTCTCCGGTGGCGAACGCCCCCTGGCTGGCCATGCCCAAATTCACCTTCCCCGAATGGAACTGGCAGGCCATCGCCTTCATCGTGCCCGTGGCCATCGCCCCGGCCATCGAGCACTTCGGCGACGTGCTGGCCATCTCCTCCATCTCGGGCAAGGACTACCTCAAGGACCCGGGCGTGCACAAAACCCTGCTCGGCGACGGCCTGGCCACCTCCCTGGCCTCCATGCTGGGCGGCCCGCCCAACACCACCTACTCCGAGGTCTCCGGGGCCGTGGCCCTGACCAAGGTGTTCAACCCGGGCATCATGACCTGGGCGGCCCTCACCGCCATCGCCCTGGCTTTCGTGGGCAAGCTGGGCGCGCTGCTGGCCACCATCCCGGTGCCGGTCATGGGCGGCATCATGATCCTGCTCTTCGGGGCCATCACCGTGGTGGGCATCAACACCATGGTCAAGGCCGGCCAGAACCTGCTGGAGGCCCGCAACCTGGCCATCGTGGCCGTAGTGCTGGTGTTCGGCATCGGCGGCATGGAGTTCGGCACCGCCGGCTTCACCATCGGCGGCATCGGCCTGGCCGGCATCGCCGGCGTGGTCCTGAACCTGGTGCTGCCCGGCGGCAAGCAGTAGCCCTCCCCTCCCGCGAGCCAAGGGCCTGCCGGTTCTGCCGGCAGGCCTTTTTTTGCCCTTCTGCGGTGGAATCCAACCCTGAGAACGAATTCCGTGGGCCGGACTTCCCCGGAAAATTCCCTCACATATTGCCCAGATTAGACATTCAGAGTACATATTCATTGGTTTTCCCACTGGATCGACCGCCCGCTCCGCACCTCTCCCACGCCGGCAGACGGAACCAGTCGACTTTGCATGAAACTTGGCGGCCAGCCGCCACAACCCCTCGGAGGAACGCATATGGCAGGCAAGGGCAAGGCTGCAATAAAAGCCATGAACAACGACTTGGCGGTGCAGGTCCTGGACCAGCTTCCCACCCCGGTCTTCGCCGTGGACATGGATATGAAGGTCATCTTCATGAACGCGGCCGGGCGCGCCATCCTGGGCAAGAGCTGGAAGGAGATACAGGGGAGCAAATGCTACGACCTGTTCCACTCCCTGCACTGCGAGACTCCGGAGTGCCGCATGAAGCAGGCCATGCAGAACGGCCAATCCTGCACCGCGCGCAACGAGGTGACCATCGGCGGCCGCGCCGTGCCCATCGAGTACACCGCCGCCCCGCTCAAGGACGACAAGGGCAATATCGTGGGAGGGCTGGAATACGTCATCGACATCACCGAACGGGTGCGCGACGAGAAGCGGATGCGCGAGCAGAGCCGTACCATCCAGGAGATATCCACCCCGGCCATCAGCCTGTGGGAGGGGATCGTGGTGCTGCCAGTGCTCGGGGTGGTGGACTCCCTGCGCGCCAAGCAGATGATGAACTCCATGCTGGCAAAGATCAAGGAGACCTCCGCCAAGACCATCATCCTGGACATCCAGGGCGTGGCCGCAGTGGATACCGCGGTGGCCAACCACCTCATCAAGATCACCAAGGCCACCAAGCTCATGGGCTGCCGCTGCATCATCTCCGGCATCTCCCCGGCCGTGGCCGAGACCTTGGTGCAACTGGGCATCGACCTGGGCGACGTGGCCACCAACTCCAGCCTTCGCGATGCCCTGGGCGACGCCTTCACCTCCATGAACCTGGAAGTGAAGAAGGCGAAATAATCCCAGGCGTCCGCGGGGCAGTCCCCCGGGCCGCGCCGCTTCCTGGAGTGCGGAATCATGCGTGAACCCCTGGACACGTCCGGGCTGGGCATGCACGTCGTGGACGGCGTGCTCATGGTCCAGGCCCCGGACGACTTCGACGACGAGGCCTTGCGGAAGCTGCGCGCCAGCGTCCTGGCCAAGGTCCACTCCCTGTCCGTCCGGGGGGTGCTCATCGACGTGTCCACCATCCGGATGATCGATTCGGTGGGTTTCGGCCTGCTGGCCGACACCGCGCGCACCGTGGCCCTGCTCGGGGCCAAGACCGTGTTCGTGGGCTTCTCGCCCGGGGTGGTGTCCGCGCTCATCGACCTGGACGTGGCCTGCGAGGGCATCCTGGCGGCCGTGGACCTGGCCGACGGCATGGCCCAGGTGCGGCCCCGCCCGGCTGTCTCTCCGGACGAACCGGAGGAAGAACCCGAAACCGGGCAGGAATCCGGCGACGAGGACGGGCTTTCCGACCCGGACGCCGCCGCCCCGGATCCGGCCCCGGCTGCCGAAGCCCGGGAGTCCCAGGACGACCATGAACCAGCAGACTGAGGTCTTGGACGAGACCTGCATAGACCTCCGCGACCTCTCGGATACCGGCGCGGCCATCGGCGCGGCGCGGCACCTAGCCGCCGAGGCCGGATTCAGCGAGACCGAGCAGTGCCTCATCGCCACCGCGGTGTCCGAACTGGCCACCAACATCATCCGCTATGCGGGCCGGGGCGAGGTCACGGTCCGCGCCATCCGCGCCGCAGGCCGGGAAGGAGTGGAAGTGGTGGCCCTGGACGCGGGGCCGGGCATCGCCGACCTGGCCCAGGCCATGCAGGAAAACTACAGCACCGGCAACAGCCTGGGACTCGGGCTGCCCGGAGTGAAGAGGATCATGGACGAATTCACTGTCGATTCCAAACCCGGCCGCGGAACCAGGTGCGTGGCCCGCAAATGGAGAGGGTGAGCATGGCCCGGACGGATTGCCATCTGTTGCTCCGGTCCTTGACCGGACCGGACGACGAATGCGGGGACACGGGATTCATCCGCTGCGGCGAGGCTGAGTGCTTCATCGCCCTGGTGGACGTGCTGGGGCACGGTCCCGAGGCCCACGCGGTGGCGGTGGAGGCCGAGGCCTTCCTGGCCGGAAACTCCGGCGAGCCCCTGGTGGAGCTCATGCAGGGCCTGCACCGGCACCTGCGGGGCAGCCGCGGGGCGGTGGCCTCCCTGTGCCGCCTGGACCTGGCCGCCGGAAACCTGTGCTTCACGGGCATCGGCAACATCACCTGCCGCATCTTCGGCGCGCAGAACCAGCGCCTGGTGTCCCGGGACGGCATCGTGGGGTACATGATGTCCCAGCCCGCGCAGCAGGAACTGCAACTGGCCCCGCGGGACGTGGTCATGCTCTACTCGGACGGGGTGCGCGAACACTTCGAGGCCCACGACCTCCCCGGCCTGCTCACCGGCTCGGCCCGGGAGATCGTGGAGCGGGTGATGGGCTCCTTCGCCAAGGGCGACGACGACGCCTCCTGCCTGGTCATGAGGTACCTGGCGTGATCGAACTCGGGCGCATCTCGGTCTACGACGCGGACTCGTTCACCGAGGCCCGCAAGAAGATCCTGCGCCTCGCCGAGAGTCTGGGCTTCGACCAGATCCAGGCCACCAAACTCGCGACCATCGTCTCGGAACTGTGCCGCCTGGACCAGGCCAACCCCGCCGGCATCGCCCTGGACCTCGGCCTGGGGGACAGGGACGGTCGCGCAGCGCTGTCCCTGGTCTTCCTGTACGGCCACCCGGTGCGCCCCCCCCTGTCCGCCGGCCAGTTCTTCGACGGGCTCACGCCCAGGGCCAACGGTTCGCCGCACTCCTTTGCAGCCCTCAAGCTCCTGCCCGACTCCGATTTCCGGCCCGACGGCGGCCAACTCCAGGACCTGCGGGACATGCTCGCTCGGCCCTCCCGGACCGAGCTCATGCGCAGCCTGGAGAACAAGAACAACGAGCTGGAGCAGGAGGTGCTGGAGCGCAAGCTCACCGAGGCCGCCCTGCGCGAGAGCGAGGGGCGCATCCAGACCGTGCTGGAGGGGGCGCCCGACGCCCTGGTCATCGTGGACCGGAGCGGGACCATCACCTACGTCAACTCTGCGGCAGAGAAGGCTTTCGGCTACTCCCGGGACGAGATGCAGGGGAGCAAGATCGAGATGTTGGTGCCCGAGGAATTCCGGGAGGCGCACCCCGCCAACGTCGACAGATTCTTCCGGGATAACGCCAGCCAGGGGACCGGGGTGGAGGCCGAGTTCGTGGCTGTGGCCAAGGACGGCCGACGCATCGCCGCGGACATCAAGCTGAGTCCCATCGAGACCGGTCGCGAAATCCAGGTCATCGCCTCGGTGCGGGACGTGACCGAGCAGAAGAAGGCGCAGGAATCCGTCAAGAAACTCTCCGAGGTGGTGGAGCAGAGCCCGGTGTCGGTGGCCATCACCAACCGGGAGGGCATCATCGAATACGTGAACCCGGCCTTCTGCGCCGTGACCGGGTACGCTCCCGGGGAGGTGCTGGGCCGCTCCCCCGCCTTCCTCAAGTCCGGCAAGACGCCGCGCGCGGTGTATGAAGACCTCTGGTCCACCATCCTGGCCGGCCGGCCCTGGAAGGGCAGCTTCCTGAACCGCCGCAAGAACGGAGAGGAGTACTGGGAGAGCGCTTCCATCGCGCCCATCGCCGACGATTCCGGTGCGATCACCCATTTCGTGTCGGTCAAGGAGGACATCACCGAACGCATGCGCATGGAAGAGGCGGTGCGCGAGAGCGAGGTGAAGTACCGCGAGCTGGTGGAGAACGCCAGCAGCATCATCCTCAAGCTGGACCAGGCCGGGAACATCACCTTCTTCAACGAGTACGCCTCGGAGTTCTTCGGATTCAGCGAGGCCGAGGTCCTGGGCCGCAGCATCGTGGGCACCATCGTGCCCGAGGAGGAGACTACGGGCCGCGACCTGCGGGAACTCATCCAGGACATCGCCCGCGATCCCGAGGCCTTTGCCAACAACGAAAACGAGAACGTGCGCAAGGACGGAACCCGGGTCTGGGTGAACTGGACCAACCGCTCGCTCACGGACGAGGCCACCGGCGAGGTCCTGGGCGTGCTCTGCGTAGGCCTGGACATCACTGCGCAAAAGCTCGCCCAGCAGGAGCGGGACCGCGCGGCCCGGGAACTGGACGAGCGCAACCAGCAATTGGCCGAACTCTCCACCAAGCTCTCCAAGTACCTCTCGCCCCAGGTCTACGCCTCCATCTTCTCCGGCGCGCGGGATGTGGCGCTCTCCACCGAGCGCAAGAAGCTCACGGTGTTCTTCAGCGACATCAAGGACTTCACCCAGACCACCGACGACCTCCAGCCGGAAGACCTCACCGCCCTGCTCAACTACTATTTCACCGAGATGTCCCGCATCGCCCTGGAACACGGGGCCACCATCGACAAGTTCATCGGCGACGCCATGCTCATGTTCTTCGGCGACCCCCAGACCCTGGGGGTCAAAGAAGACGCCGCGGCCTGCGTGCGCATGGCCATGGCCATGCAGCGCCGCATGGCCGAGCTGGGCGAGGTCTGGCGCAGCCTGGGCTACGAGAAGCCCTTCCGCATGCGCATCGGCATCAACACCGGGTTCTGCAATGTGGGCAACTTCGGGTCCGAGGACCGCATGGACTACACCATCATCGGCGGCGAGGTGAACCTGGCCGCCCGGCTGGAAGGCCAGGCCGACCCCGGCGGCATCCTCATGTCCTACGAGACCTACGCCCTGGTCCGCGACATCGTGGCCGCCGAGGCGCGACCGCCCATCACGGTCAAGGGCATCCGCCGCCAGGTGCGCCCCTACTCGGTGCTCGGGCTCTACGACGACCTGGCGGGCTCGAGCCGCTTCGTGTCCTGCTCCGGTGAAGGTCTGCGCCTGCAGATGGACCTGGAGAAGCTCACCAACGAGCGCCGCGACGAGGCAATCGCCGAGTTGGAAAAGGCCCTGGCCCGCCTCAAGTCCTCCTGACCCCCCGCCCCCCCGGGCTGGCTTTTCCCGGCCCGCTGGTGTACCCAACAGCGCACGCGGCCCGGGCATTCCAGCCCGGCTGCGGCAGCAACGGGGACGAAACGCCATGAGCTATTCCGGGAAAAGGATCCTCATCACCGGGGGCTGCGGGTTCATCGGGTCCAACCTGGCCATCGAACTGGTGCGCCAGGGAGCCGAGGTCACGGTGGTGGACTCCATGGTGCCGGCCTACGGCGGCAACCTGCACAACCTCGCTCCCGTGCGGGACGCGGTGCGCCTGAACATCTCCGACGTGCGCGACCCGCACGCCATGGAGTACCTGGTGCAGGGCCAGGAGGTCATCTTCAACCTGGCCGGCCAGGTGAGCCACATCGACTCCATGACCGACCCGGCCACGGACCTGGAGATCAACGCCAAGGCCCAGCTCCACGTGCTGGAGGCCATGCGCCGCCACAACCCCGAGGCCCGCATCGTGCTCACCTCCACCCGGCAGATCTACGGCAAGCCCCACTACCTGCCCGTGGACGAGGCGCACCCCCTGGACCCGGTGGACGTGAACGGCATCAACTGCATCGCCGGGGAATGGTACCACCTGCTCTACCACAAGGTGTACGGCATCCCGGCCGCGGTGCTCCGCCTGACCAACACCTACGGGCCCCGGCAGCTGCTCAAGCACAACCGGCAGGGCTTCATCGGTTGGTTCGTGCGCCTGGTGATGGAGGGGAAGCAGATCCAGATTTACGGGGACGGGGCCCAGCGCCGGGACCTGAACTACGTGGACGACGTGGTGGGGGCCATCCTGCTGGCCGGGGAGAAGCCCGAGGCCGTGGGCCAGGTCTACAACCTGGCCGGGGACGAGCCCATCTCCCTCAAGGACCTCACCGAACGCATGATCCGCATCGCGGGCCGGGGCTCCTACACCCTCATCCCCTGGCCCCCGGAAAAGAAGAAGATCGACATCGGCGACTTCTACGGCGACGGCTCCAGGATCGCCCGGGACCTGGGCTGGAAGCCCGCGACCTCCCTGGACGCCGGACTCGCCGCGACCTTTGCCTACTATACGGACTGCCTGGAACACTACCTGGCCTGAACCGTTCCGCTTCGCTGCCATCACGGCCCGACCGCCCTGTGCGGCCGGGCCGTTTTTCATTGCCTCCGTCTATGCTTATCCCGCCAAAAGTTCAGGGATTTCGATTTGCCCACACGCCGGGCCGGGGATAGTCATGACGGTTGTCACCTGTCCGCAACACTCCGGTCTCCGCGCAGCCGCGGCGGCCGCACGACCCATGCAACGGAGGCACGACCATGCGACGCATTCTTTCCGCCCTTTCCTTTGCCCTCATCTGCCTGGCCCTGGCCCTGCCCGCCCCGGCCGCTAGCCTGGACGCCTTCAAAGGCCAATCCGGCTCCCTGGACATCGCCGGCGGCACGGCCCACATCCCGGTCATGAAGGCCGCGGCCCAGAAGATCATGGAGGCCAACCCCAAGATCGCCATCACCGTGGCCGGTGGCGGCTCGGGCGTGGGCGTGCAGAAGGCGGGCGAGGGCCTGGTGCAGATTGGCAACACCGGCCGCGCCCTGTCCAAGGAGGAGGTCGCCAAGTACGGCCTGAAGAGCTTCCCCTTCGCCATAGACGGGGTGTGCGTGGCCGTGAACCCGGCCAACCCGGTGTCCGGGCTCACCGCTGCCCAGGTGCGCGACATCTACGCGGGCACGGTCGCCAACTGGAAGGCCGTGGGCGGCGCGGACGCCCCCATCACCCTGTACACCCGCGACGAGGCCAGCGGCACCCGCGAGGTGTTCTGGAAGAAGCTGCTGGGGAAGGGCGACATCGCGGCCGCGGCCAACGTGGTGGCCTCCAACGGGGCCATGAAGGTGGCCATCGCCCAGGACCCCAACGCCATCGGCTACGTGGGCATCGGGTTCATCGACGCCACCATCAAGGCCCCGGCCCTGGACGGGGTGGCCCCCAGCCAGGAGAGCGCGGCGGACGGCTCCTACCCCGTGGTGCGCAAGCTGTTCATGAACACCAAGGGTGAGCCCGCGAGCCTGACCAAGGCCTTCATCGACTTCGTCCTGGCCCCGGAGAACGTGGACCTCATCACCGCTTCCGGGTACATTCCCCTCAAGAAGTAGCTCCGATCCCGGGCGGGCGGCCGAGGCCGCCCGCCCCTGTTCCCCGCCATGCCCGCAGCACACGCCCGCACCGCGCCGACCCAGGCCCCGGCCCACGCCCTGGCCCGGGCCGTACTGGCCGGCTCCGGCCTCCTGGCCGGGGCAACGGTGCTGGCCATCTTCGCCTTCCTGGCCTGGTTCAGCCTGCCCCTGTTCACGGCCGACGGCCTGGCCGGCGCCCTGTCCTGGTCCTGGCGGCCCATGCGCGGGGAGTTCGGCATCCTGCCCATGGCCTTGGGCTCCCTGGCCCTTTCGGGCACGGCCTTCGCCCTGGCCTTTCCCCTGGGCGTGGGGGTGTGCCTGTTCGCCTGCGGCCTGGGGCCGCGGCCCCTGGCCCGGGTGCTCATGGCCGTGGTGCGGTTCATGACCGGCATCCCCACCGTGGTCTACGGATTCGTGGCCGCCATGGCGCTCACCCCGCTGGTGCGCTCCGCCCTGGGCGGCTCGGGCTACTGCTGGCTCACCGCCACCCTGGGCCTGGCCCTGCTGGCCCTGCCCACCATCGTCCTGCTGCTCCACGCGCGCATGGAGGCGGCCGAGGCCGAACTGCGCCTCACCGCCGCGGCCCTGGGCCTGACCCCGGCCCAGATGCTCCTGCACGCGGTGCTGCCGGCCTGCGGCCCGGGCCTGTTCGCGGCCGCGGTGCTGGGCCTGGGCCGCTGCGTGGGCGACACCCTCATTCCCCTCATGCTGGCGGGCAACGCTGCCCAGGCCCCGCACGGCCTGGCCGGCTCCCTGCGCACGCTCACCGCGCACATCGCCCTGGTGGTGGCCACGGACAGCCAGAGCGCGGCCTACGCCTCGCTTTTCGCCTGCGGCCTCATCCTGTTCCTCACCACATTGGGGGTGAACCTGGCCCTGCGCCTTTTACGACGCGCCCCGGCGGGTCGCCTGCGCACCGGAGGCCCGGCGTGAGCCGCCCCCGGCGCGGCGACGGCCGCATGGGGACGGATGAGCGCCTGGCCCTGTCCTGGGCCTGGCTGTCCGCGGGCCTGACCCTGGCCGCGGTCGCGGCCCTGGTGGGCTTTCTCCTGGCCCGGGGCCTGCCGGTGCTGGGCCTGGACCTGCTGTTCGGCGCAACCCCGCCCCTGGACGCCATCCTGGGCCGGCGGCCGGTGTGGGAGGGCATCTGGCCGGCCTGCGCCGGCACCCTGTCCCTGGTGCTGCTGGCCGGAGCCCTGGCCGTGCCCGCGGGCGTGGCCTGCGGCATCCACCTGGCGGTGTTCGCCCGGGGCCGGAGCCGGGACCTGCTGCGCCTGGGCGTGGACCTGCTGGCCGGGGTGCCCTCCATCCTCATGGGCCTGTTCGGGTTCGCCCTGATCCTGCTGCTCAAGCGCACGGTGCTGCCCGGGGCCAACACCTCCCTGTTCCTGGCCGCTGGGTGCATCGCGCTCCTGGTCCTGCCCTACGTGGCCAGCGCCACGGCCGCGGCCCTGGAGGGCCTGCCCGAGCCGGTGCGGCTCCTGGGGCCGAGCCTGGGCCTGGACCCCTGGCAGGACGTGCGCGCGGTGCTCCTGCCCGCGGCCGGCCGGGGCATCCTGGGCGGGGTCATCCTGGCCTGCGGCCGGGCCGCGGAGGACACCGCGGTCATCATGCTCACCGGCGCGGTGGCCGGGGCGGGCCTGCCCGCCGGCATCTTCGGCAAGTTCGAGGCCCTGCCCTTCACCATCTTCTACCTGGCGGCCCAGCACCAGACCCCGGCGGACCTGGACCGGGCCTGGGGCGCGGCCCTGGCGCTGCTCGCGTGCACCACCCTGCTCCTGGCCGGGGCGCGGGTGATGCACCACACCCTGGAGAGGCGATGGAAACGCGTCAGCCGCCCCTGACCCCTGCCGGGGAGAACGCGGCCGAGTTGCGCGGCCTGCGGGTCGCGTTCGCGGGCCGCGAGGTGCTGCACGGGGTGGACATGGACATCCCGGCCCGCGCGGCCACCGCGCTGGTGGGCCGCTCGGGCTCGGGCAAGACCACGCTGTTGCGCGCCCTGAACCGGCTGAACGAGTGCTTCGAGGGCGCGCAGACCAGCGGGTCGGTGCGCATCCGGCTGGGCGGGGACTGGGTGGACGCCTACGCAAACGGGCTGGCCGTGACCGAGCTGCGGCGGCGGGTGGGCATGGTGTTCCAGACTCCCAACCTGCTGCCCCTGTCCGTGGAGCGCAACCTGACCATGCCCCTGCGCCAGGTGCTGGGCCTGTCCCGGCCCGAGGCCCGGCTGGCCGCCCATGCGGCCCTGGCCGAGGCCCGGCTATGGGACGAGGTCAAGGACCGGCTGCACGCCCCGGCCCTGGACCTGTCCGGCGGGCAGCAGCAGCGCCTGTGCCTGGCCCGGGCCCTGGCCCTGCGGCCGGAACTCCTGCTCCTGGACGAGCCCACCGCGTCCCTGGACTTCCTGGCCGCCCGGGGCATCGAGGAGTTGCTCGGCCGGCTCAAGGAGCGCTATACTCTGGTGGTGGTCTCGCACAGCCTGCCCGCAGCGGCGCGGCTGGCGGACCGGCTCCTGGTATTGCGCGAGGGCCGGGTGTCCGCTCGGCTGGGCCGGGATGACCTGGAGCGGGGCGAAACCCTGGCCGGGCTCATGGAAGAACTGTTCTGAAGGAGGCCGCCATGCTCGAACTGGACATTCCGGGAACCGGCCGGCTGGTCCTGGACCACCTGGTGCTGGACTACAACGGCACCCTGGCCCGGGACGGCGCGCTGCTGCCCGGGGTGGCCGAGCGGCTGGGCGCGCTGGCCAAGGACTTCTCCATCCTGGTGGTGACCGCGGACACCTTCGGCACGGTGCGCCAGGCCCTGGCCGGGCTGCCCGTGGAGGTCCGGGTGCTCGCGCCCGGCCCCGAGGACCGGGCCAAGCTGGACATCCTGGACAGCCTGGGCGCGGCCTCCTGCGCGGCCATGGGCAACGGCCGCAACGACCGGCTCATGCTGGCCGAGGCGGGCCTGGGCGTGGCGGTCCTGGGCCCCGAGGGCGCAAACCGCGAGGCCCTGGCAGCGGCCGCCATCACGGTCACGGGCATCCTGGACGGCCTGGACCTCTTGCTCCACCCCAAGCGCCTCCTGGCCACCCTGCGGGTCTAGGATTCGGCGCAGAACCGCTCCAGCGCCTCGGCCGGGGGCAACACCTCAACTTTCCAAGAATTCCCCTCGAAAAATGCGAAGTGGCGCGTATTGCCGGAGATGATGGCCTGAGCGCCGGCCGCCACCGCCACCTCGGCAAAGCACAGGTCGTCGGGGTCAGACAGCCCGGCCGGGTCCAGGCCGGGCAGGGGACCAGCGGCCACATGCCGCCCGTTCAGCCGGATATGGGCAAGGACATTGTCACGGTCTGCCGGATCAATATGCGTGCGGAATCTTGGACGCCCCAGCACGCTTATGTATTCCGCGAAGATGCGGTCGTCGAAGGCCAGCTTCACCCTGTCCAGGAATACGAGTTCCAGTATCCGCCCCGGCGTCGAATGGACATACATCATGCCCGACACCAGAACGTTGGTGTCCAGCACGGCGATCACGAGGCGCGAGTCCTTCTTTCCTTGCGATCGGCACGGATTTCCGCGTCAATCTCCTCCATGCTCAACTGGGCTTCCCCACTGGCCGCAACCTTGGCTCGGATACGGGAGAGGGACAATTGCGCCCGCAGGCGACTGGCCAGAAGCAGGGCCTCGTCCAACTGGTCGGGGTCGGTGATGGGCAGCATGAGGGCGTAGGGCTTGCCCCGGCTGGTCACCACCACGTCGCCCTGAGCCAGGGCCTCGCGCACCTTGCCCGGGGTGTTGCGCAGGTCCCGGTCGCTGATGAGCCGCATGGCGTCCTCCATGTTCGACAAAATGGCTACATTTCGTGTAACAATTCCGAACCGAAAGTCAACAAAGAAAAAGCCGCGGCCCTGACGGGCCGCGGCATTTTCTCGAGCAGTGTCTCCGGCGGCTAGCCGGCCGCGCCGACCTCGAAACCGGCGTCGGCGATGGCCTTCTTCACGGCCTCCAGGTCCACGGGCGCGGCCTCGTCAAAGGTGGCCTTGCCGGCCTTGAGGTCCACGTTCACGTCCTTGACGCCCGGCACCGCGCCCAGGGCCTTGGTCACGCTCATGACGCAGTGCTGGCAGCTCATGCCTTTCACTTCAACGGTCTTCACGGCACTTCTCCTTGCTAAGGGTGCGTCTCGCCCATCTGGAACTATACGCACGCCAACGGCCAAGGCAAGCCCGGCCGCTCTAAAAGGGGACCACGATAGCGGTTCCTACTCCTGGGGCTTCTGCGATTCCAGCCAGGCGTTGGCTTCCTGGAGGTCCAGGGTGCCTTCGTAGATGGCGCGGCCGGTGATGGCCCCTTCCAGGCCCTCTGCCGCCAGGGGGAAGAGGTTCTTGATGTCGTCCAGGGTGGAGACCCCGCCCGCGGCCAGGACCGGCAGCGTGGTGGCGTGCAGCAGGTCGCGCATGGCCTCCAGGTTCACGCCGGCGTGCATGCCGTCGCGGGCGATGTCGGTGTAGACCAGGAAGGTCGCGCCGTCGGCCTCCAGGCGGGGGATCACGTCGGCCACGGTGAGGCCCGAGTCCTCGACCCAGCCCTTGGTCTTGAGCCGGCCGTCCACCGCGTCCAGGGACACGCCGATCTTGCCGGGCAGGGCGGCGCACAGGGCGGCGAAGGCGGCGGGGTCGGCCAGGGCCATGGTGCCGATGATGAGCCGGTGCACCCCGGCGCGCACGTAGGCGCGGGCGGTGTCCAGGTCGCGGATGCCGCCGCCGAGCTGCACGGGCACGTCCACGGTGGTGCAGATGCGGCGGATGAGGTCGAAGTTGCGGGGCAGGCCGGAGAACGCGCCGTCCAGGTCAACCACGTGCAGGAACTGCGCGCCCAGGTCCACCCAGTGGCGAGCCGCGGCTGCGGGGTCGTCGTTGAAGACCGTGACCTGGTCGGCCAGGCCCTGCTTGAGGCGCACGCAGCGCCCGTCCTTGATGTCCACCGCCGGGAAGATGATCATTTGAGGCCAAGCTCCGTGAGTCCCGTTGCGATGCCCTCGCCAGCCAGTTCGGCCGCGGTGATCCACTTGCCCCCGCGCTTCATGAACTTGTCGGCGTCCAGGAGGTTCTCGCTCAGGGACAGCTGGGTTTCGTCGAAATGGTAGCGGCCGGCCAGGTTCTGGCCCTTCACGTCCACCAGGTAGAGGTCGAGGATGATCGAGGCCGGGGTGCGCACGCTCATCTGGCTGCCGTCGCGCTCCACCAGGTAGATGAGCTGGGGCACCAGGATGGCGTCGGCGTTCATGCACTTGCCCACTTCCAGCCAGTACTTGAGGGCCGAGGTGCGCGAGCCCTTCTGTTCGAACACCGCGATTTCCTGGCACTGGCGGGTGAGCCGGGCCGGCAGCGCGGCGAGCTTCTTGTTGGCGGCCAGGGCGGTGTCCAGGCGCGCGTCCAGGTCGGCCAGGACCTTGGCCTCCACCAGCGGGGTGTTGTCCGGGATGTAGCCGGCCAGAAGCTCCCAGTCGTAGTGGGGCTGGGTGAAGGCGGCCACGGCCAGGGTCCCGCCCACCTTGGACGCGGCGCGGGGGGCTTGGCGGTTCACGCAGGCGGGCAGCAGCAGGCAGGCGGCCAGGGCCAGAGCGAAGAGCGGACGCGCGTTCATGTCAGTCCAGGCTCCCCTTGGTGGAGAAGGCCCCGGCGCGGGTCTGGGCCACGGCCTGGCGCATGGCCAGCCCGAAGCCCTTGCAGGCCGACTCCAGCAGGTGGTGGGCGTTGAGGCCATAGAGGTAGTGGATGTGCAGGTTCATGCCCGCCTTGAAGGCCACGGACTTGAAGAACTCGCGCCACACGGCCTTTTCCTCGCCGGCCACCAGGGCCGGGACCGCGTCGTCGCAGTAGACCAGGTAGGGGCGTCCGGAGATGTCCACCACCACCTCGGCCAGGGCCTCGTCCATGGGCACCTTGGCCATGCCCACCCGGCCGATGCCGGCCTTGTCGCCCAGGGCCTCGGCCAGGGCCTGGCCCAGGGCCAGCCCCACATCCTCCACCGAGTGGTGGGCGTCCACCTCCAGGTCGCCCTGGCAGGTGGCCTTGAGGTCGAACCCGGCCCAGAAGGCGAACAGGGTGAGCATGTGGTCCACGAACCCCATGCCGGTGTCCAGATCGGTCCGGCCCGTGCCGTCGAGGGTGATCTCGACGGTGATCCGGGTCTCCTTGGTGGCGCGTTCGACGCGGGCAATGCGCGGCATGGCTTTCCTCCCTCGCTGGGTGCGTTGCCCAGAGTGTGCCATCCCCGAACCGGGGAGGTCAAAGAATTCCGTTACCCGGCTTTCTCTTCGGCCTTTTCCTCGGCCTGCGCCGGCTCCTCGGGTTCTTCCTTCTTGGTGCTGAAGAAGTGGGCCACCCAGATGGACAGCTCGTAGAGCAAGAGCAGCGGGCCGGCCATGGCCAACTGGGAGACCACGTCGGGCGGGGTCAGGATGGCCGCGGCGATGAAGATGATGAGGATGGCGTACTGCCGGAACTTGCGCAGGCCCCTGGCCGAGACCATGCCCAGCCGGGCCAGGAAGAACACGAACAGGGGCAGCTCGAAGCAGATGCCGAAGGCCACCAGGAGCTTCAGGGTGAAGGAGAAGTACTCCTCCATCTTGAGCTGGGCGTGGATCAGCTCCGTGGTGTAGCTCATGAAGAACTGGAAGGCGTAGGGAAAGACCACGAAATAGGCGAAGGAGGCCCCGGCCGTGAAGAATACCGCGGAGCACAGGGCGATGGGGACGATCCACTTGCGTTCGTGCTCGTACAGGCCCGGGGCGATGAACTGCCAGATCTGGTAGAACACGAAGGGGCTCATGAGGAAGAGCCCGGCCACGGCCGAGGCCAGCATGTAGGTGAAGAAGGCCTCGGGCGGGCTGGTGAAGATCAGGCCGCTGCCCTCGGGCAGGTAGGGCTTGAGCGGCACCAGCAGGAAATTGAAGATGTCCTCGGCAAAGGCGTAGCAGGCCAGAAAGCCCACGAACACGGCCAGGGCGCTGCGGGACAGGCGCTTGCGCAGGTCGTTGAGGTGGTCCACCAGGCCCATCTCGGGCAGCCCTTCCGCGTCCTCCCCCTCGCCATCGCCGGAGCCGCCGCCCTCCCCGCCTCCGCCGTCGGCGGCAGTGGTCTCGGCCAGGAGCGAGTCGCCGGCCTCGGCCGGCAGGGCCTCGGACGCGTCGGGGCCGTCCGGTCCCTGCGCCTGGCCCGGCCCATCCCCGGCGGTCTCTCCCGGGACGCCGGACGCGGCTGCGGCCTCGGTCTCTGAATTCCCGTACAGGCCGGGATCGTCGATGCCCGGGCCGAACTGGCCGGCCTCGGACCCGGCAACAGGCGTGTCCGCCGCCTCCTGCCCGTCCGGCTGCGGCTCCAGGGACGGGTCCCGGGGGGAGTCCTGTTCGCTCATGCCTGGTCCTTGCCCTGCTTGGGGCCCGGCGTGGGGCCCGGCGTGGCGTCCGCTGCGGCGGCCGGGGCCGGGGCGGCCTCCAGCAGCTCGGGTTCGGCCGCCGGGGCCGGCTTGGGAGCCGGGGCGTCCTCGGCCAAGAGCTCGACCTTGGCCTTCTTGGTCTTCTCCTCGCGCTCGATGCGGTCCACCTCGTGGTCGATGGTCCGCTTCAGGTCGTTGCTGGCGCGCTTGAATTCGCCGAAGGCCTTGCCCACGCCGCGGGCGATCTTGGGCAGTTTGGTCGGGCCGATGACGATGATGGCCACCACCAGGATGACCACGAGTTCCGTGCTTCCGATGCCGAACATGCGCAGTGCTCCAGGGACGCGGGGTCCGCTATTCCCACTCGATGGTGCTGGGCGGCTTGGAGGAGATGTCGAACACCACCCGGTTGACGCCCTTGACCTCGTTGATGATGCGGTTGGACATGCGGGCCAGTATCTCGGTGGGCAGGCGGGACCAGTCCGCGGTCATGGCGTCCAGGCTGTCCACCACCCGCAGGGCGATGACGTGCTCATAGGTGCGGTCGTCGCCCATGACCCCCACGGTCTTGAGGGGCAGAAGCACCGCGAAGCCCTGCCAGACCTTGCGGTACCAGTCCGCGGCGTGCAGCTCGGCCTGCACGATCTTGTCCGCCCGGCGCAGGATATCCAGCCGCTCGGCGGTGATCTCGCCGATGACCCGGATGGCCAGGCCCGGGCCCGGGAAGGGGTGCCGCCAGATGATGAAGTCGGGCAGGCCCAGCTCCACCGCCACCTTGCGCACCTCGTCCTTGAACAGCTCGCGCAGGGGCTCGATGAGCTTCATGTCCATGTGCTCGGGCAGGCCGCCCACGTTGTGGTGGCTCTTGATGACCGCGCTGGGGCCGCCCTTGAAGGACACGGACTCGATCACGTCCGGGTACAGGGTTCCCTGGGCCAGCCACTTGACGTTGGGGATGGCCTTGGACTCCTTTTCGAAGACCTCGATGAAGGTGTGGCCGATGATCTTGCGCTTCTTCTCCGGGTCCTCGACCCCTGCCAGGCGGCCGAGGAAGAGGTCCTGGGCCTGGACGTAGTTGAGGTTCAGGTCGAAGTGCTCGCGCAAATAGCCGACCACCTCCTCGCCCTCGTTCATGCGCAACAGCCCGTTGTCCACGAAGATGCAGTGCAGCCGGTGGCCCAGAGCCTTGTGCAGGAGCACCGCCACCACCGTGGAGTCGATGCCGCCGGACAGGCCGCACACCACCTGCTCGTCCGCGCCCACCCGGCCCCGCACCTCGTCCACCACCGCGTCCACGAAGGAGGACATGGTCCAGTTGGGGGAGAGCCCGGCCACCTTGAACAGGAAGTTGTGGAGCATGATGTGGCCGTCGTCGGTGTGGGCCACCTCGGGATGGAACTGCACCGCGTAGATGCGGCGCTGGGGGTTGGCCATGGCGGCGTGGGCCACGGTGGGGGTGGAGGCCACCGCGGTGAAGCCCGGGGGCAGGGCCAGCACGTTGTCGCCGTGCGACATCCACACCACCCGCTTCTCCTTGCGCTCCAGGCCGGCCCACAGGGGGCAGTCGGGCGCGGTGATGTCCATCTCCGCCCGGCCGTATTCCCGGTCCTGGGAGGCCTGCACCTTGCCGCCCAGGGTGTGGGCCAGAAGCTGCATGCCGTAGCAGATGCCCAGGATGGGCAGGCCCAGTTCGGCCAGGGCCGGGTCCATGGCGGGGGATTCCGGCCCCAGCACCGAGGCCGGGCCGCCGGAGAGGATGATGGCCTGGGGGTTGATCTCCCGCACCTTGTCCAGGGGCAGGGTGCAGGGGTGGATCTCGGAATAGACCCCGGCCTCGCGCACCCGGCGGGCTATCATCTGGGTGAGCTGGGACCCGTAGTCCAGGATGAGGACCTTGGAGAGTTGCTGCATGGCGATGTCCCGAAAGTCGTCCGGCGTCCGGGCGGCCGCGCTCGCGCGCTGCCCGGCCGTCTGCCGACTACAGTTTTTTCCAAAAAAACAGAACTGTTTTTTTGGTTCGTTCCCCTAGTAGGATTCCACCCGGTAGTTGGGGGCTTCCTTGGTGATGATCACGTCGTGCACGTGGGACTCCCGCAGCCCGGCCGCGGAGATCTGCACGAAGCGGGTCTTCTCCTGGAGTTCCTGGATGGTGCCCGCGCCCACGTAGCCCATGCCCGAGCGCAGGCCGCCGATGAGCTGGTAGATGGTGTCGGTGACCACGCCCTTGTAGGGCACCCGGCCCACGATGCCCTCGGGCACCAGCTTGGAGGTCTGCTTCTCGCCGGGCTTCTCCGGCCGCTCGTTCTTGGCGTTCTTCTCCTGGAAGTAGCGGTCGCCCGAGCCCTCGCGCATGGCGTCGATGGAGCCCATGCCGCGGTAGATCTTGTAGGTGCGGCCCTGGTACAGGATGGTCTCGCCCGGGCTCTCGGCGGTGCCCGCGAACATGGAGCCCATCATCACCGTGTCGCCGCCCGAGCACAGGGCCTTGACCACGTCGCCGGAGAACTTGACCCCGCCGTCGGCGATGAGCTTCTTGCCGTGGCGGCGGCAGGCCTTGGCCGCGTCCATGATGGCCGTGACCTGGGGCACGCCCACGCCGGCCACGATGCGGGTGGTGCAGATGGAGCCCGGCCCGATGCCCACCTTGACCGCGTCGGCCCCGGCCTTGATAAGCGCCTCGGCCCCGGCCTCGGTGGCCACGTTGCCGCCGATGAGCCGGGCGCTGGGGAAGGCGCCGCGCAGGGCCTCCAGGGAGCGCAGGATGTTCTTGGAGTGGCCGTGCGCCGAATCCAGGACCAGGAAGTCCGCGCCCACGCGCAAGAGCGCCTCGGCCCGGGCGTCGCGGTCCGCGCCCACGCCCACGGCCGCGCCCACCCGCAGGCGGCCCAGGTCGTCCTTGCAGGAGTCCGGGTACTTGCGGATCTTCTCGATGTCCTTGATGGTGATGAGGCCCTTGAGCTTGTTGCTCTCGTCCACCACCAGGAGCTTCTCGATGCGGTTCTCGTGCAGGTGGTGCTTGGCCTGCTCCAGGGTGGTGCCCACCGGCACGGTGACCAGGCGGTCGGAGGTCATGACCTCGGCCACCAGGGTGCCCATGTCGGTGACGAAGCGCACGTCCCGGTTGGTGAGGATGCCCACCAGCCGGCCTTCCTTGACCACGGGCAGGCCGGAGATGCGGTACTGGCCCATGACCTCCAGGGCCTGGCCCACGGTGTAGTCCGGGCCGATGGTCACGGGGTCGATGATCATGCCGCTCTCGGACTTCTTGACCTTCTCCACCTCCAGGCGCTGGCGGTCGATGGTGCAGTTCTTGTGCACCACGCCGACCCCGCCGGCCCGGGCCAGGGCCACGGCCATCTCGGACTCGGTGACCGTGTCCATGGCCGCGCTGACCAGGGGGATGTTCAGCTTGAGGTCCGGGGTGAGCCAGGAGGACACGTCCACCTGGTCGGGCAGCACCTCGGAATAGCTGGGCAGGAGCAGGATGTCGTCGAAGGTCAGGCCGAAGCCCACTACTTTCTGGTCCATGAATGTCTCCGCAATGTTGGTAATCCTGGAGCGCCTTGGCCTCGAGAAGGCCTGGACGCCACGAAAATGCGTTAGTCTTCGCCCAGATACGCCTTGCGCACCTTGGGATCGTCGAGCAGCTCCTTGGCGGCGCCCTGCATGATGACCTCGCCCGTGGCCAGCACATAGCCCCGGTGGGCGATAGACAGGGCCATCTGGGCGTTCTGCTCCACGAGCATGACCGTGGTTCCGGCCGCGTTGATCTCTTGTATTACCTCAAAAATGTTCTCCACCACAATGGGGGCCAGGCCCAGGGAAGGCTCGTCCAGGAGGAGCAGGCGGGGCTTGGCCATGAGCGCCCGGCCGATGGCCAGCATCTGCTGCTCGCCGCCGGACAGGGTGCCCCCGGGCTGGCGGCGGCGTTCGGCCAACACCGGGAACAGGGTGAAGACCTTGTCCTCGTCGCGGCGGATGCCGTCCTTGTCCCGGCGCAGGTAGCCGCCCATGCGCAGGTTCTCGGCCACGGTGAGGCCGGGGAAGATCATGCGGCCCTCGGGCACCTGGACCACGCCCATCTCCACCACCTTGTTGGTGGAGACCTTGGTGATGTCCCTGCCCTCGAAGGTGATGGACCCGCGGCGCACCGGCACCACCCCGCTCACGGTCATGAGGGTGGTGGACTTGCCCGCGCCGTTGGCCCCGATGAGGGACACGATCTCGCCCTGCTCCACGGTCAGGCACACGCCCTTGAGGGCGTGGATGCTGCCGTAGTAGGCGTGCACGTTGTCCAGCTTAAGCATGGGCCGCCCCCCGGCCGAGATAGGCCTCGATGACCTGGGGGTTGGCGCGCACGTCCTCGGGCTTGCCCTCGGCGATGAGCATCCCGTGGTCCAGCACCGCCAGCCGGTGGCAGATGTGCATGACCAGCTTCATGTCGTGCTCGATGAGCACCACGGTGACTCCCGCGTCCAGGATGGCGTGGATGAGGTCCACCAGGCGGCGGGTCTCGCGCGGGTTCATGCCCGCGGCGGGCTCGTCCAGCATGATGAGCTTGGGCCCGGTGGCCAGGGCGCGGGCGATCTCCAGGCGGCGCTGGTTGCCGTAGGCCAGGGAGGTGGCCCCGTCCAGGGCGTGCTTTGCCAAACCCACGAACTCCAGCCAGCGCATGGACTCCTCGATGATGGCCTTCTCCTCCTCCTTCTGGGAGCGGGAGCGCAGCACCGCGCCGAAGAAGTTGGAGGAGGTGCGGCAGTGCCGCGCCACCCGCACGTTGTCCAGCACGCTGAGCGCGCCGAACAGGCGGATGTTCTGGAAGGTGCGGGCGATGCCCAGCTCGGTCATCTTCTCGGGCTTGAGGCCGTTGGTGCGCACCGCGCCGCCCTGGCCCGCGAAGGTGATGTCCCCGGAGGTGGGCTTGTACACCCCGGCGATGCAGTTGAACATGGTCGTCTTGCCCGCGCCGTTGGGGCCGATGAGCCCCAGGATCTCGCCAGGCCGGACGTCGAAGCTCACGTCGGTCAGGGCCAGAAGCCCGCCGAAGCGCTTGGTGACGTTGTCCACCTTAAGCAGCGGTTCCACTCTTGTCTCCAGATTCGTACCCGGCCAGGCGCTTCTTCAGGTCCCTGATCAGGGGATTGCGGGCCGAGGCGGTGGCGATGGCCGGGAAGAACCCCGAGGGCTTGAAGCGCATGATCAGCACCATGATGAGGCCGTAGGCCAGGAAGCGGGTCTCCGGGGCCAGGCCCAGGATGGGCAGGATCTCGCGCAGGCCCTCGCCCAGGACCACCAGCACCACCGCGCCCACCAGGGCGCCGGAGATGTTGCCCAGCCCGCCCAGCACCACCATGCACAGCACCAGGAAGGACTCCCAGAACTTGAACATGTCCGGGGACAGGAACAGGGACCAGCGGGCGTAGAAGGCCCCGCCCAGGGCCCCGATGCCCGCGGAGATGGCAAACGCGATGACTTTATAGCGCAGGATGTTCACCCCGCAGGAGGACGCGGCCAGGGTGTCCTCGCGGATGGCGAACCAGGCACGGCCCAGGCGGGAGTCCTCGATGCGGCGCATGACCAGCCACACGAAGGCCACCATGAGCACGGCCAGGTAGAAGTACGGGACCTCGCCCTCCAGCTCGTAGAACCAGTCCGGGTTCAGCCAGGTCAGGTCGAAGCTCACCGGGTCGATGCCGGGCAGTCCCAGGGGGCCGCGGGTGAGCCAGATCTCGTTGGTGAGGAAGAGCACCACCAACTCGGCGAAGCCGAAGGTCACGATGGCGAAGTAGTCGCCCACCAGGCGCAGGGTGGGCACGCCGAGCAGCACGCCCCAGAGCGCGCCGTTGGCGCAGGCCAGGGGCACGATGACCCAGAAGGACAGGCCGTAGTGGATGGTGAGCAGGCCCGAGGTGTAGGCCCCTATGCCGTAGAACCCCACGAAGCCCAGGTCCAGCAGGCCGCAGAACCCGGGCAGGATGTTCAGGCCCATGGCCAGCACCATGTAGACCAGCACCAGGGTGACCACGTGCAGCAGGTAGTCGTTGGAAAAGGGCATGAGCGGGTAGGCCAGGGCCGCGGCCGCCAGCACGAAGAGGACGGGTCTGAACTTGGCGAGCATGTCGGACCCCCTAGGCCTTGTCCACCACGGCCCGGCCCAGGATGCCCGAGGGCCGGAAGATGATGACCGCGATGAGCACCGCGTAGGCCACGCCGTCGCGGTACAGGGAGGAGACGTAGCCCGCGCCCAGGGCCTCGGCCACGCCCAGCACCACCCCGCCCACCATGGCCCCGGGCACCGAGCCGATGCCGCCCAGCACTGCGGAGGCGAAGGCCTTGACCCCGGCCACGTAGCCCATGGTGGGGTACAGGGTGTTGTAGTAGACCGCCACCAGCACCCCCGCCACCGCGCCCATGGCGGAGCCCAGGGCGAAGGTGAAGGAGATGACGAAATTCACGTTGATGCCCATGAGCGCGGCCGCGGTCTTGTTCTGGGCCAGGGCGCGCATGGCGGTGCCCACCCGGGTGTGGTTGATGATGAGGTACAGGCCCAGCATCATGACCAGGGCCACGCCCAGGATGAAGATCTGCAGCCAGGCCAGGTGCACCCCGCTCCACTCGATGGCGGTCTCGGCCAGGTAGGAGGGCACGGCCTCCTGGGCAAAGGGCTTGGCCCGGCTGCCCCAGATGATCATGGCCAGGTTCTGCAGGAAGATGGACATGCCGATGGCGGTTATGAGCGCGGCCAGGCGTGGGGCGTTGCGCAGCGGCCTGTAGGCCACCACGTCCAGCAGGATGCCCAGAAGCGCGCAGCAGAGCATGGCCGCCACGATGGCCACATAGAAGGGCATCCCGAAGGCGGTGATGAAGGTCACACAGAAAAAGGCCCCGAGCATGTAGATCTCGCCGTGGGCGAAGTTGATCAGCTCGATGACCCCGTACACCATGGTGTAGCCCACGGCGATGAGGGCGTAGATCACGCCCAGGGTCAAGCCGTTGACCAGTTGCTGTTCGAACAAGACGTCCTCTCCGGGGGAAGGGGCCCGGCCCGCGGGCCAGGCCCCGTTTTCTCCAAATGAAACAGGCTGGAGCGTATGTCCAGCCTGTTGTCTTGGCTCTTCGCCGCGTCGGCTACTTAAGCTGCTTGGGCGCGGTGACGAAGGCTCCGTCCTTGACCATCTTCACGAAGGCGGGCTTCTGGGCGTCGCCGTGCTCGTCGAAGTAGGTCAGGCCGGTGATGCCCTTGTACCCCTTCTCCGGGGTGTTCATGGCGGCCATGTAGTCGCGCACCTTGGCGCGGTCCGCGCCCACCTTGGCCACGGCCTGGATCAGGATGCCGGCGGCGTCGTAGGCGTTGGCGCTCATGTAGTCCACGTCGCGGTTGTACTTGGCCTTGAAGGCGTCCACGAAGGCCTTGGCCTCGGGGCCGGCCTCGGAGGCGATGAAGGGGGTGGACAGGTAGGTGCCTTCGGCAGCCGGGCCGGCCAGCTTGATGTAGTCGGCGTTGTCGAAGCCGTCCGCGCCGAACTTCAGCACGTCCAGGCCGACCTTCTTGGCCTGGGTGGCGATGAGCGCGCCTTCCGGATAGTAGCCGGACAGGAAGATGCCCTGGGGGCCGGCGGCCTTGAGCTTGGTGAGCTGCGGGGTGAAGTCCGCGGCGCCCTTGACGTAGGCTTCCTCGCCCACCACGGCCAGGCCGATCTTCTTGGCCTCGCCCACGAAGGCGTCCTTCAGGCCGATGCCGTAGTCGTTGTTCTCGTAGAACACCGCGACCTTGGCCAGGCCCAGGGCCTCCTTGGCGTAGCGGGCCAGGAACTTGCCCTGGAAGTCGTCTCGGTACACGTCGCGGAACGACCAGGCCTTGCCCTTTTTGTCCTTGTTCTGGTCGGAAATGGCCACGTTGGTGGCGGTGGCGGAGATGGCGACCACGCCGCCGCGCACGTAGGCGGGCAGGGCGGCCAGATGGGCGGAGGAGCACACATGGCCCACGATGCCCACGATGTTCTTGTCGCGCACGATCTTGGGCGCCACGGTGGCGGCTTCCTTGGGATCGCACAGCTCGTCGAAGTACTCGACCTTGAACTTCACGCCGTTCACGCCGCCCTTGGCGTTCACTTCGGCGACTTTCATATCCACGCCGGCCTTGACGTTGTCGCCGTAGGCGGCGGCCGGGCCGGTCAGGGGCGCGGCCACGGCGATGGCCGGCTCGGCGGCCAGGGCCGGAGAGGCCAGCAGGCAAAGAAGCATGGTGGCGAGCGTGATCTTGCACCAACCGGATTTCATGGTCCTTCCTCCACAGTTTCAGGTGATGTAGGCAAAATCCCGATACGCTCAAGGCGGCCAACCGGCCGCCATTCTAACCCGTATTTTTCGGCCCTCGCGGGCGCGCCGCTGCAAAAGCGTCACATGCCACGAAGGCCCGCAGGTGTCAAATTTGGGAATCCCAATCCCCCCCTGGCGCCCTCCCCTGCCCGGCCGGTTTCCGACGCGCCCCAAGCGCTGCGAGCCGGGGACGGCGAACCGCCCGCCGGGAAGAAATCATACTAATCCGCTTCGCTAAAAGGCGTTGGGCGCGGCAGGCGTTCCCCTAGGGTTTGGCGGGCTCGGCAGGGGCCTGGGGGGTGGCCTGGGCCTTGAGCTGCGCCTCGGCCGCGTTGCGCAGATCCGGGTCCGTCTTGGGGTCGTCGATGACCGCGCGGAAGTGCGTGTCGCCCTCCTCCGGCCGGTTCAGGGCGTACTTGAGCAGCATGCCCAGGTGGAAGCGGGCCTGGGCGTTGCCCGGGTCCTGGGCCAGGGCGGCCTTCAGGTACTCCGCGGCCTCCTTGTCCTGGCCCAGGCCGGCCAGGGCCACGGCCTTGAGGTCCATGAGGTGGGCGTCCGAGGGTTTCACGGCCAGGGCCCGGTCCACGAAGACCATGGCCTTGTCCGGGGCGTTGAACATGAGCAGGCGTTCGGCGATGCCGGTGAGCGCCTCCACGTCCTTGGGGTCGGCCGCGGCGCGCTGCATGAGCTTGCCCAGCTCGCCCATGCCGGCCATGCCGGCGGGCGCGCCGTCGGCCCCGGCCGGGGGCATGGCGCCGGGGGGCATGCCCTCGGCCATGCCCGCGGGGGCCTGCACCTCGCCGTGGGCCCGCTGGTTCACCACGGTCAGGGAGGGATGGGTGAGCCGCCACAGGGCGGTGGCCAGGAGCATGCCCACCAGGCCCACGGCCAGCACGATGAGAACGGGCTTGGCGCCCAGGGGTCCGGGTTTAGTCGCGGCCATCGAGGGCCTCCATGCGCGCCAGGCGCGTTTCGAGTTGCCGCTGGCGGCCGGCCAGGAAGAGCAGGTAGCCGGCGATGCCCAGCCAGATGACCACGTTGGCGGCCATGAGGTATCCGGTATTGTCCATGGGTGTCACTCCTTTAGATTCCCATGCGGCCCGCGGCCAGGGCCCCGGCCCGCTCCTCGGCGGCGAGCTGCCGCGCGCGCAGGGCCACCAGGCACATCCAGAGCAGGCCGAAGGCGAAAAGCGTCACGAAGAGCGCAGTGAGCATCTCCGGCTCCAGGCCCCCGCCCTCGCGCTTGAACACCGCGGGGTGGATGCTGCGCCACATGCGCGCGGAGATGAAGACCAGGGGCACGTCCAGGAACGCGGCCACGCCCACCACCGCGCAGACCAGGGCGCGGCGCTCCCGGCCCAGGCCCGAGGCGCGCAGGACGAGGTAGGCCGCGTAGATGAAGCACATGATCAGGGTGGTGGTCAGGCGCGGGTCCCAGGTCCACCACACGTTCCAGATGGGCCTCGCCCACAGGGAGCCGCACACCAGGGCCAGGGAGGCGAAGAGCACCCCCACCTCGGCCGCGGCCCCGCCCAGGCGGTCCCATCGGGGGTCGCGCTTCCACAGGTAGAGCGCGCCGGCCACGAACACGGTGAAGAAGGAGAACATGCCCCACCAGGCCAGGCCCAGGTGGGGATAGAAGATCTTCTGCACCACGCCCATGGTTGCCTCCACCGGCGCGTAGGAGAAGATGAACCACTGCGCCGCGGCCAGGCAGAGCCCGGCGGCCACCGCCACCGGGACTATCCAGCCGCCGCCCGATTTTCGTTCGCTCATGTCCGCCCCATGGTCATTCCTCTCCGCTATACACGAAGGGGAAGAGAATCAAGGCCGCTGCCGCGAAGACCGCGTCGAAGGCCGCGGCCAGGCCGAGCCAGGAGGCCGCGGCCTCCCATTCCAGGGTACCGTCGAAATACATCCCGCCCAGCCGCACCCCGGCCAGGAGCAGGGGCACCAGCAGCGGAAAGAGCACCACCGTGAGCAGGGACTCCCGCGCGGCCTGGCCCTGGGCCAGTGCCCCGAGCAGCGAACCCAGCACGCACACCCCCAGGTCGCCGGCCACAAGCGTCAGGAGCCCCAGCCCCACCCCGGCGTGGAAGTCCTGGCCCAGGAACACCGCGGCCGCGGGCAGGAACACGGCCTGGGACACCAGGAGGAGCAGCCCGCCGGCCAGGCCCTTGCCCAGCCATACGGCCTGGGGCGCGATGGGGGCCAGGAGCAGGCCGGTGCGCGCGCCGTGGGCCTCCTCGGCCGCGTACAGGGTGTTGAAGATGAGCACCATGGCGAAGAGGCTGGCCAGCCAGAACACCCCGGCCGCGGCCTGGGGCGGCACCAGCTCGCCCGCGGGCCGGGCCAGGCTGAACACGAACACCAGGAGCAGCCCGAGCAGCACGGGCTGGGCCAGGCCGACGCCTCCGGCCAGCACCAGGCGCAGGTCCTTGCGCGCGATGGCCAGGGCCGGGCCTAGCATGCGCGGTCCCCCGGCCCGGCCAGCCCCTCGGGCAGCACGAACTCCCCGGCCGGGCCCAGGTAGGCAACCCGGCCCTTTTCCAGGAGCAGCACGTCGTCCGCGCAGGCCAGGTCCTCGGCCAGGGCGTGGCTCACCCAGGCCAGGGACGCCCCCCGCTCTTTGGCCGCGGCGATCTCGGCGCGCATGACCGCGCGGGAACGCACATCCAGGCCGGTGCCCGGCTCGTCCAGGAAGATGAGGCGCGGGTCGGTGAGGAAGACCCGGGCCAGGGCCAGGCGCTGCACCATGCCCCGGGAAAAGGCGCCGGCCTCCTCGTGGGCGGCCCGCTCCAGGCCCACCCGCGCGAGGGCCGCGACGAGCGCGGCCTCGTCCCCGGGCAGGCCGAAGAGCTTGGCCCAGAAGCGCAGGTTCTCCACGGCCGTAAGGCGGGGGTACAGGAAGGTGGCGTGGCCCAGGTAGGCCACCCGGGCCTGGTCCACGCCCTGGGACACCGTGCCGGCCGAGGGCCGGGCCAGGCCGGCCATGACCTTGAGCAGGGTGGACTTGCCCGCCCCGTTCTCGCCGGCCACCAGGAGCACCCGGCCGGGCGCAAGCGCGAGGCTCACCTCGCGCAGCACGGGCTTGTCCCCGTAGAACTTGGCGACCCGCTCCAGGGTGAGGACCATGCGCGCCCCGCCTAATCCTTCTGCTTTCTGCGGGTGAGGCCCAGGAAGGGCAACAGGCACATAACCGTGCTGCCGATCCAGATCCAGTTCACCAGCGGGTTCACGCTGGCCTTGACCGCCACCGCCTTGCCGTCGGGCTGGAAGGCCAGCACCGTGGCGTAGATCTCGTCGCCCAGGCCCGGGATGGTGGACACCTCGGCAAAGGGCTGCTCGAACCCGCGGTACATGCGGCGCTCCGGGGTGAGCTCACCCACGGGCTTGCCGTTGCGCTCCACCTTGATGCGGGCCTGGAACACGGCCATGGCCGGGCTGGAGGTCTGGGAGGAGCCCTTGAGGGTCAGGGTGTAGAAGCCCAGGTGGATGGGCTGGTCCAGGGTCAGGGTGGCCTCGGTCTCGGTCTTGTAGGGGCCGGACACGGCCACGCCCAGCACCACCAGGGCCAGGCCCAGGTGGGTGCCCAGCGCGCCCCAGGAGGGCCGGGAGCGGCGCGCGGCCGGGTCCGCGGCCAGGAGCGCCACCGCCCCGGCGGCCACCGCCAGGGCGGCCGCGCCGGCCAACAGCGGCACGGGAAGGCGCACGCCCTGCTTGAAGAGCACTCCGGCCGAGCCCAGGAACACCCCGACCACCACGTAGAACCACTTGGCGTGGTGGATGCCGCCCTTCCAGCCCAGCCAGGGGCACACGGCCAGGAACAGGGCCAGGAGCGCGAACAGGGGCAGGCAGACCTTGTTGTAGAAGCCCGCGTCCAGGCCCACCGGGCTTGCGCTCCACAGCTTGCTGATCACCGGCCACATGGTGCCCAGCATGACCACCGCGCCGATGGCCAGGAGCAGCCACACCGCCAGCACCAGCACACCCTGGCGCGAGGCCAGGCCGGAGAGCTGGCGGGCCGAGGGGTCCTGGCCCGCGTACAGGGTCAGCAGGGAGGCGGCCAGGCCCAGCACCAGGAAGGAGACCAGGGGCACGTCCATGCCGCCGGAGCCGAAGGCGTGCAGGGAGTCGATGATGCCCGAACGCACCAGGTAGGTGGCGAAGAAGCAGAGCAGCAGGGTCAGGGCCATGAGGAAGAGGTTGGTGCGCGGCAGCGCGCCCCGCCGGTCCTCGATGAGCGCGGTGTGCAGGAACGCGGTGGCCGAGAGCCAGGGGATGAGGGAGGCGTTCTCAACCGGGTCCCAGGCCCAGTAGCCGCCCCAGCCCAGCTCCATGTAGGACCACCAGCCGCCCAGGGCGATGCCCGCGGTGAGCAGCACCCAGGACACCAGTGCCCAGGGCCGCCCCGCGCCCAGCCAGGGGGTGGGTTCGGACGCGGCCCAGGAGGCCAGGCCCAGGCAGGCCGGGATGGTGAACCCGGCGTAGCCCAAAAACAGCAGGGGCGGATGGAAGATCATGCCCGGGTTGCGCAACAGCGGGTTCAGGCCGTTGCCCTCGGCCGAGGCCGGGGACAGGGCCAGGAAGGGGTTGGCCGGCCCGGTGAGCAGCACCAGGAAGAAGGCCTGCACCGAGAGGAAGAGCGCCCAGTACCAGGCGCGGGTGGCCGGGGCCAGGCCGGCGTAGGCCCGGGTGCCCATGAACACCGCGCCCATGAGGGCCACGCACCAGGCCCAGAAGAGCATGGACCCGGCCTGGCCCGCCCAGAAGGCGGTGACCGCGTAGAACATGGGCAGGAGCGAGTCGGTGTAGGAGGCCACGTACTGGAACGAGAAGTCCCGGGCCACCAGGGCGTTGAGCAGCACGGCGCTGGCCGCGGTCATGAGGGCCGCGGCGGCCAGGTGTCCCTTTTCGCAGAGCCGGGCCAGCTCGGGCCGGTCGGTCCAGGCGGCGAACAGGGCCGCCCCGGCCAGGACCAGGGAGGCCAGCATGGCGAACAGCAGGCAGAAATAGCCGACAAGATGCATACGGTATCCTTGGAATGCGCTCGGGTTTGCGGTCAGGGGGTTGTAGTCCGGTTCAGGCAGAAAGGGAAGAGCGGGGCCGGGGCGCGAACAGCGCCTACCCGGCCGCCGCAGGGCGACGCCGCACCACGGGCAGCCAGGGGCGCTGCACGACGCGGGGAACACCGCCCAGGGAGCCTAGCCCTTTTCCCGGTTTTCCTTCTCGTACTTGGAGGGGCACTTGGTCATGAGGGTGGTGGCCTTGAAGCGGTCGGACTTCATGGCCCCCTCCACGATGACCTCGACGCCGGGCTTGAAGGTGTCGGGCACCGCGCCGGCATAGTCCACCCAGATGGTCTTCTTCACGTCGTCCTTGTCCTGGAGCCGGAAGGAGGCGGCCATGGCGCCGGGACCGCCGGTGAGGCCTTCGGCGTCCACTGTGCCGAAGAGCCTGGCCTGCGAGAGCTTGCCCGAGGGCATGGCCAGGGCCTCGGAAACGTTGAGGAAATACACGCTGTTCTCGGACAGGCCCGAGGCCAGCAAAAAGCCGAGGCCGGCCAGGAGCAGGATGGCGGCGGCCGCGTAGACCGCCTTGCCGGGTTTCTTTTGCATGCTCGTCTTCACCCCGTCGCCTGTGGCCCGCTGGCCCCTGGCGACCCGTATGAGGTTGCGACCCTCTGCCGGGATGTCCCCCTCCCGGCGATGGAACGCCTCGTCTTGTCTGTTGCTTCTGCTCGGTCCCGCTACCCGTCTTCCCGGTCGGCGGCCGCCACCGAGGGCGCGGCCCCGTTCGGCTCGGTGGAGGCGATCAGGCGTTCCCGCCGGCTGCGGGCCAGGGCGCGCATGTCCGCGACCACGTCGGTCTCGTCCACGATCTCCTTGCCCAGGATCTCCTCCAGCACGTCCTCGAGGCTCACCACCCCGGCGACGCCGCCGTACTCGTCCAGCACCACGTAGAGGTGGGTGCGCGACCCCAGAAACTTAATCAGCAGGCGGTCCAGGGTCAAGGTCTCCAGCACGAAGCGGGCCGGCTGCATGATCTCGGACATGGGCTGGTGGTCCCGGTCCTGGGCCAGGGCGTCCAGCACGTCGCGGCGGTACACGATGCCCACCACGTCCTCGGGGTCGTCGCCCTCGTACACCGGGATGCGGCCGTGATGCCAGAACCCCTGGTGGGCCCGGGCGTCGGCCATGGTGGCTGCCGCGGGCAGGGAGAACACCACGGTGCGCGGGGTCATGATGTCCTCCACCCGTTTCAGGTCCAGGGAGAGGATGTTGGAGATGGCGTGCTCCTCGTAGGGCTTGAGCACCCCGGACTTGCGGGTCAGGCTCACGATGGCCCGGATGTCCTCCTCGGTGAGCGACGGGCCGCGCTTCTTGCGCTGCATGAGCCGGGGCAACATGCCCAGGAGCCAGACCACCGGGTACATGAGGAAGACCAGGATGCGCAGGGGCTTGGCCAGCACGGGGGACACGGTGCGGGTGTAGATGACCCCCAGGCTCTTGGGCACGATCTCCGAGAACACCAGGATGACCAGGGTGAAGGCCGCGGTGAAGAGCACCACGTGGTCGTGCCCGAAGACCTCGGCCGCGGCCGCGCCGGCGATGGCCGCGCCCGCGGTGTGGGCCGTGGTGTTGAAGGTCAGGATGGCGGCGATGGGCTTTTCGATGTCCTGGCGCAGGGCATAGAGGATCGCGCCCGAGGCCTTGCCTTCCTTGCGCAGCTGCTCGATGCGGCTCCAGGGCACGGAATAGAGCGCGGCCTCGGCCAGGGAGCAGAAAAAGGACACCCCCACGGCGACCGCCACGGCGACGACGAGATTGAAGAGCACGGCCGGGAGCCTAACGGGACCAGGCCCGGCCGGGGGAAGGTCGAACGTTCATAGATGGTGAACCTGGAGCCTGCCTACCAGAACGCCGGCCGCTGCGCAACACGCCGCAAGCGCCAGCTTGACGAAGCGCACGGCTTGCCGCACAACGGCCGCACACCGGAAGACGCCCATGCGCATCACCACGCTCATCCTGGACCGCGACGGCACCATCATCGCGGACAAGCACTACCTGGCCGACCCGGCCGGGGTGGAGCTTTTGCCCGGCGCGGGCGAGGCCCTGGCCGGCCTGTGCCGCGCCGGGGTGCGGCTGTTCGTGGCCACCAACCAGTCGGGCATCGGCCGGGGCTACTTCGGCGAGGCCGACTACCAGGCGGTGCAGGACCGGATGTGCGAGCTCCTGGCCCAGGCCGGGGCCAGCCTGCGCGCCACGGCCTTCTGCCCCCACGCCCCGCAGGAGAACTGCTCCTGCCGCAAGCCCGAGCCGGGCATGTGGGGCCAGTTGGCGGGCGCGCACGGCCTGGACCCGGCAACCACCGCCATGGCGGGGGACAAGGGCGCGGACGTGCGCTTCGGCCGCCGCGCCGGCCTGGCGCTCACCATCCTGGTGCTCACCGGCTACGGCCGGGAGCACGCCGAACTCCTGGGCCTGCCCCTGCCCGCATCCCTGCCCGAGGAAGGCGCCCTGCTCCTGGACTCCCCGGGGCCGGACCAGCCCCACGCGGTGTGCGCGGACCTGGGAGCCGCGGCCCGGCTCATCGAACGGATCAACGCGGGGGCGAACAAGGCATGAGGATCGGGGTCTGGAACACCGCCTTCCTGGGCGACGCGGTGCTCACCCTGCCGCTGTTGCACACCCTGGAGCGGGCCTATCCCGGGGCGGAGCTGCACTTCTTCGTGCGCCGGGGCTTGGCCCCGCTCTTCGCGGCGCAGCCCGGGCTGGCCGGGGTGCACGAGTTCGACAAGCGCGGCCGCGACCGGGGCCTGCGCGCGGCCATGCGACTGGGCCGCAAGCTGGCCCGCATGCGCTTCGACCTGTGGATAAGCCCCCACGCCAGCCTGCGCAGCGGGCTCATGGCCCGCTGGACCACCGCGCCCCGGCGCATCGGCTATTCCCAGCCGGCCTACAACCACTATTTCTACACCCACACCGTGGACCGGGGCTTCGGCAAGGCCGACGAGATCGACCGGCTGCTGCGCCTGGCGCGCCCCCTGGGCATCACCGACCTGGTGGCCGAGCCGAGCCTGGTGCTGCCCGCCGAGGCCGAGGCCCAGGCCGAGGCGTTCTTCGCCGCCCTGCCGCCCGGACCGGTGCTGGGGGTGCACCCGGGCTCCACCTGGCCCACCAAGCAGTGGCCCGAGGAATACTACGGCCAGGTCATGGCCAAGGCCCACGCGGCCGGGGCCACGGTGCTGCTCTTCGCCGGGCCGGACGAGAAGGACTGCGCGGCCCGGGTGCTGGCGTCCTCGGGGCTCGAACCCGGGGAGCGGGTGCGCGACCTGGCCGGCGCGCTGTCCCTGCCCGTCCTGGCCGCCCACCTTCGGCGGCTGTCCTGCTACCTCACCGGCGACTCCGGGCCCATGCACCTGGCCTGGGCCGGGGGCGCGCCGGTGGTGGCCCTGTTCGGCCCCACCACCCGGGGCCTGGGCTTCTTTCCCCGGGGCGACTCCACGGTGCTGGAGCTGGACCTGGACTGCCGGCCCTGCGGCCTGCACGGCCCCCGCGCCTGCCCCAAGGGGCACCACCGCTGCATGCGGGACCTGGCCCCGGACGCAGCCTGGGAGGCGGTGGCGGCCAAGCTGGAACGGGCGCGGGGCTGAACGTGCCCGGCCTGCACGCCTCCCTCCCCACCTCGTGGGTCGTGGTCCGGCTCTCGGCCCTGGGCGACGCCATCCTGACCACCGGGCTGCTGCACCTGCTGCACCAGGAGCGGGGCTGGACCTTCACCGTGCTCACCAAGCCGGCCAGCTCCCCGGTGTTCGCCGGCCACCCGGCGGTGGAGGCGGTGGCCAGCCCGGGCCTCAAGGACCTGGGTCCGGCGGGCTGGCTGCGCTTTGCCGCGGGCCTGGCCAAGAGCCATGCCGGGCACGGCCTGCTGGACCTGCACGGCACCCTGCGCTCCAGGCTCCTGTCCCTGTTGTGGCGCGGGCCGGTGCGGCGCTATCCCAAGTTCAGCCTGGAGCGGCGGCTCCTCTCCCTGCTCGGACCGGGCCGCGCGCCCGGGGCCGCGGCCCGGCTGGCCGAATTCAACGTGCCCCAGCGTTACTCCCTGGCGGTGTTTCCCCAGGCGCGGCCCCGGGAGGAGTTGCGGCCCCGGCTCTTCCTGGCTCCGCCCGTGCTGGCCCAGGCCCGGGAGACCCTGGCCCGGGCCGGCCTGGATCCGGGCCGCCGGCCCGTGGCCCTGCACCCCTTCGCCACCCACCCGGGCAAGGCCTGGCCCGCGGCGCACTGGCGCACCCTGGCCGGCGAGCTGGACAAGGCGGAGATACCCTGGTTCGTGCTGGGCCAGAGCGCCACGCCCTCCCCCCTGCCCGGCCCCCGGGACCTGACCAACCGCACCGACCTGCGCCAGGCCGCGGCCCTCATCTCCCTGTCCCGCTGCCTGGTGACCGGCGACTCGGGCCCCATGCACCTGGGCACCGCCGTCGGGACCCCGGTGGTGGCCCTGTTCGGCCCCACCACGGTCCACTGGGGCTTCTTCCCCAGCGGCGGACGCGACGTGGTGCTGGAGCCCGACCTGCCCTGCCGCCCCTGCTCCCTGCACGGCGGCCGTGGCTGCGGCCGCCCCGACCCCTGCATGGCGGCAATCACCCCGGCCGCGGTGCTGGCGGCCGTGCTGCGGATTCCCTGAGCAACCACGTACGGATATCACCCAGACTCCCCTTGCCCTCACCCCGAATTTCAAGATAAATCAAATCCAAAGCCTCCCGGCTGCGCAGGCCATGCGTCGCTCTGCCCGCACGGTCCTCTGCCGCGGGATGCACTGCCGGCTTTCCACCCCGCTCCGAACGGGATCCACCCAACGCCAGCGATCCAAGGGAGGAAACGCATGGACACGACATTCTACCGCGAGCTTCTGGATTCCATGGCCGACGGCGTGTACTTCGTGGACCTGAACCGCCGGGTGACCTACTGGAACAAGGCGGCGGAGCGCATCAGCGGCTATGCGGCCGAGGAGGTGATGGGCCGCAGCTGCGCGGACAACGTCCTGCGCCACGTGGACGACAAGGGCCGCCACCTCTGCGTCGTGGGCTGCCCCCTGGCCACCACCATGAAGGACGGCCAGGTGCGCGAGTCGGAGGTCTTCCTGCACCACAAGTACGGGCACCGCGTGCCGGTGGCGGTGCGCGCCTCGCCCATGCGCGGCCCCGAGGGAGACATCATCGGCGCGGTGGAGGTCTTCACCAGAAACGTCAAGAGCATCGACATGCTCAAGGAGCTCGAGGCGCTCCGCAGGGAGACCCTCACCGACCAGCTCACGGGCATCGGCAACCGGCGCTTCGCGGACATCACCCTCCAAAACCTCGAGGCCAGCCTTGCCGAAAACGGGGTGCCCTTCGGCGTGCTCTTCGTGGACATCGACCACTTCAAGAAGGTCAACGACACCTGGGGGCACCACGTGGGGGACCAGGTCCTGCGCATGGTGGCCCAGACCCTCTCCCACGGCCTGCGGGGACTCGACGTGGCCTGCCGCTGGGGAGGCGAGGAGTTCGTGCTCATCGTGCCCAACACGGACACGGAGGACCTACTGGGCATGGGCGAACGCCTGCGCATGCTGGTGGAGAACAGCTGGCTGGACTGCGGCGACGAGCGAATCACTGCCACGGCCTCCTTCGGCGGCGCGGTGTCCCGCCCGGGGGAGGCCGCCGCAGCCGCGGTCGGCCGAGCCGACCGCCAGGTCTACCGGAGCAAGGAGGCCGGCAGGAACTGCGTCCATGTGGACCAGAAGGCTCCACAGGACTGACCCGGACAGGAGTCCGAGACCGCGCCGTTCGGGGCCCGGCGACCGGGTCCCGGACGCCACGCAGTCTTGTCTCCTTTGTATAGGATAGTTGCTTTTGATTACATTTTAAGTTTAACGTCGCGGGCAACATACCCTCATGCCGAGGAGCTTGCATGCGGCGCGTCCTGGTCAGCCTGAACATCTCCATCCAGTCCGTCTTCCTGGCCCTGCTCTTCACCCTGGCCGGCCTGCTCACCTGGTTCAACTACGCCCGCAACTCCGAGACCGCCCTGCTCATGGCCGAGCAGATCCTGACCGAGGTCAACGGCAAGGTGCTGCGGGAGATGCGGCTGAACTTCGCGCCCTACCGCATGCTGGCCGAGTCCATCCCCCGGCTGCCGGACCTGAAGCGCAAGCCCGTGGGCCTCGTGCACCCCCTGACCCCCATGCTCCTGGACACCCTGGAGAACACCCCCCACCTCTACTCCCTGTACATGGGCTATGCGGACGGGGACTTCTACCAGGCCATCGCCATCCCGGACCAGGAGTCCGCCCGGACCCATCTTGGCGCCCCGGCCACGGCCCGTTTCGCCCTGCGCCGCATCTCCGGCCAGGGGCCGGACCGGGTGGAGAGCTGGAGCTTCCTGGACCAGAAGCGCAACACCATGTCCTCGCGCACCCTGCCCGCCCCGTCCTACGACCCACGGAAACGCACCTGGTACCGCCAGGCCATCAAGACCGACCGGATCATCAAGACCAACATCTACGTCTACGCCAGCCTGGGCGCGCCGGGCACCACCCTGGCCCGGCGCTTCGGCGGCCGGACCCCGGCCGGGGTGTTCGGGGTGGACGTGACCCTGGATTCGGTGTCCGCCTTCCTGCGCGAGCAGCAGGTGGGCGCGCACGGCCAAGTCATCGTCTTTGCCGCGGACGGCCAGGTCACCGGGCACCCGGACCCCAGCCGGGTCACCCGCACGGTCCTGGACCGCGAAGGCAACCCCCACGTGCTGCCCGCCCGGGTGGGCGACCTGGGCGATCCGGTGCTGGATGCGCTCTTCGCCCGCTACACCGCGGGCGAAGACCTGGGCCGGCACATGCTCACCCTGGAGGTGGACGGCCGGACCTACCTGGCCATGCTCAGTTCCATCCCCACCTGGGTGTCCAGCCGGGAATACGTGGCGGTGATCGCTCCCGAATCGGACTTCACCGGACCGGTGGCCGCGGTGCGCACCCGCAGCCTGATATTCTCCCTGGCCGTGCTCCTGGCCTCCATCCCGGTGGTGGCCTTCGCGGCCCGGCGCATCGTGTTCACCCTGGGCCAGATATCGGCCATGTCCCGGAGCATCCGGGACCTGGACCTGGACGCGCCCTTCGAGGTGCGCTCCCGCATCACCGAGGTGGCCGCCCTGGCCGAGGACATGCGGGCCATGAAGACCGCGCTGCAGACCTTCGGCCGGTACGTGCCCCGGGACCTGGTGCGCCGGCTCATGCGCTCCGGGACCGGAGCCGAGCCCGGGGGCCAGCGCCGGGAGATCACCCTGCTCTTCACCGACGTGGAGGACTTCACCCGCATCAGCGAACCCCTGGACCCGGAGGAGGTCATGCGCATCATGTCCTCCTATTTCCAGCAGGCCGGCACGGTCATCGCCGAGCACGGCGGGACCATCGACAAGTTCATCGGCGATGCGGTGATGGCCTTCTGGAACGCGCCCGAGCACATGGCGGACCACACCAGGCAGGCCTGCGCCGCCACCCTGCGCTGCGCCGCGGCCGTGGGCAGGCAGGAGTTCTGCCTGGCCGGCCAGTCCTGCTTCGGCCTGCGCACCCGCTTCGGCCTGCACCGGGGCGAGGTGGTGGTGGGCAACGTGGGCTCCGCGGACCGCATCAACTATACCGCCCTGGGCGCGGCGGTGAACATGGCCTCCCGGGTGGAGGGCCTGAACAAGCACTTCGGCACCGCCATCCTGGCCACCGAGACGGTGCACGAGCACGCCCGGGACGCTTTCCTGTTCCGCTCCGCGGGCCGGGTGCTGCCCAAGGGCGCCACCGTGCCCCTGGCCATCTACGAGCTCATGGGCGCCCTGCCCGGCGCGGGCATGGACGACATCGCCGTGGACCAGCGGACCGAGGACCTGGTGCGGGATTGGGAGGCGGCCTTCGCGCTCTACCTGGAACGCGACTGGGCCGAGGCCGCAGCAGGCTTCGCCGCCCTGGCCGAGGCCCGGCCCGGCGACCGCCTGGCCGCCATCTACCTGGACCGGACCCGGACCTGCGCCGCCACCGATCCCGGAGAGGACTGGACCGAAGTCGAGGAGTTCCACACCAAATGAGCGCGCGCACCACCATCGCCCTGGCCCTGGCCTGCCTGGTCCTGGCCTGCCCGCCTGCCCTGTCCCGGGCCGAGGAGCCCGTCACGGTGGTGGGCAACGACGCCCCGCCCTACCGCATCATCGACGGCACGGACTTCTACGGCATCTACTTCGACGCCATGGCCGAGGTGGCCCGCCGCGCGGGGTTCGCCGTGCTCCTGGTGGAGGCCCCGTTCAAGCGCTGCCTGGCCATGATGGAGCGCGGCCAGGCGGACATCATGCTCGGGCCCAACAAGAACCCGGAGCGGGAGGCCTACATGGTCTACACCGACGCCACCCTACCCCCGGCCAACAAGGCCTTCTACGTCTACCCCGGCGACCCGCCCGTCACCCGCTACGAAGACCTGGCCGGCCTGCGGGTGGCGGTGATGGCGGGCAAGGCCCACTTCCCGCGCTTCGACGCCGACGCCTCCCTGCACAAGGTGGAGTGCCCGGACACCATAGCCACCCTGGAAAAGGTGCTCACCGGGGACTGCGACGTGGCGGTCCTGCCCGAACTGGAGGCGGACTGGGCGCTCTTGCGCTACAACCTGCCCTTGGCCAAGTCCCCCTTCATGGTCCCGGGCCAGCCCTCCTACATCACCATCGCCAGGGGTTCGGCCGCCCTGGCCCTGCGCCGGAGCATCGAGCAGGCCATGGCCGAGATGGTGCGGGACGGGACCATGGCCGCCATCGTGGAGCGTTACCGCTGACCGCAAACCGCTGGGAACCCCTTCTTGCGCTTATGGTTTACTTTTCCTATAGAGGTTCGTGAAGCTGGTCTCCTCCCTCGCCGGCCGGGCGCAACGCCCGGCTGTCCGTCGCGAGACCTTCTCCGCCGTGTGACCCGCAACCGGAGGGGAAGCCATGGGCACGGCGCAGCGCATTCTCACGGACCTGTTCTCCCGGGCCGGGGTCGCGGTGAACGGCCCCGCGCCCTGGGACGTGCAGGTCCACGACCGGCGGTTCTTCGGCCGGGTGCTCCGGCACAAGAACCTGGGCCTGGGCGAGTCCTACGAGGACGGATGGTGGGACTGCGCCCGCATCGACGAACTCATCCGCCGGCTCCTGTCCGCCCGCCTGGACCAGGCGGTACGGGGCAGCCCCGGCCTGGCCCTGGCCGCCCTGCCAGGCCGGCTGGCGAACCTCCAGACCCGGCGCGGGGCCCAGGTGGTGGCCCGCCGCCACTACGACCTGGGCAACGACCTGTTCCAGGGCTTCCTGGACGAGAACCTCCAGTACAGCTGCGCCTACTTCCGCAACGGGGACACCCCGGACTCGCTGGACCAGGCCCAGCGCCGCAAGCTGGACCTCATCTGCGACAAGCTGGGCCTCGAACCGGGGCATACCCTGCTGGACATCGGCTGCGGCTGGGGCGGCCTGGCCCGCTTCGCAGCCCGGACCCGGGGCTGCACGGTGACCGCGGTGAACATCTCCAAGGAGCAGACCCGGTTCGCCCGGGACTTCTGCGCCGGACTGCCGGTGACCGTGCTGCGCCAGGACTACCGGGAGGTGGAGGGGCAGTTCGACCGGGTGGTGTCGGTGGGCATGTTCGAGCACGTGGGGGGCCGCAACCACCGCGCCTTCATGGCCGCGGTGCGCCGGCTGCTCAGGGACGGCGGGCTGTTCCTGCTGCACACCATCGGCAGCAACGAGACCACGGACGCCTGCGACCCCTGGATATCCCGGTACGTGTTCCCGCGCGGGCTCCTGCCCAGCATCGCCCAGATCGGCCGGGCCGCGGAGGGGCTGTTCGTAATGGAGGACTGGCACAACCTGGGGCCGCACTACGACCGCACCCTCATGGCCTGGCACGCGCGGTTCCAGAAGGGCTGGGACCGGGTCAAGGACCGCTACGGCCCGCGCTTCAAGCGGCGCTGGGACTACTACCTGCTCTCCTGCGCCGGGGCGTTCCGGGCGCGCGACATCCAGCTCTGGCAGATCGTGTTCACCCCCTACGGCACGGCCCAGCCCTGCTGCCGGTTCTGAGGGAGACCGCTGCCACGTGGCGTGCTGAACGCCAGGAAGGTGAGCCGCAACAGGGGCGGGCCGTTCGGGCTCGTTGCCGCCATTGGCTTACGGCCGTGCCCTGCGCGAAAAGACCCGAACGGACGTTTCCCACCGTATGTCAGCGGGCGAGGGGCGCTCCCCCGTCGGGCAGAATGAAGACATGGACCCCCGGAACGGCCGCCAAGCGGGAGAGGTCCAGGTGAGCGGCAGTCCGGGCGGACAGGAGCACCGTGCCCTGGAATCCCTCATCCAGCCGTCGCCACAGCCCGGCTTCGTCGCACTGCTCGATCCGGCCCTCGCACAGGGCGAAGTAGGGCCCAAGCCGCAGGGTCCCTTCCCGCTCCAGGGCGAGGAACGGCTCAATGGCGCTGGAGCGGCCAAGCAGCCCCTGCACCACGTCCAGCAGGCGCTCCGGGGTGATTGGCTTGCACAGGGTTGCGTCCTCCCCGCAGAGGCTCTCCTCCCGGAGCACCGAGATGACCAGGACGGGGATGGGCGCCAGCAGAGGATCGGCGCGCAGCCTGGCGATGGCCTTTCTGCCATCAAGGCCGGGCATGAGGATGTCCATGGTGACCAGGTCCGGCCGATGCTCCCGGGCCAGTTCCAGTCCGCGCGCCCCGTCCAGTGCGACCAGCACCCCGAATCCCACGTCCTGGAAGGTCTGGGTCAGGAAGGCGCAAAGCGCCGGGTCGTCGTCCACCACCAGGATGAGCGGCCGGGCCAGCGTGGTCCCAGCCGGCGGGTCCAGCAGCGCGGGATCAAGCTGGGGCGGCGCGAGCCCGCTTTCCCCGCCCGCCAGGGGCAGCTCCACATGGAAGACGCTGCCCAGGCCCACCTCGGACTCGGCCCAGATGCGGCCCCGGTAGTGCTCCACGATCTGGCGGCATATGGCCAGGCCCAGACCCGAGCCGCGGGGCTTGTTGCGCAAGGTGTCGCCCTGGGAGACCTGATGGAACTTGTCGAAGACCTTGCCCAACTCCTCGGTGGGGATGCCCACCCCGGTGTCCTCGACACTGAGCCGCAAGACTCCCTCCTCAGCCTCGGCCCGTACCGCCACCCTCCCGGAGGGCGTGAACTTGGCCGCGTTGCCCAGGATGTTGACGAGCACCTGCTCCAGCCGGTCGGGATCCATGCGCACCATCGGCAGGTCCGGGGGAATCAGCGCGTCCAGTCTCAACTCCGGCCGCTCCAGGTACTGCCCGCGCACCGCCTCCACCGCCCTGATGAGCGCCGCCGAAGGCGATACGTCCTGGTCCCGCCACTCCACCCGGCCGGACTCAATCTTGGTCAGGTCCAGGAAATCGTTGATGAGCCGGGCCAGGCGCTCCCCCTCGGATTCGATGATGGAGAGGTTCTGGCAGATGCGGTCGCCCTTGCTCTCCAGGTCCTGCTCCCCGGCCCCGAGCCGGCGATAATGGCTGGTGAAGTCGCGCTGGACCAACTTGGCGAATCCCAACACCGAGGTCAGCGGAGTGCGCAGTTCATGGGAAACCGAGGACAGGAAGGCGCTCTTGAGTTCGTCCAGCTCCAGCAGCCGGCGGTTGGCCTGTTCCAGTTCCTGGGCCTTGGCCGTGAGTTCCGCGGTGCGCTCGGCCACCTTCCGCTCCAGGCCGGCGTGGGCCTCCCGCAGATCCTCCTCAGCCCGCCGCCGCTCCACCACCTTCCAGGTGGAGTCCATGAGCAAGGTGAGTTGGAGCACGTCGGTCTCGGTGTACTCCGCCTCCTTGTTGGCCACGCCCACCACGGCCACGATGCGGTCGTTGCTCATGATCGGCACGGTCAGGTAGCGCGTGAGCGGGGCGTGGCCCTCGGGATAGCCCTTCTTCAAGGGATGATCCGCTTCGAAATCGTTGAGGATGATGGCCCTGCGCTGGCGCACCGCCTCGCCCCATATCCCGGTTTTGGAAAGCTCGTAGCAGGTCTGGGGCTTGGCGATGGTGCAGGCCTGCATCACCTCCCGCGACCAGGAGTTGAGCCGGAAGGTCCGGGTGTCCTCGTCATAGTGGTAGATGTATCCGAACCGGCTGCCGGTCAGCTCCATGCAGCGTTCCAGGGCCAGGTCCAGGAGGCCCGATATGTCCTGGCACGGGCACTGGAGGATCTCCACCAGGTCGCGCAGGCGGGCCTCCTCCCGGCGCAGGGCTTCCTCCTCCCGCTTGCGCGCGGTGATGTCCCGGGCGATGGACAGGACCACCGGCTGGCCCTTCAGCTCGAAGAGATGGGCCGCCACCTCCACGGGAATCACCCGGCCATCCCGGGCTACGTGCTCCGCCTCGAATACCGCGTGCCGCTGCTCGAGCAGCCGCTCTATGACCGCCTGGATGCGCTGCGCCGCGCGTGGCGAGTCTACATTCCGGGGAGTCATGGTCAGCAGTTCCTCCCGGGAATACCCCAGGCGGAGACAGGCAATCTCGTTTGCATCCAGGATCAGTCCCGGACCTCCTGCGGGGTCCAGGCCATGCAGGAACACGGCGTCGTTGGCGTTTTCGAAGAGCACCCGGTAGCGATACTCGCTCTCGATTAGGGCCTGCATGCGGGCGCGCTGCACCGCCACCATGCCCTGCACCGATTCGCGCAGGTTGTGCAACTCCACCGGATACTTCCCGGAAGGGGCCGGGTGCGCCTCCCCGCCGCTGTCGCGCACCTGCCGGGCATACTCATCCACCGCCCTGAGCGGGTGGAGCACGACCCGGTTCAACGCCCAGAACAGGACCGTGACCAGCACCGCGTTGAGACCGAACACCCCCATCACCAGCCAGCCCAGGGAGCGGTCCAGGGCCTGGTCCACGAAACGCCGGGTGACCGCGACATCAACCCTGCCCACGGGCTGGCCGGCGTAGGAAACCTCGGTGCTCTCCAGCAGCAGATCGCTGCCCGGAGGAATCTCCGCGACCCGGACCGGGTTCCACTGCGCGTCCCTGGCCAGCCCCAGGAGTTCGCCCGGCCCGCTGTCCAGCCGCACCAGCACCGCGAACACCGCCCGGTTCTGCATGGCGCTCTCGGCCACCTTGACGGCCTGTTCGCGCTCATAGTTCCACAGGGGCAGGGCCAGGCTCTGGGCCAACTGGGCGGTGACGACATGCAGGTTGACCTGAAGATCACGCATGCCCTGGGAGCGCTCCCGCATGTGGTTGACGGCCCCGAACCCGGCCAGCGCCAGGGTGGTGACTGTGAGCAGAGCCGCGATGACCGCCCGGGCCACGGTCATGCGCCGGCCCGGTCGGCCGAGGGAAGCGGCCGTGGCGTCTGGAGGGAGTTTCGGACTCAGCGGTACTGGTCGTGAATGCGTTGCCACGTCCCATCCTTGTGCATGGCCTCGATCGCGGCGTCCACCCGAGGCAGCAGATCCCGGTAATGCGACTTCTTGCCGATGAAGAACTTGAACTCGCTGGCCTCGTACACGTGGGGAAGCTCCAGGATGCGGCCGGAATACCCCAGCTTGGCCACGTAATACCGCACCGCCTGAGACACATCGATGAACCCGTCGAAGCGGTCGTTGGCCAGCATCTCCAGGACATTTTCCATCTTGGGGGCCCAGTGCACCTTCTGGTCCGCCAGGTTCTTCTTGGCCCAGCCGCTCCCGGTGTAATGGCCCAGGGTGAATGCCTTGAGTTCCGCCAGGGAGCGCACCCGGCGCAGTTCCTCCAGCCTGGGATTGGCGGCGCTCACGAACATGGTGAAGGTCACGTTCGTCACGGTCCGGTTCCCCACGTCCGAGAACTCCAGCCGCGCCGGGGTCGGCACCGTGGTGTAGGCGTCGGCCAAGCCCTGGCGCACCATGTCCTGGGCCCGCTCCCAGGGGTAGCTCTCGTGCGAAACCGCGATGCCCAGACGGTTGTGCAGGGCCTCCTCCAGCACGTCGATGAGGATGCCCCGGGTGTGGCCGTCCTGCTTCCAGGAATAGGGCTCGAAATTTTCGTAGTAAACGATGCGCAGGGGCTCGTCGGCCAGGACTGGCCAGGCTGGAACCACTAGAAGGAGTAGCATGAGCCAGGTGCGCATAGCGGGATCCTTCCCCAAGGGTCGGGATCGGCGGGTTACCGGAATACCGACCATAGGGCTCGGCTTGATTCACCAATTATCACTCTGCCAGGTGCTTGGCAATGAATGGCGTATAACTCTTTCAATCTTATTGATACGTAGAATTAATATCGGTGAACAAAAATACAACAGCCCGGCGCGGGGGACCGCGCCGGGCTGCACCATAGCGACTGAACAGGCTTACAGGGCCGCGCCGAGCAACTCGCCGAACTCCCTGCAGCCCACGGTGGCCGCGCCGGGAATCTGGGAGGCCAGGTCCACGGTGACCTTCCTGCCGGAGATCACGGTGTCCACCGCGCTCTTGATGAGGGCCGCGGCCTCGTGCCAGCCGATGTGCTCCAGCAGCATGGCCCCGGAGAGGATGAGGCTGCCCGGGTTGGCCATGTCCTTGCCCGCGATGGAGGGCGCGGTGCCGTGGGTGGGCTCGAAGAAGGCCAGGCCGTCGCTCATGTTCACGCCCGGGGCCAGGCCCAGCCCGCCCACCTGGGCGGCCAGGGCGTCGGAGATGTAGTCGCCGTTGAGATTCGTGGTGGCGATGACGCTGTACTGCTCGGGGTACATGAGCACGTTCTGGAACATGGCGTCCGCGATGCGGTCCTTGATGACCACCTTGTCGGTGTCGCCCGCCACGTCCTTCTCGGCCACCACCTGGCCCGCGAACTCCTCGGCCGCCAACTCGTAGCCCCAGGCGCGGAACGCGCCCTCGGTGTACTTCATGATGTTGCCCTTGTGCACCAGGGTCACGCTGGGCTTGCCCTGGGCCAGGGCGAACTGGATGGCCTTGCGCACCAGGCGCTTGGAGCCCTTGGCGGTCATGGGCTTTATGCCCACGCCCGCGGCCGCGTCCACGTTGGCCTTCAGTTCGTCGCGCAGGAAGGCGATGAGCTTGGCCGCCTCGGGGGTGCCGGCCGCGTACTCGATGCCCGCGTACACGTCCTCGGTGTTCTCGCGGAACACCACCATGTCCACCTTCTCGGGATGCTTCACCGGGCTCTCGACGCCCTGGAAATACTGGATGGGCCGGATGCAGGCGTAGAGGTCCAGCACTTGGCGCAGGGTCACGTTCAGGCTGCGGAACCCGCCGCCCACCGGGGTCTCCAGGGGACCCTTGAAGGCCAGGTCCGCGGTCTTGAGCGCGGCCCAGGTGGCCTCGGGCAGGTACTCGCCGGTCTCGGCATAGGCCTTCTTGCCGGCCAAAAGCTCCTTCCAGTCGAGGGAGCGTTCGGCGCCGTAGGCCTTGGCCACGGCCGCGTCCAGGACCGGACGGCCGGCGGCCCAGACCTCGGGGCCGATGCCGTCGCCTTCGATGTAGTAGACGGTGCGCTGCATGGTTCCTCCTCAATCAAGACGTGGCCGTCCTGCTTAAAGGAACCCGCGCTCTTTGTCCAATGCCGGGTCAGGCCGGCGCGGGGAGCAGGTCCCCGGCCCCTCCGGCGTCCCTGGCCCCGGCCGCGGAGGGAGCGGGCAGGGGGCAGGCGTCGGAAGCCGGAGGGACCGGGGCCGGGGGGGTGGCTCCCGGATCGGCCGGGGGGACGGCCGGGGAGCGGCGGTCACGAACGAAACTGTTGCCCGCGAAGCTCTTGGCGTACTTCTTCATCTCCGCGGCGCGCTGGGCCAGCACCGCCAGGTCGCAGGCCCCGGAGCAGTCCACGATGGCCAGGGACACGGACACCAGGGGGAAGTCCCGTTCCTCGCCCGAGCGGTCCTTGGCGCGGATCCAGCCGCGGGCCGCGTCCTGGGGGGTGTAGTGGCGGCGCACCAGGCGGCCGAAGATGCGGGTCACCGAGCGGCTGATGCGCTCGGCCCGGGCCGGCTCGCACATGGCCACCAAATCGTCGCCCCCGATGTGGCCAAGGAAGTCCAGGGGCGCGTGGCCGTGCCGGCGCAGGGCGAAGCCCATGGCCTTGGCCAGGAGCAGGATGATCTCGTCGCCCTTCTTGAACCCGTAGGTGTCGTTGTAGACCTTGAAGTTGTCCAGGTCCGCGTAGACGATGGCGAAGGGCCGGCCCTCGCGGCAGCGGCGCTCCATCTCCTGCTCGATGGCCACGTTGCCGGGCAGGCCGGTGAGGGGGTTGGCGCCCTTGGCCATCTCCACCTGGGCCGAGGCCAGGGAGTCGAGCATCTCCTGCACCGTGACGATGCCCACCAGGCAACCCCGCTCGGTGACCACCACGTGGTCGAACACCTTGCTCTTCTTGCGGTTCATGGCCTCGCGGGCCACGTTCTCCACCGGGGTGGCGGCCTCGGCCGTGAGGGGCGAGGGGTCCATGACCAGGGACACCGGCCGCTTGAGGTACAGGGCCACCCCGTAGCGCGAGGACAGGGCCCGGTCCAGGTGGTGGCCCATGACCAGGCCCAGGGGCCGGCCATCTTCCACCACCACCACCGAGCCGGTGGGGCCGCCCTCGCCCAGGAGCCGGCGCACCTCGTCCACCGTGGCCGTCGGGGGCACGGTGGCCGTGGCCTCGGCCAGGCCCCGGACAGGGGCGGAGAAGCGGCGGTCCGCCCGGGCCGCGCCCCAGCCCCGGTTGGCGAAGTGGTGCTGCACCCGCTGGGCCAGGCCGGGCTTGGGATAGGTCGGCCGGCGCAGGTGGAACCCCTGGCCGTAGTGCACGCCCAGGCGCATGACCGTGGCCAGCTCGGCCTCGGTCTCGATGCCCTCGGCGATGAGCCGGCAGCCGATCTTCTCGGCGAACGCCACGAAGGTCTCCATGAGCGCGCGCTTGACCCGGTGGCTCTCCAGGTCGCGCACCAGGGCCTGGTCCACCTTGATGTAGTCGGGCCGTATCTCGGCGATGTTCCACAGGCCGGAGTAGCCCGCACCCACGTCGTCCACCGCCACCAGGAAGCCCTGGGAGCGGTAGTGCTCCAGGGTGCGGTGGAACAGGTCGAAATCCCGCACCGAGTGCCGCTCGGTGATCTCCAGCACCACGTCCGAGGGGCGCAGGCCGTAGCGGGCCAGGAGGCGCAGGGTCTCGCCCGGGGTGAAGCCGGGGTCGGCCATGGAGTGCGGGTTCACGTTCAGAAAGAGCTTTTGCTCCTGGTCCAGGCGGCCGATCTCGTGCAGGGCGTTCTCCCGGCAGGCCCTCTCCAGGGCGAAAACCTCGCCCACCTCTTCGGCGAAATCGAAGAGCACCGCCGGGGAGGCGAAGTTGGAGTCCGCGGGGCCGCGGGTCAGGGCCTCCCAGGCCAGGATGTCGCCCGAGTCCAGGTTCACGATGGGCTGGTAGACCACTTGCAGCCGGCCGCCGGCCACGATGTCCCGGAACTCCTTGAGCAGGGAGAGCTTGGCCTCGGACAGGGCGCCGCGGGCCACCCGGCGGGCGTCGGACAGGGCGGCGAATACCAGGTGTTCCAGGGAGCTGCCCCCATTGCCCCGGACCTGGGCGTAGCCCACCAGCACCTCCAGGCTCTGCCCGGTGGAGCTCAGGGCCTCGCCGCGCACCGCGGTGCGCAGGCGCAGGCGGAAGGCCTGGGACAGGTCGGACAGCCGGCCCTCCTCCGGGTCCAGGCTGCCGCACAGGACCAGGAACTGGCCGGGCTCCACCGACTCCACGTAGAGCAGGCTGCAGCAGCCCAGGTACTCGGCGCACAGGGCTCCCAGCTCGGACTTGGCCACTCCGGCGATGCGCTCGGCCACGGTGGCGCCGTACACGTCGCCCAGGGTGCGGAAATTCTCGATCTCGAACAGGAGCAGGGCCAGGGACCTGCCGTCGTGCAGGTATGCGGCGATCGTGCGGCGCTCCCCGCTGCGCAGGAAGCTGTAGGCCGAGGACCGCTCCCCGGCAGGATGGCCGCCGGCCGGGTGGCTGCCGGACGATTCGGCGCGACGCAAGGCCGCGGCCGCGAGGTGTTCAGTGGTCATGGGTGGGATTTCCTTGCCCGTGCGTGGGCCGGCGCCAGGGCCGCACCCGGTTTGGGCGGCCTGGCCGGGGGTGCGGCGCACGGAGCCCTTTCCTACGCCGCGCCGCCGGCCCGGGGCATGGAGGAATCATGAAATCCCGGTGACGTTTTGATGGCGCGGCCGGCAAGACGGACGGGCGGCCAATGTGTTCGGATTGCCTTCCAGGGCGTTGCCCGGTGGCAAAACAGAGAACGGGACCCGGCAGCGCAGGGTCCCGTTCGGGAAGGAAACCGGAACCCCGGCAGGTCAGGCCACGGTCACATCCTTGGCGAGGTACACGTCCTGGATGGCGTGCAGGAGCTTCACGCCGTCCTTCATGGGCCGCTGGAAGGCCTTGCGGCCGGAGATCAGGCCCATGCCGCCGGCCCGCTTGTTGATGACCGCGGTGCGCACGGCCTCGGCCAGGTCGTTCTGGCCCGAGCCGCCGCCCGAGTTGATGAGCCCGATGCGGCCCATGTAGCAGTTGGCCACCTGGTAGCGGGTGAGGTCGATGGGGTGGTCGGTGCACAATTCCTTGTACATGCGCGGGTCGGTCTTGCCGAAGCCTATGTCGGTGAAGCCGCCGTTGTTGGTGGCCTGCTTCTGCTTCACTATGTCAGCCTGGATGGTGACCGCCAGGTGGTTGGCCTGGCCGGTGAGGTCCGCGGCGGTGTGGTAGTCGGTCTTGCCCTTCTTGAAGGCGGGGTTGCGGGTGTAGGCCCAGAGGATGGTGGCCATGCCCAGCCCGTGCGCGGCCTCGAACATCTCGGCGATCTCGATGATCTGGCGGTTGGAGGTCTCGTGCCCGAAGTAGATGGTGGCGCCCACGGCCACGCAGCCCATGTCGAAGGCCTGCTCCACCGAGGCGAACAGGATCTGGTCCGGGCTGGGGGGGTAGGTCATGAGCTCGTTGTGGTTGATCTTGAGCACGAAGGGGATCTTGTGCGCCCACTTGCGGGCCACCACGCCCAGCACGCCCAGGGTGGAGGCCACCGCGTTGCACCCGCCCTCCACGGCCAGGCGCACGATGTTCTCCGGGTCGAAGTACAGGGGGTTGGGGCCGAAGGACGCGCCCGCGGTGTGCTCGATGCCCTGGTCCACGGGCAGGATGGACACGTAGCCCGTGCCCCCCAGCCGGCCGTGGTCGAAGAGCTGCTGCATGCTGCGCAAGACCGGCACCGGCCGGTCGCTGGCGGCCATGACCCGGTCCACGTAGTCCGGGCCGGGCAGGTGCAGGCTGGCCTTGGGAAAGGTCTTGCAGGTGTGGCCGAGCAGCTTCTTGGCCTCTTTGCCCAGCAGTTTGGCGATGTCGGTCATGGCGCGTTCCTCCTTGCGCTCGCAGGCGAATTGGAGCCGGGCGGCCCGGCCTTTTGCGAAGTTTGCAGGGGAGGTTAGCACAGGGGATGGGTTTTGGGAATGGCCGGACGCACTCTTTCGCCCGCTCCCGCACGCAAAAAACCCCCTTGCGGGGGCCTCTTGCGCACCGTGGCCAAGGCCACCGGCCTAGTGCTCGTGGTCGTGGCCCGCGCCGCCGTCGTGGGCGTGGGCGGCGTCGTCGGCATGGTCGTGGTCGTGGGTGTGTTCGTGTTCGTGGCTGTGGTCGTGCACGTGGCCGTGGCCGTGGTAGTGGACGTGGCCGTGGGCGTGGCTGTGCCCGTGGGCGTGGCTGTGGGCCTCGCCGCCGTGCTCGTGGCTGTGCTCGTGCATGTGCCCGTGCTCATGGTCGTGGTCGTGCACGTGGGTATGGTCATGCTCGTGGGCATGGTCATGCCCATGCTCACGCAGGAATTTCTGGTATTTGCCCTCTTTCTGTGGACCGCAACCGCAATCCTTGCACATGGCAGCTTCCCCCTGGTGTTATGATTTCAAAAAACGTAGCAACCAGGGACTGGCTTGTAAAGCCCCTGCCCGCGTTTCACTCTTTTTCCGGCGGCTTGGCTTCCTCCCCGCCCTGCTCCAGCCAGCGCTCCAGATCCCGGTCCTGGGAACCGGTCCGGCGCTCCCGGACGCGCTCCGCGTCGGTGAGTTCGTCCAGCACCGCCAGGTGCAGGAGCACCGTGGCCACCCGGCCCAGGAAGCTCTCGGCCACGCCGCCGGCAAAGGCCCCGGCCGCGGTCCACCAATGGGCGTCGACGTGCGCCCCGGCGAACACCGCGGCCACCAGCCCGAGCAAGCCGCCGAACACCGCCAGGAGCATGGCCGCGTCAGCGGCGTCCGGAGGCGGGCTCGGCTTTTTGCCGCACACCTGGTCCCAGGCCGCGGCCAGGATCATGCCCACGAGACCGCCCAACCCCCCGCCCAGGAAGAGCAGGAGGGGACCCACCATGGCCAGGGCCAGGGCGGTCTTGGGCTCGTCCCGGGACAGGCCGGCCAGCACCCCGGCCGCGCAACCCAGCAGGGCGGCAGCCAGGAAGAACCGGGTCCGGAAGCGGTTCAGTCCATCGCCGCTGGACATACGCCCCTCCCGGGCACGGAGTTGCCAAGCTGCGCGATCATGGCTATTTTTGTCTCCTGACGGATTGCACGACGGCTTCGGCCAGTGACAGTCCTGACGTCAACCGAGGGTGCCCCATTCCCCGCGGTCCGTAAAGGCGCGGGGGAGAATTCTTTTGCCTTGGGTATCCGCTTGGCGTATGGATGAGAAAATTGGCGGCAGAATGGCCGCCAGGCTCCCCACAGCGCAATGACCGAGGAGGTCCGACATGCGGTTCCTGGTAGTGGAAGACGACTTCACAAGCCGGAAGCTCCTGCAGAAGATACTCGCGCCCTACGGCGAGGTGGACGTGGCGGTGAATGGACAGGAATCCCTGGACGCCTTCACCGCCGCCCTGGAGGAAGGCAACCCCTATGAACTGGTCTGCATGGACATCATGATGCCCGAGATGGACGGCCAGGAGGCCCTGAAAAAGATTCGCGAGGTGGAGAAGCAACGCGGCATCCCCGGCTCCCAGGAGGTCAAGATCATCATGACCACCGCCCTGGACGACCCCAAGAACGTGGTCGAGGCCTACTACAAGGGAGGCGCCACCTCCTACGTGCCCAAGCCCCTCGACCGGCAGCTCTTTCTCCAACTCCTGCGCAACATCGGCATCATCCAGTAAGCATTCCTCATCCGACCGGGCGCCGCATGGCGCCCGGCCGGCCCCGGAAACGCCGTGCACCTGAGCCCCCTTGATTTCTTCCTGCTCGGCCTGGTGGCCTTTGCCGCCTGGCGGATGTTCAACCGCCGCCGCCCGGGCGGCCGCCCGCCCCAGGACCGGCCCGGCTCCATGCCCCGGCCTGGGACTCCCGATTCCGGCCCGGCCGGCCCGGCCGACCCGGCCGACGAAGATGAAGAAGCCCGCCGCCGCCAGGCCAGCGAGGCCTATCGCCGCGCCCAGGCCTCCTGGGACCACCTGCGCTCCGATTCCCGGCCCCAGGCCGGGCAGGCCGCGCCCCAGGGCCAGGCCGCCGGACCCCGGGTCGCCCAGGACGACACCGCCGCCTTCCTGGAAGGGGCCAAGGCCATCTACGCCCGCATCCGCGAGTCCTGGGGCGACCGGGACCTGGACGACATGGCCAACTTCCTCACCGAACGCGGCCTGGCCGAGTTCAGGAACAAGGCGGAAAGCGAGACCCCCGCGGGCCGCACCGACGTGATGCTGGTGGAGGCCGAGATCCTGGACATGGGGCAGGAGCAGGCCCGGGTGCGCTACACCGCCCTGATCCGCGAGGCCAACGTGGGCGACGCCCCGCGCCAGGTGCGCGAGGACTGGACCTTCCTGCGCCCCGGCGGCGACCCCGACGCCATGTGGAAGCTGGACGCCGTGGCCCAGCCCGCGGACTAGCCGCTCCAATCCCCGAACAGTTCCGGAAACGCCCGCTCGTACCCGGCCTGCACGGCCGCGGCCATGGCCGCGTCGGTGAAGTTTTCCAGGCGGGCGCGGCCGCCGGCGGCCAGTTCCGCGCACAGGGCCGGGTCCTTGAGCAGCCGGGCCAGGTTCCATGCCAGGGCTCCCGGGTCGCCCGCGGCGAAGGCCGCACCGCTCAGACCGGGCTCCACCAGCTCCAGGTTGGAGGGCAGGTCCGAGGCCACCACGGGCAGGCCGCAGGCCCAGGCCTCCTTGATGGTGGCGCTGGACCCCTCGCCGTGCACCGAGGCCACGGCCAGGATGTCCGCTCCGGGCAGCTCGTCGCGGCTCTCCCTCCAGCCCGGCATCTCCACCGGCCCGCCCTCTCCGGCCAGGCCCAGGCTCCGGGCCAAGGACTCCAGCTCGTCCCGCAGGGGGCCGTCGCCCACCAGCCGCGCCCGCCAGGCGGGCAGGCCGGGCATGTCCCGCAGCACTGCCAGGCCCCGCAAGAACACCTCGTGCCCCTTTTGGGGCGTGAACGCGCCCACGGCCATGACCAGCCGCGGCTCGTCCGGGGACTTGCGCCGCCGGGGGGCGTACAGGGCAGGGTCTATGCCGCTGTGGGCCACGGCCAGACGCTTCCGGGAGACCCCGCAGGCGGCCAGCACGTCCGCGGTTTCCGCGGATACGGCCAGCACCAGGTCGGCCACACGGTACTTGAGCCGGCCCCACCCCGGCCCGGGCTTGTAGGACACCCGGCGGGAATGAACCAGCCGGAAGACGCCGCCCATGAGCTTGAGCAACGCGCCCAGGGCCGCGGCCCGGGCGTCGTGGGTGTGCAGCAGGGAAACCTTGCGCTCAATCAGGAAACGGCGCAGCCGGACGACATTGCGCGGGTCCCACTCCCGGCCCGAGGCCAGGGGCAGGACCTCCACGCCCTCGGCCTCAAGGGCCGCGGCCAGGGGCGATCCCGCCGGGCAGGCGGCCAGGGGCTCGACCCGTCCGGCCGCGCGCTGCCGCCGCGCCAGGTAGAGCACCTGGCGCTGGCCGCCGCGCATGACGCGGCCGAGATCGAGATGCAGGGTCCTGACCACGGCCGCTCCCGGGGCTAGTGTCCCGTTCTCAAAATACCCTTGGGTATTTTGAGAATAAAAGAATCATGATTCCACAGCGCCACGCAGATCATCCGTATCGACGCCATGCGCGGGAACACCATCAGAACCCGACCCCGTTCTCGGCCAGGTCGCGCTGGAGGAGTTCGCGCAGCCGCCGGGCCACCGGGCCGGGCCGCACGTCGTGGATGGGCTTGCCCTCGTAGCGCACCACCGGGATGCAGTCGCCGGTGGTGCCCAGGATGAGCACCTCCCGCGCGCCGTACACGTCGGCCTCGGACACCCCGCGGAAGCTCACGGGCGCCTCGTTCTTGATGAGGTCGATGGCGCGCAGGAGCGTGGTGCCGGGCAGGGAGTGGGTGAACTCCGGCACCACCAGGGCGCCGTCGTGATCCACCAGGGCCACGTTCTCCGTGGCGCCCTCGGCCAGGAAACCGTGGTCGTCGTAGCAGAAGGGGTAGTCGTAGCCCTTCTCCACGGCCTCCATCTTCATGAGCACGTTGGGCAGGTAGTTGACGCTCTTGATCTTGGCCAACCAGCTCTGCTTGGCCGGGGTGGCGGTCTTGAAGGCGGTGACGCCCTTCTCGAAGAAGCTCTCGGGCTTGGGCGTGAAGTGGTAGGCCGCCACGTAGAGGCTGGCCCCGGGGCTCTCGAAGGGGTCGATGCCGAACCCGCCCGGGCCGCGGCCGAGCAGGATGCGCAGCATGCCGTTCTCCGCATCGCCGGCCCTGGCCACGGCGACGCTGATCTCCCGCAGCTCGTCCCAGGAACAGGGCGGGGCCAGGGAGATGGAGGCCGTGGACTTCTTCATGCGCTCCAGGTGGGCGTCCAGCTGGTAGAGCTTGCGGCCCACCCACTTGAGGGACTCGAACACCCCGTCCCCGCGGTGCAGCAGATGGTCGTCCAGGGGCAGGAGCATGAGGCGCACGTCCTTGCAGATGGCGCCCACCCGGTGCTCGTAGAAGGCCATGACCTTGTCCGCCCCGGGCCGGGGCAGGGACAGGAGCTTGGCCTGGTACTCGCCGGGCGAAAGAACCGGAATCTCGGGCATGGGTAACCTCGGTGCGCAGCGGCGCGTTCCGCCGCGTCATAGCATCCGGGCGGGCGTCATGCAAAGAAAAGCCGGGGCCTTGCAGCGCAAGGCCCCGGCCGGGTGTCGTCGGGATGGCCGCTAGGGAACTCTGACGAGATCGCGCGCCACCAGGGTCTCGGCGATCTGCACCGCGTTCAGGGCCGCGCCCTTGCGCAGGTTGTCCGCCACCACCCAGAGGTTCAGGCCGTTGGCTATGGTGTCGTCCTCGCGGATGCGGCCCACGAAGGTGTCGTCCTCGCCCGCGGCGTCGATGGGCATGGGGTAGAGCTTCTCCTTGGGATGGTCCACCACCGTGACGCCCGGGGCCTTGGCCAGGATGATCCGGGCCTCCTCGGCGGTCAGCTTGGTCTCGGTCTCGATGTTCACGCTCTCGCTGTGCCCGTAGAACACCGGCACCCGCACGCAGGTGGCGGTGACCTTGATGGAGTCGTCGCCCATGATCTTCTTGGTCTCGTTGACCATCTTCATCTCTTCCTTGGTGTAGCCGTCGTCCAGGAAGACGTCGATCTGGGGCAGGCAGTTGAAGGCGATGCGGTACGGGTAGACCTTCACCTCGGGCGAACGCATGTTGAAGATGTCCTGCACCTGGCCGGACAACTCCTCGATGGCCTTCTGCCCGGTGCCGGACACGGCCTGGTAGGTGGAGACCACGATGCGCTTGATCTTCGCCGCGTCGTGCAGGGGCTTCAGGGCCACCACCATCTGGATGGTGGAGCAGTTGGGGTTGGCGATGATGCCCTTGTGCCAGTCCAGGTCGTGCGGGTTCACTTCCGGCACCACCAGGGGGCAGTTCGGGTCCATGCGCCAGGCGCTGGAGTTGTCCACCACCACGCAGCCGGCCTTGGCCGCGGAGGGGGCGAAGCGCTCGGATGTGGCGCCGCCGGCCGAGAACAGGGCGATGTCCACCCCGGCGAAGGAGTCGTCAGTCAGTTCATCGACAATGAGGTCGGTCCCGGCAAACGGCACGGTAGTGCCCTTGGAGCGGGCCGAAGCCAGGGCGCGCACCTCCTTGCAGGGGAACTTGCGCTGTTCGAGGGTCTTGAGCATCTCCCGACCCACGGCGCCCGTCGCGCCGCACACCGCAACCACGAACCTCTTGGCCATGACACACTCCTTGAAAGGTATTCCCCGTCTCCGGGGTAGGTCTGCATACACTCCTTGCCCAGGGGACGCAAAGGGTTTTGCCCGGGCGTCGGCGAACGGTCAAAAAGGGCGGTCGAGCGCCGGGGCTGCGCCCAGAAAACACGGACCAGCGCCACGCCCGCACCCCATGAAAATACCTTGGTATTTTTTACGATCGCATGGCTAGAAGACGCGCACCAGCGTCACGCCGGCGACGATAAGCGCCGCGCCCAGGAGGCGCATGGGGCTGGCCTGGTGCACCGGGTAGCCGAGCAGGCCGTAGTTGTCGAGCAGCATGGAGGCCAGCATCTGGCCGGCGGCCAGGAGCGCCAGCATGGTGGCCGCGCCCAGGCGGGGGGCCAGGAGGATGGTGGCGGTCACGAAGAAGGCCCCGAGCAGGCCGCCGGACCAGTGCCAGGCCCGGGTCTGGGCCAGGTCCGCCCAGGCCGGCAGGGGAATGCGCAGCACCAGGCACCACACGGCCAGGGCCAGGGTGCCCACGGCAAAGGACACCAGGGCGGCCAGGGCCGAATCGCCCAGGGCCGCGTTGCGCAGCTCCACGTTGATGCCCGCCTGCACCGGCATGAGCGCCCCGGCGAACAGGGTCAGCAAAATGAACAGCCACTGCATGGCGGCCCCTCCTTAACGCGACAACGCCCCCACGATCTCCAGGCAGGCGTCGGCCTTGTTCAGGGTGTAGAGGTGCACCCCGGGCGCGCCGCCGTCCAGAAGCTCCTGGGCCTGGCGCTTGGCCCAGTCGATGCCCAGCTTGCGCACCGCGTCGGCCCCGCCCTTCTTGTCCGCCTCCTCCAGGGCCAACAGGTACTTGCCCGGGATGCTGGCCCCGCACATCCCCAGGATGCGCTTGGCCGAGGTGAGGCTCATGATGGGCAGGATGCCGGGCACGATGGGCTTGTCCATGCCCATGGCCGCCATGCGCTCCGCGAAGTCGAAGTACTCGCGGTTGTCGTAGAAGAGCTGGGTGACCACGAAGTCCGCGCCCGCGTCCAGCTTGGCCTTGAGAAAGCCCAGGTCCAGGCGGATGCTGGAGCAGTCGGGGTGCCCCTCGGGGTAGCCGGCCACGCCCACGCCCATCTGGGGCTGGCAGGCGCGGATGAAGGACACCAGGTCGCTGGCGTGCTTGAACCGCTCGTTGTCCGGCACGAAGTTCTCCGTGCCCCGGGGCGGGTCGCCGCGCAGGGCCAGCACGTTGTCCACCCCGGCAGCGGTCAGTTCCGCCAGGAAGGCGGAGATCTTCTCCTCGTCCGCGCCCACGCAGGTGAGGTGGGCCATGGGTGTGAGGCCCAGGTCGGCCTTGAGCCGGGAGACGATCTCCAGGGTATTGGCCTGGGTCCCGCCGCCCGCGCCGTAGGTCACGGACACGAAGAGCGGGGCCACCGCGGTAAGCGCCCGGGCGGTCAGAAAGAAGGCCGGCCAGGCCTCCCGCTCCTTGGGCGGGAAGAACTCCAGGGACACGAACTTGGGGGTCTTGGCGATGAGGTCGGCGATGCGCACGGCTGCTCCCTTAGCGCTGGGGGGTGGTTTCGGCCAACTCGGCCACGATCTCGGTGTCCGCGGGCAAAAAGGGCGTCCCGTCCACCTCGCCCGGCGCGAACCAGCGGATGAGATGGCCCTCGTGGGGAAGCGGCTCGCCCAGGTGCGCGGCCACCTGGAAGAAGTGCAGATGCACGGTCATGTGCTCGTAGGCGTGGGTCTTCTCGCGCCAGAGCGCGCAGCCTTGGGGGGTGAGGCCCAACTCCTCGCGCAGCTCCCGGGCCAGGGCCTCTTCCAGGCTCTCGCCCGGCTCCACCTTGCCGCCCGGAAATTCCCAGAACCCGGCCAGGGGCTTGCCCTCGGGCCGACGCACGGCCAGGAACCTGCCGTCGCGCCAGAGGATGCCGGCCACCACTTGGATTTCCTCAGTCACGGATGCGCACCCTTCCCTCTTCCACGATCCACAGCTTTCGCTCCAAGGCTTCCCGGTCGAGAAGACCAAGAACCCCGTCCAGCAGGCTGACGATGGCTTCCCGCGACTGGCTTTCCGGCCGCAGGACCATGATTCCCGGGTAGTCGCGCGGCGGGTATGACCGAATATCCGCGAAGCCCGCATCCAGCGTTACCAGCGCCCGGCCCTCATGGCGGCAGACCTCGGACAGGGTGGCGTCGTCTGTGCCGCCCATTTGCTGCTCCAAAACCGTGGCCGCGTCATGGCCTGCGGTGCGGAGCAGTTCGGCGGCTTGAAGGGGAAGATTCTCGTCGATCTTGAAGCGCATCACGCCGCGCCCACGGACACCGTGACGACCCGCTCCCGGGCGAGTTCCGCGGCAAAGCCCATGGCCGCCCGGACATCATCGGCGGTCAGGCTGGGATAGGCGGCCAGGATATCGTCCGTTGTCGCGCCCTCGGCCAGGTTGTCGAGAATCACGGAGACCGCGATGCGGGTCCCCTTGATGCAGGGACGGCCATGGCACACGACAGGATCGACCGTGACGCGCTCCTGCCAGGGTATGGGGGTGGGCATGTCCCAATCTCCGTTGCGTGCTTCCACTCTGCCAAGAAAGTGCGGCATCAACCTCGGGTTGTCAACGCCCGCCATCAGGCGGCACGGCCAGCCCCCTTCTTCCTGCGGCGCTTGGGCGCGGGGAAATCCTCTCCCGGCCCGGCGTCGCCGGGCGTCTCGTCGAGCCCGCCGGCCTCGGCCTGGCGGCGCATCTCGATGACCGCGGCGCGGGCGCGGGCAACCAGGTCGACGCTCTCGGGGTCGTCGCCTTCCACGTCGGCGTCGATGCGGTCGTCAGGTTCGGGGCGCATGGCTCTCACCTACCCCAACTCGCAACAAAGCGCATCCCCGCCCTCCGCGCCCTACTCCCCGCCCAGGGCCTGCTGCTCGGCCTCCAGCGCCTCCATCTCGGCCTCCAGGGCCTCCATGCGCTGGGCCAGGCGGTCGCCCTTGGCCTTGGCGTCGGCGTACTGCTTGAGCAGGGCCGAGGACTTGGGCAGGTCCGCGAACACCGAGGGGTCGGCGAGCTGGGACTCGGCCTCGTCCTGCTCGGCCATGACCGTCTCCAGTTCGGCCTCCAGCTTCCCGTACTCGGCCTTGAGGGGCTTGAGTTGGCGGTAGATGGCGTTGCGCCGCTCCGCCTCCTCGCGCTTGCGGCGTTTGGCCTCCTCCTTGGACAGCCCGGAGAAACGCGAATCGCGGCCCCCGGGACCACCCGACGCGCCCGATGCCGCCGAGGCGGCCTCGGCCAGCTGGGCCTTGCGCCAGACGTCGTACTCGTCGAACCCGCCCGCGAACACGGTGATCCCGTCCTCGGACAGGCCCCAGACCTGCTCCGCCACTCTGGAAAGCAGCCAGCGGTCGTGGGCCACCATGAAGAGCGTGCCCTCGTAGTCCTCCAGGGCGGAGATGAGCGCCTCGCGGCTCTCCAGGTCCAGGTGGTTGGTGGGCTCGTCCAGCACCAGGAAATTGGCCCGGGCCAGGAACAGGGTGGCCAGCACCAGCCGGGTCTTCTCCCCGCCGGACAGGCTGCCCACCTCCCGCTCCCAGTACTCCTCGCCCAGCAGGAAGAGGCCCAGCACGCTGCGCAGCTCCTCCTCGGTGGTGTGCGGGTCGCAGAGCCGGCGGACCTCCGCGGAGACCATCTTGTCCAGGGTCAGCCGGTCGGTGGAGTGCTGGGAGAAGTAGCCCACGTGCATGGCCGGCCCCACCTCGAAGCGGCCGGCCAGCTGGGGCTTCTCGTTCATGAGCACCTTGAGCAGGGTGGACTTGCCGCAGCCGTTGGGGCCGCACAGGGCCACCTTCATGCCCGCGTACAGGTTGAAGTCCACGGGCTTCCACAGGGGCCTGTCGCCCCAGCCCGCGGCGAGGCCCACGGCCGAGAGCACGGTCTTGTTGCCGCGCTTGGGCTCGGGCCAGGAGAAGTTCAGGGTGCGGCGGCGCTGCTCCTTGCGGGATTTGACGCCCTCCAGCTCCTTGGCCATCTTCTGGGCCTGCTTCTTCTTGGCCTGGGCCTGGCGGGCCTTGGTGGCCTTGGCCGAGAACCGGCGCACGAAGTCGAGCTTCTTCTCCAGGTCGTCCTGGATGCGCTTCTCCTCGCGCTGGCGCTGCTCCTCGGCCTCGGCCTGCCAGTCCAGGTAGCCCGAGAAGTCGCCCTCGCGCACCACGGGCCGCAGGCCGCCCAGGTAGAGCACGTGGGTGGAGACCCGGTCCAGGAAGATGCGGTCGTGGGCCACGAAGACCAGCACGCCCGGGAAGGCGAGCAGATACTGCTCCAGCCACTCCACGGCCTCCAGGTCCAGGTGGTTGGTGGGCTCGTCCAGGATGAGCAGGCTGGCCCCGCCGGTGAGGATGCGGGCCAGCTTGGCGCGCTCGCGCCAGCCGCCGGAGAGCGAGCCCACGGGCTTGGCCCACTCGGCCCCGGAGAAGCCCAGGCCGGTGAGCACGGACTTGGCCTTGTGCTCGGGGTTGTAGCCGTGCTGGTGCTCCCAGCGGGCCTGGCGCTCGGTGAGCGCGGCCAGGCGGGACGCGTCCCCGGCCGCGGTGGCCGCTTCCCACTCCTTCCAGAAGTCGGCCCAGGAGGGCAGGACCTCCAGCACCCAGGCCAGGATGGGGGTCGCCAGGTCGCGCTGGGACAACTCCTGGGCCGCGTAGCCCACCTGGGCGTCCTTGGGGATGACCACCTGCCCGGTGTCGGGCAGGGTCTCGCCGGCCAGCATGCGCAGCAGCGTGGACTTGCCCGCGCCGTTGGGGCCGGCCACGGCCAGGCGCGCGCCCGAGTTCATCTCGAACGACACGTCCTTGAACAGGTCGCGGCCGCCGTAGGCCTTGGACAGGGATTGTACGGTGAGTCTCATGGGTGGTGCTCCGGCCGGATGGGCCGGGGTTGTCTATCCGGGCTGGGGGGAAAAGGCAATCGGCCGCCGCAGGCCGCGTCAATGCTCCTCGTACACGTCCTTGCGGTGCCCGACCCGGAGGATCAGGACAGTGACCCGCTCGCCTTCGATGCGGCAGATGACCCGGTATGCTCCCACCCGGTACTTCCACAGGCCAACCAGATTGCGGCGCAGGGGCGCGCCGAACCTCCGGGGGTCCTGGTCCGTGGCCAGGCGCTCCCGCAGGTAATGCAGGATGTTGCGCTGGGCCGAGGCGTCCAGCTTGCGCAGTTCGCTCCGCGCCCGGTCATCGAACTCAACCTTCCAAATCATCACCCGCCTCCAGCTCCTCCAAGGTCCAGGTGCGCTCGGGCGGGTTCTCCAGCCGGTGCACGGCCAGATAGTAGTCCTCAAGGTCTTCCAGGTGCTCGAGGATGGCTTCCTTGGCGTAGAAACTCTTGGTCCGGCCGGTCTTGCGGGCCAGGCTGTCGAGCCGGCTCTCCACGCTCTCCGGCAGGCGGATGGTCAGCATGGCAACCTCCTGCTGTACATGACATACATGTATAGCAGGACTGGGGCGTTGGCAATGGCCGTCCATGAAAAGGCCCGGGAGGCTCTGCCTCCCGGGCCTGAAATCATGATGGGCCGCGGGCTACAGCGCCTCGACCACCAGGTCTCCCATCCTGGCGCAGCCGACCAGCTTCGTGCCGGGCTCGGCGATGTCGCCGGTGCGCCAGCCCGCGTCCAGCACCTTCTCCACCGCGGCCTCGATGGCCTCGGCCTCGGCGGGCAGGTCCAGGGAGTGGCGCAGCATCATGGCCACGGACAGGATCGTCGCCAACGGGTTGGCCTTGTCCTGGCCCGCGATGTCCGGGGCCGAGCCGTGGATGGGCTCGTACAGGCCCGGGCCGGACTCGCCCAGGGACGCCGAGGGCAGCATGCCGATGGACCCGGTGATGACGCTGGCCTCGTCGGACAGGATGTCGCCGAACAGGTTGCCGGTCACCACCACGTCGAACTGGGAGGGGTCGCGCACCAGCTGCATGGCCGCGTTGTCCACGTACATGTGGGTCAGCTCCACGTCCGGGTACTCCTTGGCCGTGTCGATGACCACCTCGCGCCAGAGCTGCGAAACGTCCAGCACGTTGGCCTTGTCCACGGAGCAGACCCGGCCGCGGCGCTTGCGCGCGGCCTCGAAGGCCACCCGGGCGATGCGCCGCACCTCGGACACCTTGTAGACCATGGTGTTGTAGCCCGCGCGCTCGCCGTCCTCCAGCTTCTCGCCGCGGGGCTCGCCGAAATAGATGCCGCCGGTCAGTTCGCGCACCACCAGCATGTCCACGCCCTTGGCCGCCACGTCCGGCCGCAGGTAGCAGGCGTGGGCCAGCTGGGGCCAGATGCGGGCCGGCCGCAGGTTGGCGAACAAGCCCAGCTCCTTGCGGATGCCGAGCAGCCCGCGCTCGGGCCGGATGGACTTCTCGATGGCGTCCCACTTGGGGCCGCCCACCGCGCCCAGGAGCACCGCGTCGGCCGCCTTGCACGAGGCCACGGTTTCCACGGGCAGCGGCACGCCCGCGGCGTCGATGGCCGCTCCGCCGATCAGGGCCTCCTCCAGGGTGAAGCTGTGGCCGAACTCGGCGCCCACCTTTTCCAGCACGCGCACGGCCTGGGCGATGATGTCGGGGCCGATGCCATCGCCGGGCAGCAGGGTGATGCGGTAGTTTCCCATGGCCCTACCCCTGCGCCGCCAGGCGGGCCTTGGCGTAGCCCACCAGGCCGCCCGCCGCCAGGATCTCGGCCATGAAGGCCGGCACCGGCATGCACGCCACGGCCTCGCCCGTGGTGTGGTTCACGATCTTCCCGGCCTCGGCGTCCACCTCCAGGTCGTGGCCGTCGCCAAGCTTGTCCACCGCGTCGCCCACTTCCAGCAGGATGAGGCCCATGTTGAAGCCGTTGCGGTAGAAGATGCGGGCGAATGAATGGGCCACCACCACCGGCAACCCCGCGCCCTTGAGCGCGATGGGCGCGTGCTCGCGCGACGAGCCGCAGCCGAAGTTGGGGCCGGCCACCATGATGTCGCCGGGCTTGACCCGGGAGATCCATCCCGGCTCCAGGCCCTCCATGCAGTTGGCGCCCAGCTCCTTGGGATCGGTGGTCACCAGGAACCGGGCCGGGATGATGGCGTCGGTATCGATGTTCGCGCCCACCACGTGGGCTTTTCCGCGATAGGTCATGTCATATCTCCTTACAGGGCGGCCGGGTGGATGATCTGCCCGGCCACGGCGCTGGCCGCTGCCACGGCCGGACCGGCCAGGTACACGAAGCTGTCCAGGGAGCCCATGCGGCCCTTGAAGTTGCGGTTGGTGGTGGCCACGCACACCTCGCCCGCGGCCAGGATGCCCATGTGCCCGCCCAGGCAGGGGCCGCAGGTGGGCGGACCCACCACCGCGCCGGCGTCCAGGAAAATGGTGAACAGGCCCTCGTCCATGGCCTGCCGCCAGATGCGGGGGGTGGCGGGCAGCACGATGAGGCGCACGCCGGGGGCCACCTTGCGGCCCTTGAGCACGGCCGCGGCCTCGCGCAGGTCTTCGATGCGGCCGTTGGTGCAGGACCCGATCACCGCCTGGCGGATGGGCACCTGGCCCACCTCGGCCACGGGCTTCACGTTCTCGGGCAGGTGGGGGCAGGCCACGCGCGGGCTCATGTCATCGGCGTCGATGGCCACCACCCGCTCGTAGGCCGCGCCCGGGTCGGCGGCAAAGGCCTTGGGATCGGGGTGCCCCGCGGCCCTGGCGTAGTCCAGGGCCTTCTGGTCCGCGGTGAACAGGCCCACCTTGCCGCCGGCCTCGATGGCCATGTTGGCCATGGTCATGCGGCCCTCCATGGACAGGCCGGCCACGGTGGAGCCGGTGAACTCCAGGGCCTTGTACAGGGCCCCGGCCACGCCGATGCGGCCGATGAGCTCCAGGATGAGGTCCTTTGCTCCCACATATTCAGGAAGCTCGCCGTCGATCTGCACCTTGATGGTGGTCGGCACCTTGAACCAGGTCTCGCCCAGGGCCATGGCCGCGGCCACGTCGGTGGAGCCCATGCCCGTGGCGAAGGCCCCCAGGCCGCCGTAGGTGCAGGTGTGGGAATCCGCGCCCACCACCACGTCGCCCGGGCCGACCATGCCGGTCTCGGGCAAGAGCGCGTGCTCCACCCCGCAGTCGCCGCCCTCGTAGTAGTGAGTCACGCCCATCTTCTGCGCGAACTCGCGCACCACCCGCACCTGTTCGGCGCTGGCGATGTCCTTGTTGGGGGTGAAGTGGTCGCAGACCAGGGCCACCTTGTCCTTGTGGAACACCTGCGTCGCGCCCATGGCGTCGAAGCTCTTGATGGCCAGGGGCGCGGTGATGTCGTTGGCCAGCACCATGTCCACCGTGCAGCGCACGATCTGCCCCGGTCCCTTGACCTCTTCCGGGCTGTGCGCCTGCAGGATCTTTTCCGCTACAGTGAAGGGCATTGGGAATCCTCCTCCTTCTTGGCCAGGCGGTTGAGCGCGTTCAGGTAGGCCTTGGCGCTGGCCACGATGATGTCTTCGTGGGCCCCGCGGCCCACCGAGGTCTTTTCGTTGTCCTGGATCTTCACGGTCACCTCGCCCTGCGCGTCGGTGCCGCCGGTGATGGCCGAGATGAGGAACTCCAGAAGCTGCGGCTTGCGGCCGATGATGCTGGAGATGGCGTTGAACACCGCGTCCACCGGGCCCACGCCGAACTCGGCCTGCTTCTTCTCCTCGCCGTCCACGTCCATCACCACCACCGCGGTGGGCGGGATGTTGATGTTGCCGGACTGGATGGACACGTACTTGAGCGCATACTTGTCCGGGATGCGGAAGACCTCCTCCAGGATGATGGCCTCCACGTCCTCGTCGTAGATCTTCTGCTTCTTGTCCGCCAGGGCCTTCACGGCCTCGGCCACCTTGCCCACCTGCTCGTCGGTGATCTTGTAGCCCAGCTCGGCGACCTTGTTGCCCACCGCGGCCCGGCCCGAGTGCTTGCCCAGCACCAGGTCGGTGCCCGAGCGGCCGATGCTCTGCGGGGTCATGATCTCGTAGGTGCGGCGGTCCTTGAGCATGCCCGCCTGGTGGATGCCCGACTCGTGCGCAAAGGCGTTGGTGCCGGTGATGGCCTTGTAGGGCGGGATGGGCTGGCCGATGATGCGCGAGAGCAGCCTGCAGGTGGGGTAGATCTGCTCGGTGTTCACCTTGCAGTCCAGCTCGTAGTAGGGCTGGCGGGTGTGCAGGGCCATGACCACCTCTTCCAGGGCGGCGTTGCCCGCGCGCTCGCCGATGCCCGAGACCGTAACCTCGCACTGCCGCGCGCCGGCCTTGAGCGCGGCCAGGGTGTTGGCCACGCCCAGGCCCAGGTCGTTGTGGCAGTGCACCGAGAACACGGCCTTGCCCGCATTGGGCACGGTGGCCAGGAGGTAGGTGATGAGCTCGGCGAACTCCGCGGGCTGCGCGTAGCCGACCGTATCGGGAATGTTGACCGTGGTGGCCCCGGCGTCGATGACCAGCTCGCACAGGCGGGCCAGGAACTCCCGGTCCGAGCGCGAGGCGTCCTCGGCCGAGAACTCCACGTTTTTGGTGTAGCCCGCCGCGCGCCTGACCGCGGCCTCGGCCATGACCAGCACTTCCTCGGGCTTCTTGCGGAGCTTGAACTCCATGTGCAGGGGCGAGGAGGCCAGGAAGGTGTGGATGCGGGGATGTTTCGCATCCTTGACCGCCTCCCAGGCCCGGTCGATGTCCGCGGGCATGGCCCGGCACAGGCCGGCCACCTGGACATCGGACACGGCCCGGGCAATGGCCTGCACGGCCTCGAAGTCGCCCTGGCTGGCGGCCGGGAATCCGGCCTCGATGATGTCCACGCCCAGGGATTCCAACTGGCGGGCCAGGCGGACCTTCTCCCGCTGGTTCATGGTGGCGCCGGGCGACTGTTCGCCGTCGCGCAGGGTGGTGTCGAAGATGTATACTCGGTCGGACATGGCGTCATCCTCCGTTGTCCGGTCACAATGTGGTGCTATGGCGCATTTTCCGGCCGGCCGCAATTGGTGCGGGCCGGAGCCGGAGGCCCGAAAACATGGCGGTAGTCCCGCCGCGAAGGGGGGGGTGGTGTGTTACGAGTGCTCCGCGGAGCCCCGTAGCAGCGCGGGACGGCGCAGGAGCACGGCGTAGGTGTACACCGGGCCGGAGAGCACGTAGCCGAACAGGATGAGGAAGCCGAGCAGCTTAGGCTGGGAAGCCACCAGCACGAAGAGCAGGATGGCGGTCACCATGGCGCTGAAGGGGTGCGCCTTGACGAAGCCGTATTCCTTGAACGAGGCGTAGCGCACCCGGCTGACCATGAGGATGGACAGGCCGTAGGCCATGGTCAGGCAGCCCACCGAGAGCACCCCGCCCTGCCAGGCCTCGGGCAGGAAGGGGGCGAAGAACACCAGGCAGGCCATGACGCAGGCCTGGGCCGGGATGGGCAGGCCCACGAAGAACTTCTTGGAGTCGGAGCGGGCGGACTGCACGTTGAACCGGGCCAGGCGCAGGGCCCCGCACACGGTGATGAGGAAGGCGGCCATGAGGCCCAGCCTGCCGAACTCGTGCAGTTTCCAGAGGTAGGCCATGATCGCGGGGGTCACGCCGAAGGCCACCAGGTCGGCCAGGGAGTCGTACTGCACCCCGAACTCGGAGGTGGTGCCGGTGAGCCGGGCCACCTTGCCGTCCAGGCCGTCGAACACCGCGCTGACCAGGATGGCCAGGGCGCAGTCCTCGAACCGGCCCTGCACCGCCCACATCATGCCCAGAAACCCCGAGAGCAGGCTCGCGGTGGTGAGCAGATTGGGGAGGATGAACACTCCCTTGTGGAACGGCCGGGGCCTTTCTTCGGTCATCGCCTGCGCCTTGATCGGTGCTACGCCTTGGGGGCGTCGGCCCGGCGACGGGCCAGAACGGTCTGGCCGGCCAGGGTCTTTCGCCCGACGGAAATTTCGGGAGTATAGTCGTCGGGAAGATAGACGTCAACCCGCGACCCGAAGCGGATCATGCCGAAACGCTGGCCCCGCGCCAGGTCGTCGCCCACCTCGGCCCAGGGCACGATGCGCCGGGCGATGAGCCCGGCGATCTGCACCACGGTCCACAGCCCGCCGTCCTCGGCCTGGAGCTGCATGGCCAGCCGCTCGTTGTGCTCGGACGCCTTGTCCAGGGAGGCGTTCAGGAACTTGCCCGGGTGGTAGGCCAGATCGCGCACCGCGCCCGCCACCGGGGCGCGGTTCACGTGCACGTTGAACACGTTCATGAAGATGCACACCCGCAGCCGCTCGGTCCCGTCGAAGGGGTCGCGGGCGCGGTCCACCAGAATCACCCGACCGTCGGCCGGAGCCACGGCCAGTCCCGGGCCGTGCGGCACCACCCGCTCCGGGTCGCGGAAGAAGTTCACCACGAAACCGGTGAGCGCGAAGGCCGCCAGGGCGGACCAGAACCAGCCCAGCAGCGCCAGGGCCAGGGTGAGCAGCCCGGCCAGGAAGGTGGCGGGCAGACCCTCGGGGCAGAAGGAGGCGGACGGCTTACGCATGGAGGTTCTCCAGGCCGGGGCAGGCCTCGGCCAGGGCGGCCAGCAGGCCCTCCCGGCCGGTGTAGAGGTGGGTGCGCAGGCCCATGGCCCGCGCCCGGTCCACGTTCCCCGGGTTGTCGTCGATGAAGAGCGCACGGCCGGGCGCGACGCCCAGCCGCTCGGCCACCTCGGTGAAGAGCACGGCCTCGCGCTTGGACTTTCCATAGCGAAAACTGTTCACCACCAGGTCGAAGTGGTGAAAGAAACGGTCGCGCGCCTGAAGCTCGTCCAGCCAGTTGGTCTGGTCCGAGAGCACCGCCAGGGTCAGTCCCGAGGCGGCCAGCCGGTCGAGCAGGGGCGGCATCCAGTCACGCAGCGTGAAGCGGGCCAGCACCTCGTGGCGCATCTCCGCAGGGTCGCCAACGATTCCGGTGCGGCGAAAGAAGTCGGCCCAGAAGTCGGCCTCGTCCCCGGTCCCCACCACCCAGCCGGTGCCCCAGGCCGCTTCGGCCCCGGCGTCCAGCACGGCTTCCTGGTCCAGGCCGTGGAACCGGGCGATGGCGTACATGCCCTCCCGGAACCCCTCCTCGGCCAGGACCCCGCCGTAATCGAAGATCGCGGCGTCGATGTGGGCGCAGCCCGCCACGTCAGCTCCCTTCCACGATGAGGTTGGGCAGCTCGTCCGTATCGTCGGCCTTGCGCGGGAAGGCATCGGCCACCAGGTTGCCGCAGCGCTGCACCGCCTCGCACAGGGCCTCGGCCCGCTTGCCGGCCCGGATGCCCGCGGCCAGTTCGGCGGCCACCGCATCCCAGACCTCCTGGCCCACCTTGGCCGCTATGCCCGCGTCGGCCAGGATGCGCACCCGGCGCTCGTACACGGACACGAAAAGGAGAATGCCGGTGCGGTCCCGGGTGGCGAAAATCTCGTGCCCCAGAAAGGCCAGGTGCGCGGCCTCGTCCACCTCGAAGGCCATCTCCTTGCGGGACAGGAAAGGCCGGCGCAGGGCCGGCACGGCCTGATTCAGGAAGGTCCCGATGAACAGCCCCCCCCCGAACAGGGCCAGGAATTCCCAGACCACCAGGTCGACCAAGGCGTAGCCCGCAACCGCGGCCAGCAGGAGCCCGCAGGCCACGGCCGCGGCCAGGGCCGCCCGGGGATAGCCCGAGGAGTCCGAGGCGATGAGGGGCACGATCTCCGCCGCGGTGTTCATCTCCACCCGGCGCACGCAGGCCTCGACCTGCTTGCGCTCCGCCTCGGTCAAAAAGCTTCCGGCCAGATCCTTCATGCTGCCATCCCCCCTACCATCCACCAGACGAGCCGCCGCCGCCGAAACCGCCGCCGCCACCGCCAAAACCGCCGCCCCCGAAGCCGCCCCCTCCCCCGCCGCCGAAGCCGCCCGGGAAGATGATGAACGGCGTCGCGCCGTAGGCCGTGCGGCGAACCCCGGACGTGGACCGTGCCATGCCGCCCAGCCGGCTCATGACCGAGAGCACGCCGAAGACCAGGAGCAGGGCGAAGAAGCCCAGCCCCCCGCCGCCCGAGCGGCGGCGCGAGCGGGGATCGGCCTTGAACTCGCCGCGCACGGCCTGGGCCACGGCAGTCGCCCCGGCCACGAAGCCGCCGTCGAAGTCCCCGGCCTTGAAGCGCGGGGCCATCACCGAGTCGATGATGCGGCCGGACAGGAGGTCCGTGAGCCGGCCCTCCAGGCCGTAGCCCACCTCGATGCGCATCTTGCGGTCGTCCCGGGACACCAGGATGAGCGCCCCGTTGTCCCTGCCCTTCTGCCCCAGGCCCCACTTCTCCGCCACTCTGAGCGAGAACTCCTCGATGGAGTCCCCCTCCAGCGACGGCACGGTGAGCACCGCCACCTGGGTGGAGTCGGTCTGCTCCAGGTTCGCCAGCACGGCCTCGACCTGGGCCTTGGCGGCCGGGCTCATCATGTTCGCCAAATCGTTCACTCGCCCGGTAAGCGTCGGCGCATCCAGGGCCAGGGCCGGAGCGGCCACGAACAGCAGCGAGGCGAGAATCAGTGCCGACACCGCGGCCCATACCCTCGCCGCCAGGCGGGGCCGGGCCACGTTCTGCGACGCAGGCATGCTCCCTAAAGAACCCGCGGCCGCCACGGCGGCTCGGCCGGGGCAGGGACTCCCTGCCGCGGCCGGCACAGCCCGACGGCCCCGGCTTTCTGTAAACACCGATCTGGCGAGACCGGCCGAAGCCATTCCACCACCAACGGCCATCAGAACTTCACCTTGGGCGCGGCGTGGGCCGCCTCGTCCGCCTTGAAGAACTCCTTGCGCTCCAGGTGCAGCAGCATGGAGTTGGTCAGGCTGTTGGGGAACACCCGGATGGAGGCGTTGAAGGTCTCCACCGCCTTGTTGTAGCGCTGCCGCGCCACGTTGATGCGGTTCTCGGTGCCCTCCAGCTGGTGCTGCAGGTCCAGGAAATTCTGGTTGGCCTTGAGGTCCGGGTAGCGCTCCACCACCACCATGAGCCGGGACAGGGCGGTGGTGAGCTGGCCCTGGGCCGCCTGGAACGAGGCAAGGGCCGCCGGGTCGCCCAGCTTGGACGGATCGAGCCGCATCTGGCCGGCCTTGGCCCGGGCCTCCACCACCGCGGTGAGGGTCTCCTTCTCATGCGAGGCGTAGGCCTTGACCGTCTCCACCAGATTGGGGATCAGGTCCATGCGGCGCTGCAGCGAGGCCTCCAGGTCGGCGTAGGCCGAAAACACCGCCTCCTCCTGCTGCTGCATGGTGTTGTACCCGCAGCCGGGCAGGGCCAGGAGCAGGGCCAGAAGAGGCAGGAGCACGATATAGGGACGAAAACGCATGGGTTCCTCCTTGGGGCGGGCGCGGGGAATTTCCCGCGCAGCATCATCTAACCACGCAACGCGGACATGGCAATGCCGCGACAAATATCCTTTGCCGGGGCGAGTCTACGCAAGTAAGCAACGATTGCAACCCGCGCCGCATTGCCTTCGGTCCGGGGCGTGGCTACACTCATTCCAGCCGGTTATGGCAAAGGAGCGCCCCGCATGGACCCCGTGACCCACATCGCGTCCGGCCTCTTGGCCGGCAGCCTGCTGGCGGACCGATTCCCCACCGCGCGCCGGGCCGCGCTCTTCGGCGCGCTGGGGGCCTGGCTGCCGGACATCGACAACTTCGTGGGCCTGGGACCCGAGGCCTATTTGCGCGACCACCGGGCCTTCACCCACTCCCTGCCCGGCGCAGCGGCCCTGGCCCTGGGCCTGGCCCTGGCCTTCGCCCCCCTGGCCCGCAACCTCGGCGCAAAGAAGCTCTTTTTCTGGGGCTACGGGCTCATGCTCCTGCACGTGTTCCTGGACCTGTGCACCACCTACGGCACCCAGATTTTCTGGCCCTTATCCGACGCCCGGCTCTTCATCCCCGCCCTGTTCATCGTGGACCCCTTCTTCACCGCGCCGCTGCTCGCCCTCATCGCGCTCACCCTGTTCTGGAAGGAGAAGCGCCGCACCCTGGCCGTGCTGGGCCTGGCCCTGTGCCTGGCCTACCCCCTGGCCAACCTGGGGGTGCGCAGCGCGGTGCAGGCCGAGGTGGAGCGCCGCCTCGCGGACTCGGGCGCGGCCTTCGGCTCGGTGCAGCTCATCCCGGACATGCTGACCCCCTTCTGGTGGAAGGCGGTGGTGGACCAGGGCGACACCCTGGCCGTGGCCAGCGTGCCCGCCCTGCTGCCCGACGGCCCCATCCCGCTGCGCGCCTATCCCAAGGCGGACCAGGCCCTGCTCGCCCGGCTGGGGCAGGAGGCGTCCATCTTCCGCACCTGGGACTGGTTCGCGCTCTATCCGGTGATGCAGGACATCGCGGGCAGCACCGGCCGGGAGGTGACCTTCCTGGACCTGCGCTTCGTGGCCACCTCGCCGGTGGGGCAGAGGCTCTTCCCGAGGTACGCCACGCCCTTCACCCTGTGGGCGCAGATCGATCCCCAGGGCCGGCTGGCCTCCTACTCCTTCAACGGGCCGAGCAAGGTGCTATCCCCGGGCCGGGACTAGGCCCGGCGAGGCTCCCGGCATGCAGTGGCTCATCCTGTCCCTGGGCGCGGCCCTGGGTTCCGCGGGCGAGGCCGCGGCCATGAAGAAACTGCCCGGGGAGCTCACCCCGGAGGAGATGGGGCTCACCCCCCTCGTCTTCGGCATGCCCCTGTGCCTGGCAGTGCTGGCCGTGGCCCGGCCGCCCCTGCCCCCGGCCGGGTTCTGGCTGGACATTGCCATGCTCCTGCCCATCTCCCTGGCCGGGTACGTCCTGTACTGCCAGGCCATCCGGCTCTCGCCCCTGTCGCTCGTCATGCCCTACCTGGCCCTGGTGCCGGTGTTCACCATGCTCACCGGCCGCCTGGCCCTGGGCGAGATGCCCAGCCCGGCCGGGGGGGCGGGGGTGCTGCTCCTGGCCGCGGGCTCCTACGTGCTGAACCTGCGCGCCCGGGCCACGCACGGGTTGTGGGGGCCGCTCTTGGCCGCGCTGCGGGAGCCCGGGCCGCGGCGCATCCTGGTGGTGGCCATGCTCTATGCGGTGGTGGCGGTCATCGCCAAGCACGCCACCCTGCTGGCCACGCCCGTGGGCTATATCGCCTGGTTCGAGCCCACCTACGTGGCCTTCTTCATCCTGGCCCTCACGGTGATGGGCCGGGTGCGGGTAGGCAAAATCCTCGCGCACCCGCGCCGGGGCGTACTGCCCGGCCTCATCCACTTCGGCCACCTGGCGGCCGGGGCCTACGCCATCGTGCTCACCCAGGCCGCTTACATGCTGGCAGTGAAGCGGCTGGACGGCCTGTTCGGCGTGCTCCTGGGCCGGGCCGCCTTCCAGGAAACCGACCTCCCCGCCCGCCTGGCCGGGGCCTGCCTCATGGCCTCGGGCGTGGCGGTGATAGCGCTGTGGGGAGTGTAGGCTAGATCCCGAACCTTCTCCGCACCCGCTCCACCGCGGACTGATGGGCGACGAGGCCCAGGTCCGGGGTGCGGGGGGCGGGCAGGGTGCGGGCGGCGGCGAAGGGGGTCTTGGCCAGGAGGGCGTTGACCGCGTAAACCGCCAGGCGCTCCAGGTTGGCGGCGTCGGCCGCGTTGTAGGCCAGGAGCGTCTCCAGCACCCGGGGGTCTCCAGAGTCCTCGTACTCCTTCCAGAGCAGCACCGCGAAGTACCCGTCCATGCCGGTCACGTCGCCGCGGCCGATGCCCAGGGCCTGCTCGATGCGCTTGAGCCCGCCGGACAGGCCGATCTTCTTCAGGGGATAGCGCAGGTCCAGGTGGGCCTGGGGAAAGCGCACGTCGAACTCGGCCTCGATGAAGGGCACGTCGAAGGTGCGGCCGTTGTAGGAAACGAACAAGCCGTAACCCATGAGGTCGGAGGCCAACCGGTCCAGGTTCTGGCCGCGCACGTAGGTGTGCAGGCGCTCGCCGTCCCAGATGCTGGCCGTGGTGATGCAGTCCCCGTGGTTCAGGCCCGTGGTCTCGATGTCCAGGAACGCGGCCCTGCCGCGGAAGTCCGGGTACACCCGCCAGGCCTCCTCGCTGGGCAGGCGGTCCTGGAACCAGCGCGCGTCGCCCTCGGCCAGGGCGGCCATGGACTCGGCCAGGATGGGCGCGGCCAGGTTGGCCCGGCCCGGGCTCACCACCTCGGCCATGCGTTCCCGCGCCTCGGCCCAGGTGCGCACCCCGGCCTTCCAGAGCTTCTTCTCCGAGCACGCGCCGATGCCCGGCAGATGGCAAAAGGTATGTTCCAGCATGGGGGCTGCCTACCCGAGAGCGGCCTTTGCGGCAAGCCTCCCCAGCGTCCGCACCCCGTCGCGCAGGCGGTCGGTCCACAGGCCGCCGCAGGACAGGCGCACGCAGTTTTTGAACTCGTCGCGGGTGCTGAACACGTTGCCGGGCACGATGCCGATGCCCGCCTCGCGGGCCTTGAGGAACAGGTCCACCCCGTCGCCCCCGGGCGGCAGCTCCACCCAGAGGTGGCTGCCGCCCTGCGGGTCGCTGGCCCGGGTGCCGGGCGGGAACTCCGCGGACAGGCAGTGCCGCAGCGACGCCACGCTGCGCTGGTTCACCTGGCGCAGGGTCTTCACATGCCGCTCGAACCGGCCGCCGGCCAGGTACTCGGCCAGGGCCATCTGCACCGGCGCGGAGGTGCTCACGTTGGTGGAGCTCTTCACCCGCAGGGCCTCGGCCATGAACCGGCCGGGCAGCATCCAGCCCACCCGCCAGCCCGGGGCCAGGGTCTTGGAAAAGGAGGAGCAGGACAGCACCAGGCCCTTGCGGTCGTGCGCCTTGCAGGTGCCGGGCCGGCCCGGGCCGAAGGGCAAGTCGCCGTACACGTCGTCCTCCACCAGGGGGATGTCGCGCTCGGCCAAAAGCCGCACCACCTCGGCCTTGGCCTCCTCGGGCATGAGGCTGCCGTCCGGGTTGTTGAAGTTGGGGCAGAGCACGCATGCCGCCACCGAGTGCCGGTCCAGCACGCCGGCCAGATCCGCGGGGTCCACCCCGCGCGCGGGATGGGAGCGCACCTCCACGGCCCGCACCCCCAGGGTCTCCAGCAGTTGCAGGAAGCAGTAGTAGGTGGGCGTGGGGATGGCCACCGCGTCGCCCGGCCGGGTGAGCACCCGCAGGGCGAGGTACAGGGCCTCCATGGCCCCGGCGGTGATGAGCACGTCCTCCGGGGCCACTGACTCGCCGTGCGCCGCGCAGCGGAAGGCCACCTGGCGGCGCAGGTCCATGAGCCCGGCGATGGGGGTGTAGTTCAGGTCGCGCCCCGCCCCCCGGCGCAGCACCCCGGCCATGATCCGGGCCAGTTGCGGCCCGGGCAGCACCTCGGGCGAAGGGCAGACCACGCCCAGGGGCACCAGGGAGGCGTCGCCCAGCCCGGACAGGGCCGCGGCGATGAGCCCGGAGCGGTTCACCGCGATGGGCGGCGCGGGCCGGGCCGGCGCGGGCCGCGGCTCGGGCAGGGCGCCCACGGCCCGGCGCACGAAATACCCGGAGCGCGGCCTCGCCTCGATGAGCCCCTTGCGCTCCAGCTCCAAATAGGCCCGGGTGGCGGTGGCCACGGACACGGACAGCCCGCGGCTCACGGTCCGCAGCGAGGGCAGCCGCGCGCCGGGCGGGAACTCGCCCGAGGCCAGGCGGGAGAGGATGTGCTGCTCGGCCGCGTGGAACCGCAGGGCCTCGGGGTCGGAAAACAGGAGGGGGTCGCTCATCTGTACTGGTCCATTTTCATGTTAACTGTATCTGTACGCATGACAGATTTTCTGGTCTGCTGCAACCCGAGTCTGGGGACTGGCAAGGCGTCCCGGCCATGGGCCGGGCATGACGCGGGAGGCGGCCATGGCGAGGCGCGCGGCGTTGGTGGCGACGATGGCGATGGTATTCGGCTTAGGGATGCTGGCCGGGGTGGGCCTGGCCCTGCCCGAGGGACAGGCGACCCGGGCGCGGCAGGCCCTGCACCTGGCCGACAAGGTCCGGGCCGAGGCGGTCTTTTCCGCACACTGGCAGGCCGCTGCCCAGAAGCGGCCGGCGGCCCATCCCCTGGCCGCGTGCCCGGCCTGCATCCAGGCCGCGGCCAGCCGGGGCCTGGACGAGTCCGCAGCCAGGGGCTATTGCGCCGCGGCGTGCGGCCTGGACTAGCGGCACGAAGTGAGACGGAGGAAGGTCATGGAGCAGGCGTTGGAACGACCGGCCGGGAACTGGGCCGCCCGGGCGCGCGAGTCCGTGCGGCTGGCCCTGCCCATCGTGCTGGGCTACGTGCCCGTGGGTTTCGCCTACGGGGTGCTGGCCGTGAAATCCGGGCTGTCCCCGGCCAACACGGTGCTCATGTCCCTCATGGTGTTCGCGGGCTCGGCCCAGCTCATCGCGGTGGGCCTGTTCGCCGCGGGCGCGCCGCCCCTGTCCGTGGTGCTCACCACCTTCGTGGTGAACCTGCGCCACCTGCTCATGAGCGCGGCCCTGGCTCCGCACCTGGCCTCCTGGCCGCGCCGGCTGCTGCCCCTGTTCTGCTTCCAGATGACCGACGAGACCTTCGCCCTGCACCTGTCCCGGTTCCAGCGCAAGGACACGGAGCGCGGCGTGACCCTGGGGGTGAACATGGTCGCCCAGGCGGCCTGGGTGGCGGGCAGCGCGCTGGGCGTGGCGTCCGGCTCACTCATCGGCGACGTGCGGCCCCTGGGCCTGGACTTCGCCCTGCCGGCCATGTTCATCGCGCTGTTGTGCGGCCAGCTCAAGGGCCGGCCCCACCTGGCCGCGGGAGTCTCCGCCGCGGGGCTGGCCCTGCTCCTGCCCCGGCTGGGCCTGGGCCAGTGGAGCGTGCTGGCGGCCACCGCCCTGGCCGCCACGTTGGGCATCGTGGCCGAATCGCTGGGACGGAAGGAGTAGGCCATGGACCAGCACACCATATTTCTCGTGATCCTGGGCATGGCCGCGGTGACCTACGTGCCGCGCCTGGCCCCGGCCTGGCTGCTCTCCCGCCGCGAGTTGAACCCCTTGCTGGCCCGCTGGCTGTCCTACGTGCCCGTGGCCGTGCTGGCCGCGCTCACCGCCCAGTCGGTGCTGGCCCCGGCCGGCAGCGTGGACGTGGCCGCGTCCAACCTCTACCTCTGGGCCGCCATCCCCTGCTTCGTGCTGGCGATCCGCACCAAGGGCTTTTTTGGCGTGGTGGCCTTGGGCATGGCCATCGTGGCGGGCGCGCGGTTCTTTCTGGGCTGACCTGCCGGCCCACGGCGTACGCCGACAGCCGGCGCAAGGCTCGAAGCCTCCTCCCGGGCCTCACTTGCGGCCCCCCCAGCGGCTGTGGTACCAAGCCCGTTCCAAACGGGGTGCCCAAACCATGTCAGCAGCCAGCCGAAGGGGAATCATCCCTGCAGTCCTTGCCGTCGCCGTCCTGACGCTGACAGCAGGCTGTTCATCCCAGGCGCCGGAATCCGCGGTCAGCCTGGACCGGATCATCCGTAAGGCCTTTGCCGCGTACGAGGCCAGAGACTACACCGCGACCATCGAGAGCAGCCGCGCAGTGCTCGACCTGTACCCCTATTACGCCCCGGCCCACTTCCTGATCGGCAAGTCCGAATACAGCCAGGGCAACATTAAGGCCGCGGAGAAAGCCCTGCGCGACGGGCTGCAGTACCAGCCATGCGACGTCGAGGCCCTGAACTTCCTGGCCGGCCTGCTCTACGGCAAGGGCGACTACGAATCATCCATCGCGTACTCCAAGGAAGCCCTGGAGCTGGAGCCGCGCACCCCGGGGCCCTATGGGCTGCTGGCCGGGGCGTACCTGAAGCTGGGGCGCGAGCAGCAGGCGAAACACGCCCTGGATACCCTCAAGTCCCTGGACCCGGCGCACTACGCAAAGACCATGGCCATGATCCAGGCCGGGGAATTCTAGGAGCCCCCATGCGGACCGCCGGATTGGCCTCCAGGCTTCTGTCAGCCTACCGCGCCCTCGCTGTGATGCTGTTCAACGCCGCCCTCCTTTTCGCCGGGCTGAACCTGGCGGCCCTGCCCTTCCAGAAAAGCGCCCCGGCCGTGGGTACAGATGGGTGCCCGCGGCTGCTCCACGTCTCGCAGCAGGAGTTCGAAAGGCTCTGCTACCCGGGGCTCAGCAGGGAACAGTACACCATGGTGGCCAGCATCAGCGCGCAGGCCACGTACACCTACGAGCCGTACATCCAGTTCCGGTACCCGGAACAACACGTCAATGACTTCTTCAACATCCACGCCGCCGGGTTCCGCAGATCGGAAGGCCAGGCCGAATGGCCCCCAGACCCAGCCTGCGTGAACGTCTTCTTCTTCGGCGGGTCCACCATGTTCGGCCACCAGGCCCCGGACGCGTACACCATCCCCTCCTTCTTCCAGGGCCTGGTCTCCGGGCGGTCCGGCGCGCCGGTGCGGGTCTACAACTTCGGGATGCCGTACTTCTTCTCCTCCCAGGAGCGGATCCTCTTCCAGCAGCTGCTCCTCGCGGGCCACCGCCCGGACGTGGCCGTGTTCCTGGATGGGCTCAACGACCTGGTGCTCGACGGGAACCTGCCCTTCACCGCGAAGCTGCGCGCCTTGTTCGACGAGCAGAACCGCAAGCGCCCGGTCTGGAACGACGCCCTGTCCGACCTGCCGGCAGTGCGCTTGGCCCGTCGCATCGGCGAGAAGCTGGACGCCCGGGCTCCTTCCGGGAAGGCCAAAGAAGCGAAGGAAAAGGCCAACCGGGAAGCCCACGTCGCCACCGCGCTGGCGCGGTACGAGAGCAACCTGCGGATGACCTCCGCCATCGCTCGGGAGGCGGGGGTGCGCACCCTGTTCGCCTGGCAGCCGGTGCCCTTCTACCATTACGACACCCGTTACCATACCTTTCTCTACGCGGCCGACCCTTCCCAGAACTTCCGCCTGTTCCGGTACGCCTACCCCCTGATGCGCGAGCGCATGGAACAGGGCCGGCTCGGCCCAGACTTCGCCTGGCTGGCGGAAATCCAGCAGGGCATCCACGCCCCGGTCTACCTGGACATGGTGCACTACGGGGCGGCCCTGTCCAAGCTCATCGCCGAACACCTCCTGCGCGAGCTGGACGGACGGGGATACCTCGCCAAGGACTAGTCCGCCTTGGGCTTTTCCTCTATATCCCGCCCATGTGCGGCCGATTCGGATTCGACATTCCCCGCCAGGTGCTGACCGAGCACTTCGGTTTGGAGGCTTTGTACGACATCGCACCGCGCTACAACATTGCGCCCACCCAGGAGCCCCCGGTGGTGCTCCTGCACCCGGAAAGCGGGCAGCGGGTGCTGCGCTCCCTGCGCTGGGGCCTGGTCCCTTCCTGGGCCAAGGACGCCAAGGCCGGGGCGCGGCTCATCAACGCCCGGTCCGAGAGCGCCGCAGACAAGCCGGCCTTCCGCGCGGCGTTCAGGCGGCGGCGCTGCCTGGTGCCCGCGGCCGGGTTCTACGAGTGGAAGCGGCTCCCGGCGGGCAAGCAACCCTGGTGGATCCGCCTTGCCGGCGGCGGCCCCCTGGCCTTCGCCGGACTGTGGGAGCACTGGCTGGACCGGGCCGCGCCCTCCGCGGACGCCACACTTTACACCTTCACCATCCTGACCTGCCCGGCAAACCCGCTGGTGGCCGAGTTGCACGACCGCATGCCGGTCATCCTGGACCCCCGGGATTACGCGGCGTGGCTGGACCCGGACGCCGAGCGGCCGGCCCTGGAGGCCCTGCTCGCCCCCTTTCCGGTCGGGCGCATGGAAACCTGGCCCGTGTCCAAGCGGGTCAACAACCCCCGCAGCGACGACCCGTCGCTCCTGGACAAGGTGGAGCCGTGACGGCTACAGGTACTGGTCCCGGATCTGCCTAAACAGCGTGAGCAGCATGGGCTCCGGGGCCTCGCGGCCGTCCAGGGTGAGGGCGCGGATTTCGACCACGCGGTTGTTGCTGGGGGTGGTGGTTTCGGCGGCCAGGAGGCGCAGCTCCTGCTTGCGGCCCGCGGCCTTGTCGGCCACGGCCACGGACAGGACGTAGCCCTCGCCCTCCCGTTCCCAGCCCATGGCCACGTCGCGCGACGCATCGGCATTGCGCTGGATCAGGCCGGTGAAGCCCTCCAGGCTCAGGGTGGCCCCGGTGCGGCTGCTCACCCCCAGAAACTCGCCCTTGGAGCGGATGACCAGGGGCAGGCGCAGGAAGTCCCGGCCGGGCCGGCTGCGCAGGGGATTGGCCCGGCGGATGAGCTCGGCCAGGCGCGACTGAAGCCGCTCCCGGTCGGCGCGCAGGGACGCGGCCTCGGCCTCCAGGGCCGCGATGCGCCGGTTCGCCTCCCGGGCCGCGGCGTCCCGCTCCCGGCGCAGGCTGGCCACCTCGGCCCGGTACAGGGCCTGGTCCGCCAGCAGCCCGTCCAGCCTGACCAAAAGCCCGGCCATGGGGCCGGACATGCCGGAGTCCGGCTGTCCCGCCTGGGATCCGGCCCGGGCGGACAGCTCCCGCTCCACCGCTTCGGCGCTCAGGTTCATCTCGAACATCTCGCGAATCCTCCCGAAAACCGCCAGGGCCTCCTGCGGATAGCGCCGGGTGCGCCCCCGGCCCACCGGCCGGGGCAGGCAGGACTCGAAGCGGTCCCGATAATAGACCACCGTGGACGGCGGGATGCCGAGCATCCGGCCGATCTCGCGCAGGCTGTAGTGGGGGGTCTTCATGCCGGCTGCTCAGTTGTTCACCACCGCACTAAACCCATGTACCCCAACGCCTGCCAGGTGTCTAGAGATTTTCTAGAGCCTGTCCCGGACTGTGCGCCGCGCCGATGCCGGCCGGCCCTTGCCCTGTCCGACACGCCGATGTAAGGATAGGGTCCCGACAGTACTGGAAAACCGCAACCCAACGGACCGGCATGCCCACCTCCCGCCTTGGCCTGCGCCTGCGCTTCACCCTGCCCACTGCCATCGCCGCGCTCATCGCCCTGGCCTGCCTGGCCGTGCTGGGCGCCAACTACGCCAACTCCGCCAGATCCCTGCGCGAAATGGCCTTCCGCCTCATGGCCCAGGCCAGCGACCAGACCTTCGACAAGACCCTGGCCCACCTGGGCTCGGCCGAGCGCCTGCTCCGCCTGAACACCGCAGCGGCCAAGGCCCCGCTCTTCTCCATCGACTACTCCCAGGCCCTGGCCCAGCGCCAGCGCGTGGGCCAGCTCGGCAACCTGCTCTCCCTGTACCTGGAGGAGATGCAGGTGAACCCGCTCCTGGCCAGCGCCTTTCTGGGCGACGAGAGCGGGAACTACTTCATGGTCAAGCGCATGCCCGACGCCACCCTCTCCACCAAGTTCCTGGTGCGGCTCGACGCCTCGGCGGACTGCGTCGCGGCCCAGGACCGGGCCGAGACGCTGGTGGCCGAGGGCCAGGCCCAGTGGGCCGCCCGGCAGATCGCTCCCTGCATCTCCACCGTGTGGCTGCACCGCGACGCCGCGGGTTCGGTGGTGCGCCGGGTCAAGGACCCCCTGGAGACCCTGGATCCCCGCGCCCTACCCTGGTACCTGGAGGCCAAGGCCGCGGGCACGCTGGCCTGGACCGGGGTCTACCCGGTAAACCCCGAGGGCGACCCGGGCATCGCCGCGGCGGTGCCGGTGTACAGCGGCGACCGGCTGCTGGGGGCCATCGGCCTGGACATCGCGCTCAAGGACCTCTCCCTGTTCTTGCGAGACCTGCACATCAGCAGGCGTGGCAGGGCCTTCATCGCCACCACCGACGGCGACCTGGTGGCCTGGCCGGACCTGGGCCAGCTCATGGCCGGCTCGGGCGAGGACGCCCGGCCCAATACCCTGGAGCAGGTGGACGACCCGGCCGCGGCCGGGGCCTGGGCCGCGCTCCGCGCCGAGACCGGGACCTCGGCCGGGCAGCCGGTGCGGCTCATCGAGCGCACCTCCCTGTCCTTCGACGCGGGCGGCCAGCGCTACCTGGCCATGTTCGCGCCCTTTCCCGGCCGCTACGGCTGGCCCTGGCTGGTTGGGGTGATGGCCCCGGAGGACGACTTCCTGGCCGACGTGCGCCAGACCAGCCTGCTCATGATGGGCGCGTCCGGCGTGTTCACCCTGCTGGCCATCCTCTTGGGCCTGCTCATGAGCCGCCGCATCACCGACCCCCTCACCACCCTGGCCGAGGAGGCCAAGCGCATCCGCGACTTCGACCTGGACCACGAGATCGAGGTGGAGAGCCCCTTCCGGGAGATCCAGCGCATGGCCGACTCCTTCGAGAACATGAAGGCCGGACTGCGCTCCTTCCGCAAGTACGTGCCGGCCAAGCTGGTGCGCCTGCTCATGGACTCGGGCCTGGAGGCAGAACTGGGCGGCGAGAAGCGGGAGCTGACCATCCTGTTCAGCGACATCGCCGGATTCACCTCCATCGCCGAGACCATGGACCCCCAGGCCCTGGTGGAGCTCTTGGCCGAATACCTGGAGGAGATGAGCGGCATCGTGCACGACCACGGCGGAACGGTGGACAAGTACATCGGCGACGCGGTCATGGCCTTCTGGAACGCCCCCGCCGAGGTGGCGGGGCACCCTGACGCGGCCTGCCGCGCGGCCGCGGCAATGCAGCAGTCCATGGTGCGGCTGCGCGCCAGTTGGGCCGAGCGCGGCCTGCCCGGGTTCAGCATCCGCATCGGCCTGCACACGGCCACGGTGCTGGTGGGCAACATCGGCGCGGCCTCGCGCCTGAACTACACCGCGGTGGGCGACGGGGTGAACCTGGCCAGCCGGCTGGAGGGCCTGTGCAAGCACTACGGGGTGGGCTGCATCGTGTCCGCCACCACCTACCAGGCGGTGTCCGGTGAGTTTCTGGCCCGCTGCCTGGACCGGGTGGCGGTCAAGGGCAAGCGCGAGCCGCTCTACATCTACGAACTCATGTCCCTGCGCGGCACGGCCTCGGCCGCGGACACGGACTTCGCCCAGGCCTTCGAGGAGGCCCTGGAGCTCTACTTCATGCGCCGCTTCGAGGATGCGGGCGAGGCATTCGCCCACATCCTGGCCCTGCGCCCCGAAGACCGGCCCTCCGAGGTCTTCGTGGAGCGCTGCCGCCAGTTCGCCGGAGGCAACCTGCCCGAGGACTGGGACGGGGTGGCCCGCATGGAACAGAAGTAGCTCCCGCTTATTTTCCGGTGGAATTTCGGGCAAGCCGGCGCTATACTGGCTGTCGCCCCATGTCCCACGGAGGTCCATCGCCCCCCATGCCCATCCTGCGCATAGACCCGGAAAAGCTCCGCCACAACCTGGCCTGGGTGAAGGCCCAGTGCGACCACCGGGACGTGGAGCTCATGGGCGTGGTCAAGGGCTGCCACGCCCACCCCGGCATCTGCCGGCTCTTTGCCGAGGCCGGCTGCGCCGTCCTGGGCGCGGCCCGGGTCCGCCACGCCGCCGCCATCACCGCGGCCGGCGGCCAGCCCTGGCTGGTGGCGCTTCCCCCGGTGCACCGCGCCGCCGACGTGGTGCGCGGCTTCCCGGTGAGCTTCAACACCGAGGCCGCCACCCTGGAGGCCCTGTCCCAGGCCGCGGGCAAGGCCCGGGTCCGGCACGAGGCCATGCTCATGGTGGAGGTGGGAGACCTGCGCGAGGGCATCATGCCCGGCCAGGTGGTGGAGACCGCGCGCCGCTGCCTGGAGCTGGAGCACGAGTTCTTCGGGTTCAAGGGCCTGGCCTCGCACTTCGGCTGCATGAGCGGCCTGATCCCCACCCCGGAGAGCGTGGGCCGGCTCATCCGCGCCGGTGAGGCGGTTCAGGCGGCGCTGGGCCGCCGGCCCGAGGTGCTCTCGGTGGGCGGCTCGGACTTCCTGCGCCTGTTGGAGGCCGGCCCCCTGCACCCGGCCATCACCCAGGTGCGCATGGGCTACGCCGTGCTGCTCGGCAAGCACCCCGACGCCCTGGACGGCCACCCCAGCCTGGTGCGCGACGCGGTACTCTTCGAGGCCGAAGTCCTGGAGGTCAAGGACAAGCCGTCCATGCCCTTTGGCATCACCGGCATCAACGCCTTCGGCGAACGCCTCACCTTCGTGGACCGGGGGGTTCGCAAGCGGGCGGTGCTGGGCTTCGGGGCGCTGGAGACCGATTCGCGCGGCCTCACCCCGGTGCTGCCCGGCATGGAGCTCATCGGGGTGAACTCCAACTATTCCGTGTACGACGTCACCGACTGCCCGGTGGAGGTCAAACCCGGGCAACGCCTGCGTTTCCGCATGAATTACAAGGCCCTGGCCCAGGCTTTCCACTCGGGGCTGGTGGACAAGGCCCTGGAGGGGCGAACCTCCTGATTTTCCTCTTCCCCGCCCCTTTCCTCTTGGCCTGCTTTGTCCTATAAGTCCCCAAAGTAGAACGGAACGGGACGTTGCATCCCCAATCCGCAAAGGGGGACAGATGAAGCGAGCGATACGCGCCACGCTCCTGTGCGCGCTCACCCTCTGCCTGCTGGCCGGCACGGCCCTGGCCGGGGCCCACGACAACATGCCCTTCGCGCCCAAGAAGAAGCCCGACGGCGGCAAGTGGCGCATCGGCTACCTGGAGGGCGGACCCTACATCCAGTACCAGTTGACCCTGCGGGCCACGGTCCTGTCCCTGGCCAAGCTGGGCTGGATCGCGCCCCTGGAGATTCCGGACTTCGCCGACTCCGAGGACACCGCCGAGATGTGGAAGTACCTGGCCGCCAAGGTGAAGAGTGACTTCCTGGAGTTCGTCGAGGACGCCCACTACTCCTCCAACTGGGACGACAAGCTCCGGGGGGAGAACGCGGGGAAGGTGGTGGAGCGCCTGGCCGCCAAGAAGGACCTGGACCTCATGCTGGCCATGGGCACCTGGGCCGGCCAGGATCTGGCCAATAACAAGCACCACACCCCCACCGAGGTGCTCTCCACCTCCAACCCGCTGGACGCCAAGATCATCGCCAGCCTGGACGACTCGGGCCTGGACCACCTGCACGCCCGCATCGACCCGGATCGCTACAAGCGCCAGGTGCGCCTGTTCCACGACATCGTGGGCTTCACCCGGCTGGGCATCGTGTACGAGAACACCGTGGCCGGCCGGTCCTACGCCGCGGTGGACGACGTGGAGCTGGTGGCCAAGGAGCGCGGCTTCACCATCGTGCCCTGCACCACCCCCCTGGACGTGCCCGACTCCAACCTGGCCTACAAGAACCTCCAGGCCTGCCACGACAAGCTGGCGGGCAAGGTGGACGCCCTCTACCTCACCGAGAACGGCGGCATGCGCGCGGACCGCATGCCCCAGCTCCTGGACCCCATCTTCAAGAACAAGATCCCCACCTTCTCCCAGGCCGGGTCCGACGATGTGCGCTACGGCGTGCTCCTGTCCATCGCCCAGGCCGGGTTCAAGTACGTGGGCGAGTACCACGCCAAGATCATCGGCCAGATCCTGAACGGCGCGACCCCGCGCAAGCTCTCCATGATCTTCGAGGACCCGCCCAAGATCGCCATCAACCTGAAGACCGCGGAACTCATCGGCTTCGACCCGCCGGTGGACATCCTCATGGCAGCGGACGAGATTTACGAGAACATCGAGAAGGCCCAGTAGCCTCCCGCCCATCGAAGCGAAACGCCGCGCCCCCGACAGGAGGCGCGGCGTTCTCTTTCGGTGCCGCCGCGTCATGAAACCTGCCTGCGCAGGTTTCCCGCCGCGGCATTACGTTGCAACGGCGAGCCGATGCATTCCCCGAGCCACCCGCCACCTTCCCGTTGCGCCGGGCTCCCGGGGTCCCCAACACCGCAGCCCCGGACCATCGGACTCCAGAGACAGCGACCCTCCCGGGCCGCTGGGTTCCAGGAACGACAACACACCCGGGCTGCTGCCCTCTGGGATGAAACGACAGTCCCGGGTCTCTGCCTTTTCTGGCTGAAACGAAAACCTGTGGTTTCATGAACGCCGTGGCGCGGGTCGTGCGGCGCAGCTGCACGACGCGTGACGCGGCGGGATTTCAGCCGGAGATGTCGAGGAACACCGGGCCGGCCGCGGGCGGATCGGCGGCGGCGCGCCAGTCCGGGGAGCGGTCGTCGCGGGGGGTGAATTCGGCGTAGAGTTCGGCCAGGCCGGCGCGCAGGCCAGCATCCAGGGTCAGGCCGCCGCACTGCTCCACCATGGCCCGGGTCAGCCCGCCGCAGGCCATGATCTCCACCGGCCCGGCCGGGAACACCCGGCCGTCGGCATAGCGGGCGAACACGAATTCCGGCCCGGCCGCGAACTCCCCGGCCGGGGCCGCGGCCACGGCCCGGGAACGCTCGGCGTCGCCGGACGCGGCCAGGGCCGCGGCCAGGCCCACGCGCATGGCGGGCAAATAGTCGGCCTGGTACACCCCGCCCAGGCAGCGCAGGCCCCGGGCGAACGCCAGGCAACCGTAGGCCGCGAACAGCCCGGGCACGATGCGCCCCGCAGCCAGCGCCTCGGCCAGCGACCCCGGGGCCAGCTCCACCTGCACCGCGTCCTCGCCCAGGCCCTTGCCGCGCAACTCGCCCCGCGCCCCGGACTCCGCCAGGTGCAGGGGCACCTTGCGGCCCTTGCCGTCCACCCCCCAGAAGAACACCGTGCCGCTTCCGCGCAGGGCGTCGTTGCCCTGCCCGTCCCCCTCCCCGGTCGCCAGGCCGGCCAGCCGGCCCAGGTCCCAGCAGCCAACGGCCCCATCCAGGGCCTCCAGCACCAAGGCCCGCAGGCGCGGGTCCAGCAGCACCGCGTGGAATACACTATTGGGGTCGGCCAGGTCCCGGGCCAGGAGCCGGCCGGCCAGGGCCTCCAGTTCGAGATACGCCAGGCAGGAGCCGTTGCCCGCTGCCGGATCCGGGAACAGCCGGTCCCAGAGCCGGGCGTTGAGCACCGTGGCCTGGTCCGAATAGCACGGCAGCGCGAGCACCGCCGGGTCGCCGAAGTCCTCGACCAGCAGGGTGTCCAGGGCCTTGGCCTCGGCCCGGCCCAGCTCCCCTGCTGCCAGGGTCGCGCGCACCGCCTTCAGGGCGCGCTCCACCATGTCGCGGGCCAGCGGCGGCGCGGCCAGGGCCAGGGTGTAGCGGTATTTCCAGGGAAAGAGCGGGAGCTTGCCCAGGGCAGGCCAGTCCCGGGAGTCGGCATCGGGAGCAGGCGCCGGCCGCCGGGCCAGGAGGATGCCCCGGGCAAAGGCGTAGCTGCCCAGGGGCACCGCGCCGCAGGCCAGCACCGGCACGGCCCGGCCGGGCTCGGCCCCGAGCAGGGCGGGCAGGGCCGTGAGCAGGGTGCCCTGGAAGGACTGGGGAGCGAAGTCCGCGCCGTGGTGGTTGGCGGTGAGCGCCGCGGGGTGCGCGTCCAGGGTGCGGCCCAGGGCCTGGGCAGCCTCGGGCCCGAGCAGCCGGCCCGCCAGGACGGAGGCCTCGTCCAGCAGATCGTCGCGGGATTGCAGCCCCGGCGCGGCCGGGGCCAGCAGGGAGGCGGCGTACTCCGCCAGGGGCTCGCCACCGTGCTCCCGCAGCGCGGCCCGGGCGCCGGGCAAAGCCGCCAGCACCCGGTCCTGCATGGCGGCGGCGCGGTCCATGCCGAGCCGGGCCTATGTCTCGTTGTCCGTGGCGGTGATGACTGCGCCCTTTTCCCGCACCAGGAGCAGGAAGAGCACGGACACCGAAAGGTAGATGACCCCGGCCGCGGCGATGCCCTTTTCCATGCCGAAGGACACGATGATCCAGCCCAGACTCAGTGGTCCCAGCACCTGGCCGATGCGCTCCACCGAGTTGGTGATGCCCATGGCCACCCCGTGCCCGGCCTCGTGGGTTACCTTGAGGTTCAGGGCGAAGGCGTTCTGGGCCGCGAAGCCCAGGCTGGACGAGACGCCCAGCAGCAGCGCGGCCATGCCGGTGGCCCACAGGCCGCCGTGGAAATAGAAGCCGGTCAGGCCCAGGGCGCCCACCACCCCGGACAGGAAGATGTATATCCGCTTGTTCTTGGAGCGGTCCACGAAGCGGCTGATGGTGGGGGCCACATAGATGAGGCACACCCCGTAGATCATGAGCACCCGGCCGATGTCCGACTGGTTGGTGCCGATGCGGTTCAGGTACACCGGGATGAGGAAGTTGATGAAGCCCACCAGGATGAGCGCGCCGGGCATGATGTTCATGATGAGCAGCCCGAGCACGTTGCGGTCGAACATGAACTTGCGGATCTTGGCCAGGGAGATGCTCTGGTCAGGTGCTCCGACCTCCCGCACCGGGCGCTTGAACGTGCCTCGCAGCACGGTGAACACCACGATGATCATGAGCAGCATGAGCCCGGCCGAGGCCAGGAACACCGGCCTGAATCCCAGGCGGTCGGCCAGCATGGCCCCCACCGCTCCGCCGCACAGACTGCCCGCGTACACCCCGGCGAAGAGGTGGGTGATGCCTTGGGCCCGGTTGCCCGGGCCGGTGTTGTCCACCACGAAGCCCTCGGTGGCCATGAGCGCCAGGCCGTAGCCCGCGCCCACCAGGCCCCGGGCCAGGATGAACTGGAGAGCGTCCGGGGCCAGGCCGGAGTAGACATACCCCGCGCCGACCAGGCCCGCGCCGATCAGAAAGGGCTCGAACCAGCCCCGCCGGTCGGTCCATATCCCGGACACCAGCACCATGAGCCCGGCGAAGAACATCTCCACCGAGATGGGCAGGCCCATGACCACCTCTTCGGACAGGCCGAACAGGGGCTGGTAGATGTTCTCCATGTGCAGGGGGATGAAGGAGATGCACATGTCCACGGAGAAGAGAAAGAGGAAGGCCACCGGCCGGATGATGCCGTAGCGGTTGTATTGGCTCTCGGCAGCGGCGGACGCCCCCCCCTCTTCCAGCGACTTGTCGCGCAGAAAGATCAGGAAGAGGATGACCAGTTCCAGCAGGAAGAGCACCGCGATGACGCCCACGGTCACCGAGTCCAGGATGATCTCCTGCACCTTGTCCGAGATGACCTTCTGGGACAGGGTCACCCGCAGGTCGCCCTGCTTGTCGGCCATGCCCTCGTTGATGCGCTTGACCAGGGGCACGGAGATATCCTGGCTCCCGCCGTTGGCGGCGAAGGCGCCGGCGCGCACCGGAAGCGGGCCGCTGGCGTCGGCCCGGTAAAACACCCGGCCGTCCTTGCCCACGATGCTCATCTCCGAGATCTCCGGGGTCACGGCCAATATCTTGGACATGTACACGTCCATCTTGTTCAGCCGGTCAAGCTTGAGCCCCTTGGACAGGAGGTAGTCCACGTCGCCCTTGAGCAGCCGCGCCACCTTCTCGGTGTTGGTCCGGGTGATGTCCAGGAAGTTGTCCCGGAAGGATTGCACGTTGTAGTAGGAATACACGATCTGCGAGCCGCCCAGGGCCAGCACCAGGATGAGGTAGAGCCGCACCTTGGAGAAGCGGCCCGGGTCCAGGGGCATGAAGAAGGTGAGCAGCACCCCCAGCACCGCGGCCGCGGCCAGGGTGATGAAGATGAGCACGTCCAGGTTCTCCAGGGTCACGGTCGTGAGCCGGGCCTGCACCAGGTCCGCGGGGAAGGAGAAGACCACCTTGCCCTTGACCGTGGCCTGGTCCTTGCCCTGCTCCAGGATCTCGATGGGGAACTCCACGTAGTAGGCCTTGCCCGCCTTGTAGTCGGTGTGCCCGCCCGCGGTGCCCAGAGTCTTGATCTCGGGGCCGGCCATCTCCGGCCAGCTCTTCCCCACCTTGGCCTCATCCAGGCTGTAGAGCACCACCCCGTCGGTGGAGGCCACCAGGATGTTGGACAGGTCGGGCAGGTCCGAACGCACGTCCTCCATGAGCCGGGTGATGCCGAAGAACCGCTCCAGGGGCTTGCCGTAGCGCACGGACTGGGCCACCTGGGAGCGGAAGGCGTTGGCCACCACCTGGTAGCGGGCGATGAGCGAGTTCAGGGAGAGCTTCTCCAGGGAGGAGAGGGACAGCCCGCCGTTGAACGCCATGGCCAGGACGAGGATGGCCAGGGTGGTGGCGAGGAGCTTCAGACGAGTCGCGGCGTGCCCTTGCATGATTCAGCCCGGGGGTTGGAGGACCAGGGAACGAAAAAGGGGCCTAACAGCCCAGGTTTGTTTATCAGGGAAAGAAAAGCCAAATTGCAACACAAGTCAACCGGAAAGAGCTGCTCCGGGACTGCCCCCGGCCACAAGACGCTTGACTTTTCCGCCACTTGAGGCCCAAGTGAGCATATCCAACGGCCCCATGCGCCGGACCTGGAACGCTTCGCCATGCACGCCACCCTGACGCACCTCTGGGACCTGCGCCCCGGCGAGGGCCGCCCCCTGGCCTGGGGCCTGGCCGCCACCTTCTGCCTGGGCGCGGCGCTCCTCATCCTCTACGCCGCCTCCCGGGCGGTGTTCCTGGCCTCCTATCCCTCCAGCGACCTGCCCTACGTGTACCTGGGCGTGGCTCTTGGCACTGTGGCCATGTGGCTGCTCTTCACCCTGTTCGAGCGCCGCTTCTCCCCCGAGGCCCTGGCCGCGGGAACCCTGGCCCTGCTCATCGCCAGCCTGGCCGGCCTGCGCCTGTGGCTGGGCCAGGACCCCACCGGCCTGCCGGCCCTGGTGCTGGCCATGTGGTTCGACGTGGCCTACATCCTCTCGGGCCTGGCCTTCTGGGGCCTGGCCAACTCGGTGTTCGACCTGGCCCAGGCCAAGCGCCTCTTCGGGCTCATGGGCGCGGGGGAATTCCTGGCGGTCTGCCTGGCCGGCCTGGCCACCCCCCTGCTGGCCCGGCTCCTGGGCGCGGCGGACCTCTTGTGGCTGGCCGTGGCCTGGATGGGGGCGGCCCTGGCCTGCACCATGGCCCTGGGCCGGACGGGCCGCGCCCTGCGCCCGGCCCGGGAAAAGGAGCGCATCCCGGCCGGGAGCCGGCCCGGCCCCCAGTTGGGGGTGGCCTTCTCGGACCGCTACGTGGCGGGCATCCACCTGCTCTGGGCCATCGGCATCGCCGGGCTCTTCCTCACCGACCTCGTCCTGAACGCCCAGGCCCAGGCCCACGCGCCCGAGGCCGAGAGCATGGCCGGGTTCTTCGGCTGGTTCTACGCCCTGGCCGCGGCGGTGGTGCTGCTCCTGCGCGCGGTGGCCGCGGGCCGCATCATCACCGGCCTGGGATCGATCAACGCCCTGGTGCTGTTGCCCGGAGCCCTGGCCCTGGCCTGCATGGGGGTCACGGCCTCGGCCTCCTGGTCCACCCCGGCCAGCCCCATGGTCTTCTGGCTGGCGGTGAGCCTCAAGCTCCTGGACTACGTGATCCGCTCCAGCTTCTACCGGCCGGCCTTCATGGTCCTGTACCAGCCCCTGGCCACGGCACGACGCCTGGCGGTGCAAGCCTCGGTGGAGGGCCTGGCCGAGCCGGTGGCCGTCGCGGCGCTGGCCTCCCTGCTCCTGGCCCTGTCCCGGAAAAGCGTCGTCACCCTGGACGCGGTGCACATCACCTACCTGCTCCTGGGGGTGCTCCTGGCCTGGCTGCTGTGCATAGCCGGGGTGCGCAAGGGCTACAGCCGGGTGCTGCTCTCGGCCCTGCGCACCCGCCGCCTGGCCGGGGGCAACGGCCCGGTGCAGGACCGCCAGAGCCTGGCCCTCATCGCCCGGGGCCTGGCCAGCGACAAGCCGGGCGAGGCGCTTTCGGCCATGGACATCCTGGCCCGCAGCGACCCCGACGCCCTGCGCCCGGCCCTGGCAGGACTCCTGGCCCACCCCTCGCCCGAGGTGGTGCGCGACGCCCTGGCCCGTATCGAGGACCTGAGGCCCGCCGACGCCCTGGCCGCAGTGCGCGGCCTGGTGCGCCGGCCCCCGGATCCGGCCACCGCGGCCCTGGCCCTCAAGGCCTACGGCGCCCTGGCCGAGTCCGAGGCCCTGGAGGGGCTCTTGGCCCACCTGGACGACGCCGACCGCACCGTGGCCCAGGGGGCCATGGTGGCGCTCATCCGCTACGGCGGCATCGAGGGGGTGCTGGCCGCGGGCACCCGGCTCATGGCCCTGCAGTCCTCCCGGGACGAAGCCGACCGCGAGGCCGCGGCCCAGGTCCTGGGCGAAATCGGCCAGCCCGGGTACTACCGGCCCCTGGCCCCGCTTCTGGACGACGAGAGCCCCCGGGTGCGCGTCGCGGCCCTGGCCGCGGCCGAGCGCCTGGGCAACCCCCGCCTGGCCTTCCGGGTCATCGCCTGCCTGGGCCGGCGCGAAACCGCGCCCCAGGCGGTGCGCGCCCTGTCCGCCCTGGGGCCGGGCGCCCTGCCCGAAATCGCCCAGGCCCTGGCCGACCCCGAACTGGACCGCCTCACCCGGATCGGCCTGGTGCGCGCCGCGGCCCGGCTGCCCGGGGAACCGGCCCGGGACCTCCTGCTGGGCATCGCGCCCCTTGCCGACGCCCAACTCCGCCTGGAGGCTCTGGAGGCCCTGGAGGCGCGCGGCCATCAGGCCGAGGACAAGGCCGGCCGACAGTGGACCATGGAGCGCCTGGAGGCCGAGGCCAAGACGGCCACCTGGCTGGCCGCGGGCCGGGTCGCGGCCCTGGGCCGGGAAGAGACCGCGCTCCTGGCCCGGGCCCTGGACGAGGAACTGGACCTGGCGAGGGGGCGGATGCTGGCCCTGCTCTCCTTCCTGTCCCCGCCCGGGGCGGTGGCCCAGGCCCGCACCCGGTTGCGCCACCCGGCCCGGGACCAGCGGGCCTTCGCGGTGGAGCTCCTGGAGAGCCTGGCCCCGCCCGAGGCCCGGCGCTACGTGCTGCCGCTCTTGCGCGAGCTTTCCGCAGAGAAGCTGCACGCCACCCTGGCCCAGCACTTCCCGCTCAAGGTTCCCACCCCGGCCGGGCTGGTGGCCGGGGTGGTGCGCCGCGACGACGGCACGGTCTGCGCCTGGACCCGCACCACGGCCCTGTACGCGGCCTCGCTGCTGGCCGACCCGGCCCTGTGCCGCGCGGTGCGCGAGACCGAGCTGCCGGGCGATCCGGTCTTTGCCGAGACCCGCGGCCTCGCCCTGGCCCGGGTCTGCGCCCCGGACTTTGACGCGCCGGCCCAACCGAAGTAATCACCCGGACAAGCCCCGAGAGGATTTTCGACCATGCTGCTCACCGTCGAACGCGTGCTCCTGCTCTCCGACGTCAACATCTTCGCCGAGCTGACCGGCCAGGTGCTGGCCGAGCTGTCCGCCTCCTTCGAGGAGGTGGAGCTGCCCGCGGGCGAGGACGTGTTCGCCAAGGGAGACTACGGGGCCAGCATGTACGTGGTGGCCTCGGGCCGGGTGCGGGTGCACGACAACGGCCGGGAGCTGGCCGTGCTCGGCCCGCGCGAGGTCTTCGGCGAGCTGGCCGCCCTGGACCCGGAACTGCGCTCGGCCACGGTCACGGTGCTGGAGGACGCCCTGTTCCTGCGCCTGGACTACGAGGCCCTGTACGACCTCATGTCCGGGCACGTGGAGCTGGCCAAGAACGTGATCCGCTTCCTGTGCCGCCGCTACCGCGAGGGCGGCGCCGCGCCCAAGGACGCCTGCTGACCCTTCCCCCGCTCCCCTGGCCGGGCGTTGCTTTTTCTTCCCGTTTCCCTGATAGTGGCCGATGCTGCTGAATAGTCGGGGCTGAGCCCCCTCTTTTCCACGCCAACCGGAGCGATGACCATGCCCCAGCCGGTCGCCGAACTGGATCCCAATTTCGAGACCCGGGCCCTCAAGCTCATCGACGACGCCAAGAAAAAGGCGATGTCCAACTACAAGATCGGCCCCTCGGTGCAGGGCTACCTGTTCACCACCGACTTCAAGGAGAAGGTGGTGACCACGGTGGTGAACGTGGGCGTGGGCGTGGGCAAGACCCTGGCCGCGGCGGCCATCATCGCCGCGGGCGTGTCCAGCGCCGCGGTGACCTTCGGCATCGGCCCGGTCATCGGCGTGGTGGTGGGCTTCGCCGTGGCCAAGGGCCTGGGCGAGGCCAAGTACCAATACAAGACCTACAAGCTGCGCAAGGGCATCGACTACAATCCCGCGGGCGAGGACAAGATCACCGAGCCCTCCCTGATCGAGCCCGGGGTGATGAAGATCCAGCGCAAGCTGGACCGGGTCGTGCGCCGCTACGCCATGCTCAAGGGCGGGCACAAGGGCCGTTGGACCATGTTCCGGCACATGAAGACCGCCATCTCCTCGGCCTTCAAGTCGGACATGAAGCCCGAAGAGCAGTTCCCGGGCCTCAAGGGCAGCGCCAAGGAATGGGCCAAGGACCGGGAGCTCAACGAGCGGCTCCTGGAGCTCAACTACTACTCCCAGATGCTCGGCAACTACATCAACGTCACCCTGGACGCGGTCATCAAGGAACGCGACCGCTACATCGACTACGCGGACCTGATCTTCGCGCACGTTGTCCGACAGGTGCACTACACCGGCAACCACCTGAAGTGCGGCAAGGACTGCTACACCATGCCCGAAACCGAGTTCATGGAGCGCATGCGCAACTACTCCCTGCGCGCCATGGGCCAGCGCGGGCTCCAGGTCTCCTCCAAGGTGGACGCGGACCGGGTCATGCAGTTCTACAGCCAGCGCCTCACCGCCTGGAACAAGCTGGGCGGCACCGAGACCCTGATCCAGAACGTGACCTCGTCCCAGCTCGTGGGCCAGCCCCCGGAAGGCGACAAGAGCCTCACGGAGATGGCCAAGGAGTACCTGGGGGACAAGGTGAAGCCCGGCCGGGACGAGTCCGACGTGGAGCGCTACGCGGACAACCCCCTGGTGTCCAAGCTGGTGGACACCGGCCTGGGCAAGCTCACCGAGGTCATGGTGCCCCTGGACGGGATGATCAGCGGCGTGGAGGGCGGCCGGACCTTCATGGGCCAGGCCCTGGACCAGACCGCCACCATCTCCGGCGCCACCGTGGGCGCGGAGTTCGCCAGCGCCGGGGTGGGCGAGGTCCTGAACCTCACGGTGAGCGAGATCAAGGACTCGGTGAAGAAGCGGCTGCTCAAGCGCGCGGTGCTCAAGAAGAAGGACCGGGCCTTCGACCTGCTCTCGGCCCAGACCACCAGCCAGGACGAGGCCCACCGCGCCCTGCAGGAGTTCAACAAGAAGGACAAGGACATCATGTCCCGGGCCGAGCGGGTGGCCCAGAAGATCTACTGGTACCTGCACAAGATCCACAGGATCGAGGACGAGTTCAAGACCAGGCAGCTCACCAAGCTGGCCAGCAACAACTTCGAGATGAGCCACTTCGAGACCTGCAAGGACGCCAAGAACGTGGCCTACACCCTGCACTACCTGTTCAAGCAGTACGAGAAGGCCATCACCTTCATGGTCTACATGGAGACCATCCTGCTCGGCATGGACCGCAAGCTGGCCGGGGAGATCGGTTTCCCGGTGGGCAGCGTGTTCAAGCCCGGGCAGCCGTCGCCGCCCCGGCCCAAGCACATGAAAACGATCTGACCGACCAGCCCGCCGGCCCGGGAACGCCACCGCGTCCTGGGCCGGCTCCTTTGGAGCACCCATGGCCAAAACCGCGCCATCCCTGCCCCTGGCCCTGGCCGCCGCCTACCTGCTGTGGTGGGCGGTGCTGGCCGTGAACCCCGTGTCCCGGGAAGTCTGGTGGGCCGAGAACATCCCGGCCATGCTGGTCTTCGCCGGCCTGGCCGCCACCTATCCCCGCTTCCGCTTCTCCACCCCGGCCTACCTGCTCATGGCGGTATGGCTGTTCTGGCACACCCTGGGCGGGCACTACACCTTCGCCCACGTGCCCTTCGGCTGGGTCACGGACCTGTTCGGGTTCGAACGCAACCACTTCGACCGGGTGGGGCATTTCGCGGTGGGGTTCTACGCCTTCGCCGCGGCCGAACTCCTGGAGCGCAAGCGCTGGGCCAACCGGGGCGTGGCCCTGGCCTTCGGCCTGTTCCTCATCATGGCCGTGGCCGCGGCCTACGAAATCATCGAGTGGTGGTACGCGGCCCTGGAGGGCGGCGAGGCCGGGATAGAGTTCCTGGGCAGCCAGGGCGACGTGTGGGACGCCCAGAAGGACATGCTGGCCGACACCCTGGGCGCGGTCTTCAGCCTGGGGCTGTACGCGCTGATCCGGCGACGGCCCGCTACCGAGTGAAAGACGCGACCGTCCACAGGTCCATGCCCAGGAGCACGGCCGTGCCGAAGCTGGCCCCGGCCACCCCGAGCATGAACCAGGCCAGCCGCTGCTTGGCCGCGGAAAAGCGGCGCAGGTGGGCCAGGAACAGGAAGTAGGCCTCGGCCATGGCGAAGCAGGACAGGGCGAAGACCGGAAAGCCCAGAAATCCCAGAACCGGCATCTCGAAGAGCTTGAACTCGCCCACGAAGGGCACGGAATAGACCCACTTGGCCCGGGCCCAGTAGTTCCAGCACTCCCAGAGCAGCCCGCAGACGCCGCCGGCCAGCAGGGTCTGCCAGAGCAGGCGCGGCCGGCCCAGGGCCAGGCCGCCCAGGAACGAACGCGCGCCCCGGGCGTGCAGCACCGGCTCCAGGAGCAGCACCGGCCCGGCCCAGACCAGGGGGAAGCAATAGCGCGGGAAGAGCGCGGGAAGCACCAGGCAGGCCAGGCCCACCTGGGTGGACCAGCCGTAGAAGCGCCGCACCTTGGGCCAGGGCGCACACGCGGCCCGGTCGAACACCCCCCAGAACTCCAGAAGCCGCCGGGTAACGGACAGGCCGGGCAGCACCGAGGCGAAGGACAGGGCATAGCCCGCCCAGCGCAGCCACGCGTTGGCCGGCAGGTTCAGGTATTGCCAGTTCTCCAGCCGGAAGTTGTACAGCTCGAACACCAGCCACACCACCACGGACAGGGGGAGCATGACCAGGAACCGGCGCGGCTCCTCGAAGAGCGTGGAATACCCGCCCATGAGGCACAGGGCGGCCTCGGCCCCCAGGATGTAGGGCCACCAGGCGAACAGGTAGTACCAGGTGGCGAAGGGCTCCAGCCGCAGGCTCAGGCCCACGGACCCCAGCCCGAAGGTGACGATGGCGGCGGCCAACACGAACCCCGCCACGCTACGCTGCCTGCTCATGCCCCGCATATGGCCCATCAGGGGAGTTTGCACAAGAGGCGCGCCGTCCCGCGCGAGACGCCAGGCCGGGAGGGGATGGCCAAGCCGGGATGTCCGGAAGCGGTGCGGCCCCGGAGGCTCTCCTCCGAGGCCGCAGGATGCCGGCGCAGCGGGGCGGGTCCGAGGCTAGTCCCGCACTTCGCCAGCCAGGGCCCGCACCTCGGCGATATGCTTGACGAGCCGTTCGAGATTCCGGCTCGCGCCCTGAATCTCGCCGTACACCTCCTGGGTATTGTCGGTGACGTTCATGGCGCACATGTTGATCTCGAAACTGGAGGCGCACTGCTTCTCGGCCCGGTGGGCAATGTCCTCGATTCCCCGGGAGGCGGACACCATGGCCTCGGCAATGGCCGTGAACGAGTTCTCCACGGACATGACCAGGTCGAAGGACGTCCTGATGTCCTGGCTCGTGGCCGCCATGGCCTCCACCGCCCGGTTGGAGCAGGTGGCGATGGCCTGGACCGCCGCATGCACCTCCTTGGTGGCCGTGATGGTCTTTTCGGCCAGTTTCCTGACCTCGTCGGCGACCACGGCGAACCCCCGCCCGGCATCGCCCGCGCGGGCGGCCTCGATGGCCGCGTTCAAGGCCAGCAGGTTGGTCTGGTCGGCAATGTCGGAAATGATGCCGACCACGCTTCCCACATTGCCCGCCTCGTCCACCAACTGCGACAAGATGCCCTGCAGATGGTCGTAGGAGTCCACCACCTTGTGCGTCACTTCGGCGGACTGCTTGACGGTCCCGCCCCCTTCCCGGGCCTGGTCCTCGGCCCCGGTGGCGGTCTTGGCGGTTTCCGCGGCCATGGTGGCCACCATGCGGACGTTGTCGGTCATCTCCTGCATGGCCTGGGCCACCTGCTGGGCCTGAGCCTGGGAGTCCTGCATGGAGTCCACCAGGGAAGCCAGGCCCTGGTTGATTTCCTGGGCCAACCCCTCCAGGGCGGCCGTCTCCTCCTTGATGTGGGCCTGCAATTGCTGGACAGCGGCACGTTGGCCGTCGAGGCACACGGCCTCGCGGCACTGCTCGGTCACGTCCTGGAACAGGCAGAGCAAGGAGGCCGGGTTTCCGCCGAGTTCGACGAGGACCGCCCGGTACATGGATTCCCCGTTCCCGGGCCGGGCCAGACGCAGGAGCGGCCCGTCCCAACGCCGGGCGCACAGGTTCTCCCAGGTCCCGGCGCTGGTCCGGGCGCAAAAGGCCGCCACGGAATTCCAGGCCGCCGCCTGACCGTTCCCGGCCGGTGCCGCTGTCCGGCCGTTCTCGCCCATGAGCTCGGCCATGGACTCGTTGCTCCAGCCCAGTTCGCCGGAAACGCTCACGGTCATGCAGGGGATTGGAAGATGCGACAGGATGGCGAGGGCCCGGTTCCGCTCCTGGCGGGCGGCGTCGAGGTGCAGGCCCAGGCTCTGCATCACGTGTTCCGCTCCCTGGCCTGCAGGGATACCCTCCTCGGGCAGGAGAGCCTGGATCGCGCCGAGTAGGTTGGCCTTGGCCTTGCGGCTGGTGGCCCAGCCGGCCATGATGGCGGCGATGCAGACAGGGACCAGGGCAGGAGCCGCCTTTGCCCACGCCCCGCCGACGAATCCGATCGCGCCGATGGCCACGGCCAGGAGCGTGGCCGCTATCGCCGCGTACAGGGGTAGTTCCCGACTCATGGCCGCTCAGTAGATCCCAGCCTTGTTGAGGAACGGGCCGTATTTTTTGTCCGTGCCCTTGATGTGGTTCACCAGCCAGTTGGAAAGGAAGTTCAGGATGTCCATGGACATGGCGCACTTGCCCTCCTTGAGGTCCTTTTCCACCTTGACGACCTTGGACACGAAGTTCTCGTGTTCGGTCTTGTGGGCCGGGTAGTCGGGGTACTGCTTCTCCTTCAAGTACCTCTCTTCCGTGGCGAAATGGCTGGCCGCATACCGCTTCATCTCGTCGACGATCTTCATCAGGATCTTGTCGCCCTCCCCCTCTTTCATGGAGTCGTGCAGGCGGTTGACCATGTCCACCAGCGTCTTGTGCTGCCCATCGATTTCCTTGATGTTCACGGAAAGTCGTTCATTCCACTGCAAAAGAGCCATGGCTGCCTCCCGTTTTAAAAATTATCGGGCAATTATCACCTAATCCCACTTATTAGGAATAATAATTTATTAGGAATAATACCTTTTATAAGCCAAAAATCTCTATAAGGCAATATGATCTTCTCCCGGTTCGGCATACCGGCGCCCGATTTGTGACGAGGGCGGGGCTTCGCCTTTGAAGCCGTAATTGGCAAGCCTCCAGAGGGGTGCATGACCGAGCGGTGGCGAAACGAAACCACCCACGCGCCGAATGCGGGTGGACGGCTTGCGCCGCGTCCCACTGGCCGGCGCACCGATTTCCCCTCAGCGGGAATCTCTGCTACCCAACCTCCATGCGCCTCGACCGCCTGCTCACCCTGCTGCTGTCCCTGTCCCTGGCCGCCTGCTCCACGTCCGACGCCCTGCGCATGGCGCGGATCGCGGCCACGGGGGACGCGTCGGCCGCCGGGCGCATGGCCGCGGAAAAGGCCGCGCGCTACGCGGCCAACCCCTCGGCCCTGGAGGCGGACCTGAAGCGGTTCAAGAAGGCCCTGGACGCCCTGACCGGGGCGGTGAACAAGACCTGGGGCAAGAAGGAGACCAAGGTCCCCAGCCCCAAGGAGTACGTGAAGTACGTCTCGGGCTACCAGAGCCGCGCCCTGGTGGACTTCGACACGGGGCTGGTCACGGTGGAGACCCTGGACCGGGAGGACCCGGGCGCCAGCCTGCGCAAGGCCGTGGCCTCCACCGTGCTCACGCCCCTGGACCCGCGCAGCGTGGACCTCTACTCCGACGCGCCGGTCGAGGCCGCGGGCGAGCCCTTCCTGCTGGGCGAGGTCAAGGACTTCGACGGCCGCGACATCACCGGCCAGGGCCAGGCCGACGCCTTTGCCGCCAAGCTCGTCACCGAATACATGCACACCCGCGACGCCGAGGGCCGCACCGTGTCCCTGGTGAGCTTCCCCCTGGTGCCCGACCACCTGCCCGTGCGCGCGGCCAAGTACCGGCCCCTGGTGGAGGCTTCGGCCGGGCGCTTCGGGGTGGGCAAGAGCCTGGTGTACGCGGTGATGCGCACCGAGAGCAGCTTCAACCCCTATGCGGTGAGCAGCGCCGGGGCCTTCGGCCTCATGCAGATCGTGCCCACCAGCGCCGGGGCCGACGTGCGCGGATTCCTGGACGGCACGGACGAGCCCCCCACTCCGGCCTTCCTCCTGGACCCGGCCAACAACATCACCTACGGCGCGGCCTACCTGCACCTGCTGGACGCCCGCCACCTGGCCAAGGTGGCGGACCCCACCTCCCGGCTCTACTGCCAGATCGCGGCCTACAACACCGGCTCGGGCAACGTGCTGCGCACCTTCGACAAGAACCGGGACAAGGCCTTCGCCGCCCTGAACGCCCTGCGGCCGGACCAGGTCTACGCGACCCTCACCGCCCGCCTGCCCTACGCCGAGACCCGCCGCTACCTCTACAAGGTCACCCAGGCCCAGAAGGACTTCGTGCTGTTCTGAGCCCGGTGGGCCGCGGAAAATCCTTGCCCCGGCCGGCCCGCGCTGGCATGTCCATCCCATGCCAGCCGCCCCGCCCTGCGCCACGCGGTCCTTCCGGTCCGCCCTGCCCGCGGCCCTGCTCTGCGCCGGGGCGTTCTTCTGCAACTTCCTGGCGCGCATCGGCCTGGCCCCGTTCCTGCCCGGGCTGGAGCCCCAGTTCGGCATCACCCACGCCGCGGCGGGCGGGCTGTTCCTGCCCATGTCCGCAGCCTATTCCCTGACCCTGGCCCTGTCCGGATTCGTGGCCAAGCGACTGGGCCACCGCCGCACCATCGTCCTCTCCACCGTGGCCCTGGGCCTGAGCCTGCTGGGCGCCGCGACCGCTTCCTCCTTTGTCCTGCTCACCCTGTGCCTGACCGTGGTGGGCGCGGCGGGAGGGCTGTACTTCCCCTCGGGCATCGCCCTCATCACCGCGTCCCTGCACCCCAGCCACTGGGGCAAGGGCCTGGGCATCCACGAACTGGCCCCCAACCTGTCCTTCATCCTGGCCCCGGCCCTGGCCGCGGCCCTGCCCTGGACCGGCTCCTGGCGCGCCCTCCTGGCCGGACTCGGGGTGTTCACCCTGGGGATGGCCGTGGCCGTGGCGCGATTCCGCGGGCCTGACCCGGCCCCGGGCGAATCCCCCCGGCCCGCGGTGCTGCGCCAGGTGCTCTCCTATCCGGCCTTCTGGGTGCTCACGTTCCAGTTCTCGCTCATCGTGGGCGCGTCCTTCGGACCCTTCGCCATGCTCCCCCTGTACCTGACCGAAGTGCGCGGCCTGCTCCTGCCCGAGGTGGGGGCGCTGCTGGCAGCCTCGCGCCTGGCCGGGCCGGGCATGGCCCTGGCCGCCGGCTTCTTCGTGGACAGGATCGGCGCGGGCCGGGTGGCCGTGGCCTCCCTGGCCTTCACCGGGGCCATGACCCTGGCCACGGGCCTGGCCGGCGGGTTGGCGCTCAAGGCCGCGGTGCTGCTCCAGCCCGCCCTGGCCGTGCTCTTCTTCCCGGCCGGGTTCACCGCCGCGGCCCGCATCTTCCCGGAAAACGTCCGCAACGTGGCCATCTCCCTCATGGTGCCGGTGGCGGTGCTGGTCGGCAACGGCCTGATCCCCTTCCTGCTGGGCTGGGCCGGGGACCGGGGGAGCTTCGGCCTGGGCTTCGCCCTGCTCGGCCTGGCGGTGCTGTCCGGCCTGGCGCTCATGCGCCTGGTCCCCTTCCCCCCGGCCCACGCCCGCCCGGCCGATTCCTGCGCCCCGCCCGCGGAGTAACGCGCGCTTTCGCCGACCCCCTTGCCCCCCGGGGAAAAATCCGCCATCACCCTTGCCCAGGAGGTTCCCATGTCCCACGCCGCCACCGTCTGGTCCCTGCTTTCGACCCTGCGCCAGCGCCGCCCCCTGGTGCACAACATCACCAATTTCGTGGTCATGAACTCCACGGCCAACGCCCTGCTCTGCCTGGGCGCGTCGCCCATCATGGCCCATGCCGAGGAGGAAATGGAGGAGCTTCTGGGCATCGCCGGCTCCCTGGTGCTCAACATCGGCACCCTGTCCCCGCACTGGATCGCCAGCATGCGCCTGGCCGCCCGCCTGGCCGCAGAGCGCGGCCTGCCCACGGTCCTGGACCCGGTGGGCGCTGGCGCGTCGAAACTGCGCACCGCCACCACCCTGGCCCTGGCCAACGTGGGCAAGCCCGCGGTGATCCGGGGCAACGCCTCGGAGATCATGGCCCTGGCCGGCGCGGCCGAGGCCACCAAGGGCGTGGACAGCGCGCACGGGTCCGAGGCCGCGGAAGAGGCCGCCCGCGGCCTGGCCCGCACCTACAGCTGCGTGGCCGTGGCCAGCGGGGCGGTGGACTTCGTCACCGACGGGGAGCGGGACCTGCGCATCTCCGGCGGCAGCGCCCTGGCCCCCCTGGTCACGGGCATGGGCTGCGCAGCCACCGCGGTGGTGGGCGCGTTCCTGGCCGTGGCCGACAACCCGATGGATGCGGCCCTGGCCGGCATGGGGGTCATGAAGGTGGCCTCGGAGCTGGCCGCGGACACGGCCGCCGGGCCGGGCAGCTTCGAGCCCGCGTTCCGCGACGCCCTGCACAACCTGGCCGCGTCCGACCTGGACGACCGGCTCATGGTGGCGTGATGCGCCGGCCGGCCTTCGACCCCGCGGTGTACCTGGTCACGGACCGGGGACTCGCCCGCGGCCGGGACCTCCTGGAGGTGGTGGCCGAGGCCGTGGCCGGGGGCGCTGGGCTGGTGCAGCTGCGCGAGAAGCACGCCGACACCCGCCAGTTCCTGGACCTAGCCCGGGCCCTCGCGGCCCTGCTCGCGCCCTCGGGCGTGCCCCTGCTCATCAACGACCGGATCGACGTGGCCCTGGCCGCGGGAGCGGACGGGGTGCACCTGGGCCAGACGGACATGCCCGTGGACATGGCCCGGGCCATGCTGGGGCCGGGCGCCCTCATCGGCCTGTCCGTGGAGACCCCGGAGCAGGCTCGGGAGGCCGAGGGCCTGGACGTGGACTATCTGGGCGTGAGCCCGGTGTTCGCCACCCCCACCAAGGCCGACACGGGCCCGGCCTGGGGCCTGGACGGCCTGGCCGGCCTGGCGTCCTGGTCGCGGCACGTGCTGGTGGCCATCGGCGGCATCGGCCCGGGCAACGCGGCCCAGGTGGCCAGGGCCGGAGCGCGCGGGGTGGCGGTGGTGTCGGCCATCTGCGCCGCGGACTCCCCCCGGGACGCGGCCGCGGCGCTGCTGGCCGCGGTGCGGAGGGCGCGAGGAGAAACATAGGGAGGCCGGCCCTGCGCTGACGCTCCGGCCGGGGTTGCGCCAGGATGTACGCGGCCGGCCTGCGATGTGACGTGATGTCTTCACCCCCTCCGGGGGTGCGCCCCCTTGGGGAAAACGCAGCGAGGTGGCGGGATCGCCCGGGTTAGGCGGACGGTTTTCCCCATGCAGTGTCGCACGGCGGGAGACGGCGGAAGCATGAGAAAGAGCGCTCTGGGATTCGTGGTGCTGCTCGGGGTGGTCAGCCTGTTCGCGGACATGACCTACGAGGCGGCCCGGGCCATCAACGGCCCCTACCTGGCCCTGCTCGGGGCCAGCGCCACGGCCGTGGGCCTGGTGGCCGGCCTGGGCGAGCTTGCAGGCTACGGGCTGCGCATCCTTTCCGGCCTGGTCAGCGACCGCACCCGTCGCTACTGGACCATGACCATCCTGGGCTATGCCGTGAACCTGGGCGCGGTGCCGCTCATGGCCCTGGCCGGCCGCTGGGAGATCGCCGCGGGGCTCATGCTGGCCGAGCGCCTGGGCAAGGCCCTGCGCGTCCCGGCGCGGGACGCCATGCTCTCCCACGCGGCCCACTCCCTGGGCCGGGGATGGGCCTTTGCCCTGCACGAGGCCCTGGACCAGGTGGGCGCGCTGCTCGGCCCGCTCATCGTCACCGCGGTGCTGGCCCTGCGCGGCAGCTACGCCTCGGCCTACGCGGCCCTGGCCGTGCCCGCGGGCCTGGCCCTGGCCGTGCTCCTGGCCGCCCGGCTGCTCCACCCCCGACCCCAGGATATGGAGCCGGACATGCAGCCGGACATGGAGTCGGCCCCGGGCCGGACCGCGCTGCGCAGCCTGTCCCCGCGGTTCTGGCAGTACGCCCTGGCCGCCGGGCTGGTGGGGGCGGCCTTTGCCGATTTCCCGCTCATCGCCTTCCATCTCAAGTCCCAATCCCTGCTCGCGGACCAGCACATCCCCCTGCTCTACGCCGGGGCCATGGGCGTGGACGCCCTGGCCGCCCTGGCCTTCGGCCGCTGGTACGACCGCATCGGCCTGCGCGCCCTGGCCGTCGCGGTAGCGGCATCGGCCTTTGCCGCGCCCCTGGCCTTCGCCTCCAGCGCTCCCTTGTGCGTGGCGGGCATGGCCCTGTGGGGCCTGGGCATGGGCGCGCAGGAATCGGTGCTGCGCGCCGCGGTGGCCGACCTGGTCCCGGCCCACCGCCGCGCCACGGGCTACGGGGTGTTCAACACCGTGTTCGGGATGGCCTGGTTTGCGGGCAGCGCGCTCATGGGCCTGCTCTACGGCCTCTCGCCCATGGCCCTGGCCGGGTTCTCGGTGGCCGGCCAACTGGCGGCCCTGCCCGTGCTCCTGCGGCTGGCCGGACAGGAAAACGCCACCGCCGGACAGGGCTAGCCCGCCCGGCAGGCCCGCCTACTCGAAATTGTTGAAGATGGTGAAGCCCTGGGACCGGCAGAGCTGGTCGCGCTCGGCCTCCTTGAGGTCCGCGGCCACCATGCCGGAGACCAGGTCCTCGAAGGCGACCTTGGGCTCCCAGCCCAGCTTGGCCTTGGCCTTGCTGGCGTCGCCGAGCAGAAAATCCACTTCCGTGGGCCGGAAGTAGCGCGGGTCGATCTTCACCCGCACCTGGCCGGTGGCCGCGTCGCGGCCCACCTCGTCCACGCCCCGGCCCTCCCAGGCCAGCTCCACGCCCACGCAGGCGAAGGCCCGCTCCACGAACTCCCGAACCGAATAGGTGTGGCCCGTGGCGATGACGAAGTCCTCGGGCTCGGGCTGCTGCAGCATGAGCCACATGGCCCGCACGTAATCCTTGGCGTGGCCCCAGTCCCGCTTGGAGTCCAGGTTGCCCAGGTACACCGCGTCCTGCAGGCCCAGCTTGATGCGCGCCACGGCCCGGGTGACCTTGCGCGTGACAAAGGTCTCGCCCCGCACCGGGCTCTCGTGGTTGAAGAGGATCCCGTTGCACGCGTACATGCCGTAGGCTTCGCGGTAGTTCACCGTGATCCAGTAGGCGTACACCTTGGCCGCGGCGTAGGGGCTGCGCGGATAGAACGGGGTCTGCTCGGTCTGCGGCGTCTCCCGCACCTTGCCGAACATCTCGCTGGTGGAGGCCTGGTAGTACCGCGCGGTCTTCTCCATCCCCAGGATGCGCATGGCCTCGAGCAGGCGCAGGGAACCCAGGGCGTCGGCGTTGGCCGTGTATTCCGGGCTCTCGAAGGACACCGCCACGTGGCTCTGGGCAGCCAAGTTGTAGATCTCGTCGGGCCGCACCTTGGCCATGATGCGGATGAGGTTGGTGGAGTCCGTGAGGTCGCCGTGGTGCATGAAGAACCTGACCCCGGACTCGTGCGGGTCGCGGTAGAGGTGGTCCACCCGGGCGGTGTTGAACGAGGAGGAGCGGCGCTTGATGCCGTGCACCTCGTAGCCGTTCTTGAGCAGGAGCGAGGCCAGGTACGCGCCGTCCTGGCCGGTGATTCCGGTGATGAGCGCCTTTTTCATGGTGGTCCTTTCTGTCTGGTTTTCTCCCGGGTGGTAAAGGGCCGGACCTGTTGCGTCAAGTCCGGTGCGGCCCGGGGCCGGCCCCCACCCACAGCATAGTCCACAGGGCAACATGCCGCCCTTTATCACTATTTTTTTAAAACGCGGGTCTTGACGACTCCCGGAGCAGGATTATTTCTCTGGCAAGCCGACTGGCCATGGGCAGGGCGATCCCCTTGCCGGCCCTGTCGGGCAGTGCGTCCGGTTTCCTGCTGGGCCACGTAACGGTGGACTTCCCCCAAGAGCCCGGCGCAGGCCGGGCTCTTGCCGGACCGGAGGCATGACAAAAAAACCGGAGGTTGGAACCATGGTCATCGATTTCAGCAGCTTCTATGATCTCCCCCGGGAGATCGCCCGGATCATGGATGAGGCCGCGCGGCCCGTGCTCATCAGCCAGCGCCGCATCGCCTACCCCCTGGTGAACCTGGCCGAGGACCAGGACAACTACTACGTTGACCTGGACATGCCGGGGGTGGACACGTCCAAGGTGGAGCTGACCCTCACCGAGCGCAACCTGACGGTGCAGGGCGAACGCCCGGCCCAGCCCGGCCGTTTCTTCCGCCAGGAACGCGTGGCCGGGAGCTTCCAGCGGATCATCACCCTGGGGGCGCCGGTGGACAAGGACAAGGTCGCGGCCCGCTACGCGGACGGCATCCTGCGCATCACCCTGCCCAAGTCCGATGCGGTGAAGCCGCGCAAGATCTCCATTTCCGCGCAGGGGTAAAGGAGGAGCAACCATGAGCAACGACATCACCAAGCGCGAGGCCCAGGAACTGCCGGCCTTTGTCCCGGCCACCGACATCGTGGAGCAGGAGGACGGGTTCCACATCTACATGGACATGCCCGGCGTGCCCAAGGAGAACCTGTCCATAGACCTCAAGGAGGGGGAGGTGTCCATCGAGGGGCTGTCCAACTACGCCGCGCCCGCCGGGGCCCAGGCGCAGCACGCCGAGTTCGGCGCGGGCCGCTACGCCCGGACCTTCGCCCTGTCCGACGCGGTGGACAAGGGCAGGATCAAGGCCGTGCTCAAGGACGGGGTGCTCAACCTCTTCCTGCCCAAGGCCGAGGCCGTGAAGCCCCGCAAGATCACCATCGAAACCACCTAGCCCGTCCCGGGCGCATCCGGCTTGAAGCCCCCCGCCCCGCCGGCGGGGGGCTCTTTTTACTACTTGCCGGTGCGCGAGTCGAAGGCCCAGGTGACCTTCTTGACGATCTCCCGGGTGGAGCAGGGCTTGAGCAGGTAGTCGAAGGCCCCCAGATTCATGAGCTCCACCGCGTCGTCCACCGAGGCGTGGCCGGTGAGGATGATGACCTCCACCGGGTACTCGGCGTCGCGGATGCGCTTCAGGGTGCCGTGGGCCGCCAGGCCGGGCATCTTCACGTCCAGGAGCACCACGTCGCAGGGGTTGGCGGCCAGCCACTCCAGGGCCGCCTCGCCGCTGCCCACGGCCGCGGCGACGATGTTGGGGGAGATGCCGAGAAGCTTCACCAGGTTGTTGCGAAAGTCCTCCTCGTCGTCCACGACCAGTACACGGATGGCGTCGCTCATGGCGCAAGCCTCCTTTCAGGCTCCGGGGCCTGTGGTTGCGGGGTTGGCGGCAGGTGCACGGTGAAGGCCGCGCCCTTGCCGGGCGCGCTGTCCACGGTGATGGTCCCGCCCAGCCGGGTGGCGATGGCCAGGCAGATGGACAGGCCCAGGCCCGTTCCCTTGCCCGGCGGCTTGGTGGTGAAAAAGGGGTTGAAGATGCGCTCCAGGTTCTCCGGGGTGATGCCCGGCCCGGTGTCGCGCACCGTGAAGCACGGCCCGTCCGGCCCGCGGCCGGTGGACACCGTGACCGTGCCCTCCCGGCCTACGGCCTGGGCCGCGTTGTTCAGAAGGTTCAGCGCCACCTGGCGCACGAGCTGCGGGTCCGTGGGCACCGGCCCCAGGTCCGGGTCGCTCTCCCGCAGGAACACGATGTTGTTGATCCGGTGTTCGCGCTCCACCAGGCGGATCATGTCCTCCAGGAGCCGCGCCAGGTCCGTGTCCTGGTAGATGGCGTCGGAGCGGCGGCTGAAGGCCAGCATGTTGTGGGTGATGTCCCGGCAGCGGCCCACCTGGGCGTGAATCTGGGCGATGGTGTCGGCCAGTTCCTTGGCCACCCCGGGGTCCGCAGCGCTGTGCGCGCCGGGCTGGGACAGCAGGTGCTCCTGCCATTCCGCGATCTGCCCGATGACCGCCAGGGGGGTGTTGATCTCGTGGGCGATGCCCGCGGAGATCTCGCCCAGGGCCGCCATCTTCTGGGCCTGGATGAGCCGCTCGTTGATGTCCAGGTTCGCCGAACCCGGGGCCGGCGCCTGCCGCCTGGCCCAGGCCCAGACGCCGATCCCGGCGGCCACGGCCAAAAGCGCGGCCAGGCTCGGTCCGGCCAGGCCGCCAGCCAGAACCAGCCCGGCTCCGAGCAGGGCGAAAAACGCCGCCCGCCATCCGGCTACGCGGCCGGCGGCAGGGGCCAGGGCCGTGGCCGGATTCATCCCCCGGGCCTCCGCTGACGGTTGATCCGGGCCCGGTCGCAGGCCTTGCCGATGCGCTCCAGCATGTCCTCGATCTGGAAGGGCTTCATCACGTAGTCGAAGGCCCCCAGGGACAGGCCCTTGAGCCCCGAATCCACGGAGCCGTGCCCGGTGAGCATGATGACCTCCACGTCCGGGTGGCGCTTCTTGAGCTCCTTCAGGGTCTCGATGCCGTCCATGACCGGCATCATCACGTCCAGCACCACCACGTCCACCTCGTTGCCGGCCAGGTGGGCCAGCCCTTCCGCACCGCTCGACGCGGTGGCCACCTCCATGCCGCGCTTGGTGAAACGTTTGGCGAACAGCGCCGTGAAGTCCGCCTCGTCATCCACCACCAGTACCCGAATGGCCGCCATGCGCACCCCCTTGGTTCTTCAACAGGCTCCTAGACCACGTGCCCCTCGCCCACCGGCAGGGCAATGGTGAAGGTGGTGCCCTTGCCCACCTCGCTCTGCACGGCAAGCTGCCCGCCCAGCTTCTCCACGATGCCGTAGGCGATGGACAGGCCCAGGCCGGTGCCCTCGCCCACGCCCTTGGTGGTGAAGAAGGGATCGAATATCTTCCCCAGGTGCTCGGGCGAGATGCCCGGCCCGGTGTCCGCTATGGACAGGACCACCCTATCCGCCTTCTCGTCAAGGAAGGTGGACAGGGTGATGGTGCCGTCCTTGCCGATGGCGTCGATGGCGTTGCCCAGGATGTTGAGCACCACCTGTTGCAGCTGGGCCGTGTCCGAGACCACCACCGGCAGGTCGTCGGCAAAGTACTTGGCAATGGCGATGTTGCGGTACAGGGCCTCGTTCTCCAGGAACTGGGCGGTCTGGTCCGCCAAGCGGGAGAGGTCCACGTTCTCGCGCACCGGCTCCATGCGGCGGGCGAAGCCCAGCATGCGGTGGGTGACTTTCTTGGCCCGGTCCACGTGCTGCTCGATCTTGTCCGCCGCGCCCAGGATCTCGTCGTAGTTGCCGATCTTCTCCCGGTCCTCCTCGGCCAGCAGGTCCTTGAGCCAGCCCGCGCTCTCCCGGATGAGGGTGAGCGGGTTGTTCACCTCGTGGGCGATGCCCGCGGCCAGCTTGCCCAGGGCCGCCATCTTGCCCGACTGCATGAGCGAGGCGTCCATGGCGGCCTTGTCGTGCTCCGCGGCCATGAGGGTGCGGGTGATGTGCCGGGCCACCAGGTAGGCGCCGGTGAGGATCACCAGGGCCCCGGCCACCACCATGGCCAACACGAAGGCATGGGTGGTGAAGAGCGGGGAGAGGGCCTCGTCCGGGTCCACGCTCACCACCAGGAGCCACGAGGTGTTCTCCAGCCAGGCCCGGCCGGCGATCACCGGCCGGCCGCCGATGCGCATCCCGTCCACCCGCACCCCGGAAAACCGCTCCGGGGAGGGCATGTCGGCCTTGTCCATGGCCTTGCCCCCGCTGCGGCTGGGGGTCTGGAGCAGGCCCGCCGGGTTCACCAGGAAGGCGTCGCCGTTCTGTCCGTTCTGGACGCTGCGCACCAGGGTGTTGAAGATCTCCGAGTCGATGGTGGCCCGCAGGATCCAGGTGGCCCCGGCCTCGCGCCGCGCCACCGCGATGATCACGTGGGGGAAGTTGCGGAAGCCCAGGAACACGTCGCTCACGTAGGTCCCGCCGCGCAACACCGCATTGAACCACTCGGCCTGGCTGTAGTTGGCCTCGTGCAACTGGCTGAAGGGGCCCACGTAGGCCGCATGGTAACCCTGGGAGTTGATGACCCCGATGTCCACGAAGGCCTTGGAGCTGGCCTGCATGGTATCGAAAATCTTGGCCAGGTACTGCTCTTCGCTGATCTTGGCCAGGGAGTGGGTGGCGGCCAGGGTGCGCAACTGGGCGGTTCGCTCCTCGATGAAGATGTCGATGGCGTGGCGCTTGTTGTCCACGGCCGAGCGCAGGCTCTCCTCCACCTGCCGGGTGTAGGTGGCGGAGAACTGGTCGTAGATGAAGAACCCCAGGGCGAACAAGGGGATGAGGGAGAAGCTCAGGACCGTGAGGACCAGCTTCACGCGCAGGCTGGCGTACTGCCGGATATCCATGCCCAGGTGACTCCTAGCGCCGGCCGCGGCCGGCGTTTGATATTGCCGTCTCCCCTGCCCCCCTGGCAAGGCATCCACTCCAACACGCCGAGGTCATAGTACCATTCTCCCCTCTACGGTCCAGGACGCACCCCCAGCCGGCCGGTGATGTCCGTGAGCAGCCTGGCCTTGAACGCCCCGGCCTGGGCCGCATCGGACATGGCCATGTCCATCTGCCGGGTGTGCACGATCACATGGCCCAGGGCGGCCAGCCGCTCCTCCATGAAGTCCTTGCCGTACCCCTCCATGCGGGCGAACAGGGCGTCGGCCTTGGTCTCGCAGCGGAACCCCAGCTCCTCCAGGAGTTCGGCTATCATCTCCGTGCGCCGGGTGCGGCGGCAGTGGTCCGCGGCCCCGCCCTTGAAGCGGAAGGACAGGTAGTTGCCCGCGTCCTCGTCCCCGATCAGGGCCTCCACGGTGGAGAAATGGTAGCCGAACCGGGACTGGAGCGAACAGAAGTCGCTGGCGATCATGAAATAGTTCCTCTCGGCAAAGGCCGAGGCCGCGCCCGGGTCCAGGTCCGGGTTGGACGCGGACCCGGCCAGCACGGACATGAAGCCCCTGGCGTCCACCGGAGGCCCGGCCCAGGGCGCGGCGGTCATGCCCCGCCACAGGGCCAGCATGGGCGCGGAGGCGATCTGGGCCAGGGGCACGGTCTTGCCCTGCGCCTCGCCCCCGGAACCCTCGCTCCGGATGCCGTCGCCCAGGTCGATGACCCAGTACTGCATGGCCTTCCCGTCCACGGACAGCCGCCTGGCCGCGTGGGTGGGCAGGGGCAGGTCCGCGCCCTGGCTGAACATCTCCTCCACGCTCTTCTCGTGGCAAAAGCGGGTCACGTCGTGCAGGGTGGCGCAGCCCTCCGGCGCGAAGTCCGGGGCCGAGGGGTCCAGGAGGGTCAGGGGCACGATGTGCCGGGCCGCCCTCTCCAGCAAGTCCAGCACCGGGCTGCCCAGCATGAGGTTCCTGCGCGGCGCGCGGCGGGGCAGGTCCGCGGTGGCGTCGCCGGGCAGCACGCGGCGGCCGTCCGCGTCCACCGTGACCAGGCCCGCGCCATCCAGGCCGGCCAGGGCGCCCTCCAGGCCGAAGAGCGCGGGCACCCCGTACTCCCGGGCCACGTTGGCCAGGTGCCCGGCGGCCGCGCCGCGCTCGGCCACCACCGCGGCCGCACGGGAGAGCAGCGTGGCCCAGAAGGGCAGGGCCTGGGCCACCACCAGCACCCCGCCCGGGGGGAAGCGCAGGGCGTCGGCGTCCTTGCGGGCCACGAAGGCCGGGCCCGCGGCCGCGCCCGGGGAGGCCGCGACCCCGCCCGCCAGCAGGACCGGAAGGTCCCTGTTCGCCGGGCCGGGGGGCGGGGTCGTTGCGGCCGCAGCCGCGGCCTCCTTGAGGGGCCGGCATTGCAGGAGCACCAGCCGGCCGTCGGGATCGAACGCCCATTCCAGGTCCTGGGGACCGTTGAAATGCCTTTCCGCGGCCAGGGCCAGCCTAGCCACGGCCAGGGCGCGCGCCTCGTCCAGGCAGGGCCGCCCGGCCTCCTCCGGCGCGAGGGGGATGCGGTCCAGGCCCGCGCCGGCCGAGGGCGCGTAGCGGAACTCCTTGCGCGCCGCCTCCACCCCGGCCAGGGCCAGGGGGTCGCGGTCCACCAGGAACCGATCCACGGCCGCGCTGCCGTCCACCACCGCCTTGGGCAGCCCGGGCACGGCCTCGATGAGCACCCTGCCGCCCGACCCTTCGTCCGGATGCAGGGGGTCGCGGGAATAGGCCACCCCGCTGGCCGCGGCGTCCACCATCTCCATGACCCCCACGCACATGGGCACGGCCTCGTCCGGGATGCCGCGCACCAGGCGGTAGGTCATGGCCGTGACCCCGTACTTGGCGGCCACCACCTCGCGGTAGGCCTGCACCACCTCGTCCGGGTCCACGCCCAGCTCGGTGTGGTACTGGCCCGCAAAGCTGGCGCCCAGGGCGTCCTCGCCGATGGCCGAGGAGCGCACCGCAAGCAGCAGCCTTTTCCCGCCATCCGGGGCCTCGGCCGCCAGGCCCTGGGCCGCCCCCCGGATGGCCTCTTCCAGGTCCGGGGGCAGGGGCGCGGCCGCGATGAGCCCCTGCAGGCTGGAGGACAGGGCATAGATTTCGTCCAGGCGTGAGGCGTCCGCGGCCTGGATGCGGCGGTCCACCTCGGCCTGGAGGTCGTCGTGGGCCATGAAGCGGGAAAAGCCCGCGGCGGTGACTGCGAAGCCGCGGGGGATGGCCGCGCCCAGGGCGCGCGCGAGCTCGCCCAGGTTGGCCAGCTTGCCGCCTGCCTGGTCCAGGTCGGCCGCTCCCAGGTCGGCCAGGGGCCGGACCAGGGGTCCGCCGCTGCGGGGGGCGGCGGTGAGCACCGCCGCGTTGATCTCGGACTGGATGGCGCGGAAGCGCGGCAGGAGCCCATCGTAGCGGCCCGGGGCCAGGCTGGTGAGGCCGCGCACCATGGCGAAGACCTCGGAGGCCACCCGGGTGCAGGCCTCGCGCACGTAGCCCGCGCCGAAGGCCCGCTCCCCGCGCAGGGCCTCCTCCACGTCGGACATGACCTCCAGGGCGCGGTTGTTGGCGGCCAGGAGAAGCTTGAAATTGTGGCAGCGCTCCAGGTGGAGGCGGCGCAGCTCCTCCTCCTGTTCCGGGGTCAGGTCCGGCGCGCTGCCGAACAGGCGCTTGAGAGTTGCGAGCAGGCCGGATGGGGCCATGTTCCCTGCCCTTGGCCCGCGGTTGGCCGCGGGGTTGTCCGGGCCGCGGCCCGGGGCGCTCCCGCCGGGGGCGGGTGCTAGGCCGGGCGTCCCAGGCGCAGTCTGCGCCGGGCCGTGGCGTCCTGAATCTTGTACAGGAGTTCGTTGATGGCCACCGGCTTCATGAGATAGTCAAAGGCCCCCAGATCCATGCCCTCCACCGCCACCTCCATGTTGGCGTGGCCGGTGAGCAGGATCACCTCGGTGTCCGGCACCATCTTGCGCAGACGGCGCAGGACCTCCAGCCCGTCCATGCCGGGCATCTTCACGTCCAGCACCACCACGTCGAAATCCCCGCCCTGGGCCTGGTCCAGCCCGGCCTGGCCCGAGGCCGCTGCGCCCACCGTGAGCCCACGCTTGACCAGGCGCTTTCCGAGCAACTCCCGAAAGTCGTCCTCGTCGTCGATCAACAACACCTTCATGCTCTCGGACACGGCCAGCTCCTTAGGATATGCGCCGCTTTCGGCCGGGTGGCCCGGGGTGGCCAGAACCACACCAAGGGGCGGAGGGCCTATCCCTCCGCCCCGGCGGGTGGGGCGTCTCCCGTCCCGGCCCGTCGTGCACGGTTGTGCGCTGTGCGCCCCATGTCACGTGCGGTCCAGATCCCGGGAAACGCGCAAAGCCATCAGGCCAACACCCCGGAGACTGCAACCGCCGTTCCACACTGAGCGCTCTTGCGCGATTTTTCACAAGGCACTGAAATAGAAATTCTTTATATCGAGCAAAGGGCCGAAAAAATCTGGCAAGACCCGGAAACGCCACCCGATCCCGCCTGTTCCACCGCCCTTCCCTGCTTTCATACGGCCCTGCGCGCCCGGATGCAAGGCCCTCCCCGCGCGATGCGCCCTATTCCCGGGGCTCGGAGATCGGACAGGCCCCACCCTGCCCGGGCCGCCCTGCGGGGTGCTCCCGGCTGGGCTGGCCCGCGCACTCCAGGAAGATGCGCGCCTCGCACTCCCGGCAGCGCTCCGGGTCCAGGCGGGGCACGATGGCGTCCAAGGCCTCGCACTTGTCCAGGAACACGCTGTCCTCACCCACCCGGGCCAGGCATCCGCCGCGGTGCAGGATGGCCATGACCTCGGGCTTGACCGAGCACAGGTACAGGGCCCGGCCCCCGGCGTGCAGGGAATGGCCCTCGTGGAAGATCATCTCGCACCCGGACACGTCCATGAAGTTCACCCCGCTGGCCACTATCAGGATGTGGCACTGCTCCGGACTCGCGGCGATGGTCCTCTCCAGGGCCTCGGAAATGTGGTTCACCGCACCGAAGAAGATGGACCCGTCCAGGCGCAGCACCTTAAGCTGGGGACATTCGGGAAACCCGATGGCGCTGTCCACGAAATGCCGCGCGCCCCTGGACTCCACCGGGACCAGGGTGGTGAAGTGGGGATGCGAGGTGCGGTTCAGGTAGATGAGCAGGGACAGGATGACCCCGGCGAAGATGGCGAACTCCAGGTCCAGGAACAGGGTGGACAGGAAGGTCGCGGCCAGCACCGCGGTGTCCGAGCGGCTGGTGGCGAGGATGTTCCGGATCTGGCGCGCGTCCACCAGGAACACCGCCACCAGCACGATGATGCCGGCCATGGCCGGCAGGGGCAGGTAGGCGGTGAGCGGGGCCACCAGCAGCAGGATGGCGGTCACACCCAGGGCCGAGAACACCGCGGCCATGGGGGTCCGCGCCCCGGAGGCGTGGTTCACCCCGGTGCGGGTGAAGGAGCCCGAGGAGGCGTAGGCCGAGAAGAAGCTCCCCATCAGGTTGGACAGGCCCTGGCCGATGAACTCCTGGTTGTTGTCGATGCGCTGGCCCGTGGCCACGGCCACGGACCGGGCGATGGACACCGCCTCGGCCAGGCCCAGCATGGCGATGGCCAGGGCGCCTGGGAAGAGGGTCTGCAGCACGCGCGGGGAAAAATCCGGCAGGGACAGGGGAGGCAGATCGTCGGGCAGGGCGCCTACCAGGCGCACCCCGTGCGCCTCGCCGTCCAGGGCCAGGGAGAGCAGCGAGGCCGCCACCATGCCCACGAACATGGCCGGCATGCGGGGCCAGCGCTTCTTGAGCGCAAAGGAGAGGGCCAGGGCCAGGGAGGCGATGAGCACCACCCGCCAGTTGGCCTCGCCCAGCCGGTCCAGGCAGGCGGTCCAGGTCTCCAGGAGCTCGCCCCGGGGCAGGCCGTGGATGCCGAAGAAATGCCCCAGCTGGCTGGTGACGATGAGCACCGCCGCGCCCGCGGTGAAGCCCACCACCACCGAGTGGGACACGAAATTGATGACCGCGCCCAGCCGGGCCATGCCCAGGCCCAGTTGAACCGCCCCGGCCAGGAAGGTCAGGGTGAGCACCATGCGCACGTATTCGGGGTCGCCCGGCGCGTGCAGGGCGCTGACCTGGGCGAAGACCACCAGGGAGATGGCGGTGGTCGGACCCGAAACCAGGTGCAGGGAGGACCCGAACAGGGCGGCCACGATCACCGGCACGATGGCGGTGTACAGGCCGTACTCCGGCGGCAGGCCGGCGATGGCCGCGAAGGCCACGCCCTGGGGCAGGACGATGACCGCGCCGGTCAGGCCGGCGGACAGGTCCGCGCGCAGGGTGCGGCGGGTGACCGCGGACCACCAGTTCAGGAAGGGGAAAAGCCGTTTCGCCCGCGAGGGTTCGGACTGCAGGGAATCTTCCATTGCAGCTTGGTGCCACCTCGCGCGGCAGCGGTCAAGGGCTTTGGCCTCGGGAATTTTTTCCCGAACCGGAGCGCGAGGCCTGGAAGCCCGGCCGGCTCCACCCAGGGCCCGGGGGACCGCCCCAGGCGCCCAGGGTCAGGGAAGGGGCGTCATTTTCCCGGGTCCTGGCCCATGCGATGCAGCACCTCGGCCCGCAGGGCCTCCAGGGTGAGTCGCACCTCCAGGAAGAAAAAGACCAACGATCCCAGCAGGAAAATCATGCTGGCCGAGAACAGGGCCTCGGGCACGAACACCACCCGCACCCGGGCCACGGCCTCGGCAAAGAGCAGGAGCATGAGCATGCCGATGCCGAAGATGCCCATGAGGCACAACCCCACCGAGGAGCGCATGTACCGGCAGCGCTGGTAGAGCACCCGCACCTGTTGTTCGATGTCCCCAATCTCCTCGGCGGGCGCGTCCGCCGCCTCCCGGCACAGGTGCCGGATGCGGTCCACGGACCGGCCCAGCCGGTTGGTCAGGGACAAGAGGAGCAAGCCGAACGCCGAGATGAGCACGCACGGCGCAATGGACGCAGACAGCACCTGCACGAGAAGTATCGGTTCCATGCGGGCATTCTGGACCCGAGCCGGGCGAAAGGCAAGAGCCAACCTCCCCTACCCCTGCTCCGGGTGGTCCGGGTCGTGGCAGTAGTTGCCCTTGAGGAAGCAGTCGGCCAGGTGCTGCACGCTGGCCTCGGAGTGCATGAGCATGTCCATCTGCCGGGTGTACTGGAGCAGCCGGCCCAACTGGTCCAGGCGGTTGGTGACCTCGGCGGTCTCGTCCTTGCGGAAGGTGGCGGTGACCCGGTCGCCCACCACCTCCACGGTGAAGTCCAGGGCGCGGAGGATGGCGGAGATGGCGCGGACCCGGCGGTTGCGGCGGGTCTCGTCCGCGGCCCCGCCCTTGAAGGAGAAGGTGATGTAGTTCTCGTTGGCCAGGGGGCCGCAGTAGGCGTCCAGCACCGAGTAGTGGTAGCCCACCCGGGAGCTGAAGTTCAGGTACCGGTCGGAGATAAGGGCGTAGCTCTTGTCCCCGAAGCGCTGGTTCTGGCCCGGGGGCGGGCCCATGAGCTGTTGGCCCATGACCGAGAAAAACCCGCTCAGGTTGATGGGCTTGGGCTCCAGCCGGTTCACGTCGGGGTGGAGCATGCCCGCCAGCAGCGCGGCAAAGGGGGTGGAGGCTATCTCATCGGGCCGGACGCGGGGTCCGTGGGGCTGGCGCACGCCGTCGCCCAGGTCGATGATGTAGAGGTCCAGGGGGATGGACGCGGCCAGCTTGAGGGCCAGGCCGCCCCGGTCCGCGGCCATGTCCGAGATCTGGAACATCTCGCCGTAGGAGCGCTCGTGGATGAAGCGCATGATGTCGTGCACGGTCCGGGCGTTGCGGCCGCGGAACTCGGGCGAGGCCGGGTCGGTGAGGGAGAGGGGCGCCACCAGGCCGGCCAGGGCCTGGAGCACGGCGAAGACCGGGGCGTCCTTCATGAAGCCCTCGCGCTTGGCGGCCAGCGCCAGCAGCTCCGGCACCTCGCCCTGGTAGATGCGGCCGGACAGGGCGTCCACCGTGACCATGGCCCCATCCGGGATGTCCCGGGTGGCGGTGCGCAGGTTGAAGATGGCTGGCAGGTCGAACTCCCGCACCAGGGAGGCCATGTGCCCGGTGGCGCTGCCCGCGTCGGTGAGCACGGCCCGGGCCTTGCCCAGGAGCACCGCGTACTTGGGCGAGGAGTGCTCGGCCACCAGCACCCCGCCGTCCGGGAATCCCGCCAGGTCGGCGTCGGAGCGCACGTGGCGGGCCGGACCGGCCGCCACTCCGGGACAGGCCACGTCGCCCCCGGACAGGAGCATGGCGTAGCCCGGCACCCGCGGGGGGCGCGGCTGGCCGCGGCGGGAGGCGTCCACCCGCAGGGGCCGGGTCTGGAGCAGGATGAGCCGCCCGTCCGGGTGCAGGGCCCACTCCACGTCCTGGGGGGTGCCGTAGTGCGCCTCCAGGGCCAGTCCCAGGCGCGCCAATTCCTGGGCCTGGTCCTGGGTAAGGCAAGGCTGGCCGCCCTGTTCCGGGGAGAGCGGCTGGTCCCCCACCCGGCCTTCGGGGGAGAGGGCGAGCATGCGGTCCTGGGTGGCCACCACCCATTCGTCCACCATGGGTCCGGCCGCGGCGTCCATGGGCCGCGACAGGCGGTAGGCGTCCGCGGCCACGGTCCCGTCCACCGCGTAGACCCCCAGGCCGAAGACCGCGTTCACCAGCACCCGCCGGTCCAGGGGATCGGTGGGGCTGGTGGTGTACATGACCCCGGCGGCCCGGGAGGGAACCAGCTCCAGGCAGGCCACGCCCATGGAGATGCCTTCGAAGGGGATGCCCTTGAGCAGGCGGTAGGCCATGGCCCGGGGGGTGAAAAGGCTGGCCAGGATCATCTTGTAGGTGGGGATCAGGCGCTCGCGGGTGGCCCCGAGCACCGAGAGGTACTGGCCGGCAAAGGAGAGGTCCCCGTCCTCGCCGATGGCGCTGGAGCGCAGGGCCACGGCCAGTTCGGTTCCGCCGTTGCGGGCGCAGAGGTCGGTGTAGGCCCCGGTGATGGCGGCATCCAGGTCCGGCGGCAAGGGCGCGTCCAGGAAGGCGCGCTGGATGTCCTCCGAGGCCCGGGTCACGGCCGCGGCGTCGGACGGGTCCAGGCCCATGCGGCGGCGGTTCACCTCGTCCATGATGCCCGCGGACTCCAGGAAGGACTCGCAGGCCGCGGTGGTGATGGCGAAGCCCGCGGGCACCGGGAGGCCCAGGGAGGCCATCTCGCCCAGGTTGGCGCTCTTGCCGCCCACGCTGTCCACCATGTGGCGGTCCACGTCGGAGAAGGGCAGCACCGGCGCGCCGCTGCGCGAGACCGTGCGGCGGGCGGTGAGCGCGGCCATCTCCGCGCTCAGGCGCGCGGCGATCCCTGCCAGGGCCGGGCTCTTGTTGCCCGAGAGCCGGGCATAGGCGTCCACCATGCGGCCCAGATGGAAGGCGGAGCGGGAGGCCTGGGAGGCCACGTAGGCCATGCCGAAGACCGTGTCGCCCCGAAGCTTCTGTTCCAGGTCGGCGATGATGGACAGGAGCTCGGAATTGGACTCGAGCAGGGCCTTGAAGTTGGCGTAGCGGGCCTTGAACGTTGCCGCGTGGTCGACGTCCGGGGCCTGGGGCCGGCGGCGGAAAAGGGACAGGAGCGCGCGCATCCATCCTCCGAAATCCGGGCCGTGACCGGCCTGGGCCTTTGCGACACCATAACGTACCACCCGTCGCCGCAGCAATGGCGGGGTTACCGGCTGCGGGCAGTCAGGGCCATGTCACGCCTTGCACGATAATCCACAGCGATTCTATTTGGATACGATAGAAATTCAAAAAAAACACCCTACCTCACCCTCCCCGCGCCGGGGCAATAAAAATCGCGCAAAGAGAGGAGGCGGACACCGCCGATATCTCGCAAAGCCCCAACTTGCCCAGTGTATTTAGCTTTCCTCATGCCGCCCCCCCCCTCTTCTCGCCGGGTTCACGCACTGGCATGCCCCTTGCTGTATGCTTGCAACATTCGCACCGGCCCCCGGACCGCCAGGCCCGCCAGACAACGGATACACGCACGAAGGAGCAGGGACGCACCAGTGAAAACCCATTTCCAGAAAGCCGCAGTTGTCCTGTTCGTCCTGACCATCCTCGGGGTTGCCGACGGGCTGGCCCGGAGCCTGTTCGAACCGCAGCATACCTTCCGGGTGGTGGCCGGGTCCGAAACCCTGGCCAGCGGCACCCTGGACATCACCCTGGATGCGGACGGAGTGAAGGCGCATTCCGAGGTGGCCCATGCGGGCGACTCCAAGCTGCTCAACGAGTACCTGCGCTACACCTCCACCTCGCCCGACGTGCAGGTGGAGTTCGTGGAGATGCGCGGCACCCTGTGGCGGGGAATCCTCCGCGCTCCGCGCACCGAGCCGGCCGGCCGGGTGGAGTTGGTGGTATACCCCCGCACCCAGCCGCCCACCCAGATGACTCCCCGCTACACCCTGCGGGTGTTCGACTCGGCCGAGGCCCTCCAGGCCGACCTGCCTTCCGTGGCCATGCGTTACCTGGGCATCGCGCCCTGGTGGGTGGTGCTCGCCTGCCTGCCCCTGGCCGCCTTCTTCGGCATGCTGGTCTTCCGGGCCACGGGCGAGGAGGAGGACGCGCTCATCGCCCGCGGCATCGGCCCCATCTACAAGCTGGCCAAGCGCAAGGAGGGATGGGACATCCTCTTCGGCCTGGGCGGAAACCAGGGCCTCACCACCGGCGAGGAACTGGTGCTGTTGACGCCTGACGGCCGGGTGGTGGGCTCCCTGCGGGCCGGCCAGATCGGCCCCACCTCAAGCCGCTCCACCATGGACCTGGGCGTGGATATCCGGCCGGACTACTACGTGGCCCGGCCCCAGAGCGGAACCGACATCCTGCGCCGACAGTCGTAACGCAGGTTGGAGAGACACGCCCATGCCGCACGCAACCCAAGGGCTTTCTTTACAGAAAGCATTGCCTGTACGTTCAAATAGATTCATATGCCTCCTTTCCCCCTCCCGCCCCGGTATCCGTTGACAAGGAAACGCCATGGAACGTTACCGCGCCCTGTTCAAGCATCTGCCCTCGCCCGCCGTGCTCTTGGACAGCCACAACCGGGTGGATGACGTGAACCAGGCTGGCCTGGCGTCCCTTCCCACTGAAGCCTTCGAGCGCACCCTCACCCGATGGCTATCCAAGGACATCAATCAGTTCCGCCTGGCTTCCGCTCCCGCTCGGGTCCTCGAAAAGACCTTCCGCGGCGCCTCCGGCCCGCCCAAGTTCTTCAAGGTGCGCATGGCCAAGATCGCGCCGGGATCTGCCGACACCGGGATGGTGCTCATCCTCACCGACATCACCGAACGGCGCCGCACCCTGGAGGAGCTGGGCCGGCTGGCCTCCATCGTGGACTCCTCGGACGACGCCATCCTCTCGGTGTCCCTGGCCGGCAAGATCATGACCTGGAACCGGGGTGCGGAGAAGATTTACGGCTACATGCCCGAGGACATCCTGGGCCGGTCCTTCATGCTCCTGGTGCCGACCGGCCATCGCGACAGCGCCCGTTCCATCCTGGAGAGGGCCGCCCGGGGCTTGTCCCTGTCCCGGCACGAGGCCGTGCACCGCCACCAGGACGGCCACCTTTTCCCGATCTCGGCAACCTTTTCGCCCTTCGACTGCTACGATGCTGTGCTGGGGGTCTCGATCATCGCCCGGGACATCTCCAGCCGAAAACAGACCGAGGAGGAGTTGCGCAGCAGCCACGACCAGTTGCAGAGCCTGCTGCACGAGACGGTCAAATCCCTGTCCGCCACCCACGAGAAACGCGACCTGTACACCGCCGGCCACCAGCAGCGGGTCACCCGCCTGGCCTGCCACATGGCCGAGTACCTGGGCCTGGACCAGGCCCAGATGGAGGCCCTGCGCTTCGCGGCGCTTCTGCACGACATCGGCAAGGTGTGCATTCCCATGGCCATCCTGGCCAAACCCGCCCGGCTTTCGGACGAGGAGATGGGGATCATGAAGAAGCACCCGGAGTCAGGGGGGGAGATCGTGCGCAACATCCCCTTCTCAGGGCCGGTGGGCGAGATCATCGGCCAGCACCACGAGCGGCTGGACGGGTCGGGGTATCCCCGGGGCCTTTCCGGGGACCGGATACTCCCCGCCGCGCGCATCCTGGCCGTGGCCGACACCCTGGAGGCCATGTCCTCGCACCGGCCCTACCGCCCGGCCTTGGGCCTCAAGACCACCCTGGAGGAATTCAAGTCCAAGTCCGGGATCACCTATGACCCGGACGTCTGCACCGCCCTGTTCGAACTGGTCAAGAGCGGGACCATCCGCTGGAGAAAAGGAGTACTGCAATGTCCGTAAAGCAGAAGCTTGTAGCCCTGTTTCTCATCGCGGTGAGCGGCTTCGCCCTGGTCTTTGCCGCCTCCTATTTCGGCAAGAGCCGCATCAAGTCGGCCCTGCTCCTCAAGTCCACGGCCGAGACGGCCTTCGTGGAGGTGCTCCAGGCCCGCCGCCAGGAAAAGAACTTCATCATGCGCCGGGAGGCCTCCTACATCGAGAAGACCCGCGCCCATGCGAAAAAGGCCGGGGAACTCATCGCCCAGATCCAGAAAAGCGACCCGGACATGGCCGGCCAGTGCGCCAAGGGACTCAAGCAACTCAAGGAATATGAAGGACTCTTCAGCACCCTGGCCCAGACCGAAACCGCGGTCGGCCTGTCCGAGGAGGACGGGGTGCGCAAACAGTTCATTGATGCGGGCCGCGCGGTGGAGAAGGAGTTCAAGGGAATCCAGGATCAGGGCCTGACCGTCCTGCTTCTCCAGATGCGCCGCCAGGAAAAGAACTTCATCATCCGCGAGAAGGACGTGTACCTGGAGCGCTACCGCGGCCACCTGGCCGCCATCCGCCTGGTCCTGGCGAGCCTGCCGGACCAGGCGGCGAGCGAGGCCGCGGGCAAGGTCCTGGACACCTACGACCGGGCCTTCGCCGCCTACGTGGGCTACCAGGGCAAGCTGCGGGGCATCAACGACGAGCTGGTGCAGAATGCGCGGCGGCTGGAGCCCATCATAACCGAGCTGCGCGACTACTACACCCAGGAATACGAAGCCACCTCCTCCCGCACCGACCTGGTGGTGGCGGCCATCGAGGTGGCCGCGGCCCTGTTCACCGCGCTGCTGGCCATGCTGACCATCGGCTCGGTGATGCGCCCCCTCACGGCCCTGCAGCGGTTCTCCCGGGCAGTGGCCTCGGGCGACCTGGGCGTCCAGCCCGAAGGCGTGTTCGTGGGCGAGTTCCGGGAGCTGTCCCAGGACATGTCCCGCATGGTGGAGGGGCTCAAGCGCCAGATCGCCGAGACCCAGGCCAAGGAGCAGGAAGCCATGACCGCCGCGGCTCGGGCCGAGTCGGCCATGCGCGAGGCCCAGGAGCAGGAGGCCAAGGCCACCCGCATGTGGGAGCGCATGCTGACGTCGGGCCGGCGGGCCGAGCAGATATCCGAGCAGTTGGCCGCCTCCTCGGAACAGCTCTCGGCCATGCTCACCCAGGTCAAGCAAGGGGCCGGGGTGCAGAACGAGCGCATGGGAGAGACCGCCACGGCCATGGAGCAGATGAACGCCACGGTGCTGGAGGTGGCCAAGAACGCGGGCCGCGCCTCGGAGAACGCCCGCGGCGCGCGGGACAAGGCCAAGGACGGGGCGGTCATGGTGCGCCAGGCGGTGGAGGCCATCGCCCAGGTCAACGCCCAGACCGACATCATGCGCAGCGGCATGGAGGACCTGGGCCGCCAGGTGAACGCCATCGGCCAGATCATGAACGTGATCACCGACATCGCGGACCAGACCAACCTGCTGGCCCTGAACGCGGCCATCGAGGCGGCCCGGGCCGGGGACGCGGGACGCGGCTTCGCGGTGGTGGCCGACGAGGTGCGCAAGCTGGCCGAGAAGACCATGTCCGCCACCAAGGAGGTGGAGACCTCCATCCAGTCCATCCAGCGCGCCACCAGGCAGAGCATCGACCGGGTGGAGGAAGCGGCCCAGGCCGTGGTCCGCTCCACCGAACTGGCCAACTCCTCGGGCCACGCCCAGGAGGACATCCTGCGCCTGGTGGAGGACTCCAGCCTGCAGGTCGAGTCCATCGCCTCGGCGGCCGAGGAGCAGTCCGCGGCCAGCGAACAGATAAACCGGGCCATCGACGAGGTCACCCGCATCGCGCTGGAGACCAGCGAGGGCATGGTGTCCTCGGCCGAGGCCGTGCAGGCCCTGGTCGCCACCGCCGCGGAGCTCAAGGGAATGATCGAGGAGATGCTGCACGAGAACGGCTAGCCGCCGCCCGCTCGCGGCAGGCAGCTTCAGATACGGGGCGTCCCCTTCGGGGGGCGCCCCTTGCGTTTGGGGTCAGGCGTAAAGCCAACAGCGGACGAGCCGGCCGTCGCGGGAAAGGAGCGGCGGATGCTCGACCCGGCAGCGGTCGAAGGCCCTGGGGCAGCGGGGATGGAAGGAGCAGCCCGGAGGCAGGTCGGTGAGCGGGGGCACGATGCCCGGGATGGGCGTGAGCCGCGCCCCGCGTCGGGTGAGCTTGGGCAGGGAGCCCAGGAGCCCCTGGGTGTAGGGGTGCAGGGGGTCGGCGAACAGCCCGGCCACGTCCCCCTCCTCCGCGGCCTGGCCCGCGTACATGACCATGGCCCGGGAGCAGGTCTGGGCCACCACCCCCAGGTCGTGGGTGATGAGCAGCACCGCGGCGTTCCGACGCTCCTTGAGGTCCATGAGCAGGTCCAGGATCTGGGCCTGGATGGTCACGTCCAGGGCGGTGGTGGGTTCGTCCGCCAGCACCAGGTCCGGGTCGCAGGACAGGGCCATGGCGATGACGATGCGCTGGCGCATGCCCCCGGACAGCTCGTGCGGATAGCTCTTCAGGCGCTGCGCGGCGTCCGGGATGCGCACCAGGTCGAACAGCCCGGCCGCCGCGTCCAGGGCCTCGCGCTTGCCCAGGCCCTTGTGTAGCCGCAGCATCTCCGCCACCTGCTCACCCACGGTGAACACCGGGTTCAGGGCGGTCATGGGCTCCTGGAAGATCATGGAGATGCGCCGGCCGCGCACCTGGCGCATCTGGTCCTCGGACAGGGCCAGCAGGTCGGTCCCGGCGAAGCGCACCTCCCCGGCCACGATGCGGCCCGGGGGGTCCGGCACCAGGCGCAACACGGACAGGGCCAGCATGGTCTTGCCGCAGCCGGATTCGCCCACCACGGCCACGGTCTGGCCCCGGTCCAGGGACAGGTCCACCCCGTCCACGGCCCGGGCGACCCCGGCGGAGGTGAAGAAATGGGTGGCCAGGCCGCGTATCTCGAGCAGGGACATGGGCGTTGCCTTGGGCGCGTTGCTGTGTAAGGAAGGGGTCCCGGCGAACCTGTCGCCCCTCGGAGGAAATGTCAATGACCAAGCCCATCCGCGAGATCCTGTCCCCCTGCGGCCTGGACTGCGGCAAGTGCGTGGCCAACCCGGACAGCCGCATAGCGGCCCTGGCCCGTGAATTGCGCCAGGAACTGGGCGGGTTCGCGTCCTATGCCGAGCGGTTCGTGGAGTTCAACCCGGCCTTTGCCCAGTACCCGGCCTTCGCCGCCCTGCTCGACCACCTGGCCGACGGCGGGACCTGCCCCTCCTGCCGCTCGGGCAAGTGCCTGTTCGCGGGGTGCGAGGTAAGCCGCTGCACCCGGGAAAAGGGCCTGGACTACTGCGGCGAGTGCGCCGAGTTCCCCTGCGCCAAGGCCAACCTGCCCTTCCACCTGGACACCCTGTGGCGCAAGAGCACCGAGGCCATCCAGGAGATGGGGCCCGAGGCCTTCTACGCGACGATCAAGGACCGGCCGCGCTACCACAGGCCCAAGAAAGATTAGCCATTTAACAGTACGAGACCATACCGAATGTCCCACATCGCCGTCATCGGCGCCGGCCTGGCCGGGTGCGAATGCGCCTTCGCCCTGGCCCGGGCCGGCCGGGCCGTGACCCTCTACGAGATGAAGCCCGCCCGCTTCTCCCCAGCCCACGTGAGCCCGGGCCTGGCCGAGCTGGTCTGCTCCAACTCCCTGCGCTCAGACGACCCCCAGACCGCGGTGGGCCTGCTCAAGGAGGAGATGCGCGAACTGGGCAGCTTGGTCATGGGCGTGGCCGCCGCCACCCGGGTGCCCGCGGGCAAGGCCCTGGCCGTGGACCGGGAGCGCTTCTCCGCCGAGATCACCGCCCGCCTGGAGGCCCACCCGGCCGTGACCCTGGTGCGCCGGGAGATCGCCTCCCTGGACGACCCGGACCTGGCCGACGCCGAGGCCATCGTGGTGGCCGCCGGCCCCCTGGCCTCGGACGCCCTGGCCGACGACCTGGCCCGGCGCATCGGCTCGGACCGGCTGGCCTTCTACGACGCCATCGCGCCCATCGTGGACGCCCAGAGCGTGAACCAGGACATCTGCTTCTGGGCCTCGCGCTACCGGCCCGAGGAGAAGGACTACCTGAACTGCCCCATGGACGAAGCCCAGTACCTGCGCCTGGTGGCCGAGCTCAAGGCCGGCGACAAGGTGAGGCCCCGCGACTTCGAGGACCAGGCCCATTTCGAGGGCTGCCTGCCCGTGGAGGTCATGGCCGAGCGCGGGGACATGACCCTGGCCTTCGGCCCGCTCAAGCCCGTGGGCCTGGAAGACCCTCGCACCGGCAAACAGGCCTTCGCCGTGGTGCAACTGCGGCCCGAGAACCTGGAGCGCACCGCCCTCAACCTGGTGGGCTTCCAGACCAAGCTGACCTACCCCGAGCAGAAGCGCGTGTTCCGCCTGATCCCGGGCCTGGAGAACGCCGAGTTCCTGCGCCTGGGCAGCATCCACCGCAACACCTACGTGGACGCGCCGGCGGTGCTCACCCCGGAGCTGGCGCTCAAGGCCGACCCGCGGGTGCACCTGGCCGGCCAGATCACCGGGGTGGAGGGCTACGTGGAGTCCGCGGCCTGCGGCCTGTGGCTGGGCCTGCACCTGGGAAGCGCCGCGCCCCTGCCCCCGCGCGAGACCTCCCTGGGCGCGCTGCTCGGCCATCTGCGGACCCCGGCCAAGAACTTCCAGCCCTCAAACGTCCAGTTCGGCCTCATGCCCCCCCTGAACCAGCGCGCGGGCAAGCGCAAGCGCATGGCCCTCTACGCCGAGCGGGGCCGCGAGGCCCTGGCCGCCTGGAAGGCGCAGGCCGGCATCTAGGAGCGCCCATGCCCGACGCCCCTGTCCCCAAGTGGCTCGAATGGGCCCGCGTGCTGCAGGCCATGGCCCAGACCGGGCTGCACCATTCGGAGGGCTACTACGACCGCCAGAACTACGCCCGGCTGCGCGACCTGGCCGCGGAGATCACCGCGGCGCACGCCGGCCTGCCCGAGGCCCGGGTGCTCGACGCCTTCAGCCTCCAGCCCGGCTACGCCACGGTCAAGTGCGACGTGCGCGCGGCCTGCGTGCGCGACGGGAAGCTCCTCCTGGTGCAGGAGCGCCTGGACATGCGCTGGTCCCTGCCCGGCGGCTGGGCCGACGTGGGCGAAACCCCGTCCGCGGCCGTGGCCCGCGAGGTCTGGGAGGAGAGCGGCTTCACCGTGAAGCCGGCAAAGGTCGTGGGCGTCTACGACGCCAACCGCAGCAGCCGGCACATGGAGTTCTTCCACGCCTTCAAGCTCGTGTTCCTGTGCGACATCCTGGACGGCGAGCCCACCCCCAGCCACGAGACCGCGGCCGTGGGCTTCTTCCCCCTGGACGCGCCACCGCCCCTGTCCTCGCCCCGCACCGACCCGCGCCACCTGGCGGACATCGCCGCCGCCCTGGCCGATCCATGCCGTCCCGCGGTTTTCGACTGACAACATTGGCGCTTGCCTGCCGGGCAGGCCGGTGCTAGGGTGCGCGCCTTTCCGCGACACCGGAATGTACGCACAACCTGAAGTTTTGTAAGGATATTCTCTCGACCATGCGCTACGATGTCCACACCCACGCCTTCCATCCCAAGGTGGCGGACAAGATCCTGGCCCAGCTCCACGACCATTACGGCATCACCCCGGTTGGCCTGGGCACCGCCCCGGACCTGCTGGACCGCCTGGCCCGCGCCGGCATCGACCGCTGCGCGGTGCACAACGCCGCCACCGCCCCGGCCCAGGTCACCCCGGCCAACGACTTCGTGCTCGGCCTGGCCCGCAAGCACCCCCAGGTCATCCCCTTCGGCACCCTGCACCCCGCGGACCCGGAGTGGGAGGACGCCCTGGAGGGCCTGTGGAAGCGCGGAGTGCGCGGCATCAAGCTGCACCCGGACTTCCAGTCCTTCCGCCTGGACAATCCGGCCCTGGACCCCATCTTCGAGGCCGCCCGCGGCCGGTTCTGCTTCATGATCCACGTGGGCGACCGCCTGCCCCCGGACCGCAACCCCTCCTGCCCCTTCAAGGTCGCCAGGATCCTGGACCGCCACCCCGGCATCACGGTCATCGCCGCGCACCTGGGCGGGTACCTGCACTGGCGGTACGCGCTCGAGTGCCTGGTGGGCCGCGACGTGTTCCTGGACACCTCCAGCTCCCTGCCCTTCCTGGACGACGCCACCCTGCGCGAGATCTTCACGCGCCACGCGGCCGAGCGCATCCTGTTCGGCAGCGACTACCCCATCTTCGACCCCGGCACCGAGGTCGAGCGGCTCCGCCAGCGCATGGGCCTCTCCGACGACGCCCTGGAACGCCACATGTCCACGGCCCACACCCTGTTCGGCCCGGGCGCGGAGTTCGAGCCCAGGCTGTAAGGCTGAAAACCAAGACGGGCGATTCGTGAATCGCCCCTACGGAAGAGGGGCCTGCCAGGACCCCAGTCAGGGTTCTCTGTCCCCCGAGCGGTGAGTGAAGAGGGCGGATCGCGATCCGCCCCTACCGAAGAACGCCCGACCGACCGGCCTTGCCTGCCTTTGTGCCCTGGTTTTCAGTAGGGGCGATTCACGAATCGCCCGTGCCTTTCGCCTTGCTAGATTCCTCGCCCCAGCGCCGCCTGCGCGGCTGCGCGCACCGCGGTCGCCGCGGTCTCGGCGTAGTCCTTCTTTTCCAGGGGCAGGCCGGCCAGGGCCTCCATGATGCGGTCCGCGTCGAAGGTTGCGGCCTCGGCTGGGGTGAGGCCCTCCGCCAGTTCCGCGGCCACGTCGCAGCAGACCAGGAAGGTGCCGCAGCCAGAGCCCTCGTACCCGGCGCGGGTGATGCGGCCGTTTTCGATGGCCAGGGAGATGGTCACGGCCCGGCCCGAAGGATCGCGCTCGTGCCCCACGGCCGAGGGCAGGGGCAGGGCCCCCTGCCGCCGCGGATGCTTCCAGCGCTCCACCGCAACCGGGCCGAACCGCTCCAGGGAATCCTCGTCCACCATGGCCTGAAGCTGGGCAGCCAGCGCGTCAGGGTCCTGGGGCATGGAACCTCCTGGGTTCGGGGGGTTGGAAAGGCTTACGGCTAACGGCAGAGGGAGAGGACCAGATCCACGGCGTTGGGCAGGGCCAGGGCCACGGCCGGGGACAGGCCCTCGGCCGGGACTGCCGGGATGCGCTCCGCCTGCACCGCCACCACCCGCACGTCCACGCCCAGGGCGCTTTGCAGCACCCCCAACTCGGAGAGGGCCGGGAAGGCGTGCAAGTCCGTGGCCGTCCTGGAGGGGCCGGACGCCAAGTCCACTTCCCAGCACTCGCCGGGCGCGCGGTCCGGGGCCAGGGTGGCGTCCACGATGATGAGGCGCCCGGGCCGCGAGTCCGCCACGGCCAGGTCCAGCAGCAGTTCCTGGATCCCGGTGCCGGCGTCCAGCAGGGCCACGTCCGGCGGCAGGTCCGGGTTTCCGTCCAAAAGACCGATCACGCGCGGCCCCACGGCGTCGTCGCCGGCGAGCGCGTTGCCGCAGCCCAGGACGAGAATGCGCGAAGCAAAGATGTCGGCGGCCATTGCGGCTCCTATCTCTTCAGCAGGCCGTTCAAAAACCGTGAGGGCAAGGCGCGAGGATACGTCAAGACCGAAGCGTATAGCAACATACGCGAGGGTTTGACGGATTCGAGCAACGCAGCCATCGCGGGATTTGGGGCGGCCTGCTATTCGTACATGACGCCCAGACGCTCCCACTGAGCGCGGGCCTCGGTTTCCAGGCCGGTGATTTCCGAGGCGGGCTTGAGGGGCACCACCAGGGCTTCGGCCACCACCTGCCAGAGGTACTTCACCTCCCAGGCGCTGCCCGGGTAGTGCCGGGGCAGGCGGTGGCGCATCTGGTCGCGGCAGTTGGGGCAGCCCACCACCACCACGTCCGCGCCGCTGTGCCGTATCTGCTCCACCTTGCGCCAGCCGTGGTAGGCGCTGACGCCCTCGTTGGGCGTGGGCCAGTTGCCGCCGCCCGCGCCGCAGCAGTAGTTCTCGGCGCGGTTGGGGGAGAACTCCACCCGCTTCCCCACCACCTGGTCCAGTATCCAGCGCGGCTCGTCGTAGCAGTTGCGCTGGCAATAGCGTTCCAGCTCGCGGCCGTGCTCGCAGGGGTCGTGCCACACGAAGGTCTTGCCCGCGTGCACGGCCGGGTCGAACTGCAACCGGCCGTCCTTGATGCGGGAGACCAGGTAGTCGTAGAAGGACAGGACGTTGAGCCCGTCCTCGGGCGCGGTGCGGCCCGCAGCCTCGTCCCGGTCCAGGGTCTTGCGGCAGGCCAGGGAGCTGGCCCCGCAGTCGGGCAGGATGAGGCTCTTGGCCCCCAGGGTGCGCTGGATGTCCAGCTTGCGCCGGGCCAGGAGCCGGCTGGTCTTGAAGTCGCCCACGAACAGCGCCCAGTCCACCGAATCCCAGTTGTGGCTGGGCACGGTCCAGTTCTCGTTCGCGGCGTAGAAGATCTTCCACCACCACTTGAGGTCGTCGAAGTCCGCGAAGATTTCCTTGGAATTGGGAAAAATGACCAGGTCCGCGCCCTGCCTGTCCACGGGCACGTAGAACCCGGGGCAGCACTCCCGGGCCAGTTCCGCGCCCAGGTCGGCCAGCACCTGGAGGTAGTCCTCCAGCAGGATGTCCAGGGTGTTGCCCGAGCGCACGATGCGCTCCACGCCCTGGGCCAGCAGCGGCGGCACCTGGGACGGGTCGGCCAGGCCGCGCAGGCGCAAAAAGATGGCGGGCAAATCCACGCCCTCGGGGCAGGCCCGGGCGCAGAGCCCGCAGCCCGTGCAGGACCACGGGAACCGGGCCGCGCGGGCCTCATCCAGGTTCCCGGCCAGCAGCAGCCGGATGATGGACAAGGCGTTGACCTTGTCCAGCCCCGGCGCGCCAGTGAGCGGGCAGGCCTGCGCGCACGCCCCGCAATCGGTGCAGGCGAAAAGCCCGTGCCCTTCCATCTTCCGCGCCACCTCCGCAGGCAGCGCGCAGGAATCAACAGACATAACCACCCCTTTCCGCAGCTATATGGGCAAAACCCCGGTGGGTAAAGGGGGGTATGCGCAACGACGGAATGCGGCGCGACCCCATCGGCAGCAAAAAGGCCCGGTTTCCCGGGCCGTTGCATGCGTGGCGGAAGCGTATAGGAGTCGAACCTACCAGCGACCTCTCGACCGCTCACTGGTTTTGAAGACCAGGCGCCACACCGGTGACGAAACGCTTCCGTGACGAGAGGGATTGACCTAGCAGATAGGTGGGGTGGGCGCAAGCGGGCAGCGGCCGGGCCGTCCCTCTTCCGAGCGGAGGCCCGGCCTGCCAAGCGCCTACAGGCCCTTTCTTTCGATGAAGCGGAGGATGAACACGTAGGCGATGCCCAGCGCCACGATGGCGATCCAGTGGTTGATGCCCAGCACCCCGGGCAGGGTCAGCTTGCCCAGGTCGCCCCAGGTGTACACCGTGGCCTTGAGCGCATCGTAGGTGTGGGCGAAGACCGCCGCGCCCACCAGCATGCCCGCGATGCCCCACAGGGCGTCCATGCGGCCCTCGCCCACCGCGCCCAGGGAGGTGCCGGGACAGTAGCCCAAAAGCCCCCAGCCCAGGCCGAAGAGCAAGCCGCCCACGATGTTGGGGCCGAGCACCGCGCTCTTCACCGAGAGCTTCACCAGGCCCAGGTCGTTCAAGAGGTAGACGCCCACCATGGCCACGATGATGTGGCTGAGCATGAACTTCACGATGGTCAGGTCCTTGAGCCGCAGGGCCCCGAGTTGCTTGTCGTAGCGCAGCACCCGGGCCTTCTGGGTCAGGAACCCGAAGACGATGCCGGTGACGAGTCCGTAGATGAGGGTGAGTTCCATGGCTAGGCCCTCCTGTAGACGATGCGGGCCATGACGATCCCGCCGATGAAGAAGAAGGCCGCGGCGATGAACCCGCTCAAGGCCATCTGGGTAAGGCCGGCCAGCCCGTGCCCGCTGGGACAGCCCCCGGCCAGGCGCGCGCCGTACATGGCCACGATGCCGCCCACGAAGGCCACGATGGCCCGCGGGGCCTGGGCCGCTCCGAAGCGCTCGCGCCACATGTCGGGCACGGCCTGCACCGTGAAGTCGCGGCCCAGCTTGACCGCGACGTACGCGCCCACGAAGATGCCCAGCACAAACAGGTACTGCCAGTCGAGAATGGGCTTTTCCTTGACGTAGTAGCTCAGGGTGGCCACGGCCTCGGGCGAGAAGAGCTGCTCCAGCATGCCCGCGCCGCGCACGAAGCTGGTGGAGGCCCCCAGGTACTTGCCGGCCACCAGCACCGAGGCCACGGCCAGCAGCCCGGACAGCGCTCCCGCCACATAGGGGCTCCAGGCCCCGCGATCAGTTTCGTTGTTCATGTCGCACCTCCAAGGGGAATGGAAATTCGCGATTGCCGTACACATAAACACAGCGACCGCATCTGTAAACCCTCCTGGGGTATTTTTCTCGGAACTCGCCTGGATCAGCGCAGGGATTCCGCGACCCGGCGCAACAGGGCCGGGTCGTTGGCAAAGAAGCCGTCCGCGCCGAGTTCCAGGGCGCGGCGCATGGCCGCCTCGGTGTTGCGGCTCGTTCGCGCCCAGGGCAGGAGCAGGGCTCCGGCCGCGTGGACCGCGGCCGCCAGGTCCGGGGTGAGGTCCTGCTCGTCCGGGTTGTAGGAGGCCGCGCCCAGCTCGCGCAGCCGGGCCGCGATTGCGGGCAGGGGATACCCCCGGTCGGCCAATACCCCCACCCTCGCCGCGGGCTCGGCAGCGCGCAGGGCGTCCAGCATTGGGGACGAAAAACTGGAGAAGAGCACATAGCCCAGGAGGCCGCGCTTGCGCACCGGCTCCAGCACCATCCCGGCGGCCCGCTCCGGCCCCACCTGCTCCAGCACCTCGGGCTTGACCTCGACGTTCACCTCGGCGCGGCCGGCCAGGAGGTCCAGGGCCTGCTCCAGGGTGGGGATGCGCTCGCCCCGGAACTGCGGGCCGAACCAGGAGCCCGCGTCCAGCCGGGCTATTTCAGCATAGGAATGCGCAGACAGCTTGCCCCGGCCGTCGCTGGTGCGGTCCAGGGTATCGTCGTGCAGGATGACCGGGACCAGGTCCCGGGTCAGCCCCACGTCGAACTCCACCATGTCCGCGCCCGCATCGAGCGCGGCCCGGAACGCGGCCAGGGTGTTCTCCGGCGCGTGCGCGCTGTTGCCGCGGTGGGCGATGTCCAGGATGTTGGCCAGGGTGCTTGCCAAGTTCCCTCCGGACCGGGGTCACGAGAAGGACAAGAGAAACTCCGGAAAAGCTCTTATAACCCGGCAGGGTCGGGCAGCAAGGTGTAGTCCATGGCCCTGCGCCGGGGCGTGAACCCGGCCCGCTCGACCAGGCGGCGCAGCTCGGGCTCGGGCAGGCGGAAGCTCACGCCGGTTGCCGCCACCACGTTCTCCTCGATCATGGTGGAGCCGAAGTCGTTGGCCCCGAAGAAGAGCGCCAGCTGCCCCACCATGGGCCCCTGGGTGACCCACGACGCCTGGATGTTGGGCACGTTGTCGAGATACAGCCTGCTCAGGGCCAGGAACTTCAGGTACTCGCTGGACGCGGCCTCGGGCCGGGGCAGGCGGGTGTGCTCGGGCTGGAAGGTCCAGGGGATGAAGGCCGTGAACCCGTGGGTCTCATCCTGCAACGCGCGTACGCGCTCCAAATGCTCGATGCGCTGCGCCAGGGTCTCGCCCTGGCCGAACATCATGGTGGCCGTTGTCTTCATGCCCTGCCGGTGCGCCTCGGCCATGACCGCCATCCAGGCGTCGGCCCCGCATTTGTTGGGCGATACCTCGCGCCGCACCTCGTCCACCAGCACCTCGGCCCCGCCGCCCGGGATGGAGTCCAGGCCCGCCTCGCGCAGCCGGCGCACCACCTCGGCCACCGGCAGGCCGCCGTCGCGGGCCAGGAAGTCGATCTCCGTGGGCGAGAGCCCATGGATGGCCACCGTCGGAAACTTCGCCTTGAGGAACGCGAACAGGTCCTCGAACCAGGCCAGCTTCAGGTCCGGGTGCATGCCGCCCTGCAGGAGGATCTGGTACCCGCCCAGGTCCCGAGTTTCCTGCACCTTGGCGGCCAGTTCCTCGCGGGTGAGCACGTACCCCTCCGGGTCGCCGGGCGGCCGGAAGAACGCGCAGAACTTGCACCCGGACACGCACACGTTGGTGTAGTTCACGTTGCGGTCCACGATGTAGGTGACCACCGGCCCGGGGTGCAGCTCCAGGCGGCGGGCGTGGGCCAGGCCGCCCAGGGTGAAGAGGCTCTCGGCCTCCCAGAGGCGCAATGCCCCGGCGGCGCTCAATCTTTCGGCCATATCTCGCCCGTCCTTGACGCGTGCCCGAATTTGGCGGACAAGGATACCCCTGCGCGAGGTCCCATGCTGCCGAACATGCTGTCCGACCATGAGCTAAAGGCCCTGCTGGCAAAGGTCAAGACCATCGCCGTGCTGGGGGCCAACGATTCACCGGGCCGGCCCGTGGACCGGGTGGGCCGCTACCTCATGGACGCCGGGTTCACGGTGCTGCCCGTGCACCCCAAGCGCAAGACGGTCTGGGACCTGGACGCTTACTCCTGCCTGGCCGAACTGCCCTTCCCCGTGGACCTGCTGGACCTGTTCCGCGCCGCGCCGCACTGCCCGGCCCATGCCCGGGAGGTGCTGGACCTGCCCTGGAAGCCCGCGGGCTTCTGGATGCAGTCGGGCATCGTGAGCCCCGAGGCCAGGGACCTGCTGGCCGGCACCGGGATCACGGTGGTGGAGGACCGCTGCCTCATGGTGGACCACGCGAGGCTGGCCAGGTGACCGTCCCGGCCTTCGCATGCCAACGCTGCGGCCACTGCTGCGAGGGCCAGGGGGGCATCGTGCTGTCCCCGTCCGACGCCGCCCGCCTGGCCGCGCACCTGGGCCTGGCGCTGGACGCCTTCCTGGCCGCGCACACCGAGGCCAAGGGCCGGCTGCCCCGGCTGCTCGCCGGGCCTGACGGGTACTGCGAATTCTACGACCACGCCCTGCCCGGCTGCGGGGTGCACTTGGCCCGGCCGGACGTGTGCCGGGCCTGGCCCTTCTTCCGGGGCAACCTGATGGACCCGGAGAGCTGGGCCATGATCCAGGGCGACTGCCCGGGCGTGGACAAGGCCGCGGGGCACGCGGAGTTCGCGGCCCAGGGACGGGCGTACATGCGCGAAAACGGGCTGTTCAGGCAGCGCGGCGACCAGACCCCCGAGGCCCTGGTCTCGCCCTGGCCGGACGATGCGCCCCAGGGCCATGAGGGCGCTCCATGAACGTGGCCGAGGCCTACGGCTTTCTGCGGCTGCCCAAGGGCGCGGGCCCGGACGAGGTCAAGGCCGCGTACCGCAAGCTGGCCTTCGAGCTGCACCCGGACCTGAATCCCGACGACCCCTCGGCCTCACGCCGCTTCCAGCTCCTGAACGAGGCCTACGTGCTGCTCAAGCAGGTGCTGGAGGAGGAGCCGCCCGGTGCGGCCGGCAAGAGGCGGAAAAAGGCCCCGCCCAGGGACGAGCGGCCAACGGCCAGCAAGGCCGAGGCCGCCCGGGAATACGCCAGGCAGGCGGCCGGAGCGGGGGCTGCGCCGCCGCCTCCCCCGCCCGGGGCCGGGGCCGGGGCCAAGGCCGACAACGGCGGCCCGTCCTTCACCTTCCGCAAGGAAGAGGTGCTGCGCGACATCATGAACGACCCGTTCGCCCGGCGGGTGTTCGAGGACATCTACCGCACCGTGCGCCAGAGCGGCCGGGCCGGCACCCCGGTGCCCCCGCCCCGGGAGCGCAAGCTCACCCTGCGCTGGGGCGGCAAGAGCCTGGACGTGGACCTGTCCAAGGGCCTGACCGGCGGGGTCAAGGACTGGCTTGCCAAGTCCATGGACGATGAGCAGATTATCGAGATACCCGCGCACCAGCTCACCCCTGGCGCGCGCATCCGGCTCACCATCCGCCGGGCCTGGACCGGCGAGCCCAAGACCGTGGAGGTGCCCCTGCCCCCGGACTACGTGCCGGGCCGGCCCCTGCGGCTCAAGGGCCTGGGCCGCAAGATCGGCCCCTGGGCCGGGGATTTGTACATCCGCCTGGTGGCGAAATAGCGCAGTTTCGCCTTGAAACAAGGCGAGGAACTGAAATACTGTTCCAGTCTTTCAGCAAACAGCATACGCGCATCTTGGCGTTTTCAAAGCCAAGACGCTCTAAGGAGACAAGCAAATGGCCGAGACCATTGACGAAATCACTATCAATTGGGAAGACGAGGACGGCAACCTGGCGGTCAAGGAGCTGAAAAAGGAAATCCTGACCCGGGGCGCCTGGACCACCATCATGTTCCTGCTCCAGAACATTGACAAGAAGACCGGGGAGTACAAGGCCCCCCAGATCCGCATCGTGCGCTACAAGAAGAGCGGCGGCCGGTTCCTTCCCCAGTCCAAGTTCACCATCTCCAGCGCCCGCCAGGCCCGCCAGATCATGGACATCCTGGGTGGCTGGCTGTCCGACATGGGCGAGGGCGAGGGCGACTAGCCCCCCTCCCCTCCCCCGCTCCGCTCCGGCTCCAGGTCCAGCACGTCGCGGCCGAGGACGTAGGGCATGAGGCGGGGGTGTTCGACTGCCTGCTCCAGGCGGGTGAAGGCCCGGGCCAGGCGGGCGGTGTCGCGCTGCATGGCCCGCAGGTGGTTTCGAGCCGATTCCAGCCGCGGGTCCGGCGACCCGGCGGACATCTCCTCCAGGTCGTTCAGGGCCAGCTCCAGCCGGCCCTCCAGGGTGCCCAGCACGTTGTTGCCCACGTGGGCCATGCCGCCCGCGGCCTTGGCCAGGGCGTCGCGGCCCAGGTCCAGGAGCCTTCCCGCGATGAGGGACACCACCTCGGCGCACTGGCCAAGCAGCTCCGGGTCCTGCCGGCCGAAGAACCCCGGCTCCCGAGAATAGAGCATCACCATGCCGAAGGGCTTCTCGCCCCGGCAGCGCAGGATGAAGGTGAGCCGGGAGCGGAAGCCCTCCCGGCAGGGGGCCAGGTCGGACTCGTCGCAAGGGCCGTCCGGCCCGGGCGAGAGGTCCGCCACCTCGCTCATGCGGTGCGGTTCCTCGCGCAGGGCGCGCATGACCGGATGGTCGCGCCGGGTCTCCAGCAGGTCGCGCACGAAGAGCGGGGTGGGCTGGTTGTCCCGGGTGTCCACGGCCACGTTGCGCCACACCCCGGTCCCATCCGGGGCCAGCTCCCGCAGCCGGCACACCGCGATATCCGCGGCCAGGCGCTGGCGCAGGATGATGCCGCAGCGCTCCAGAAAGGCCTCGGGCTCCAGGAAGGCCTCGCCCACCCGCACCAGCTCCACCATGGTTTCCAGCAGGAAGGCCGCGCCGGCCCGGTCCTTCTCGCACGCGGCAAGACGCCCGGCCGTTGCGTCGCGGTCGGGGTCGAGTTCGTGGGCCATGGGCCGGGCTCCTAAGGAGATAGTTTAGGAAACCGCTAAGAACGTCTTCAGCGGGCCGTCCAAAAATCGCGAGGGCAAGGCGCGAGAACCCGTCAAGCCCGAGGCGTATTCGGATATACGTGAGGGTTTGACGGGTTCGAGCAACGCAGCCATCGCGAGATTTTCAACGGCCCGCTATAGCCAGGACGGCTGGTTGCAACTGCGGTCGGGCTCGAGATCGAGGACGTGGCGGCCGCGCACGTAGTGCATGAGCACCGGCTTCTCCACCGCCTCCTCCAGCTTGGAGATGGCCCGGGCCAGCCGGTCCACGTCGGAGAACATGTAGCGCACCTGCTCCACGATCTCCTCCAGCTCCTTGCAGTCCGCCAGGTTCTGGCAGCGGGCCAGGTCCTCCAGGTCCGCGAGCATGATCTCCACCCGGCCCTGCAGGGTGCCCAGCACGTTGTTGCCCACGTGGGCCATGCCGCCCGCGGCCTTGGCCAGGGCGTCCTGGCCCAGGGCGTAGAGCCGGCCGATGAGCAGCGACACCAGGCTGGCGCAGTCGCCCAGCAGGTGGGAATCGTAGCGGTCGAAGAAGTTGGTCTGCCGGGAATAGAGCATGACCAGGCCGAAGGGGGTGTTCTCCGGGTCGCGCAGGATGAAGGAGAGCCGGGAGCGGTAGCCCGCCATGTAGGGCACGCAGTCGAAGGACTCGCCGCCCCGTTCCGGGCCGCGCAGGTCGTTGGAGAGCACGTACATGCGCGTGGGCTCCTGGTGCACCGCGTGCATCACCGGATGGCTGGGGTGGATCTCCTCCATGTCCTTGACGAAGATGGGGGTGGCCAGCCCGTCGTCGGTGCTGGAGGCGATGTTCTCCCAGTAGGGATCGCCGTCGGCGTCCACGCGCTTCAGGCGGCACACGTACAGGCAGGCCGAAAGCTCCTTGAGCAGGATCTCGGCGCACTCCTCCAGGAAGTCCTCGGCGCTGTGGAACTCGTCGCCGATGGAGATGAGCTCCACCATGATGTCCATGATGAGCAGGCTGTTCTCGAAGGTGTGCTGCAGCGCGGCGAAGCGCTGCTCCAGCTTGTGGTGCGAGGGGCAGCGGCCCAGGGGCCGGGGCCCGGCCGCGGCCAGGGCCTCGTCCAGGGCGCGCCGCTGGCCGGCCAGGTAGGCCAACAGCCCGGGCCAGCCCTCCATGTCCTGGGGCGGGCGGGCCAGCTCGGGCGGTTTCTCCATGCTGTCCAGGGTGTCCCGGATGCTGGCCAGCAGGTCGCGCATGGCCTGGGCCACGGGCGCGGGCGCGGCGTTGGCCTGGACCGCCACCAGCCGCTCCAGGGCGGACAGGGGGTCGTCCAGGTGCAGGAGATTCAGGGAGGCGCTGTTGGGCATGGGCGTGCGATATCCTCTAGCATGGAAAAATAGGGCCTTTGCCCCAAGCTGGCAAGGCCCTTTCCCGAAACCTACGCGCGGGTGAGCCGGCGGTACTTGACCCGGTGCGGGGTGTCCGCGTCCTTGCCCAGGCGCTTCTTGCGGTCCTCTTCGTAGTCGGAGTAGTTGCCCTCGAACCACACCGCGCGGCTCTCGCCCTCGAAGGCCAGCATGTGGGTGGCGATGCGGTCCAGGAACCAGCGGTCGTGGCTGATGACCAGGGCGCAGCCCGCGAAGTTGAGCAGGCCCTCCTCCAGGGCGCGCATGGTGTTCACGTCCAGGTCGTTGGTCGGCTCGTCCAGGAGCAGCACGTTGCCCCCGTCCTTGAGCATGCGCGCCAGGTGCACCCGGTTGCGCTCGCCGCCCGAGAGCATGGAGCACTTCTTCTGCTGTTCCGAACCGGTCAGGTTGAACCGGGCCACGTAGGCGCGGGAGTTCACCTCCCGGCCGCCCAGGTCCATGGTGTCGCGGCCGTCGGTGATGACCTCGAACACGGTCTTGTCCCCGTCCAGGGCGTCACGGTGCTGGTCCACGTGGGAGAGCTTCACGGTCTCGCCCACCACGACCCTGCCGGCGTCCGGCTGCTCCTGGCCGGTGATCATGCGGAAGAGCGTGGTCTTGCCCGCGCCGTTGCCGCCGATGATGCCCACGATGGCGCCGGCGGGGATGATGGCGGTGAGGCCGTCGAGGAGCAGGTTCTCGCCGTAGCCCTTGGACACGCCGGAGAGCTCGATGACCGACTTGCCCAGGCGCGGGCCGGGCGGGATGTTGATCTCCAGGTCGCGGGCCAGCCTCTCGCCCTCCTGGCCCAGGAGCTGCTCGTAGCGGGCGATGCGGGCCTTGCTCTTGGCGTGGCGGCCCTTGGGCGCGGTGCGTATCCACTCCAGCTCGCGGCCCAGGGCCTTCTGGCGCTGGCTCTCGCCCTTCTCCTCGTTGGCCAGGCGGGCCTGCTTCTGCTCCAGCCAGGAGGTGTAGTTGCCCTTCCAGGGGATGCCCCGGCCGCGGTCGAGTTCGAGAATCCAGCCGGCCACGTTGTCCAGGAAGTAGCGGTCGTGGGTCACGGCGATGACCGTGCCGGGATAACGGGCCAGGTGCTGCTCCAGCCAGGCCACGGACTCGGCGTCCAGGTGGTTGGTGGGCTCGTCCAGGAGCAGGATGTCCGGGTTCTTGAGCAGCAGCCGGCACAGGGCCACGCGGCGGCGCTCGCCTCCGGAGATCACCGCCACCGGGGTGTCCGGGGGCGGGCAGCGCAGGGCGTCCATGGCCTGCTCCAGGCGGGAGTCCAGGTCCCAGGCCCCGGCCGCGTCCAGCTTGTCCTGCACCGCGGCCTGCGCATCCAGGAGCTTCTGCATCTGGTCGTCGTCCATGGGCTCGGCGAACTTGGCGTTGATGGCCTCGAACTCGGCGAGCAGATCCACGGTCTCCTGCACGCCCTCGCGCACCACCTCGATGACCGTCTTGTCCACGCCGACCAGGGGCTCCTGCTCCAGGAAGCCGATGGTGAAGCCCGGGGACACGTCGGTCTTGCCGTCGAAGTTCTGGTCCACCCCGGCCAGGATGCGCAGAAGCGAACTCTTGCCCGAGCCGTTCAGGCCGATGACCCCGATCTTGGCCCCGTAGAAGTAGGACAGGGAGATGTCCTTGAGCACCGGCTTCTGGTCGTAGAACTTGGAAACCCGGTACATGGAATAGATGATCTTGTCTGGTTCGTTGCTCATGCGCTCGCGCCCCGGGGGGTGTGTTGAAGGATGTTCGCGTACGGGAAAGTCCGCGCCCTATGTACTAGACAGGCGCGCCCTGTCAATTCCCCGAGCCGCCCGCCGGACGCGGGGTTGCCGTTCGCCGAATTTTCTTCGGCCCGCCTTGACATCCATGTGGATTTATACGCACAAGCACCAGTCACGGCCGGGGAAATCCGGCCAACTTGGCCCGCCAACTCAACTCACTTTCGGGGGGGTGCCCATGTATCGAATCGCTAGCCTCGTCCTGGCCCTGGTCCTCGGCCTCGGCATTGCGGCGGCCTCGGCCGCCGAGCCCATCAAAATCGGCGCGGTGCTCTCGGTCACCGGCCCGGCTTCCTTCCTGGGCGAGCCGGAAAGGAACACCCTGGAGCTCATCGCCGACCAGTTGAACGCCGGCGGCGGCCTGCTGGGCCGCAAGGTGGAGATGATCATCTACGACGATGAGGCCGACGTGAACAAGTGCGTGCTCGCCACGGACAAGCTGCTCAAGAAGGACAAGGTCGTGGCGGTGCTCGGCCCCTCCATCTCGGGCAACACCCTGGCCATCATGGGCAAGTTCCCTGCGGCCAAGATTCCGCTCATCTCCTGCGCCGCGGCCGAGAAGATCGTGAAGCCCGTGAATCCCTGGGTGTTCAAGACCGCCCAGTCCGACCGCCAGGCCGTGTCCCGCATCCTGCAGCACGCCAAGAAGGCGGGCTACAAGAAGCTGGCCATCCTCACCGTGTCCAACGGCTACGGCCAGGCCGGCCGCGCCGTGCTCCAGGAGCTGGCCCCGGCCCAGGGCTTCGCCATCGTGGCCGACGAGGTCTACGGCCCCAAGGACACGGACATGACCGCCCAGCTCACCAAGATCAAGGGCCTCGCCCCTGACGCCATCATCTGCTGGGGCACCAACCCCGGCCCCGCGGTCATCGCCCGCAACCGGGTGCAGCTGGGCATCACCACGCCCCTGTACCAGAGCCACGGCGTGGCCTCGCGCAAGTTCATCGAGCTGGCCGGCGAGGCCGCCGAGGGGCTCATGCTCCCGGCCGGCCACCTGGTGGTGGCCCCCCTGGTGGCGGACAGCCATCCCCAGAAGCCGGTGCTCATGGCCTACTCCAAGGCCTATGAGGCCAGGTTCAAGCAGCCGGTGTCGGCCTTCGGCGGCTACGCCCACGACGCCCTGCTGCTGGTGGCCGACGCCATCAAGCGCGGCGGCTCGGCCGAGCCTGCGGCCATCCGCGACAACCTGGAGAAGATCACCGCCTTCGTGGGCGCCAGCGGCATCTTCACCTTCACCCCCCAGGACCACCTGGGCCTGGACGAGAGCGCCTTCGTGATGGTGAAGATCGAGAAGGGCGACTGGAAGGTCCTGGACTAGCAAGCCGTTGAAAAGCTGACACAAACAACCCAAGGGGGAGAGCATGGTTCGGAGAATGAAACTCCTGGCGACTCTGGCCGCGCTGGCGACCCTGCTGGCGGCGATCTCGGTGCAGGCGGCCGAACCCATCAAGATCGGCGCGGTCTTCTCGGCCACCGGACCGGCCTCGTTTCTGGGCGAGCCCGAGAAGAACACCCTGGAGATGGAGGTGGCCAAGATCAATGCCGCCGGCGGCGTGCTGGGCCGGCAGATCGAGCTGACCATCTACGACGACGAGACCGACGTGAACAAGTGCGTGCTCGCCGTGGACAAGCTGCTCAAGAAGGACAAGGTGGCGGTGGTCATCGGCCCCACCACCTCGGGCAACACCCTGGCCATCGTGAACAAGTTCCCCGGGGCCAAGGTGCCGCTGGTGTCCTGCGCCGCGGCCGAGAAGATCACCACCCCGGTGAATCCCTGGGTGTTCAAGGTCGCGCCCTCGGACCGCTACGCGGCCACCCGCATCCTGGAACACGCGGCCAAGATGGGTTACAAGAAGCTGGCCATCATCACCGTGTCCGACGGCTTCGGCCAGGCCGGCCGCGGGGTGCTGCTGGAACTCATCCCGGCCAAGGGCTTCACCCTGGTGGCCGACGAGGTCTACGGCCCCAAGGACACGGACATGACCGCCCAGCTCACCAAGATCAAGGGCCTCGCCCCTGACGCCATCATCTGCTGGGGCACCAACCCCGGCCCCGCGGTCATCGCCCGCAACCGGGTGCAGATCGGCCTGGCCACGCCCCTGTACCAGAGCCACGGCGTGGCCTCCAAGAAGTTCATCGAACTGGCCGGCGACGCGGCCGAGGGCCTGCTCCTGCCCGCGGGCCGGCTCATCGTGGCCGAGCAGCTGGCCGACGGCCATCCCCAGAAGCCGGTGCTCATGGGCTACATCAAGGACTACACGGCCAAGTACAAGTCCGCGGTCTCCACCTTCGGCGGCCACGGGTACGACTCCATCCACCTGGTGGCCGACGCCATCAAGCGGGCGGGCTCGGCGGAGCCAGCGGCCATCCGCGACAGCATCGAGAAGATCACCGCCTTCGTGGGCACCGCGGGCATCTTCACCTTCAGCCCCACCGAACACAACGGGCTGGACGCCTCGGCATTCGAGATGGTGAAGATCGAAAACGGCGCCTGGAAGATCGCGGAGTAGCAACCGATTCCTGTCCGGCGGGAGCGGCCTTCGCAGGGGCCGCTCCCGCCGTTGTTTTGCCGCGCCCCGGACCCGCCTGCCGGGCCGGGGCCTTGCGCCCGAAGCGAATGTAGGGCACACCGGCCACGAAAGGGCCACGGCCCCCTGCTGGAGCACACGACCCCCATGGACCTGGGCAGCCTGCTGCAATACCTCATCACCGGCGTGACCGTCGGGGCCACCTACGGCCTCACCGGCCTGGGCTTCACCATCATCTTCAACACCACCGGCATCATCAACTTCGCCCAGGGCGAGTTCGTGATGCTGGGCGGCATGCTGGGGGTGGCCGCCTACGCCGCCGGGGTCCCCCTTCCCCTGGCCGTGCTGCTGGCCGTGGCCGCCGCCACCCTGGCCGGCGCGCTCATGGAGCGGACCTTCATCCGGCCCGTGGCCAGCGCCAGCCCGGTCAACCTCATCATCATCACCATCGGCGCGTCCATCCTCATCCGGGGCGTGGCCATGCTCGCCTTCGGCAAGGACACCTTCGCCCTGCCCCATTTCTCGGGAATGGAGCCCATCCGCTTCCTGGGCGCGGCCATGCTGCCCCAGAGCCTGTGGGTGCTGGGCGTGACCCTGCTCCTGCTCCTGGCGCTCAAGAGCTTCTTTTCCAGCACCATGTGGGGCCGGGGCATGCTGGCCTGCTCCTACGATCCCAAGGCCGCGGCGCTCATGGGCATCAACGTGTCGCGCATGGCCATGGCCTCCTTCATGATCTCCGCGGCCGTGGGTGCGGCGGGCGGGGTCATCCTGGCCCCCATCACCCTCACCGCCTACGACGTGGGCATCCTGCTGGGGCTCAAGGGATTCGCGGCCTGCATCCTGGGCGGCCTGGGCAACCCCTTCGGGGCCGCGGCCGGGGGCATCATCCTGGGGGTGCTGGAGTCCTTCGGCGCGGGGCTGCTCTCCTCGGCCTACAAAGACGCCATCACCTTCGTGATCCTGCTGCTGCTGCTGTTCGTGCGGCCCACCGGCCTGTTCGGCAAGGGCTCGGGAGAGAGGGTCTAGATGTCCCCCTCCCGCCGCAACCTCCTGGGCCTGGGGGCCTGGACCCTGCTCATGGCCCTGGCCCCCTTCCTGCTCACCAACGACTACTATGTCTCCACCCTGATCATCGGGTTCTTCAACGCCATCATCGTGGTGGGCCTGAACCTGCTCATCGGCTACGCCGGCCAGATCAGCCTGGGGCACGGCGCGTTCTACGGCCTGGGGGCCTACGTCTCGGGCATCCTCGCGGCCACCTACGGGCTGCCCGTGGAGGCCGCGGGCCTCATCGCCATCGTGCTCACCGGCCTCATCGCCTGGGGCATCGGCATCCCCACGCTCAAGCTCTCGGGCCACTATTTGGCCATGGCCACCCTGGGCTTCGGGGTCATCGTGTCCATTGTCTTCAACGAGGCGGTGGCCTTCACCGGCGGCCCCTCGGGCCTCACCGGCATCCCGCGCCTGGCCCTGTTCGGGACCACGGTGGAATCGGACCTGTCCTACTACTACGTGACCGGCGCGGCGCTGACCCTGGTCATGGCCCTGTCCCTCAACCTCATCCAGTCCCGCCTGGGCCGCGCCCTGCGCGCCCTGCACACCAGCGAGCGGGCGGCCGAGGCCGTGGGCGTGGACATCGCCCGGTACAAGCTCTTCGTGTTCGTGCTCTCGGCCGTGTTCGCGGCCCTGGCCGGGGTGCTCTACGCGCACTACCTGGGCTTTGCCGCGCCCTCCTCCTTCGGGTTCAAGTTCTCGGTGACGCTCCTGGTCATGGTGGTGCTGGGCGGCATGGCCAGCGTGTGGGGCGCGGTGGCCGGAGCCCTGTTCCTCACCGCCCTGCCCGAGTTCCTGCGCGCCTTCGAGGACATCGAGACCCTGGTCTTCGGCGGCATCCTCATCCTGGGCATGATGTTTCTGCCCTCGGGCCTGGCCGGCGGCGCCTCCAGGATCGCCAAGGCCGTCGCGGTGAGGCTGCGCCGTGACTAGCCTGCTCGAGATGCGCGGGGTCACGGTGCGCTTCGGCGGGGTCGTGGCCCTGTCCGGGGTGGACCTGGACGTGGACCTGGGCAGCATCACCAGCATCATCGGCCCCAACGGCGCGGGCAAGACCACCCTGCTCGGGGTGGCCTCGGGCATGGTCCAGGCCACCGCCGGGACCGTGGCCTTCGCGGGCCGGGACGTGAGCGCGGCCCCGGCCCACGCCCGGGGCGCGGCGGGCATGGTGCGCACCTTCCAGAACCTGGAGGTGTTCTCCAACATGACCGTGCTGGAGAACGTCATGACCGGCTGCCACCGCCACGTGGACTACGGAGTGGTGGACTGCCTGGTGCGCACCGGCCGCTTCCGCCGCGAGGAGCGGCGCTGCCGCGCGCACGCCCTGAGGCGCCTGGATTTCGTGGGCCTGGCGGACAAGGCCGGCTCCCCGGCATCGGACCTGCCCTACGGGCTGCAGCGCCGCATGGAGATCGCCCGGGCCATCGCCGCGGACCCGGCCCTGCTCCTGCTGGACGAGCCCGCGGCCGGGCTCAACACCCGGGAGACCCAGGCCCTGGGCGAACTCATCACCGCCATCCGGGAGAGCCAGGGCGTGACCATCGTGCTGGTGGAGCACGACATGGACCTGGTCATGCGCATCTCCGACGCGGTGATGGTGCTCAAGGAGGGCCGCAACCTGGCGATGGGCCCGCCCGAGGCGGTGCAGAAGGACCCCGAGGTCATCAAGGCGTACCTCGGCGAGGATGAAGACTAGATGCTCACGCTCAAGAACGTCGACGTCCACTACGGCAAGGTGCACGCGGTGCGCCGGGCCTCGCTGCACGTGCGGCCGGGCGAGGTGGTGGCCCTCATCGGCGGCAACGGCGCGGGCAAGACCACCCTGCTCACCACCATTTCCGGCCTGGTGCGGCCCAGCAACGGGGAGATCCTGTTCATGGACGCGCCCATCACCCGGTCCGCGCCCGAGCGCATCGTGCGCAACGGGCTGTCCCACGTGCCCGAGGGCCGCCACGTGTTCAAGCCCATGAGCACGGAGGACAACCTGCTCCTGGGCTCCTACTCCCGCTACAGCTTGCAGAACCGGCCCCAGGTCCAGGACGATCTGGAGGACGTGTTCTCCCTGTTCCCGGTGCTGGGGGAGCGGCGCGGCCAGGCCGCGGGCACGCTTTCCGGAGGGGAGCAGCAGATGCTGGCCATCGGCCGGGCGCTCATGAGCCGGCCCTCCATGCTGCTCCTGGACGAGCCGTCCATGGGCCTGGCGCCGCAGGTGGTGCGGGAGATCTTCAAGCTCATCGTGCGGCTCAAGCAGGAGCGCGGCCTCACCGTGCTACTGGTGGAGCAGAACGCCCGGGCCGCGCTCAAGATCGCGGACCGGGGCTACGTGCTGGAGACCGGCCGCATCGTGCTCCAGGGGCCGGCCGAGGAACTTCTGGAAAACCGCGACGTGCAGCGCGCGTACCTCGGCCGCGACCTGGACCGGGAGGATTAGGAGAAGGCCATGCCCAAACGCCAGGGAGGGATGCGCATACCCACCGACCAGATGCGCCAGTTCATGGAGCAGGACATCCCCTACAACGCCTTCCTGGGCCTCAAGGTGGACGACGTGCGGGAGGGGTTCTGCCGGCTGCGCCTGCCCTTCCGGCCCGAATTCGTGGGCGATACGCGGCGGCCTGCGCAGCACGGGGGGCTCATCTCCTTCCTGGTGGACACCTGCGGGGGGGTGGCGGTGTGGTCCTGCTGCTGCCTGGATGACCGCATAGCCACCATCGACCTGCGGGTGGACTACCTGCGGCCCGCGCCGCCCCAGGACCTGGTGGCCGAGGCCGAGGTCCGGCTTCTGGGCAACCGGGTGGGCAACGCCCAGGTGCGCGTCTTCGCGGCCGATGCCCCGGAACAGACCGTGGCCGAGGGCCGCGGAGTCTACAACGTTCGCCGCAGCGCGGGAAAAAGCGGAGGTTGACCATGTACTTCGAGCCCGAATACGAGTGCATGTCCCGGGACGAGCTGGCCCAGCTCCAGCTGGAGCGGCTGCAGAGTACGCTCTTCCGGCTGTCCCGCAACGTGCCCTTCTACCGCCGCAAGTTCGAGGGCCTGGGGTTCGACCCCGAGGAATTCCGCTCCCTGGAGGACTTGCGGGCGCTGCCCTTCACCACCAAGGCGGACCTGCGCGAGAACTACCCCTACGGCATGTTCGCCGTTCCCCTGCGCGAGGTGGTGCGGCTGCACTCCTCGTCCGGGACCACCGGCAAGGCCGTGGTCTGCGGCTACACCAAGAACGACGTGAAGCGCTGGGCCAAGCTGGCCGCGCGGGTGCTCACCGCCGGGGGCGTGACCCGGGACGACGTGGTGCAGATCGCGTTCAATTACGGCCTGTTCACCGGCGGCTTCGGCTTCCACTACGGCGCCGAACTGTTGGGCGCCTCGGTGATTCCCAGCTCCAGCGGCAACACCCGCCGCCAGATCCAGATCCTGCAGGACTACAAGACCACCGCCCTGGTCTGCACCCCGAGCTACGCCCTGTACCTGGCCGGGGCCATGGAGGAGGCCGGGGTCAACCCCAACGCCCTGGACCTCAAGTGGGGCCTGTTCGGGGCGGAATGCTGGTCCGACGCCATGCGCGGCGAGATCCAGGAGCGGCTCAAGATCACGGCCACGGACAACTACGGCCTCACCGAGATCATGGGGCCGGGCGTGGCCGCCGAGTGCCTGGAGCGGGGCGGGCTGCACGTGAACGAGGACCATTTCCTGGCCGAGGTCATCGATCCCCAGACCGGCGAGCCCGTGGCCCCGGGTGAAAAGGGCGAGCTGGTGCTCACCACCCTGACCAAGGAAGCCTTCCCCATGCTGCGCTTCCGCACCGGCGACCTGACCCGGCTCATCCCGGGCGCGTGCCCTTGCGGCCGCACCCATGCGCGCATGGACCGCATCCTGGGCCGCAGCGACGACATGTTCACCCTGCGCGGGGTCAACGTGTTCCCGGCCCAGGTGGAGGCGGCGCTGCTCACCGTGCCCGGCATCGAGCCCTGCTACCAGATCGTGCTGGAGCGCGAGGGCGCGCTGGACACCGCCACCGTGCTGGTGGAGGCCTCCACGGACGAGTATTTCGACGAGATCAAGAAGCACCAGCAATTGGTGCTCACCCTGGCCAGGACCCTGGAGTCCATCGTGGGCGTGTCCTTCGCCGTGAAGCTGGTGGAGAAGTCCAGCCTCTACGCGGGCGACGCCTGCAAGGCCAAGCGGGTCGTGGACAACAGAAAGTTTTAGCAGGCCGTTGAAAATCCCGCGATGGCCGCGTTGCTCACAGCCGTCAAACCCTCACGTATGTCGAATACAGCGCGGCTCTCTTGCGCCGTAGCGCTCGAAGCCTCGCTGACGGCCCAAGGGCTTCGGCCTTGACGGCTGCTCGCGCCTTGCCCTCGCGGTTTTTGAACGGCCTGCTGGATGAGCATCCCGTTCGCGTATTGTATTCTATTTCTTGTCCGGGTCACTCTCGGCCCGGCGCAGTTCCTCGTCGCGCGTGCCCGAGAGGTCGGCTGCGCGGAAATCCTCGGTGTCGGGCAGCACCAGGGCCAGGGCCGGGGTGAGGTCCAGCTCGGCGGTGAGGCCCGCGCCGGACAGGGCCAGCACGTGGCCGCCCCGGGTGCGGTCCGCGGTGATGAAGTGCAGGTGCCAGCCGGGCACCCCGTCGCCCCGGGCCGAAGCCGGGCTGGAGAAGCCCACCAGGTCCCCCTCCACGTCGCGCAGCTCGTGCACCTGCTGGGCCTTCACCGCCTCGGCCAGGGGCGGATAGGGCCTGGCCTGGGCCGGCACGCTGCGCACCTTGACCAGGCCGAACCGGCCGCGGACCCGCAGGGCGTAATAGACGTTTTTGGATGGCAGGGCCCGGTCCAGGGCGCGGCACAGGTCGTCAAGGCTCTCCGCCTCCAGGCCGCCCACCGCGAGGTCGGGCTCGAAGAAGGTCACCTGGGCGAAGGGAGTGCGGCCCACCCGGGCCTCGCGCGCGCTGCCGTCGGCCAGGGCCTGGTAGACCCGGCCGTCCACCACCACCATCTCCCCGTCCAGGGCCTCGAAGGTGCCCAGGCCCAGGTCCCCGTGCCGGGGCAGCTCGGCCAGGTCCACGGCCCCGGCGTAGACCCCGGCCAGGAGGGCGTCCAGGGTGGACACCTGGTACAGGGCGTCCCGGGCCGGCAGGTCCTGGGCCAGGACCGGGCCGGCCCAGCACAGGAGCAGGGCCAGGCAGGTGGCGAGGAAACGCATGCGGCCTCCTTGGGGTTTACGGGCAGACCACGCAAGGCTACCACGGCCCGCGCCCGGAGAAAACCCCGCACGCCGCGCCCGGCATGGGAAAGGCCCCTGCGCACGATGCACAGGGGCCCTGGGGGGGTTGAGGCGCCCGGTTGGCGTCCTCAAATATCTTCAGCCGGGCCGCGACCCGGCCGGGGTGTCTCGTCCACCTCTCAGAGCGCGACCAGTTCCGCCTCCACGCCCTGGCCGGTAATCCGGATGTCCGCCCCGGCCCAGGGCTCCAAGCCCAGGACCCGGAGCAGGTCCAGGAGCGACCGCCACTGCCGGGCCTTGCACTCCGGACACTCGTCAGCCTGGTGCACGGTCCAGCACACGGTGCAGATGCGGGCCGCCTCGAGGGGAATGGCGGCATCCTGATTGCGCGATCCCGCAACGTTCCTGTTTCTGAGTCGCAACACATGCATGGGGTTCACCTCTTCCAGGCTGTCCCTATCAACTTTCATGCCGGGAAATGCATAACAAGAAGTCTGATCAACCAGGCAATAATCCCGGGCCGTTTTGCGCCACCGCCGTGATTCGGGCCTCGGCCTGACGCCTGGTCGCCTCGAATCCGACGTCCACTTCCGCTGGAATCGTCCAATGGAATTAGACAATTCCAGCCGGGCTGGACACCAAACGCCGAGGCAACACGAGGGATCAGCTAGGATTTCGTTCGAACGATGCCGTGCTTCTGGAGCATCTGGTAGAGCCGGGCCCGGGAGACCCCGGCCAGGGAGCAGGCCCGGCGCACGTCCCCGGACGCGGCGTCCAGGATGCGGCTGAAGTAGTCCCGCTCGGCCGCATCCAGGGCGGCCTGGCGGTACTCGCTCCAGGGTGCCGGGGTCCACGCCCCGGCTCCCGACCCGGCGGCCGCCGGGGACGGGCCGTCCGGGCCGTTGCCCGCGTGGCGCACCAGGGAGCGGGCGTAGTGCAGGCGCACCGGGTCGGGCAGGTGCTTGAGGTACAGGGTGGGGTCGCGCCGGGCCGCGGCCAGGGACATCTCCAGGCCCTGCACCAGCTCGCGCACGTTGCCCGGCCAGGGATAGGCGGCCAGGGCGGCCAGGAACTCCGGGGAGAAGTCCTTTTCCGGCATGCGGTCGCGCCGGGCCATGCGGGCCAGGTGCAGGCGCACGATGCCCGCGATGTCCTCGGGCCGCTCCCGCAGGGGCGGCACCGCGATATGCAGGGAGCGCAGCCGAAAGAGCAGGTCCTCCCGGAACTGGCCGTCCCGGGCCATGGCCTCCAGGTCGCGGTTGGTGGCGGCCACCAGCCGGAAGTCGCTCTCCCGCTCGGCCTTGGCCCCAACCGGCCGGAAGGTGTGCTCCTCCAGCACCCGCAAGAACGCCTTCTGCATGGAGAAGGGCAGCTCGCCCACCTCGTCCAGGAACAGGGCGCCGCCGTCGGCCAGGGCCACCAGGCCCTCGCGGTCCTTGTCCGCACCGGTGAAGGCCCCGCGCACGTGGCCGAACAGGATGGACTCCACCAGGGTCCCGGGCAGGGAGGCGCAATCCACCACCACGAAGGGGCCGGCGGCCCGGGCGCTGTTGGCGTGGATGGCCCGGGCGATGAGCTCCTTGCCGGTGCCGGTCTCGCCGGACACCAGCACCGCGGCCCCGCTCTCCGCGGCCAGGGCCACCTGGCCCAGCAGGGCGCGCATGGCCGGCCCGTCGCCCGCGATGCCGATGCGCTTCACCGCCTCGGGGGGCAGGCCCGCGCCCTTCTCACGGCGGTAGGAAAGGGCGCGTTTGAGAGGGCTGGTGACGCTCCTCAGGCTGAGCGGCTTTTGCACGAAATCCCAGGCCCCGCCCCGGATGGCCCGCTCGGCCACCGCATCCTCCCCCGCCCCGGTGATGACGATGACCTCCGGGGCCTCGGGCAGGGCCACCAGTTCGCCCAGGGCGTCCAGGCCCGAGCCGTCGGGGAGGTACACGTCCAGGAACACCACGTCCACGCCCCCGGCCCGGGCCAGCTTCAGGCCCTGGCCCAGGGCGCCCGCGGTTTCACAGGCATGCCCCAGGTCCGCGGCGATATCCGCGATCATCTCGCTGATGAGCAGGTCGTCGTCGATGACCAGAACCTGTGCCATGATTACCTACTCCTGCATCGCGGGCAGGCGCACGGTGAAGCGCGACCCGCGGCCCGGCGCACTGTCCACGTCCACCTCCCCGCCCAGGCTGCGCACCACCCCGTGCACCACGGCCAGACCCATGCCCGTGCCCTGGCCCGGCCGCTTGGTGGTGAAAAAGGGATCGAAAATCCGCTCCAACACCTCGGGCTCGATGCCCGGCCCGGTGTCCGCCACGGCCAGGGAGACCCAGCCCGGCCCGCCGTCCGGGTCCGGCTCCCGGCCCAGGACGACGTCCACCCGGCCGCCGCCGCGCACCGCCTCCACCGCATTGGCCAGGAGGTTCATCACCACCTGGTGCAGCCGGGTGGAGTCCGCGGCCACCAGGTGGGGGCCCGGCCCCGGAACCGCGCGCAGGTCCACCCCCGGGGCCATGGAGGGGACCAGAAGCTGCAGGGCCTCGGCCACCACCTCGGCCAGGTCGGCCCGGCCCCGGGGTTCGGCCCGGCCCGGACGGGCAAAGGCCAGGAGCAGCTCCACCAGGTTGCGCGCCCGCATCCCCGCGGTGTGCACCCGGCCCACCATGCGGCGCACCGGGTCGGCCTCGGGCAGCTTGTCCAGGGCCATCTCCGAGTAGCCGATGATGGCCGAGAGGATGTTGTTGAAATCGTGCGCCAGCCCCCCGGCCAGCACCCCCACCGCCTCCATCTTGCGGGCGTGGGCCAGCCGCCGTTCGCTCTCGGTGAGCCGCGCCTCCATCTCCCGCCGGGACAGGGCGGTTTCGATGGCGATGCGCAAGAGCGTGCGGTCGATGGGCTTGACCAGATAGCCGTAGGGCGCGGTGGGCCGCACCCGGTCCAGGGTCTGGTCGTCGGAATAGGCGGTGGTGAAGATCACCGGGACGTGTTGCTGCTCCATGATCAGGGCCGCGGCGCGGGCCCCGTCCATCTCCCCGGCCAGCATGATGTCCATGAGCACCAGGTCAGGGGCCAGCCTCCGCGCCAGCTCCACCGCCTCCTCGCCCGTGGGCGCCGACCCGGCCACGGCATAGCCCATCTGGGCCAGGGAACGGGTCACGTCCTGAACCACCAGCGGCTCGTCCTCCACGATGAGGATGGTTGAACTTGGCATGGAGCGGGCGTCCTCCGGATTCCTGCCCGGGCGAATACCAGATTATCAAGCCCGGGGAAAGCCTTGCCGGTTGCCCCCAAGCCCGGGAGACGATATACCCGGGAGCGCCAAATCCACAGCGTTGCGCTCCCGCTGCTGCGCCGCGGCTCTCCGCCGGCGGCGGAGGCGTTCATGCAAGCGGAGCGCGAACCTGTTGCATGGGCAGTGCCCCGGGCACCATGCAGCAGCGGCGGCCAGTGCTTCCCTTCCTCCACCCCAACCCGCGAGGCGAACATGGAATACGGCAGGGTCATCTACGAAGGCGTGCTCACCGGAGTCAGCGAACAGTCTTTCCGCAAGGTGGGCAGGTTGCTCAAGAACGCCTTCGGCAAGGTGGAGTACGAATTCGAGGAGAACGGCGGCAGGGTCGTGATGTCCGGCGTCTCGGCCATGTTCGAAGAGGACGAGGCCAACCGGGTCGCCATCTTCGACGTGCTCAGCGAGTACACCCTGGAGGACAAGGGCAAGGGCGAGATACTGGCCCGCAAGTGGCAGACCGACGGCGAGGTGGCTACCGCCCTGTACGCCTTTGCAGGCGGGAAGTGGACCGAGTCCTCCCTGGCCCCGGCCACGAAGGCCGCAGCCAAGAAGGCCCCGGCCAAGAAAAAGCCCGCCGCCAAGGCCGCGGCCAAGAAGCCTGCGGCGAAAAAGGCTCCGGCCAAGAAGCCTGCGGCCAAGGCCAAACCCGCGGCCAAGAAGGCCCCGGCCAAGGCTGCCGCAAAGCCCAAGGCCAAGTCCGCCGCCAAGCCGGCAGCCAAGAAGGCTCCGGCCAAGCCCAAGGCGGCTCCCAAGGCAGCGCCCAAGGCCAAGGCTCCGGCCAAGCCCAAGGCAGCGCCCAAGGCCAAACCCGCGGCCAAGAAGGCCCCCGCGAAGCCCAAGGCGGCCCCGAAGGCAGCGCCCAAGGCCAAGGCCCCGGCCAAGCCCAAGGCGGCACCCAAGGCCGCTCCCAAGGCAAAGGCTCCGGCCAAGAAGACCAAGAAGTAGCAGCAGCCGCGGGGTCGCGCCCCGCCGGAGGCGTCATGCGCATCGCCGCCCTCACCCTGGCCCTGGCCCTGGCCATCCTCAACACCGGTCCGCTGGCCCGGGCCGCCGAGCCGGCCGCGGGCGCAGTGCAGGCCGTGCTGCTCTCCCCGGCCTCGGCCCGGATCACCGAGACCGCCACCCTGGCGCTGGCCGCGGAGCGCGGCCTGCGCCTGGGCCGGCTCATCCTGCCCGCGGCTGCGGACACAGCCTCCCTGCGCCTGGCCGTGCTCGAACCCGCCGGGCTCGGGGTGGCTGACCTCGCCTTCCGCCAGGTGCAGCGCCGCGACGAGGCGCGCATCGCCGAACTGGCCAGGCGGGTCAAGGCCCTGGAGGCCGAAACCCGCGGCCTGGCCGACGAGCGCGCCGCGCACCAGGCCGCGGCGGACTACTGGCGCGCCCAGGCCGCGGCCAAGCAGGACAAGCCTGCCGAGGCCCGGGACATGGCCGCCGCGCTCCTGGCCGGACTCTCGGCCGAACTCAAGGCCCTGGCCGGCCTGGACCGCACGCTGGAGGACGCCAAGAAGGCCCTGGCCGAGGCCCGCGCCGAACTGGACCGGGCCACCGGCGGCGGCGAAACCGTGTGGGAGGCCACCGTGGCCTTTGCCGGCCCGGCTCCTGCCCTGGAGAAGGGCCAGGCCCGGGTGCAGGCCACCTACACCGTGGGCAACTGCGGCTGGGAGCCGCGCTACGCCCTGGACGCCCAACCCGCCGCAGGCCGGGTGGATTTCGCCTTCGACGCCCTGATCCGGCAGCAGACCGGCCGGGACTGGACCGACGCGGACCTCACCCTGGCCACCACGGCCCTGCACGGCGCGCCCTCCCCGCCCCCGGCCGGGCAATGGGTCATCCGGCCGGCCCAACCCCGGCCCCTGGTCCGGGAAAAGGCCATGCTCTCCATGGAGATGGCCGCGGCCCCGCTGGCGGGCCAGGCCGATTCCAACGCCCTTCCCGAGCCCCCCCGCGCCGAGGGCCGGCTCTTCGACCAGTACTCCCTGGGCACGGCCACCCTGCGCTCGGGCGACACCCGGCGGGTGGCCGTGCGCCGTGCGCAGTGGAAGGCGGACTTCGACCTGCTCCTGCGGCCCCAGGTCTCGGCCCACGCCTATCTCCGGGCCCGGGCCCGACTGGACGAGCCGGCCAAGTACCCGGCCGGCCGGGCGGCCTGGTCCGTGGACCGGGTGTTCGTGCGCGAGGGCCGCTTCTCCCTGTTCGGCAGCGAAGCCGAGCTGTTCCTGGGGCCCGATCCCTCGGTGCATGCGCAGCTGCGCACCCTGGCCGACACAGCGGGCGAGAAGGGCCTGTTCGGGGGCAAGAAGACCCATGCCTGGGACTGGCGGCTCACCGTGTCCAACGCGGGTTCGGCCGCCGCCACGGTGCGGGTCGAGGACGCCCTGCCCCGGGCCGCGGACGAGCGCATCGCCATCGAGGAGCGCCTGCCCGGCGCCGCCAAGGAGGACGGCCTGGCGGTCTGGACCCTGGACATCCCGGCCGGCAAGGAGGCCTCGCTCCAGTATGGGTACACCGTGACCTACCCCGCGGACATGGACATCGAGCCGGGACGGTAGGCCGGCCCGTCCGGCGGGAGGCAGGCCAGGGGCTTGCCCAACCTGGGCTTCGCGAGTATATTGCATGGCTATTCAAATAGCTATGCCGTCGACACCACCGGAGTCTCCAGCGCAATGAAACTCGCCCTCCCCAGCTCCATCCGGGCCAACCTTTTCCTGGTTGTCCTGGCCGGGGTGCTCCCGCTCTTGGCCATCATCCTGGCCTCGGGCTGGGAACGGCGGGCCCACGAGATCGAGATGGCCGGCGACGAGGCCATGCGCCTGGCCCAGTCCCTGGCCGACCGGCAGGAGGGCGTCATTCGGGGCATCCGGCAGATGCTGGGCTCCCTGGCCGTGCTCCCCCCGGTGCACGAACTGGATGCCCAGGCCTGCACCGCCCTGTTCCGCCTCTTCCTCTCGGTCAATCCCAACCACGGCAACATCGCCCTGGTGCTGCCCAACGGCGAGGCCATCGCCTCGGCAGTGCCCTTCACCCGGGCCAGCTTCCTGGACATGAAGCACTTCCGGGAGGCACTGGAGGAAGGCGAGTTCACCGTGGGCGAATACGCCCTGGGCCGGGTGAGCGGCGTGCCCGCCCTGACCTTCGCCCAGCCGGTGCAGGACGAGTGGGGGCGGGTGATGGCGGTGCTTTCCACCAGCCTGCGCCTGGAGGCGTTTACGGTCCTCTTCGACCAGGCGCAGCTCCCCCCGGACTCCTTCGTGGGGATCACCGACCACCGTGGCACCCGCCTGCTGCGCTACCCTGCCAAGGACATCAACCCGCCCGGCGACCCCATCTCCCCCCGCGTGTGGGAGGCGGCCAAGGCCGTGGAACTGGAGACCCGGTTCACGGCCGAGAGCTCGGACGGGGTCCGGCGCGTCTACGCCATCCGCCGCCTGCGCCTGGGACCAGGCAAGACCCCCTACCTGAACATCTTCGTGGGCATCCCCGAGTCCTACGCCATCGCCCAGGCCGACAGTGTCACCCGCCTCTACCTCGCCTGGCTGGCCGTCTCCCTGCTCCTGTCCTGCGGCCTGGCCTGGGTGGTGGGCAAGTTCGGCATCCTGCACCGGATCAACCGGCTGGTCCAGGTGGCCCAGCGCCTGGGCGCAGGCGAGCTCTCGGCCCGCTCCGGCCTCACCGAGACCATGGGCGCCCTGGGCACCCTGGCCAGCGCCCTGGACAACATGGCCGCGGTCCTGGAGCGGGACATGACCCAGCTCAAGTCCGCCGAGGAGGCCCTCAAGGAGCGCGAGGCCAAGATTACCGGCATCTTCACCGCCGCGCCCCTGGGCATCGGCATGGTGGTCGACCGGGTCCTGAAGGAGGCCAACGAGGGGCTGTGCCGCATGCTGGGCAGGTCCCGGGAGGAACTCCTGGAACAGAACTCCCGCATCCTCTACCCCGGCCAGGAGGACTACGACTCCGTGGGCCGGGAGATGTACCGGCAGATCCGCGACCTGGGGATCGGCTCGGTGGAGACCCGGTTCGCGCGCCAGGACGGGCAGGTCATCCATGTGCTTCTGGGCTCCGCGCCGCTGGATGCGGCGGACCTGGGCAAGGGCGTGGTGCTCAGCGCCCTGGACATCACCCGGCGCAAGCTCGCCGAGGAGGCCCTGCGCGAGAGCGAGGAGCGCTTCCGCCTGCTGGCCGCCGAGAGCCCGGTATCCATCATGGCCTTTGACCAGGACGGGGCCATCACCTTCGTGAGCAACTGGCACCTGCAGGTTTTCACCCGGGGCAAGCTCGACGCGGAGTTCTTCCTGGGCCGCAAGGCCTGGGATCTGCCCGGCATGGCCAGCGCGGGCATGGCCGACCGGATCAAGGCCATCCTGCGCGGGGAGAGGCTGCACCTGGACGAGGTGCGGGTTCCCCGCAGCAGCATCGGGCAGGAGGCCTGGCAGAACATCCGGGGCGTGGCCCTGCGCCGCGGCGACCGGATCATCGGCGGGGTGCTCATCCGGGAGGACGTGACCGAGCGCCGCCAGTCCCGGGAGCGCATCCGCCAGAGCGAGGAGCGCTACCGCTCCCTGTTCACCGCCCAGCTCGACGCCTTCGCCCTGCACGAGATCGTGCTGGACGAGAACGGGCTTCCCGCGGACTACCGCTTCCTGGCCGTGAACCCGGCCTACGAGCAGCTCACCGGCTGGAAGGCCGACTACGTGCTCAACCGCACGGTGCGGGAGGTCTTCCCCCACATCGACGATCTGTGGCTGGGCCTCTACGCCCAGGTGGCCCTGGACGGCCAGTCCATGCGCTTCGAAAAGTACAACCCGGACCTGGACCGGCACATCGAGATCAACGCCTACGCCCCCCAGCCCAACCAACTGGCCATGCTCATCCGGGACGTGACCGAACGGCACCGCACCTCCCAGGAACTCTCCCGGGCCAAGGCCGCAGCCGAGGCCGCCAACCAGGCCAAGGCGGAATTCCTGGCCAACATGAGCCACGAGCTGCGCACCCCCCTGAACGGCGTGCTGGGCATGCTCCAGCTCCTGGACGGCGCTCCGGGAATGGACGACGAGAGCAAGATCCTGCTGGAGACCGCCCTGGAATCGGGACGCAGCCTGCTCACCATCATCAACGACATCCTCTCCTTCGCCCAGCTCGACGCCGGCCGGCTCACCATCGCCCGGGAGCCCGCCGACCTGAGGGAGATCGCCGGGTCGGTATGCCGCGCCTTCCGGTACGAGGCCCAGGACCGGGGCATCGAGATGTCCTGCGAGGTGGACGACGCGGTGCCCGACGTCGTGCTCTCGGACACCGGCCGGCTGCGCCAGATCCTCCTGAACCTGGTGAGCAACTCCATGAAGTTCACCCCCGGCGGCCGCATCGCCCTGGGGGTGAGCATCCTGCCCCGCACCCCCTCGCCCGCCAACCGGGTCCTCCTGCTCACCGTGGCCGACACCGGCATCGGCATCCCCGACGGGAAGCAGGCCGCGGTGTTCGAGCCCTTCACCCAGGTGGACGGCTCCCTGACCCGCAAGTACCAGGGCACGGGCATCGGCCTGGGCATCGTGCGCCACCTGGCCCAGCTCATGGGCGGCTGCGTGTGCCTGGAGAGCGAGATGGGCGTGGGCACCACCTTCTACGTCACGGTGCGCTGCGGCTGGGCCCTGCACAGCGCCGCAGCCGCCAGCCGGGGCGAGGCCCCGGTCCCGTCCCTGGCCGGAATCCGGGTGCTCATCGCCGAGGACGACCGGGTGAACATGCTCACCGCCCTGCGCTTCCTGGAGCGCCTGGGCTGCACCGCCACACCCGCGGGCAACGGCCGCGAGGCCATGGACCTGCTGGCCCAGGGCGACTTCGACTGCATCCTCATGGACGTGCAGATGCCGGAGCTGGACGGGTACGAGGCGGCCCGGGCCATCCGGTCCTCCGAGGCCCTGGGGCCCAAATCCCGCATCCCCATCGTGGCCATGACCGCCCACGCCCTGGGCGAGGACCGGCGGCGTTGCCTGGACGCGGGCATGGACGGCTACATCTCCAAGCCCATGGACATGGACGAGTTGGCACACGTCCTGGCCGAGGCCCTGGCCAAGGGCCGCGAGCGCGCCAACTAGTCCCTACAGGCCCTCGGCAGCCAGCCCTACCCCCAAGACCGCCAGCAGCGCCCCCATGGCCCGGTTGGACCAGCGGCCGAAACCCGGCCGGCAGTGGCGCGGCCGCATGGGAGGGGTGGGAAAAGAAACGGCCCGCCCCCTGCCGGGGACGGGCCGCCTTTCTTCAATCGCGGACCGGGCCTACAGGCCCTTGTCCTCCATGAACTTGCACAGGTCCGCCACGCGGCAGGAGTAGCCCCACTCGTTGTCGTACCAGGTCACCAGCTTGCAGAGGGTGTCGGTCTGCATCTTGGTGAACTCGGCCTCCACGATGCTGGAGCGCGGGTCGGCCTTGAAGTCCATGGACACCAGGGGCAGCTCGGAGAAGCCCAGGATGCCCTTGAGCGGGCCTTCCGCCGCGGCCTTGAGCGCGGCGCGCAGGCTGTCGGTGGTGGCGGGCTTCTGGAGCACTGCGGCGAAGTCCACCACCGAGACCGTGGGAGTGGGCACCCGCAGGGAGTAGCCGTCGATCTTGCCCTTGAGCTCGGGCAGCACGATCCCCACGGCCTTGGCCGCGCCGGTGGAGGTGGGGATGATGTTCTGGGCCGCGGCCCGCGCCCGGCGCAGGTCCTTGTGCGGCAGGTCCAGGATGCGCTGGTCGTTGGTGTAGGAGTGGATGGTGCACATGACGCCCGAGTCCACCCCGAAGGTCTCGTGGATGACCTTCACCGCCGGGGCCAGGCAGTTGGTGGTGCACGAGGCGTTGGACACGATGTGGTGTTCCTTGGGGTCGTACTTGTCCTCGTTGACCCCCAGCACCACGGTCACGTCCTCCTCCTTGGCCGGGGCGGAGATGATGACCTTCTTGGCCCCGGCCTCGATGTGGGCCATGCACTTGGGGCCGGTGCGGAAGATGCCCGTGGATTCGATCACGATGTCCACGCCCATGCTGCCCCAGGGAATCTCCCTGGGGTCGCGCAAGGCGAAGCTTTTCACTTTCCAGCCGCCGTAGAGGATGGTGTCGCCATCCACCCCCGCCTCGAAGGGCGCGCGGCCGTAGTTGGTGTCATATGCCAGCAGGTGGGCGTTGGTGGCGGCGTCGAACAGGTCGTTGACCGCCACCACCTCCATGCTCTCCCCGTGGTACTGGCGCATGGCCTTGAGCACCTGGCGCCCGATGCGGCCGAAGCCGTTGATGCCGATACGCAGCATGGTGTCCTCCTAGTCCTCGAAGATGCGGTGCTCGAAGGCCGCCAGCATGTCGTAGTCCTTCTTGAGCGCCTGGTGCAGCCGGGCGTTCTCGATGGCCAGGGCCGAGAGGTCGGCGATGGCGGTCAGAAACTCCACCTCCGCGGGATCGAACTCGCGCACCTTGCTGTCGTAGATGCGCAGCACGCCGATGGCCTTGCCCTCCACCGAGAGCGGGGACACCAGGATGGCGTGGATGCCCTCGGCCTTGGCCTGCTCCGGGTACTGGAAACGGGGGTCGTTGCCCACGTCCTTGATGGCCACCACCTGGCCGGCCAGGACCTCGCGGTCCAGGCCGCTCTTGGCCACGTCGATGGGGCCCTTGCGCAGGTAGGCCTTGGACAGGCCGAAGGTGGCGCTGGCCAGCAGGTGCGCCCCGGTGCGGTCCAACAGGCGCAGGGTGCAGGCCTTGGCGCCCATGGCTTTGGCTGCGGCCTGGGCTATCTCCTCCAGCACCGTGGCCGGGTCCAGGCTCGAATTCACCACCCGGGACACCTGGTACAGGGTCCGGTAATAGGTCTCGTAGCGGTCCATGCCTCCTCCTTTGGCCGCCGGGCGGCCGATCGTTCACGCCGCATGCGGCGGCAATTGCGCACAATCGCAACCATCCCACTAATCTGGCGAATTGGCAATGGGGCGGTGGAGATGAATGGGGAGGAGATAACGCATAGGCCCTGTCTATGGATTCCGGGACCGGGCTCGGAGGCGCGCCGGGAGTTGACCGCCGGGGCAAGACGTGGTGTGAATCCCGGGGCCGCCGGATTTCGGCTTGCCCTCCGCCGGCCGGCCGTGTATGGCCCAGGTCCCGGCCGCGGCCGGAGTTCCGTTATCAAGGATTCGCCATGCAGCACAACGCATTCGCCCAGGACGCCGGCCCCGTGCCGGCCCCCCGCGCCGACGCGTCGGCCAAGAGCCTGCTCACCGCCCAGGTGCTCATCGTGTCCGCCTACGTGGCGGCCCAGATGCTCTCCAACGTGGCCAGCGTGAAGATCGGCGTGGTGGCCGGCCTGGCCGTGGACATGGGCACCTTCATCTATCCCGTGACCTTCACCCTGCGCGACCTGGCCCACAAGTCCCTGGGCAAGTCCGCCACCCGCGCCCTGATCCTGGCCGCGGGCGGGGTGAACCTGCTCATGGCCCTGTACCTCATGTGGGCCGCGTCCGTGCCCTCGGACCCCTCCTGGGGCCTGGGCGAGGCCTTCACCCAGGTGCTCGGCCCCATGTGGCGCATCGTGACCGCCTCCATCCTGGCCCAGGTGGTGAGCGAACTGGCCGACACCGAGGTCTACTCCTGGTTCGTGCGCAAGGTGACCACCCGGTTCCAGTGGCTGCGGGTGCTGGTGTCCAACTCGGTGAGCGTGCCGGTGGACAACCTCATCTTCGCCCTGGGCGCGTTCGCCCTGGCCCTGCCCTGGAGCGTGGTGTGGGAGATCTTCGTGTTCAACATGCTGGTCAAGTACGGCCTCACCCTGCTCTCCCTGCCGCTGATCTACATGGCACCCCAGAAGTTCAGCCGGGACGAGGACGAATAGGGAAAAGACGTAAACGTCTTTTCAGGGTTTCGCCCCCCAGAAGTTCAGCCGGGACGAGGACGAACAGGTCCCGCCCTTTCGCATGGAAAAAGGCCGGCCCGGGTTTCCCGGGCCGGCCTTTTTTGTTGGCGTAGCGCCCTGCCCTACCGCTTGCGGAAGAGCTTCTTGCCGAACTCGGCCAGGATGGGCGTGATGGAGATCAGGATGATGATGTAGATGACCGCGGTGAAGTTCTCCTTCACCACCGGCAGGTTGCCGAACAGGTAGCCCACGCCGAGCAGCCCGGCCACCCACACGAACCCGCCGGCCACGTTGAAGAGCAAAAACCGGCTGTAGTTCATATAGGCGATGCCCGCCACGAAGGGGGCGAAGGTGCGGATGATGGGGATGAAGCGGGCCAGCACGATGGTCTTGCCCCCGTGCCGCTCGTAGAAGCGGTGGGCCTCCTCCAGGTGCTTCTTGTTGATGAAGCGCGTCTGGCGGTCGAAGATGGCCGGCCCCACCCGGCGGCCGATGGCGTAGTTCACCGAGTCCCCGGCCACGGCCGCGCCGAAGAGCAGGGGCAGGAGCAAAACCCCGTCCAACAGCCCGGTCCCGGCCATGGCCCCGGTGGCGAAGAGCAGGGAGTCCCCGGGCAAAAACGGCGTCACCACGAACCCGGTCTCGCAGAAGATGATGGCGAAGAGCAGGAGGTAGGTGAGCTTGCCGTAGTCCGCCACCACCTGGGCCAGGGTCTGGTCCAGGTGCAGGGCCATGTGCACGAGGGAAAGGAGCAGGTCCATGGAGTCTCCAAAGGTCAGGGCCAGGCGGACAGGTCGCGGTTCTTCTTGCGCTCGTGCTCCTTGGCCTTGCGGAAGTCGAACTTCAGCGAGGGCTTGCCCCGGCGGCGGTGCTGGCGCACCAATCCCACGGCGAACCCGAGCACGGGCACGAGCACCACACAGAGCAGCAGAATTTCCTTGGTCATAGGCGAGGTCCCCAGCAGGCCACCCTCTCTACCCATTATGGACGGGGGTGGCAAGCTCCTTGCCTATCCCCCCGCTCCCGGCTACCCTGCGCCTCCATGGTCAAGCCATTGTGCGTGGTCCACGCCAACTGCCAGGGGGAGCCCCTGGTCGCGTTGTTGCGCAGCCATCCGGAGTTCGGACAGCGGTACCGGGTGCGCTACTTCGTGAACTATACCAGGGAGTTCGTGCCCCCAGGGATTCTGGAGGAATGCGACCTCTTCCTGCACCAGTGGCTGGAGCCGCACTGGGGCGAGTTCGCCAGCGAGGCCATGCGCGCCAAGCTCTCCCCCAAGGCCCAGGCCCTGGTGCTGCCCAACTTCCTGTTCCTGGGCTACTGGCCCTTCTGGGACCACGCCCCGGGCATCGAGTTCTCGGACTTCTTCCTCAACGACCTGGTGGCCCGCGGCCTGTCCAAGGCCGAGTGCCTGCACATCTACTGCAACTCGGACGTGCGCCGCTTCCACGACCCCGAGCCCGTCGTGCAGCGCAGCTTCGCGGTGGAGCGGGAAAAGGAGAAGCGCTGGGACGTGAAGTGCCTGGAATGGGTGCACGAACGCTGGAGGCGGCAGCAGCTCTTCCTCACCGTGAACCACCCGGCCAAGGACCTGGCCTTCCATGTGGCCCAGGAGGTGCTCGCCGCCCTGGGCTTCGCCCCCCTGGCGCGCGAGCACTACGCGGCCATGCGCGAACCCTTCCCGGACTTCGAGCAGCCCATCCACCCCCAGGTGGGCAAGATCTTCGGCCTGCCCTTTGCCGGGCCGGAACGGGCCTGGCGCACCTTCGGCCACCGCCGCACCTTCCGGCAGTACGTGTCCTGCTACCTGGACTGCCGGCTGAACCAGGTGACCGACCTCACCGCCTACCTGCGCCTGGGGTGTCCGGGCTCGGCCCGGGAATGGGCCGAGGACCCGGACGACTGCCTGGCGTAGGACGGCGACGGCCTGCTAGGCGTTCTCCCCGCGGCCCGCGGGATACGTAGCGAGATGCGGCGCAACCGCCTGGCCCAGCCAGGCGATGGCCCGGCCCAGGTGGCGCATGTTGTTCATGCCCTCCTGGTCCCCCGCCACCTCGCCCCGGTCCCGGCCGTAGCCCAGGTTCCAGTAGAGGGAGCCGGGCACCAGCATCTCGGACATCAGGAACATGTGGTTGATGGTGTCGTACACGTGGGTGCCGCCCCCGCGCCGCACCGCCACCACCGCCGCGCCGATCTTGCCGCGCAGGAGCCCCCCGCCCGCCAGGCCCACCAGGCCGGCGCGGTCCAGCAGCGCCTTGGCCTCGGAGCTCACGTCGGTGAAGTAGGTGGGCGAGCCCACGATCACCGCGTCCGCGGCGAACACCTTGTCCAGCACGGGGTTCAGGTCGTCCTTGCGGCCGTGGCACTGCCCGTCCTTCTTCTCGAAGCACTTGTAGCAGGCGAGGCACCCGCGCACGTCGCGCGCGCCGAGCTGCACCAGTTCGGTGTCCCAGCCCGCCGCGGCCAGGGGCTCCAGCACCTGCTTGAGCAGGGTTTCGGTATTGCCGCCCTTGCGCGGGCTGCCATTCAAGGCCAACGCTTTCATGGAATCCTCCTTGGGATGGTGTCGTTCTTGACGGGACGTCGGCTCACGGATACGACATGCGCAGACTTTTCCGCAAGTACTGTCCTTTTTGTCAGGTACTATCACGGAGTATAGGTAAGAACGGAGGCACGCCATGGCCCAACCCTGCGCCACCAAGGAATTGGGGAACCGCCGCTACCGCTGCTATTTCGAGCTGACCCTGCAGATCATCGGCGGCAAGTGGAAGCCCATCATCCTCTACCACCTGGCCGTGCAGGGGGTGCGGCGCTTCAACGAGCTGCGCCGGAGCATCCCGGGGGTGACCGAACGCATGCTCACCCGCCAGTTGCGCGAACTCGCGGCCGACGGCCTGGTGCTGCGCACCGCCTATCCCCAGGTCCCGCCCCGGGTGGAGTACTCCCTGACCGAGGAGGGCGCGAGCCTCATCCCCATACTTCTGGAGCTGCGGCGCTGGGGCGAGGGCTACGAACTGGCCCGCACCGGGGGCCGGGGCCTGGCCCCGGCCGAGGGCGAGACCTACGAGTCCCCGTCCCTGCCCGAGGTGGCCCGGATGTACCGCAAATACGCGCCCGCCGCGGCCGCCCCGGCCGGAGAGCGGCAATGACCCGGCTGCGCCTGGCCGTGGCCGCGCCCGACGGCGACCTGACCCCCACCGCGGAAGACCTGGCCCTGGTGCTGGAGGGCAACCCGGACGGGGTGACGTACCGCGCCTATTTCGACGCCCTGGCCGGGTTTCTGCAAGGCGGGGCCGCGCCGGCCCTGGCCGGGCTGGCGGCCAAGGCCCTGGGCGGCCCCCTGCCCGAGCCCGAGACCATGACCATCCGGGCCGAGAAGCACGGGGCGCTCTACCACCCGGCTAGCGTGGAGCTGGCCTATGCGGACGGCCGGACCTTCCGGGGCGGGGTGCTGGCCGCGTCCACGCCCCTGGCGAGGTCGGTGCTGGAGGGCGAGGCCACCTGGATGAACCGGCTGCGGGAGAGGCTGGGCGAGCCGCTCCTGCCCCGGGTCCTGGCCGCCACTCCCGCAGGCGGGGACGGCCCCCTGGCCCTGGCCCTGGTGGAGTGGTTCGCGGGGCTGTGCGAGTTCCACGTGGACGCGGCAGGGGTGGTGCGGCTCTGGGACTTCGGCCGGGGCCTGGTTCCCCTGTCCCCGGCCCAGGCCCGGGACCTGTACGGCCGGGCCGCCTACATCCTGGGCCGCTGCTACGATCCGGCCAGCGGCTCCCGGGTGTTCCCCTGGCACCACGCGGCCGGCGACTTCGTGGCCCGCCCGATTCCGGAGCACGGGGAGCGCATGGATGTGCGCCTGACCACGGTGCGGGACTTCGGCCCGGCGCACGAGCCTGGCGAGGGACCGTCCGATCCCCTGGCCGCCCTGGCCGGATTCGTGCTGGAGACCACCCTGCGCCTGCGCCTGGACCGGGTGGACGGGGTGGGCGACCCGGCCTGGCTGCCCCGGGAATGCCTGGAGGCCGGGCTGGCCGGGGTCCTGGCCGGGGTGGCGGAGCAACCCGCGCCCGCCGCGGCCCTGGCGGCCGAAGTCCGCGCGGTGCTGGCCGACGTCCCGGCCGACGGCCTGCTGGCCGCCCTGGGCGGCGCTGCGGCGGATTGCGGCCCCTTCTACGCGGAGCTGCTGGAGGAGAAGCTGCCGGGGCATGCGGCCGAGCTGGCCGCGGCGCTCAGATCGGACCGAACTTGATTCCCTTTTTGGCGCGGTCCCAGGAGAACTGGCTGGCCTGCAGGGTCTGGGTGAGGTGCAGGGAGGTGCCGCCCATCTTGATGACCGTGCCGGGGTGGGCCATGCCGCGCACGATGATGCGGCCCGCCTCCATGAAGTCCATGGCCTCCTGGGCCAGCGCCGCCAGGCGGCGGCCGATGGCCTGGATCGCAACGCTGTTCTCCTCGCGCCTGGCCAGCAGGTCCTTGATCCTGGCCCGCTTCTCGGGCGTGAGCTGGGCCGCCTTCTCCGGGGTGAGGGCCAGAAGGATCTTGGTGATCTGGCCGTTCTGGTCCTTGAGCCGGTGCTTTTCCGCGACGAGGTCCTTGGCCTCGTCGAGCTCCTGGGTGAGCACCAGCACCGTGGCCACGCCCAGGGGCGAGCCCACCTCGTAGACCTCGATGCCCTGGCCGCTGATCACCACCCCGCCCATGATCCGGCCCTTGGAGTTGGTCACCTTCACGAAGCCCCCGGCCCGCACCTGGAAGCCCGCGGTGATGTCGCTGCGCGCGATGTAGCGCTGCACGATGACGTTCTCCCCGGCGATGATGCGGGCGTTCTGGGTGAAGGCCGCGCTCACCGTGCCGCCGGCCCGAAGCTCGGTGCTCCCGTCCCCGGTCATGACGATGCCCCCGGACACGGTCACGTCCATGCCCGCGATCACCGTGGCGTCCTCGACGGCCCCGCCCACCAGCAGGCTGTCCGGGACCTCAATGGCCGCGCCGGTGCGCACCGTGCCCCGCACCTCCACCGAGCCCTTCTGGGTGCGGATGTCTCCGGTGGCCAGGTCCACGTCGCCGGGGATGACCAGCAGGTCGGACACGTCGATGACGCCCTTGCCGGCCAGGACCACGCCCGAGGTCAGGGCGCGGAACAGGCTGCCCTCCTCCAGGGCCTCCGCGTTCTTGCCCGGCTTGTAGGACAGGGGCTTGCCCGCCTTGGCCGGGATGGGCTGGCCGTAGACGTCGGTGCCCGGGATTCCGGCCGTGGCCGGGTGCAGCCGGGCGATGTCCTGGCCCGCCTCCACCACCGGGGTGAAGCCGCGGTCGCGCCAGTTCATGCGGTCCTGGCTGTCCAGGGACCCCACCCCGCTGCGCTCGGTCACCAGGAGCTCCAGTCGGGCGTCCACCCCGTGCACCGGGGCCTTGCCTTCGGCCAGGAGCGCGTCCTCCACCGGCTCCGGGGTTTCCCAGGCCTCCTCCAGGGCCACCAGGATGCGACCCACGTCGGCCCACTCCCCCACGCCCAGGCGGGTGAGCTCGGCCTCGATGCGGCTGGCGGTGATGCGCGCGCCCATGGCGTCGTGGCCGTAGATGGTGCCGGTCACAGCCAGCTTGTCCGGGGACACGGTGATGAGCGGCCGCACCCGCATCTCGCCGTTTTGGATCTCGACCATGCCGTAGGCCGTGGCCTTGATGGTCCAGTCCGCGCCCAGCACGCAGCCGGCCTCCGCGGGCACCACCAGGGCCGCAGGCTCGCTCCTGCCCGGGGCGCGCACCTCGTTGCCCAGCAGGTCCTGGCCCGGGGTCGCCAGCTCGGCCGGATGCAGCCGCCCGAAGAGCATGCCCGGGAACACCGGCCGGGACAGGTCGGCCAGGGGCTCCACCCGGGCGTCGCGGGACGGCTTGGGCTTGATGCCCCGGGCGATGACCACCTCGCGCACGTCCTCCCCGGCCTCGAGCATGGCCAGCACCCGGGCCACGGCCTCCAGGTCCAGGGGTCGGACGATGCCGGTCTGGTCCGCGATGCGCTGCACCCCGGCCGCGTCCATGGGCCGGCCGGCGCCCCGGGCCGGAATGTGGCTGGACACGATGAGCTTCATCCGGTCCGAGGAGGCCCCCAGGCGGACGATTGCATCGGCGTCCGGCGCCTGTGGCGCGTCGGCCGCTTCGCAGGAGGGAGTCTTGGGGACGGGCTCTTCCATGGGTGTCTCGGCCGAACGCTCAGGCGGCAACCCGGTCCAGCATACCCGAGATGGTACATGGCTGCCGGTATTTCCGTCAACGTGCCGGGGAATTCCGCGGTTCGGCCCGGGCGGGCCGGCGCGAAGGGCGGGGCTCTAGAGCGAGGAGACGCGGATGGCCTTGTTCTCCCGGTCCCAGGAGAACTGGCTGTACTGGACCGGCTCGTCCAGGTGCAGGGACACGCCGCCCATCTTCACCGTGACCCCGGAATGGGCCACCCCGCGCACGATGATGCGGGCGCTCTCCATGAGGGACAGGGCCTCCTGGGCCATGGCCGCCAGGCGCTGGCCGATCTCCTTGATGCGGGCCACGGCCTTCTCCCGTCGGGCCAGCATGCCCTTGACCTTGTCCAGTTGCTCGGCAGGCAGGTGGGCCGCCTTTTCCGGGGTCAGGCTGGTGAATATCTTGCCCACGTGCTCCACTAGGCGCTTGAGTTCGCGCTTCTCGCTGATCAGGGCGCGCGCCTCCTCGCTCTCCTGGGTGAGCACCAGCACCGTCTCCACCCCGATGGAGGTGCCGGCATCGTAGACCTCGATGCCCTGGCCGCCGATGACCGTGCCGCCCATGATCCGGCCCTTGCCGTCGGTGACGCGCACCCAGCCGCCGGCCCGCACCCGGAAGCCCGCCTGCACGTCGCTGCGGGCCAGGTAGCGGCCCAGGATCACGTCCACCCCGGCCACGATCCGGGCGTTCTGGGCGAATGCCGCGCGCACCGTGCCCCCGGCCTTGACGATGTTCTCCCCCTCCCCGGACATGAGGATGCCGCCGCGCACTGTCACGTCGGCCCCGGCCAGGATCACCGCGTCCTCCACCGTGCCCGCCACCAGCACGCTGTCCGGGGCCTCCACCACCGAGCCCGAGCGCACCGACCCGCGCACTTCCACCGAGCCCTTCTGCACCCGCATGTTGCCCGTGGACAGGTCCACGTCCCCGGGCACCACCAACAGGTCCGAGACCTCCACCATCCCCCGGCCCGCCACCACCACCCCGGCCACCAGGGCCCGGAACAGGCGCCCGTCCTCCAGGGCCTCCACGTTCTTGCCGGGCTTCACCGCCAGGGCGCGGCCGGGCTTGGCCGGCAACTCCTCCCCGAACACGTCCAGCCCCGGCCGACCCGCAGTGGCGGGGTGCAACCGGGCCACGTCCTGCCCGGCCTCGGCCACCGGATTGTAGCCGCGGTTGCGGTAGTCCACCCGGTCCTGGGCGTCGGTGGCGCCCACGGCCGTGCGCTCCGCCACCAGGAGCTCCAGCCGGGCGTCCTCGCCCGGGATGGGAGGCTTGCCCAGGGCCATGACCACCCCGGGCATGGCCGCGCGGGTGTCCCAGCCCTCCTCCAGGCAGGCCAGGATCATGGCCTCGTCGATGCGCTCGGCCGCCACGCCCATGCCCTTGAGCTCCGCCGCCACCCGGCCGAAGGTGACCTCGGCCCCGGCCGCGTCAAAGCCGTGCAGGGTTCCCAGCACCGAGAGCCGGTCCGGGGCCGGCGCGGCCGCCGAGACCACCTGGACCACGCCGTCCGCCACCTCCACCAGTCCCCAGACCGTGGCCACGAGCACCCCGTCCCCGCCCTGGGCGCAGCCCGGCTCCGGGGCCAGGGCGAGTTCCTGGGGGTCGCGGGCGTCCGGGGGCGGGACCTCGTTGCCGGCCAGGTCCCGGCCGGCCGCGGGCTTGCGGGCCGGGACCAGGCGGGCGAACTTCATGCCCGGGAACACCGGGAACTTCAGGTCGAGCAGGGGGGTGAACTCGGCGTCGCGGGCAGCCACGGGCTTGACCCCGCGGGCCAGCACCACCTCGCGCGGGTCCTGGCCGGCCAGGAGCATGGCCACGGCCTGTTCCACCGCCTCGGGCATGAGGGGCGCGGCCACCCCGGCCGCGCGCGCGGCCTGCCGGACCATGTCCGCGTCCACGGGCCGTCCGCTGCCCCGGGAGGGGCTGTAGCAGGCCACGCACAGCTTCATGCAATCGGATGATGCGCCGAGCCGCACCGCGGCGTCGGCATCGGGATCGTCGACCTGCTCGCAGGCCGGGAGGGGAGAGGGCGCGGAGTCGTCGCTCATGGTCCCCCCGGGCCGCTCCGGGGACGCCCGTGCCGGGAGGGCGCGGCGCGTCCGGCCGCAGCGCGGCCCGATGGGTCCACCTGTACATGCCCGCAGGTACCGCCGTCAACAAAATGCAGCCGGTGCAAGGGGTTGGCGCGACCCGTGCGCAGACCCTGGGCAGAGGGCTACATCTTCGCCCGGCCCAGGTTGATGCCGATGGCCTCGGCCGCGCTGATGAGCTGGGAGGCCGGGGGCACGGTGCGCACCACCCCCGCCAGTTCGGCGATGGGCACCAGCACGATGTCCGGGGTGCGCAGGGCCACCATGTTCCCGAACTTGCCTTCCGCCGCCGCCCGCACCGCGGCCGCGCCCAGGCGGGTGCCCAGCACCCGGTCGAAGGCGCAGGGCGAGCCGCCGCGCTGGATGTGGCCGAGCACCGTGGTGCGCACCTCCAGGTCGATCTCCTGCTTGATGAGGTTCGCGATGTGGTTGCCCACCCCGCCCAGCTGGGGCACGCCCTGCAGCCGGGTGGTGGCGGATTCCTGGGTGACCACCGTGCCGTCCTGGGCCACCGCGCCCTCGGCGGCCATGAGGATGGTGTAGGGGCTGCCGCCCTGGGCCCGGTACTTGATCTTCTGGATCACGTAGCGGATGTCGTAGGGGATTTCGGGAATAAGGATGATGTGCGCCCCACCGGCGATGCCCGCCTCCAGGGCGATCCAGCCCGCGTTGCGGCCCATGACCTCCAGGATCATGACCCGCTGGTGGCTGCGGCCCGTGGTCTGGAGCCGGTCCATGGCGTCGCAGGCCACCTGCACCGCGGTCTGGAACCCGAAGGTGTAGTCCGTGCGGTCCAGGTCGTTGTCGATGGTCTTGGGGATGCCGATCATGGGTACGCCCTTCTTCTGGAGCTGGTACCCGATGTCCAGGGTGCCCTCCCCGCCCACCACGAACAGGCAGTCCAGGCCCAGGCGCTGCACCGTGGCCACGGCCTCGTCCGAGCGGTCGGTGACGGTGATGCTCCCGTCCTCCCCGTACTCGCGGTAGGCGAAGGGGTTGCCCTTGTTGGTGGTGCCCAGGATGGTGCCGCCCAGGGTGAGGATGTCCCGGGTGGTCTTGGTGGTCAGTTCCTGGGTATGGCCGGTGATGAGGCCCTCGAACCCGTTCTCGATGCCCACCACCGAAGCCTTGTGCTGGATGGCCGCGGCCCGGGTGACGGCCCGGATGACCGCGTTCAGGCCCGAACAGTCGCCGCCGCCGGTGAGGATGCCGACCCGCTTGAGGGACATGTCCCGCTCCTGTGCTGTGGATGTTGCTCCCGATGTTCCCTCATCGCACGCCTTGGCCCGGGGCGCAATGTCCGGAGCGGACCCGTGTGGAAATGTGCCGTCCCGCCACGGCAAGGGGACGGCCGCGGCCTCCCGGCCCGGCCCCGGCTCCGGCCGGGCCGGCATCCGGCGTCCCTGGCCGGTGCCTCCCCTCTGGAGCCTCCCGGATGACTCGCAACAGTCCGGAATTCTTTTGTCTTGCAAAAATCCGCCTGCCTGCTGCCTGGCACCGCTTGACTCTACTGACACGAATATTATTTTTATCGTGTCTTTCTTCTTGTCATCCCCGGGCCACGCCTGTATGGTGGAGCCGTGGACATCGCCTTGAACCGTCCGGGCCGCCGCCAGGCGTGAGCAGACGCCCCGGCCGCCGGGACCGAGCCCCCGGAGGGCTGCCATGACCCTGCGCTTCAATCGCTTGGAGTTGGCCGGCTCCCTGGGCGACCTGGGCACGCTCCTGCCCATCGCCATCGCCATGATCCTCTTCAACGGCCTCGACCCGGCGGGCCTGTTTCTCAGTGTGGGCGTGTTCTACGCGCTGTCCGGGGTCTATTTCGGCATCACGGTCCCGGTCCAGCCCATGAAGGTCATCGGCGCCTACGCCATCGCCACCGCCATGACCCCCAGCCAGATCCAGGCCTCCACCTTGCTCATGGGCGCGTCCCTGCTGCTGGTGGGCGCCACCGGGGCCATCGACCTCATCAGGCGATACACGCCCAAGTCGGTGATCCGCGGGGTGCAGCTCTCCACCGGCGTGCTCCTGATTTCCGGGGGCGTCCGGTTCCTGATCGGCACGTCCAAGTACCAGATGCTGAGCCATGCGGTGGAGCCGCATCTCAGCCTGCAGTCCCTCGGCCCCATCCCGGTGAGCCTGGTGATCGGGGCCATCGCCGGCTTGGCCACCCTGCTCCTGCTGGACAACCGGCGATTCCCCGCCGGCCTGGTGGTGGTGCTGGGCGGGCTCCTGGCCGGCCTGGCCCTGGGCGCGCGGCCCGGGCTGGGCGGATGGGAGCTGTCCCCCGGCCTGCCCCGGCTCTTCCCCTTCGGGCTGCCGGGAGGGGCGGATTTCACGTTCGCCCTGTTCGCCCTGGTGCTGCCCCAACTGCCCATGACCCTGGGCAACGCCGTCATGGCCTACACCGACCTCTCCCGGGAGTATTTCGGCGAGGATTCCGCCCGGCTCACCAACCGCAAGGCCTGCGTGAGCATGGCCCTGGCCAACGCCCTCAGCTTCTGCCTGGGCGGCATGCCGCTGTGCCACGGCGCGGGAGGACTGGCGGCCCACTACCGCTTCGGCGCGCGCACCGCGGGCTCCAACCTGATGATCGGGGGGATCTTCGCGGGCCTGGCCCTGCTCCTGGGCAGGCACATCGTGGACGTCCTGAACCTGCTGCCCATGTCCGTGCTGGGCGTGCTGCTCATCTACGCGGGCAGCCAGCTGTCCCTCACCATCATCGACCTGAAGGAGCGCAAGGACCTTTTCGTCGCGACCCTGATCCTGGGCATCACCCTGGCCGCCAACCTGGCCGTGGGATTCCTGACCGGAATCCTCGTGGCCCACTTGCTCCGTTGGGACAAGCTGTCCGTCTAGGCGGAGAGCGGGCGCCGGTCTATACTCCTGCGCATGACGCGCGGTTGACAGTCCCGGCCATGTGGGCCATGGTTCAAACTGCCATAAAATCCGGCCGCATGGCCTGAACACTCAAATACCGGAGGATACCGTGGCCAAGCTCATCAAGGAAAAGGCCAAGGCCGGCAGGCTGCACATCGAATCCGGGCTCATGGGCGAGTCCCTGGTGGACAAGAAACTCCTGCGCGACACCGAGTCCAAGGAGTACTTCCGCATGCACCCGGACATCAACGTGCTCAAGATCGGCGGCCAGTCCATCATGGACCGCGGAGCCAAGGCCGTGCTGCCCATCCTGGACGTGCTGGTCAAGGCCAAGGACGAGCACAAGATGATCCTCATGACCGGCGGCGGAACCCGGGCGCGGCACGTCTACAACATCGGGGTGGAGCTGGGCATGCCCACCGGCGTGCTCTCCAAGCTGGGGGACAAGGTGTCCTGGCAGAACGCGGAAATGCTCTCGGTGCTCCTGTCCAAGCACGGCGGGGTCAAGATCGGGCACGGCGACAACCTGGAGCAGCTCACCATGTTCTGCCGCCTGGGCTACCTGCCCATCACCTACGGCATCCCGCCCTACGGGTTCTTCGAGCACCCGGCCGAGATCGGCTCCATCCCGCCCCACCGCACGGACTGCGGGGCCTTCCTCCTGGCCGAGAACATCGGGGCCAAGAGCTGCATCTACCTGAAGGACGAGAAGGGCCTGTACTCGGCCGACCCCAAGAAGGCCAAGTCCAAGCGTTCCCTGAAGTTCTACGACCGCATCCACGTGGACGAACTCCTGGCCCTGGACCTGGACGACCTCATCGTGGAGCGGCCGGTGCTCACCTTCCTCAAGAACGCCAAGTGCCTCAAGCAGTTCCAGATCGTGGACGCGCTCAACCACCCCAAGCAGATCCTGCAAGCCCTGGAGGGTGAGCCCGTGGGCACCATCGTGTACAAGGACTAGCCTCCTCCCGAAACAGCAGGGGCGGCCTCCGGGCCGCCCCTTTTCTTCGCCGCCCCTCCGCGCCGGCTCCGGCCCAATAAAAAGGCGGCCCATGGCCGCCTTTCCTCACCCGGTCGGGCCTGGCCCGAACCGCCTTACTTCTCCTTGCCCTTGCCCGATCCGTCTCCGCCGCTGGGCAGGTAGACGATCTGCACTCCCGCGCCGCTGGCCAGGGTATCCAGCTCCAGCTTGCGGATGTGCTCCACCTTCACCCGGATGTCACCGGAGGTGGCCACCACGCGGAAACGGGGCTTCTTCTCCCCCTTTTCCACCTTGCGCCGTTCGCGTACATAGATGGTGCCGCTCATGCTCATCACCTCCCTGCCGGCTCACGGCCTGGCATAGTTTGTAATTAAGACATATATCCTCTAAGGACATATGTCAAGATGGAGGAACAATGAAAAAACAGTCCGGCCAGGGCAAGCCCGAGCGTTACGTGCAGCCCAGCCTGCTCATGGCCCTTCTGGATGGCCAGTCCTATGGATACGAACTCATCGGCCGGCTGGCGGAATACGGCTTCGTGCCCGGCGAGGTCCCGCCGGGCATGGTGTACCGCCATTTGCGCCAGATGGAGGACGAGGGGCTGGTGTCCTCCCAGTGGGAGGCCGAGGGCAGCGGCCCGGCGCGGCGGGTGTACGCCATCACCGCGGACGGCCGCGAGATGCTGGAGGCCTGGGTGGACTACATGGCGCGCCAGGCCAAGACCCTGGAGGACTTCGTCAGGCGATACCGGGAACTGTCGGCCGGTTCCTGAGCCCGGCCCCCGCGCCGTTGCCGCCCCCGGTCCCGGGGCCACGGCCCGCGCCGTGCCCCGCCTGCGCGCCCTTCGCGTTCGGGGCGTGCGCCTTGGGCCGCTTGGTGTGGGCCGTGCGCCAGCAGCCCGGCCCATCGGCCAGCACCTGGAGCACCGGCTGCCCGGCCAACACCGAGGGCCGGATCCACCCTCCGCGCACCAGGTCCCCGGGCTGGGGAACCAGGGCGTCCCGGTCCACGTTCACGGTGCGGACGCCCTCGGCGGCCAGCTGCGCCACGCTCACCGGGTCGGGCAGGCTGCGCATGTTGCCCCAGATGATGCAGCGGCCGCTCCAGCCGTAGCGGGTCAGGCCCACCGCGGCCGCGGCCCCGATGATCCCGTCGTTGGTCCCCCCCAGCCCCAGCAGGGTGAGCCCGGCCGTGGCGCGCAGGGCGTCGGCCTGGCTGACCTTGCGGCCGTTGCACTCCAGGCCGAAGCCCACCAGGCCGTCGGGCACCTCGTCGGCCAGGGCGCAGCACAGTCCGGGGTCGGCCCCGGGCGCGGACACCCGCTGCAGGTGCCCGGCCGCCAGCTCGACCAGGCCGGGCAGGGATTCCCGGCCCGGCACGTCGAGCAGCACGCAGGCCGAGCTGTTGTGGCTGGTGTAGGGGATGCCTTCCAGCCGGGGGAGCTGGTGGCGGATGATGCCCGCCACGACGGCGCGGTCGCCCACCAGGGCGCAGAAGTCTCGCACCACCCGTCCGGTGCCGAAATCCGCGTCCGCGTCGTCGGTGTCGTCAAAGCCAAGGTACAGGCGCATGCAGTTCTCCCGCGCCAGGCCGGCGGTCTCGCCCCGCCCCGGCTGCCCCTGGACCATACGCCCACTGTCGGGAAAGGGAAATACCTGGGACTTGCCCTTCCCGAGGCACCAGGAACGGCCTATTCCCGACGAAAAACAACAGTTCGCCCGCGGCCTTGATCACCGGCCGGATGGCTGGCTCCGCCCGCCCCGGGTCTGGGCCACCTTGGCCTGGAACAGGGCCGGGTCGATGCGGGCGATGACCTGGCCGGCGTGGACCAGGGAATTGTAGTCCGCGTGCAGCTCGGCAATGGTGCCCGAGACCTGGGCGCCGACGTCCACCGTGGCCACCGGGGTCAGGGCGCCGGTGCAGGTCACCACCGCGGCCAGGGCCAGCACGGCCATGGCGATCCACTTGTTCATGGATGACGCCCCTTGGGAAGGGGGAGGCTAGGGCTGGTCGTGCTTGTCTCGCCCGCCCTTCCCTCCTCCCAGGTCCGGCTCATTGCCGCGCCGGGGCGGAAAGGGGCGGGACTTGATGTCGATGACGAATTCGGCCAGGCGGGCGTTCTGCTCCGGGGTGAGGTGCGGGGCGAGTTCCAGGCTCACCTGGTCCAGGATGCGGTCCATGGCCGCCTTGCCCTTGGCGTGCAGGGCCTGCACCTCGGGTTCGTGGGAGGCGATGACGGCCTCGGCCGTGTCCACCTGTTCCGGGGACAGGCCCAGGATCCGGCCCAGGCGCTCGGCCATTTCCCGCGGGGAGTGCCGGTGCTGGGGACGCTCCCCCACCTTGGCCGAGAACTGGCTCTCGTAGTAGAACACGGTTCCCGAGGCGCCCAGCAGGACGCCCGCGAAGAGGACGACCAGCAGCACGGCGATGCCCTTGGCGTTCTTCATGGCGTCCTCCTAGAACAGGGAACCGAAGGAATAGAAGGTGCGCAGGATGGAGAGCCGGTCCAGGGCCATGCCCACCAGGGGCAGGCGCAGGGCGGCCACCAGGCCCAGGCCCAGGCCCGCGGCCCCGGCGGTCCAGGCGGCCCAGGCCAGGTTCTCCAGCCGGTCCAGCACCCCGATCCGGGCCAGGGCCGGACGCCGGGCCAGGACCGCGGCCATGACCCGGTCCTCCCAGGCCTGGTCCAGCAGGGAGGGGGCCGGCCGGTCCCGCCGCAGGGCGCGCCAGTGCGCGAGGAGCCTCTCAAGTCCCTTTCCGGTCATGTGCCCATCTCCTTTTCCAGCAGTATCCGCAGCTTCTTCCGGGCGCGGTGCGCCCGCACCCGCACGTTGACTGCGCTCATCTCCAGGAGGCTCGCGGCCTCCTCCACCGAATGCCCCTCCAGGGCGGTGAGGGTGAGCACCATGCGCTCCAGGGGAGGCAGGTGCCCCAGGGCCCAGTCCAGGGCCTGGCCGGCCGCGTCCTTTTCCCGCTCCCGGGCGTCGGCGTCCAGGGAGGCCCTGTCCACTACGCCGTCCAGCCACTCGGCCCCTTCCGGGGCCAGCTCGCTGAAGGTCCGCTCCCGGTTGGCGTACACGCTGCGCAAATGGTCGTAACAGGTGCGCAGGGCCAGGGTGGACATCCAGTTGGCGAAGGGCCGCTGGGGATCGTAGCCGCCCAGGGAGTTGTAGGCCCGGATGAAGGCCTCCTGGGCCACGTCCTGCACCGCGCTGCGCGGCACGTGCCCGGCCACGATCCGCTCCACCGCGCCCTTGTAGGCCGCGATGAAATGCCGGAAGGCGTGCACGTTGCCCTCGCGGATGGCGTCCAGCGCCTCGGCGTCGCTTCCATAGGTCGGCATGCGCTGGGCTGCCCTCGCACTTCTCTCGGCTCGCTGCGGTGGGGATCGGGCCAGCCGGCCCCGGCCTGTGCCGGGACACGCTCGCGACGGTTCTTCCAGGAGGGAGTCTTGCCGCCGCGGCGGCGGGCGCCGGCCCGCCCCATGCACCGCCTGTTTGGGTATTCGGCCCCGGCCGGGCCGGGGTTACACCAGTGGCATATCTTTTTCGAGTGTAACACGGGACCGGCCAAGGGGGAATTACATCCGGAAGCACATGCTCGCGAAGGAAGCATCCATGAAACTCTTTTTTCTCTCCCTGGCCGTCTTCCTGTGCATCGCGGGGCTTTCCTGCCTCATGGGCGCGGGACTCACCGACGGCATGCTGTTCGCCGCCGGCCTGGACGGCAACCACACGTACTCCGGCAACCGGAGCTGACCCGGTTCTCCCCCCATACGGTCCGCCCGGCCAGGAACTCGCCATGTCTCCGGCCGGGCGGACCGCTCTCCAAATGGACGAAGCCCGCCGGAATGGCGGGCTTCGTTTTCCGGGCACGGCCCGGGGGGAGGATGGGCGGGTAGGTGGGACGTCAGGAAGCGGCTGAATGGGCGGCCTGTCCGGACGTCCTCCCCTGCGTCCGGCTAGGCTCAGCGTGCGCCCCCGGGACAGGGCCGGTGGCGCGCGCCGATTCCTTCTCAACCGAAAGACCCACCACCTCGACAGTCTGGCGGGCGATCTCCAATTCCTCGTTGGTGGGCACCACCAGGATGCGCACCGGGCTCTCCGAGGCCGCGATATCCCCGGCCCGACCACGCACTGCGGCCAGATTGCTGGCCGGATCCAGGATCAGGCCCAGGTGTTCCAGGCCGGCCAGGCAGCGGGCGCGCACCTCGGGGTCGTTCTCCCCGATGCCCGCGGTGAAGGCCACGGCCTGGCAGGGACCCACCACCGCCATGTACGCGCCGATGAAGCGCCTGACCCGGTAGGCGAACATGTCCAGGGCCAGTTCGGCCCGCTCGTCGCCCTTCTCGCGCAGGGCGTGCACGTCGCGCATGTCGTTGACCCCGCACACGCCCTTGAGCCCGCTCTGGCTGTTGAGCAGCTTGTCCACCGCGGCGATGTCCAGGCCCTTGGAGCGGGCCAGGAAGGCCGGAATGGTGGGGTCGATGTCCCCGCAGCGGGTGCCCATCATGAGCCCGGCCATGGGGGTCAGGCCCATGCTGGTGTCCACGGCGCGGCCCTTGCGCACCGCGGCCATGCTGCACCCGTTGCCCAGGTGCAGGGTGATGAGCGAGGCCTCCTCCGGGCACAGGCCCAGCATGCCCGCGGCGGTCCGGGACACGAAGCGGTGGGAGGTGCCGTGGAACCCGTACTTGCGCAGGCCAAGTTCGGTATAGAGTTCGTAGGGCAGGGGGTAGAGGTAGGACTCCCGGTCCATGCCCGCGAAGAAGGCGGTGTCGAACACCGCCACCTGCGGCGCGCCCGGGAACAGGCCCAGGGCGGCCTCGATGCCGGTGCGGTTGGCCGGGTTGTGCAGCGGGGCCAGGGGCTCCACCGCCCGGATGGCGTCGAGCACCGCGTCGTCCACCCGCACCGGCCGGGAGAAGGTCTCGCCGCCGTGCACCACCCGGTGCCCGACGGCGTGGATGTCCTCCGTGCCGGACACCGCGCCGACGGCCTCGGACACCAGCAGGCCGATGGCCAGGTGCAGGGCCGCGGCGTGGTCGGCCAGGGGCTCCTCGCGCACTTCCTTGACTTCCCCGGGGCCGCCGGGATCCAGGGTGTGGGCCAGGCGGCTGGCCGACTCGCCGATGCGCTCGACCAGGCCGGTGGCCAGGACCGTGGGCTCCTCGCCCTCGACCATGGAGAACAGCTTGTACTTGAGGGAGGAGCTGCCGGAGTTGAGCACGAGCACGTTCACGACCGCACCTCCGCCTGGGCCTCGGCCCGGGCCGTGCCCAGCTCCCCTGGCAGGGCGGCGTCCGGGGCCGGCGGCTGGTCCTCGCAACGCACTGCGGCGCGGGAGTTGGCTGCGGTGTGCTGGGCCTGGACCGCGGTGATGGCCACCGTGTTCACGATGTCCGGCACGGTGCAGCCCCGGGACAGGTCGTTGACCGGCATGTTCAGGCCCTGCAGCACCGGGCCGATGGCCACGGCCGAGGCCGCCCGCTGCACTGCCTTGTAGGTGCTGTTGCCCGCGCCCAGGTCCGGGAAGATGAACACCGTGGCACGGCCGGCCACCGAACTCCCCGGCAGTTTGGATGCCGCAACTCCGGGGTCGATGGCCGCGTCGTACTGCAGCGGGCCCTCGATGGGCAGTTCCGGGGCCAGGGCGCGGGCCAGTTCCGTGGCTTCGCGTACCTTGTCCACGTCGGCTCCGGCCCCGGAGTCGCCGGTGGAGTATGAGAGCATGGCCACCCGCGGGTCCACCCCGAACTGCTTGGCGGTGTGCGCCGAGGCCACCGCGATCTCGGCCAGCTGCCGGGCGTCGGGGCTGGGGTTCACCGCGCAGTCGCCGAACACCAGCGTCCGGTCGGCCAGGCACATGAAGAACACGCTGGACACGATGGACATGCCGGGCTGGGTCTTGATGATCTGCAGGGCCGGCCGGATGGTCTGCTGGGTGGTGGTGATGGAGCCCGAGACCATGCCGTCGGCGGCGCCCATCTTCACCATCATGGTGCCGAAGTAGGTGGGGTCGGCCATCAGGTCGCGGGCGTTCTCCTGGGTGATGCCCTTGGCCTTGCGCATCTCGAAGAAGGCGCGCCAGTACTCCTCGAAGCATTCGGACTTGAGGGGATCCACCACGTCCACCTCGCGCATGTTCAGGCCCAGGTGGGCGATGCGCGCGCGCACCACGCCGGGGTCGCCCAGCAGGGTGAGCCGGGCCACGCCGCGGCGTTGCAGGATGTCCGCGGCCATGAGGATGCGGTCGGAATTCCCCTCGGGCAGCACGATGTGCTGCACGTCGGACTTGGCCTTCTCGATGAGCCCGTACTCGAACATCTTGGGCGTGACCCGGGTGGAGCGGCGGGCCGAGAGGCGCTCGCGCAGCTCGGTGGTGTCCACGTGGCGTTCGAACACGCCCAGGGCGCTGGCGATCTTCTTCTGGTCCCCGGGCTCGATGCGGCCGTAGAGGTCCATGAGGGTGCGGGCCACCTTGTAGGTATGGCCAGCGGCCACCAGCACCGGCATGGGGGCGCCGGTCCAGCCCTCCACCAGCTTGCGCACGTTCTTGTCCGGGGCCAGGCCGCCGGTGAGCACCACCCCCGAGATGCGGGGATAGGCCGAGGACTGGCTGGCGGCCAGGCAGGCCAGCAGCACGTCCGAACGGTCGCCCGGGGTGATGATGAGGCAGCCCTCCTGGAGGTAGTCCAGGAAGTTGCCCACCTGCATGGCCGCCACCAGGTAGTCGTCGATCTGGGTGGACAGCAGGTCCTGGCCGTAGAGCACCACCGCGTCCAGCCACTTGGCCACGTCGGCGATGGTGGGCTTGCCCAGGGTGGGCTCCTCGGGGATCACGTACACCAGGCAGTCGCGGCCTTCGCGGTTGTGGCAGGTGAGCGCCGCGCGCACCAGCTCCGGGTCGTCGTCCTCGGCCCGGTTCACGATGGTGGCCAGCACGTCCAGGCCCTTGTCCGCAAAGGAGTCGATGGTGAGCTGGGTGGAGCTGATGACCTCGTCCACGTCCTTGTTCTGGCCGTTGGCCACCAGGAGCACCGGGCAGCCCAGGTTGGCCGCGATCTCGGCGTTGATGTCCGCCTCGAAGGCCTTGTCCCCGCCGATGAAGTCCGTGCCCTCGCAGAGCACGAAGTCGTATTTGGACTCCAGTTCCTTGAAGCGGGCCAGCACGGTCTCCAGGAGCTGGGCGTGCTTGCCGCGGTTCACCAGGTCCCGGGCCTCGGACAGGGTGTAGACGAAGGTGTCCTCGTAGCGCATGCCCAGGAAGAAATTGGAGAGCATGAGGTTGGTGTCGTGGTCCTTGTTGCCGGCGCGGGAACCGCTGATGATGGGCCGGAAGAAGGCCACCCGCCGCACGTCCCGCAAGAGGAGCTGCATCACGCCCAGGCAGATGGCCGACTTGCCGCTGCGCGGCTCGGTGTTGACGATGTAGAGGCTCTTGGCCATTGGTCCGTCCCTGGTCTTGAGGTTTGCACCGCCTGTGGACGCGGTATGGACTGACCAAGAACAAGATGCGTGCCGGACCTGGGTTTTCCAGATAAATTCTTTTATTCGTGCATGTTAAGCGAACTTCCCCAGACCCGGCCCCGAGGCCGAGTCCGCTTGGCCGGACAGATCCCGGCCGGCCGGGGCCGGCCCGCAGGCCGGCAAGGCAATGCCTGCGGGCCGGCAAGGCAGCGCCCGCGAACATTCCTGGTTTTCGGACGGCTGTCCGGCGCAGCGGACCAAGGGAGGGGCAGGGGGAGCTGAAGCGGAAAATCCGCGAAATGCGCCACGCCCTCGCAGCATGGGGGTTGGCCGCGCCATGCGGCGCAAGAGGCCCTCGGGCGACGCCCGCGCCGTGCGGCGGCCTGCTAGGTGGTCAGGCCGTACTTCTTGAGCAGGGCGTAGAGGTGGGAGCGCGACAGGCCGGAGATGGCGGTCATGCGGACCACGTCGCCGGCGGTTTCGCGCAGCATGGCCTCCAGGTAGGTCTTCTCCACCCGGGACTTGACCTCCTTGAGGCTGGGCAGATCGGTGTCCGCGAACACCGGGGCCAGGGAGGCCGCCCCCTCCAGCAGCGGGTCGACCCCGCCCTCCTCCTCGGGCCGGCGGCGGTCGAGCAGGGCCTTGGTCGCGGCGATGCGCAGCTCCCGGGGCAGGTGCTTGGCGTACAGGGTGGGCTCGGACCCGGCCACCACCACGGTGCGCTCCAGCATGTTGAACAATTCGCGCACGTTGCCCGGCCAGTCGTAGCCCTCCAGCACCTGGAAAAAGTCCGTGGCGAAGCCCTTGAGCGGGATCTTGTAGCGGCTGCACAGCCGGTTCACGTGGCCGATGCACAGGGGCCGCAAATCCTCGACCCGCTCCCGCAGGGGCGGGATGTGAATCTCCACGGTCTTGAGGCGGAAGAGAAGGTCCTTGCGGAAGCGGCCCTCCTCCACCATGGCCGCCAGGTCCCGGTTGGTGGCGGAGAGGAGCCTAAAGTCGCTGGTGACCTCCTTGGTCTCGCCCACCGGCCGGAAGCGCCGCTCCTGGAGCACCCGCAAAAAGGCCCGCTGGATGGTGAGCGGCATCTCGCCCACCTCGTCCAGAAACAGGGTGCCCCGGTCCGCGGTCTTGACCAGGCCCACCGAGTCGGTGAACGCGCCGGTGAACGCGCCCTTGCGGTGGCCGAAGAGGATGCTCTCCACCAGGTTCTCGGTCAGCGCCGCGCAGTCCACCACCACGAAGTTCTCCGTGGACCGGGCTGAGTTGGCGTGGATGGTGCGGGAGATGAGCTCCTTGCCGGTGCCGGTCTCGCCGGTGACCAGGACGTTGGCGTCCGAGGAGCTGGCCATGGCCACCTTGTCGAACACCGCGTGGATGAGCCGGCTGGTCCCGGCCACCCCGTCCAGGTTCAGGGCCACGGGCGCGGCCTTGTCCTGCTTCTCCTCGCGGTACTTGAGGGCGCGCTCCAGGGAGAGGGTGATCTCCTTGATGGAGGAGGGCTTGACCAGGTAGTCCCAGGCCCCGCCGTTGAAGGCCACCTCCGCGCCGGTGGAGTCGCCCTTGCCGGTGAGGATGATGACTTCCGGCGGCTCGGGCAGTTCGCCCAGCATGGGCAGCAGGTCCAGACCGTTGCCGTCGGGCAGCCGAATGTCCAGAAACACCACGTCGGGATGCTCCGCCGACGCCATGCGACGGGCGTCGGACAGGGAGCCGGCGCTCACGCTGGCGTGTCCCAGGCGGGAGACGATGCTCTCCATGGTCTCCAGCACGTCCAGGTCGTCGTCAATGATGAGAATCTGGGCCACGCTCACCCCCTCTGTCGGCCAAGGCCCTGCGAATGGCCTCGGAAATAGCCGCCTTGCTGTAGGGTTTCAGCAGCACGCCGCTGATGAAATCGGCCGAGGCGGCGGCTTCCGCCGCGCCGTCCCGACCCGAGACCAGGAGCACCGGCAGGCCCGGCCGCAGCCGCACCGCCTGGCGGGCCAGCTCCAGGCCGTTGGTTCCGGGCATGTCGAAGTCGGTGACGAGCAGATGGTAGGCCCGGGGAGCCCGGGCCAGTTCGGCCAGGGCCTGGTCCGCCCGGGACGCGGCCGTGACCGAGTAGCCCAGGCTTTCCAGGAGGCGCGGGGTGGTGATCAGCTGGTCCTCGTCGTCCTCCACGAAGAGCAGCCGGCCGCTGCCCAGGGAGGGCGCCGCCTGCTCCGGGGACGCGCTTTCGGCTCCGCCCTGGTGCAGGGGCAGGAAAAGGTCCACCACGGTCTCCACCCCGGGCGTGGAGCGCAGCCGCACCGCGCCCTTGTGGTTGCGCACGATGCCGTGCACCACCGCCAGCCCCAGGCCGGTGCCCTCGCCCAGGCCCTTGGTGGTGAAGAAGGGATCGAAGACCTTGTCCACGATCTCGGTCGGGATGCCCGGTCCGTCGTCGGCCACGGTGAGGCGCAGGTAGCGGCCCGGGGTCACGGAGAGGAGCTGGGCCCAGTCCGCGTCCAGGTCCTCCTCGGCGAGCCCGACGGTGATGCGGCCCCCGGTGGTGCGCATGGCCTGGTAGGAGTTGGTGCACAGGTTCATCACCACCTGATGGATCTGGTGCGGGTCGGCGCTGATGATGCTGTCCTGGGCCGCGATGTCCATCTCCACCCGGATGTTGCGGGGCAGGGAATGGGCCATGAGGCTCACCGCCTCGCGCACCGTGCCCGCGATGCTCACGTTGGTGAAGCCCTCCTTGGTGGGCCGGCTGAAGGCCAGGATCTGCCGCACCACCCCGCTGCCCCGGCGGGCGGCCTTGATGACCCGCTCCAGGTCGCGGCGGGCCGGAGTGCCCTCGGCCAGGTCGCCCAGGGCCAGCTCCGCGGAGTTCAGGATGGCGGTCAGGATGTTGTTGAAGTCGTGCGCCACCCCACCGGCCAGGGTGCCGATGGCCTCCATGCGCTGGGACTGGATGAGCTGGCGCTCCAGGCTCACCTCGCGGGTCACGTTGTCCACGATGCTCAGGGTGCCCACGATTTCCCCCTTGAAGCTCTTGAGGGGAACCTTGGTCACTTCAAGCACCACCTGCTCGCCCCGGTGGTCGGTGACCGGGGTGCGGTTCTTGAGCACGGGCCGGCCCGTGACGACCACCTCCTTGTCGAGTTGCGACATGCACTTCCGGAACTCGCTGTCCATCTGGACCTCCTGGTCCGTGCGGTGGAGCAGGTGCTCGGAGCTGTCCATGCCGTAGAAGTCGGTGAAGGACCGGTTCACGCCCAGGTATCGCTGCTCCAGGTCCTTCCAGCAGATGTGCAGGGGAATGGTGTCCAGGAGCAGTTCCATGAAACTGAGCTGGGAGATTATCTCCTTTTCCGCGGCCCGGCGGCGCACGATGTTGCGCACCAGGAGCGCCAGGGTGACCAGCAGCACGGCCAGAAAGGCCATGATGGTCCAGAAGAGCTGCTTGTTCAGTTCGTAGAACGGGCTGGGCGCGTTGATGAAATGGCTCTCGGGCGGAAGCAGCTTCATGTCGATCTTGCGGGCCTTGAGCACCTTGTAGTCGAAGAGCAGGTCGGAGTGCACCTCGGTCTGCACCGGGATGCTTCCCGCCCGTTCGCCGGCGAGCACGCGCAGGGCCAGCCGGGCCACGTCATGGCCGTGCCTGACCCCGCTGAGCAGCGGCCCCCCCACCTCGCCGTGCCCGAACAGGAAGGCCCAGTTGCTGTACGTGGGGACGTTGGAGGTGCGGGCCACCATGCCCGAGAGCTCGTCCGCCGAATAGTAAATCCCGTTGATGCTCAGGAAGAAAGGGATGAAATAGATCATGGTGTCCGAGGACATGGCGGAAACGGTCTGCAGGGTCTTGCCCAGGTTGATCTCGCTCCAGAACTCGAACTCGAGCCGGCCCGCGAAGTCCGGGACCACCCGCTGGATCTGGGCGCGGATGGCCCGGCCGGTGATGGTCTCGTCGCCGATGACCACCGCCCGTTTGAGCCCGGGGTGCAGCTTCAGGGCGATCTCGAACAGGCCGCCCGGGTCGATGTTCTCCAGAACCCCGGTTATGTCTCGGCCGCGGATGCGGTCCTTGACCGGGGTGTTGATCCCGCAGAACAACACCGGCGTGCCCGGGAACAGCCCCTCCCCGTAGTCCAGCACAAAGTTCAGGGCGTTGTCGTCGGACACGATGATCACATCGAAGTGCTCCCGCGCGAACTTGTCCCGGTAGAGCCGGGCGAGTTCGGGCGCTATCCGGTCGTAGTCGTACTTCTTGGAGTCCAGGTATTCGATCTGGAGCTCGATCGGCTGTTCGCTCTCGGCCAGGGTGGATCGGATGCCCCGGAGGATATCGTCGGACCACGCATAGCCGTTGTGATATGAGTTGATGTACAGGACCATCTTCTTTTCCGCCGCCCCGGACGGGGCGGGCAGGACAAGAAGCAGTGCGAGCGCCAGCCCGGCAAACCATTTGACCATCATTCCCCCAGCCGCCGCGGCCCCGGGCCGCGGCCTCTTCCTGACGTGGCCGCCCGGCATCCGGGCCGGCCGGCCTGAACTCATACAAAGAACAGGCCAAAACATCCGGAGGCCTCCTTTCCCGGCCTTTCGGGAAACCCCCCGCCCGCCAAGGGCTTTCCCCGGCACCCGGAAGGCGCGCCCTGCGCCATTGTACTTACATAATCCTTAGAGATTCAGAAAGTCTGAATTTTAAGACCTCCCGGAGTCCGACCCGCAAGACAAGGCCATCCCCCTTTAAATACATGCACAAAATGCCCAACCCGCCAAAGCGCCCGGGGTTGTCCGGCCTGGGAAACCCGCCTGCCCGACCCAGGCGTCCGAAAAAGCGGACAGAAACCGGGACGGAGCCGGCGAAAAAATCGGAAAAATCCAGAAAACCCAAGCCGCACGGCCCTCGCAGCGGGCTGGTACGCATCTTGTTCTTGGAAAGGACGAAACCTACGTCCCCAAGGAGACGCCATGCCCCAACGCACGGTAACCATCGACGGCAATACCGCGGCTGCCCATGTGGCTTACGCCCTATCAGAGGCTGCCGCCATCTATCCCATCACCCCTTCCTCCACCATGGCCGAGCTGGCCGACGAGTGGGCGGCCCAGGGCCGGGAGAACATCTTCGGCCGCACCATGGCCATCCGGGAGATGCAATCCGAGGCCGGCGCGGCCGGCGCGGTGCACGGCTCCCTGGCCGCGGGCGCGCTCACCTCGACCTTCACCGCGTCCCAGGGCCTCTTGCTCATGATCCCCAACATGTACAAGATCGCGGGCGAACTGTTGCCCGGCGTGTTCCACGTCACGGCCCGGGCCCTGGCCGGGCACGCCCTGTCCATCTTCGGCGACCACTCGGACGTGTACGCCTGCCGCCAGACCGGGTTCGCCATGCTCTGCTCCTCCTCGGTGCAGGAGGCCCACGACATGGCCCTGGCCGCCCACCTGGCGGCCATCGAGTCCAGCCTGCCCTTTGTCCACTTCTTCGACGGGTTCCGCACCTCCCACGAGGTGCAGAAGATTTCGGTGCTGGACTACGCGGACATGGCCGGCCTGGTGGACCAGGACGCCGTGGCCGCCTTCCGCGCCCGGGCCATGAACCCCGAGCACCCCAACACCCGGGGCACGGCCCAGAACCCGGACATCTACTTCCAGGGCCGCGAGGCCGCCAACCCCTACTACCTGCGCCTGCCCGGCATCGTGTCCGCCTGCCTGGACAAGGTGGCCAAGGCCACGGGCCGCGCCTACCGCCTGTTCGACTACGTGGGCGCCGCCGACGCGGATCGGGTGGTGGTGGCCATGGGCTCGGGCTGCGAGGCCATCACCGAGGCGGTGGAGCACCTCAACGCCCGCGGCGAGAAGGTGGGCCTCGTCAAGGTCCGCCTCTACCGGCCCTTTGACGCCGCCGCCCTGCTGGACGCCCTGCCCGCCTCCTGCGCCACGGTCACCGTGCTGGACCGCGGCAAGGAGCCCGGTTCGCCCGGCGAGCCGCTGTACCTGGACGTGTGCCAGGCGGTGCTGGACGCGGGCAGCGGGGTGAAGGTCCTGGGCGGCCGCTACGGCCTGGGCTCCAAGGAGTTCACCCCGGCCATGGCCGCGGCGGTCTACGCCAACATGGCCGGCGAGGCCAGGAAGCGCTTCACCGTGGGCATCGCGGACGACGTGACCCACACCTCCCTGGACGTGGACGCCTCCTTCCCGGACACCACCCCGGCCGGCACCATCCAGTGCACCTTCTGGGGCCTGGGCGCGGACGGCACGGTGGGCGCCAACAAGGAAGCCATCAAGATCATCGGCGACAACACCGACCTCTTCGCCCAGGGCTACTTCGCCTACGACTCCAAGAAGTCCGGCGGCCTGACCGTGTCCCACCTGCGCTTCGGCGAGAAGCCCATCACCTCCACCTACCTGGTGGGCTCGGCCGACTACGTGGCCTGCCACAACCCGGCCTACGTGACCCAGTACGACATGCTGGCCGCGGCCAAGCCGGGCGCGGCCTTCGTGCTCAACGCCCCCTGGGGCCTGGCCGAGATGGAGGAGAACCTGCCCGGGTCCATGAAGCGGGCCATCGCGGCCAAGGGCCTCAAGCTCTACGCCATCGACGCGGTGAAGATCGCCGGCGAGGTGGGGCTGGGCGGCCGCATCAACATGATCATGCAGACCGCCTTCTTCAGGCTGGCCGGCGTGCTGCCCTTCGAGAAGGCGGTGGAGCTGCTCAAGAAGTCCATCCACAAGGCCTACGGCAAGAAGGGCGAGAAGATCGTGAACATGAACATCGCGGCCGTGGACCGCGCCGTGGACGGCCTGGTGGAGATCGCGGTGCCCGCGGCCTGGAAGGACGCCCCCGACGCCCCGGCCCCGGCGCGCGACGAACCCGGGTTCATCACCAAGGTCATGCGGCCCATGCTGGCCCAGCAGGGCGACAGCCTGCCCGTGTCCGCCTTCTCCCCGGACGGGACCTTCCCCTGCGGCACCTCCCAGTTCGAGAAGCGCGGGGTGGCCATCGCCGTGCCCGAGTGGCTCCCGGAGAACTGCATCCAGTGCAACCAGTGCGCCTTCGTGTGCCCCCACTCGGCGCTCCTGCCGGTCCTGGCCCAGCCCGAGGAGCTGGCTGGCGCGCCGGCCGGGTTCGACACCCGGGAGGCCAACGGCAAGGCCCTCAAGGGCCTGGCCTTCCGCCTCCAGGTGAATCCCCTGGACTGCATGGGCTGCGGCAACTGCGCCGACATCTGCCCGGCCAAGGAGAAGGCCCTGGTCATGCAGCCCCTGGCCACCCAGGCCGGCCAGGCCCCGCTCTACCAGTTCGCCAAGTCCGTGCCCGCCAAGACCGGCCTGCTCTCCCGCACCACGGTTCGGGGCAGCCAGTTGGCCCCGGCCCTCATGGAGTTCTCCGGGGCCTGCGCGGGCTGCGGCGAGACCCCCTACGTGCGGGTGCTCACCCAGCTCTTCGGGGAGCGCATGGTGGTGGCCAACGCCACGGGCTGCTCCTCCATCTGGGGCGCGTCCGCGCCGAGCACCCCCTACTGCGTGAACCCCGAGGGGCACGGCCCGGCCTGGGGCAACTCCCTGTTCGAGGACGCGGCCGAGTTCGGCTTCGGCATCGGCCTGGGGCTCACCGCCCGGCGCGACCGCCTGGCCGCCCTGGCCGTGCAGGCCCTGGCCGGCGGCGTGAACGGCGAGTTGGGCGCGGCCCTGACCGCCTGGCTGGCGGCCAAGGACGACGCGGAAGGCTCCCGCGCCGCAGGCGACACGCTCAAGGCCCTGCTGGCCGGCCCCCAGGAGGGCGTGCTGGCCGAGATCGCGGCCCAGGCCGACCTGTTCACCAAGAAGTCCCTGTGGGTCTTCGGCGGCGACGGCTGGGCCTACGACATCGGCTACGGCGGCCTGGACCACGTGCTGGCCTCGGGCGAGGACGTGAACGTCCTGGTCCTGGACACCGAGGTGTACTCCAACACCGGCGGCCAGTCCTCCAAGTCCACGCCCACCGGGGCCATCGCCAAGTTCGCGGCCGCGGGCAAGCGCACCGGCAAGAAGGACCTGGCCCGCATGATGATGAGCTACGGCACGGTCTACGTGGCCGCCGTGGGCATGGGCGCGGACAAGGCCCAGTTCCTCAAGGCCGTGACCGAGGCCGAATCCTACCCCGGCCCCTCCATCGTCATCGCCTACGCGCCCTGCATCAACCAGGGCATCCGCAAGGGCATGGGCAAGACCCAGGAGGAGACCCGCCTGGCCGTGGCCAGCGGCTACTGGCCGCTGTTCCGGTTCGACCCGCGCCGCGCGGCCAAGGGGGAGAACCCCCTGCTGATCGACTCCAAGGCCCCGGACGGCTCCCTGCAGCAGTTCCTCTCCGGCGAGAACCGCTACGGCGCGCTGGAGCGGATGCACCCCGAGGTGTCCAAGGACCTGCGCGCCGCCATCGAAACCCAGGTGCAGGTGCGCTGGCGGATCCTGAACCAGATGGCCGCAGCCCCGGCCCCGACGGCGCAGGAGGACGCCTCTGCGGCCTGCGAAACCACGGCCACGGCGGAGATGGCGCGCCCCGGCTCGGGCGCGCCCTGCGACGACGGCAGGGCCGGCAGCTAGCCGCCCCCCCAACCATCGAGCGACACAAGGCAATGGCATACCGTCCCACATTACCGACCAAGGAGGTCACAACGATGAAGCGAGCGTCAGTGTTCCTGCTTTCGGCCCTGCTCCTGGTGGCGATGGCCACCCCGGCCTCGGCCGCCAAGCGCGAGAAGTTCGGAGTGGACAAGCGCCATGAGGAGGTCAAGCGCGCCAAGGTGGAGACCTCCACCGAGAAATTCCGCTGGAAGATGGTCATGCCCTGGTCCAAGGGCCTGCTCTTCTACGATGTGGCGGTCCACTTCTGCGACACCGTGCGCCTGGCCTCGGGCGGCCGCCTGGACATCAAGCCCATGAGCGCCGGCGAACTGGTTCCGGCCATGCAGACCTTCGACGCCGTGTCCCAGGGCTCGGCCGAGGTCGGCCACGACTGGGCCGGCTACTGGAAGGGCAAGGACGAGGGCTTCGTGGCTTTGGCCGACATTCCCTTCGGCCTGGACAGCGAAGGCTACAACATGTGGCTGTACGAGCGCGGCGGCCTGCAGATGGCCCAGGACCTGTACGGCAAGTACAACCTGGTGGCGCTGCCCTGTGGCCAGACCGGCCAGGACATGGGCATCTCCTCCAACAAGCGGGCCACCAAGATGGCTGACTTCAAGGGCATGAAGGTCCGCACCGTGGGCTGGTACATGGACATCCTGAACCAGATGGGCGCGTCCGCCACCCCCATGCCGGGCGGCGAAGTCTACCTGGCCCTGGAGCGCGGCGTGATCGACGGCGCCGAGTTCTCCGCCCCGGCCATGACCTATCCCATGGGCTTTGACGACATCTGCAAGTACACCATCAGCCCCGGCGTGCACCAGGCCGCCTCCCAGTGCTACGTGTTCTTCAACAAGGAAGCTTACGCCAAGCTGCCCGAGGACCTGAAGTGGATCGTGGACACCGCGGCCAAGGAGACCCAGCTGTGGTCCTTCAACTGGATGCAGGTCCTCGACGCCGAGGCCATCCTGCTCCTCGAGAAGAAGATGGAATTCGTGCAGATGGATCCCGAGACCCTGATCGAGTTCCGCAAGACCACCAAGAAGTACATCGACAACATCAAGGCCAACCATCCCAACGCCAAGAAGATCATTGATTCCCAGGAAGCCCTGGTGAAGGATTTCGAACCCTGGCGCAAGGCCCGCGGCAACGTGGTTCCCTGGAGCTACGAGACCTACATCAGCGGCAAGATGAGCCAGTAACCAGCAGTCAGGAAGGCCGCGCCCGGCCCGTTCCGGGCGCGGCCCCCACCCAAGGGAGTGGAAATGGACGCCATCGCGACATTCATCAACAAGCTCAACGAGGCCATCGGCAAGGCCGGGGCGCTCATGGTCCTCCCCCTCGTGGGCGTGGTCTTCTATGAGATCATCATGCGTTACGCCTTCAACGCGCCCACGACCTGGGGTTTCGAAATGACCCTGTTCATCTACGGCATCAACTACATGCTCGGACTGGCCATGACCGAGGGCCACGGCGGCCACGTGAGCGTGGACGTGCTCACCATGCGCCTGTCCACCCGCGGCAAGGCGCTCATGGGCATCATCACCTATGCGGTGCTCTTCACCCCGATTTGGGTGTGCATGTCCATCTGGACCGTAAAGTACGCAATCTCCTCCACGGCCCAACTGGAACGCAACCCCACCAGCTGGAACCCGCAGGTGTGGCCGGTCAAGTTGATAATGGCCCTGGGCGTGGTGATGCTCTTCCTGCAGGGCATCTCCACCCTTATCCGGCATATCGAAACCTATCGGGGACTCAAGGACTAGGCCCCCACACAACCAACTACAAGGTGCGCTCCCATGGATTTCATGAGCCCTGAATTCCTCACCCTGGCCATGTTCCTCACCCTGGTCGCGGCCATCGTGCTGGGTCATCCCCTGGCCTATACCCTGTGCGCGGTCTCGACCGTCTACGGCCTCATCGACAACGGCGGAGACGTGGCCGGCCTGTTCGACATCTTCGCCAACAACATCTGGGGCCTGATGGACAACTACACCCTGGTGGCCATCCCCCTGTTCATCCTCATGGCCCAGCTCCTGGACAAGTCCAAGGTGTCGGACAAGCTCTTCGAAGCCCTGTACGTGGTGCTGGGCGGCCTGCGAGGCGGCCTGGGCCTGGCGGTCATCGTGGTGTGCACGGTGTTCGCCGCCACCACCGGCATCATCGGCGCCTCGGTGGTGGCCATGGGCCTCTTGGCCGCGCCCGCGCTCATCAACAAGGGCTACCAGAAGGAGATGACCACCGGCATCATCTGCGCCGGCGGCACCCTGGGCATCCTCATCCCGCCCTCCATCATGCTGGTGGTCTACGCCGGATTGACCGGCATCAAGGAAACCTCGGTGGGCCAACTCTTCGCCGGGGCCATCATGCCCGGCGTGCTGCTCTCCGGCCTGTACATCGCCTACGTGTGGATCCGCTGCCAGATCAACCCCAAGCTCGGCCCCCCCATCTCCAAGGAAGAGGCCAGCCAGTACAGCGCGCTCAAGAAGTGGAGCATGACCCTCAAGTCGCTCATCCCGCCCATCGGCCTCATCCTGGCGGTCATGGGCACCATCCTGGGCGGCGTGGCCACCCCCACCGAGGCCGCGGCCATGGGCGCCATCGGCGCCGGCGTGCTGGCCGCCCTGAACAAGTCCCTGACCCGGGACGTCCTCATGAGCTCCAGCGTCAACACCCTGAGGGTAACCTCCATGGTGATGATGCTCTTCATAGGCGGCAAGTTCTTCTCCGCGGTGTTCATGTCCATCGGCGGCGGCGACGTGGTGGCCGACCTTCTCACCTCGAGCGGGCTGTCGCCCAACATGGCCCTGTTCGTCATGATGTTCATCGTCTTCATCATGGGCATGTTCGTGGACTGGGCGGCCATCCTGCTGGTCACCGTGCCGGTGTTCCTGCCCATCGCCATGGATCTGGGCTTCGATCCCCTGTGGTTCTCCATGCTCCTGTGCGTGAACCTGCAGACCTCCTTCCTCACCCCGCCCTTCGGCTACGCCCTGTTCTACCTCCAAGGCGTGGCGCCCAAGGGCGTGGACATCAGCCACATCTACCGGGGCATCATCCCCTTCATCGGCCTGCAGGCCTTAGGCATCTTCCTGTGCTGGTACTTCCCCGAAATCATCACCTGGCTGCCCGGCGTGTTCTTCGGCAACTAGGCAACCAACCGCAACCCGGAAACCTGACCGCATGAACCGGACCCTCGCACCCCTTGCCTCCCTGCTGCTCCTGGCCGCGGCCCTTCTGGCCGCGGCCGGGACGGCGGAGGCCTCCTGGCGGATGGACGCCGGCCGCTTCGCGGCCTCGGCCCATGGCGACCTGTCCTGCGCCGAGTGCCACGCCGACGTGGCCGGCGCGTCCACCCACCCCGAACCGGCACGGGTGAACCGGATTGCGACCGTGGATACCGCGGCCTGCTTCACCTGCCACCCGGACGTGGAGAGCGACATGGCCACCGGCACCCACGCGGGCAACCCCGTGGTTCCGGCCGACCTGGCCCGGTGCGCCTCCTGCCACGACCCCCACGGCGTGGGGGCGCCCGACCAGATTCCTGCCTTGGAGCCCGGCCGGTTCGCCCCTGAGGACACGGCCTGCCTGTCCTGCCACGCCAAGCCCGCGGCCGATGCGGCCCGCGAGGCCAACCGTCTTCTCTGCCTGTCCTGCCACGCCGCTGCCGGCCGCGGGGCCGAGACCCCCTTGCTCGACCTCGCGGCCTACGCGGCAACCCCGCACGAGGGGCAGGACTGCCTGACCTGCCATCCCAAGGCCGACCAGTCTCCGCACAACGCCATGGGCCGGGTGGACTGCCTGTCCTGCCACACCCGGCACCGCGAGAGCGCGGCGCACGACGCCCACGTTGGCGTAGCCTGCCAGGCCTGCCATCTGCCCGGGGCCACCCCGGTGCGCAACGGCATGGCCGTGGGCTGGACCCTCGCCACTCCCAAGGGCCAGCCCTCGGCCGTGCACGCCATGCGGCTTGAGGACGAACAGGGCTGCGCGCGCTGCCACCACCCGGACAACGGGGTGGGCGCGGCGGCCATGGTGCTGCCCGCCAAGGGCGTGCTGTGCATGGCCTGCCACTCCGGCAGCTTCACCGCCACTGACACGGTGAGCGTGGCCTCCCTGGCCGGATTCGGCGTGGGCTTCCTGCTGCTCATCGGCCTGGCCGTGAGCGCGGCCGGCGGCCTGGCCGCGGCGGGCGCGAGCCTGGCGCTGCCCCCGGCGTCCCGCCTGGGCGCGGTGGCCGAGGCCCTGCTCCTGGACGTGCTGTGCCAGCGCAGGCTGTGGCGGCGCTCCCACTCCCGCTGGTTCATCCACGCGCTCATCTTCTACCCCTTCGCCATCCGGTGCCTCTGGGGCCTGGCGGCCTGGGCCATGTCCCACTGGGCCCCGGGCGCGCACGCCACCCTGGCGCTGCTGGACAAGAACGCCCCCCTGGGCGCGCTGCTCTTCGACCTGACCGGAGCGGCCCTGCTGACCGGCCTGGTCATGGCCTGGCGGCGCGGCTCCAAGGCGGACCGCGACCTCCCGACGGGCCTGCCCAGCCAGGACCGCATGGCCCTGGGCCTGCTGCTGGGCGTCACCCTGGCCGGCTTCCTGCTGGAGGGCATGCGCATGGCCCTGACCGGGGCCACGGACGGGGCCGCCTTCCTGGGCGCGTTCATCGCCCTGCCCCTGCAGGGCGCGGGCTGGCTGGAAGAGGCCTACGGATGGGCCTGGTACCTGCACGCCGCGCTCTGGGGCGCGGTGGTGGCCTACCTGCCCTTCTCCAAGCTCATGCACGTGATCATGGCCCCGGTGGCGCTGGCCCTCAAGGCGGCCAGGCCCGGACACCATTAACCTGACACCTAGGCATTTTCAGATACAATGAACCGGACCCCGTCGAACCCGAAAACCCTGCTCCCCGCCGCGACCGGCGGGCGGGTGATCTGACGGCAGCCTCACACGCTGCGGAGGAAACATGGACGCTGCAATCAAGACGGCCCTCATGGAGATCGTGGGCGAGGCGAACTTCACCGACCGCCTCATGGACATGGTCTCCTATTCCTACGACTCGTCCGAGCACCACCACCGCCCCGAGTGCGCGGTGTGGCCCATGGACACCGCCCAGGTGTCCGCGGTGCTCGCGCTCGCCAGCGAGCACAAGATCCCGGTGGTGCCCCGCGGCGCGGGCACCGGCCTGTCCGGCATGTGCGTGCCCAGCCGGGGCGGCATCGTCATGGACCTGAACCGGATGAACCAGATCATCAAGATCAGCATCGAGGACCGGCTGGCCATCGTGCAGCCCGGGGTGGTCTACGCTGACCTGGACAAGGCCCTGGCCCCGCACGGCTTCTTCTTCCCGCCCGACCCGGGCTCAGGCAGCGTGTGCACCCTGGGCGGCAACGTGGCCACCAACGCGGGCGGGGTGAAGGGCGCCAAGTACGGCACCACCCGCGACTACGTGCTGGGCCTGGAAGTGGTGCTGGCCGACGGCCGCGTCATGCGCACCGGGTCCAAGACCATCAAGTGCGTGTCCGGCTACGACCTGACCCGCCTGATGGTGGGCAGCGAGGGCACCCTGGGCGTGGTCACCGAGATCACCCTCAAGATCAACCCCAAGCCCACCGCCACCTCCACCGCCCGGGCCACCTTCGCCACCCTGGAGGACGCCGGCCGCGCGGTGACCGGCATCATGTCCTGCGGGGTCATCCCCTCGGTGCTGGAGATCATGGACCGCCCGACGATCCAGGCCATCAACCAGAACACCGACCTGGGCCTGCCCGAGGTTGACGCCATGCTCCTGGTGGAGACCGACGGCTACACGGCCGAGGAGACCACCTACCAGTTGGAGAAGATCCTGGCCGTGCTCAAGGCCAACAATCCCCTGGAAGTGACCCAGGCCAAGACCAAGGAGGAGGCGGCCAGCCTTTGGAAGGCGCGCAAGTCCGCCTACGCGGTGCTGGCCCGCATCCAGACCCACTTCGCCCTGGAGGATGTGACCGTGCCCATGGGCAAGGTCACGGACCTGCTCAAGGGCATCGGCGAGATCGCCAAGCGCCACAACCTGCAGATCGCCACCTTCGGCCACGCGGGTGACGGCAACCTGCACCCCCAGATCCTGTTCGACGGCTACGACCCCGAGCAGGTGAAGCACATGGAGGAGGCCGTGGCCGAGCTCTTCCAGCTCTCCGTGGACCTCTCGGGCACGCTCACCGGCGAACACGGCATCGGCATCGCCAAGGCTCCCTTCATGCGGCTGGAGCACGACGACACCGCCCTGTGGGCCATGCGCGCGCTGAAGCAGGCCCTGGACCCGAACAACATCCTCAATCCCGGCAAGATGGCCCTGGAGGACTAGGTATGGAAGCCAAGTACGACTTCGCCCGCAAGTACCGCAAGGACATCCTGCTCTGCTCCCGCTGCGGGTACTGCCAGGCGGTCTGCCCCTGCTTCGGGGCCACCCTGCGGCCGTCCCTCAACGCCCGGGGCAAGATGCTCCTGCTCAAGGAAGTCATGGACGGGGAGATCCCCCTCTCGGACGAGCTCATCGAGACCCTGTTCCAGTGCACCACCTGCGGCGCGTGCCACGAGAACTGCCCCTCCGGGGTGGACGTGCCCAAGATCATCAAGGCCGCGCGCAAGGACATGGTGCACATCGGCTCCTGCCACCCGGCCTTCACCGGCATGAACAAGGTGCTGTCCGAGCACACCAACATCTACGCCGAAACCGATCCCGCGGACCTGGACCGGGAGCGCGGCCGCAAGGCCCCCTACGTGTACTTCGTGGGCTGCGTGGGCCTGTACCGCGAGGAGGACGCCACCGCGGCCGCCCTGGCCCTGCTCGACCGCCTGGAGGTGGACTTCACCCTGGTGGACGAAGTGTGCTGTTCCGGGGTGCTGGAGGACGTGGGCTTCAACCTGAACCAGAACCTGACCTCCAAGAACGTGGAGGCCATCCTGGCCACCGGCGCGCACACGGTCATCACCAGCTGCCCCTACTGCTTCCGCACCTTGAACGGCAAGGCCGAGTACGCCCCCCTGCGCGAGGCCGGGGTGAAGATCCTGCACATCTCCCAGTTCCTGGCGGACCAGGATTTCAACGGGGTCTCCACCGGCAAGAAGGTGACCTACCACGACCCCTGCGACCTGGGCCGGCACTGCGGCATCTACGAGGAGCCGCGCGCCACCATCCGCAAGTTCGCGCCCAACTTCGTGGAGATGGAGCACCACCACGCCAAGAGCCTGTGCTGCGGCTCGGGCGGCGGGGCGCGGGGCGCCTACCCCAAGAACTCCGTGGCCATGGCCAAGAACCGACTGGCCGAGGCCCTGGCCACCGAGGCCGACGTGCTGCTCACCGAGTGCGGCTCCTGCGTGCACAACCTGTCCAACGCCAAGTTGCGCAGCCAGAAGATCCGCATCGTGAATACCGTGGAGTTCCTGAACGAACTCCTGGAAGACGCCGACTAGGAGACAATCACGCCGAATCGTGTACTATCACGATGGCGGGAATGGGCCTTCCACCCGAGAAGGACGCGAGAAAGCAAACCAAACGCAAGGAGAAAGCGCCGTGGAGATGAAAGGCTACAACATGCCCGAGGACCTCTACTACGAGGAGAACCACTACTGGGTGAAGCCCGAGGGCGACCTGCTGGTCATGGGCATGGACGACTTCGCCCAGCGCCTGGCCGGGGAGATCGTGTACGTGCAGCTCCCCGAGGACGGCAAGGAGATCAAGAAGGGCAAGAAGTTCGCCAAGGTGGAGTCCGGCAAGTGGCTGGGCAAGGTCAACGGCCCGGTGGACGGCGAGATCGCGGCCGTGAACGAGGAGCTGGAGGAGAACCCCGGGCTCATCAACTCCGACTGCTACGGCAAGGGCTGGATGTTCAAGATCAAGCCCGCGGACCCCGCCCAGATCGAGGAGCTCATCAAGGGCGCCGCGGCCATCGAGGCGTGGCTCACCGCCGACATCGAGAAGTACGCGAGCTAAGGACACCATGAGCGACCCCACCTACACCCTGGGCCAGTGCCTGGAGACCGCGGCCTGCACCGGTTGCCGGGCCTGTGCCGACGTGTGCCCCGCGGTCCGGGCCGCGGGGGACGGCCAGTTGTCGGCCCTCTACCGCATGCAGGGTCTGAAGCGCATCCTGGGAGCCCGGGCCGGCGGCTGGCTGGCCCGGCTCCTGGGAACCCGCGACCTCACGGACGAGGAGTGGGAGCACTTCTCGGGCACGGTCTTCCGCTGCACCCTGTGCGGCAACTGCCAGGAAGTCTGCCCCGCGGGCATCTCCCTCAAGGACCTGTGGATATCCCTGCGCCGCGACCTCACCAGCACCGCGCACTCGCCCAAGAAGATCGAGATGATCAAGAAGAACCTCCTGGGCAGCCGCAACGTGTTCGACGAGGACAACGAGGAGCGGGCGGACTGGACCGAGGACCTGGACGACGAGCCCGAGGACAAGCTGTGCCGCGACTGCGCCGAGGTGGTCTACTTCACCGGCTGCACCGCGGCCTACTTCCCGGTGGCCCAGAAGATCCCCCTGGCCCTGGCCGAGGTGTTCAACGCCGCGGAGCTGGACTACGCCATCATGGGCGAGGACGAGTGGTGCTGCGGCTTCCCGCTGCTCGGCGCGGGGCTCGGCGACCTGGCCAAGGAGTTCATCGAGCACAACCTGGATGCGGTGGCCAGGCGCGGGGCCAAGACCGTGGTCTTCGCCTGCCCCTCCTGCTACGCCATGTGGCTGGAGCACTATCCCTACAAGGAGCGCGGCCTGCGCATCATGCACGCCACCCAGTACCTGCGAGAGCTCATCCGGGAGAAGAAGATCGAGCTCCGGGACCTGGACCTCACGGTCACCTACCACGACCCATGCGACCTGGGACGCACCGCCCACGAGTACGACGCGCCCCGCGACGTGCTGGCGGCCATCCCGGGCCTGACCTTCGTGGAACTGCCCAACAACCGCGAGGCATGCAACTGCTGCGGCGGCGGCGGCAACCTGGAGATGGTTGACGCCGGGCTCTCCGCCGACATCGCCAAGGCCAAGGTGGAGGAAGTGGTGTCCACCGGGGCGCAGGCGGTGGTCACCGGCTGCCAGCAGTGCGTGCGCACCATGCTCACCTTCGCCAAGCGCAACAAGGTGCCGCTTGAGGTGATGGACATCGCCCAGCTGGTGCGCAAGGCCCTGAAGGACTGACCGTGCCCATCTGGAGGCTGCTGGACACCCCGCCCATGAGCGCGGCGGACAACATGGCCCTGGACGAGGTCCTGGTGGAGCTGCGCGGCGAAGGCCGCACGCCCGACACCATCCGCTTCCTCCAGTTCTCCCCCCGGTCGGTGCTGGTGGGCTACCACCAGTCCCTGGCCGAGGAGGTGCGCGGCGGCTACTGCGCCGAGCACGGCATCGCGGTGAACCGCCGCATCACCGGGGGCGGGGCCCTGTTCTTCGACGAGAACCAGCTGGGCTGGGAGGTCATCTGCGCCAAGGCCTTCTTCAACCTGACCCTGCCCACCCAGCGCCTGTTCCGGGCCCTGTGCCTGCCCGTGGCCACGGCCCTGGCCCGGCTGGGGATTGCCGACGCGCAGTTCCGGCCGCGCAACGACATCGAGGTGAACGGCCGCAAGATATCCGGCACCGGCGGCACCGAATCGGGCGAGGCCTTCCTGTTCCAGGGCACCATGCTGGTGGACTTCGACGTGGACACCATGCTGCGCGCCCTGCGCATCCCGGTGGAGAAGCTCAAGGCCAAGGAGATCGACTCCATCAAGGAGCGGGTCACCTGCCTGGCCTGGGAATTGGGCCGCGTGCCGTCCCTGGACGCCATCAAGGACGCGGTGCGGGTGGGGTTCGAGGAGCACCTGGGCATCACCCTGGTCCCCTCGGGCCTGACCGCCGAGGAACAGGAGCGGTTCGAGGCCAGGCGCGGGAAGTTCCACTCCCCGGAGTGGATCGACCGGGTGAAGCCCCGGGCCGGACGGGAGATGCTGCACTCCTCCTACAAGTCCGAGGCGGGCATGGTCCGGGTGACCATGGCCGTGGACCTCGGCCGGCAGCGGCTGCGCGACGTGTACCTCACCGGCGACTTCCTCTCCTTCCCGGCCCGTGCGCTCTACGACCTGGAGGCGGCCCTGCGCGGCCAGCCCCTGGACCAGGCCGTGCTGGCCGGCATCGTGGGGGAGTTCTTCGAGTCCGGCCGCATGGCCATCCCGGGCATGGGGGCCGAGGACTTCCTCATCCCCCTGCGCCAGGCCATGGAAAAGGCGGCCATCGCCCGCCTGGGCCTGCCCCTGGAGCACTGCGACCGCATCAGCGTGGTGGGCGGCAGCTTCGCCGAGGTCCTGGCCAAGAAGCCCTCGGTGCTGCTGCTCCCTTACTGCGCCAAGCTCACGGATTGCGACCTGCGCTACGCCAAGGGCTGCCGCCGCTGCAACGAGGGCGGCTGCACCATCGGACCGGCCTGGGGCCTGGGCAAGGACCGCCGCATGCGGGTGGCCTCGGTGAATTCCTTCGAGGACCTGTGGAGCGAACTCACCCGCATGAAGCGGCGCGGCGAGGCCGCGTTCGTGGGCTGCTGCTGCCAGCCCTTCTTCGCCAAGCACGTGGACGACTTCGCCCGGGCCGGGGTGCCCGGCATCCTCGTGGATATCGACAACACCACCTGCTACGACCTGGACCAGGCCCGCGCGGCGTACGCTGGAACCTTCGAGAGCCAGACCACCCTGCACCTGGATCTCTTGCGCAACGTCTTGAACGCCTGCCCGCCCGAGGCGCGGGCCTAGGAGGAGCCCCACATGCACAGCCATCTGCTCTGCGGCAAGAACACCGTTGAGGTCGCCCTGCCCAACTCCGCCGTGAACATCGAGATGGAGCCCATCCCCTCCCTGCCCGACCCGGACGGGGCGGTGGCCGCGGCCCTCAATGCTCCCATAGGGTGCCCGCCCCTGGCCGAGATCGCCAAGGGCCGCAAGAACGCCTGCATCGTCATCTCGGACATCACCCGGCCGGTGCCCAACGAGGCCATCCTCACCCCCATGCTGCGCATCCTGGAGGAGGCCGGCATCGCGCGGGAGGAGATCACCATCCTCATCGCCACCGGCATGCACCGGCCCAACCTGGGCGACGAGCTGAAATCCATGATCGGCGGCGCGATCATGGACAACTACCGGGTGGTCAACCACTACTGCCGCAAGAACGGCTCCTACCGCGAGATCGCCCGCATCGACGGCGCGCCCATCGAGATCAACACCAACTACCTGGACGCGGACCTGAAGATCCTCACCGGCCTCATCGAGCCGCACTTCTACGCCGGGTTCTCGGGCAGCCGCAAATCCATCCTTCCCGGAATCTCCAGCTACGAGACCATGAAGTTCATGCACTCCTTCCGGGTCATCGACCAGCTGAAGGGCGTGAACTGCCAGCTCACGGACAACATCTTCCACGATTACGCCATGCAGGTCACCGAGCTGGCCGGGGTGGACTTCATCGTCAACGTGGTCATCAACCGCGAGCGCAAGGTGGCCGGGGTCTTCGCCGGGCATTACGCCGAGGCCCACCGCACCGGCTGCGCCCTGGTGGCCAAGCACTCCCTGACCTGGCTTGAGGAGCCGGTGGACCTGGTGGTCACCTCGGCCGGCGGCTACCCCCTGGACTCCACCTTCTACCAGGTGAGCAAGGCCCTGACCTGCGCCAAGGACGTGCTTGCGCCCGGCGGGACCATCGTGGTCTCCTGCGGCTGCCACGAGGGCCTGGGCAGCGAGGAGTTCTGCGGCATCATGTGCTCCATGCCCACCCCGGAGAAGTTCGACGGCCATTTCTGCAAGCCGGAGAACTTCGTCATCGACCAGTGGTGCGCCCAGAACATCTACCAGGCCCTGGCCCACGCCGGGAAGGTCCTGGTCCACTCCCCGGGGCTCAAGGCCGAGGAGATCGCCGCCTTCGGCGCGCAGAAGATCGAGGACGTGCAGGCCGCGGTGGACGCGCTCCTGCCGACCCACCCGCGGGTGGCGGTCTTCCCCGAAGGCCCTTACGCGGTAGGCAAGGTCCGGAAGTAGGCGCCATGCAGACCATCCGCTGCGACGTGCTGGTTGTGGGCCTGGGCCCGGCCGGGTCCTCGGCGGCCCGCGCCGCGGCCGCGGCCGGTGCGGACGTGCTGGCCGTGGACCGGCGCGCCGCGGTGGGTGTGCCCGTGCAGTGCGCGGAGTACGTGCCCGCCCAGCTGGTGGGCCAGCTCGGCCTGGGCCGCGAGTACATCGTACAGCCCATCGCCGGCATGCGCACCATCCTGCCCGACGGCAGCGAAACCCTGACCAGGACCCCGGGCTTCACCATCCGCCGCGACCTGCTGGACCAGACCCTGGCCCAGGCCGCGGCCCAGGCCGGGGCGCGGCTCATGCTCTCCACCCGGGCCAAGACCATGGCCCCGGATGGCGCGGTGATCCTGCGCGGCAGGCGCGGCGGCTGGTCCCGGGTGAAGGCCGCGGTCATCATCGGCGCGGACGGCCCCCGCTCCAAGACCGGCCGCTGGGTGGGCGCGGTGAACCGCAACCTGCTGCCCGGGGTGCAGGCCACCCTGCGCCTGGCCGCGCCCCTGGACTGCACCGAGGTGTACTTCGACCCGGGCCTGTACGCGGGCTACGGCTGGTGCTTCCCCAAGGGCGAACTGGCCAACGTGGGCCTGGGCGTGCGCCGCAACGCGGCCCATCCCGAGAGCGCTCACGCGCTCCTGGACGGCTTCGTGGACCGGCTCAGGCGCGCGGGCAAGGTGGTCGGCGAGCCCGTGGCCCACGCCGCGGGCTGGATTCCGGCCGAGCCGGTGCGCCGGGCGGTGTACGGCAACGTGCTGTTGGCCGGCGACGCGGCCGGGCACACCCACCCCATCACCGGGGCCGGGGTGTTCGCCGCGGTGTCCACCGGCGAGATGGCCGGCCGCTGGGCGGCCCGGGCCGCGGCGGCAAGCGACCCGGACGTGTTGGCCGGGTACGAGGAGGAATGGCGCGACCTGCTGGCCGACACCCTGGACCGCGCCTCCCGCCGCCGCACCCTCATGGAGGAGCGCTGGGACGATTTCGACCGGGTCATCCCCTCCTGCTGGGTGGCCTACCGGGACTACTATGCCCCGGCTCCGTGACCTCCTGGAGCGGGCCGGCGAGCTGTCCCGCCAGGTGCACGGCCACGCCGTGACCTTCTATTTGCCGGGCATGTTCCACATGGACGGCCGCACCGGCCGCTACCCCGCGGCCTCCATCACCGGCGGCTGCTGCTCCCTGCACTGCGACCACTGCTCGGGCCGCATCCTGGAGGGCATGCTGCCCTCCCGCAACCCTCGCGACCTGGTGGACCTCTGCCTGGGCCTGGAGGAGCGCGGCCAGCTCGGGGTGCTCCTGTCCGGCGGGTGCAACGACGCCGGGCTGCTTCCCTGGGACAGGTTCCTGCCCGCCATCCGCGAGATCAAGGAGCGCACCAAGCTCTACGTGTCCGCCCACTGCGGCCTGGTGGACCAGGACATGGCCACGGCCCTCAAGGACGCCGGGGTGGACCAGGCCCTCATCGACGTGGTGGGGGACGACGACACCTACCAGCGGGTCTGCCACGTGCCCTTCGGGGTGTACCGCATCGAGCGCTCCCTGCAGGCCCTGGCCCTGGCCGGGCTGCCGGTGGTGCCCCACGTGGTCTGCGGCCTGGACTGGGGCCGCATCCGGGGGGAGATGCGGGCGGTGGACATGATCGCCGCCTACCCCGCCGAGCAGGTGGTTTTCGTGTCCCTCATGGCCATTCCCGGCACGCCCATGGGCGAGGTGTCCTCCCCCCACGCCGAGTCGGTGGCCCAGATCATCGCCCGGGCCCGGCTGGCCATGCCCGCGGTGCGCATGAGCCTGGGCTGCGCGCGGCAGCGCGGCGACGCGCGGCTGGAGACCCTGGCCGTGGACGCCGGCATCAACCGCCTGGCCCTGCCCTCGGACGAGGCCGTGGACCACGCCCGCGGCCTCGGCCTCACCGTCCGTTTCCAGAACACCTGCTGCTCGGTGTCCCGGGACCTGTCCCGGGAGGCCTGGCACTAAGGAGATACCCATGACCGACCTTTGCCGCCGGGAGAGCCCCGAATACCTGCGCATGAGCCTGGCCGCGGCCATGACCCTGGGCTTCAAGCCCGGCCTGTTCTACCGCGACGCGCGGCTGTACTGCGTGAACCTGCTGCTCACCTACGCCTCGGGCTGCGCGGCGCGCTGCTCGTACTGCGGCCTGTCCCGCGAGCGCGCTGGCCAGGACGGGGACAAGAGCTTCATCCGGGTCTCCTGGCCCACCTACCACCTGGACGAGATCATTGCGTCCGTGGCGGAACGCACGGACAAGGTGAAACGGTTCTGCATCTCCCAGGTCACCAACACCCGCAGCATCCGCGACTCCATCAGCATCTGCCGCAGGCTGCGCGAGAGCTTCGACATCCCGGTGTCCCTGCTCATCTCCCCCACGGTCACCAACCGCGACGACCTGGAAGCCTTCAAGGAGGCGGGCGCGGACAAGATCGGCGTGGCCCTGGACCTGGCGACGCCGGAGCTGTTCGATGCGCACCGCGGCCGCGGGGTGGACGGGCCGCACTCCTGGCCCCAGTACGTGGAGCGCCTCACCCAGGCGGTGGAGATCTTCGGGCCGCGCAACGCCGGCTCCCATTTCGTGGTGGGCATGGGCGAGTCCGAGCTCCAGATGTGCCGGGCCATCCAGTTGGTGCAGGACATGGGCGGCTGGACCCACCTGTTCTCCTTCTTCCCCGAGGCCGGTTCGGCCATGGAGAACCACCCCATGCCGGACATGGACCACTACCGCCGCATCCAACTGGCCCGCCACCTCATCGACTCCCGGCTGGCCCGGGAGCAGGACTTCACCTACGACGCGCAGGGCCGCATCGTGGACTTCGGGGTGGCGCCCGATGCGCTTGACCGGGAGATCGACTCGGGCGAGCCCTTCCGCACCAGCGGGTGCGCGGGCTACGACGGCCAGGTGGCCTGCAACCGGCCCTACGCCAACTCCCGGCCGGGACCGGACATCCGCAACTTCCCCTTCCCGCCCGAGGCGCACGACATCGCCCGCATCCGCTGGCAGATGGGTCTGCCCGGCGGGATTGAAAATCCCGAGGCTGCGGACGACGCGGCGTAACCAACACCATCCGCCGCGGTAGCGGCGCACACGGAGGCAGGGCCATGCAATTGAGCTTCCCAGCCAAGATATACGGCCTCACCCTGGGCATTCTCCTGGCGAGCGTCCTCTGCCTCTCGGTGCTCAACACCCTGGTGACCCAGCGCACCCTGGAGGGGCTGGGCCAGGACACGGTGCAGACCGCGACCGACTCCCTGCTCAACACCCTGGCCCTGCAACACGACATGCTCCTGGGCAAGACCGCCACGGACCTGGCCCTGCTGGAAAAGAAGATCAACGACCTGGGCTCCATCATGGTGGACCCCATGGACCAGGTGCCCTGGGAGGCCATGGACGCCGCGGGCAAGCCCCTGCCCTCGTTCACCGCGCCCGCGGTGTACGCCGGGTCCCTGGAGCTCACCGACGACTGGGTGGTGGACTTCGTGCAGAAGCTCACCGGCGGCTCGGCCTCGGTGTACCAGATCCTGGACCAGGGGCTCTTGCGCCTGTCCACCACTGTGCAAAAGGCCGACGGCGACCGCGCCCGGGGCCTCTTGCTGCCCACCGTGTCCCTGCTGGGCGCGGCCCTTTCGGCCCGGGAGGTGGAGCCCTTCTTCGACTCCACCGACGGCCAGTTGTGCCTCACCGCGGCCAAGCCCATGGGCACGGCCGGAGGCAAGCCCGCAGTGCTGCTGGCCGTGAGCCAGCCGGTGCTCACCAGCGCCCTGCGCCGGGCGGTTTCCGACGTGCGCGCCGCGGGCAAGGGCTGGGCCTTCCTGGCCGACGCCTCGGGCGCCATCCTGGTGCACACCGATCCCGCCCTGGTGGGCCGCTCCCTGAGGGACCTGGGGCTGGACCCGGCCGCGGACCGCGACCCCAAGACCGGAGCCGCGGCCTTCACCCGGGACGGGGTGCGCTACCTGGCCGCCATGCGCGACTTCGGCCCCTGGCGCATGACCGTGGGCGTGGCCATCGGCGCGGACGAACTGCTGGCCGACGCCAACCGCCAGGCCCTGCTCTATGCGGGCGGGGCGTCCCTGGTCCTGCTCATTCTGGCCCTGCCCCTCATCACCCTGTTCATCCGCGCCCTGTGCCGGCCCCTGGCCAAGCTGGAGGGCTACACCCGCCAGGTGGCGGGCGGCGATTTCGCGGCCGCGCCCACCTACCCGGCCCATGACGCCATCGGCCGCACCATCGGCGCGGTGTCCAGCATGGTGGCCCAACTCAAGGAGCGCCTGGGCTACACCCAGGGCATCCTGGACGGCATGGCCGTGCCCGCGGTGGTGGTGGACAGCAACCGCAAGGTGCAGTTCGTCACCCCCCACCTGGTGGAGCTCCTGGCCCTGGGCGGCTCCCCGGCCGACCAGAACGGCCGGCCCCTGGCCGCGGTGCTGGGCAGCGACCTGCCCGAGGAGTGGCTCACCACCTGCACGGCCTGCGGCCGCGACCTGGTGCTCACCACCCGCAAGGGCCAGGAAAAGCGGATCATCGCCGCCTTCTCCCGGCTCAAGGACCTGGACGGCAAGGACATGGGCGTGTTCTGCCTGTTCCAGGACGTGACCGACCTCCAGCTCCAGCAGGAGCGCATCGCAGCCCAGAACGAGCGGCTCCTGGAAGTGGCCGGGGAGATCGCCCGGGCCGCCTCCTTCATCGAGGAGGCCATGGGCCGCATCGGCAGCCGGGTCACGGACGTGGGCCGGGGCGCGGCCTCCCAGAGCGCGCGCCTGGACGCCACGGCCACCGCGGTGTCGGAGATGAGCGCCACCGCCCTGGAAATGGCGGGCAACGCCGACGCCGCGGCCAAGCACTCGGACTCGGCGCGCCGCCGGGCCGAGGACGGGGCCCGCGTGGTCATGCAGGCGGTGGACGGCATCGAACAGGTGCGGGTCGAGACCGAGAACCTGCGCCAAGGCATCGACACCCTGGGCGAGAACGCCAAGTCCATCGACCAGATCCTGGGGGTCATCGGCGACATCGCGGACCAGACCAACCTGCTGGCCCTGAACGCCGCCATCGAGGCGGCCCGGGCGGGCGACGCGGGCCGGGGCTTCGCGGTGGTGGCCGACGAGGTGCGCAAGCTGGCCGAGAAGACCATGGGCGCCACCAGCGAGGTGGCAGCCAAGATGGGGGCCATCCAGCAGAGCGTGACCCAGGCCGTGTCCGGGGCGCGCAAGGCCGCCGGACTGGTGGAGCAGGCCACCGGCCTGGCCGCGGGCTCGGGCGAGGCGCTCACCGAGATCGTGGAGCGCATCACCCAGAACTCGGGCCAGGTGGACGGCATCGCCGCGGCCTCGGAGGAGCAGTCCCGCGCCACCGAGGAGATCAACCAGGCCCTGGCCGAGGTGCACGCCATCGCCATGGACAATTCCCAGAGCATGGAGGACGTGGCCCAGGCCGTGGGCTCCCTGGAGGGCATGGTGGAGGAGCTCAAGGGACTGGTCGCGGCCCTGCGCCAGGTGCAGGGCTAGCAGGCCGCTGGGAGCCCCGCCCGGCTGCGCGCAAGCAAGGCAGAATTGCGCGACAACCAACCGGTTCATAAAGAATTCTTTTGCGCGGCGGCGAGGGAACCCGCCGGTCGCGCCAGAATGCCTAGGCCCAACGCCCCAACCCCGTGCGGCGCTGGCGTCCGCCGCCCCGTCCGTGAGCAAACACGGCCGAAGAACACTGCATGAGCCACGCCGCATACCGCGCACTTGAACAAGACACGGCATGCTGACTTGCAGAAGAGCTGGCTGTGGTTGCAGCTTGATCTTGCCGCGCTGCTGAGCGTGAAGGCCGGGAGGACTCCTTGCCGTCCGCAAAGACAACGGGCCGCCAGGGACGAATCCCTGGCGGCCCGCTGCATTCGCGCCCATGGGGGCTAGAACACCACGGTCTTGTTGCCGAAGATGATGATGCGGTCGTCCAGGTGGGCGCGCACCGCACGGGCCAGGACCTGGCGCTCCAGGTCGCGGCCCAGGTCCTTGAGGTCGTTCACGCTCTGGCGGTGGGACACCCGGGCCACGTCCTGCTCGATGATGGGGCCTTTGTCCAGTTCCTCGGTCACGTAGTGGGCCGTGGCGCCGATGAGCTTCACGCCCTTGTCGTAGGCCTGGCGGTAGGGGTTGGCCCCGATGAAGGCGGGCAGGAAGGAGTGGTGGATGTTGATGATGCGCTCCGCGAACCGGGACACGAACTCGGGCGAGAGTATTTGCATGTAGCGGGCCAGGATCACCAGGTCGGTGCGGCCCGAAAGCAGCTCCAGGATGCGGGCCTCGGACGCGGCCTTGTCCCCGCCCTCCACCGGGATGTAGTCGTAGGGCACGCCGAAGCGCTCGATGGACTCGCGGTGGTTGGGGTGGTTGGAGATGACCCGCGCAACCTGGCAGTCCATCTCGCCGCGCGCCCAGCGCCACATGAGCTCCATGAGGCAGTGGTCGTCCTGGGACACCAGGATGGCCACCTGCGGGGTGTCCGCGCCGTAGGTCATCTTCCAGTCCATGGAGAACCGCTCGCCCACCACCCGGGCGAAGGCGCTCTCCAGGGCCTGGCGGGTCACGTCCAGGTACGGGGTCTGGAACTCCAGGCGCATGAAGAAGGTGCCGCCCTCGGCGTCGGTGGAGTGCTGGTCCAGGGCCGTGATGTTCACGTTGTGCGAGTACAGGAAGCCCGTGACCGCGGCCACGATGCCCGGCTGGTCCGGGCAGGTGATGCGCAGGCGGGCGAGGTTCCGGTTGTCCATGGCAAGCTCCCAAGGCGGTGTCCGGCCTGGATTACCCGCTTTGCCGGAAAATGCAAACCAGTCCTCCGCTCCCCATACCTCCGCCTTGCGCCCTGGCGCTTCTCCGGGTAGAGTCTTTCTGCGCCGGCGGGCGGCTTTTTGTTCATGGATTCCCGCCTGCTGCATGAAAACCGAGGAGTTCCCATGCGTTTCGACTTCCTGGCCACCGGCATCGGCTCCATGCCCCACACCGACCCCGCGCGCGGGGTGGAGGTGGTGCTCGACACCCTGCCCCAGGCCCCCATGTGGCCGCAGTTCCCCCGCCTGGACTTCCGGGAGCAGATGGAGCCCCAGTACGCCGAGGGCCTGCCCCGCCTGGTGTTCGACCACGACAAGCGCCGCATCTTCTTCGACACCACGGGCGATACGTCCGAGGACCTGGCCGCGTTCTACGAGATCTACCTGGCGGCCCAGGAGTCCGGCGACTGTTCGGCCCTGGCCCTGTCGCCGGAGCACGCCCGGGGCTTCCACGGCCTGGTGGCGCGGCTGGCGGCCAGCGGCGGGAAGCTGCCCTACGTCAAGGGCCAGACCACCGGGCCGGTGTCCTTCTGCCTGGCGGTCACCGACCAGGACAAGCGGGCCATCTACTACAACGAGGAATTCCGCGACGTGGCGGTCAAGGCCCTGGCCATGAAGACCCGCTGGCAGGCCAGGACCCTGGCCCCGCTGGCCGAGAAGGTCATCTGCTTCGTGGACGAGCCCATCCTCTCGGCCTTCGGGTCCTCCACCTACGTCTCCGTGACCCGGGACGACGTGGTGGCCATCCTGAACGAGATGGCCGAGGCGGTGCACGCCGAGGGGGCCATCATGGGCACCCACTGCTGCGGCAACACCGAGTGGAGCATCCTGGTGGACGGCGGCGTGGACATCGTGAACTTCGACGCCTACGAGTACGGCGAGACCATCGCCATGTACCCCGAGGCCATCCGCACCCTCTTCGCCCGGGGCGGGGGCCTGGCCTGGGGCGTGGTGCCCTCCTCGGCCAAGGTGCGCGAGGAGGACGCCGCCTCCCTGGCCGACCGCTGGGAGCGCCTGGCCGACCTGCTGGCCTCCAAAGGCCTGGACCGCGCCGAGATCGCCCGCCAGGCCATCATCACCTCCAGCTGCGGCACGGGCTCCCTGTCCGTGGACGACGCCGAGCGCATCTTCGCCCTCATCGCCGAGACCTCGGCGCTCTTGAAACAACGGTACGGATTCTAGGGCGACATGTGCCTTGAGGCATGCAGCTACTTCATGAAACTCGATGAGGAAATGCAGCGCATCTTTTCTCTCCCCTTGCCGCCCCGGAGTCCCGGCGTGAGCAGTTCAGTCTGCGGCAAGGCGGCCCGGCCCCGGGGGAAAAACTCCGTCTTCTTTCTCTCAATCTCCACCTCCGGGGTTTGGCATTGATCATCGCAGTGTGCGGCAAGGGCGGCGTGGGCAAGACGACCTTGTCCGCGCTGCTGGTGCTGCGCCTGGCCGCGCGCGGGCAGAAGCCCGTGCTGGCCGTGGACGCGGACCCCAACTCCTGCCTGGACCTGGCCCTGGGCCTGGCCGCCCCGGGCAGCGTGGGCGCGCTGCGCGAGGACGCCCGCGAGGCCCGCGGCATGTCCAAGCACGAATTCCTGGAATACCGCCTGGCCGAGTGCCTGGCCGAGGCCGAGGACTTCGACCTGCTGGCCATGGGCCGGCCCGAGGGCCCGGGCTGCTACTGCTTCGCCAACTCGGTGCTGCGCGACCTGACCTCGAAGATATCCAGCCGCTACCCCCATGTGGTGCTGGACAACGAAGCCGGGCTGGAGAACCTCTCCCGCCGCCTGGCCCCGGCCGTGGACCTGCTCGTCCTGGCCTCGGACCCCTCGGCCCGGGGCCTGGCCACCGCGGCCCGCATCCGCGGCCTGGCCGCGGAACTGGGCATCACGGCCGCCCGCACCGCCCTGGCCGTGAACCGCCTCGCCACCCCCCTGCCCGACGCGGCCCGCGACCTGGCCCGGGACCTGGGCGCGGACTTCCTGCTGGAACTGCCCGAGGACCCCACCCTGGCCGCGCTGGACCGCGAGGGGACGCCGCTCACGGCCCTGCCCCCGGACAACCCGCTGGTTGTTGCCGTGGACGGATTTCTGGACCTCGCGGTCCAGAGCGGGTGAGCAGGTGAAAGAACCGAAGATTTTCTTGCACTCTAACCGGAACCACGCATGAAAAAGACCGATTCGACCGAGCCCCGCGCCCGCGACGCGGCCACCCGGACACTCCTGGACAAGGCCGCGGCCGACGGGGTCTCCACCTGTTTCGACCGCACCCAGGGCCAGGCCAAGAGCTGCACCTTCGGCACTGACGGCCTGTGCTGCCGCATCTGCCACATGGGCCCCTGCCGGCTCACGGCCAAGGCCCCGCGCGGGGTCTGCGGCGCGGACGCCCACACCGTGGCGGCGCGCAACTTCCTGCGCGAGGTGGCCGGCGGCGCGGCCGCCCACTCGGACCACGGCCGGCACCTGGCCCTGCTGCTCAAGAAGGTGGGCGAGGGCCAGGGCGGCGACTACGCCGTGGCGGACGAGAAGGCGCTCTTCACCGCGGCCCGTGACTGGGGCCTGGACACCGCGGGCAAGCCGGTGCAGGCCGTGGCCCTGGAGCTGGCCGACCTCTTCCTGGCCGAGTTCACAGCCCAGGAGGCGCCGCTCAAGACCCTGGCCCTGGCCCCCGTGGCCCGGCGCGGCCTGTGGCAGCGCCTGGGCGTGGCGCCCTCGGGCGTGGACCGCATGATCGTGGAGTCCATGCACCGCTCCACCATGGGCGTGGACCACGACCCGGAGAGCCTCGTGGACCATGCCTTCCGCACCGCCCTGGCCGACGGCTGGGGCGGATCCATGATCGCCACCACCTGCTCGGACATCCTGTTCGGATCGCCGAGGCCGGTGCGCGGATCGGCCAACCTGGGCGTGCTCAGGCCCGACACCGTGAACGTGGTGGTGCACGGGCACGAGCCCGCGCTCTCCGAGATGCTGGCCGTTGCCGCCCGCGACCCCGAGGTGCTGACCCGCGCCAAGGCAGCCGGCGCGTCCGGCCTCACCCTGGCCGGCATCTGCTGCACGGCCAACGAGGTGCTCATGCGCCACGGCATCCCGGTGGCGGGCAGCCTGCTCCAGCAGGAACTGGCCATCGTGACCGGCGCGGTGGAGCTCATGGTCACGGACGTGCAGTGCGTCATGCCCAGCCTGCCCGAGGTGGCCGCGGCCTACCACACCAAGGTGGTGGCAACGAGCGAGATCGCCCGCACCGTGGGCGCGAAACACCAGCCCTTCGACCCGGCCCGGGCTCTGGCCTGCGCCAGGGACCTGCTGCTCACCGCGGTGGACAACTTCTCGCGCCGCGACCCGGCCAAGGTGGCCATCCCCAGCGAAAAGAACCCGCTGGTGGCGGGCTTCTCGGTGGAGGCCATCAAGTACATGCTGGGCGGCAGCTTCCGCGGCTCGTTCCGGCCGCTGAACGACGCCATCATGCAGGGCCGCATCCGCGGCGTGGCCGGCATCGTGGGCTGCAACAACCCGCGCGGTTGCATGGACGAGTACACCATGACCCTGACCCGGGAACTGCTCGCCAACGACGTGCTGGTGCTCAAGACCGGGTGCGCGGCCGTGGCCTCGGCCAAGGAGGGCCTGCTGTTGCCCGAGGCCGCCCTGGACGCGGCGGGACCTGGCCTGCGCGAGGTGTGCGAGGCCGTGGGCATGCCCCCGGTGCTGCATTTGGGCTCCTGCGTGGACAACTCCCGCATCCTGCGCGCCGCGGCCGAGATGGTGGCCGAGGGCGGGTTGGGCGACGACTTCGCCAAGCTGCCGGCCGTGGGCTGCGCGCCCGAGTGGATGAGCGAGAAGGCCGTGACCATCGGCTGCTACTTCGTGGCCTCGGGCGTGGACGTGGTGCTGGGCCGGCCCTTCCACGTAGGGGGTTCGGACCGGGTCACGGACCTGCTCTTCAAGGAGAGCGCGGAGCGCTTCGGGGCCAGCTTCCACCACGCGGCCGACGGCCGTGCGGCCGCGGCCAAGGTGCTCGAACTCATCGGCGAGCGCCGCAAGCGCCTGGGCATCGACCGGGCCGCAGAGCGAAAGCTCTTCGACATGAAGGACCGGAGGGCGCTCAATGTCTAAGCTCATCTGCTCCACGGCCATCGGCGGCGCGGTGCGATACCTGGCTCAGGCCAAGGCCTCGGTGGCTGCGGCCACGGCCAAACACGGACAGGACCAGGCGGTGGAGTTCCCGGAGACCGCCTACTACCTCCCGATCATCTACGCCCTCACCGGCCGGGCGGTGCGGACCCTGGGCGACCTGGCCGACGTGCTGGACCATGCGGAATCGCTCATCCCCGAGGCCCCCACGGACCAGTGCTGGCTGCCCTACCTGGGCTCCACCCTGGACGCGGGCGTGGCCGCGCTGTTCTCCTGCGAGGCCATCGAGGCGGTGAAGTACCTGGACGGCCCGGCCCCCAGGCAGGGCATCTGGCTGGGCGCGGCCTCGGACGTGATCATGCGCGAGCGCGGGGTGGAGTTCGTGGACGGCACGGCCCCGGGCTTCGCGGCCATCACCGGCGCGGCCCCCACGGTGGAGCAGGCGGTTTCCATCGCCCGCGAACTGCAGGAGAAGAACCTCTACGTGTTCATGGGCGGCGGGGTGGACGGGGCCAGCTTCGCGGAGCAGCTCGCCTCGGCCGGCGTGCAGCTCGGCTGGGAGACGCGGCTGGTGCCCTTCGGGCCGGACGTGTCCAGCCTGGTGTACGCCCTGGGTTTCGCCTGCCGCGCGGCCCTGGCCTTCGGCGGGGTGAAGCCGGGCGACGGCCGGGCCAACCTGCTCTACAACACGAATAGAGTCTTCGCCTTCGTGCTGGCCCTGGGCGAGGTGGACGCGCAGAAATACGCGGCCGCGGCGGGCGCGCTGAACTTCGGGTTCCCGGTCATCGCGGACACGGACATCCCCCAGGTGCTGCCCTCGGGCATCTGCACCTACGAGCACGTGGTCTCCAACGTGCCCCTGGACAGGATGGTGGAAAAGGCCCTGGAGGTGCGCGGCTGCAAGGTGCGTATCACCAAGATCCCGGTGCCCGTGTCCTGCGGCGCGGCCTTCGAGGGCGAGGTCATCCGCAAGCCCGACGTGCATGCCGAGTTCGGGGGCAACAAGACCCCGGCCTTCGAGTTCCTGACCAGCGTGGGCATCGAGGACATCGACGACAACGACATCTCGGTCATCGGCCCGGAGATCGATGACGTCGAGCCGGGCACGGCCCTGCCGCTCGGCATCTGGGTGGAGGTGGCGGGCCGCAAGATGCAGGTGGACTTCGAGCCCATCCTGGAGCGGCAGATCCACCACCTGCTCAACCAGGCCGAGGGCGTGTGGCACATGGGCCAGCGCGACATCGTGTGGACCCGCATCTCCAGGCAGGCCTTCGCCAAGGGCTTCCGGCTGCGCGACTACGGGGTGATCCTGCACGCCAAGCTGCTCTCGGAATATCCGGCCATCGTGGACAAGGTGAAGGTGACGCTCATCACCGAGGAGGCCGAGGTCCGGCGGCGGATGGAGCACGCCCGCGGCGTGTACGACGAGCGCAACCGCCGGCTGGAGTCCATGACCGACGACGCGGTGGAGACGTTCTATTCGTGCCTGCTCTGCCAGAGCTTCGCGCCCAACCACGTGTGCGTCATCAGCCCGGAGCGGGCGGGGTTGTGCGGGGCCTACACCTGGCTGGACGGCAAGGCCGCGCACGAGATCGACGCCACCGGCCCCAACCAGCCGGTGGCCAAGGGGCACTGCCTGGACCCGGTGCGCGGGGTGTGGGCCGGGGTGAACGACTACGTGAAGGCCCAGAGCCACAAGAGCGTGGAGCGGGTGTGCGTGTACTCCATCATGGACAGCCCCATGACCTCGTGCGGCTGCTTCGAGGCCATCGTGGCGTACGTGCCCGAGTGCAACGGGGTCATGGTGGTGCACCGGGAGCACGCGGGCGAGACGCCCTCGGGCATGAAGTTCTCCACCCTCGCGGGCACCGTGGGCGGCGGGGCGCAGACCCCGGGGTTCCTGGGCTGCGGCAAGGTGTACCTCACCTCGCGCAAGTTTTTGTTCGCCGAGGGCGGGCATGCGCGGCTGGTGTGGATGCCCAAGGACCTGAAGGAGCTCTTGCGCGCCGATCTGGAGAAGCGCTGCGCCGAGGCAGGCATCCCCGACCTCCTGGACAAGATCGCTGATGAGACCGTGGCCGTGGAGGCCGGCGACCTGCGTTCGTATCTTGAAAAGGTCGGCCACCCGGCGCTGGGCATGCCGGCCATGGAGGACTTCTCCGAGCCGGCGGACACGGGCGGCGCGGAGAACGCGGCGGCAGCTACGCCGACCGCCGCGCAGGGGAGTCCCTCTCTTTTAAACGAATCAGTTTCTTCAGTTGCCAAAACAGCAACTCCGACGCCAACCGCTGCGGCTCCGGCTGCGCCGCTCGCCTCCGCTGGTGCCAGCGCGGGAGAAGAAAAGAAAGCACACTCCCAGGCGTCAGCCCAAGCAGCTTCACCCGCCCCCGCCGACCTCGCGGCGCTCAAGGCCGAGATCATGGCGGAGGTGCGGGCCGGGCTGCGGGCCGAGTTGGCGCGGGAGGTGGCGACCGACATCATCGCCACGCTCCAACGCACCTTCCTTGGGCAGGACGCTGCGGCGGCTTCGCCGTCCGCCGCTGCATCGGATACCTCTTTTTCCAACCAATCGGTGAGTTCCCAAAGAGACGGCCAGGCGGCGACTCCGGCGACTGGCGCATCTTCCTCCCTCTCCCCGGCCGTGCCCGGCGGGGCAGGGGGCTGGGTTGGGGCCGCAAGTGCGGAGCCCGCGCGCGGGGTGGGCGGTGTTGCTCCCGGAACGGCGGACGCCGTTTCCGCTCCTGCGGCGAGCGCCACGCCGGCGCGGGCGGAGAGCGCCGCGGCCCCGGCCCCGGCTCCTGGCGCGCCCTTCGCGCCTGGGGCGGTCCCCTCTTCCTCTTCGGCTTCCGCCCCCTTGCCACCCGAACTGCGCGCCACCACCCGCCTTGCGGCCGTGGCCTCGGTGCCCCGCGCCGTGGACAAACCCGAACAGGCCATCCTGGAGGTGACCCTGGGCGCGACCGCCGCCGAAGGCGGCACGCGGGGCCGGACGTACACCGTGGGCGGGGCCTCGGCCATGCCCTTCCTCGCCTGCGACGGCGCTCCGGGCCGCCGGCCCCTGGTGGCGCTCGAGGTCTACGACCAGATCGGCCCCAAGTACCCGCAGGTGCTGCGCGACCTCTACGGCGGCCTGGTGGACGACCCTGCGGCCTGGGCGCGCGCCTGCGTGGAGCAGTACGGCGCGGACCTCGTCTCCCTGCGCCTGGACGCCACCCACCCCGAGCGCGGCGGCGTGGCCCCCGAGGCCGCGGCCGAGACGGTGAAGGCCGTGCTCGCGGCGGTGGACGTGCCGCTCATCGTCACGGGCCACGCCCACTTCGACACGGTGAACGCCGCGTTCAAGGAGGTGGCCAAGGTGTGCGCGGGCGAAAACCTGCTGCTCTCCTGGGCCGAGCAGGACAACTGGCGCACCCTGGCCGGAGCGGCCCTGGCCTACGGCCACACCGTGGCCTCCCAGAGCCCCATCGACGTGAACATCGCCAAGCAGATGAACATCCTGCTCACCGGCGCGGGCCTGCCTGCGCAGCGCATCGTCATGGACCCCATGACCGGGGCCCTGGGCTACGGCCTGGAATACTGCGTGTCGGTCATGGAGCGCATCCGCTCCACGGCCCTGGGCGGCGACGCCATGCTGGCCCTGCCGCTCATCGTGAACCCCGGGTTCGAGTGCTCCCGGGTCAAGGAGTACCGCGCCCCGGAGGCGGACTTCCCGGCCTGGGGCGACCTGGCCTCCCGCGCCCGGCAGTGGGAGTTGGCCACGGCCCTGGCGCTCCTGCACGCGGGCGCGGACATCCTGGTCATGTACCACCCCCAGGCCGCCCAGGACCTGCAGGCCGCCATATCCGGCCTGCGCGACGAGGAGTAGACCATGGCCCTCACCGGACTCCAGATCCACAAGCTGCTCCCGGGCACCAACTGCAAGGACTGCGGGGCCAGCACCTGCCTGGCCTTCGCCATGAAGCTGGCCCAGAAGAAGGCCGACTTGGCCGACTGCCCGCATGCCTCGGACGAGGCCAAGAAGGTCCTGGGCGCGGCGGCCGAACCGCCGGTGCGCGGGGTGGGGCTCGGCCCCTCCCGCAGCCTGAAGCTGGGCGAGGAGACCGTGCTCCTGCGCCACGAGAAGACCTTCGTGCACCCCACGGCCCTGGCCGTGGCCGTGCGCTGCTCCGACCCTGCCGAGGCCACGGCCCGCACCCTGGCCGCGGTGCGCGACTACCTGCTGGTGCGCGTGGGCGAGGAACTGCGCCTGGACATGGTGCTGGCGGACCACGACGCGGGCTCTACCGACGACTTCATCGCCCTGGCCAAGGCCGCGGCCGAAACCGGCAGGCCCCTGGCCCTGCGCTCCCCCGACCCCGCGACGCTGGCCGCCGCGGCCGAGGCCCTGGCCGGGCAGGGCTGCCTGCTGGCTTCCGCCACGCCGGACACCGCCGACGCCCTGGTGGCTGCGGCCACGACCCACGGCCACGCCCTGGCCCTGACCGCCCCGGACCTGGACAGTCTGGCCGCGCTCGGCAAGCGCGTTCGCGACGCGGGATTCCACGACCTGTTCCTGCACTTCGCCACGCACACCCCGGCCGAGGCCCTGCAGACCGCCACCCTGGCCCGCCGCGCTGCGCTCAGGGCCTCGTTCAAGCCCCTGGGCCTGCCCCATTTGGCCTTCGCGCCGGAAGGCGCGGCCGGAGCCGCCGCTGCGGTGCGCGAGATATGCAAGTACGGCGGGGTGTTCGTTCTCCCCGCCTTCGACCCGGCTCAGGCCGCGGTGCTGCTCACCCTGCGCCAGAACATCTACACCGATCCCCAGAAGCCGGTGCAGGTGGAGCCCAAGGTGTACGAGATCGGCGAGCCCGGGCCCGAGTCGCCGGTGTTTTTGACCACCAACTTCTCGCTCACCTACTTCCTGGTGTCCGGCGAGATCGAGAACGCTGGGCTGTCGGCCTGGCTGGCCGTGCCCGACTGCGACGGCATGAGCGTGCTCACCGCCTGGGCCGCGGGCAAGCTCACCGGCGCAGGCGTGGCCAAGTTCGTGAAGGAGAGCGGCCTGGACGACAAGCTGGCGTCCAAGCGCCTGGTGCTGCCCGGCTACGCCGCGCCCATCCGCGGCGAGCTGGAGGACGGCCTGCCCGGCTGGACCATCCTGGTCGGCCCCCAGGAGGCCGCGGACCTGGAAGGCTTCGCCAAGACGAGGCTGTAAGCGGGGCGAGGGGAAGGGGGAAATTGATGCCCAAGATCACCTTTGAGCCGCTGGGGCGCAGCGTGGACGCGGCCCCGGGAACCGGGCTGCTGGACGCGGCCGCCCGGGCCGGGGTGCGGGTGGACTCCGAGTGCGGGGGCAAGGGCACCTGCGGCTCCTGCCTGTGCCTGGTGCAGGCGGGCAGGGTCCTGGGCGACAGCTCCGCCTTTCTCGCGCCCGAGGTGGTCGAGGAAGGGTACGTCCTGGCCTGCCGCTCCCGGGTGGGCGAGGAGGACGCGGCGATCCAGGTGTCCGAGCGCTTCACCTGCGAGGCCGGCCAGTTCGTGTCCGAGGACCCGGCCTGCGGCGCGCAGTCCGCGCCCGACCCGGCCGACCTGCCCGTGGCCGCCTTCACCCTGGCCGTGGACCAGCCCCGCGCGGGCGACGGCCTGTCCGACCTGGACCGGGTGAGCGCCGCCCTGGAGAAGGCCGGCGAAAAGACGCCCGTGTATGCCCTGCCCGCCATGCGCAAGGCCGCTGCCGCCCTGCGCAACTCGGGCGGCAACCTGGCCCTGTGCCTGGACCGCACCCGGGGCCGGGCCTTCCGCCTGCGCCCGGCCGGCGCGGCCGGACGCCCGGTGGGCGCGGCCGTGGACCTGGGCACCACCACCGTGGCCGCGGCGCTCATCGACCTTTCCACCGGCCGCACCCTGGCCGCGGACACCGCCTACAACGCCCAGACCTCCCGCGGCCTGGACGTGATCAGCCGCATCACCTGGGCCGGGCGGCCCAGCGGCCTGCGCGAGCTGACCCGCCTGGGCCGGGGCACGGTGAACCGCCTGCTGGAGGGCCTGGCGCGCCGCGCCGGCCTGGCGCGCCGCGACATCGTGGCCGTGTCCCTGTCCGGCAACACCACCATGGCGCACCTGCTGCTCGGCCTGCCGCCCGAGCACATCCGCCTGGCCCCCTACACCCCCACGGCGTTCGCGCCCGAGGGCCTGGATTGCCGCGAAACGGGCATCTTCGCCCACCCCGCGGCTCCGCTCTTCCTGGCCCCGGCCGTGGGCTCCTACGTGGGCGGGGACATCGCCTCCGGGCTCCTGGCCTCGGGCGTGGCCCGGGCCGAGGGCGTGTCGCTGTTCCTGGACCTGGGCACCAACGGCGAGGCCGTGCTGGGCAACCGGGATTTCCTCCTGTGCTGCGCCTGCTCCGTGGGCCCGGCCTTCGAGGGCGGCGGCCTGACCCACGGCATGCGCGCCACGGCCGGGGCCGTGGAGGCCGTGGCCATCGCGCCGGACGGGACCGCCGGCGTCCGCACCATCGGGGGCGGCCCGGCCCTGGGCCTGTGCGGCTCCGGGGCCATCTCCCTGATGGCCGGCCTGTTCCAAGGCGGCTGGCTGGACCCCGCGGCGCGGCTGGACCGCTCCCGCAAGAGCCCGGCCATCCGCCCCGGCCGGGCGGGCGGGCGCGCGGCCGAGTACCTGCTGGTCCCGGCCCACGCGTCCGGCACCGAGCACGACATCACCGTGACCGAGACGGATTTCGACAACCTGCTGCGCGCCAAGGCCGCGGTGTACGCGGGCTGCGACCTGCTCCTCGCCCAGGCGGGCCTGGAGTTCGCGGACCTGGAGTCCGTGGTGGTGGCCGGCGGGTTCGGCCGGTTCCTGGACGTGGACGCGGCAACGGCCATCGGGCTCCTGCCCGAACTGCCCAAGGAAAAATTCCGCTTCGCGGGCAACGCCTCCCTGGCCGGCTCGGCCCGCACCCTGCTCTCCCGCGCGGCCCAGGCCAAGCGCGCCGAGATCGCCTCGCGCATGACCTACCTGGACCTGTCCGACGAGCCCGCCTATATGGACCGCTTCACCGCGGCCCTGTTCCTGCCCCACACCGAGGCGGCGCGGTTCCCGGGAGCGACGCTGCGGGGAGCCGCCCCGGACAGCCAGCATTCGACAGAACAAGCTGGACCGCCATCAACTGCCGGACATGTTGATCCGCCACCAACGGAGTTGAAGAATATTTCTTCAGACACTTCTGCCCGGCCAGGGGCGAAGCACCAGGCCGGGCCCACCGCGGACGAAACGCCAAAAGAGACCAGCCTGCGCCAGGCCGCGGCGCACGCCGCAGCCACCCTGGCCGGCGCGGACCTGGCCGCCCGGGCCGCGGGGCTGGGACTGGACGCGCCCGGGCCGGACGGCACGCTGGTGTTCCGCTTCCTGGAGCGCATGTTGCGGGTGAGGCCGCCGGACTTCGCCGTGGCCGACGCCACCAACGGCAAGCCGGTGAAGGCGGCGGAAACCGCCCTGGTGCTGCACCTGCTGGCCCTGCCCGTGCCCATCCCGGCCGGGGGCGAGCCCATCGCCTTCCGGGAACTGCCCTCGGGCCCCTTCTACCTGGGCCCGTTCCGCTCCCGCTCGGTGGTGCCCCTGGCCGCGGCGGTGGGCAACGACCTGGGCAGGCTGCGCGCGGCCCTGGAGGGATTCGACTGGGCCGAGGTCCCGCACGGCGACTTCGCGGCCCGGGTCCGGGTGCTGGGCAACCTCTTCCTCACCCTGGTCTACCGCCGGGGCGACGAGGAGTTCCCCCCGGCCGCGGACCTGCTCTTCGACCCCTCGGCCCGCCGCCTGCTGGACGCGGACACCGCCGCCACCCTGGCCTCGCGCCTCTGCCTGGCCCTGGTCCGCCGCGTGGACTGACCCTCCGCCCGCCCGACGCCACACGCAACCCGGCCGCCGGACCGGGAAACACCCGGGCCGGCGGCCGGAAACCAACATCCAGCCCTTCGGCGCGGAACGTCCGCGCCAGTCAGGCCGGCTCTGGGGGCTACCGCGTCTTGGCCTGGAAAAGGCTTAGACGCTGTTGTGCATCTTTGCTGAAATAATGGGGCATTATTTAAGCTCCCCGTCTTGTTTCAAGACGAAAATGCGCTAGGCGCTGGCCGACGGAGCCGGCTTCCGGGTTTCGCGGGGCGCGGGCCGGTGCAGCGGGAGCCGGGCGCAGGCCTGGCCCAGGCCGCAGAAGTCGAAGCCCAGGCCGCCGAAAGGCGGCAGGGTCCGGACAGCCGGACGGGCCGGCGGTGTGGGGGGGATGGTGCGTCTGGCGTCCATGGCTCCTCCGTGGCTGAATGGCGGGTCGTTCTTTTATGTCTGCCTAGGCATAATCATCCACGGCTGTCAACCGGACCAACCTTCTTCCCCGCACCCGGTCTTGCCTTCATTTGCCTTGTTTTCCAATTGAAACGCTAAGATTACGGTGCCGCGTCCTGGGCAAAAGACCATGCCGTTGACCTGGGGGCGGGACTCCCCTAGGCATTAATTATGTCGATTACGGCATAACAACCAGAACCGGCCGCATCCCCAGCGGCCCTCACCGGAGCACCCCGCATGGTCGAAGCCTGCATCGGGCCGTTCACCTTCGACGAGTTCGTGGCCCAGGCCACCCAGTTCCACGGCTATCCCGCCCCGGGCCTGCTGCTCGGCGGGTTCATGGTGAACGCTGCCCAGTCCCGCCTGCCCGAGGGCATCCTCTACGACGCGATGTCCGAGACCGGCTGGTGCCTGCCCGACGCCATCCAGATGCTCACCCCCTGCACCGTGGGCAACGGCTGGCTCAAGGTGCTCAACCTGGGCATCTACGCCCTGGCCCTGTACGACAAGCACACCGGCGAGGGACTGCGCTGCTCCCTGGACCCGGAAGTCCTGAACAGCTCCCCCCACATGCGGGAATGGCTGCTCAAACTCGCGCCCAAGAAGGAGCAGGATTCCGCGGCCCTGCGCCAGGAGATTGCGGACCGCGGCGCGGACATCTGCCGGGTGGAGCCGGTGGTGCTGGACCCCGCCTCCCTGGCCCGCCGCGGCAAGGGCAGGATCGCCCTGTGCCCGGTGTGCGGCGAAGCCTACCCCGCCCGCCATGGCGGCATCTGCCGGCTGTGCCAGGGCGACAGCCCCTACGAGCGCCGAAACGACGCGGCCGACGCCTCGCGGCTGTGGACCGTACCCCCCGGGGTGCGCGCCGTGCCCGTGGCGCAGGCCGTGGGCCGGCCCGCGGTGCACGACATGACCCGCATCGTGCCCGGCGAGTCCAAGGGCCCGGCGGTGCTGAACGGCCACGTCATCACCGCGGGCGACGTGTGCCGGCTGCAAACCATGGGCAAGAACCGCATCTTCGTGCAGGAGGCCGCGGACGCGGCCGGTGAGTGGGTGCACGAGGACGAGGCGGCCATGGCCTTCGCCACCGCCCTGGCCGGCCCGGGCGTGGCCATGGAGGCCCTGCCCCGGGAGGGCAAGGTCAACCTGGCGGCCGAAACCGACGGATTGCTCACCGTGGACATCGACGTGCTGGAGCGCTTCAACCTGGTTCCCGGGGTCATGGCCGCCACCCGCCACGACGGCAGCATGGTCAAGGCCGGCGCGCGGGTGGCCGGCACCCGGGCCATCCCCCTGTACCTGCCCAGGGACCACTACCTGCGCGCCCTGGCCGTGCTGGAGGCCGAGCCCATCCTGGCGGTGCGGCCCCTGCGCCAGGCCCGGGCGGGCATCCTGGTCACCGGCGACGAGGTGTTCAAGGGCCTGATCCAGGACGGGTTCGGCCCCATCATCAGCTCCAAACTGGCGGCCCTGGGCTCCGACACCCTCGGGGTGCGCATCGTGCCCGACGACCGGCCGGCCATCGCCGCGGCAACGCAGGAACTTCTGGACCTGGGCGCGGACCTCGTCATCACCACCGCCGGCCTGTCCGTGGACCCGGACGACGTGACACGCCAGGGCCTGCAGGACGCCGGGGTGACCGACATGCTCTACGGCGCGCCCATCCTGCCCGGGGCCATGACGCTCCTGGCCCGCATCGGCACGGTGCAGGTGCTGGGCGTGCCGGCCTGCGCGCTGTTCTTCAAGACCACCAGCCTCGACCTTATCCTGCCCCGGCTGCTGGCCGGGGTGGAGGTGACCCGCAAGGACCTGGCCCGCATGGGGCACGGGGCCATGTGCCAGGAGTGCAAGACCTGCACCTATCCCAAGTGCCCCTTCGGCAAATGAGCTGGAGGCGACCATGAGCGATCGAGGAGCCCCTTCCCGGGCCGAGACGGCCCTGCCCCCCGAACCCCCGGCCCCGGGCGCGGACCTGCGGCCCCGGGTGCGGGTGCGCATCTGGCTGGAGACCGACAACGGGCTGTTCGTGGGCCTGGGCCGGGCCCAGCTGTTGGCCAACATCGCCAAGTACGGCTCCCTCAAGCAGGCGGCCGAGCACCTGGGCATGTCCTACCGCGCGGCCTGGGGCAAGCTGCGCGAATCCGAGAAGGTGCTGGGCTTCCAGCTTGTGGCCCGGCGGGGCCGCCGCCGCGACGGCCAGGTCCTCACACCCTTCGGCCGGCTGCTCATGGAGCGCTATTTGCGCTGGTTCGAGGCAGTGGAAAGGGACGCCCAGGACCGGGCGCGCGAAATCTTCGGCATCCCGGTCCGGCCCTATGTCCAGCCCTAGCCGGGCAGAGGCCCGGAACACGGGACCGGGCGGGCATCCCGGGCCTCGGCCGGGCATGGAGCGGCGGCTGCCCCGGCGTTTCTCATCACGTTCGCAGATATCACCCATCCCCATTCCAAATGCCGCATAGTTCCTGGGGTGCGGCCCTATTCCGGACCAGGTTGCGAGGACATGCAGCCAACGCCGGGCCTATCTCCCTGGAATTCCAGCGTGGTTTGACCTTCCCTGAACAAATATGCTACATATAACATATTGAAATAATTAACTTTTTATTGACCAGGTTGATAGTATTATGCCAAACCGGACACAACATGTTCGGACATGCGGCCGGAGACACCCCTCCTGGCCGCCAATGGCTATTTCGGCTGCCGCCGAATGGCCGAAAGGAGGATGGCGTATGGAATTTTCACGGCGAGGGTTTCTCAAAATCGCCGGCGCGGGGATCGCCGGCCTGTCCCTGGGACAGCTCGGCTTCGATCTGGAGCCGGTGAAGGCGTATGCCTTCACCATGAAGATCGAAGGAGCCAAGGAGGTCATCTCCATCTGCCCGTTCTGCTCCTGCGGGTGCAACACCCTGTTCGCGGTCAAGGATGGCAAGATCGTGAGCGTGGAGGGCGATCCGGACTACCCCATCAGCGAAGGCGCCCTGTGCGCCAAGGGCGCCGCGCTGCTGTCCATGCACGGCGAGGGACACCGCGTGACCAAGCCTCTCTACCGCGCGCCCTACAGCGACACGTGGGAAGAGAAGAGCTGGGACTGGGTGCTGGAGCGCATCGCGCGCCGGGTCAAGGAGACCCGCGACAGCAACTTCATCGCCAAGGATGACCAGGGCCGCCAGGTCAACCGCCTCGAAGCCATGTTCCAGCTGGGAACCTCCCAGATGGACAACGAAGAGTGCGCCCTGTCGCACCAGATGCTCCGCAGCCTGGGTGTCGTCCACATGGACCACCAGGCCCGTATCTGACACAGCGCCACTGTTGCGGCTCTGGGAGAGTCGTTCGGTCGCGGCGCTATGACGAATCACTACACCGACATCGGCAACGCCGACGCGGTGCTCATCATGGGCTCCAACGCTGCGGAGCACCATCCCATCTCCTTCAAGTGGGTGCTGCGGGCCCAGGACAAGGGCGCGGTCGTGATGCACATCGACCCCAAGTTCTCCCGCACCTCGGCCCGCTCGGACTTCCACGTGCCCCTGCGCTCGGGCACGGACATCGCCTTCATGGGCGGCATGGTGAAGTACATCCTGGACAACAACCTGTTCTTCAAGGACTACGTCTACGAGTACACCAACGCCTCCTTCATCGTGAACAAGGACTTCTTCTTCACCAACGGCCTGTTCGCTGGCTACGACCCGTTCCACAAGAAGTACGACAAGAAGGCCTGGGCCTTCGAGAACGACGAGAACGGCGTGCCCAAGCGGGACAAGACCTTCAAGCATGAGCGCTGCGTGCTGAACCTGATGAGGAAGCACTACGAGCGCTACACCCTGGACAAGGTCTCCGAGACCACCGGCGTGTCCAAGGATAACCTGCTCAAGGTCTACAAGGCCTACGCCGCCACGGGCAAGCCCGACAAGGCCGGCACGGTCATGTACGCCCTGGGCTGGACCCAGCACTCGGTGGGCGTGCAGAACATCCGCCTGTCCGCCATCATCCAGCTCCTCTTGGGCAACATCGGCGTGGCCGGCGGCGGCATCAACGCCCTGCGCGGCGAGCCCAACGTGCAGGGGTCCACTGACCACTGCATCCTCTACCACATCCTGCCCGGCTACATGGCCGTGCCCACTGCCGCCTGGCCCAAGCTCGAGGACTACCACAAGGCCAACACCCCGGTGTCCAAGGATCCCATGAGCGCCAACTGGTGGCAGAACAAGCCCAAGTACCTGGTGAGCCTGCTCAAGGCCTGGTTCGGCGAGGCCGGCACCGAGGCCAACGGCTTCGGCTACGACTGGCTGCCCAAGATCGAGCCCGGCGGCGACTATTCCTACATCTTCCTGTTCGACCGCATGTACAAGGGCAAGATCAAGGGCGGGTTCGTGTTCGGCACCAACCCGGCCCAGAGCGTGCCCAACACCAACAAGGTGCGCAAGGCCCTGGACAACCTGGACTGGCTGGTGGTGGGCGAGTTGCACAAGACCGAGACCGCCGCGAACTGGCACCGCCCCGGGGTGGACCCCAAGAAGGTCAAGACCGAGGTCTTCCTGCTGCCCTCGGCCCAGCGCGGCGAGAAGGACGGCACCATCTCCAACTCCGGCCGCTGGCACATGTGGCACTACAAGGCCGCCGAGCCCATCGGCGAGTGCAAGGCCATGGGCGACATGGTGGTGGACATCATGAACGCCGTGCGCAAGCTCTACAAGGCCGAGGGCGGCGTGTTCACCGAGCCGGTGCTGAACCTGGACTGGCCCGCCACCTACGACCCGGAGGCCATGGCCAAGAAGATCAACGGCTGGTTCACCCGGGACGTGACCATCAAGGACAAGACCTACAAGAAGGGCCAGCAGGTGCCCACCTTCGTGCAGCTCCAGGCCGACGGCTCCACGGTGAGCATGAACTGGCTGTACTGCGGGGCCTACCCGGACGCGGGCAACCTGACCAAGCGCCGCGACCTGACCCAGACCCCCATGCAGGCCGCCATCCACCTGTTCCCGAACTTCTCCTGGTGCTGGCCGGTCAACCGGCGGGTGCTCTACAACCGGGCTTCGGTGGACGCCAACGGCAAGCCCTACAACCCGGCCAAGGCGGTCATCGCCTGGGAGGACGGCAAGTGGGTGGGCGACGTGCCCGACGGCGGCTGGCCGCCCCTGGCCACCGGCAAGGGCAAGTACCCCTTCATCATGCAGAAGGAAGGCCACGCCCAGCTCTTCGGACCGGGCCGGGCGGACGGTCCCTTCCCCGAGCACTATGAGCCGGCCGAGACCCCGGTGAAGGGGCATGCCTTCTCCAAGCAGCTCAACAACCCCTGCATGAAGGTGGCCGAGAGCGACATGGACGTGCTGGCGACCCCGGCCGACCCGCGCTTCCCCATCGTGCTCACCACCTACTGCATGACCGAACACTGGTGCGGCGGGGCCGAGACCCGCAACACCCCGCCGCTGCTCGAGGCCGAACCCCAGCAGTACGTGGAGATGAGCCACGAGCTGGCCAAGGAAAAGGGCATCAAGAACGGCGACGTGGTCATCGTGGAGAGCGCCCGCGGCAAGGTGGAGGCGGTGGCCATGGTCACCATCCGCATGCGGCCCCTCAAGGTCCAGGGCAAGACCGTGCACGAGATCGGCATGCCCTTCTGCTTCGGCTGGACCACGCCCAAGTGCGGCGACGCGGTGAACCGGCTGACCCCCTCGGTGGGCGATCCCAACACCACCATCCCCGAGTACAAGGCCAGCCTGGTGAACATCCGCAAGGCCGACAAGGTCACCGAGCTGTAGGCTCGCCCACAAGGAGAAACACGATGCCCAAGGCATTCCTCATCGACACCACGCGGTGTACGGCCTGCCGCGGCTGCCAGGTGGCCTGCAAGGAGTGGAAGAACCACGCCTCCCTGCCCACCAAGCAGCGCGGCACCCATCAGAATCCCCCGGACCTCACTCCGGTCAACTTCAAACTGGTGCGCTTCGCCGAGCACATGGTGGACAACAAGGTGGCCTGGTACTTCTTCCCGGACCAGTGCCGCCACTGCCTGTCCCCCAACTGCCTGGCCGTGGCCACCGACTTCGTGGAGGGCTGCGCCACCTACGACGAGAAGACCGGCGCGGTGCTCTACAACGAGAAGACCAAGCAGCTCACCAAGGAGCAGGCCCAGGAGGTCATCGAGGCCTGCCCCTACAACATCCCGCGCCGGGACGAGGCCACCGGGATGCTCACCAAGTGCAACATGTGCATCGACCGGCTGCAGGCCAACCGCCTGCCCATGTGCGTGAAGACCTGCGCCATGGGCGCCATGAACTTCGGAGACCGCGACGCCATGCTGAAGCTCGCCAAGGAGCGGCTGGCCACGGTCAAGAAGAAGTTCCCCAAGGCCCGGATCCTGGACCAGGACCAGGTGGCGGTCATCTACCTGGTGGCCAACGACCCCAAGATGTACCACAAGTACGCGGTGGCCTCGGCCTCGGGGCCCATGACCCGGAAGCAGTTCTTCGCCAAAGTGTTTGCGCCGGCCCGCTCGTCGGCCCGGACGTGACGGCGAAGCCCACCCCCTGCATGACGGCGTAAGCCGTCGGGCCGTCCCGCTCCATCCGCGCATGGGCGGGACGGCCCACCCGTAAACCAGCAAAGGGAGAATGCATGTCCTACTCCGCCCTGGACGCCGCCGACCAGACCCGGCTGCACGACTGGCTCGACCGCACCCGCGAACAAGCGCCCCAACTCGCCCCCATCCTGGACAGCTTCGGCGCGGTGCTGGCCGAACGCGCCCGCCTGCGCGCCGACCTGGCCGGCCAGAACCCCCCGGTCCCGCAGATCCCGGCCGTGGACAAGGAGCGCCTGCTCTCGGGCGTGCCCGTGCTGCTGGACGCTGACCTCTCGGGGCTTGCCCCCTTCCTGGGCCAGAGCGCCGCCCGCCTGGTCCCGGCCATGGCCACCGCCTTCCCGGCCCTGGCCCCGGACCTGGAGCGCCTGGCCGCAGGCCTGGGCAAGCAGCCGGCCAACCTGGGCGAGGGCCTGGAGGCCCTGCTGCGCGGCGACGCCGCGGCCCTGGAGAAGATGGCGGCGGGCCTGGACGTGGCCGAGCCGGTGCTGCGCTTCGCCCTGGTTCAGATCGTCCGGCCGGTGCTGGAATGCGCCCAGTTGGACCTGGCCCGGGCGGTGCGCGACGCCAAGTGGCTGCACGGCCGCTGCCCATCCTGCGGCGCGGCCCCGGACCTGGCCGTGTACACGGCCGGCGAGGTCGAGCAGAGCGAGTTCCTCAAGAACCACGGCGGCCAGCGCTGGCTGCGCTGTTCCCTGTGCGGCATGTCCTGGCGCTTCAAGCGCATCGCCTGCCCGGAGTGCGGGGCCGAGGAGCCCGACGACCTGGAGTACTACACCATCGAGGGGCATGACCACGAACGCGCCCACGCCTGCAAGAAGTGCAAGCGCTACATGGTGGGCATGGACGTGCGCGAGCTGGTGGACGTGCCGGACCTGGACGTGGCCGTGCTGGCCATGCTGCCCCTGGACATCCTGGTCCAGGACAAGGGCTACGCCCCGGTGGCGTCCACCCCCTGGAACACCCTGGGCTAGGCGCTGCCGGCCCTGGCCGCGCGGTTCAGGACATCCTGATCTCCCTGGCTTTCACAGGCGAAGCGCAAGAACCTGCGCGTCCGAAGTCCCGGGCAAAATCCCCCGGGGACGGCTATCCGATGCCCCGACGTATGGCCGCGAAGGCCTCGTCGGCCGAATCCACCGGAGCGAGTTGGCCCCGGATCATGACCGAGAAGCGGTCGCCCAGAAGCTCGGCCTCCATGCGGTCGTGGGTCACATACACGACGGGAATGCCGCGGTCGCCCAGGGCCTTCTTGAAGTCCGGGAGGAGCGTTTCCTTGATGGCCACGTCCAGGTCGCTCAGGGGCTCGTCCAGGAGCATGACCTCGGGCCCGGAGGCGAGGGTGCGGGCCAGACTCACACGGCTCTGGTAGCCGCCGCTCAGGGTCTGGGGCCGCTGGTCCAAGACGTGTTCCAGCCCCAGCATTTCCACCAGGCCCAGGATGTCTTCTCCCGATCCCCGGCCGTTGCGCAGGCAGTAGCAGATGTTGTCCTGTATGGTGAGGTGCCGGAACAGGGCCGGGTGCTGGGGCACGTAGCCCACGTTGCGGTCCTCGGGCAGGAGGTGGTCCAAGGCGCGGCCGTTGACCGACACATGGCCGGCGTCCAGGGGCAGGATGCCGGCCACAGCCTTGAGCAGGGTGGACTTGCCGCTGCCGTTGAGCCCGATGACCACGTGGACGTGCCCGTCCGCCTCCAGGCAGACGTTGTCCAGCACGGCCCGGGAGCCGTAGTGCTTGGCCAAGCCCTCAAGCCGCAGCATGGCGCCTCCGGCCCAGGCCCACCAGTCCCACCAGGGCCAAGGACAGCACGATGCAGAACGCGCTGGCCGTGACCGCCATGGCCAGTTCGCCCTCCTCCACCTTGGTGAACACGTAGGAGGCCAGCACCTGGGTGGAGCCCGGCACGTTGCCGCCGAACATGATCACCGCGGCGAACTCACTCAGGGAACGGGCGAAGGCCAGGATGAACCCGGAGAAGATGGCCTCGCCCAGCATGGGCAGGGCCACCCGCAAGTATGCTTTGGTGGGCGAGTCTCCCAGGGTCCGGGCCACGTCGATGACCTCCCGGTCCATGCGGTCCACCCCGGAGGCGATGGCCCTGGCGGCCAGGGGATAGGACACGAAGAACATGGCCAGCACCACGGCGATCAGGCTGAAGGCCAGGCCCGTGGGCCCCACGAACCCGAAGTTGTTACGGCCGAAAGCCAGGAGCAGCGACAGTCCGGCCACGGTGTGCGGCAGGGCGATGGGCAGATCGTTCATCAGGTTGGCGGCCCGGTAGAGGAAGGTGTGGCGCAGGAAGAGGTGGCAGTAGCCGAAGCCCATGGCCAGCAGCAGCCCCAACAGGGCCGCGGCCAGGGCCGCCAGGATGGTGTTCGTCACGCTATCCCAGAAGAAGGGGTCCGCCAGAGTGGCCAGGAGGCCCTGCACTTCCAGATGGAAGAGCAGGGCCACCAGGGGATAGATGACCAGGAGCATGAGCAGCGGAGTGAACAGGACCCCGATGCAATGTTTACTCATGCGGTCTCCAGCCGTACTTTTCGAACTCGTCCACATGCGCCAGGGCGAACTGCATGAAGGAGCGCGCCAGGGTCTCGTTGCCACCCTTGATGAGCCCGATGCCGAAGACGATGTTCCCGGTCTGTTCCGGAGTCATGGCCAGGACCGGCTCCAGGCCGTACATGGTTGCCACGCTCTTGAAGATGAAGCCGGCGTCGGCCTCGTCCTGCTGCACCATGATGGCCACCTGGTTGACTGTGGAGGGCCGGGCCCGGACCGTCTTGTTGGCCTCGAGGGCCTCCCACAGCCCAAGGGCCCTGAGACCCTTCTGGGCATAGCCCCCGACCGGCGCGCGTTCGTCGGCCACCACCAGCACGAGGTCCTTTTTTTTCAGGTCGTCGAAGGCGCGGATCTTGGACTTGCCGGTCTTGGAAACCACCACCACCACGAAGTCCGTGAGGAACTTCTTCCCCTCGATGAGCAGGCCGTCCTTCTGCAGCTTGTCGATGAACTTCCAGTCCGCGCTGAAGTAGATGTCGCATGGCTGGCCCTTGGAAATCTGGGCATAGAGGCCGCCGGAGGGACCGTAGTTGGGAGCCACCTGTACCGAGTGCTCCTTTTGAAAGAGCGCGATCACCGGGTCCATGGCCTTTTTCAGTCCGGCCCCGGCATAGAGGTTCAGGGTGTCCTGGGCGTTGCCCGGACAGGGCAGGAGCAACAGGCTCAGGCACAGTGCCAGAAAGCGCACGACACAAAGCATGGCAAGCCTCCTTGTGGGGGATAATCCGGCGGGACACGCCTCACGTGAGAACTGGAAGATCAATATCCCGGAGGGTCGTTCTTGTCAAAAATTAGCGTTTCCATCATATACATTACAATTATCAAACTAAAATTAACTAAATATTACGAATAGCGATGCAAGCGAATTCCTTGACCGCCCACGGCACGATGCGAAAGACGGCCTTCAGTTCCTTCAGATGGGGACCATCGTCACCAGGCCCGGCATGGCTTTCGTTCCGGTTGGCCGGCGCGACAAGCCGCAGGGCTGGCGAAAAATGCAGGTTCACAGCCATCAATAATGAAGGCGGCCGCATCCGCTCCCGGGGCGGCGGGGCGGCCCCTTTCGCGTGGCGGCTGCTCCACGTTCGGGATCACCGAGAAGGCCTTGAACAGGCGCCAGACCTTGGCGCCCGGGGCCAGGTCCAGGGCCACCAACTCGCCCGGGGCGCAGGCCAGGTTCACCTCCAGGCCGAAGTCCGCCAGCCGCTTGCGCACGGCCGCACGCAGGCCCGGGCAGGAGGGCTTCACGCCGCGGCCTTCCGGGGCTCGGCCAGGGCGTCCAGTTGGGCGGCCAGCGCGTCCGGGCAGGTGACCATGGGGCAGTGGCCCGATTCCAGTTCGGCCACGGGCCAGCCCAGGCCCCGGGCCTTGAGGGCCATGGCCCGGATGAAGGGGCTGGCGGTGTTGCGGCAGCTCAGGTAGGCCGCGGGCACGGCCGTGGGGTCGAACTCCCCGGGGAAGGGCGTCAGGAAGGCCGCCACCGGGAAATCGCACAGCCGGGGCTTGAACCAGGCCGCGCGCTCCTCGGGCACCCCGAACATGGGCAGGGCCCAGGGCCGCACCTTCCAGGAACCCAGGCGGTGGCTCTCCAGCATGTGCCGGAAGGCATCGCCCGCGGTGTCGGCAAAGGACCGGCCCGCCTCGGGAATGACCCCATCCACGAACACCGCCTGGGCGATGAGGCGGGGAACCCGCATCATGGCCCCGCCCAGGACCATGCCCGAGAAGCTGTGCGCGGCCAGCACCACGTCCTCCAGGCCCTCGAACTGCAGGTAGTCGCCCAGGTCCTGGATGTAGGCGTGCAGGCCCAGGCCCTCCCGGGCCCCGTGGTGCAGGTGGCCGCAGCCCGAGAACGTGGGCGTGTGCACCTCGTGCCCCGCGCCGCGCAGTCTCCTCGCCACGTCCCGCCACACCCAGCCGCCCTGGAACGCGCCATGCGCAAGTACGAAAGTCGCCATGCTCAATCCTCCACGAGTTCGGCCTTGGGGCAGGCGAAGCGCTCGTCGCTGCGCACCGCCCTGGCCCGGCAGGCGCGGCCCTCGAACCAGCCCACCCGCTCGGCGGGCCAGACGTCGAAGTCCGGCACATAGGGTTTGATGTCGATGACCGGGGTCCCGTCCAGCACGTCCACGTTCTCCACGTAGACCACCAGTTCGGTCACCGCGATGAGCCGCAGCACCGACAGGCCCACCGGGTTGGGCCGCGCGGGCGAGCGGGTGGCGAAGATGCCGTGCTCCCGGTCGTCCAGAAAGGGGATCACCCGCAGGGATTTTCCCCGCACCCGGTGCAGGTGGTAGAGCACGATCACGTGGGAGAACCCCTCCAGATCGGCCAGGCCGTCCCGGAACTGGGGCAGCACCAGGATGCCGCCCCGCACGCCGAGCGCGCCGGGGGGCTGGATGGGCATGTCCCGGACGTCCTTGTGCGGGGTCATGAAATGCCCGATGGGCGTGTACTCGATGGCCATGTGCGCCTCCGCGCCGGGTTTTTTCCGCGGCCGGGCCGCGGGGGTCGACGCAGGATGCCCCTCAACAGGAACCGTGCCGCGCGCACGAACCTGAACCGTGCCGGAGGGTTGCGCCACTCACCCCCTGCCCCGGCCCCCGAATCTGCGACAATAGTGTATGTCCCCTCCTACCATTGTGTAGGGTTTATGCAAAGAAAACAGTTGGTTACACCAAAACAAGAAAATTCGTGTGAGGGGCGGAAAAAGAAAAGCCCCCGCAGCCGGCGGGGCCGGTGCGGGGGCGCAGGCCGGGACAGGAGGGCTATTCGACGTTCAGGATCACCGAGAAGGCCTTGAACAGGCACCAGACCTTGGAGCCCGGGGCCAGGTCCAGGTTCTTGCGACTCTCGTCGGTGATGAGGGCGCACATGAGGGTGCCGTCGGAGAGCTCCACGATGACCTCCACGGCCAGGGGGTCGGCGTTGACCCGCAGCACCTTGCCCGCGAACCGGTTGCGGGCGCTGGTGGAGGGCTCGTCCCTGTCCAGGGCCAGGATGACCCAGGGAGCCTTGACGATGGCGGTCAGGGGCCGGCCCTCGGCGATGCCCAGGTTCTCCAGGCTCTCCACGGTGATGACCGAGACCACGGTGTGCCCGCCCGGGGTGACGAGTTCGACCTCGGCCAGGATGCCGTTCTTGCGGACCGCGGTGACGTTGCCGCTGAAGGTGTTGCGCGCGCTGGTCTTCATGGTGGGTTCCTTTTGCATGGCGTGGTGGATGAGGCGGCGGATGTCCGCATCGGAAAAGTTGAAGTAGTTGGAGGTGAGCTCCAGGCTGGAATGGCCCAGCAGCGCCTGCACCGCGGGCAGGGGCAGGCCCTCGCGCAAGAGCTCCACGGCCCGGGAATGGCGCAGCACCTGGGGGGTGAGCAGGGGCCGGGGGATGCCGGTGGGCCCGGCCTGATCGTAGAACTTGCGGCGCACGTGGCCCGGGTCCAGCCGGAAGACCTCGCCGCGCAGCCCCGCGTTGGCCGGCTCGTCCAGGAAGACGCGCAGGGCGGCCAGGAGAAAGGCCGGGGCCTCCACCTGCCGGACCCCGCTGCCCTCGGAGGAGAAGCGCACCAGGTTGCGGCCCATGTCCAGGTCGCGGCTGTCGTCCAGGCCCAGGACCTCGCCCAGCTTGGCCCCGGTGTGCCGGATGAACTGGTAGGCGAACCACACCCGCTGCCGGGAGACGCGCTCGCGCGGGGTGCGGGCCGCATCGCGCCAGACCGTGAAGGACCGGGTGAGGCGGGCCATCTGGGCCTCGTCCAGGTGCTTCACGCTCCTGGCCGCGCTGAAGATCCGGGCCGGGCACAGCCCGGGCGGCTGGGCCGCCCCGCGGCGCAGGGCCGAACCGCCCTCCCCGGGCAGGCGCTCGGCCAGAAGCCGAGCAGCCTGCTCGGAAATCGCCAGCAGATCGTCCACATCCAACCCGGCAAGAACGGACTCGACCTTCTTTACATCTGCAGTACTGTTGTCCATGCCCTTGTAGTACCCCAAATCATGCGGCATGACAACCGCACTGTACAGTAGGGATTTGGCCGATGACACGTTTCCAATTATTTTCGTAATAGCCATTGCAGGTTGACGCCCTGCCTTGAATTTGGAATACCATGGCGTTTCATAAAAGTTGCTTTCCACACTTGCGTGCTACATTTTTGTAGGAAATCCAGACGAAACTGTCGCGGCAGAACTGGAAAATCGAAAAATACCAAGGAATTGTCGCCCTGGCCCGGGGCTTGCTCAAGCCAGCGTCGCAACCCGAGCAAGGAAAGCCGCCATGACCCTGTCCACTGCCGAATTCCTCGACCCCCTGCGCCTCACCCTCCAGGTGGCCGGCCTGGCCACCCTGGCGGCCCTGGCCCTGGGCACGGCCCTGGCCTGGGCCCTGGCCCGCTTCCGCTTCCCGGGCCGCGACCTGCTGGACGCCATCTGCACCCTTCCCCTGGTCATGCCGCCCACGGTGCTGGGCTACTACCTGCTGGTGATGGTGGGCCGACGCGGGTTCCTGGGGGCCTGGATGCAGGAGGTGTTCGGGGTGAGCCTCATCTTCACCTGGCAGGGCGCGGTGCTGGCCGCGGCGGTGGTGAGCTTCCCCCTGGTGTTCAAGTCCGCCCGGGCGGCCCTGGAGTCCGTGGACCGCGACCTGGAGGACGCGGCCCGCACCCTGGGCGTGTCCGAATGGGGGGTGTTCTTCCGGGTGTCCCTGCCCCTGGCCATGCGCGGCATCCTGGCCGGCACCATGCTGGCCTTTGCCCGGGCCATGGGCGAATTCGGCGCCACCCTCATGGTGGCCGGCAACCTGCCCGGCCGCACCCAGACCCTGTCCCTGGCCGTGTACAGCGCGGTCCAGGCCGGCCGCGACGACCTGGCCCAGGCCCTGGTGCTCCTGGTCTCGGCGGTGTGCGTCATCATCCTGTTCACCACCGCCAAGCTCATCCAACCCAAATACTGACCCGCATCGTGTACAAACCCATGAGGAGGATCTCCATGCATCGCAGACTCTGCTCCCTGTTCCTGGTTCTGGCCCTGCTCGTTCCCGCGGCCGCGGCCCAGGCGGCCGACCTCATCGTGTCCGCCGCGGCCAGCCTCACCGACGTGCTCAAGGACGTGAAGCCCATCTTCGAGGCCAAACACCCCGGCGCCACCGTGGTGTACAACATGGCCTCGTCCGGCGACCTCTACCGCCAGCTCGAGTCCGGCGCGCCCGCCGACGTGTACGCCTCGGCCAACATCAAGTGGATGGACAAGGCCGTGGAAAAGAACCTGGTGGACAAGGCCACCCGCATCGACTTCGCCCACAACTCCCTGGTCCTGGCCGTGCCCGCGCCCAACCCGGCCAAGGTCAAGGCCGTGTCCGACCTCACCGGCAAGGCCGTGGGCCGCATCGGCATCGGCGTGCCCGAGCACGTGCCCGCCGGGGCCTACGCCAAGAAGGCCCTGGTGGCTCTGAACCTGTGGGACGTGCTGCAGCCCAAGCTCATCCCGGGCGAGAGCGTGCGCCAGGTGCTGGACTACCTGGTCCGCGGCGAGATCGACTGCGGCTTCGTGTACGCCACCGACGCCAAGAAGGGCGGCGACGCGGTCGCCACCCTGGCCACCGTGCCCGAGGCCGGGATGGTCACCTACCCGGTGGCCGTGGTGTCCACCTCCACCAAGAAGGACCTGGCCCAGGCCTTCGTGACCTTCCTGGCCAGCCCCGAGGCCGCCCCCGCGTTCGCCGCCCGGGGCTTCGGCAAGTAGCAGGGAAGCGTTCGTGCTCTTTGAGTTGGACATAGAAAAGACCCTGGCCGCCGGCGGGCGGAGGTTCACCCTCTCCGCCCGCCTGGCGGCCGATACCCCGCGCCTGGCCCTGTTCGGGCCGTCGGGCTCGGGCAAGTCGCTCACCCTGCGCGCCCTGGCCGGGCTGCTGGCCCCGGACGCGGGCCGCATAGCGGTGGCCGGCCGCACCCTGTTCGATGCGGCCGAGCACATCGACCTGCCCGCCCGGAAGCGGCGGGTGGGCTTCGTGTTCCAGCACCACGCCCTGTTCCCCCACCTCACCCTGCGCCAGAACGTGGCCTTCGGGCTCAAGCGGCCCCTGCGGCCCCTGCGGCCGGAAGAAGCGGAGCGGGTGGACCACACCCTGGAGTCCTTCGGCCTGGCGGACCTGGCCGGGAGCCGGCCCCGGGACCTGTCCGGCGGCCAGCGCCAGCGCGCGGCCCTGGCCCGGGCCCTGGTCACCGGGCCGGACCTGCTGCTGTTGGACGAGCCTTTCTCGGCCCTGGACGCGCCCCTGCGCCACCGGCTGCGCGCCGAGCTCACCGCGGTGCTGGACCGCTACGGACTGCCCGCGGTGCTGGTGACCCACGACCCCGAGGAGGCCGCGGACTTCGCCCAGGCCGTGGTGCTCATCAAGCAGGGCCAGGTGGCCGGGGTGCTGGGCAACGGCCACGGCGCGGTCACGGCCGCGGCCCTGGCCGAGGCGTTCGAGGGGCAGTGAACCGCAGCGGTGGGATTTTTAAAAATATCTGAGATAGTTTTGGGGATTGCCCAGGCCGTGGTGCTCATCAGGCAGGGCCGGGTGGCCGGGGTGCTGGGCAACGGCCACGGCGCGGTCACGGCCCAGGCCCTCACCGAGGCGTTCGAAGAGCATTGAGCCGAAGCGGATTCTTCCTGCAACTTCCCGGGCATTTTCAAGGCAAACGGCCCGCCGGGCGGATGCTCCGGCGGGCCGTCGTGCGTGCGGCAGGGGGGCGGGACCGGCCCAGGCGGGCTCAGTCCTTTGCCAGGATGAGCCGGCCGTCCTCCACCGAAATGGTGAACTTGTCGCCCTCGGCAAAGGGCAGGCCCTTCAGCATGTTGGGCGTGATCTTGATGCCGCCCTTCTTGTAGACGGGGCGGGTGGACCGGGTGCGGGCGCTCAGCCCCGCCACCTCGTAGAACTTCCTGTCCTGCATGATGAGCTTGGTGAGCTGCGCCTTGAAGGCCGCGGCGGTCAGGCCCAGTTCGGCCTGGATCTCGGGCGCGGTCTTGCCGGCCTCGATCAGGCCGCGCAGCCGGGGGGCGTCGAAGGCCAGGCGGCGGCGGGTGGCCCGGGTCTCCCCGGGCTTCTTCTCGGTCATGGGATGGGTCTCCTTGGCTTGCGGATCATGCGCCACGACGATGCGGCGGCGCGGTCTGGGATGCATCATTCGTCCTCTTCCGGGGGATGTTCAAAGGGCAGGACCTTCCAGCCGAAGAGCTCGCCGGCCATCTCGTGGGCCTGGCGCTCAAGGCTGTCGTACCACAGGAAATAGTTGTCCATCAGGGTCTTGCCCCGGCCGGTGAGCTGGAATCCGGACTTGTTCCCGCCCAGCTTCTCCACCAGGGGAAATCCCAGTATCTCCTCGGACTTCTTGAGCTTGCCCCAGGCGGCCCGGTAGGACATGCGCAAATCCTCGGCAGCCTTGCGCAGGGACCCGTGCTCCTCGATCTTGCGCAGGAGCAGGGCCCGGCCGTGGCCGAACAGCATCCCGTCCCCATCCTCCAGCCACAGGTTGAGCCGGATCACAGGGCGGGTTTTCTTGTCAGGCATGGTCATCCTCCCAAGCGCTCAGCCGGTCATACCAGGCTTTGGCACGGAGACCAAGGCCGCGCTGAGAGGCCCGGACGGCATCATTCCCGCGGCATGAACCGGGCCGCGTCGGCCGGGGACAGGTTGAAGCCCGCCAGGCGCAGGCCGACTGGGTGCGGCGCGAACAGCGTGCAGCGGCCCGGTAGCGGGGACAGGGAAAAGATGTTCGCCAGCGGCAGGCCCAGGACCCGGGCCAGCAGGACCCGCACCACCCCGGCGTGGGTCGCGGCCAGCACCGGCAGCGGGCCCGCGGCCAGATCGTCCAGGGCCGCGCCGGCGCGCACGGAAAGGTCCGCAAAGCTCTCACCCCCAGGCGGGCGGAAGTTCGCCAGGTCTCGGCCTCGGGCCGCGTAGGCCTCGGGGAAGCGTGCCTTGACCTCGTCCCAGGCGAGGCCGTCCCATTGGCCCAGGGATATCTCGGTCAGTCCGGGGAGCAGGGCGGAAGTGATTCCCGCGGCCGCGGCCAGGGGGGCCAGGGTGTCCCGCGCCCGCTTGAGCGGGCTGGAATAGAGCCCGGCCCAGTGGATGCGCCCCAGTTCCGCGGCCAATTCCGCGGCATGCGTCCGGCCGGCGTCGGACAGGGGCAGGTCGGTCCAGCCCACGGCCCGCCCGGCTGCGCCCTGGGCCTCGCCGTGCCGGACCAGGACGATCACGTCCCCTCCCTGGATGCCTGCTCCAGGGGCACTCCGGCCGCGGCCTCGAAAAGGGCCTTGACCGCCCGGGCGCGGTCCAGGCGGTCGGATATCTCGCCATGGACTGCGGGGTCGTGCGCCCACTGGTCCATCTTCTCCGAGTAGCGCCGCTCCAGGGGCACGGACTCCACGCCGCGCACCAGCTTGTCCGCCAGGAATACCACCTCCCGGGCAGTGAACGGCTCTCCGGGCCCCAGGGACAGGTCCCGGTGCCCGGCCACGGCCGGAGCCAGGGCGGCCAGGCCGTGCTGCTCCAGGAAGCGCGCGCCCGCCTCCTCGTGCCGGCGCTGCCCCTTGGCCAGGTCGTGCAAGAGCGCTGCGGCCCGGGCCAAATCCCCGTCCACCGGCTGCCCGGCCCGCTCCAGGGCCGCGCACAGGCCCGCCGCGGCTCGGGCCACGGCGCGGCAGTGGTCCCGGGTCTCCCGCGGGGTGCCGGCCAGGTCCCACAGCTCCGCGATCTCCTCGACCGTGGGGATCTCCAGGCGCGCGGCGCGCTCGGCCATGGCCGCATAGTCCGCGGACAGGTCCATGTCCCGCAGCACCCCGGCGTCGGCGCAGGCCAGGTCCCGGCCGGGATGCGCCTCCAACGCCGCGCGCAGCCCGCCCGCGCCGGAGTGCGCCAGGATGGCGGGGACCAGCCGCGCCGCGATCAGGGGAGGATGGCCGCGCTCGCCGGCAAAGGTGGGATAAAGGACGTCCCAGGCCTCACCATCCCCGGCCGCCTCCAGCAGGCGGCGCACCGTGGCTGGCCGCACCAGGGGGATGTCCACGGGCAGCACGAAAAAGGCCTCGCTCCCGGGGTCCAGGGCCGCCACCCCGGCCCGTACCGAAGAATACATGCCCTGCCGGTAGTCCGGGTTGGGCACGGCCGCGGCTCCGGCGGCCCGGGCCGCGGCCGCCACCTCGTCCCCCCGGTGGCCGCAGACCGCGGACATCCGCGCGACCCCGGCCGCCCGGAACAGGGCGCAGCACCGCTCCAGGGCGGTGGGGCCGGCCAGGGGCAACAGGGGCTTGAGCGCGCCCATGCGCTCGGACAGGCCCGCGGCCAGGATCAGCGCCTCCACCCGCATGGCGTCACTCCGGGGAGAGCCCGGCCCGCACCCGGATCATCTGGGCCGCGATGCTCACCGCGATCTCCTCCGGGGTCTCGGCCCCGATGTCCAGGCCCACCGGGCAGCACACCCGGGCCAGGTCCGCGTCGCCGAAGCCCTCCTGGCGCAACTGGGCGTAGAGCGCGTCGCGCTTGCGCCGGCTGCCGATCATGCCGATGTATCCCGCCTTGGTGCGCAGCACCTGGGCCAGCACGGTCCTGTCGTGCACGTGGCCCCGGGTGAAGACCAGGGCGAAGCTCTCGAGCCCCAGGTCCAGGCCATCCAGGCAGGCGTCGAAGTCCACCACCGCCACCGCGTCGGCCATGGGAAAGCGCGCGGCGTTGGCGAACTGGGGCCGGTCGTCCCGCACCACGGTAGAGAATCCCAGCATGGCCGTGAGCCGAGCCGTGGCCAGGCCCACGTGCCCGCCGCCGAACAGCGCGGCCAGCCGGGCCGCGGCCAGGGGCTCCACCAGGAAGCGCCGGCCGCCCAGGTCCAGGAACCGGGGCTCCCGCGCCCCCTGCGCGGCCTGGCTCAGGGCCGCGTCCGTGTCCGGCTCGGCATGGAAGGCCGGGCCCGCGATGCGGCGGCGCTCCACGGCCAGGGCGTGCTCCGGGCCGGAGTACTGGGTGAGCAGCACCACGCCCCGCCCCTCGGCCACGGCCCGGGCTAGGTCCCGGAACAGGGCCGCGTTCTCCCCGCTGCCCGGCAGGTGCTCCAGGAGCACCCGCACCGCGCCGCCGCAGATCATGCCCGCGTCCGCGGCCTCCTTGCCCGTGAGGTCGAAGCGCAGGAGCCTGGCCCCGGGCCGCTCGAACAGCTCCCGCGCCCGGTCCATGGCCTCGGCCTCCAGCCGGCCGCCGCCGATGGTGCCCACGATGCCGCCGTTGCGGCGCACCGCCATCTTGCTCCCCGAGGTGCGGGGCGTGGACCCGGCATGGCCGGCTATGGTGGCCAGCACCAGGTCCTCGCCCTGCTCCAGCAGGGCCGCCGTCCTGTCCAGAAAGTCGCGCATGCTCACCTCGCGCGTTGGTCGTCCAGGGTCCGCTTGCCGTTCCCGGGCCGCGCGCCGCAGCCCACGGCCAGGTCCAGCCTCGCCCCGGCCGCGCGCAGGGGCGCGGCCAGGTCATCCAGGGCCGCCGCGGCCCGGGCCTGGGTCTCGGCCTCGGTCCCGGGAACCACGTGCAGCCTGACGCAGAGCAGCCCGGCCCGGGCGCTGCCCCCCAGCCGGGCGGAAAAGTCCAGCACCCCGGGCAGGGGAAAGAGCGCCTCGTCCAGGTCGCAGATGCCCAGACGCTGGCCGTGGCCCAGGTTCGCGGCCCCGCCCACCCGGCCGCGCACCGGCCCCAGGCGGCGCAGCACACTGCCGCAGGGGCACGGCCCCACGCGCCAGGCGGCCAGGTCGCCGGTGCGGTAGCGGATGAGCGGCATGCCCCGGCGGGACAGGGTGGTGAATACCACCTCCCCGGTCTCGCCAGGCGGCAGGGCGCGGCCCGTGTCCGGGTCCGTGACCTCCACCAGCAGATCGGCCTCGCGCAGATGGTAACCGTCCCGGGCCGCGCACTCCACCCCCCCGCCCAGGCCGGTCTCGGTCATGCCCCAGTGGCTGTACGCCCGGCACCCCCAGGCGTCCTCCACCGCCCGCACCACGGCCCGGGGCACGTGGTCCGAGACCAGGAGCGCGCTCTTCACCTGGCCGGACGGAACCAGGGCCGCGTGCGGCCCCCGGGCCAGGGAGAGCACCTGCACCGGCAGGCCCACCACGCAGTCCGCGCCGGACTCGGCCAGGGACCGGGCCGCTGCCGAGGGGTCCGCCACCAGGCCGTGCCGGATGCCGGTAGCGCCCAGGTCCTCCAGGCTGCGGGCCAGCAGGTCGCCCACGCTGTCCGGCCGCTCGGCGGGCAGGAGGATGAGCACCCGGCTGCCCGGGCCGGCGAAGGTGGCCATGCCCACGCGGAAGAACTCCCGGGTGGCGGCCAGATCCTGGGCCGTGAAATGGGAACGCTTGGCCGGGCCGGTGGTGCCCGAGCTGTGCAGGGTCACCACCCGGGCGATGTCGTCCCGGGACACGCACAGGAACTGCCCGTCGTTGTCCCGCAGGTCCCCGGCCGCGGTGCGGGGCAACTGGTCCAGGTCCTCCAGGCCCACGGATGCGGGGTCGATGCCGGCCAGGCTCCGGGCGTAGAACGGGCTCCTCTCCCTGGCCCAGGCCAGGGTGCGGCGCAGGGCCTGGCCCTGCCAGAAGGCCAGGGCCTCCGGCCCGGGAGCGGCGCCGATGCGCTCCGCGAGCCAGGCGTCCAGGGGAGAGGTGCGCATCAGGCCGCCCCGGCCGCCCGGCCCCAGGTCTGGTTCCGATAGAGCGGCCGGCCCAGGCTGGAGGTCAGGTTGTAGGCGCAGAACGGCACCAGCCTGCCGCCTCCCTCGGGCGCGGCCACGTGGATGCAGCAGCCGGCCAGGCGCTCCAGGTCCAGGGTCCAGCAGTCCTGGAAGGCCATGCCCGACACCGCCAGCAGATGCGTGGACGCCCGGGCCAGGAAGCGGTCCAGGTCGTCGGGAGTCTGGTCCATGGGCAACTGCGCCGCGGCCGGGGCGGCCCACTGCCGGGCCACGAAGGCCTTGGCCGCGGCCGCGCCCTCGGCCGCGGGCCGGGGCGCGCAGCCGCAGGCGCTGCGGGTGAGCAGGCGCAGGGACCCGTCCTCCTCCACCAGGTAATTGGCGTGGAACGAGCACAGGGCGTGCTCGCAGCCCGGGGGCTGGAAGTCCCGGGCCGACACCAGGCCGCCGCCCTGCTCCTCCAGCCCGGCCATGACCTCGGGCAGGGTGATGCGGCCCGCGTCCGCCGGGGGCGCGGGAAAGCGGCCGAAATAGCTCAGGGGCTGGAAGTGGACGCCCCGCACCGCCGGGCTCAAGGACACGGCCAGGCGCAGCAGGTCGCCCAGGCCGTCGTCGTTGACGCCCGGAACCACTGTGGGCACCAGCACCACCCCCACGCCCGACCGGCCCAGGCTCTCCACCGCGGCCAGCTTGGCCGCCAGCAGGGACCGGCCGCGCAGGGCCAGGTGCGCCGCGTCGTCCACCCCGTCGAACTGGAGAAAGGCCGAGTCCAGGCCGGCATCCCGCAGGGCCTGGGCGTACCCCGGCTCCCGGGCCAGGCGCAGCCCGTTGGTGTTGAGCTGCACGAAGCCGAAGCCCGCGGCCTTGGCCCGGCGCACCAGCTCGGGCAGGTCGTCCCGCTCGGTGGGTTCGCCGCCCGAGAGCTGGAGGTTGGCCGGGCCGGCCGCCTCCCGGGCCGCGCGCAGCAGGGCGTCCAGGGACTCGGCCGAGGGGTCGTCCGCCACCCTGCCCTCCCCGCCGGCGCAGGCGAAGCACACCGGGCAGCCCAGGGAGCAGCGCCGGGTGACCTCCACCAGCACGGTGCAGGTGTGCTGGGCATGGTCCGGGCACAGGCCGCAGTCGAACGGGCAGCCGCGGTCCCGGGCCGCGGCCGGGGCGGCCGGGAAGGACGGGGCCTTGGGCCGGGTCCAGCCCTCCATCCCAAGCGCACCGGGCGCGCCGCGCCATACTGGAGTGGAAAAGAACCCGTGCTCCGGGCAGGACTTTTCCAGGCGCACCTCGCCGTTTAGCTCCACCCGGCGAGCCGGGATGCGGGCCAGGCACACCGGGCAGACGCTGGCGGTCTGCGCCGCGTCAGTCACGGGGCCGGCCGGGGTCCAGGCCGTAGTCCGTCAGGATGGCCTGGAGCCTGGCATAGGTGTCCACCACGGCCACGCCGCAGCGGGCGGGGTCGGGCGCGGGCAGCTCGCCCGCGCAGTCCAGGCCCGCGAGGTCCGCGCCCAGGATCTCGCCGCAGGACGAGCCGCCGTGCCGTTCGGCCATGGTGGCGCGGAACCACTCGCCCAGGTCCTCCAGCATGCAGGCCAGGCGGGGGTTGGGCTCCTCGTGGGGCCCGCCCTTGCCCGCGTACAGGCCCAGGGCCAGGGCCGCGCCGCCCAGGGCTCCGCAGGGGCCGCGGAAGTCGCCCAGGCCGAAGCACAGCCCATGCGCGGCGCGCACCAGGCCGGGGTTGTCCCGGCCCATGTCCTCCAGGGCCAGGCTGACCATGATCTGGGCGCAGCACAGGCCCGCGGCCCGGTGCCGCATCACCCGCAGGCCGGTGTCGTCGAGCATGGCGTCTCTCCTGTCTTGCCCGCCACCAGCAGGAAGTAGCCCGTGGCGCAGGTGGGGCGGCTCACCAGCTCCCCCAGAAAGAGCAGGGAGGCCGCCAGTTCCTTGAGCAGCCGGGTGTGGTTCTCCACGGCCCGGGGAAACAGGCCGTTGGCCTGGAGCATGCCCAGCATCCGGGCGAAGCCGAAGGCCCCGGCAGCGCAGGACCCGGGCGCGCGGGAGCCGGCGTGGCGCATCCGGGGGGCGTTGTCGGTGCGCAAGAGGTCCGAGACCACCAGGCAGCCGCCCGGGGCCAGGACCCGCACCAGCTCGCGCATGGCCCGGTCCGGGTCCGGAACCAGGGAGAGCACGCACTCGCAGAACACCGCGCCGAACACGCTGTCCGCAAAGGGTAGCGCCTCCACGTCCCCGGCCACCCGGGGATGCGCATTCCGGCCGGGAGCGGAAGGGGCCGGACCCGGCGGGTTCAGGTCCAAGCCGCAGGGCCGCAGGCCCTGGCCGGCCAGGAAATCCAGGGTGGCCCCGGGGCCGCAGCCCGCGTCCAGCACCCGGCTGCCCCGGGGCACGCCGGCCAGGGCCAGGCCGCGTCGGGTCAGGTCCAGGCCGCCGGGCCGCAGGGCGTCGCCCACCACCGTGCGCATGCCGGGCCGCGCCCAGAAGGGAACCTCGGCCGTTGCCCGGGTCACTTGTCCTCCAGCAGCTTCTCCACCTGGGCCATCTTGCCCTGGGCCAGGTCCTCGGGGATGAGCGCCTGGCCGCAGGCCGGGCAGGCGGGCAGCTCCACGGTGAAGCGGCTGCCCAGGTAGTCCAGCTCCACGGGCCGCATGGCCAGCGGCTGGCCGCAGGCCGCGCAGGTCCAGGCCGAGAAATCGCCCTCCAGCACCTTGAGCGTGCTCATGCCACCTCCCGCACCTGCATGCGGTGGCTCCAGACGTTGTGCACCGTGAAGCCGCCCGCGCCATCGGGCGCGTAGTCGACCCAGTAGGTCACGGCCACGGGCCGGTGCGCGGCCAGGCGGCGGCCGGTCTCGCTGTTCTTGAGGAAGCGGCCGGATTGCTCCACCGCGTGCAGCACCTTCTGCACGTCGCTCACGAGAATGCGCCGCTCCTCCAGCCGGGCCGCGGCCTCGGGGGTGAAGGTCACGGCCACCCCGGCCCAGGGCTCGGGTTCGAGGCTCTCGGCCGAATCGGGCCACAGGTCGCGCATGAGGTCCTCCTTGAGCCGCGCCCGGTTCTCCCGGCGCCGGGAATGGCCGGGCGCGGACCGGGCCGCGGGGTCCGGGTCCGGACCCGGGGCCAACAGGTCCGCCAGGTGCAGGCAGCGCTTGCCCGCGCGGGCCAGCAGGTCGCGGCACATGGCGCAGGTGGTCACAAAGTCTTCAGGCGAAGCCTGGCCGCGCCGCCTGGCCACCTCGGCCCCCAGGGGCGGATTGGCGTGGACCAGGAGCCCGCCGAACCCGCAGCACTCGGTCGACTCCCCGCTATGCGCCGGCTCGGTCCAGGCCGCACCCAGCCGGTCCAGGAGCCCGCGCAAGGCTCGGCGCTGGCCCGGGTCGTGGCGCGAGGCGCAGGGGTCGTGCACGGCCAGGGTCCGGCCCGGGGCGGATTCAGGAGCCGGCAGGCCGGCGTCGGCCAGGATCTCCCACAGGGAACGCACCTCGGCCTCGGGCAGCTCGGCCTTGAGCGTGACCACGCAGGACGGGCAGGCCACGGCCAGCCTGGGCTTGCCCAGGGCCTCCCAGTCATCGCAAAGGCTGGCGGTTGCGGCATCGGCCGTGGCGTCCTGCCCGGCCCAGCGCGCGGGCGCGCCGCAGCAGCGCAGCAGCAGGCCGCAGCCCTGGGGCAGGGCCTGGCGCGCCAGGGCGTAGAGCCGGGTCGTGGTCCCGGGGTCGGATGCCGGCAGCTGGCAGCCCGGGAAGAATGCCCAGGGGCTCGCCGGTTGGCCGGGCGCGGGCCGGGCCAGGGCGCTGTGCGGGCCGTTGGCGAAGGCCATGTCGCGCAGGGCGAACTCGTGGGCCGAGGGTGGCATCCTGCCCCGTGCCACCATGCCCTGCCGGGCGTCCAGGCAGAGGTCCGCCACCGCGAAGTCCGTGGGGCAGACCTGGGCGCACAGGCCGCAGAGCATGCAGGAGTTGATGAACTCGTTGGCCTGCCGGCTGCCCATGACGATGGCCTCGTTGTTGAACACGCGGCGGGCGTAGACCTTGGGGTAGGAGCCGTAGTGTTCCAGGTACGCGCAGTGGCGCACGCATTCCAGGCACTGGCAGTCCAGGCAGCGGGCGGCCTCGGCCCGGGCCTCCTCCGGCCCGTAGCCCGCTTCGGGAACGGGCGCGGGGGCCAGGTCCGCCACCTGGGAAATGTCGGTGAAGAGCCGGGTCGCGAACACCCCCTCCCGTTCCCGGCCCGCGGCGAGGGACGCGGCCTGCGCGTGGCGCTCCACTGACGTGGCCATGCGCCGGCCCAGGGCGGCCAGGGCCGCCGGGGAATCCACCCCGGGAAGGGACGCGGCGAACAGGCCCGGCACGTCTCCGGCCAGGGTCACGGGATCGGGCAAGAGGCCCAGGGCCTCGGCCGGGGCCAGCTCCGGGTCCGCCACCACCGCGTCGAAGCCGGCCAGGGCGGCTCGGGCCGCGCCCCGGTCCAGCGCCTGCGCGGGGGCCAGGGCCACGCCCAGGCGGGCCAGCCCGTCCAGGGCCTGGGCCACGGCATCGGAAGGCAGGCGGCCGGGATAGCGGTCCAGCAGGGCCTTGCCGGGATCGTCCATGTACAGGGTCACGGCCAGGCCCTTGCGGCCCAGGTCCCAGGCCGCGGCCAGGCCGGCCAGGCCCGCCCCGTAGACCGCCGCGGACTTGCCCCGGGAGGGCAGGGCCGCCAGGCGCGGGGTGCGGGTGGCGCGCTCGGCGCAGAAACGCTCCAGCGCGCCCATCTCCAGACCCCCGCCGCGCTGTGCGCGCAGGCAGGCGCTCTTGCAGGGCGCGTCGCAGATGCGGGCCAGGATGCCGGGCAGGGGCAGGGTGCGGCAGAGCACGGCCCAGGCCTCGTCCACACCGCCCGGCCTGCCCGCGGCCAGGTGGCCGCAGACCGCCCGGGCGTCGACGGAAAGCGGGCAGGCCGCCGTGCACCAGGGAGGTTCCTCCTGGATGCACCGGGCCTCCCACTGGCGCAGTTCGACCTGGTCCATGCAGGTCCTCGCGAAAGGCGGCGGCCCCCCCCTGCCACGGGATGGGGGGCCGCCGCGCGGTTTCTGGCTAGGCCTTGGCCTTCAGGCCCGCAAGCACCTTTTCCGGCAGGGCCGGGAGCTTGGTGATGCGGACGCCGCAGGCGTTGTGGATGGCGTTGATCACCGCCGCGTGCGGGCAGGACAGCGGCAGCTCGCCCACGCCGGACGCGCCGAAGGGGCCGTCGGGCCGCGGGGTCTCCACGTAGATGACCTCCATGTCGTCGGGGATCTGCTTGATGTAGGGGAAGCCGGCCCCCACCATGGTGGAGTGCTTCTTCAGGTCCTCGTAGTCCTCGGTGAGCGCCAGGCCGATGCCCTGGGCCATGCCGCCGTACATCTGGCCGTCCACCACCAGGCGGTTGTTGACCTTGCCCACGTCGGCCACCAGGGTCATCTTCTCCACCTGGGTCTTGCCGGTCGCCACCTCCACCGCCACCTCGGCCATGAACACGCCGTACATGTAGCAGCAGAAGGGGTTGCCCTGGCCGTTCTCGTCGCAGTTGGACGCCGGGGCGGTCCACTTGCCCTCCACGCGCAGGGGCTTCTTCTCGGCCACCATCTCGTCGTAGGTGCGGAAGGAGCCGTCGGGCTTGCGCATGGCCGCCACCAGCTCCTCGCCCGCCACCCGGGTGGCCTGGCCGGCCATGACCTGGGAGCGGGAACCGCCGGCCGGGCCGGAGTTGGGAGCCAGGCTGGTGTCGTTCATCACCAGCCTGACCTTGTCCGGGGTGAGGCCAAGGGGCAAGAGCGCGGTGTGGGCCGTGCCCAGCAGGCCGGCGTCCGCGCCCTGGCCGTGGTCCTCCCAGCAGGCGAACACGGAGACCGTGCCGTCGGGGTTCAGCTCCATGTCCACCTGGGAGGAGTCCGGCCCGTCCAGGCCCGCGCCGTACACGCCCAGGGCGATGCCCACCCCGCGCTTGACCTCGGCCGTGGAGGCCGCCTTGGCCTTGTCCTTGGCCGCCTGGTACTTGGGCCGCAGGATGTCGATCATCCCGGGCAGGCTCAGGACCTCGGGGGTCTGGCCCGTGGGGGTGGTGCTGCCCTGGCGGTAGGCGTTCTTGTAGCGCAGCTCCAGGGGGTCCATGCCCAGCTTCTCGGCCAACTCGTCCATGAGCACTTCCGAGGCGAACTCGCTCTGGGGCGAGCCGTAGGCGCGGAAGGCCGAGCCCCAGGCGTGGTTGGTGCACACGGTGCGGCCCTCGCCGCGGATGGACGCGATGTCGTAGCCCGAGCCGATGAACTGCGCCCCGCGCAGGGTGAGCAGATCGCCGAACTCGGAGTACGGGCCGTGGTCCACGGTCCAGTCGCTCTCCATGGCCAGGAGCTTGCCGTCCTTGTCCGCCGCGTACTTCAGGTTGATGAAGAAGGGCGAGCGCTTCCCGGTGTAGGTCTGCTGCTGGTACCAGGTGTAGTTCAGGGAGACCGGCTTGCCGGTGGCCAGGGCCGCCGCGCCAACCAACGCCTCCATGGTCGGGCTGAACTTGTAGCCGAAGGTGCCGCCCGCCGGGTTCTGGACCATGACGATCTTGTCCGGCTCCACGCCCAGGCCCGGGGCGATCATGTACAGGTGCAGGTGCAGGCCGATGGACTTGGAGTGGATGTAGAGCCTGTCGCCGTCCATGTAGGCGAAGCCGTTGTCCGGCTCGATGGGCATGTGCGGCTGCCGGCCCACGAAGAAGTCGTCCTCCACCACGGCCGCGGCCGAGGCCATGGCGTCCTTGGTGTCCGGACCCTTGGCGATCTTCTGGACGTAGTAGACGTTGGGCGTGCCGGGATGGATCTCCATGGCGTCCTCGGCCATGGACGCGGGCGCGCTCATATACTCGGGCAGGGGCTCCAGGTCCACCTTGACCGCGGCGGCCGCGGCCTTGGCGTTGGCCTCGGTGTCCGCGCACACGATGGCGATGGCGTCGCCGAACTGGTGCACCTTGGTGTCGCACAGGATGGGCCTATCCCAGCCGTCGCCCTTGTTGGTGGGGAAGGTGATGAGGCCGGTGATGCGGTTCTTGCCCTTGATGTCCTTGGCGGTCACCACCTTGTACACGCCGGGCATCTTCTCGGCCTCGGACGCGTCCACGCCCTTGATGTTGGCGTGGGACACCGGGGACTGCACCAGGGCGCAGCGCAGGGTGCCTTCGGGCATCTTGAGGGCCAGGTCCGCGCCGTAGTCCAGGGTGCCGGTGACCTTGGCCACCGCCGTGGGCCGCGGGTAGTGGGTGCCCCAGATGCGGCCGTCCTCGGGAATCCTGAAGAGCAGGTCCTCCTTCTTCATGTCCCCGCGCAGCACCGCGGCCGCGTCCATGACCGCGTCCACGAGCTGCTTGTAGCCGGTGCAGCGGCAGGCGTTGCGGTGCTTCTGGAACCAGTCGCGCACGTCCTCGCGGGTGGGCTTGGGGTTCTCCAGGAGCAGGGCGTAGGTGGACACGATGAAGCCCGGGGAGCAGAAGCCGCACTGGGCTCCGCCGTGGGCGATCCAGGCCAGCTGCACCGGGTGCAGGTTCTTGGGGGTGCCGATGCCCTCGGTGGTGGTCACGGCCGCGCCGTTCTCCAGCTTCTTCATTTTCACCGTGCAGGCGCGCACCAGCTTGTCGTCCAGGATCACGCTGCACGCGCCGCACTGGCCCTGGCCGCAGCCCTTCTTCACGCTGGTGAGCCCCATGCCGCGCAGAGACTCGACCAGGGTGCTCTCGGGTTCGGCCATGACCATGCGGTCCACGCCATTGATACGCAAGGTTCGCTTAAGCATACGGATATCCTCCGGGTTTGGTCGTCCAGAAGGGAAGGCCACACCATTCCCCCGGCAGGGGGATTTCCACGTTCACGAGCCCTTGCCGAAGGGGCACACCGGATAGCGGCACTCCGGGCAGGCGGCGCAGAACCCGCCGTGGCCCAGGGCCACGATGTCCGCCCTCTCCAGCCGCTCTCCGGCCAACAGCCTGGGCACCACCAGGTCGAACACGCTGGCCCGGTGGTACATGACGCACCCGGGAAGCCCCAGCACCGGAATCCCGCCCAGGTAGGCCAAGAGGAACATGGCCCCGGGGAAGGTGGGCGAGCCGTAGGCCACCACCGACGCCCCCGCGGCCCGGATGCTGGCCGGGGTCTGGTCGTCCGGGTCCACGGACATGCCGCCGGTGCACACGATGAGGTCCGCACCCCGGGCGGCCAGGTCCAGGATGGCGGCCACGGTCAGGTCCACCCGGTCCGCGGTGAGCACCTGGCCCAGCACCGTGCTGCCCAGTTCCGAGAACTTGCGGCGCACCACCGGGCCGAACTTGTCCTGGATGCGGCCGTGGAAGATCTCGCTGCCGGTGATGACCAGGCCGACCTTGCACGGATTGAGAGGCACGACGTCCACAAGCGGCCCGGCCTCGACGCACACGGCCTCGGCCCCGGCCACCGCGGCCTCGTCCGCCACCAGGGGCACCACCCGGGTGCCGGCCACCGGCCGGCCGCCGGACACGAACTGGTTGGTGTGCAGGGTGGCGAACACCACCTGCTCTATGGAATTGATGCGGGCCAGCCGGGCGGCGTCCACCTTGAGCAGCCCGTCATGCGCCGCCACCAGGTTCACCCGGCCCTCGCACACCGAGGTGAGGGTGAGCCCGGGCCCGGCCGCGGCGCGGGCGATGCGCTGGGCCGCATCGTCCTCATGCACCTGGCCCGGGTCCAGGGTGAGGGCGTAGACGTGCTCCTTGCCCATGGCCAGGAGCGGCTCCACATCCTCCGGCCGGATGACGTGGCCCTTCTTGAAGGCGCGGCCCTTGAACTGGCCGGGCTCGATGCGGGTGAGATCGTGGGGCAGGACCATGCCCACGGCTTCCTGGACTGGGACGCGGCGCATCACGGGCAGAACACCTCCAACCGGGAAAGGCTCCCGGTGCCGGACGGGAGCCGCCCGGTGCGGCTCTCCGGTGAATCCATTTTTATGCCCTCTTTCCCAGAATATCAACCACCGAGAATAACAGATATTCCCTGTCAAACCCCAGGAAAAATCGGTGCACTTCCCTGGGGAAGCCGCGCTATTCTTGCATTATGCTGCCTAGCGAGGCATATGCCGAAACACGGATTTCTTGTAAGAAAAAGTTATAAATCGTGTGAGCGGAGGGAAGCGATGCCCTGCGAGCAGCCTGACCTGCGCCTGGCCTGGTCCGTGGCTCCCGAGTTCAGGGGCCGGCGGGAGGTGGTCCTGTCCTGGTTCTGCCTGAGCCGGATGCGGCCCGCCCTGGACCCTGCCGGCGCGGTGCGGGGCTTCGCCGGGCTGGGCCATTTCCGGCAGCAGTTCCTGACCCGCTACCTGGCCGAGCTCTTGACCGGGGAGGAGGCCGCGGTGCTTGGCGAGCACCTGGCCCAGGAGTATGGCCTGGGCCTGCAGACCCGGCCCGCGGTGCTGCCCCTGGACCCCGGGGTGGGCCTCTTCGGCATGGTGCCGGCCAGCTTCCGCATCGGGCTCTACACCCTGCCCGCCCGCCTGGTGAACTGCCGCCCCTTCGACGTCTGCGCCTACTACGACCTGGACTTCACCGCCGACCACCTGCCCGCCGGCCGCCTGCTGCATTAGCCCCCCCCCGAAAACGACAAAGGCCCCGGGGATGCTCCCCAGGGCCTTTTCACCCATCTGGTGCCCAGGGCGGGACTTGAACCCGCACAACCTTTCGGTTCAGAGATTTTAAGTCTCTTGCGTCTACCAGTTCCGCCACCCGGGCTCGCGGATTCCTTACCCGGCGGCGTCGGGAGCGTCAACGCACCGAAGAACCCCACAAATAAGTCAGCAACATTCCACCCGGGTTGTCCTCTCCCGGCATGTATGTTACCGTGTTAACAAATTTATACGGCTGCCGGATAATGGCTCGAACGCGGGGGGGCCGTGGGACGGGCCGGCGGCAACAGGCGGGGGGCGCCGTGAAATTCACCTTTCTTGGCTCCGGGTCGGCATTCTCCTCGGACAACTGGCAGTCCAACATGCTGCTCACCTCGGACCGCGGCAAGCACCTGCTGGTGGACTGCGGTTCGGACGCGCGCCACGCCGTCAAGGAACAGGGCCTCTCCTACCGCGACGTGGACGCGGTCTACATCTCCCATCTGCACAACGACCACGTGGGCGGCCTGGAGTGGCTGGGCTTCACCCGGAAGTTCGACCCCTCCTGCGACCGGCCGGTCATGTACATCAGCCTGTTCCTCAAGAGCGAGATCTGGAACGACGTGCTCTCCGGCGGCATGCGCTCTCTGCAGGGCGAGATTGCCGACCTGGACACCTATTTCGACGTGCGCGGGGTGCCCAAGAACGGCTCCTTTACCTGGGAGGGCGTCTCCTTCCGCCTGATCCAGACCATCCACATCATGGACGGCTACACCTACGTGCCTTCCTTCGGCCTGCTCTTCGAGGTGAACGGCCTCACCGTGTTCCACACCACGGACACCCAATTCGCGCCCGAGCAGATCAAGGAATTCTACAAGCGCGCGGACATCATTTTCCACGACTGCGAGACCACCCCCTTCGAGAGCGGGGTGCACGCCAACTACCTGAAGCTCAAGACCCTGCCCGAGGAGGACCGCGCCAAGATGTGGCTCTACCACTACAACCCCGGCCCCCTGCCCGACGCCAGGGCCGACGGGTTCCGCGGGTTCGTGAAAAAGGGCCAGGTCTTCGACTTCGCCGACCCCTCCACCTTGGACTAGCGCCAGGACCTGCCACGCCACTTCCGGGGCGGCCCTTGGGCCGCCCCTTTTTCGCCTCGGGCGTCCGAGCTTGACCCCCGGCCCGGCCTCGCCTACACCCCGGCCATGTCCGCGCCCCGCCCCCGCCTGGCCGTGCTCGGCCTGGACGGCCTGCCCTTCTCCCTGGCCCGCGCCTGGGCCGAGTCCGGCCTGGCCCCCAACCTCGGCCGCCTGGCCCTCACGCCCCAGGCCCGGCCCCTGCGCGCCGAGCTGCCCGAGCTCTCGCCCGTGAACTGGGCCTCCCTGGCCTGCGCCGCCGGCCCTGAGACCCACGAAGTCTTCGGCTTCACCCGCCTGGACCCGGCCAGCTTCAGCGTGTCCCTCATGGACGCCACCTGGATCGCGGCCCCCACCATCTTCGACACGCTGTCGGCGCGCGGCCTGACCAGCAAGGTCCTGAACCTGCCCGGCCTGTCCCCGGCCCGGCCCCTGCGCGGCATGCTGGTGGCGGGCTTCCCGGCAACGGACCTGGCATCGTCCGTGTACCCCCCGCCCCTGGCCCGGATGCTGGCCGCCCGGGGCTACCGCATCGAGCCCGACACCCGCCTGGGTCTCACCGACCCGGACCGCCTGTTGGCCGGGCTCACCGCCTCCCTGGACGCCCGCCTGGCCGGCCTGGACCTCATGTGGCCCGACCTGGCCTGGGACCTGTTCATCGCCGTGTTCACCGAGACCGACCGCATCTTCCATTTCCTGTTCGCCGCCCTGGAGGAGCCCGGCCACCCGCTGCACCTCGCCTGCCTGGCCCTGGTGCGCCGCTTCGACGCGGCCGTGGGCTCCTTCCTGGACCGCTTTGCCGCCCTGCCCGGCCCCAAGCGGCTCCTGGCCCTGGCCGACCACGGCTTCACCCGGCTCAGGACCGAGGTGGACCTGAACGCCTGGCTGCGCCAGCGCGGCCTGCTCCGCCTCGCGGCAGCGCCCCGGGACGAACTGGACGCCTCGGCCGTGGCCCCCGGCTCGTCCGTGCTGGCCCTGGACCCGGGCCGGCTCTTCCTGCTCACACCCGACCGCTTTTCCCGCGGCGGCTTGGCCAAAGCCCAGGCCCCGGACCTGGCCGAATCCCTGCGCCGGCAACTGATGGACCTGGCATGGGAAGGCCAGCCAGTCATGAAGGCCGTGCACCGCGGGGCCGAACTCTACCCAGGCAGCACCTCGCCCCACCGGCCGGACCTGGTCTGCGATCCACACCCCGGCTTCTCCCTCACCGCCAAGCTGGACCGCACTGAGGTATTCTCGTTCCATGGCCGCACCGGCGTACACACCGTGGAGGACGCGTTCTTCTACGATTCCGAAGGCGCGACCCCGGAGCGGGTCCGCGACGTGGGCCGGCTGGTGCTGGACTTTTTCGGGGCTGGCGGGCACCCTTCCGGCCGTGAAGAAAGCGAGGGGAAACCTTTTTAAGAAAAAAGGTTCTCCCCTCGCGCTCCCCTTCCAAAAACTTTTAGTATGTTCCTGGGTTGTTGCGGTCAGGCATGATTGATTTCGAAAAGCAGCTGAACCCCGCCCAGTGGGAGGCCGTGCGCTCAGAGGGCGGGCCCATGCTGGTCATCGCCGGCGCGGGGTCGGGCAAGACGCGGACCATCGTGTACCGGCTGGCCTGGCTCGTGGGCCAGGGCATCGCACCGGATTCGATACTGTTGTTGACGTTCACGAGAAAGGCAGCGTCCCAGATGCTGCAACGCGCCGCGGCCCTGCTCGGGTCCGAGGGCGCGGCCCTGGCCGGGGTGCAGGGCGGCACCTTCCACTCCTTCGCCTTCTCGCTGCTCCGCCGCTTCCCCGGTGCCCTGGGCCGCGACCGGCTCACGGTCATGGACCAGTCCGAGGCCCAGGCCGCAGTCGCCGCCATCCGCAGCGACCTGGACCTGGCCCGGGGCGACAAGTCCTTTCCCAAGCGGGCCATGGTCCTCTCCCTCATCTCCAAGTCCCGCAACAAGGAGATACCCCTGGAGGAGATTCTGTCCGCCGAGGCCTTCCACCTGCTGCCCCACGCCCCGTCCATCGCCAGGATCGCCGCGGGCTACGAGGCCTACAAGGCGGAGAACGGGCTGCTCGACTACGACGACCTGCTCTCGGGCCTGGAAAAGCTGCTCACCAGCCACGAACCCGCCCGCGAGTATGTGCGCCGCCGCATCGCGCACGTCATGGTGGACGAGTACCAGGACACCAACCCGGTGCAGGCCCGGCTGGTCCGGCTCCTGGCCGGCGAGGGGGGCAACGTCATGGCAGTGGGCGACGACGCCCAGTCCATCTACGCCTTCCGCGGCGCGGACGTGCAGAACATCCTGCGCTTCCCCAAGGAGTTCCCGGGCGCGCGCATCGTGCGCCTGGAGCAGAACTACCGCTCCACCCAGCCCATCCTGGACCTGACCAACGCCCTGCTCTCCCAGGCCCGGGAGCGTTACGACAAGAACCTGTTCACCCAGCGCGCGGGCGGGCCGCGGCCGCGCCTGGTGCGCACCCTGTCCGACCGCACCCAGGCCCAGGTGGTGGCCAAGCAGGTGCTGGAGATGGCCCACGACCGCCCGCTGCACGACATCGCGGTGCTCTTCCGCGCCTCGTACCACGCCTTCGCCCTGGAGGCGGTCCTGAACCGCCTGGGGGTCAAGTACCAGAAGTTCGGCGGGGTGCGCTTCACCGAGGCCGCGCACATCAAGGACGTGCTGGCCTACCTGCGCCTCATGGTGAACCCGGCGGACGGCCCGGCCTTCTTCCGCATCCTGGAGCACGTCAAGGGCGTGGGCCCCAAGACCTGCGCCGGCCTGCACGCGGCCATGCTGGCCGGCGACGCGGCCAAACTGAAGGGCGCCTGCGCCAAGCGGCCCGGGGTGGCCGCCATCCTGGGCTTCGTGGATGGGCTGCGCCGCACGCCCGCGGGCCCGGGCGCGCTCCTGGAGCGCATCGCCGCGCACTACCGCCCCATCCTCCAGGAGAAGCATCCGGACGACTACCCCACCCGCGAGTCCGGCCTGGAGCAGCTGGCCAAGATCGCGGCCGGCTACCGCGACACCGCCCAGTTCCTGGCCGACCTCTCCCTGGAGAGCCCGGACGAGGAGGGCCGGGACGAGGCCCGCGGCAGGGAGAACGCCCTGGTGCTCTCCACCGTGCACTCGGCCAAGGGCCTGGAGTGGTCCGCGGTGCTGGTCATCGACCTGGTGGAGGAGCGCTTCCCCTCGCGCCACGCCATGAACCGGCCCGAAGACCTGGAGGAGGAGCGCCGCCTGCTCTACGTAGCCTGCACCCGGGCCCGGGACACCCTCACCCTGTTCGTGCCCGCCGCGGTGGGCAACTTCACCGGCGGCACCGAGCCCGCCGCGGCCAGCCCCTTCGTGGCCGCCCTGCCGTACAGCACGTACGAGGAGTGGCGGGAGAGCTACGTGGGCGGGCTGGCGCAGGTGGCGGACCGCGCCCCGGCCCCCCTGTCCTACGCGGCCCGCGCCGCCGCCCCGGACCCGGGCGTGGACCCCGAGTCCCTGCACGGCGGCTCCCAGGTTCCGCCCGAGGAGGCCCCGGCCGCCCCCTCCCCGGCCCCGGCCCCGGCCCGGCCGGCCGTGCCCCCGGGCCGGCTCGGCTACTGCCGCCACAAGATTTTCGGCCGGGGCAAGATCGTCGGCGTGCCCGGCCCGGGCAAGTACAAGGTCAATTTCCCGGGCTTCGGGCTCAAGGTCATCCTGGCCGACTACCTGGAGCTGGAAAACTCCTGAACCGGAGCAAACCGCCCGCCTCCCTTGCAACTCGCCGAAATCCCTGTTCCTTCTTCTACCCCCCGAATCCTGTCCCACCCGCTCCACGGCCCGTGCCGGCGCATGTTGGCGCGGGCTGTTGACTTGCTGCCCCGTTAAGGTAGAAATATGGGAAGGTCAGCCAGGGAGTTAGCATCTTTGGCGTACATCCGCGGTGGCAATGCAACGTCGTCCCCGAGGTAGGGCATGTTCTCGAAAAAGTTGGGTCTCGCCCAGTCCGATGAAGATGAGATCGTCTGCGACTACAACGCCCTGATCGGCGAGGCGCTGGTCGCGGAACAGGTCATCACCCCGGAGAAGCTCTCCCGGGCGCTCAAGGCCGTGGCGGACGACGCCAGCTACAAGCACCTGGCCCAGGCCGTGGTCAAGCTGCGCCTGGCCCAGGAAAAGGTCGTGGTGGCCGCCATCAACCGGGTCTACGAGGTCAACGTCACCTCCATAGGAGACGACGTGAACCAGATCCTCTGCGACAAGCTGGCCGCGTCCAAGGGCTTTCTGGCCAACCTGCGCATCCCCATCCGGGTCAAGCTTTCCCTGGCGCTCACCATGTTCCTGGTGTTCTTCACCCTGATCCTGTCCTACTTCATCCTCACCCGGCAGTCGGACAACCTCTATGCCGAGAGCGTCAAGGCCGGCAAGATCAGCCTGAACTACTTCACCAACCAGGCCAAGGTGCCGCTGCTCAACGACGACTCCCTGACCCTGAACAGCCTGTCCAAGGACGTGATCAACGCCGAGGGCATGATCTATTCCGTGGTGGTGGACCGCGACGGCACGGTCAAGGCGCACAACGACCTGGGCTGGGTGGGCAAGCAGTATTCCCAGGCCGGCACCCAGGGGCCACCCACCCTGGACGGCGACATCACCTACTACAAGCGCATCCTGCCCACCGGCGAGGAGATCCTCGACCTCAACCGGCCCATCACCTACCAGGACAAGGTCTACGGCATCGCTCACGTGGGCCTGTCCCTGTCCTTCATCACCGAGAAGATCGCCACCGAGCGGCGCTTCATCGTGTATATCGCGCTGCTCTTCTTCGCCGCGGGCATCGCGGTGACGACCATCATGGGCATCAGCTTCTCCCGGCCCATCTCCAAGCTGGTCAACGCCACCCGGGAAATCTCCAGCGGCAACTTCCAGCACCGGGTGGAGTTCAAGCGCAAGGACGAGTTCGACGACCTGGCCAACGCGTTCAATTACATGAGCCACGAACTGTGGCTCAAGTCCATCATGCGGGAGAGCTTCGGCCGCTACGTATCCAACGTGATCCGCGACCTCATCCTGGCCGACCCGGAGAACGTGTGGCTCAAGGGTGTGAAGAACGAGGCCACCATCATGTTCGCCGACGTGCGCGGGTTCACCAAGTACTCCGAGACCAACGACCCGGCGGTCATAGTGGAACAGCTCAACCAGTTCTTCGACGTGGCCGCCAAGCACATCGAGGCCAACGGCGGCTACATCGACAAGTTCATCGGCGACGAGGTGCTGGCGGTGTTCGGCGGCCTGCCCGACTCCGGCCCGGACCACCCGCTCCAGGCGGTGCGCGCCTGCTGGGCCATGCAGCGGGAGCTCATGGGCAAGTCCGGCGACAACCCGCTCATGAAGCGGGTGGGCGCGTCCATCAACACCGGCACCGTGGTCTCGGGCAACATCGGCTCCGAGGTGCGCATGGAGTACACGGTCATCGGCGACACGGTGAACGTCTGCTCGCGCCTCAACGGCCTGGCCGAGGCCGGCCGCATCGTGCTGTCCGAATCCGCCTTCGCCAAGGTCCAGAACCTGGTGGAGGTCACCGAACTGCAGCCCCAGATGGTCAAGGGCAAGTCCAAGCCCCTGCAGGTCTTCGTCATCGACCGGGTGGTGAACCCGGGAGAAAAGCCCCGCCCGCCCATTCGCTACGTGGGTGAGGCCTCGGCCGGGCCCAAGGCCAAGTCCGGCCCGGAATACATGAAGTGGCTGGCCGAGCAGGAGGCCCTGAAGCAGGCCCAGGCCGCCGGCGGACAAGCCGCCCCGGCCGCGCCCCGGCCCCAGGCCCCGCCCCAGGGGGCACCCGCTGCCGCACGGCCCCAGGCCCCGCCCCAGGGAGCGCCCGCTGCCGCACGGCCCGCGGCCCCGCCCCAGGGCGCGCCGGCGCCCAAGCCCCAGGCCCCGCCCCAGGGGGCCCCGGCGGCCAGGCCCGCGCCCCCGGCCGGGCAGGCCGCGGCTCCGGCCGCGCCCAAGCCCGCCGCTCCCCGTCCCGCAGCGCCCCCGAAAAAAGAGGAGTAAGCCATGCCAGCCGCCCCCCGCGCCCTGGCCCTGCTGGTCCTGTTCTGCGCCGCGACGCTCCTGTCCGCGTGCGGAACCAGGTCCGGCGCGGTCAGGACCTACTCGCGCAAGTCCAAGACCTTCGCCGTGGTGGAGACCCGCGCCGGCGACACCGCCGAGTCCCTGGCCAACCGCTACCTCAAGGACCCGGCCAAGGCCTGGGTCGTCACCGAATACAACGGCGTCACCGAGATAACTCCCGGCCAGTTCCTGGTGGTTCCCCTGCAGCCGGTGCACAAGGGCGGCCTGGCCGAGGACGGGCTCCAGGTGGCGCCGGTCCTGGCCTACAGCGCCTTCGCCAAGACCCCGGACTCGGGCGTGGCCCTGTCCCAGGCGGCCTTCGACGACCAGATGCGCTTTCTCAAGGACAACGGCTACACCCCGGTGTCCATCGAGGCCTTCTACAACTTCCTGGAGTTCTCCGAGGACCTGCCCCAGAAGGCGGTGCTCATCACCATCGACGACACGGGCCAGAACACCTACGACGTGGCCTTCCCGGTGCTCCAGAAGTACGGCTTCCCGGCCGCGGTGTTCGTGTGCACCGACCTGGTCACCGGCAAGGAGGGGGCCCTGTCCTGGGACAAGATCAAGGAAATGGCCGCAGCCGGCATTTCCATCCAGCACCAGACCAAGACCCTGCGCAACCTGACCCGGCGCAAGGCCGACGAGACCTTCGAGGACTTCGTGGTGGCCATCGACCGGGAACTCACCGTGGCCACCCTGGAGTTCCGGGAAAAGGCGGGCCTGACCCCGTCCTTCCTGGCCTACCCCTACGGTGCCACCAACGAGCTGGTCATCGCGCTCCTGCGCAAGAACAAGTTCCGCGGCGCCCTCACCCTGTCCGGACAGCCCAACCCCTTCTATACCGACAACTTCCTGGTCAGCCGCAAGCCGGTGACCGCGGGCACCACCCTGGACGCCCTGGGCAAGTCGCTCACCGTGTTCCAGAAGAACGGGGAGGCGCAGTAATGAAGACGATAGCCACCCCCCTGGCCACGGCCCTGGCCCTGGCCCTGCTCCTGGCGTTCCTGGCCTCACCCGCGCCCGCGCCCGCGGCCATCCTCCAGGACGTGCAGAAGATCTTCGAAGGCGAGAAGAAGGACCCCTACGCCGCGGTGTTCACCCGCTTCGTGGAGCAGGCCCGCCTCGACGAGCTGTCCGGCAACCTGCTCAACGCCATGGAGAACCTGCGCATCGCCCTGACCATCCAGCGCTCCGACCGCGCCACCCTGGCCAAGGCCCGGGATATCAAGGCCAAGATCGAGGCCGCGGCAGACACCCATTTCAGCGCGGCCAAGGCCGCCCTGGACAAGGGCGACGCCGCGGCGGCCAAGCGGGAGCTGCTCACCACCCTGCGCCTCAATCCCGACCTCACCGAGGCCCTGGCCCTGCTCAAGAAGAGCCTGAGCCCGGACGTGTTCTCCTACCACAAGGTCAAGGACGGCGAAACCATCGCCTCCCTGGCCAAGAGCGAGTACGGAAACCCCGGGGCCGAGTTGCTCATCACCCGGGTCAACGGCCTGACCATCGCGGACAAGCTCACCGCGGGCCAGACCCTGCGCCTGCCCATCGTGCAACCCGCCCTGCGCCAGGTCCTGGAGCGCGACCTGGCCTTCGCGGCTCCCGAACCGGGCGCCAAGCCCAAGAAGGAGGAGAAGCAGGTCGAGGTGGCGTCCGCAGCCCCGGCTCCGGCCCCGGTCCAGGTCAACATCGCCCAGCCCCAGGGCGCGACCCCGGCCGTGGACGTGGCCCCGCTGCTCTCCATGGCCAAGCTCCAGTTCACCAACGGCCTGTACGAGACGGTCATCTCCCTGACCGACGAGGTGCTGGCCGCGGAGCCGGGCAATGCCGAGGCCGGCGCCCTGCAGCAGGACGCCACCTACCAGTTGGCCTCGAACCTGGCCAAGCGCGGCTCCAACGTGCAGGCGGCCAAGACCTTCATGCGCCTGCCAAAGACTTACAAGGACACCGGAAAGCAGCTGGACGCGGTGCTCTCCATCCTGCACAAGGCCGCGGAGCCGGTGTACCTGGAGGGCGTGAAGTACTTCATCGCCGAGGACCTGCAGAAGGCGGCGGAGACCTGGGAACGCGCCCTGCAGATGGACCCCTGGCACCCCAAGGCCGCCGGCGACCTGCAGAAGGCCCGCCAGCTCCTGGAGAGAATCCGCGGCGGCTGATGGCGCGATCCGGCCCTGCCGGGCACCTGTGCGAGACACGAGAGGGCGCGGCCGACGCGCCCTCTCTCTTTTCCTGCGGCCTACTGCCGGGGGATGGAGACGTTGTCGTCGTCGAAATCCCCGGACTCGGCCGTGCGGTGGCAGGCAGGGCAATTTGCCAGGGACCCGATGGACGGACTCGTCGCCACGTCGGCCGCGAGCTTGCGGTGCTCATGGCGGAACCCGGGCAATTCGGTGATGCGCAGCGGCAGGTCACTGCCCAGGCCGCGCAGGAGTTCGCCATACGCGCCGGCGCCGGCCTCCAGGTAGGCGGCCGCGGCCTGCCGCGCCGCGGGCTCCAGGTCCAGGGGGTTGCCGAAATGGTCGTCCAGGCCGGCCAGGAGCTTCCGCCACGAGCCCTCGGGCAGCAGGCCCGCCGGGTAGGCGAAGTGGCATTCCCCGCAGGCCTCGAGGTAGGCGGGATCCATGGCCACGGCCCGGCCGTGCTTCCCTTCCCGGCCATGGCCATCGTGCTCGCGCCCCTCCCGGTACTCCTCCCGATGCCCTTCCCGGCCGTGGTGGTCGTCGTCGCCAAGAGCCCCGAGGGCCAGTCCCCCCACGAGGAGAGCCAGAACCAGGCCCGCTGCCCAATGAACGGTGCGCATGCGCCTCCCTCCGGTTCGGGTGGTGTATTTCCCACTGTTTTCCTCTGCACTACCGCATCCTCCCCGGATACGCCACCCCCACTACGCGGGCTGCTCCGACCGGACTGGACAAGCCGGCCGACGCGGTGATCGGAGTCATGCTCTAGGCCAAGCCCCCCTTGCCTTGTCCCGGGTTGGGGGGCACAATGGCAGTATCGAAAAATCCCTGTCCCCAACCTCCAACCCCGGAGGACGCCATGAGCGACACCCCCTACGTGCTCTGGTTCAAGGACCTGGCCATCGCCGACGTGCCCCTGGTGGGCGGCAAGACCGCCAGCCTGGGCGAGATGTACAACAGCCTGCGGCCCAAGGGCGTGCGCATCCCCAACGGTTTCGCCATCACCGCTTACGCCTACCGCCACCTCATGGAGTCCACCGGGGCCATGGAGCGGGTGCGCGCCATCCTGGCCGACCTGGACACCTCGGACATGGAGAACCTGGCCTCCCGCGGCCGCCGCATCCGGGCCCTGGTGCGCAGCCTGGAGTTCCCCCCGGACCTGCGCGACGCGGTGCTGGCCGCCTACCGCCAACTCGGGGAGCAGTACGGCAGGGACGTGGACGTGGCGGTGCGCTCCTCGGCCACGGCCGAGGACCTGCCCGACGCCTCCTTCGCGGGCCAGCAGGAGACGTACCTCAACATCCACGGCGCGGAGGAGCTCCTGGAGGCCTGCTCGCGCTGCTTCGCCTCCCTGTTCACCAACCGGGCCATCTCCTACCGGGTGGACAAGGGCTTCGACCATTTCTCCATCGCCCTGTCCATAGCGGTGCAGAAGATGGTGCGCTCGGACCTGGCCTGCTCCGGGGTCATGTTCAGCATCGACACCGAGACCGGTTTCACGGACGCGGTATACGTGACCGGGGCGTATGGCCTGGGCGAGAACGTGGTGCAGGGCGCGGTGACCCCGGACGAGTGGTACGTGTTCAAGCCCACCCTGCGCCAGGGGTTCCGGCCCATCATCATGAAGAAGGTGGGGGCCAAGGCCATCAAGATGGTCTACACCACCGACGCCAAGAACCCCACCAAGAACGTGGCCGTGGCCGACGCGGACCGCAAGCTCCTGGTGCTCTCCGACGACGAGGTGCTGGATCTGGCCCGCATGGCCATGACCATCGAGGACCACTATTCACAGCAGGCCGGCCACCACAAGCCCATGGACATCGAATGGGCCAAGGACGGGCACACGGGCCGGCTCTACATCGTGCAGGCCCGGCCCGAAACCGTGCACTCCCAGAAGGACCTGACCAAGCTCCGGAAGTACGTGCTCAAGGAGACCGGCGAGGTGGCGGCCGAGGGCAAGGCCGTGGGCGAGCTCATCGGCCGGGGCCGGGCGCACATCATCAAGGACGCCCAGATGATCGGGGATTTCAAGCCCGGCGAGGTGCTCGTCACCGACATGACCGATCCGGACTGGGAGCCCATCATGAAGGTGGCCGCGGCCATCGTCACCAACCGGGGCGGCCGCACCTGCCACGCGGCCATCATCAGCCGCGAGCTGGGCATCCCCTGCGTGGTGGGCGCGGGCGACGCCACCGAACGCATCGCCGACAGGGCGGAGGTCACGGTGGACTGCGCCTCGGGCGCGGTGGGCCTGGTGTACAAGGGCCTGCTCACCTTCGAGGTGCAGGAGACCGACCTCTCGGCCCTGCCCGCCACCCGCACCAAGATCATGATGAACCTGGCCAGCCCGGAACAGGCCTTCGAGAAGTGCTTCATCCCCAATGCCGGGGTGGGCCTGGCCCGGGAGGAGTTCATCATCAGTTCCTACATCCGCATCCACCCCCTGGCGCTCCTGCGCTTCGACCAGCTCACGGACCGCGCCCTGCGCGCCCAGATCGCGGAGCTGACCATCGGCTACCCGGACAAGGCCCGCTACTTCTCGGACAGGCTGGCCGAGGGCGTGGGCATGATCGCCGCGGCCTTTTATCCCAAGCCGGTCATCGTGCGCCTGTCCGACTTCAAGACCAACGAGTACGCCAACTTGATCGGCGGCAAGGACTTCGAGCCGCACGAGGAGAACCCCATGATCGGCTGGCGCGGGGCCTCGCGTTACTACGCCGCGGCGTACAAGGAGGCCTTCGCCCTGGAATGCCGGGCCATGCTCAAGATCCGCCAGGAGATGGGCCTGACCAACCTGGAGGTCATGATCCCCTTCGTGCGCACCGTGGAGGAGGCCCGCCAGGTCATGGCCACCATGGCCGAGTACGGCCTGCGGCAGGGGGAGAACGGGCTCAAGGTCATCGGCATGTGCGAGATACCGTCCAACGTGATCCTGGCCGAGGAGTTCCTGGACCTGCTGGACGGGTTCTCCATCGGCACCAACGACCTGACCCAGCTCATCCTGGGCGTGGACCGGGACTCGGAGCTGGTGGCCCACGTGTACGACGAGCGCAACCCCGCGGTGAAGGAGATGGTGGAGCGGGTCATCAAGGTGGCGACGAAGAAGGGCAAGTACATCGGCATCTGCGGCCAGGCCCCCAGCGACTACGTGGAGTTCGCCGAGTTCGTGGTGCAGTGCGGCATCGAGACCATGTCCCTGAACCCGGACACCATGATCAAGACCACCCTGGCCGTGGCCGAACTGGAAAAGAAGCTGGGCATTTCGCCCGCGTGATCCCCGCATTTGCTGCAGCGGGCGGGAGGGGCGCAGTCTCCTCCCGCCCGCCGCGTTTCCGACCAGAGCTAGGCCTCGACCAGCATGAGCATGCCTTCGGGATCATACGCCGGGTCCAGGGCGGTCTTGTAGACCCGCAGGGACAGGTAGTGGGCGCACTCCAGGCAGATCCGCCGGCTGCGGCAAAAGTGGCCCATGAGGTTTCTCGCCTCGGGATTCTCGCTGCCCTTGAACGCCTGGTGGAAGGGGCATTCGGCCTTGTACTCGCACCCGAATTCCATGGCGCACCTCCGGTTGGCGGAACGCGGACTCCCCGAAAGGGGGAATCCCCATTCTGTCCTGTAACCGCATAGGCGTGCAGAGGGAAGCGTTTTTTCGGCGGCAGGCGGCAGATCGCGGGAAAATCCGGCTCAGTCCTCGGCCGGACCGGGCCCCGGCGCCGCCGGGGCCGCGCCGCGGCCGGCCAAGAACTCGGCGATCTTCAGGTCCTCGCCCAGGATGTGGCCGATGAGCCAGTCCTTGAGGAACTTCCTGACTTCGTCGGGGCCGGGGGCGCGCTTCTGGTAGAGCTGGCGCTGGTATTCCTTGACCGTGCGCATGAGCCCGGCATGGGCCTGGCGCTGGCGCTCCAGGCCGGGGTAGCGGATGCGCTCCATGTAGCGCTCCTCGGCCGCGAAATGGCTGACCGCGTACTCGCGCAGGCGGTTCACCAGGTCGGCCACGGCCTCCTGGCCCCGGCCCTGGCGCAGGGCCTCCACCAGGTCGCTGCAGTACCCGATCAGGGCCTTGTGCTGGTTGTCGATCTCGTCCACGCCCAGGCGCAGGCGGTCATCCCAGCGCAGGGCCGGCTCGGCGGACGGGGTCGCGGGCTTGGCCGGCTTGGCGGCGTGGTCCGGCTCCCCGTCGGCGCGGGGCGGCCTGAACTCGGTGATTGCCATGGTTCTCTCCTTGTGCCCGCCATAACACAACCGGCACGGCAGGAAAAGGCCCGGCCGCGTTCAGGCCAGGAGCACGGGCTTGAGGCGGCGGGAGAGGGCCTGCCAGCGCTCCCGGGCCTTGGCCAGGCGCGACTCGTCGCGCAGGCGCAGGGTCTCGCGCAGGGTCAGGGTGGCGTCGTGCAGCATGGAGAGCGCGGTGTAGAGCCAGGTGGCCTTTTCCTTGGCCGGCATGTCGTTGTTCACCGCCATGCGGAAACGGCCGCCCCCCAGGGGGGCCAGGTGCCGCGCCTCCAGGGCGTCCAGGTTGTTGTGGGCGTGGGAGCAGAGCTTGGCGTAGATGGAGGCATAAAATTCTTCCATGCCGGCCATTCGGAACCGATCCTTGACGCGGATGTGGCCCGCGCCCTGGGCGGTGATGTCCCCCAGCTTCGCCTTGAGTTCGTCGCGGTAGGCCGCGAAGTCCTCGGACGCGGCGAACGGGGCCAACTTCGGCACCGACGCCACCCCGGAGCAGAAGGTCAGGGACTGGCTGTAGAAGGAGTGCTCGATGTAGGACAGGTAGCCCCGGTCCCGGGACAGGTTCACGAAGTCCACCATGGCCTCGGCGTAGGCCCTGAGCACGATGGGCGCGACCCACCAGCAGCGGCTGCGGTACAGGCTCACGATGCCCGAGGAGAAATCCAGAAACGAGCAGTACATGGCCACCAGGGCGTAGTGCTGCACGTCCTCCGGGTCGAAGTCCAACTCTTCCAGCCCCGCGGCGTAGGCGTCCACCACGGCCTGGGCCTGCTTGAGCAGCTTCTTCTCGTCCAGTCCGAATTCCTGCATGCGGGGCAGCCTAGCACACCCCGGCGCGATGCCGAAAGCCCTGCGCCGGAAGCGGTCCGGGGCGGCCTTGACCAGGGCGCGGTCCTGCACTAGTATTTGCACACCCGGAACAGGACGGCGACCCTGGGAGCCGGAACCGGCCGCAGCCCCGGCTGCGGCTCGTTGTTTTTTTTGTCGCTGTCCGCCCAGGCATATCGGGAAAAAACCACGACGGAGACGGATATGGAAAGCATCCCCATCACGGTGCAGGGCTTCGAGAAGATCAAGCAGGAACTGGACAAGCTCAAGGCCGAGCGGCCCGAGATCATCCAGGCCATCAAGGAGGCGCGGGAGGAAGGCGACCTGCGCGAGAACGCGGGCTACGAGGCGGCCCGCGAGCGCCAGGGCATGCTGGAGGCGCGCATCAACTACATCGAGTCGCGCATGCACCGGTTCAACGTCATCGACCTCAAGACCCTGGACGGCGAGAAGGTCACCTTCGGCGCCACGGTGGAGATCGAGGACGTGGACTCGGGCGAACGCAAGACGTTCACGCTGCTCGGCCCGGACGAGGCGGACTTCAACAACGGCACCATCTCGGTGCTCTCCCCGGTGGCTCGCGCCCTGCTCGGCAAGTACGAGGGCGACGAGGTCACGGTGGAGGCGCCCAAGGGCCAGATCAACTACGAGATCCTCTCTGTGGCCTTCAAGGGCGCGGCCAACTAGCCGCCCACCCGACAGAAACGAAGCGGCCCGGCTTGCGCCGGGCCGCTTTTTATTATCCGTGTTAGTTGGCTTAGCTATTCAGTTTGGCACGATTTCTAGTCGATATCGTAACGGATATATTTCCTCGGAAGGAATATTATAACTCACCCCCCAACCGAAATTCGGCTCATACAATTTATAAATTATGAGTTCATTATTCTTTCGTATGGGCCTAACCATCCTCAAATCGGATCTATCCAATATCGTAAGAATGGGATCATTCTTTAACCATTTATCCATTTTTATAAAAATATCAAAACGTGTACCATTGGAATCATCGCGATGAACAGCTATATTCTTATCAATATACTCAAGAGCTCCGTTATTATATAGTATTTTACCAGATTCATCAAATATAATGAATGGAGAAACCTTAGTTGATAACATATCTACATATTCCTGACTATATAATATATCTTTCACTTCACCTTTTATAAAAAGTATAATGGCTACTATTTAAGCAATAATCCCTAATGCCTTGCCGAAGCTATAAACTACACTTCTCCAATCTGCTGACTTCTCCATTGTAGTCCTCCAAAAGGACTTTTTAATCTTGCTAAAATTCCAAGAATAAACAGTATCGGTGCTATTTCCTCCCCTTCAGTAATGGAACCGGCAGGAAAACACCACCACCGCCTCGCCGTCGAGTTGGTAGACGAGGCGGTGTTCTGAACTGATTCGCCTTGACCATTTGCCGGCGAGGTCGAACTTGAGGGCCTCGGGCTTGCCCAAGCCGGCGTGCGGGGTGCGCTGGATGTCGCGCAGGAGGGCGTTGATGCGCTTGAGAACCGCCTTGTCGGTGGCCTGCCAGTAGAGGTACTCGTCCCAGGCGTGGGGGGTGAAGACCAGCCGCCTCATTCGTCGAGGAGGTCCCGCTCCTGCGCCTTGCCCTCCTCGTACTGCCGGATGCTCTCCCGCAGCCGCGCCGCGTTGGCCGGGGTGCTCAGGAGATAGCCGGTTTCCTGCATGGCGTTGTAGTCGTCCAGGGAGACCATCACCACCGGCCGGCCGCCCCTCCGGGTCACCACCACCGGCTCGTGGCTGTCGCACACCCGCTCCATGGTCTCCACCATGGTCTTGCGCGCCGCGGAATAGGAAATCACGTCCATGGGAGCCTCCTGTTTCTTGTACAACTCATTGTACAACCTCCCACTCGTCTGTCAAGCCCATGCCCCTCTCCAAAGAAAACGCCCTGCGGCGAGCCGACCGGCCTGCCGCAGGGCGCGCTGTTCCGTCCGTGGGGCCGCCTTCCTACTTGCCGTTGGCCTTCTTGAACCCTTCCCCCGCGGCCCGGATGACCTTCTCGTCCACGCAGAAGGTGAGGCGGAAGTAGCCCGGGTAGCCGAAGCCCGTGCCGGGCACGGCCAGGACCCGCTGCTCCTTGAGCTTCTGCACGAAGGCCACGTCGTCGCCGCCCGGGGCCTTGGGGAAGAAGTAGAACGCGCCCTTGGGCATGGAGTACTCGTAGCCGGCCGCGTCCAGCACCTCGGCCATGGCCTTGCGGCGGGCGTCATAGATTCCCACGTCCACCTGCGAGCCCAGGGCCGCGGCCATGAGCTTCTGGCCCACGGCCGGGGCGTTCACGAAGCCCAGGATGCGGTTGGCCAGGACCAGCCCGGCCATGAGCTGCCCCTTGTCCGGCATCTGCGGGGCCACGGCCACGTAGCCCACCCGCTCCCCGGCCAGGGACAGGTTCTTGGAAAAGGACCCCAGCACCACGGCGTACTCGTACATGGGCAGCACCGGCGGCACCTGCACGCCGTCGAACACCAGGAAGCGGTAGGGCTCGTCCGCGGCCAGGTACACCGGCCGCCCGTACTGGGCGGTCTTCTTCTTCAGTATCTCCACCAGCCCGGCCATCTGCCCGGCGGAATACACCGCGCCGGTGGGGTTGTGCGGCGAATTCACCAGCACCACCCGGGTCTTGGGCCCGATAGCCGCCTCGATGGCGTCCAGGTCCAGGTCGAAGGTCAGCTCCTTGGACTTCACGCTCCTGAACACGCCGCGGTGGTTCTCGGTGTAGAACCCGTACTCCACGAAGAATGGGGCGGGCGCGAGCACCTCGTCGCCGGGCTCCAGCACCGCCCGGAACAGCACGTTCAGCCCGCCGGCCGCGCCGCAGGTCAGCACCAGGTCGCCGGCCCCCAGGGCGCAGCCCTGCTCCCTGCCCAGATACTCCGCCAGCTTCGCGCGCGCGTCGTCGTACCCCGCGTTGGCCATGTAGCCCAGGGCGAACGGCTTGTCAGCGACCTTGGCCAGGTCGGCCAGCCCCTGCCCCACCGCCGCGGGCGGCGGCAGGTCCGGGTTGCCCAGGCTGAAGTCGTACACCTTGTCCGCGCCGAACTCGGCCTTGAGCCTGGCGCCCTCCTCGAACATCTTGCGGATCCACGAGGCGCGCTCCAGATACCCGGATATCTGTGAAGAAAGCAGCTGCATGAGAACCTCCGAATGCGGGGGCTGCGACGCCCCGCCGTGTTTCCTAACAAGAGCGGGCGATTCACGAATCGCCCCTACACAAGCAGAAAAATCCACCCGCGAAGGCGCGACACTCTTTTGTAGGGGCGAATCACGAATCGCCCGCTCTTTACATCGTAATTTCCTGCGCCCAGGCTCAGGGAACGTCCAGCCCCTGCAGCTTGTATTCGTTGATCTTGTTGCGCAGGGTGCGCACCGAGATGCCGAGCAGCTCCGCGGCCTGGGTGCGGTTGCCCTCGGTCTGCTCCAGGCGCTTGAGGATGGCGATGCGCTCGATCTCGTCCAGGCGCAGGTTGCCGCCGGCCAGGGCCTTCTCCAGGTCGCCCCCGGGCTCGGTGGCCACCACGGGCGCGTCGTCCTCGTCGGTCGAGGCGGCCTGGTCCAGCTCCTCGGCCAGCTCGTCGGGCAGCCAGGTGTCCGAGTCCAGCAGGAAATGCTTCTTCTCGATGCGGCCCTTGGCCCCGGCCAGGAGCACGGCCCGCTCCATGAGGTTCTGCAGCTCGCGCACGTTGCCCGGCCAGTCGTAGCCGATGAGCCAGGCCCGGGCCTCGTCCGAGAACACGGCGCGGGGCAGGCCGTAGACGCTGGTGTAGTTGTCCACGAAATACTGGGCCAGGAGCAGGATGTCCTCGGCGCGCTCGCGCAGGGCGGGCAGGCGCAGGGGGATGACGTTCAGGCGGAAGAAAAGGTCGCGGCGGAACTTGCCCCCCTCCACGGTCTCCTCGATGTTGCGGTTGGTGGTGGCCAGCACCCGCACGTCGACCTTCACGGTCTCGGTGCCGCCCACCCGGTCCAACTCGCCCTCCTGGAGCACGCGCAGCAGCTTGGCCTGGAGCCCCAGGTCCATCTCCGTGATCTCGTCCAGGAGCAGGGTGCCATTGCTGGCCAATTCGAATTTTCCGGGCTTGCGGGAGATGGCCCCGGTGAAGGCCCCCTTCTCGTGGCCGAAGAGTTCGGACTCCAGGAGGTGTTCGGGCAGGGCCGCGCAGTTGATGGCGATGAAGGGCCCGGCCGCGCGGCTGGAATGGGTGTGCAGGTACTTGGCGAAGAGCTCCTTGCCGGTGCCGGACTCGCCGGAGATGAGCACCGAGGCCTTGGAGGGCGCGACCTGCTTGGCCAGGGCCAGGACCCTGCGCACGCTGGGGTGGTTGCCGATGATCTTGAGGCCCGGGCTGGTTGCCGGGGCTGCCGGGGCGGGCTGGGCCGGGCGCTCCCGGGGCAGGGCCGCGCGGATCTTGTCGAAGGACAGGGGCTCCAGCCAGTAGTCGCGCGCGCCCAGGGACAGGAAGCGCTGGGCCTCGTCGGCCGAACCGCGGTCCGTGAACACGATGACCGGGGGGAACCCGTCCTCTTCCGAGGCCTTGGCCAGCAGGTCCTCGATGCGCAGGCCGGGCAGGCCCGGCCGGGCGAAGACCGCGGCCGGCCGGTGCTTCTTCACGCTGGCCAGAGCCCCGGCCAGGGAGTCGGCCAGGGCGGCTTCGAGCCCGGCCTCCTTGAGCTGGGGAAAGACTGCCGCGGCCGCAGCCGGGGGGGCGAGGAAGAGGATGGTCCGAACCGCCATGCCGACTTCTACCCCCTTGCGGGGGATTTATCAACGGCTCGGGTGAGTTGTGCCCAGCAGGCGGGGTCAGGACCCAGCCGAAGCGTCCCGGCCCGCGGCCAGGCTGGCCAGGACCGCGGCAAGCTCGTCCATGTCCACGGGCTTGGCGATGTAGGCGTCCATGCCCGCGGCCAGGAAGCGTTCCCGGTCGCCCTTCATGGCGTGGGCGGTGAGCGCGATGATGGGAATGGCGGACCGGGCCCCCAGGGAGGCGGAGCCGCGGATGGCCCGGGTGGCTTCCAGGCCGTCCATGAGCGGCATCTGCACATCCATGAGAATGCAGTCGAAGTCCCCCCCCGCCAGCAGGCGCAGGACCTCCTGGCCGTTGGCCGCGCTGGACACGGTGTGGCCCCCCAGTTCCAGGGCGCGGCGGGCGGCCAGTTGGTTGACCCGGTCGTCCTCGGCCAGCAGGATCCGCAGGGGCCTGCCGGGCGAGGCCTCGGCCGCCGGGGCCGGGGCCGGCTCCTCGCCCCGGGGCAACGCGGCCAGGGGCACGGCCACGGTGAAGGTGGCGCCCCGGCCCGGCTCGCTCTCCACGGCGAGGCTGCCGCCCATGAGCTGGATCAGGCGGCGCACGATGGACAGGCCCAGGCCGGTGCCCTGGTAGCGCCGGGTGGAGGAGGCGTCGGCCTGGGCGAAGGCCTCGAAGACCAGGTCCTGGCTGCTCTCGGGAATGCCGATGCCGGTGTCGGCCACCTCCAGGAACAGCGTGACGCGATGGGGCTTGCCGGGATGGCGCAGGGTGGAGGCGGTGACCCGCACCCCGCCCTGTTCGGTGAACTTCACGGCGTTGCCAACCAGGTTGATGAGCACCTGGCGGATCCGGGCCTGGTCGCCCACCAGGCGCACCGGCGTCGGGCCCAGGACCCGGGCGGAGAACTCCAGGCCCTTGGCCCGGGTCTCCAGGTCGAAGATGTCGTCCACCTGGTCCAGGGTCTCCTGCAGGTCGAAGGGCTCCAGCGCCAGGTCCACCTTGCCCATCTCCAGCTTGGAGAAATCCAGGATGTCGCCCAGGATGCGCAACAGGCTGCGGCCCGAGGCCAGGGCCGTGGTGAGGTAGTTGCGCTGCTCCTCGTCCAGCTCGCCCATGAGGGCCAACTGGAGCATACCGAACATCCCGTTCAGGGGGGTGCGGATCTCATGGCTCATGTTGGCCAGAAACTCGCCCTTGGCGCGGTTGGCGGCCTCGGCCGCGGTGCGGGCCGCCCGGATGTCCTCCTCCATGCGGATGCGCTGCACGGCCAGGGCGAAGAGCCCGGCCAGGGCCTCCACCGCGCGCAGGTCCTCCTCGTCGTACTGCCGGTCCGGGTTGGCCAGGGCCACCATGCCCACGGGACGCTGGCCCACGCAGGCGGGCGCGGCCAGGAAGCGGTGCACCGGCGCGTGGCCCACGGGCAGGCCCCGGGCCGCGGGGTGGGACTCCGGGGAATTGCAGATGAAGCCCGCGCAGGTGTTCAGGCACACCCCCCACAGGCCGGGATAGCCCTGCGGCCCCCGAGGGAAGCAGACGCCGCGGCCAGGGACCTTGCAGTCCTCCCGATCCATCATGGCGGACAGGGTGAGCCCCACGTTGTCTCCGGTCTGGGGATCGATGGCGGACACGAACCCGTAGCGGCTGCCGGTCACATCCAGGGCCCAGCGGTGCACCACCTCCGCCACCGAGGCGATGCTGGCACCGGGCTCGGCCATGGCCCGGGCCACGTCGGCCAGGGCGCGGTTGATGGCCTGCTCGTGGCGCATCTTTTCCGCACCCCTGCGGCGCTCGGTCACGTCGGTGATGAACCCGTCGTAGTGCTTGGCCCGGCCCTGGTCGTCGCGCACCACGCGCAGGGTGCGCGAGGTCCAGATCACCTGGCCGTCGCGGCGGCGGGAGAGGACCTCGAAGTCCTCCACCACGTCCTGGAACTCCATGAGGCGCAAGAGCCGCTGGCGGTTCTCCGGGTCCACGAACACCTGGCGGCCGATGTCCTTCACCTCGTCGACGAGCTGCTCCGGCGAGTCGTAGCCGTAGATCTGGGCCAGCTTGGCGTTGGCCGAAAGGTAGCGGCCCCCGGGGCTGGTGCGGAAGATGCCCAGGGGGGCGTTGTCGAAGAGATCGCGGAAATTGCGTTCGGACTCGCGCAGGGCGGCCGCGGCCCGGGTGCGCTCCTCCACCTCGGCCTGGAGCAGGGCATTGGCCGCGGAGAGCTCCCGGGTCTTGAGCATGACCTTTCGGCGCAGGACCAGGGTGGCCAGGACCAGGCCCAGCACCAGGAGCAGTGCGCCCAGCACGGCCCACCCCACCCAGCCCGGCATCTGCTCCGGGACGGCCCCTCCGAGCCACGTGTCCAGGGCCCGGTAGTAGATGGAGTCCTTGCTCGCCTTGAGGGCCGCGACATGGGCGTCCAGGGCCGGGAGCAGGCCGGCGGGATCGCCCTTGGGCACGGCTAGGCGCAGCTCGATGGGATTGAAGATGATGGGCGTGGGATCCAGGTCGTAGTCCTGCTCCAGGCGCCGGGCCACCTGGCGGTTCACCACCCCGGCGTCGGCCCGGCCCGCGTCCACGGCCGCGAACACCCCGGCGTAGCCGCCCACCTCCAGCGGCGTGAAGGAGACGCAAAACTGCGCCATGAGGTCGCAAAACGCCTGGCTGTGGATGTCGCCCCGGACCATGGCCACGGTGCTGCCGGCCAGGTCGAAGAAGGACTCCACCCGCTTTCCGTGGGCCGCGTAGACCCGGGCCCAGTTCACCAGGATGGTCTCCCGGGTGAAGTCCAGGGTCTTGGCCCGCTCCTCGGAATAGGCCACCGCCGCCAGCAGATCAAGCTTGCCCGCGCGGGTGCTTTCCAGCAACCCGCCCCACGGGCCGGTCTGCGGCTGGATGTCCCAGCCCTGAGCCTGGGCCAGGGGCCGGAGTATGTCCATGTACAGGCCCATGGCCTGCCCATCGGCCGTGAAGATCAGGGGCCGGTTCTGGTCGACACCCAACCTGACGGCTTTTGCCTGAACGGACAAAGGAATTGAAATAACAAGGAAAATCGTGACGAAACAGAGAAGTCTGCGAAGATATTTTGAATGCACGTTCACGGTCGCATCCTATCCATTCCCAGACCAGAGCGCAAGCCGCTCCCACCAGTTGACCTCAGGGGCAAGGTCCAATAGCCTGCGGCCCGTTCTCCCGGCAGGACGGCCCCTGAGCCGGCGCCGGAGGAAGGGGAAGGAACCCATGGATACCAAGGCGTTGCGTAGACTTCTCGATCGCGTGTCCCGGGGCTCGGTGAGCCCGGACGAGGCGACCCGGACCTTGAACGGGGAGGCCCAGGCAGCGGGCGTGACCCTGGACCACAAACGCGAGGGCCGCGCCGGACTGCCCGAGGTGGTCTTCGGCCCGGGCAAGAACCTGGAGCAGTTGGCCGAGGCGGTGCGCGGCCTGGCCGAGGGCGGCCGGCCGGCCCTGGCCACCCGGGTGGACGCCATGCAGGGCAAGTTCCTGCTGGCCGAATTCCCGGGCAGCGAATACCACGCCAAGTCCGGCCTGTTTGCGGCCAATTTCCGCCTCAACCTGGACGGGCCCCAGCCCGCGACCGGCCAGGCCCTGGTGGTCTCGGCCGGGGCCGCGGACCACCGGGTGGCCCTGGAGGCCCTGGGCTCGGCCCGGTTCTTCGGCCTGGACATGGGCTTCGTGCCCGACGTGGGCGTGGCCGGGCTGCACCGGCTGGCCCCGCACGTGGAGGCTTTGGCCCAGGCCCGGGTGGTGGTTGCCGTGGCCGGCATGGACGGGGCCCTGCCCAGCGTGCTGGCCGGGCTCCTGCCCGCGCCGGTGGTGGCGGTTCCCACCTCGGCGGGCTACGGCGTGTCCTTCGGCGGGGTGGCGGCCCTGCTCACCATGCTCAACTCCTGCGCGCCCGGGGTGAGCGTGGTGAACATCGACAACGGCTTCGGCGCGGCCTGCGTCGCGGCCAAAATCCTGCGCGGCCCGGAGCGGCATTGAGCATACCCTGCCCGGACCGGCGAGCGGACTGGGCGGCCCATGCCCGCGGCCTGCTGCGCGTTTCCCTTGCCGTCCACATCCTGGGCCTGGGCCTGGGCAACGCCATCTTCGAGATCGGGGCGGTGGGCACGGTCATCAGCCTGGGCGCTTGCTACGTGCTGGGCTGGCGCGACTCCAACCTGCGCCGGTTCACCCCCCGCTGGCCGTATTTCCTGTTCCTGGCCCTGGTGGGCCTGAAGATCTTCTCCAGCGTGTCCCCGGCCTCGGGCTGCTACGTGTTGCAGCACACCTGGTACAAGGGGCCGCTCCTGGTGCTGGCCGGGCTGGAGGCGGTGCGCAGCCGGCGCGACCTGGGCCTGTTCGCCTTCGCCTTCGCGGCCATGGCCTGCCTGCGCGGCCTGGCCGGGACCTGGGAGTTGGGCGCGCACGGCTGGATCGCCGAGAAGCGGGTGGGCAACCTCATGTCCATGGCCCTGCCCCTGTGCTTCTGCCTGCCCCTGTTCCTGCCCCGGTCCTGGCCCGCCTGGCAGCGCTGGCTGGCCACCGGGCTCATCGCCCTGCCCGGGTTCATCACCTGGGCCGGGTCCGAGGCCCGCAGCGGCTGGTTTGGCCTGTGCGTCGCGGCCCTGGCCTTCTTCTGGATGCGCATGAGCACCCGCAAGGCCGCCCTGGCCGGCGTACTGGTGCTGGCCGCCCTGCTCCTGGCCAAGCCCACCCACCTGAACATGCACGACGTGGCCACCGACGCCCGGTGGGAGATCTGGGGCGTGGCGCTCAAGGTCTGGCAGGCCCACCCCCTGCTGGGCGCCGGGGTCAACGCCTTCGAGCCGGCTTACCGCGAGTTGGGCATCGAGTTCGACCCGGCGCGTTACGGCGACGCCATGCCCCACCCCCACAACATCTACCTCCAGTTCCTGGCCGAGACCGGGCTGGTGGGGCTGGCGGTGTTCCTGAACTTCGCCCTGGGTTACGTGGTGCGCACCGGCCGCCGCATCAGATCCGCCCTGGCCCGGGCCAGCCAGCGCGGCCGTCCGGCCCGGGACATGGCCCACTGGTTCGCCGCGGCCTGCTGCTGGTCGTCCTTCGTGGGCTACCTGGCCAGCGGCATGTCCGCGCACAACTTCTACCGCAACTGGTGGCTGTCCTCGGCCATGGTCCTCCTGGGCCTGACCCTGGGCGCCTGCGCCGCGGCGCCGGAGCAGCCCGGGAACGCGGAATGAGCGGCCATCCCTGGCGCGGCAACCTGCTGCTGCTCGCGGGCAGCGTGCTGCTGGCCTACCTGGCCTTCGAGTTCGCCCTGTTCCCGAGCATCCTCCCCGAACTCCCCCTGGACAAGCAGGAGCACCTGAGCCGCGAGGCCCGCATCCTGGCCCAGAGCTCCAAGGACGGCCCCACCCCCCGGCCCGGCTACATCGCGCTTTTTGGCGACGCCTCCGCCTCGGGCATGGGCGACTGGCTCCTGGGCGCGGACCACGCGGCGCGGCCGGACTACGCCAGCGCCCACGTGCTGTACCAGTCCACCCACCGGGACGTGGTGAGCTTCGGCCGGACCCGGGCAGGCAGCGTGGAGGGCATCCTGGCGCAGCCCCTGGCCAGCCTGCACTTCCTGCGCGCCCTGTGGCGCTACGACATGCCCGCGCCGGGCACGGTGCTGGTCTATTTCTGCGAGGGCAACGACCTGGCCGAAAACCTGCGCGCGGTGCATCGCCGGGTCCCCCCGGACGAGACTCCCGGCCTGGCCGATCCGACCCGGGCCCGGGAGTTCGTGCGCGCCATGCTTGAGGAAAAGCCTCCGAACCCGCCACTGACCGCCAACCTGCTCTTCGGCCGCTTCCTGCTCAAGGCCGCGGGCCGGGCCATCCTGGGCGAGCCCCGGGGCCAAGGCGAGGGCCAATCGGCCGGGCTCGAGCTGCCGGTGCGCATCAACCGCGCCTCGGTGGACGGGGCGGTGGTGGAGCTGCCCAATTACCTGGAGGGGCCGGCCCTGGAGCTGTCCGATGCCGAACTGGCCGTGGCCCTGGCCGTCCTGGACGCCTGCCTGGACGAACTGGCCAGCCGGCCGGAATTCGCATCCGCCAACAAGGCCGTGGTCTACCTGCCCTCGCCCCTGTCCTGCTACGACCTGGCCACGGACACGGTGCACGCCCAGCGCTTCACGCCCGGCGAGAACCGCTTCCCGGCCAGGCTGGTGCGCAAGCGCGGGGAGCGCATCGCCCGGGCGGTGCGCGACGCGGCCCTGGCCCACGGCCTGGGCTTCATCGACCCCCGGCCCGCGCTGCGCGAGGCGGCCCGCACGGAATGCATCCACGGCCCCCGGGACTGGAGGCATTTCAACCGCGCCGGCTACACGGCCCTGGCCCGGGCCATCGCCGCCAAGCTCGCGCCATGAGCCGCGGAACCCGCCGGTTTACGCGGCCTTAGAAAAACACTACACATTCTCCATGCTCACCGAAGCATGGCACACCCTGCGCGCGGCCTTTCCGGCCCCGGCTCCGGACCAGGCGCCCCAGGCCCTATCCCGCCTGGCCCAGGGCGGGGTGGGCAAGCAGCACCTGGTGGACGCCGCGGGGCTCATCCTGGGTTCGACCCCGGGCCTGTCCCTGGACGGGAAAGCGCCCCTGGCCTTCTCCCTGCTCCTGGCCGCCTGGGAGGACGACCCCCTGGACGGCGACCTGGCGGGCAACCTGCTGGCGGCCCAGGCCCGGCAGCCCTTCCTGCCCGCATCCCTCGCTCCCGCCCTGGACCTGGTCCGCACCCGGCACCGCCGGCCCGAGAACCTCACCTATTTCCTGCGCCTGGCCACCCGCCGCGAGTACGGCAAGCTCACCCGGCTCATCGCAGCCGAGGCCAAGAAGGACCCGGGCAACCTGTTCTGGCCGCAGCGCGCCCTGGTCCACGCCGCGGTCACCGGGGACTGGGATTTCGCCCTGGAGATGACCGCGGCCCTGCCAGCGCCGCTCGGCTTCGCCCACGCCGCGTCCCGGGGCCAGGCCGCCTTCCTGGCAGGCGACTTCGCGGCCGCGGCCGCGGCCTACACCCAGGCACACGCCGCCAGGCCCCTGCCCGGCCTGGCCGAGCGCGCGGCAGAGGCTCGCTACCGCGTCGCGGGCCTGGACGCGGCCCGGCCCCTGTGGCGCGACGCCCTCGCGGCCCGGCCCTGGCAGGCCAACGCGCTCCTGCGTTGCCACGACGCACTCACCGGCCTGGACCGCGCCGCGTCCCTGCCCCCAGGCCGGGTCGCGGTGCTGCTCTACTGCTTCAACAAGGCGTCGGACCTGGACGCCACCCTGGCGTCCGTGGCCGCATCGGAACTGGGAGAGGCCCGCGTCTTCGTGCTGGACAACGGCTCCACCGACGCCACCCCGGAGGTCATCGCGGCCTGGGCCGGACGCCTGGCCGGGCGGCTCGTTCCCGTGCCCCTGCGGGTGAACGTGGGCGCGCCGGCCGCGCGCAACTGGCTGGCCAGCCTGCCCGAGGTGCGCGACACCGACTTCTGCGCCTATCTGGACGACGACGTGGAGGTCCCCGCGGACTGGCTCGCCCGCCTGGGCGCGGCCGCAGCCGCCCTGCCCGACGCCGGGGCCTGGGGCTGCCGCATCCGGGAATACGGCTCCCCGGGCGTCTTGCAGAACGCGGACCTGCACCTTCAACCCCCCGACGGCAAGCACGAGTTCCCGGACCTGGACCCGCGCAAGACCCGCGAGCCCAGCTTCCGCGTGTCCAACCTGCACCTGCAGACCCTGGACCAGGGCCAGTTCGACTATCTGCGGCCCTGCGCCTCGGTCACCGGGTGCTGCCACCTCTTCCGCACCGCTGCGCTGCGCGAGTCCGGCGGGTTCTCCCTCCGCCTCTCCCCCACCCAGTACGACGACCTGGAGCACGACCTGCGCCTGGCCGCAGCCGGCAGGTTCGCGGCCTACCAGGGCCACCTCTGCGTGGCGCACAAGAAGCAGACCGGCAAGGTCAGCCAGTCCCAGCCCGCGCCCTACGGCAACGCCATCGGCAACCAGTACAAGCTCCAGGCCATGCACCCGGCCGAGGAGATACGGCGGCTCGCCGCCGAGGAGGCGAGGCTGCTCCTGGACGACCTGGAGGCAAAAGCCAAGAGGGTGGATGAAGAGCTGTTTGGCAGGGAGCTTGCTTGATCCCGCAGGTTGGAGCAACGCGGTAGAAATTGCCAGGGAGGGCGAATGAAAACCACGTATCTCATCATCGGGGCGGGTCCCACGGGCCTGGGGGCGGGGTGGCGCTTGAAGGAGCTGGGGGTGAACGACTTCCTGATCCTGGAACGCAGCTCCCACGTGGGCGGCCTGGCCGCCTCGTTCCGGGACAACGCGGGCTTCACCTGGGACGTGGGCGGGCACGTGGTGTTCTCGCACTACGAGTATTTCGACCGGCTGCTGGACGGCCTGCTCGGCAGCGACTACCTGGAGCACCAGCGCGAGGCCTGGATACGCATGGCCGGGACCTGGGCGCCCTACCCCTTCCAGAACAACATCCGCTATTTGCCGCCCAAGGAGCGCTGGCGCTGCGTGCAGGGGCTGCTGCGCGCGCGGGAGGCGCAGGAGGAGGGCCGGCCGGCCAACTTCCGGGAGTGGATCCTGCGGGTGTTCGGCCAGGGCATCGCCGAGCTGTTCATGCTGCCCTACAACTACAAGGTCTGGGCCACCCGGCCCGAGGACATGGACTTCGGCTGGATCGGCGAGCGGGTGAGCGTCATCGACCTGGAGCGGGTGCTCAAGAACATCGTGCTGGAGCTGGACGACGTGTCCTGGGGGCCCAACAATACCTTCAAGTTCCCGCTCTACGGCGGGACGGGCGAGATCTTCCGGCGGCTGGGCAAGCGGCTTTCCGAGAACATCCTCATCGGCCAGGAGGTGGTGCGCCTGGACCCGGTGGCCAAGCAGGCCACCATCAAGGGCGGCGAGGTGGTCGAGTACGAGACCCTCCTGTCCACCGGCCCCCTGGACCGGCTGGTGCTGGACCAGATCCAGTCCCCGCCGGACGCGGCCATCCGCGCGGCGGGCGAGCTGACCCACAACGGGGTGTGGATCGGCGGGGTGGGGGTGCGCGGCCACGTGGCGGACTCCAAGTGCTGGATGTACTTCCCCGAGTCCAACTGCCCGTTCTACCGGGTGACCAATTTCCACAACTACTCGCCCAAGAACGTGCCGCACCAGGACAAGGACGACCGCTACCGGGCCTTCATGGCCGAGGTGTCCTTCTCCCGGGACAAGCAGGAGGACCTTGACGCGCTCATGGACCGCACCGTAGACGGGCTGGTCGCGTCCGGGCTCATGGCCGAGGCGGACCGGGAGCAGGTGGCCGCCCGCTGGGAGCGGCGGGTGGACTACGGCTACCCGGTGCCCTGCCTGGCCCGGGACCGGGCGCTGCGCACCCTGCAGCCCTGGCTGGAGTCCCAGGGTATCTACTCCCGCGGCCGGTTCGGCGGCTGGAAGTACGAGGTGGGCAACATGGACCACAGCGTGATGCAGGGGGTGGAATGGGCCGATTTCATTGTCCGCGGCCAGGCGGAAAAGACCTACAGCGCGTGACGGGAACCATGGACAACCTGATCTTTGAGCGCCGCCGCGAGGCCCTGCGGGCCCGCATCGCGGCCGAGGGCCTGGACGGCCTGCTGGTGGCCCATGCGGCCAACCGCTACTACCTCACCGGGTTCGAACTGCACGACCCCCAGTGCAACGAGAGCGCCGGCATGCTGCTGGTGACCAAGGGCGGGGAGTGGCTGCTCACCGACGGCCGCTACCGCGACGCGGCCCTGCGCCTCTTGCCCGAGGCGGCGGTGTTCATCTACGGCTCGCCCAAGATCCCCCTGGTGCGGGACTTCCTGAAGAGCAAGTGCCCGGGCGTGCTGGGCTTCGAGGACACGGCGCTCAGCTTCCGCCTGCACCAGGAGCTGTCCGTGGGGCTCACGTTGCGGCCCTGCCGCAACCTGGTGGAGGATCTGCGGGTCGTGAAGGACGCGGCCGAGATCGAGCGCATGCGCCGCTCCTGCGCGGTGAACCACGCGGTGTTCCGGCGCACAGAGACCCTGCTGGTCCCGGGCCGCAGCGAGGCGGAGATCGCCTGGGACCTGGAGAAGCTGTTCCGGGACAAGGGAGCCGAGGAGCTGGCCTTCCCGTCCATCGTGGCGGTGGACAAGAACGCGGCCCTGCCCCACGCCATCCCGGGCGAGACGCGGGTGGGCGAAAACTGCCTGGTGCTGGTGGACATGGGCTGCCGGCTGGCCGGGTACTGTTCGGACCAGACCCGGACCTTCTGGGTGGGGCCCCGGCCCACGGAGCATTTCTCCCTGGCCATGGAGCGGGTGCGCGAGGCCCAGGACGCGGCCATCGCCGCCATCCGGCCCGGAGCCCATGCGCGCGACGCCTACCTGGCGGCCCGGGCGGTGTTCGATAAATACGGGGTGGCGGACCGCTTCACCCACGGCCTGGGGCACGGGGTGGGCCTGGAGACGCACGAGGCCCCGTCCGCGAGCATGGCCAGCGAGGCGGTGTTCGCCCCGGGCATGGTGGTCACGGCCGAGCCCGGGCTGTACTACCCCGAGTGGGGTGGCATCCGCTGGGAGTACATGGTGCTGGTGACCGAAGACGGCTGCGAGGTGCTGTGAGCCGACGTCCGTCCAAGCGCCGCAAGCCCGTGCAGCGCGGCCCCCTACCCACCCGCTCGGCCCGCCTCTACCTGCGCCTGGCCCCGCGCGACATCGCCCTGTGCCGCTTCCTGCTGGAGGCGAGAGACAACCTGGGCTACCTCACGGTGCTGGACCGCTCGGCCGCGATCCTGGAACTGGTGCACTCGCCGGGACAGGAGCGCGAGGTGCGCGAGGCCCTGGACGAGATGGCCCAGGAGTTCGAGTTCACGCTCCTGGAGCAAGGCAAGGAAAGGTAAGCCCGCTCCGTCCGCCTGCCCGCGGCTTGCGTAACGGGCCGTTCGGCCTTACATTGCGCATACCTGGAGAGCCCATGACCGAAGACAGCGACATCCCGCAGGCGGAAGACCTCTATTTCGGGGTCTCGCCCATGATGCTGTTTCCCGAGACCCACGGGAACTTCCCGGTGTATTTGCGCCAGGACGGGCAGTACGTGCTTTACGCCGGCAAGAGCGAGATGTTCACCGGCCAGCACAAGGCGCGGCTGCACGATATGGGCATGCGCGAGATCTACGTGCTCAAGGGGCACAAGAAGCGCTTCGAGCGCTACGTGGAGGAGAACCTGGGGGCCATCCTGGGCAACGAGGAGATGCCCATGGCCGAGCGCGCCCAGATTTTCTACGGCAGCTCCCTGGACCTGGTGAAGAACGCCCTGCGCGAGAGCCTGCCCGGCTCCCTGCCCAGGGAGCAGTTGCGCCAGATCGAGATGTTCGTGCGCCAGACCGCCAAGTTCCTGTCCCGCAAGGACGCCCTGCGCAGCATCGGCAGCCTCATCTCCCACGACTTCAAGGTGTACCGGCACAGTGTGAACACCTTCGTGTTCAACACCGCGCTGCTGCAGACCTACGACCTGGACGAGAAGATCATGCTGGAGTGCGGGGTGGGCGCCATCCTGCACGACATCGGCAAGCAGAAGATCCCCCCCGACATCCTGGACAAGCCCATCGGCTTTTCCAAGACCGAGCAGGCCGTGTACCAGACCCACCCCATCCGGGGCGTGGCCATGGTGGCCAACCTGGCGGTGTCCGGCGAGGTGTACAACTCCATCCTCTTCCACCACGAGCGCATGGACGGCTCGGGCTACCCCAGCGGCCTGGCCGGCTCGGACATCCCCTTCCTGGTGCGCATCCTGTCCGTGGCCGACCGCTACGAGTCCCTGGTGTCGGGCAAACCCTACCGCGAGGCCATGACCCCCTACCAGGCCCTGCGGGTCATGAGCGAACGGGAAAAGGGCGGTTTCGACCCCGAGGTGGTAAAGCGCCTGGTGCTCGTGCTCTCGGGCGCGGGCTTCGCCCTCGGGCTGTAACCTGAATAGCCTTTCCTTGGGCGGACCTGGAACGCCGCCTGCCCCGGATTCGCCCGCCCGCGTGTTTTTCGCGGTTTTCGCCGGGATGGCCGCCCTCCCGCTCGGATGAAATCTGTGCTATCCTCGCGAACCATGGACCAAACTCGCCGAAACCTGATCCGAACCGCGGTGGCCGCGGCGCTGTTGCCCGCGGCCGCGGGGCTGGGCCTGGCCGCCCCCCGGGAAGCCCGCGCCGCGGTGAACGGCGGCAGCCCCATCAACGTGATCGTGCCCCCGGACTTCGCCCCGCCCCTGGACGGCGACGCGGCCCGCGACTACCAGGTGCGCATGGCCCGGGCCACGCTCCAGTTCGTGCGCGAGAGCTACGGCGCCCGCAACCTGCCGGTGTGGGGCAAGCCCCTGTCCCAGGTGGACCTGGAAAAGCGGGTGAACAACATCGCCTACTGGATCCTGGACGGGGTGCGCCGCGCCCGGGAGGTCTACCCCGTGGACCCGGCCTGGGTCATGGGCCAGATCATGGCCGAGAGCTTTTTCAACGAGTTCGCGGTGTCCTACGCCTTTGCGGTGGGGGTGTGCCAGTTCATCTCGCCCACGGCCCGGACTTACGGCATGCTCGCCGCGGGCGACCGGGCCGAGCACGGCCGGCTGCCGCACAAGCTGCCCCAGTTCGCCGGGGAGATCCGGCGCTACTACGTGGCCCGGGAGAAATGGAAGTCCGCCCTGCGCGCCAAGCGCGCGCTCATCGACGACGAGGAGGAACTGCTCCTGTCCGCGCTCAAGGCCCTGGCCTCCGGGGGCAAGATGGCCAAGGCCAAGGAATACCTGGCGGCCATGGACAAGGTGGGCGCGCTCGCGCGCCAGGTGCAGGAGGCGCGCAAGAACTTCAAGGCCTTCCTGGAAGCCAACTTCGCGGGCCGGGACATCTTCGACGAGAACGACCTGAACTTCCTGCGCCAGTTCGACGAGCGGGTGACCTACTCCAAGCCCATCCGGGCCATGGTGCTCATGCTGGCCAAGAACCTGAAGGCCAGAAACGGCAACATCGTGGCCGCTGCCGCGGGCTACAACGCCGGCCTGGCCTCCACCGCGGACGACAACCCGGTCTACGAGCCCTACGGCCGCATCCCCAGCTACGACGAGACGGTGAACTACGTCAGCCGCCTCTTCATCAACCACCACGAGATACTGAAGCGGATGTAGCCCCTACCCCGCCACCGGCACCGCGTCCTTCTTGCGGTAGACCAGCCCGTTGAAGGTGGCCACCAGCTGGTCCTGGCTGTCGGTGATGCGCACCTCGTAGCTTCCCAGCTTGAAGTTCCTGTGCAGTTCCCGGGCCTCGGCCGTAAGGAATGGGCCCATGCCCGCGGCATGGTAGGTGATGGACACGTTCACCGCCACCGCCACCGTGCCGTGGGAGTTGGAGGCCGCGGCAAAGGCCAGGTCGGCCAGGGCGAAGATGGCCCCGCCGTGGGCTATCTTCAGCGCGTTCACGTGGCGCGCGTCCAACGGCATGCGCGCCCGGGCGAAGCCCTCGCGCACTTCCAGAAGCTCGATGTCCAGGTGCCGGGCGAAGGTGTCGTGCTCGGCGATGAAGGCCTTGATCTGGTCCGGGCTCATGCGGCTGTCTCCTTGGCGCGCACCATCCCCCTTGTCCGGGCGGATTTTCCCGCGCACGACCTCTTTGCCGCAATTCCTTGAGATTTTCCACCCGACAGGCTAGCCTGGAAGTGGAATGGCAGGATACGGCGCTGGGATGTTCACAGCGGAAGGAGGCACGGTGGCCCGGGCGGTGCGACGGCAATGCGTGTTCCATGTGGCGGACGGGCTTCGCGAGGGCCTGTCCCACTTCTCGCAAGCCAGCCGGACCGCGGTCATCTATGCGGTGGAGCCCGACGACGAGCTGCGCGTCTACGACCCGCTCTTCCTGCTCTCGGGCCACGAGCCCAAGCTCAAGGAATTCTTCCTGGACACCCCGGCCTGGCGCGAGGGCGCGCCGGACCACCGCCGGCTGCGCATGTTCGAGCAGATTCCCGCCCCGCAACTCTCCCTGTCCGGCCTGCTCTCCTACGGCTGCTTCGCCTCGGCGGTGTTCTCCCAGACCTGGTTCACCGAGCACCACCCGGACCTGTGCAGCACCGGCCCCACCAGCCGCTGGCTGGAGTTCGCGGCCGGCCTCATGGCCCAGAACCTGGCCGCGCCCAGCCAGTTGGCCATCAACACCGCGGGCACGGTGCTGCAGGGCTACGCGGTGCACGCGGTGCGCGACCACATCGTGGACCTGCGCAACCACCTCCTGGGACTGGACACCCACCTGCGCGTCTATCCGATTCTCGATGCGGTGCTGGCCATCTCCAAGACCCTGGAGGAAGGCTTCTGGCCGCGCGGCCAGTTGGCCTGCGTGGAGCCGGGCTGCCTGGCCGCGGTGCGCTTCCTGGTCCGTTTCCCGGACCTGGAGCGGCCCTACCTGGAGCGCACCAAGCACGTGCGCAAGCTGTTGCAGGCCGTGGAGGGCACGGACCGGGTGCTGGTGTCCGACGGCCGGCGCATCCTGGGCGTGGCGGACACCGCGGGCCTGCCGCCGGCCACCGTGCTGGCCGACTTCCGCGGCAACCACGGGTTCCTTTACCTGGACGCCGAGCTGGTGTGCAGCTTCTCGGACGGAAACTTCCAGTCCTCCACCCGCCGGGCCAAGCTGGTGCAGTTCGAGGAGGCGCTCCTGGAAACGGGCCTGGACCTGGCCACCCAGCACGAGCTGTTCCAGATCGTGGCCGGCCTGGTGCACAGCGCCGAGGACCGCAAGCACGGCTGCACCCTGGTGGTGGACCTGGCCGAGGCGCCGGTGCCCATCGCCGGCCAGGGCCTGGAGGAGCCCCTGGACCTGCTGGCCCCGGAGCACCAGTCCCTGGCCTGCTCCCTGGCCCGGCTGGACGGAGCCCTGCACCTGCGGCCGGACCTCACCCTGCACGGGTTCGCCTGCCTGCTGGACGGCACGAGCGTGCCCGGCGAGGACCGGGCCCGGGGCGCGCGCTACAACTCGGCCCTGCGCTTCACCGCGGCGCACGAGGAGGCCATCGTGGTGGTGGTGTCCTCGGACCGGCCGGTGTCCATCATCCGCAACGGCCTGGAGCTGACCGCCACCTGCATGTGGAAGCCGCCCTCGGCCTGCGAGGCGGACCCGCCCACGCTGGCGCAGTGGGTGAAGGGGTAGGCGCCTCGCCCTACCCTTCGTCCCCGGGCAGGGCCTTCTTGGGCAGGATGGCGGCGATGGCCTCGGCCTGCTTGGGGGTGAGGCCCACGAACTCGCAGCCGATGACCACCGCGCCCACCCGGCGCACCACGGCATGCACCTTGCGGGCCCGGGAGTCGCCCATGGTCACCAGGTCGAAGGTGACCTGCTGGCCCAACTCGAACTTCTCGCCCGTGGGCTTGAACCCGATGCCGCCGATGGACAGGTCCACCACCGGGAAATTCTCCACCGCCCGGGGCATGGTGGCCGCGTAGTCGGCCAGGGGCACACGCAGGGCGCGGCGCTTCTCCTGGCCGTCGCCGCCGCCCACCACCTCCAGCACCTCCAGCTTCTTGCCCTTGAGGCGGTCCTCGCCCGCGATGGAGAGGAAGATGCCGCGCAGGTCCTCGGGCACGTCGGCCTCGGCCAGCACCGGCTGCAGCACCCGGACGGCGCGCTCCTGCTGCCCGGTCTCCACGTAGGCCCGGGCCAGGTCCACGGCCACGTCCGGGTCCTTGGGCGCGGCGCGGGCCGCGCGCTCGTAGAGCCGCACCACCTCCTGCGGGCTCTTCTGGGTCTTCAGGTGGTCGGCCACGGTCTTGAAGGGGTTGGACGCGTGGGGGTCGATCTTGCGGGCGTGCTCATAGAGGCTGGCGGCCTCCTCGTGTCGGCCCAGCCAGACCAGGGTCTCGGCGGCCTTGCTCATGAACTGGCTGGAGCGCTCCAGGTCGGCCTTGCCCCGGAAGGCCTCGGCCAGGCCCTTGTAGGCCTCGGGGAAGAGCATCTGGAGCTTGAGCGCCGCGGCGAACATGGAGATGGCCTTGTCCCACTTGCGCAGGCGCAGGAATTCGTAGCCCTTGAGGAAGGTGGCCCGGGCCCGGGCCTCCTCCTTCTGCACCGCCGCGGACTTGGGCAGGGCCGGCTCGGGCGCGGCGGTGTCCTTGGCGGCCTCGGCCTCGGCCGCGGGCTCGGCAGCGGCCTCGGCCTTGTCCTTGCGGGCCTTGGGCGGGCCGTACAGGGCCTTTTCCAGCCGCACCATGAGCACGTAGGCGGTGAAGGGCTTGTTCAGGTAGTCGCGCGCGCCCAGGCGCAGGGCCTCCTCCACCTTGGCCATGGGCGCGCCCGCGCCCATGAGCAGGATGGGCAGGTTGTAGCTGCGCTTGTCCAGGACGATGGTGTCCAGCAGCTTGTAGTTGTTCGGCTCCACCAGCTTCCAGTCGAGCAGGGCCACGTCCACGAAGCCGTTGTGCACGGCCTTGGCCACGGCCGCGGGGTCCGCGGCGGCGACCACGCGGGTGTAGCCGTTGTCCGCCAGGATCTTCTTGATGATGGACTGGGTCGGGGGGTGGGGCTCACCCACCAGGACCCGGATATGGCGCTCCACGGTTCGACCTCGCTGGGCTCTACTTGGCGGCCCGGAACGCGGGTCCTGGACCTGCCTGATTCGACTATACCAAACCCGGCGCGAAAGGGAAGGGACTTGAACCGGGAATCCAGCAGCTTGCCGAACCCGCCTATATCAGGGGAAAGTAGCCCCTGAGAGTTCAGATGGCCGCGTCCAGGAGCAGGTCGTCGCGGTGCACGGCCTCGGGATAGGCGCAGCCGCCCAGCACCGACTCGATCTGGGAGCTGTGCCGGCCCATGATGCGGCGCAGGTCGCCCGCGCAGTAGTTGGTCAAGCCCACGCCCACGGCCTGGCCGTCCTGGTCCACGATGCGCACCAGGGATCCGGGCTCGAACTCGCCCTCCACCGCCCGGATGCCGGCGGGGAGCAGGCTCTTGCCGCCCTCGCGCAGGGCGCGCACCGCGCCCGCGTCCACCACCACCGCGCCTGCGGGGGTGTTGTTGTAGGCCAGCCAGAACTTGCGGCGGGAAATCTTCTTGGCCGCGGGACGCACCCAGGTGCCCAGGTCCTCGCCGGCAAAGGCCCGGGCCAGGACCCCCGGCTCCCGGCCGGCCAGGATCAGGGTGGGCACGCCGAGCTGGGCCGCGCGGCGCGCGGCCAGGAGCTTGGCGTACATGCCGCCCGAGCCGTCCGCGGTCTTGCCCGAGCACACCCCCTCCACGTCCATGCCCGCGATGTCCTCGATGCAGGAGAGCGGCGCGGCGTCCGGGTGCTCGGCCGGGTTGCAGGCGAACACTCCCCGGGCCGAGGTGAGGCTCACCAGGAGGTCCGCCTCCACCACGTTGAGCACCAGGCTGGCCAGGGTGTCGTTGTCCCCGAACACCAGCTCCTGCACGGCCACGGTGTCGTTCTCGTTGACCACCGGCACGGCGCGCCAGGAGAGCAGGGTGCGGAAGGTGTTGAGGGCGTTCAGGAACCGGTCGCGCATCTCCAGGCCGTCGTGGGTGAGCAGCACCTGGGCGGTGACGATGCCACGGCTCCCGAAGGCCTGGTCCCAGGCGTGCATGAGCCGGCTCTGGCCCACGGCCGAGGCGGCCTGGCGCGAGGGCAGGTCGGAAGGCGAAACGCCCACCACCCGCCGGCCCGCGGCCACCGCGCCGGAGGAGACCAGCACCACGTCCAGGCCCGAGCCGTGCAGGCCCGCGATCTGGTCGGCCAGGCCATCGATGACCCCGGCGTCCAGCCCCTCGGGGCCGGCCAGCACCGCGCTGCCCACCTTGACCACCACCCGCCGGGCCGAGCCCAGGGCCTGCCTGCGTTCGTCGCGCCAGTCCATGCCGCCCTCCTACTTCGGAACCTCGTCCAACCGCGCCCACATCTCGGCCACCAGCGCCTCCACCCCGTCCCCGCGCAGGGCGGAGATGATGCACACCGACCGTTTGGCCCGCTTGGCGCTGGCCTTGAGCTTCTTGATCGACTCGGGGGGGAGCAGGTCCGCCTTGTTCACCACCTCGATCTGGGGCTTGGCCCCCAGTTCCGGGCTGAACAGGGACAACTCCTCGTTGAGCAGTTCGAACATGGCGAAGGGGTTGTCCAGATCCAGGTCCTCGGCCGAAACCAGGTGGACCAGGAAGCGCGTGCGCTCCACGTGCTTGAGGAATTGGTGCCCCAGGCCGGCCCCGGTGTGCGCGCCCTCGATGAGCCCGGGGATGTCGGCCACCACCATGCGCGTGCCCTCGTCGTTCTCCAGGACCGCCAGGTTGGGGGTCAGGGTGGTGAAGGGGTAGGCCGCGATCTTGGGCTTGGCCCGGGAGATGGCCGCGGTGAGGGTGGACTTGCCCGCGTTGGGAAGGCCCAGGAGCCCCACGTCCGCCAGGATCTTGAGGGACAGGCGAACCCGCTTCTCCTCGCCCGGCTCGCCGGGCTGGGCAAAGCGGGGGGTGCGCATGGTGGCGGTCTTGAAATGCTCGTTGCCCTTGCCGCCGCGGCCGCCCTGGGCCACCACCAGGCGCTTGCCCGGCTGGTCCAGGTCGGCGAGCAGGATCTCGGCCCCGTCCTCGTCCTGGGCATAGACCAGGGTGCCCACCGGCACGCCCACCACCAGGTCCTCGCCGGCCGGGCCGAAGCACTGCGACCCCATGCCGGGCCGGCCGGCGGGGGCTTCGTAGACCCGCTTGTGGCGGAAGTCGTAGAGGGTGAGCAGACGCAGGTCCGCCTCCAGGACGACGCTGCCGCCATCCCCCCCGTCCCCGCCGTTCGGCCCCCCGCGGGGCACGAACTTCTCCCTCCGGAAGGAGACGCAGCCGTGCCCGCCCTTGCCGGCGCGCACGGTGATGGTGGCCTCGTCAACGAATCGCATGGTCTGGCTCCAAAAAAAACGAGGGTGGAAGGACCGGCCTTCCACCCTCGGGGATAGCTGCGTGCCGGGCGGGCCTTACGCCGCGGCCGGGACCACGTGGACGCGGGTGAGGACCCGCTTCTTGCGCATGTACTTCTCGAACTTCACCACACCGTCCACCAGGGCGAACAGGGTGTAGTCCCTGCCCAGGCCCACGTGCTGGCCGGGGTGGAACTTGGTGCCGCACTGGCGCACCAGGATGTTGCCGGCCAGCACTTCCTGGCCGCCGAACTTCTTGACGCCGCGGCGCTGTCCGGCGCTGTCGCGACCGTTGCGGGAGCTGCCGCCTGCTTTCTTGTGAGCCATGGCTGTTCTCCTTGAACTAGGCCTTGATGCCGGTGATCTTCAGGGTGGTGAAGTCCTGGCGGTGGCCCTGCTTCTTCTTGTAGTCGTTGCGGCGCTTCTTCTTGAAGACCACGATCTTCTTGTCGCGGCCGTGCTCGACCACCTGGCAGGTGACCGAGGCGCCGTCCACGAAGGGAGCGCCGATCTTGGGGGCGCCGCCGGCGTCCACCAGCAGGACCTTATCCAGCACCACTTCCGCGCCGGCTTCGGCGGGAAGCTTCTCAACTCGAACGGAGCGGCCTTCTTCCACACGGATCTGCTTGCCGCCGGTCTGAACAATCGCGTACATGTCGGTTCCTCCAAAAGAGACAGGCCAGATACCCGAACTTCCGGGGTGAAGTCAAGCCCCCGGCCCGGGAAAAAATAGTCGAATCAGTCCGGGGCGACCACGACCAGGTTGCGTCCCGCGTTCTTGGCCGCCAACAGCGCGGTGTCCGCGGCGTCCACCAGCCGGCTGGCGAACCCGGAGGAAAACTCCGGCCGGGTGGCGCCCACCCCGATGCTCACCGAGACCCTGAGGTTCTTCTTGAGCACCTCGCCCTCGCTGGTGCGCACCACGAAGCTGAACCGCTCCACGGCCTTGCGCACCTCCTCGGCCACTCCCGCGCCGCGCTCCCGGCTCAGGCCGGGCAGGATCACCGCGAACTCCTCGCCCCCGTAGCGCGCGACGCAGACGTCCGGGGTCCCGCTCTTGGCCACGGTCTGGACGATGCGCTCGGCCATGGCCTTGAGCAGCTTGTCCCCGATGGGGTGGCCGTAGGTGTCGTTGACCACCTTGAAGTGGTCGATGTCCAGCATGAGCAGGGCCGTGCCCTCGCTCCGCTCGGCAAAGGCCACGCGCCGCTCCTCCAGGGCCGTGTCGAAGGCCCGGCGGTTCTTGAGCCCGGTGAGCGGGTCGGTGGTGGCCAGGCGCTGCAGTTCGCGGGCGTCCTGCTGCATGGTGTCCACCAGGGCGCGGAAATGCCGGCGCAGGGATTGCGCCACCTCTTCGGTGGGCAGGCCGCTCTGCACCACCTCCAGGGTCGCGGACTCCAGGCCCTGCACGTCGCCGGTGCGCCGGCCCAGGAGTTCGCCGAACTCCTTTATCATGGCCGAGGACTCCCGCACCAGGGCGGCCAGCTTCTCCCGGTAGGGAGCGGACACGATCTTCTCCTTCAGGGCCATGGCCTCGCGCAGCTGCTCCTCGCCGTAATCCCGCTGCTTGAGAACCCTCACCACCAACTGCTGCAACTCGGACTTCTGGCGCAGGGTCAGGGTGGGGTCGTGCTCCAGGCCGCGCAACGTGAAGATGAGGGTGTGCCAGCGGGTGTCGGCGGGCACCCCGGATTCAGCCAGCATGCGGCACAGGGGGCTCTCGCTGCCGTAGATGCAGCTTCCCGCCTCCGTCTCGGCGGAGTATTTCTTCATACGCATGGGCCTTCCTGGGGATCGTTCCGGGTCTCTTCCGGAACTCTACCCGATTTGCGCGGTCGAGCACAAGGCAATTCACTCCCGGGGGGTACGGGCCAGCACCAGCACGTCCACGCTGCGCGCCTTGGCCCGGAAAAGGGCCAGGCTGGCCTCCTCCAGGGTGCCGCCGGTGGTCATCACGTCGTCCACCAGGACCACGCCCCGGCCGGCCACCCGGCCCGGGTCCGCGGCGAACGCGCCGCGCAGGTTGTCCCGGCGCTCGGCCCCGGCCAGCCGGGCCTGGGGCGGGGTGTCCCGGACCCGGGCCAGGGCCGCGGGGTCCAGGTCCAGGCCGGGCAGGCCGGCCAGGCCCCGGGCCAGGAGCAGGCTCTGGTTGTAGCCCCGCTCGGCCAGGCGGCGCGGGTGCAGGGGCACCGGAACCAGCAGGTCCGGGGCCGGCCCGTCCGGGGAAGTCCGCTCCCAGGCCTCCCGGGCCAGGGCCGCCAGCACCCGGGCCAGGCCCAGGCGGGCGTTGAACTTGAAGGCGCGCAGAAGCTCCCCGAGCAGGCCCGAGTATGGCCCGTGCCAGGCGAAGTTGCGCCAGGGCCGCGGCGCGCTGCGGCAGGGGCCGCACAGGTAGGGTTCAGCCCGGGCGTCCTCGTAGGCCAGGCCGCAGGCCGGGCAGAACCCGGCCAGGCGCGGGGCCAGCAGCACCCGGCAGTTCGGGCAGAGCAGCCGCGCGCTCTCCGCGCCGCCCGGCTCCCCGCCCCGGAACGCCGCGCCGCACGCCTGGCAGCGCCGCCCCAAAAAGGACGCCAGGCGGACGGCCAGCCCGTTCACCCCCGCAGGGCCTCCGCTCCCGCTTTCCGCCCCGCGTCCAGTATGGCGGCGCAGGCGTCGGCGTCGGCCAGCCTATCCCAAAATACACCTTGTGTATTTTGAAAAAAACCACCCTTCACCGCAGCGCCTCCACCCCGGCCTTCCTCCCGGCCGTGAGAATCGCAGTGCAGGCGTCGGCGTCGGCCAGCAGGTCGCCGGGCTGGTCGATGCCCCGGAAGGTGAGGGGCTCGACCAGGTCCAGGCGAAGTGGCGAGAAGAAGTATTTCAGGGTGAGCAGGCTGCCGCTGAAGAGCTGCTCCCCGCGCGGCCGGCCCGCCACCAGGCAGGCAAAGGCGGGCCGGCGCGGCAACCCGGCCAGGGCCGGGTCCCCGGCCTGGCGGCGCGCGTACAGGCTCTGGCCCCGGTCGATCCAGGCCTTGAGGTGGGCGGGCAGGTGGTAGAAGTAGATGGGCGCGGCCAGGCAGACCGCGGACGCGCCCAGGCACAGGCTGAAGAGCTCCTCGGCCGCGTCCTCGCCCGCCAGCACGCAGGCATGCGGCGGGACCGCGCAGGCCCCGCACCCGGTGCAGGGCGCGATGCGGAAGTCGCGCAAGGCCTCCAGCCGGACCTGGGCCCCGGCCTCGGCCGCGCCCCGGGCCAAGAGGTCCGCGGCCGCGTCGGAATTGCCCCCGGCCCGGGGGCTGGCCGCAACTACCGCCACGTAGCCCATGCTACCTCCTCCGCCTGCGGGTGAAGACGCCAAGCGCCGCGCCGCCGGCGGGGCGCACCTCCAGGTCCCAGCCGCCCGCGGCCAGGGCCTCCTCCCGGAGCGCCCCCTCCAGGGACGGCCGCACCAGGATTTCCAGGGCCTGCGCCCGGGTGAAGCGGAGATGCCAACCTATCTCCTGCCCCACCCCTCAGCACCTGGCCGAGAAGTCCAGGCGCTGCACGTCGTCGGCCATCAGAGCACTCCGGCGAAGAACGGGTTGTGGGCCGACTCCGCGGCCACGGTGGTGGCCGGGCCGTGCCCGGGATAGAGCCGGGTGTCCGGCGGCAGGGTGAATATCTTCTCCTTCACCGAGGCGAACAGGGTCTCCTCGCTCCCCCCGGGGAAGTCCACCCGGCCGACGGAGCGCTGGAAGATGAGGTCGCCCACGAAGGCCGCGCCAGCGTCCGGGAAGTAGAGGGTCAGGCTGCCCGGGCTGTGCCCCGGGGTGGCCAGCACCCGGCAGGCCAGGCCCAGGAACTCCGCGTCCCCCGCGGCCAGGGGCTGGTACGCGTAGTCCGGCACCGCGGGCACGCCCATCTCCCCGCCCCGGCCCAGCCAGGACTGGCGCAGGTATTCGTCCGCTGGGTTGGCCAGCACCGGCGCACCGGTGGCCTTGGCCAGGGCCGCGACCCCGTAGGCGTGGTCGAAGTGCAGGTGGGTGAGCACGATGGTTTCCAGGGCCAGGCCGCGCTCTTGGAGCACGTCCAGCACGGGCGAGGGAGCGCCTCCCGGGTCCACGAACAGGGCGCGGCCCGCGTGCGCGAGCAGATAGCCGTTGGTCTGCAGCGGGCCCAGGGCGAAGGTGGTGATGTCCATGGCCCGCCCTAGTCCGCCAAAGGCTCCAAGAGGAGTTCGTCCAGGGACTTGCGCGAGGAGGCTCCGGGATGGGCCGGCCGGCCGAAGGCCAGCACCGCCATGAGGGCGTAGTCCGCGCGGTCCAGGCCCAGGACCCCGAACACCTGATCGGCCTGGTTCACGATCTCGCCCAGCCACACCCCGCCCAGGCCCAGGGAGTGGGCGGCCAGGAGCATGTTCTGCAAACAGGCCCCGGCCCCCTGGTGGTCCTTCATCTCGTGGTACATGATCCTGCGGTCCAGGAACACGGCCACCAGGGCCTTGGCCGAGCGCACGATGGCCCCGTACTTGGTGCAGCCGGCCAGGGACTCGCAGCGCGGGTCGCCGGGCATGATGGCCAGGAAGCGCCAGGGCTGGTTGTTGAGCCCGCTGGGAGCCCAGCGGCCGGCCTCCAGGATGGCCAGCACCTCGTCCCGGGTCACGGGCTCGTCGGTGTACTTGCGCACGGAGCGCCGCTCGCGAAGGGCGGTGAGCACCGGATTGTCCAGGGTCATGGGAGTTCTCCTTGGCTTGGCGTGTCCCCTGGTTTCTGCCCCGAAACGGCGGGGAATGTCCAGCAGGCCGCGCTTGCCCAAAGACCCGGGGCGCAGTAAGGGAAAGGTCCATGAAACCCATCGCCACCCTGCTCCCGGACAGCGGCCCGCGCCTCACCCGGCGCGACCTCATCTCCTTCGAGCACCTCCTGGCCCAGGACATCGCCTCCTTCCTGCCCTTCGCCTCCTACAGCCTGGTCTTCCCCAAGTCCCTGGACCTGGGCGAGGCCCTGGAGGCCCTGCACCGCGGGGAGACCGTGGTGCTGCCCCGGGAGAAGCGGGTGCTCCTGCCCCTGGTGCTGCAGGGGACGCTCATGGGGGTGTTCGTGGCCAAGGGCGCGCGGCTCAAGGCCCCCTCCACCCTGCCTCCCTACCTCTCCCGCCTGGCCGGGGCCTGCATGGAGAAGCTGCTCCTGTTCAAGCGCTCCATCACCGACCCCGAAACCGGCCTGCACACCAGGACCCATTTCATGGACGGCCTGGCCCAGGAGGCCGCCGCGGTGCGCGAGGGCATCCTGCCCGGGCCGGAAGGGTTCGCCGACGCCCCGGCCCATGCCTACAGCGCGGGCTTCGGGGTGCTGCTCCTGTGCCTGGACAACCTGGGGGACCTGGGCCGGCGCTTCGGCTGCGCCTTTGCCACCTCGGTCCTGGCCAAGGCCGCGGAACTGGCTGCGGCGGCCGTGCCCGAGGGCGGCCTGGCCGCCCGCCTGGGCGAGGACCAGTTGGCCCTGCTCCTGCCCGGGGCCGGCCCGGGCCGCTGCGCCGAGGCCGCGGCCAAGCTGGCCGCCAGGCTGCGCGAGGAGATCTTCGAGGCGCCGGTGCTGCGCGAGGGGGCGCGGCTGGCCGTGACCGCGGGCTTCGCCAACTACCCGCACGACATGGGCGGACGCCACCTGGAGCAGCCGGTGGACGAGCAGGCCGCGGTGCTCCTGGCCAAGGCCGGCCGAGCCGCCTCCGTGGCCCGGGAGCACGGCCCGGGCCAGTGCCTGGGCTTCGGGGCCATCATCCGCGAGGGCGGCCGCGTGCTGCGCACCCTGCCCATGTCCCGGTTGTCCGTGAGCCTGGGCCAGGGCGTGGGCGCGCGGGAGGGGCAGCGGTTCCGCGCCCTGGACCCGAACCCGGCCGGGGGCCGCAACGGCTACGTGGCCGAAGTCGCCCTGCTGGACGCGGGCGAGGACGCCTCCCTGGCCGAGGTGACCCACCTGGCCTCGCCCACCCGGCCCGTGGCCCCGGGCGACCGGCTGGAGCTCATCGACGAGGAGGCCGCGGCCGCCGCCCCGGCCGCTGCGGCCCAGACCCCGGGTGGCCCTGCCGACAAGGGCGGTCCGGCCTCGGCCCGGGACTTCCTGGAGCACTTCAGCCAGGCCCGGGAGCGGTGCCGGAGCTTCGCCCTGGTGCTGGCCGCCCTGCCCCTGGACCACGACGCCTCCCTGCCCGGGGAGGAGACCGAGGCCCTGGTGGCCCAGGCGGCCCGGGCCATGGCCGAGACCTTCGGCCCGAGCGTGGCGGGCGCGACCGTGGGCCGCTTCGCCATCGGCAGCCTGCTGGCCTTTTTGCCCGACGTGGGCCGCAAGCGCGCGGCCGAGTTGGCCGCGGACCTCATCCCCCGCCTGCCCGGGGTGGACGGCCGGCCGGCCGCGGTGGGCGTGGCCTTCCATCCCTTCCTGTCCTTCGCCAAGGCCGACGCCCTGGAGAACGCGCGCAAGGCCCTGGAGTACGCCCGGCTCCTGCCCGAACCGCACCTGGGGGTGCTGGACTCGGTGGCGCTGAACATCCACGCGGACGCGCTCTACAGCCAGGGCCAGACCTTCGACGCCATCGAGGAGTACAAGCTGTCGCTGCTGGCCGACCGGGGCAACGCCCTGGCCCGCAACTCCCTGGGCGTGTGCCTGGCGCGCACCGGGGACTACGCCGGGGCCAAGCGCCAGTTCAAGGCGGTGCTGGCCAAGCACCCCAAGGACCTCATGGCCGTGTACAACTACGGCTACGCCTGCCAGCGCCTGAACCAGCCCAGGGAGGCGGGCGAGGCCTACCGCCGCTGCCTGAAGCTGGACCCCGGGCACCTCTACTCCCACATCCGGCTGGGCCAGCTGGCGCAGCGGGCGCGGCGGTTCCGCGACGCGCGGCGCTGGCTCACGAAGGCCGCGGACCTGCCCGGGGGCGCGGAGTTGACCCGGCGCTACCTGGCGAGGCTCTCCCTGGCCCAGGGCAGGCCGGACGAGGCCCGCGACCTGCTGCACCAGGCGCTTCTGCACAACCCAAAGGACGCCCTGTCCCTGCACCTCATGGCCGAACTCTACCTGGACCATGGCGAGGACCCGGAGATCGCCGAGGCCCTGGCCCGGCAGAGCGCGGCCCTCTCCCCCGGCACGCCCGCGTTCTGGCGCACCCTGGCCCGGGCCCTCAAGGTCCAGCACAAGACCGAGGAGGCCCTGGCGGCCCTGGCCCGGGCGGAACGGTAGGTTCGGCTACGCCTTCCGAATGCCCAGGCGCTTGAGCCGCGAATCGAAGGTGGAGCGGTTGACCCCGGCCTCGCGGGCCGCGGCGGAGATGTTCCAGCGCCGGCGGGTGAGGAGCCGGGTGAGGTACTCCCGCTCCAGTTCCTCCCAGGTGTGTCCGGCAAAGGGATCGGCCGCCGGGGCCGCGCTCCCGCCGGGGTAGTCCGCGGCGTTGCCCTCGCGCAGGCGGGCGGGCAGGTCGGCCGGGGTGACCTCCGGGCCGGGCGCCCCCACCAGAAGCTGCTTCACCAGGTTCTCCAACTCCCGCACGTTGCCCGGCCAGGCATAGGCGGCCAGGATGTCCAGGGATTCGCCGGGGAAGGACTTGGGCGGCACGCCCAGCCGGGCCGCCTCCCGGGCCATGAAGTGGGAGAGCAGGTAGGGCAGGTCCTCGAGCCGTTCGCGCAGGGCGGGCAGGCGCAGGGGCAGCACGTTCAGCCGGAAGTAGAGGTCCTGGCGGAACTCGCCCGTGGCCATGGCCTCTTCCAGGTCCTTGTTGGACGCGGCCACGATGCGCACGTCCACGGTGCGCGCGGTGTTGCCGCCCAGGGGCTTGATCTCCCGGTCCTGGAGCACGCGCAAGAGCGCGGCCTGCAGGTCCGCGGGCATGTCCCCGATCTCGTCCAGGAACACGGTGCCGCCGCGGGCGGCCTCGAACAGGCCGGGCCGGTCGCGGTAGGCTCCGGTGAAGGCTCCCTTCTTGTAGCCGAACAGCTCACTGGCCAGCAGCGTGGCCGGGATGGCGCTGCAGTTCTGGGCCAGGAACGGCTCCTTGCGGCGGGGGCTCAGGCGGTGGATCTCGCGGGCCACCACCTCCTTGCCCACCCCGGATTCGCCGGTGATGAGCACCGGGTAGTCGGTGCTGGCGTAGCTGGCCGCGGACTCCAGGACCTTGCCGAAGGCCGGGCTGGGACCCGCCACCGGCCCGACCTGGCGCAGGGCGGCCACGGCCTTGCGCAGCTCCTCGGCCTCCCGGACCCGGGCCGAGAACTCCAGGGAATTGGACAGGGCGATGGAGCCCACGTCCACGATGTTCTGCAGGAGGTCCAGGTAGCCGGAATCCAGATTCATCCGGTCCCCGCCCGCGGACACGTCGATGATCTCCACCACCCCGTAGACCGAGCCGTCCCGCAAGAACAGGGGAAAGCCCAGGATCAGGCTGCTCTTCACCGTGAGCCCGGCCTCGGCCTCCTTGAAGTGGCGCGCGTCGCGGCCAGCCTCGGCCACGGTCATGCGGCCGTTCTCCATGACCCAGCCCACGATGCTCGGCCGGTCCTCGGGCAGGCGCATGCCCTTGACCTCCTCGCTCTGCACCCCCACGGCCTCCACGCACACGTACTGCCCGTCCTTGCGCACCCACAGGGAGCCACGCTCCACGTTCTGGAGTTCGAGCAGCAGCATGAGGAACTTGAGAAGCAGCGTGCTCGGGGACAACTCGCCCGAGAGCAGCTTGAAGAACTGTAAAGAATCCGCTGTCATGACGCCTCCGGGCCAGGGTGAATGCCGCCGACTGGCTCACGAAATATCGCGATTCTCATGATATGGCAAAAGGAAATTTCGCAATTTCGTGCGTACCGCGCGCCCTGCGCCTTGCGCATCCCGCGCCGCCGGCCTGGCGCGATTCCCTTCCGCTCACTGCTGGCAAGGGTTTTCGCGCCCAGGTCAAAAAATTCCTGGCATAACGCGCCAATGGCACGGGTGTTGCTGTCTTTGCAGCAGGGACACCAGGATGTTGCGAGGTGCGGCATGAATATCATCTACCGCTTTAGGCTGACCAAGCTGCTGTATGACCAGGTCCGGTTCTCCCGGCAGGAGATCGGCGCTGCGCTGCGCTCGTGGGAGGACCGTGAATACAAGCAACTGGTTGACTACGTGAGCCAGTGCCGCAAAGTGGTGCCCAAATACGTGCAGCGCCTGGCGGACCTCATGGGCGTGGACGCCCGGGACGTGATCGCGGACATCATGCACGGCCGCACCCTGGCCGCCGACCCTCCGGGCAGCGACGGAGGCAGGGATTTCAGCGGGGTGTACCTGCCCGAGGACAGCTCGGACCGCATGAGCTACATCGACCAGATCACCGGAGTCTCCTCCAGCCGCCGCTTGATGTAGCGCAACGCCAGCGAAAAACCGGGGCGCGCGGGGCAACCTGCGCGCCCTTCGTGTCTTCATGGGCCTGGGACCCGGCCCAGGGCCTGGGCCCAGGCCAGGCCGGCCAGGCCCAGGGCGAGCAGGCCCGCCAGGAGCCCCGCGGCACGGCCCGGGGCGGGCCTGCCGCGCAGCGCCAGGCCCGCGGCCAGGCCCAGGCCCAGGCCGGCCAGAAAGCCGAAGGCGTGGGCCAGCAGGTCCGTGTCCTGGCCCTCGGCCCCCAGCATGGCCAAGAGCGCCACGCCCGCGGCCACCGGGGCGAAGGCCCGGCGCAGGGTGATGCGGCCGTCGCGGGCCGCGCGCAGGGCGGCCAGGCCGCCCACCAGCCCGAAGACCCCGGTGGACGCGCCGATGGACAGGTGCCCCGGCCCGTGCGCCGCCGCGTTCAGCAGGTTGCCCAGCCCGCCGGCCAGCATGAACAGGAGCGCGGCCCCGCCCACCCGCAGCTCGCGGCCCAGGGCGTGCAGCAGCACCCCGCCGAAGGCGGCGTTGGCCAGGAAATGCGCCGGCCCGGCGTGCAGGAACAGGGCGGTGACGGCCAGCTCCCAACGGCCGGCCAGGATGGGCCCGGAATCCGCGGCCCCGGCCGCCAGCCAGGTCTCGGGCACCATGCCCAGGAGCCCGGGCGAGGCGGTGAGCACGAAGAACCCCGCGGATGCGGCCAGCACCGCGGCCACCCCGAACCCGGCCGGAACCAGGGGCGGGGGCGGCAAGGGCGGGGCTTCCGACTCCCCGGGCGGATTCTCGGCCTCGAAACGGCCCACCTCGGCCAGGGCCTGCGAAAGCACCGCCGGGGGCACGAAGACCCCGAAGCCCCGGTCCAGCCGGCGCACCCGATGGGGAAGCCCCGCGGCGCGCAGGGCCAGGGACCAGTCCTCGGAGCGGGCGTAGCCCAAGGCCTGGCCGCCCGGGCCGAAATGCAGGAAGGAAATCTCGATCCAGGAGTCGCCGCTGCGGCGGCCGTCGCTGGGGCCGTCCATGGCGGATCAGTCCCGGGGCCGGTCCTCGGGATTGATCTCCCGCTCCGGACGGGGGCCGGCCTGGGAACCGGGGCCGGGATAGAAGCCGGGGCCGGGATGCACCACGTGGATGCGGCCCGAAGCCATGCCCTGCTGCACCCAGCGCAGGGCCCAGGCCTTGATGGCCGAACGGACCGGGGGCAGCAGCAGGGCCAAGCCGGCGAAGTCGGTGAGGAAACCCGGGGTGATGAGCAGCACCCCGGCCACCAGGATCAGGGCCGCGTCGGCCAGCTCGCTGGTGGGGGCCATGCCCTGGGACATGCCCGCCCGGATGCGCGCCAGGGTGGACAAGCCCTGCTGCCGGGCCAGCCAGGCCCCGGCCATGCCGGTGAACAGCACCACCGCCACCGTGGGCCACGCGCCGATGGCCCGGCCGGCCTTGACCAGCAGGTAGATCTCGGCAATCGGAATCAGGGTGAAGATCAGGGCGAGCCGCATGAACATGGGTGGTCTCCGGCCCGGACCATGCCGCATTCGGCGGGTTTTGAAAAGCAGCCAGCCCGGCGCGTGTCCCATGTACGACTTTTCTTGACTTTATCAAGAAAAAGCGTACCAGTACCTTGAACCAACCGAACACAACCGGAACCCGGGAGGTGGCCATGGGCAGGATGACGGTGCGGCCCGCGACGGGCCTGGATGCGGACGCGCGCGGAACCGGCGCGGCCGAGGTGGTGGCGCGGATGATGCTCGCCCTGGGGGTGACCACCCAGACCGCCCTGGCCGAAGAACTGGGCCTGGGCCGGGGCGCGGTGAGCGACGCCAAGGCCAAGGGCAAGATCCCCTCGGAATGGCTGCTCAAGCTGTTGCGCGCCAGGCGGCTGAACCCGTCCTGGCTGGAGACCGGCGAGGGCGAGATGCACCTGCCGAGCGAAGGCCGGGAGGAGCTCATGGCCTACGGCGGGGACGCCTACGACTGGGTGCCCATGGTGGAGGCCCGGGCCTCGGCCGGGGGAGGCTCCCTGGAGACCGGGGAGCGCATCCTGGGCTACTACGCCTTCCGCCGCGACTGGATCGCGGGCAAGGGCAACATCGCCACCATGCGGCTCATGCGGGTCACCGGCGAGAGTATGCGCCCCACCCTGGAGGACGAGGACGTGGTGCTTGTGGACCTGTCCCAGCGCGACATCCTGGCCGGCAAGATCTACGCGGTGCGCATGGACGACGAGATGGTGGTCAAACGGCTGGAGAAGAAGCCGGGCAAGCTGGTGCTGCTCTCGGACAACCGCGCCCTGTACGAGCCGCTGGAGATATCCCTGGCCGAATACGCCAACGTGGAGGTCCTGGGCCGGGTCATCTGGATGGCCCGGGAAATGATGTGAACGCAGCTTGCGACACCGCCTCCTTGTATTGCTTTGGCGTACAAAATATGAGAATTTGTAAAGTTTAGCTTGACAAAATTCGGCTATGGCGATACCTCTGGAACCGCGTCGCCCGGTCAGTACGGCACAGCCGGACCGTGCAACGCCATACCCAGGCAAAGGAGACACCGCCATGGACCGCACCGCCACCCGCGCCCTCCGCGACCTCGAATCCGTATCCCAGGCCCTGCGCGCCCTGGGTGAACTGCGCCAGGCCCTGGACCATATCCTGCGCGAAACCCACAACCAGATCCGCCGCATCGAGGCCCAGGCCAAGCGCCGCTGCGCCCCCCTGCGCCGCCGCGCCCGCGCCCTGGAGCGCAGGCTGGAGCGCTTCTGCGCCTGCCACCCGGAGTTGCTGGGCCCGGGCCAGCGCCTGGACCTGCCCGCCGGCAGCCTGGGCTTCACCATTCGCCGCACCCTGCGCCCTGCGCCCGGCCTCTCCTGGGCCGGCATCGCCCCGCACCTGGCCTCCACCGCGTTGCCCCCCTGCCCCACCTCCCCGGCCGGGATCGATCCCCACGCCCTCGCCGCCCTGCCCGAAGCCACCCTCCACACCCTCGGCATCACCCCCACCCCCCACACCACCTTCTGGTGCAAGCCCAAGGCGGGGAGAGGCGAATAACGGCTGAAGCGCGGGCGATTCGTGAATCGCCCCTACACAAGAGGGGCGCGGCAGTGTGTCCGGACGGAGGCTTGCGCGCGGAACTGGTTCAGAAAGAAGGGCGGTTCGCGAACCGCCCTTCTTATTCTTCCGCTGTCCCCTCCTCGAACCGCACCTTGGCCAGCAGCAGGGCGCCGCTGGCGAAGAACACGGCCAAGCAGGGGATGGCCAGGCGGGAGGAGCCGGTGAGCTGGGTGACGAGGGCGAAGAGGAAGGGGCCGACGATGGCCGAGAGCTTGTTGACCACGGAGAAGTAGCCGAAGAACTCGGCCGGGGCCCGGGCCGGGATGAGGCGGGCGTAGAGGGAGCGGGACAGGGCCTGGGACCCGCCCAGCACGCAGCCCACGGCCGCGCCCAGGAGCAGGTAGTGGGCGCTGGTGGTGATGAAGAAGGCGGCGATGACGATGCCGGTCCAGCCGGCCAGGGTGGCCAGCAGCGCGGCCTTGGGCGAGGCGGCCTCGGCCAGGCGGCCGAAGGCCAGGGCCCCGGGGATGGCCACGAACTGGATCATGAGCAGGGTGAGCATGAGGGTGGAGGTGGGCAGGCGCAACTCGGCCTTGCCGTAGATGGTGGCCATGGCGATGGTGGTCTGGATGCCGTCGTTGTAGAGCAGGAAGGCGGCCAGGAAGAGGAGCAGGCGGCGGTTTTCCCGGGCCCGGCGGGCGGTGGCGGCCACCTGGCGCAGGCCGAGGCGGACGCAGGCGGCGACCAGGGCCGCGCCGCGGGGGTTGCCGGGCAGGGGCGCGGCGGACGGTTCGTGCAGGCCGCGCAGGGTCACCAGGGTGAAGCCGCCCCACCACAGGGCGGCCATGAGCATGGCGGCGCGGGCGGCGGTCCCTTCGGACAGGCCGAGGCGGGCGTGGCCCGCCACCAGGCCCAGGGCCAGGGCGAGTTGGAGCCCGCCGCCCAGGTAGCCGAAGGCGAAGCCCTTGCTGGACACGCGGTCGAGGCGCCGGGGCGTGGCCACGTGGGGCAAAAAGGCGTCGTAGAACACGTTGCCCGCCAGAAAGGCGGTGTGGGCCAGGCCGAACAGGAGCATGGTCAGGCCCACGCGGCCCGGGCCGGTGAACCAGAGCAGGGCCGCTGCCGCGGACCCTCCCAGGGCGCAGGCGGCCAGCAGCGGCTTCTTGGAGGCGGTGTGGTCGGCCACCGCGCCCAGGGGCGGGGCCAGGAGGAACACGGACAGGGCGATGGCGCTCATGAGGTAGCCCCACAGGGCCGGGGCGGTGAAGGTGAGGCCCAGGGCAGCGACGCCCCCGGCCGGGACCACGGCCGCGGCGAAATAGGCGGGCAGCACCGCGGTGGCCACGGTGGTGAGGTAGGCCGAGTTGGCCCAGTCGTACATGCACCAGGCCAGCTCCTGGCTGCGGGCGGTGGGCGCGGGCATTACAATTATTCCAGCAGGCCGTTCAAAAACCGCGAGAGCAAGGCGCAAGAGCCCGTCAAGGCCGATACGTATTCGCCATACGTGAGGGTTTGACGGGGTCGCAGCAACGCAGCCATCGCGGGATTTTCAACGGCCTGCTACGTCTTGATGCGGCGCTCGAAGGCCTCCAGGAGTTTCCAGCGGACGATGGGGATGCCCAGGACGTCCTCGCGGAAAAGGCTGTAGGCGCGGGCCTCCAGGGCGGCGCGCACCTGGAAGCCCGGGGCGATGTCGAAGAGCACCCCGCCTTCGCCGAAGAAGTCGCCGGCCTCCAGCTCCTCCACCACCTCGCCCTCGCGCAGCAGTTCCAGGCGGCCGCTGGAGACCAGGTACAGGTCGGTGCTCTCGCCCGCGTCGTACGTGCTGCCCTCGCCGTAGCGGACCGAGCGCAAGGCCTTGGCCACCCGGTTGAGCACCGGGTAGGAGATGGCCTCGCCGAAGAGCCAGGTGCGCTGCAGGAACTCCCGGGCGCCATGCAGGCGTTCGATCTCGGCGTAGACCCCGTTGCGCTTGACAAAGGTGTGGTACACGCGCCGCGGCAGGCGCAGGGCCTGGACGAAGGAGGACGCGCGGTAGGTCTCCAGGGAGGGCGCGCCGAGCAGCCCGGCCATCTCGCCCACCAGGCCGCCGGCGGTGATGGCGCCCTGCACGCCCTCCTCGGTGGCCAGCATCTCCACCTCGCCGGTGAGCACCAGGTAGATGTATTCGCTGAGCGCGCCGGACTTGATGATGATGGATTCGGGGTTGAAGACCACCACCGGGTTGTTGGTGAGGACCTTGATCTCGTGGGTCGCCACCTCGGGGAAGTAGGCCTTGAGGAAGTGGTAGCCGAAATTGCGCACGTAGTCCTGGTGGTTCTCGCACAGCACGTCGATCATGCCGAAGGGCGCGCCCGAGCCGATCTCCTTCTGCTCGGCGTTGAGCACGCGGGCGGTGTGGGCCAGGATGATCTTGTCCGAGGGGTCGCGGCGGAAGTCCGCGGCGTCGCCGTGGATGAGGCCGCCGCCGATGTCCAGCTTCTTGAGGTCCAGGGGCTGGAGATAGTCCATGCGGGTGCGGTTCACGAAGTCTTCGGACACGCCCGGGGCCTGGGGGTCTTCGGTGCGCATGCCCTCCAGCACCGAGAAGCTCACGATGTCCGCGAAGTGGCCGTAGGTCTTGTACCCGTCCTCGCCCAGGGCGCGGAAGAGCATGACCGTGGTCTCCACCGGATGGGGGGAGAACACGGGCATGACCTCCAGGCCGGAGATGTGGTTCCAGGCGCCCATCTCCAGGTCGCGCACGTCGAAGGCCGCATCGAAGTCCCCCTCGCGCAGGGAGGTCAGCGCGCAGAGCTTCTTGACCACCGAGGCCTTGACCATGGGCGTGGCGAAGTACTTGAGCCGGCGGTCGGTGCGCATGAGGGTGGCCAGGCCGCAGAAGTGGTCGTCGTGGCAGTGGGTGTGGAAGACCCCGGCGATCTCGTTGACCCCGATCCCCAGGGCCTTCAGGCTGTGCATGATGTTGGGGCCGGCGTCGATCAGGTAGGTGCAGCCCTGGTGCATGATGATGCTGGCCATGCAGGGGCGGTTGATGTCCCAGCCGTCGCCCTCGCCCGAGTGCAGCACCGAGAAGTAGCCCCGGTCCACCAGATGAAAACCTAACGGATAGGGCGCGGGGTATCCCTGGCGCGGGGGCAGGTTGAGGTCCACCAGCACGGTCTCGCCGAAGTATTCGAACTCGAACACGTTGAGGCGCACGCGCCGCACCATGACCGCGTTGCGCAACTCCACCGGCTCATCGCCCACCAGGCGGAAGTCCAAGAGCTCCTCGGTGTCGCGGATGCGGCCGAAGGCGAACTTGAGCTTCATGCGCATCATTTCCCGGGCCTCATCGTCCGGGACTCCGGTGGCGACGAGCTCCTCTTCGGAGACCAGGCCGTAGTTGCCGCGCTGGATGTACTCCATCTGGGCCCGGACCTGGTCCTCGCTGCCCGCGATGAGGGGGCGGACGCCGGTGTTGTTGGGGTGGCCGGGCAGGAGCATGCCCTGGCGGTAGAGCATCTGGAGCACCGGGAACTCGGCCAGGTTGGCGAACTCGCCGTTCTGGAGCATGAGGTCCGAGAGCAGGATGACGTTGGGGCCGGTTTCGAAGGTCACGCCCTCGGCGGAGCGTTCCTGGATGAGCCCACGCTTCATGAGGTGCTTCACCGCGTCCGCGGGGCTGCCGCACTGCACGTAGACGCCGGCCTCCGGGAAGGCCACCCAGTAGAGTCCGTCGCAGACCTTCACCTTGTGCGCGCCGAGCATCAATCCTCCTTGCTTCCCACCCGGTTGCGGCCGGCTTCCTTGGCCCGGTACAGGGCCTTGTCCGCGGCCTTGAGCAGGTCCGCGGACTCCTGTCCTTCGTCCGGCGCCATGGTGGCCACGCCCAGGCTCAGGGTCACCCGGTCGGCGGCCGAGGAGTGGGCGTGGGGCAGGGCCCGGCCGTACACCGCCAGGCGCATCCGCTCGGCCACGTCCCGGGCCGCGTCCGGACCGGTTTCCGGGAGCAGGGCCAGGAACTCCTCACCGCCGTAGCGACCCAGGACATCGCCGGGCCGGGACACGGCATGGGCCAGGGCCTGGGCCACCTGGCGCAGGCAGACGTCGCCCGCGCCGTGGCCGTAATTGTCGTTGTAGGCCTTGAAGTGGTCTATGTCACACATGACCGCGGCCAGGTTGGTCCCGTTGCGCCTGGCCCGGCGCCATTCCCGATCCAGGGCCTCGTCCAGGCTGCGGCGGTTGGGCACCTCGGTGAGCCCGTCCATCAGGGCCAGGCGCTCCAGCATGCGGGTCTTGCGGGCCAGCTCCAGGTGGTTGCGCACCCGGGCCAGGACCACGGGCAGGGAGAAGGGCTTGGTGATGTAGTCCACGGCGCCCAGGGACAGGCCACGCTCCTCGTCAGCGTCCTCGTCCAGGGCGGTCACGAAGATGATGGGAATGGCCTTGGCCACGGGGTCGCCCTTGAGCCTGCGGCAGACCTCGAACCCGTCCATGCCCGGCATCATGATGTCCAGGAGCACCAGGTCCGGCGGGGCGTCGCCTCGGACCGCGGCCAGGGCCTGCTCGCCGCTGGTGGCGATGCTCACCGCGTGGTCCTGGCGCAGGGCCTCGCCCAGGATACGGATGTTGGTGGGCATGTCGTCCACGATGAGGATGCGTTGCCGCGGCTGGTCCATCATGCCTCCCCGTCCCGGTTGGCCAAGCGTGCGCGCAGGCTGGCTATCGACTCCCGGGCCGCGCCGAAATCGAACTGGGCCACGGCGCGGGCCAGCTTCCCGGCCGCCTCGGCCAGGGGGGTTCCCGCCAGCAGCCGGTCCAGTTCCTCGGCCGCGGTGTCGGCATCCAGGTCCTGCCGGGCCAGGAGCGTCTCCAGCCGCTGCAAGCCGGCCTCCGCCCGGGCCTGGTCAACGGTTGCGCCGGTCACTGTCTCCTCGCCGTTTCCCGGGCCGGCGTCAAGGCGGTTGACTTCTGCCAGGGCCTGGCGCAGGGCCGCGGCCAGCCGGGGCTGGACGGACCGGGCCTGGGCGGTGTTTCCGGCCGCCAGGGCCTGCTCCATCTCCCTGGCGATGCGCTCCACGCCGCTGACGCCGAGGTTGCCCGCCACGCCGCGCAGGGAGTGGGCCAGCTGCCGGGCATCGACGGGCCGCCCGGCGGAGAAGGCCGCCTCCAGCCGGGCCGGGGCGTCGGAAAACTCCTCGCCGAACTGGGCCAGCAGCCGGCGATACAGTTCCGGCTTGCCCCCGGCCATGGCCAGGCCGCGGGCCGTATCCAGGGCCGGACTCCCGGGCAGGGCCGCGTCCGGGGCCGGGACCGACGCCGGGGCCGGGGCCGGGCTGTCCAGGAGCGCGCGCTCCCCGGGCTTGATCCATTTGGCCAGCATCCAGGCCAGGGCCTCGGGGGTGAAGGGCTTGGGCAGATGGTCGTCCATGCCCGCCTCCATGCTCCGCTCCCGGTCCCCGGCCAGGGTGGAGGCGCTCATGGCCACGATGGGCAGCCGCCCGCCGGTCTCCTGGGCGCGGATGCGCCGGGTTGCCTCATGCCCGTCCATTACCGGCATGTGCACATCCATCAGCACCAAGTCAAACTGCTTGTGCTGCACGGCCTGCACCGCGTCCAGTCCGTTCTTCGCCTCGAAGACCCGCATGCCGGCGGCGGCGAGCAGTTCCCGGGCCACCTGGCGGTTGATGGCGTTGTCTTCGGCCACCAGCACCGAGGCCCCGCGGATGGCGGCCAGGGCCGCCGGGTCCGGGGCCTGGCCGCGGCCGACGCGGGGGCGTCCCGAGGCCGGGGCCAGGGTCACGTCCACCGTGAAGGTGCTGCCCTGGCCGGGCTCGCTGTGCACCGTGATGGCGCCGCCCATGAGTTCCACCAGGCGCTTGCTGATGGCCAGGCCCAGGCCGGTGCCGCCGAAGCGCCGGGTGATGGTCTCGTCGGCCTGGGAGAAGCTCTTGAACAGCTTGGCCCGGGCCGCCTCGTCCATGCCCAGGCCGGTGTCGCGCACCGTGAAGCGCAGGGGCGCGCCGGTCCCTTCCTGCTCCCGGGGGGAGACGCGCAGGCTGACCTCGCCCTGATTCGTGAACTTCACCGCGTTGTTCATGAGGTTCACCAGCACCTGGGTCAGGCGCAGGGAGTCGCCGGCCAGCAGCCTGGGCACGTCCGGGTCCACGGCCACGGAAAGGGCCAGGCCCTTGGCCTCGGCCGCCTGGCCCACCACCACCATGAGGCCGTCCAGCAACTCGTCCAGGTCGAAGTCCGCGGTCTCCAGATCCAGCCTGCCGGCCTCGATCTTGGAGAAGTCCAGGATGTCGTTGATGATGCCGAGCAGCAGGCGGGCCGAGATCTGGACCTTGCCCAGGTAGTCCCGCTGCTGCCCGTCCAGCCTGGTCTGCAGGGCCAGGTGGGTGAGCCCGAGCACCGCGTTCATGGGGGTGCGTATCTCGTGGCTCATGCGCGCCAGGAACTCGCTCTTGGCCTGGCTGGCGGCCTCGGCCTGCTCCTTGGCGGTGAGCAGATCCACTTCCAGGCGCTTGCGCTCGGAGATGTCGCGAAGCATGCCGGTGAAGAACCACTGTTCGCCCACCCGCACCTCGCTGACGGAAAGGTCCAGGGGGATGACCTCCCCGTCCTTGCGCCGGCCCGGCACCTCCCGGCCGCCCCGGCCGATGATGTGCGGCTCGCCGGTGGCCAGGTAGCGGGTCAGGTAGCCGTCGTGCTCGCTCTTGTAGGGCTCGATCAGGAGCATGGTCACGGGCTGGCCCGCCATCTCCTCCGGGGCGTACCCGAAGATGCGGGCCGCGGCGGGGTTCACGGTCTGGATGATCCCGGCGGTGTTGATGGTGATGATGCCGTCCACCGCGGTATTCACCACCGCGTCCAGCCGGGCCTGGGACAGGCGCAGGGCCTCGGCCGCGCTGACCCGGTCGGTCACGTCCCGGTAGAACCAGGCCCGGCCCAGGTAGGTCCCGTCCTCGGCGTGCAGGCCCAGGGATTGCCGCTCCAGGGTCCGACCGTCCACCAGTCGCACCTCGGAGTGGTCCCTGGCGTGCGGGTCGGCGTAGAGCTCCTGCATGCGCCGCGCGAACGCCTCGGGCTCGCGCACCAGGGGCATGACCCGGGCCAGGACCTCGGAACAGGGCCGGTCTTCCAGGGCCTCGGCGGGCAAGCCCCACATGTCCAGGAAGCGGCGGTTGTGGTAGATGGCGCGGTCGTCGTCGTCCACCACCACGATGGCGTCGGGCGAGCCCTCGGACATGCCCGCCAGGAGAAGGTTCTGGAACTGGAGCCTGGCCTCGGCCGCCAGCTCCGCGGTCACGTCCACGGCCACACCCAAAAAGCCCGTGGCCTCGCCCCCGCCGTCGCGCTTGGCCGTGACCGTGAGCCGAACGGTGAGCAGGTCCCCGCCCTTGCGCACGTAGGTCCATTCCCGGATGTCGCTGCGCCCCTCCAGGGCCAGGGCCACGAAGGCCGCGAACCCCTGCACCGGCCGGCCCAGTTCCCGGGTCAGCTCCTCGCCCCGGCGGGCCACCTCGGACTCCAGGTGGAAGGCCTGGGGGGTCTGCCTGCCCACCATCTCCCCGGCGCTGTAGCCGAGCATGCGCTCCGCACCGCTGTTGAAGGTGGTGATGAGCCCCGCGGTGTCGGTGGCGATGATGGCCACCTCGGTGGAGGCGTCCAGCACCCCCTGCAGGTCCGCGGACAGCTCGCGGGCCGCGGCCTCGGCCCGGGCCAGGCCCTCGGCGATGGCGCGGCGGCGCTCCAGGCTCAGGGCCAGCACCCCGGACACCAGGAACAGGGCCGCGGCCGAGAGCCCGAACATGATCAGGGCCCCCTCGCGCAGTTCCGTGGCCTTCTGGTCGAGCACGGCCTGCGGGGTGTAGGACACCAGAATCCAGTGGTTGGAACCGGAAAGCCGGCCGCCGTGCAGCACCTGGAACTTGGGGCCGCCCGGCCACTGCTCGCTCTGCTCCTCCAGGCTCACCACCGCGAACACGAACAGGCCGTCGCTGTTGTGCGCCAAGCCCTGGCCGAACTCGGCCATGGCTCCCCAGATGTCGGGATGGAGCACGGCGAAATTCCGCCCGTGCCGCGCCGGCAGAAGGAACCCCCACTCGTCGTCCGGGTCCGGAGACCTGAGGAAATAGCCGTCATTGGCCAACAGCATGGTCTGGCGGCCAAAGCTCGAGTCCTCCCGGCCCAGGGTGCGCAGGGCTTCCTTGGCCAGGTAGTTGATGACCAGCACTCCCCGCTTGACGCCCCGCCGGTCGTAGACCGGGGTGCAGATGCGCAGGGTGGGCTTGAGCGGCACCTCCATGAACCCGCGCTCGAAGTTCAGGTCCAAGGGCGAGACGAAGATGCCATCCCGCTCCAGCTTCAGGGCCTCGCGCACGTAGTAGCGGTCGCCCTTGTCCTGGAGTTCTCCGGGCGGGACGATGGAGGGTTGGTTCAAATTCAGGTTGGCCCGAGCCCACTCCATGCCGTCCGCGTCGATGTAGCGGACTTGGTCGTAGCCCTTGCGCTGCAGCACGCTCAGGAAGAGTTCGCCTACCCGGCGGCGGTTGCGCTGAGTGTCCTCGTCCAGGAGGTCCTGGATCCGCTCCGCGCTGGACAGGAGCAGCACGTCCCGCATGCCCTGCTCGAAATAGCCCAGCAGGACCCGGCGCTGGATGGCCAGGTCGCGTTCGGTCTCGCCGGCCAGACCCTGCAGCAGGAGCCGCTTCTGGGTGTGGATGTTGTAGAGGAACACCCCGGCCAGCACTGCGGCCAGCGGCAGGGCGATGAGCAGGGCGCGAACCAGCACCTTGGCGGGACGGATACGGCCGGGAGGGGCCGGAGGTGCGGGCACTCGGGACCTCCTCTAACCTACGGAACGCAGAAGGACTTCGTTACATTTTAGCACAGTGCCAAGGCAATGCAACCGCCAGTTCGCCCACTCTTCACGCCGCGCCGGGGCTTTGCTATGGAAGGGGCGCACAGGAGGCCCCATGACCAACGCCACTGCCTACGACCGTCTCGTTGCCCACCACCGCCAGACCGCCCTGTTCGGCGCGGCCCTGGCCCTGCTCCACTGGGACCAGCGCACCCAGATCCCGGAAAAGGGCCATGCCTGGCGCGCCGAACAGGTGGCCGCCCTGGCGCGGCTCATCCATACCCGCAACACCGACCCCAGCCTGGCCGACCACCTGGCGGCCTGCGAAGCCTCGCCGTTTGCGCCGGACACCTCCCAGGCCGCCAACGTGCGGGAGATGCGCCGCGCCTATGATCGCGCCGCAAAGATCCCCGAGGACCTGGCCGTGGCTCTGGCCCGGGCCTGCGCCCAGGCCGAGAGCGCCTGGGAACGCGCCCGGCCGGCCAACGACTGGCAGGGCTTTCTGCCCCACCTCACCGAGGTGCTCTCCCTGCGCCGCCAGGAAGCCGAGGCCGTGGGCTATGCGGCCGAGCCCTACGACGCCCTCCTGGACGCCTACGAACCCCACGCCACCGCGGACCAGCTCACGCCCCTGTTCGCGGCGCTCAAGCCCGTGCTGGTGGGCCTGCTGGACCGCATCCGGGGCGCGGCGCGCCAGCCCGAACCCGGCCTGCTCCGCCAGCCCATCCCGGCGGCAGCCCAGGAGGCCTTTGCCCGCAAGGTGGCGCAGGCCATGGGCTACGACTTTGCGGCCGGCCGCCTGGACCGCACCGCCCACCCCTTCGCCACCCGCATCGCGCCGGGCGACACCCGCATCACCACGCGCTTTCGCGAGGACAACCTGGCCGAGGCCCTGTTCGGGGTGATCCACGAGGCGGGCCACGCCCTGTACGAGCAGGGCCTGCCCGCGGACGACTTCGGCCTGCCCACGGGCGAGGCCGTGTCCCTGGGCGTGCACGAGTCCCAGTCCCGGCTGTGGGAGAACGTCACCGCCCGCTCCCGCGGGTTCTGGGTCCACTTCCTGCCGAAGGCCCAGGCCGATTTGCCGGCGCTGGCCGGCATCGGGCTGGACGACTTCGTGCTGGCCGTGAACCAGGTCAGGCCCGGCCTCATCCGGGTGGATGCGGACGAAGTCACCTACAACCTGCACGTGCTGTTGCGCTTCGAGCTGGAGCTGGCCCTGGTGCGCGGCGACCTGGCCCCGGCCGACCTGCCGGACGCCTGGAACGCGGCCATGCAGGCCGGCCTGGGCGTCACCCCGCCGGACTTCGCCTCCGGGGTCATGCAGGACGTGCACTGGTCCGCCGGGCTCTTCGGCTACTTCCCCACCTACACCCTGGGCAACGTGATCGCGGCGCAGCTGGCCGCGGCCATGCGCCGGGACCTGGGGAACCTGGAGGAGCTGTACGCCCGGGGCGAGTTCGCGCCGCAGCTGGCCTGGCTGCGCGACAACATCCACTGCCACGGCTCGCGCTACACCCCCCGCGACCTGGTCCGCCGCGCCACCGGGGCCGAGCCCGACCCCACCTTCCTAGCCTCCTACCTGGAGGAGAAGTACGGGGCGCTGTACGGGGTGTAGGGGGGCTTGCACCCCCGACTTCGCCAGGCGTATATACCCCTCGGGAACATCCCGTTCCCGCGGTCGGTCATCCCCGGAGGCGCCTATGCGGCGCGTGGAGTTGGGGCGGGTCCAGGCGGCCTGGCCCATGGGCGTGTCGGCGGTGGAGAAGGTCCTGCTTCGGCGGGGGCTTCTGGTCGAGGACTGGTACGATTCGACCGGCCGGGTGCAGATGTCCCGGGCCGCGGACCCGGGGTCCGGGTTCGTGCTGGACTACGTGAAGCCGGTGTACTGGTACCCCGGCCGGGACCGGGCCGCGGAACTGGCCCAGGTGCTGGACAAGGCGGGCGAGTGGCTGGGCACAGACGCGGCCGGGGCCGAGGCGGTGGTGCGGCGCGAGCTGGCCGCCGCGCCCGAGGGGTTCTCCTGCCTGCGCTGCGGCGACTGCTGCGGCCGCATGGGCGACGCCTTCCGGGGCCGGGTGAGCGTCGAGGAAGTGGCCTGGTGGCGGGAGATGGGCCTTGACTGGCTCCTGCGCTTCGTGCGCGAGGAAAAGCGGTCGGGCTACTCCTTTTTCCGCGCCTGGGTCCACCCCATGACAGGCGAGTACCTGTCCCGCTGCCCCTGGCTCAAGCCCGCCCGGCCCGGCCAGCCCGCGGGCTGCCGCATCCACGCGGCGCGCCCCCTCAAGTGCCGCGCCTTCCCCCTCTCCCTGGAACACGCCGAACGCGCCCACTGCCCCGGTGCCGGCGCGGGCGCCAGGCCCCGGCCCATCGCGCCCAAGGCGGCCTAGCTTATTCTAGAAACTCACCGACAGCGCCAGCGACCCGAAGAACTGGCCGCCGTGCTGGCCCTTGTACTCGTCCGTGCGCCAGCAGTGGGTGTAGGTGAGCTTGTAGCGGTCCCAGAGAAAGGCCGCGCCGGTGTAGGCGTCCGCCACGAAGGGCACCCGGGTGGCCTTGGTGGGGCTGCCCTCCCAGGTGTTGCCGTCCAGGAATATGTTGTGCCCCACGGCGCGCAGGTCCGCGCCCAGGAACAGGTGCCAGCCGGTCTCGCCCAGCATCCAGGGGTCGCCGGGCGCGGCCGGCGGGGCCGAGGTGCCGCCCGGCCGTATCATGTTGGTGCCGAAGTCGTGCGGCAGGTTGTGGCCCAGCCGCACCTCGGCCCCGGCATTGGCGAAGGTGAACACGTTGCCCACGGTGGCCCCGGCGTGGGCCAGGTGGTCCCACTCCAGGCCCCACCGGCCCAGGGGGTCGGGGTCCACGCGCCAGGTGCGCAGCCAGGAGGCCATGGCCCCGGGCTCGTCCTTGAGCTGGTTGTCCCAGCCCTTGGCCGTGGGGATGTTGCGCACCTCGTGCACCGTGTTCTGGGACTGTTCGCCCAGGGACGAGGGCCCCACCATGCCGCCGGTGAGCTCGAAGGTGTCCAGCCGGGTGGCGTTCTTGGCGTGCAGGGCCACGGAGAAGTACAGCCAGCCCGCGTAGGGCCGGTCCTGGGGCTGGAGCTCCGTGGTCTGGGTGTCCTCCGGGGTGTAGATGTCCTGGCCCAGGGAGAAGCCCACGTTGTGGATGTCGCCCGCGTTGCCCAGCTTGGGGATGGCCTCCAGGATGCCCACCGCCCAGCCGGGCAGCCAGGAGTCGCGGTAATGGTCCAAGTCCTTGGAGATGTAGGTGAACTTCACCGCGTTGGTGTAGTGCTCGTCCGCGTCCGCGAACAGGTCGTTCTCGAAATAGGCGATGAAGGTGCGCCGCTCGGCCGGGGGCAGGGGCGCGTCCTCCTGCGCGGCCGTGGCGTTCTGCGCCTCGGCGTCGGCCTGCGGCGGGGCCACAAAGGCGGTCACCGCGGCCGCGGGCCGGGCCACGGCAAGCGACGCCAGCAGCAGGGCTACAAGGACAACGGGGCGGGTGGACAGGGACGACATGGCGGACCTCCAGCGCAGGCCTGTACACTGACGGGATGCGGGCACGCAAGAGGGCCGGGTTGCGGGGCCCGGCCCGCATAGGCTACAGGACCGGTCGGAGATTAGCCCAACAATGGAATACACCCTCTCCCTGACCCACACCGAGTTGACCATCGGCCACCTGGCGGTGCTGCCGCCCGAGGGCACCGGCCTGGACCAGGCCCGGGCCTGGCTGGCCGAGCACCCCATGGACGAGTTCATGCACCGCCACTGCGCGCGCCTGCTGGCCGCGCTGCCCGCGCACGAACTCACGGACATGTTCGACGCGGCCCTGGCCCGGGAGCCGGCCCTGGCCTCCTGCCTGGCCGAGGTGGCGCTGTCCCGGCCCGAGCTGGCCGGGTTCCTGGCGCACGCGGCCGAGCTGGCCCCCCACTCCCCCCTACCCGACCTGGCCGCCCTGGCGCAGCCCGACCGCGAGGCGCACCGGGCCTGGCTGGCCGCCTTTCGGGAGTCGGTCATGGCCTGCGCCCCGTTGCCCGAACCCGGGAGCGAGGGCGGTTGGCCCGTATCCCGGGCCGAGCTGGCCGCGAGGCCCGCGGCCCGGCCCCTGGCCGAGTTCTTCGCGGGCAAGCAGGAGCGGCCCAAGGGCAAGCGCAGGCCGGCCGAGCCGCGCCGGGTGGCGGACATGGCGGAAAAGGCCCTGGCCAAGGCCGGGGTGGAGGTGAGCCCCCAGGCGCGGCACAATTCCTCCCTGGCCCCGGTGGGGCTCATGCGGCAGTGGCGCATGAAGGTGGCCGTGGCGAGCGGCGGGCTGGCCTACACCCTGGCCGGCACGCACACGGCCTGGGGCCGGGGCGCGGTGTTCGACCCGGCCTGGGCCGCCATCGCCATGGAGATCGTGGAGCGGGCCTCGGCCTGGACCGGGTTCGACCCCAAGGGACCCACCGGCCGCCGCACCGGGCCGCTGGTGCGGGCGCGGCGCTCGGACCTGAAAAAGCCCAGCCTGGACCCCAATGCCCTGGCCCTGGAAGCGCCGTACGCCGACGCCCCCCTGCACTGGATGGAGGCCGAGGACCCTGCGGGCGCAAAGATCCTCGTTCCCGCGCAGCTGGCCTACATGTTCGTAAACCTGGACGAGCCCGCCCTGTTCTCGGCGCACGGCTCCACCGGCCTGGGCGCGGGCCTGGACATGGGCCGGGCCAGGCTCACCGCCCTGCTGGAAGTGCTGGAGCGCGACGCCGAGGCGGTGTCGCCCTTCGACCCGGCCCGGCTGTTCCGGCTGGAGAGCCGCGACCCTGCTGTGGCCGGGCTCCTGGCCCAGTACCGGGAAAAGGGCATCGACCCGGTGTTCCGGGACCTGGCCACGGACCTGGGCGTTCCCTGCTTCCAGTGCTTCGTAAAGGGACCGGAAGGCCAACTGGTGCGCGGCTGCTCCGCCCACCTGGACGGGGGCAAGGCCGCGCTCTCGGCCCTTTTGGAGACGCCCTACCCCTTCCCCTTCGGCCCGCCCTCCCAGCCCGGGCCGGAGAACCTGCCCGTGCGCGCGCTGGAAGACCTGCCCGACTTCTCCACCGGCGACATCGACGCGGACCTGGCGCTTCTGGAAACCTGCCTGGCGGCCAACCAGATCACGCCGCTCTACGCCGACCTCACCCGCAAGGACCTCCGCCTCCCGGTGGTCCGCGCCATCGTCCCCGGCCTGGAATGGGCCAGCGACTTCGACCCCAGCGCCCGCGTCAGCCCGCGGCTGTGGGGGGCGTATCTGAAGATGCGGGGAAGATAGTCGATTTTCGCCCAAGTAGCGTTGACAACTCAGTCAGTTATATGGCATGTGGTTTTTATGCGAAGCATTCCATATACAGGATACAATCAGTTTCTAGTGGCCGGAGTACTGTGAGATCCATTCTCGACACAGGATTTATAAATAGTTCAATCAGTTTTTATTGCACAATAGACGAAGGCGACCTCTTTTTTTGACTATGATTTCACCCCAACCAATCAATACGCTCAGGATTATAATCCCAATGATTATCATGAAAGCAGCAAATAGAATTCCTATAAAGAAAAAAAGGCGGGTCTTTAGTCTTGAGAACGTTTCGACATTCTTGTCTCTCATGAAAGATTTTGCTGTAATAATTGTTTTGTTCATTGTCTTCGTAAAATCAGATCTCTGGGATCAGTATTTACTCTCACAAAAAATTCAAATTATTGAAAAAATGCCGATTGTAAGCATGGATACATCTATTGACAACAAGTGGCATTACTTCAAGATCGCGAGATCTTCTGGACCAGTTTTAGTTCAAGGTATTACATTATTTTTACATTACTCAAAATCAGATGACACACTGATCATTAAAGATGGAAGAATATTTAAATCAGATATGAAAAATTCTTTAAAGAGACTAGGACTGTTAAATGAGCCTGGTGAAAAGAAATGTAATGTTGGTTTTGAGATTAAGACTAATCTAGGCGTTCTTTCTGAAGAATTAAATCCCTACGTATTGGTGATATCTTCTGCAAACTCTGGCGACTATGAGCAGATAGAGTTATATAGGAACAATATTTTTTAGTTCATTGGCGAACCTATCCAAGAGAGGGGTAACATGCCGCGTACCTTAATGCAGTCGTTAATTGTTGCCTTGCTTCTTGCTGTAAACAGCACGGCTTGGTGCAGCGGCATTACACTTGGCACCGCCCCTAGTTTGCACTTGATACCGATAACCGAGCAAGGAGATACTAGCGAAAAACATGTGCTATATGTTCCATCAAGCTATTACAAGAAACTCGCCGATAAAACAGTACCTATTGAAAATCCATTTAATATAGAACTTATTGCGCAGTTTAGCGGTCACAACGAGAACGCAGATTTTAAGATCTCGCAATTAAATCCCCACAGGGATATAACTTCAAATATTTTCACTATAAATCATGAACTTTTAAATAACGGGAAGTGTCTACTTAGAAAGTCTGTAAGTGGGACAGACGAATTCTCCGTCGCGTCTGGGCACCAACTTCACATAAAGATTCCCCTTATCAGTGAATATGTTGGCGACTCACCTAACGGGGATGATCTGGAATTTGGAATTGAGATAAAGGACACATACACTAACAAACCGGAAGCAAGCATTAGCTTCAAGATACGAAAATGTATCTCTCAAATGGAGAGCCAAGTCATTAACAACAGCAAGAATAGCTACACTATGCGCATTGACTTTAAAGCAAACGTCCCTTATATTATAAGATGTACAAATGGCGAAGATATATCCTATATCCCTCCCAACAAGAATAATTATCCTGTTTATTTTAAAAATGAAAATGGTGGACGCTTTATTGCAGCTGCCTCTGCTGCTCCAAACATTGACAATCTTTTTTCTTCAAACCATATCAACGACGACATGCACAATGTGCTGTATACCATATCAACAACAGACAGCAAAGAATTTGTTATCGAAACCATAGATAGATACAGAGAAAAGCACCCTCCAAATGCCAGCAAAAAACAAGAGCAGACTTCTTCTCAAGCCACAGAAGCACGAGACGAGGACACAGAACAATCAGCTACACCAGCTGCCCAAATTGGCAATCCGCAACAACAGGCACCCCATCCAGAATTTAATGATAATTTAATTCCAAATGTACTATCAAGTACAAGTGGAGAAGTATTAAAGATAAAGATTCGCCCTGGCGATATCATCTCCATAATTGCAAACAGCATCGCCAGAAAATATGGCGTTTCTCCACAGCAAGTTTTAAATACAATTATCGACTTTAATTATAATATTAATCAAGAATTCACAAGACAGGTTTCAAGAAGAAGCAAGCAAAAAAAGAACTACATTAAATGCGGTTCCTATTATTATTCATTCACGAGTATGCAACCCGAACTAGAAATTTCAATCCCCTTGAACCAACTTCAACGAGTTGAGTAGATACATATTGGAATACGGCTATTCATGCCAAAGTGCCAGGCAAAGGCCCCGCCCTCGCGAGAGGACGGGGCCTTTTTGGTTAGAGCCAGATGGCGCTGAGGGGCTTGCGGGGCGGGATGGCGCGGTAGCGGTACTTGGGGTGGCCGAGCATGAGGCCGCCGTGGACAACGTGGCCTTCGGGGAGTTGGACCGAGCGGGCCAGGGCGGTGTCGTTGCCTATGCCGCGGGTGAGCAGGCCGGCCCAGCAGGTGCCCAGGCCGTTGGCCACGGCCAGCATCTCCAGGGCGGACAGGGCGATGGTGCAGTCCACCGAGCCCCAGGCGTAGTCAGCGGGCGCGTGGGCCAGCACGAAGGCCGGAGCCCCGCGCAGCACCACCTCCTCGCCCTGGTCCCAGCGCTCGGCATAGCGGGGCATGAGCCCGCTGGACTTCATCCAGGCCGCGCAGGCCGCTGCCGTGGCCCGGGTGCGGGCCGGGTCGCAGCAGGCGATCCAGCCCACGTGCTGCGAGTTCACGGCCGTGGGCGAGCGCCGCGCCACGTCCAGCAGTTCGGCCAGCTGCGCCGGGTCCACCTGGTCGTCCTTGAACTCCCGCACCGAGCGCCGGGCCAGCACCAGGTTGGCCATGGCCTCGGGGGTGGGCTGGTCCTTGGACACGGGCAGCGCGGGCTCCTCGGGCAGCTTGGTGTTCGTGAGGGCGTCATGCGGGCACACGGCCACGCAGTGGCCGCAGGCGATGCAGGACGCGCCGTCCGTCTCAAAGGGCAGGCCCTCGGCGTCGCTGCCGATGCAGCCCGCCGGGCAGACCTCGGCACACATGCCGCAGAGCGCGCACGCCTGCGCGTCAACTTGAATGATGCTCATGGTTCTCCTCCATGCGTGGGGTTTCCACTCTCGAAGCGGAACCATACCCGGTCTCGGGCAATGCGCAAGAAGCCACATTCATGTCCGGTAGTTCCCTGGAGGGAAGCATGGCCGAAAGGCCGGCGCGGATCGCGCCGCAACGGGAGGGGCGGCTAGGACTCCTTGGGCGCGCCCAGGGGCACGGCCTTGTCCACCAGCAGGATGGGGATCTCGTCCTCGATGGGATAGGCGACCTTGCAGGCCTCGCAGATGAGTTGGTCCTGGGCCGGGGTGAGGGTCAGGGCCGACTTGCACTTGGGGCAGGCCAGGATGTCCAGGAGTTCTTTGTTCAAGGCCATGCTTTGCCTCCATATCATCGGGAAGGCAACCAGCCCTCCGGGTTGAACACTGCACGGCGCGGGATGCGCGAGGCCCCGGTATACACCGCGCACCCCGGCCGGGCAAGCCAGCCCTGAGTCCGCCACCCCTGGGCCGCACCCCGGTCCTGCCCGAATCTTTCCTTGATTTCCGCCGGGTTCCGTAGGCTTCCTGGATTGCGCCCATGCTGCCGCAGTGATAGACTACGGAAATGCGCCGCATCGACCTGCACACCCACTCCACGGCCTCGGACGGCTGCCTGACCCCCACGGAGCTGGTGGAGCGCGCCTCGCGCCTGGGCCTGGCCGCCCTGGCCCTCACGGACCACGACACCGTGGCCGGGCTGGACGAGGCCCGGACCACCGCGGCCCGGGTGGGCATGGAGCTCATCCCCGGATGCGAGCTGTCCGTGGTCTGGCCCGTGGGGTTCATGCACCTGCTGGGCCTGTTCCTGCCCGAGCGGCCGGATAAACTCATGGCTGCCATGGACCATCTCATGGCCCGCCGCCACGACCGCAACCGCCGCATCGTGGACAAGCTCAACGGCCTGGGCCTGGAAATGACCTACGCCGAGGTGCAGGCCATCGCTGGCGACGGCTCGGTGGGCCGGCCCCACCTGGCCCTGGCCATGCAGGCCCGGGGCTACGTGGCCAGCGTGGAGCAGGCCTTCCAGGAGTACCTGGGCACCCGGGGCCGGGCCTACGTGCCCAAGGACCAGTTCACCCCGCAGCAGGCCCTGGACGCGCTCAGGGCCGAGGGGGCCACCACGGTCCTGGCCCACCCCTTTTCCCTGCGCGCCACGGGCCGGGTGCTGGAAAACAAGGTGCGCAAGCTCAAGGACATGGGCCTGGACGGGTTGGAATGCCTGTACCCCGAGCACTCCCCGGACCAGACCCGGGAGTACCTGCGCCTGGCCGGCAAGCTGGACCTGGCCGTGACCGGCGGCTCGGACTTCCACGGCCCGGCGGTCAAGCCCGACATCGAGCTGGGCGCGGGAGGCGGCGACCTGGAACTGCCCTACGCCCTGCTGGACGCCCTGCGCGAGCGGCGGGCCAAACAGGGGTTGCCAGTGTAGCCGGGCTTTGCGGCCCGCGGCAAGGCGCGCAGTGCGCCGGCCGGGCGTTGCCACACTCCCCGTTTGCCCGTAGACTCGCCGTAAACACCCCGCGAGGCGAGCATGAGCAAGCATCTGTGCATCCACGGCCATTTCTACCAGCCCCCCAGGGTGGATCCCTGGCTGGGCGAGGTGCTGCCCGAAGGCAGCGCGGCCCCGTCGCTCAACTGGAACGAGCGCATCACCCGCGAGTCCTACGCACCCCTGGCCTTTGCCCGCCGCCTGGACGCATCCGGCCGCATCGAGGAGATCTTCAACGCCTACGAGTGGATAAGCTTCAACTTCGGCCCCACCCTGCTCTCCTGGATGCAGGCCGAGGAACCCGCGGCCTATGCCCGGGTCCTGGACGGCGACCGCCGCTCGGCCAAGCGCCTGGGCTTCGGCAACGCCATGGCCCAGGTGGCCCACCACCAGATCCTGCCCCTGGCCTCGGACCTGGACAAGGAGATCGAGGTGGCCTGGGCCATCGCCGACTTCGAGGCGCGCTACGCCCGGCACCCCGAGGGCATGTGGCTGGCCGAGGCCGCGGTGGACACCCCCACCCTGGAGGTGCTGGCCGCCCAGGGCCTGGCCTACACCGTGCTGGCCCCGCGCCAGGCCGAGGCCGTGCGCGACCTGGACGGCCCACACAGCGCGGACGCGCCCTGGCAAGCCGTGGACGAGGGCTCCCTGGACGTGCAGGAGCCCTACCAGGTGCGCCTGCCCTCGGGCCGGAGCATCGCGGTGTTCTTCTACCACGGCCCCCTGTCCCAGGCCGTGGCCTTCGAGCGCCTGCTGGACGACGGCGAGAACTTCTGGCAGCGCATCCGCGGCGCGGCGCGGGACGGCCTGCTCTCCCTGGCCACCGACGGCGAGACCTACGGCCACCACTTCACCTTCGGGGAGATGGCCCTGGCCTACATGCTCACCCGGGCCCGGGAGTCGGGCGAGGTGGCGCTCACCAACTACGCCGCCTACCTGGCCGCCCATCCGCCCATGCGCGAGGCGCGCATCCGGGAGCAGAGCTCCTGGAGCTGCGTGCACGGGGTGGAGCGCTGGCGTTCGGACTGCGGCTGCTCCGCCGGCGGCCACCCGGACTGGAACCAGGCCTGGCGGGCGCCGCTGCGCACGGCCCTGGCCGGGCTCAAGGCCGGGCTGGACGAACACTTCTTCGCCCGGGGCAAGGCCCTGTTTGCGGACGCCCGGACCGCGCTGCTGGCCTTCGGCCAGGTGGCGGCCGGGGCCATGGGGCGGGCCGACTTCGCGGGCCGGCACTTCGCCCCCAAGCTCACCACGGACGAGGCCGGCGCGGCCTGGAAGCTCCTGGCCATGCAGCGCATGGGCCTGCGCTCCCTGGCCTCCTGCGCCTGGTTCTTCGACGACCTGGACCGCATCGAGCCCATCAACGCCCTGACCTACGCCCTGCGGGCCATGGACCTGGCCACGGAGACCGGCGGCCCGGACCTGGCCCCGGCGCTCCTTGCCGCCCTGGAGCCGGCCCGGGCCAATGCCGCGCCGCGCCTGAGCGGCCGGGAGCTCTTCATGAAGCGGGTGCTGCCCCGGCGGGAGACCCCCCAGAGCCTCATCGCCCAGGCCCTGCTCACCCACTGGGGCCGCAAGGGCGAGCTGTCCGGCGCGTCCGAGGTGGCCTGGAGGCGGGTGGCGGTGCGGGCGATCTTCTCCAATAAGCCCAGGCCGTTCTACGCGGCCGGCGAGGCCGAGATCACCCACTTCCCGGAGACCACGCCGCAGCGCTTCGCCTGGCGCTGGCGCGCGGCGGACACCGAGAATCCCCTGGACGGAACCTTCGCAGCCGCGCCCGCGGACCAGCCCAACGGACTGGACAAGGCCGCCTGGTTCTCCCCGGCCAACCTGCCCTGGAACAAGCGCCAAGCCCTGTCCCTGGCCTGGGTGCAGGGGGCCGAGGAGCGCGCCTGGCAGCAGCAGATCCAGGCCGCGCGCACCGGGATGGAGCTGTTCCAGCCCCTGGTGGAGAGCCAGACCACCCAGAACCTGGCCTGGCGCTGGGGCCGCTTCTGGGGCGCCCTGGCCTGGGCCTACATCAGCACCCCGGACCTGCCCGACGACACCCAGCGCGCCCTGGCCGCCTTCCTCACCAGCCAGGCCCAGAACTGCCCGGACCAGCAGGCCGTGACCAGCAGGCTCACGGCCGAGTCCCTGGCCGCCCTGGAGGGCGACCCGCCACGGCTGTCCGAGGTCCTGTCCCTGCTCTCCCGGGCCGCGGCCATCAAGGTGGCCTACGACCCCTGGCCCATCCAGAACGCCCTGTGGCAGCTCGGCCCCTCCCGGCCCGAGGCCCGGCCCCTGGCGACCCTGCTCGGCTTCGCCCTCTAGCAGGCCGCACGACGCACAGAGGCCCGCCCCCCGGAGGGAGCGGGCCTCTTTCATTCGTGGAAACGGCCGGCTAGCCGAAGGTGCGTTTGAACAGGTCGGCTATGGCCGCGCGGCCGTTGTCTTCCAGGAAGCGCGTGCCGGTGCCGGTGAAGTGGGTGTGCCCGATGACCGGGACCCCGATCTGGTTCCAGTGGTCCTCGTCCCAGGCGAACCACGCGCTCTTGTCCTGGTCGAACACGTACAGGGGCTTGTTGCAGATCTTGGCGTACTCCGCGCCCCAGCCGGTGCCGCCCTTGACCGTGTTGTCGGGCAGGATGGAGCCCACCACGAACACCTCGTGCCCGCTGGCCACCTGCCAGCAGATGCTCTGCAGCACCTTGCGGAAGATGGGCGCGGCCGAATACTTGCGGTTCATGAGCCGCGACACGTAGGTCATGCTGATGTCCTTGAGGCCCAACTCCTCGCTGGTCAGGATCCGCGCCCCGCGCTCGCGCGCCATGGTGTGGCCCTCGAAGCTGAAGTTCACCTCCTGGCAGCCGCACTTCTCGGCCAGTTCGCCAAAGGCCGACTCGGCTCCGTTGGCCCCGCCGCTGTAGAGGATGTATTCGCTTGAGCTCTTCATGGATGTCTCCCTGTGGATGTGGAATCCGTCGAATCTAGCAGATGCGGCGTCCCGGTTCAAGGACTGCCGGTCAGGAATGGCCCGTGGGCGAGCCCTCGGGCAGGATGAGCACCTGCACGCCCTCCCGGTGGCGCAGCCAGGCCAGGTCCACGGTGCGCGCGGCCCAGCCCGGGATGAGCACCGTGCCCTGGAACCCGGCCTCGATCTCCCGGCGTAGATCCTCCTCGGTGAGGTGGGCCAAGTCCCCCCGGCACAGGGCGAAGAACGAGCCCAGGGGCTCCGGGCCGTTGCGGCGCAGCACCATCACCGGCCGGAGGGGGCAGGAGCGGTTGAGCAGGCCGAAGGCCGCGTCCAGCAGGTCGACGGGCTCCACCGGCTTGCGCAGCACCGCGTCCTCGGCCCCGAAACGGTCCCCGGAGAGCACCGACACCACCAGGATGGGGATGGTCGCCAGCTCCGGGTCCTCGCGAAGCTTGGCCATGGCCTGCCGGCCGTCCAGCCCGGGCATGAGGATGTCCATGGTGATGAGGTCGGGCTTGTGCCGGGCGGCCAGGGTGAGCACCTCGTTGCCGTCGGCCGCGGCCACCACCGCGAAGCCCGCGTCCGTGAAGGTCTGGGTCAGAAAGGCGCAGATGGCCGGGTCGTCGTCCGCCACCAGCACCAGGAGCTTGCCCGGCTCCGGGCCGGGCGCGGCGCAGGCCTCCTCCACCCGGTAAGGGGGAAGCTCCATGATGAAGGTGCTCCCGCCCGCCTCGTTGCCCTCGGCCCAGATGCGGCCGCCGTAGTGGCGCACGATCTGGCGGCAGATGGCCAGGCCCAGGCCGGTGCCCTGCGGCTTCTCGCGCAGGGTGTCGCGGTGCACCACCTGGTGGAACTTGTCGAAGACCTTTTCCAGATCCTCCGCGGGGATGCCCACCCCGGTATCCGCCACCGCGACCCGCACGAACCCGCCCGGGGCCGGCCCCACCTCCACGTCCACCCGGCCCTCGCGGGTGAACTTGGCCGCGTTGTTCAGGATGTTGATGAGCACCTGCTCCAGCCGGTCGGGGTCGGCCTGCACCGGGGGCAGGCCGGGGGCGGCGGCGAAGTTGAGCCGCACCGCGGGGTGCTGCGCGAACAGCCCGCGCACCGCGGCCACGGCCCGCCGCGCCGCCTCGGCCAGGTCGACCTCGCGGTCGCACCACTCGATGCGGCCAGACTCGATCTTGGTCAGGTCCAGAAAATCGTTGATGAGCCGGGTGAGGCGCTCGCCCTCCTGCTCGATGATGTGCAGGTTGCCGCGGATGCGCACGCCCCTCTTCTGCAGCGCCTCGTCCTGGGCCAGGGGCAGGAAGGAGGCCTCGAAGTCCCGGGTGATGAGCTTGGTGAAGCCCAGCACCGAGGTGAGCGGGGTGCGCAGCTCGTGCGACACCGAGGAGAGGAAGGCGCTCTTGAGTTCGTCCAGCTCCAGGAGCCGGAGGTTGGCCTCCTTGAGCTCCCGGGCCTTGCCGGCCAGCTCCGCGGTGCGCACCGCCACCTGGTCCTCCAGGTCGCGGTTGAGCCAGGCCAGCTCCCCCTCGGCCCGGCGCCGTTCGGCCACCTCGCGCGAGAGATCGGCATTGACCCGGCGCAGGTCGTCGGCCCGGGCGGCAAGATCCCCGTGCGCCGCCTCCAGGCGCTCGGCCATCACCGCAAAGGAGCGGGACAGCTCACCCACCTCATCGTTGCCCCGGGGCTCGGGCATGGGCTGCCGCCACTGGCCCCGGGAGAGGGCCATGGCCGCCTGGGCCAGGCGCTGCAAGGGGCCCACGATACCCCGGGTCAGGGAGAGCAGGATGCCCCCGCCCAGCACCAGGCTGGCGGCCAGGATCATCAGGGCGCTCTGCAAAAACGCGTCGCGGGTGGCGTACATGTCCTCGTCCGTGGCCGAGACGAGCAGCACCCAGTCCCAGTCCGGGAAGGTGCGGAAGAACACCAGCCTGCTCTTGCCCCCCAGCCGGCAGTCCATCTCCCCCTGGCCCTTCTCCAGCAACCGTTCCAGGCAGGACAGGCCGGACTCGTCCCCCAGGGCCTCGTCCAGGCCGATGACCGCCTGGCCGGAGGAGGTGAGGATGGCCAGTTGGCCGAACCTGGATGCCTGGTCGTGCTTGAAGCCCTGCACCAGGTCGCTCTTGGCTCGCTCCACGTAGCTGCGCACCGCGGCCACCCCGCTGTCGGCCAGCACCCCCTGGGCCTCCACGATCTTGTCCCCCAGGCTGCTGGCCTCGGCGGCCAGGAGCTTGCGGTTCAGGTCAAAGGCCAGGCGGTCCATGGCGACCACTCCCGCGGCGGTCAGGGCGCAGGCCACCGCCACCAGGATGCCCAGGGACACGAAATTGATCTTGACCTGCAGCCGCACGTCAGTCCTTCCCTATGATCTCGGCGGTCTTGAGCACCGCCACCGGAAGGGCGATGCCCGCGGCCTTGGCCATCTTCAGGTTCACCACCAGCCGGGCCTTCTGGTTGCGGGCCACGGGAATATTTCCCGGGCTATCCCCGGCCAGCACCCGCAGCGCCGCGCGCGCGGCCCACTCGCCCTGCTCCTGGGGAACCTTGCCCATGGTGTAGACCACGTAGTTTTCCATGTGCAGCAGGTGCGAGCCCGTGGGCACCCGGGTGTTGGCCAGCAGAAAGGCCTCGGCAGCGGCCGGGTCCCAGCCCGAGATGCCCGCGTAGTTGCGCACGAACAGCATGTCCGTTTCGTTCTGGGCGCGCAGGAACAGGGTCTTGAACTGCTCGAAGGTCTCGGCGAAATAGGTCTTCATCCGGCCGTGGAAAAAGGCTGCGTTGAAGGTCTCGGTGATCTTGTGGTCCGTGGCGGTCTTGCCCGAGATGTAGCCGATGCGGTCGCCCTTGGCGTCGCGGGCGAAATGCGCCAACATCTCGGGCACGGCCTCCACCTCCACCATGCCGGTGATGCCCGGCGTGGGATAGCCGTACATGGCCGCGTCCCAGTTCACCCCGCAGAAGACCACGGGCTGGGGCGTGCCCTTGAGAAACGGAACCACCAGATATTCCTGGGCCGCGTCGTCCGAGGCGATGACCACCCCGGGCCGGATCCGGGCTATGGCCTCGCGGGCCGCCAGCGCGGCCTTGCGCACCGCTGCGTCGGAGGGGTTCAGCTTGGCGTCCAGGCGCTGCACCACCAGCCTCACCCCGGCCGGGTCCAGCACGTTGCGGATGCCCTGCTCGACGCCGTCGCTCCACTCGTAGCCCGCATGGTAGGAATCCACCCACACCACCACCTGCTCGGCAGCCATACTTTGCCCGGCCAGGCAGGCCAAAACCAGAAGGGAGGCGAGGACGGTGCGGATGGCGGGCATGGCGTCTCCGGTCAGGGCAAGCGGTGCAGGGTCTTGGCCTGGGACGTGCCGTTGCCCCCCAGGACCCGCGACGACGCGCGCAACAGGGACAGGGGCAGCACGAAACCGCCGGTGCGGGCGATATCCAGATTCACCACCAGTTCGGACTGCTCGTTCCAGGTCACCGGGATGGCCACCGGCGGAACCCCGGCCAGGATGTCCAGGGCCTTGCGCGCGGCAAAGCGGCCTTGCTCCTCGGGGACCTTGGCCAGGGTGATCAGCACCCAGGGGCTCATGCAGTCCAGGGAGGCGCCCGTGGGCTTGCGGCTGTTGGCCAGCACGAACTGGCGCGCATCCGCGTCGTCCCAGTCCGGGATGGCCGCATTGTTGTAGACCAGGAGCATGTCCACCTCCTCCTGGGCGCGCAGGAAGCTCTCCTTGAACTGGGCGTAGGTGGACACGAAATACGGGGTGATGCGGCCGGCGAAGAACCGGCGGTCGTAGTTGGCGAAGACCTTGTGCCCGGTCTGGCTGTCGTCGGACAAAAAGCCCAGCCGGTCGCCCGTGGCGAACTGGCGCAAGTGGTTCACCAGGGTGACCACCGACTCCACCTCCACCATGCCGGTGACGTAGGGCGTGGGATAGCCGTAGGCAGCGATGTCCCAGTTCACCCCGCAAAAAATGACGGGTACCGGGCCGTTCTTGAGATGCGGGACCACCAGGAAGCGCTGGGCGTTGTCGTCCGCGGCGATGACCACGTCGGGCTTGAAATGGGCCATCTCGCCCAGGATTCGCGTCACCGCGGCCTCGGCCGATGCCTCGCCCTTCTTGCGCTTGGTGTCCATGTAGGCCACCCGCATCTCCACGCCCGCAGCAGTGAGGATTTCCTCGGCACCGCGCTGTTCCCGATCGCTCCAGGAGTAGCCGGGATGGTAGGAGTTGACGAAGAGCACCCGCCCCCCGGAAGCGGGGCGCGCCGCCCCGGCGGTTCCGGACCAGGCGGCAAAGACCGTGAGCAGGATGGCGGCGGCGAGCAGGCGAAGCAGTGGAGTCATCAGCCAAGGGGATAGCCCAGGATGGGAAAAAGTACAATCCGTGCGGAGTTCGAGACGGGTCACTGATCCGGGCGGGCACCCCTTTGCGCAAAAAAAAGGCCGCCCCGACGCGGGTTGGCGTCGGGGCGGCGAGAAGGAGTCCTGGCAGCGGCCTACTTTCCCACGTACGGATACGCAGTATCATCGGCGATGGCGGGCTTA